>JACCDN010955471.1_pt1 | contig 241858 bp, 235 predicted proteins | sample 7441691 | NCBI WGS metagenome assembly JACCDN01 (sample SAMN15323439, study PRJNA562643) | freshwater metagenome | isolation source: river surface water | place: USA:Blue River Watershed | collected 2017-08-16 | reverse complement strand
GTCAGGTTTTGGATGATCTATTGGATACGGCTGAAATGGATGAAGAATTAGTGGAGTTGCATAAATACCAATTAGTATTGAATCATTTGAATAATAAAATCAACAGTTAGTATTATTTTCCGATACAAAAATTAGCAAAAATATTACCTAATAATTCATCGTTTGTTACTTCACCTGTAATTTCACCAAAGAAAAATAAAGCACTTCTAATGTCTATTGCCATTAAGTCGGATGAAATTCCACTATTTAAGCCCCATTTTACTTTTTGAATTTCTTCTAACGCTTTCAATAATGAATCGTAATGACGTGTATTGGTTACAATTGTTTCATTGTTTCTTAATGCACCCGTATTGACAAAAGAGAGAAGTGTAATCTTTAGTTCGTCAATGCCAACTTTTTGTTTAGCTGAAATAGTAACAAGTTTCAATTTTATGGTTTGAAGTTCTTGACGAATTTTTTCAACTTCATTTGTAGAAAGTAAATCAACTTTGTTTAAGATAACGATAAGTGGTTTTTGAGGGAATTTGTTTTTTATTTTTTCGATTTCAACTTGAAATTTTAAACCCGAAACATGTAATTCTTTTGCGTCTAGCAAAAGGATTACGACTTGCGCTTGTTCGATTTTTTCAAACGTTTTTTGGATTCCAATACTCTCGACAACGTCTTCTGTTTCACGAATTCCAGCGGTGTCTATAAATCTAAAACCAATACCGTTAATAACTAATTCATCTTCAATAGTATCTCGAGTTGTTCCAGCAATATCGGAAACAATAGCGCGTTCTTCATTCAAAAAGGCATTTAATAGCGTGGATTTACCTACGTTGGGTTCGCCCACAATGGCTACAGGTATCCCATTTTTTATAACATTTCCAACAGCAAAAGAATCTATTAAACGTTTCAATACAAATTCAATACGATTGATTAATTCATGAAAAGCTGTTCGGTCGGCAAATTCAACATCTTCTTCTGCAAAATCTAATTCCAATTCGATGAGCGAAGCAAAATTGAGTAATTCTTCCCGTAATTTTGCAATCTCATTACTGAATCCGCCACGCATTTGTTGCATGGCAATTTGGTGACTTGCTTCGTTATCAGAAGCAATCAAATCGGCTACAGCTTCAGCCTGAGATAAATCTAATTTTCCGTTTAAAAAAGCACGTAAGGTGAATTCGCCCGCTTGGGCCATTTTTGCTCCTTTTCGAAGTAACAATTGGATGATTTGTTGTTGGATAAATACCGAACCGTGACACGAAATTTCTATGACATGTTCACCAGTATACGAATTCGGTCCTTTGAAAATAGAAAGAAGTACTTGATCCAATACTTTTGTATCGTCTACAATATGGCCCAAATGTAAGGTATGTGATTTTTGCTTCGTAATGTCTTTTCCTGCAACCGATTGAAATACCTGAGCAGCAATCGAAATTGCATCTTGTCCAGATAGTCTGATAATAGCAATAGCACCTGCTCCTGAAGGTGTGGCTAGTGCAACTATGGTTTCATGTGGAATCATGTTCTTACGTTAAGGTGCAAAGATAAATTAAAGTAAGAAGTTAAAAGTAAGAAGAGGGAAGTTTTTTTGGAGTTACACAAAGTCTCATGATTTTTTTCATGGCACTCTTTGTATTTGAATAAAAATTAAAAAACCACTTTCACATTGCTGCTTAGTGGTTTTTAAGTTAAGGTTGGTCTAGTTTTGTATTAGTTGCTCAACATGACAGGCATTACTAACATGGTAACTGTTTCTCCTTCATCTAGCCCATCAACCGGCGTTAAAATCCCCGCACGATTTGGCATCGACATTTCCAATTGGATTTCGTCACTCGATAAATTGTTTAACATTTCAGTCAAGAAACGCGAGTTGAAACCAATTTGCATGTCATCTCCTTGATAATCACACGTTAAACGTTCGTCTGCTTTGTTTGAATAATCAATATCTTCAGCTGAAATATTCAATTCAGTTCCAGCGATTTTTAAACGGATTTGGTGGGTGGTTTTATTTGCGAAAATCGCCACACGACGTACCGAGTTTAAAAATTGTACTCTATTGATTAATAATTTATTTGGGTTCTCTTTTGGAATAACTGCCTCGTAATTGGGATATTTTCCATCAATTAAGCGACACGTTAATATATAATTTTCAAAAGAGAATGTAGCGTTAGCATCGTTATATTCAATAGCTACTTCTGCATCAGAAGCACCTAAAATTCCCTTTAAAATGTTTAAAGGTTTTTTGGGCATAATAAAATCAGCTACTTGGGAAGCTTTCACATCTGTGCGTGCATATTTTACCAATTTGTGTGCATCGGTAGCAACAAAAATCAAGCCTTCAGGTGAAAATTGGAAGAAAACACCACTCATTACGGGACGTAAATCATCGTTTCCAGCAGCAAAAATTGTTTTACTTACCGCTGTAGCTAATACTTCGGCAGGAACAATTGTTTTGGAAGGATCGTCTAAAACCACTGCTTTTGGAAATTCTTCTCCTGGAGCATATGCTATAGCATATTTACCCGAATTAGAACTAATTTCTACGGTTGAATTGTCTTCCACAGTAAAAGTAAGGGGTTGCTCTGGAAAGGTTTTTAAGATATCCAATAAAAGTTTAGCCGGAATGGCAACACTACCTTGACTTGTAGAGTCAATTTCTAAGGTTGCTGACATGGTGGTTTCTAAATCAGAAGCCGAAACTTTTAATGCGTTATTGTCTAATTCAAACAAGAAATTATCAAGAATAGGTAAGGTGTTACTACTGTTGATAACACTTCCTAAAACTTGTAATTGTTTTAATAAATACGAACTGGATACTATAAACTTCATCATCATGTTTTTTAAAATCGTTATTGATTTTATATTTCACAAATATATTCTAATTCTATTCAAATGCAAAAACAAATTATCAACAACTAGCGGCCGTATCTTTTTTTGCGTAGGAAGGTAAATAAAAATCCAAACAGGGCCAAAATGAGTAGTGGTAACCCAACAGTTATAAGCTGTGCGCTTGTATAATTAGTATAAACTTCTTCTTTGTTCAGCAAGGGTAAATCGACATCTTTGCTACGGATGTTAATAAGTCCGTTGTCGTCTAATAAATAATTTACACAATTCAGTAAAAACTCTTTATTTCCATAGAGTTGATTGGTCCATTTGTCAAATCCCAGTTCTAACGGCATGCCTTTGTCTAATTGATTTTTTATGACATCTCCATCCGCTATAACGATCATTTTATTGTCTTTTCCTACTGCTCTAAACTGTGAATCGGCAAAGGGCAATACTCTGTTTTGGTAGGCCGATTTGAATTTTCCTTCCAACATAACTGCTACGGGTAGTAATCCTTTTCCGGCGTATTCTTCCGGCGTTGTTTCTTCGTTAATTGAGGAAAGCGAAATGGGAGTTGGTGTTCCAATTGTTTTTGAATATTCTGACGAACTCAGTAATACTGTTTTCTTCAAGTCATTCGTTAACAACTCAATCGGACTTGAAAACTCGAACTTAATCCCTTCCATGTTTTTTACAATGGGGTGGGTAGAAGTTGGATAAATAAAGGGCGAGTATTTCCAATTGTATTGTTGCAATTGGGTTTCACTTCCTTGACTGCCCGTTGCAATTTTTATGGGTGTGGCATATTCATCTTTAAGCAACAAGGGATTCATTCGAATGCCATATTTGAAGAAAAAATCGGTTAAATTTAAGTCACGTGGATAGGCTAAAATAGTACCTGTCTCATTGTACAAACTGTCCATATCCGCTGCAACGGCATCCATTAACCACAACGATTTTCCACCGTTTACAATGAATTGATCCAGCACTTGTTTTTCAGCTTCTGTGAAGGCTTCCGTTGGTTTAGCAATGAGGGCTAAATCGTATTTTTTTAATGCTTCTAGTGTTTGCTTTGGTTGTTGTTTTTGAACTGAATCTAAAGTAAAAGTTCCGATGTAGTAACTTTCTCGTACCGACTTTACAAAATCGGCAATGAAAGCATCATGTAGTTCACCATTACCTTTGATAACCGCAATTTTCTTTTGTTTTTCTTTCGAAATTTTAGTGATGGCTTCTGCAAATCCAAATTCCAAATGTTGTACCGAACTGATGACTTTTTCCTCCGTTGACGCACCCATGAGGTTTTTTAACAAACTCACTTTTGTAAATTTATCACCGTAAGTAGCTTGAGCCCAAGGAAAAACCACCTCTTGCGACTGTTTTCCTTTTTCCTCTACTGTAATACTCAACGGTTGCATGCCACGCTCATAAAAGGCTTTCATGACTTCCACTCGCATGCTTTCTTTTTCAATAGGGTTTTTGAATTGGAAAACAATATTTGAATTATAGGCCGAAAATTCTTCTAATAATTGCTTGGTTTCGTTTTGTAATCGCTTGAATTCGGGTGGAAAATTACCGTCTAAGTATACATCAATATATAAAGGACTATCAATATTTTTAATAATTTTTAAGGTCGTTTCAGATAATGTATAGCGTTGGTCTTGTGTTAAGTCGAAACGTTTGAAAAAGAAGTTGCTGATTAAATTGATAACGATGATTGCTAAAAATACAATTCCGAATTGCTTTAAAGCGTTTGATTTGTTTGCTGCCATTACCATTTCAAAGATTTAAGTTGGTAAACCGTTGCCGATAAAAATAAAAATGTTATACTCAAAAAATAGATAATATCCCGAGTGTCCAAAACCCCGCGACTCATACTTTTAAAGTGATAATCCATTCCTAGGGCAGCAAATAGCGAACTATAATTTCCGAGAAAAGTTGCAATCCCATCAAATCCAAAATAGAAAAAGAAACAACAAAAAACGGCCAATATAAAAGCTACAATTTGATTGTCGGAAAGGGTAGACGTAAATATACCGATAGCTGTATAGGCAGCAATTAAAAACAGCAAACCAAAATAAGAACCAAGTGTGCTTCCCATGTCGATGTTGCCTTGCGGATTGCCAAAATGTGAAATAGTCAATACATAAATAATTGTAGGCACAATGGCTAGTAGAATTAAAATGAAGGCACCCAAAAACTTTCCATTAACGATGTCCCAATTTGATAGGGGTTTTGTAAAGAGCAACTCAATGGTTCCTTGTTTTTTTTCATCTGAAAAACTGCGCATAGTTACTGCAGGAATTAAAAATATCAAAATCCATGGTGCCAATTTAAAAAACGGACCTAAATCGGCAAATCCCGAATTTAAAATATTGAATTCGCCTTCAAAAACCCATAGGAATAAACCATTGAGTAAAAGAAAAATTGCGATAACTAAGTATCCAATAGGCGATCCAAAAAAGGATTTAATTTCGCGTAATAATAATGCTTTCATTTTTTATTGTTTAACTGTTGAAACGTATAGTAGTTTAACTGTTTTATTCTAAGGTTACTAACCGATCGACACTCCATGCTTCGGGTTTGTCACTGAATAAGGTTTTAGTATAACTCCATACTTCATTAAATAGTATAGAGTTGCGATACTTTTCTAGGGCCGCTTCGTTTTCCCAATAACTGTAGGTAAAAAAGATACGTGGGTCATTTTTGTCTTGGTAGAGTTCGAGAAACTGATTGCCTTCAAAATTTCGAATGTTTTGTTTTACACTTTCAAAATTGGCAAGAAAATCGGTAATTTTTTCTGCGTGAAAACGCATTTTTACGATTCGTATGAACATGGTTAATTTTTAAATTCGATGGTTATGGTGTCTCTAAATTTTATGCCCAATAAAGTTGAAGCAGCGCCAACTGTCTTTGGGTTACTCTTATAAATGGCGATTTCCAAGAAACCATTTTCGTTGAATAAGGCTAAAAAATCGCCTTCAAAATCTTTTAATTGTTTGTTTGCGGCTACCGGAAAATCGGAATAATTTTTATGAATTCGGGTCAGCTTTTTATTTTTTATTTGAATTTCAAATTTTCGATTGCGCGCTACTTCAACAAATTGTTTTTGCGATATATTGGTCACACAATTTCCAAAAGAGTCGATGTAAATGATCTGCCCTTTAAGCGTTTTTAAATCATCAGACACCGATGAATTAACTGCGTTTATAGGTTTTAATTCGCTAATATCTTTTCCGATAACATTCAATAAACCACCACGGGCAATATGGCAAGCTACCGCTACAAAAACATCCATGTCACTTGCGTTGCTTTGTAGGCGTTCGTGAATGTTTATGGCTACCATTTTTTGAGCTACTTTTTTTTGAAGCAAGGTGTTTAGTATGCCATTATCGGCACAAATAAAAAAATGATCGTCCCATTGTAATGCGATGTGTTGCGTGTCAGCCACGCGCTCACTATCGACTCCTATGATATGAATAGTGCCTTTTGGAAAACTAGAATAGGCCGCTTCAATACAATAACTGGCTTCTAAGGTGTTGAATAAATCGATGGAATGGGAAATGTCAATCAATGTTGCCTCTTTGAGTTCAGACAAAATTTTGCCTTTCAAAGCTCCAACAAAATAGTCTTTGTATCCAAAGTCGGTAGTTAATGTAATTATTGACATTTATTTGTTTATAACTTATTTAAAAAACAACAATTGTTTTTACTAAATTTGATTGCAAAGCTACTACAAATTTAGCGTTTCAAAAATAATTAAAAAAACAACGCCTTTGAACGAAAGAGTCATAGAATTAATCGATATTGCTCCAAAAGAATTTTGGGGTACACAAGATACACATCTCGAAAGCATTAAGAAATATTACCCCAAGCTAAAAATTGTGGCTCGTGGTACGACCTTGAAAGCGTTTGGAGAGGCCGAAATTCTAGATGAATTTGAAACTCGTTTTAGACGATTGATGCAGCATTTTTCTCGTTACAATAGCATTGATGATAATGTTATTCTTCGGGTATTGGAGACAACCCATCAACACGATGTGGCTCAGCATATGCACGATCATGATAAAATTTTAGTACATGGAATTGGTGGAAAGCTGATCAAAGCCATGACTCCCAACCAACAAAAATTGGTGGATACCATTTATAAAAACGACATGGTGTTTGCGATTGGTCCAGCCGGAACGGGTAAAACCTATACAGGAGTGGCGATGGCGGTAAAGGCGTTGAAAGAAAAACAAGTCAAGCGTATTATATTGACACGTCCGGCTGTAGAAGCGGGCGAAAATTTAGGATTTTTGCCGGGTGACATGAAAGAAAAATTGGATCCCTATATGCAGCCTTTATACGATGCCTTGCGCGACATGTTGCCACCACAAACCTTAGAAGATTATATATTGAAAGGTATTATCCAAATTGCGCCTTTGGCTTTTATGCGAGGTCGTACGTTAGATAATGCGTTTGTTATTTTAGATGAGGCCCAAAATACCACACATTCCCAAATGAAAATGTTCTTGACCCGTATGGGGAAAAATGCTAAATTCATGATTACGGGAGATCCTGGACAGGTGGATTTACCTCGCAGAACCATCTCGGGATTAAAAGAAGCCGTTCTCATTTTGAAAGATGTAGAAGGAGTAGGGATCATCTATTTAGACGATAAAGATATTGTGCGCCACAGGTTAGTCAAGAAAATTATTGATGCGTACAAAAGCATTGAGAATAACGATTAAATAATTCGTAAAAACAGGCACTATTATTAGTGTCTTTTTTTTACTTTTGCACCTTACAAACAACAACGCAACACATGAATACAATTACCACTACAAATTTTAATTTTCCAAATCAAAAATCGGTTTACAGAGGAAAAGTTAGAGAAGTGTATAACATCAATGACGAATTATTGGTCATGGTAGCAACCGATAGACTTTCTGCTTTTGATGTGGTTTTGCCGAAAGGAATCCCTTACAAAGGCCAAATCTTAAACCAAATTGCTACAAAATTCATGGAGTTAACTTCAGATATTGTTCCCAATTGGTTAGTCGCTACTCCCGATCCCAACGTAGCGGTAGGCCATTTGTGTGAACCTTTTAAAGTGGAAATGGTCATTCGGGGTTATTTATCCGGTCATGCGGCTCGAGAATATGCAGCAGGAAGAAGAATCCTTTGTGGCGTTGCAATGCCAGAAGGGTTGAAAGAAAATGATAAATTTCCAACACCCATCATCACACCAACTACCAAAGCCGATAACGGTTCGCACGACGAAGATATTTCGCGTGAAGCGATATTGTCCAAAGGGATAGTTTCGGAAGCAGATTATTTAATATTAGAGAAATATACTAGAGCCTTATACCAAAGAGGGACTGAAATTGCAGCCTCTCGCGGTTTAATTTTGGTAGATACCAAATACGAATTTGGAAAAACCAAAGACGGTCAAATTGTTTTGATTGATGAAATTCATACGCCCGATTCATCGCGCTATTTTTATGCAGATGGCTATCAAGAAAGACAAAACAACAACGAAGAACAAAAACAATTGTCAAAAGAATTTGTGCGTCGTTGGTTGATTGAGAATGGTTTTCAAGGACAAGAAGGACAACAAATTCCGAACATGACAGCTGCGTATATTGAAACGGTTTCTGATCGTTATATAGAATTGTTTGAAAATATTATTGGGGATTCTTTTGTAAAAGCTGATATTTCCAACATACTGGAACGCATTGAGAAAAATGTGTTACGTTATTTAGAAAATAGATAAACTAGCAAAGCTTAAAAAAATCCCGAGAATTACTCGGGATTTTTTTATGTTATTAGACATTGTGCCTTTTATCAAAATCAACAGTCCATTCGATACCGTATTTGTCTCTAAACATTCCAAAATAGGATCCCCAAGGGCTATCATTTATTGGAAATTCAATCGTTCCACCGGCAGAAAGTCCGTAAAAAATATGGTCGGCCTCTTCTTTGCTTGCAGCACTAACGGCAATTTTGCTTCTGTTTTCGTTTTCATTTACTCTTCCCATAAATTCAGGTACATCATTACCCATTAATACATTTTGACCAATAGGAAGCACAATGTGCATGATCTTGTGGGCTTCGCTTTCGGCAATTGGAAATTCTGGAGTTTCCATTTCTTTGAAGCGTGTGAGTTGTTTAAATTCCCCTCCAAATACCGATTGGTAAAAAAGAAATGCTTCTTCGGCATTGCCGTTAAAATTGATGTATGGATTAATTTGCGCCATGAGAAAGTAAATTTTGACTTAATAAATAGGTATGAATTATTTTTTGTTTTTTCCTGAATTGAACGTAAAGCGTTCAACAGGGTTTTCTGTTTTTTGATTTTTAGTAGCAGGTTTTCCCTTGCCAAATGGTTTTTTAGGACCGGAAGTTTTGGGTGTAAACGGTTTTTTAGCTTCACCTTTTTTATACGTTTGTTTTGCATCGCCTTCTTTAGCGTATACTTCTTTTAAGGGAATTTTTGAGGTTTTAATCTGTTGCAATACTTCCATTGGTTGTTTAGGATCTTCTTTGGTACCGCGCAAATAAATGACCAAACCGTTTAAGAAATTACGCAACAATTGGTCGCCACATTCCATAAAATTAGGATGATCCTCACTGCGAAAAATATTGCCCAATTCGCCTTTTGAAACCCTAAAATTGACCAGGTTTAAAATTTCAATTATTTGATCGTCACGCAATTGCAAGGCTACACGCAACTTTTTAAAAACATCATTATTATTCATATATTCTAGTATGTATCTGGTGGTAATATTGTAAATTTAAAACAGCCAAAGATACGCTTTTGCGAATTCTTTTGCCCATAATTTTTCGTTATGTTTTCCTTGTAGAACAATCCGTTTCTTCGTCAAGTGCAAACAAGAGCAACGCGTGGTGTTGAGTGTGGAAATCATGCGTTCCATATCGCTTACCATGTTATCGCTCTCACTATCGCCACACATAAAGTAGATTTTTGATTTGAGCGTATTTATTTTTTCGGTCTCCGCATACAACTCAGGATTGATCCAAAATGCGGGTGAAAATACTAGCGCTTTTCCAAAAACATCAGGATACTTTACTACAGCATAATACGAAATCAAGCCACCTAATGAACTTCCTCCAATTGCAGTATTATACTTTCCTGATTTGGTTCGGTAGTGCGCGTCAATATACGGTTTGAGTTGCGATACTATAAAGTCGAGATACTGTGTTCCTTTACCACCGCCGTATTGTTCGTTTTTAAACGGTGTGAGTTCGTCTATTCGTTTTTCGTTACCGTGAGCTATTCCTACAACAATCACTTCAGCTTTTAAACTATCCAGAGTTTCGTCTACACGCCATTCCCCAGCATATGAAGTGGAAGCATCAAATAAATTTTGAGCATCGTGCATATACAATACCGGATATTTTTTGGTAGAGTGTGCATAATTTTTAGGCAAATACAGCCATATTTTTTTTGAAGTTTGGAGTTGAGGTGCATCCAATTGAAAACTAGATACATTATTTTGCGCCCAAACACATGGTAGTGCAGCAGAAAAAAAGAATAAAAAAAACAGAAATTGTTGTTTCATTTTTTATATTTGATAGACCAATTGTGTTATAAAAATACTATTTTGATGGAGACTTACCAAGAAAAGATTAGTTTGTTACAAGAAATGATTGACTTTGCTCTTGTTGATGGGGCATTGCACGATAGAGAATACGATTTTTTAGAAATTGTTTCTCAAGAACTGGAAATTGACAAAGCTACGTTTCTAAAACTATTTGCCAATCGCGGCCAAAGTAAGGTCATCAAAGATGAATTCAATAGAATTTGTCAATTTTATCGATTGGCCTTATTGATGCATAGCGATGGTGTGCTCCACGAACGAGAACAAGTAAAAATTAACGAATTAGGCATCAATATGGGATTGAATCCTTATGCCATGAAACGCGTGTTACAGTTAATGAAAGCTTCTCCCAATCAAATGGTATCTGCAGAAGTATTGTTGGCTATTTTTAGCGAGCAACACAATTAATTTCCAAACTGCGATTCGTTTTCTTTGATGTAAGCAACAATTAAACTCACAACGTCTTCTTCACTTTCATTAGTAAAGAAAATTTCGTCCAAATCTTCCCAACCTGAAAGTACTTCTTCGTCTGCTTTCGCTATTAAGGCTTGGCGTTCATTTAAATCTGTAGTGTATTTTTTTGGAAAGATTTTAACCGCATTTGCAATAAGTTCGGCGGTTTTAGGTGCTTTAATTTCTTGATACGATGTGATGATTTCTTCTACAAAATTTCCAGCTTCGGAATTAAAAAAGAGATGGAATCCACCTTCTCCCATAGCTCCTTCAAAAATATCGATGAATACAAAAACTTGTTCTTCATCGGTTAGTTCTGAAAAATCTTCAGTAGCTTCTTTCTTTTCCCAAATTAAGGTTCCGATGGCTTCTATTATGGCTACTTCGTCTTCAAGTTGTAATATGTTATTGATTTTACTCATAATTTTTAGGTTATAATTTATCTTGTAATGCTTTAATATCGTCTCGTAATTTTGCGGCTTGCATAAAGTCCAACTCTTTGGCCGCTTTTTCCATTTGTTTTCGGTATTCCCGTATTTTTTTCTCAATTTCAGGTTTAGAAAGGTATATGCTTTCGGGCTCTGCTGCTTTTAAAGCTTCCTTTTCATAATATCCAGTTGAAACGGAATTACCACTTAAAGCACTGCCTAGACTTTTATTCAATGCTATAGGCTGTAAGTTATGTTCGGTATTGTACTTAATTTGTTTTTCGCGTCGATAGGTGGTTTCGTCAATGGTTTTTTGCATGGAAGCCGTAATTTTATCGGCATACATAATCGCTTTACCATTAATGTTTCGTGCTGCTCTTCCTACTGTTTGTGTCAGCGAGCGATGGCTGCGTAAAAAACCTTCTTTATCGGCATCCAAAATAGCAACTAACGATACCTCGGGTAAATCCAATCCTTCTCGTAATAAATTCACCCCAATTAATACATCAAAAATACCTTTTCGAAGATCTTGCATGATTTCCACCCGTTCGAGTGTATCAACATCAGAATGAATATAGCGACAGCGAATGGCAACTTTGGTCAAATATTTGGCCAATTCTTCTGCCATACGTTTGGTTAATGTGGTTACCAATACCCGTTCATCGGCCTCGCAACGCAATTGAATTTCTTCGATCAGGTCATCAATTTGATTGCCGCTTGGGCGCACTTCGATAATTGGATCTAATAATCCGGTTGGGCGAATGACTTGCTCTATATAGACTCCTTCGGTTTTTTGCAATTCGTAATCCGCGGGTGTAGCAGACACATAGATGACTTGGTTTTGTAACGCTTCAAATTCTTCAAATTTCAAGGGACGATTGTCCATAGCTGCCGGTAATCGAAAACCGTATTCCACCAAATTTTCTTTCCGACTTCGATCGCCACCATACATGGCATGTACTTGTGATATTGTGACGTGACTTTCATCGACTACCATTAAATAATCATCCGGAAAATAGTCTAACAAACAGAACGGACGTGTGCCGGGTTCTCTACCATCGAGATAACGAGAATAGTTTTCAATCCCCGAACAGTATCCCAATTCACGAATCATTTCCAAATCAAAATTGGTGCGTTCTTCCAAGCGTTTGGCTTCTAAATGTTTCCCGATTTCTTTGAAATAATCGACTTGTTTTACCAAATCTTGTTGGATTTCCCATATGGCATTCTGCAAGACATCGGGTGAAGTTACAAACATATTGGCCGGGTATATGGTCAATTTTTCATAGCGCTCAATAACTTGAGCGGTGCGGGCATCAAAAGCCTCAATTTCTTCGATTTCATCACCAAAAAAGTGAATGCGAAATGGTTCATCGCCATAGCTTGGAAAAATTTCGAGGATATCTCCTTTGATGCGGAAATTTCCCGGAGTAAATTCAGCTTCAGTACGCGAATACAAACTTTGTACTAAACTGTGCAATACTTTGGTACGCGATATGATTTGTCCTGTTTCTAAATGGATGACGTTTTTCTGAAATTCAACCGGATTTCCAATCCCATACAAACAGGAAACGGATGAAATTACAATGATATCTCTTCGACCAGAAAGTAGCGCAGAAGTAGTGCTTAGTCGTAATTTTTCGAGTTCTTCATTGATCGATAAATCCTTTTCTATATAGGTTCCTGTAACGGGAATAAAGGCTTCGGGTTGGTAGTAATCATAATACGAAACAAAATATTGTACTGAATTATTCGGAAAAAATTGTTTGAATTCAGAATATAACTGAGCCGCTAATGTTTTGTTGTGTGCTAATACCAACGTTGGTTTTTGAACTTCTTGCACCACATTTGCCACAGTAAATGTTTTTCCAGAACCGGTAACTCCTAGTAATGTTTGGTATTTTTCCCCATTGCTGATGCCTTTTGAAAGTTTTTCAATAGCTTGTGGTTGGTCACCAGTAGGTTTATATTCAGAGACGACTTGGAATTTCATGAAGCGTTACGCAAAATTTGAAAAGGTGTAAAGGTACAAAGTTAGGTTTTATTCGTTAGAAAAACGCCATACCTTTTGTTGCTTTTCGCTAAGAAAAGTCCAAGCCACAAACCGACTTCTTTTTTGGCCTTGTGCCATTTCAATCGTTTTTATCGTCACAGCACCTACTTTGTTGAGGGTTCTGTAAATGGTTTTTAAGTTGTCTTTTTTAGAGACCAAAGTAGTAAACCAAAAACATTGAAAGGGGTATTTGACACTTTCGTAAATCATTTGGTTGATGAAACCGATTTCACCTCCAACACACCATAATTCAGCATCATGTCCGCCAAAATTTAATTTTTTTTCAGCCGATTTTAATTGCTGGACTTTTCTTGAATTGGCTTTGGATGCTGCTGTTTCAGAGGCTTGAAACGGCGGATTACAAAGTGTAAAACTAAATTTATCTTCGGGTAAAATAATGTTTTTAAAGATGTAACGAGGTTCAGTTTGTAATTGCAAACTGATGGCTTCGCTTAATTGTGGATTTTGTACAATAATTTTTTTACAATTTTGTAGCGCATTTTCGTCTATGTCAACACCGACAAAGCTCCAATCATAACTGGAATGGCCGAGTATGGGATAGATACAATTAGCACCTATACCAATGTCTAATCCTACAATATGTTCTCCTGTTGGAATAGTTCCCTTATTTGATTCGGCTAATAAATCAGCCAAATAATGAATATAATCTGCCCGTCCCGGAATGGGTGGGCATAAATAATTGGCCGGTAGGTCCCAATTTGAGATCTCGTATTCTGATAGGAGTAGGGCTTTGTTTAAAGCTTTTACAGCTTCAGCGTTACTAAAATCAATGGTTGAATCATTCGTTAAAGCATTGGTAATCACATGAGCTTCTAGCTCGGGTAATACCGCGATTAGTTGCTGAAAATCATATCTAAAACGATGTGGATTTCTAGGATGTAGGTTGCTTTTTTCGGTGGGAACAGTTTTGCTTTTCATGAAAATAATTCGCTAGCCAAATGTAATGCTTTTTGAAGAGGTGTACAAGGTAGTTGTGACAGTTAATCCCAACATTCCATCAGTAATAAATCCCCTGATTCATGCGTAATAGTAACAATACCATCGGTGATCACATGATTACTTGTTCCAGTACGGTACCCCAATTCTAGTGTTTCATTGTATAATGCATACATTAAATTTTGAGTGCTAATGCCACTTACTTTTCCCACAGGAATTATAGATAAGGTAGTGTTTGTTGTATACCATTTATCAAATTTTTTAGGAAGTAAAAATACTTTGGAATGATCATCTAAGACAACAATTTTGAGTTGGTCGCGGTATTGAACTATAGTAGTCATATTGGTCAAAGTGTGATCGGCTCGTTTGCCAGTAGCCCAAATAACATTAACGGCTTTATGCCCTTTCTCGATGAGGTAATCAAACGCTTTTTCTAAATCGGTTTTGTCTTGATTTGGAGCATGTATGATTTCTAAAGGATATTGTTGTTCTATATATTGTTGCGGATTAAAATCTCGATCAAAATCTCCTAGTAATACATCAACTTTAATACCAAAATCGAGAACTCTTTCTATTGCCGAATCTAATACAATTACTAAAGGCGACCACTCTAATAATTGCCCCATTAATTCGTTGGAACAAGCTGCTCCATTGGCAATGATTAATGCAGGTTCTTGATCGTCGCGTACAATGTGATGTGAAGACATAACGTTAAATTTAATCTATTGAATGGTATACGTTTGTTGATCGTTTTCTGAAACACTAAAAAAGCCTAAAGCAAAATTATCAAAATTTGTTTGATTGACAATGTTTCCTCTCACGGTTGCTGGAGGTGTTTGAAACGGACTTCCGCTATTGGTTCCGGCTACACTTAATAAGATATTTAAATAATTATAATAGCGTTGAGAAATGCCGTGAAGGGTAAATTGGATTTCGTCTGCAGCTTTCAATTTATCACTAGCATAGAGTCCGAAGATTTGATTGCCTTGAAAAAAAGCATCATCAATTACGTCATATTCTGGCATCACGCTGTAGGGTGTTTGAAATTGGATCAAGAAGAAATTAGTTGTATTTGCAGGGTCCTGAAATAAAAACTTAATCTCGATTTCGTTACCAGTTAAACCACCATTATCGTTTTGTTCTACCGAGTCAATTTGAGGTACTGCCATTAATTGTTCGGTTGCAGTATAGGTTTGTCCTTGATAGTTTACGGTTAACATATACGTTTGTCCAATCTCAGGAATAAAATTGGAACAATTATAATTTCCAGTTCCTGGTGTTTCAATAAAATCAAATCGAACCCCGTTTCCATTGGTAACAAAAACGGTTGCTCCTGTTGCTGGGGGTACTTCTGTTGCATAGAAATCAGTAGTAGTCGTTAGTGTTATGGTTTGTTGATTTCCATCTGTGCCTTTTTCCCATTTCAGCGCAGCATCAATGACTAGCTTTGGGGATGCAGTATTTAAATCTACATCAATGACATCCTCACAAGCGCTAAAAAAAACGATACAGAATATGGCTATTATTTTAAGAATTACTTTCATGGGTTTAAAATTTAAAGTTATAGGTTACACTGGGCACCATTCCAAAAATGGATAACCGGACGGCCTCGTTGTTGCCAGAATCTTGGTTTTGTCTAAAACTGATAGAGGCTGCATTTTTACGGCTATATACATTATAAATGCCAAACACCCATTCGCCTTGCCAATTTCGATTTTTATTTTTATTGGGAAGTAAAGAAGCTGAAATATCCAATCTGTGGTAGGTTGGTAGACGGTTTTCATTGCGCAATCCATAAGTAGGAATGGTTATACCTTGGTATTGGTATTGCCCGTTTGGATAGGTTACGGGTTGCCCTGATTGCAAGGTGAAAATACTGCTAAAACTCCATTTTTCATTCCATTTGTACATGCTCGTTACCGATAAGTTGTGCAATTTATCCCAACCTGTTTTGTACCAAGCCCCATTGTTGATGCCTGTTTCTAATGAAGTTCTTCCAGGCGTTTGTTGTTCTGAACGCGAAACGGTGTACGAAAGCCAACCGTTACATTTACCTTCGTTTTTTCTAACCAATATTTCCAAACCATAAGCTCTGGCATTGCCATTTAAGATCACTTGTTCGATGGCATTATTGGCAATTAAATCGGCACCATCAATGTAATCCAAGCGGTTTTTAATTTTTTTATAAAAGGATTCAATTTCAAGGCTGTATTTTCCATCTTTGAGTTCGGCAAAATAACCAACTGCCATTTGATCAAGGATTTGGGGTTTTAAAAATGAGTCACTAGGCGCCCAAACATCTAAAGGGGTAGGTGACTGTGTATTAGAAATTAGATGAAGGTATTGAGACATTCTGTTGTAGCTCATTTTTATCGATTGGTTGTCATTCAATAGATAGGCGATGGCTATTCTAGGTTCTAGATTGTTGAATTTTGCTATGGTTTCGTTCGATCCATAGTATACACTTCCAGTAGGAGTCGCTTTTTCGTAGATCTGCTGCTCTGCATTAAAAACGACGGCTTGATTGTTTGCGTAGGTATTTATTTTTTGTTGGCCTAAGCGGTAAAACATACTGTAGCGCATCCCACAATTTATGGATAGTTTATCTGAAAGTTGTTGCTCAACATCGAAATAAACCGCGGGTTCAAAAGCATATTTTTTATCCAATTGATCCGGATTGATTCCCGAAGTTGCATTGGAGGGAACTATTTTTCCGGGGTTAAAATCATAGTAAATGGCATTGGCACCATAAAATAATTTGGTATGATCACTCAGGTAGTGTTTCAAATCGTATTTAAAATTGTAATTTTTAATGCCACTGTCCCAATTAAATCCTACAAAGTCAAGTGTTAATCCATAATAATAATCGCTATAAATCAGCGAGGTGTTTGAAAAGAGTTTGTCAGAAAACAAATGATTCCAACGTAAATTGAATACGGTATTTCCGTAAGTATTGATAAAATTATTATTTAAACTAAACACATCCCGACCAAAATATCCTGAAAGATATAGATTGTTATTGTCGTTTAATTTGTAGCTCAATTTAGTGTTGAGGTCATAAAAGTAAGCCGAGTTTTTGTTGTCGGTTAATTTTAAAAACAAATGCGCATAGGAACTTCGACCTGCTACCAAAAACGATCCTTTGTCTTTTACAAGAGGTCCTTCCGCCATTAATCGACTAGAAATGAGTCCAATGCCTCCGGTTAAATTGAACGTTTTGCTGTTTCCTTCTTTCTGATAAATATCAAGCACTGAGGCTACTCGTCCGCCAAAACGGGCCGGAATACCTCCTTTGTATAATTTCAAATCCTTGATAGCGTCGGCATTGAAGATTGAAAAAAAACCAAATAAATGGGAAGAATTAAACACGGTAGCTTCGTCCAACAAGATGAGGTTTTGATCAGCGGCACCTCCACGTACGTTGAAGCCCGATTGCCCTTCACCTGCATTGGTAACCCCTGGAAGAGTTGTAATGGATTTTAAAATGTCGATTTCACCTAAAATAGCGGGCATTTTTTTTATGGTACTTAGGGCTATTTTGTTGACACTCATTTCGGGTTTATGAATGTTCATGCGGTATGGATTTTTTGAAACAACTACGGCAGCAAGTTCTTTAGCGTTTGCTGTGATTTCTAGGTCTAATTTGCTGTTTTCTTGCAATGAGATTTTTGTGGTTTTGGTTTCGTATCCGATAGTGCTAGCTTGTATGGCATAGGAACCAGGCGGAATGGTAAGTGAGAAAAAGCCATATTCATTTGTAAAAGTGCTTATTTTTAACGCCGGAATTTCTACTAATACACCAATTAGCGTTTCATTGTTATTGCTGTCGATTACCTTTCCGCTTACAGTAACTTTTTCTTGGGAAAACCCCAAAAGTGTAAATAAGGTAATCCAAAATACGAGCAGTTTCTTTTTCATATAGTAGGCATGAAGGTTAGATTACAAATTTGGCAATTATAGTTGGCAATTCTTTTAAAACTTATGTTAATTTATGTTTAAAACTCAATTTATAGTTTAATTTTACATTTTAAAGGAAAGGTTACCTATGATTATTAAAATGCTACTTCCCGTTTTTTTGTTTTTTTCTGTGTTGGGATGGGCACAAAAAGACTCCCCCTTTAAATCACCTAAAATTAAATTAAATTGGGATGTTCCAGTAAAGAGCGAAACCAAATCCAATACCATTTCATTGCCTTTTAAGAGTGTTTTAGATAAAGATGATTCCTATTTAAAAAGGTATTCCATACTTAAGAAAGACAAAGGCCAAGAAAGCGTTTTAGTTGAAAAAACTACATTTAAAAATCCGGGTGAAGATTTAAAAAACAAGTTGAATAACCGTGACAAAGCTATCCAGCCTGAATACCGAAGCAATCAATTTTTAGGAGAATTCAGGACTAAAGCCAAATACGTAAAAATAGTGTGTAGAGATCATGAATATCCGGATGGTGATCGCGTAAAATTACTGCTTAACGACCGAACAATTATTCATGAAATACTTTTAGAATCGACCGTTAAAGAATATTATATAGATATCACAAACGGATTCAATAAATTAGATTTTGAAGCAATAAATCAGGGTACATCCGGACCCAATACTGCTGCATTTAGTGTGTATGATGATTTTGGTAATTTAATTACTACAAACGAATGGAATTTGACTACGGGTATTAAAGCAACTATTGTGGTTGTGCGAGAAGAGGATAAATAATGGTTATAAAAAAAGCGCTTCTATTGGAGCGCTTTTTTTATGGAATCGTTAGCAATTATGCTAATTTCTGATCTAAATTTACTTTTAAGGTTTGAAGGAAATCTTCAGTTGTTAAATAGTCAGCGTCGGTTAAACCTTCTGGTTTTACTAGCATGGCCAAATCTTTAGTCATTTTTCCGCTTTCTACTGTTTCGATACACACTTGTTCTAATTTATTACAGAAATCAATTAACTCTTGATTGCCGTCTAATTTTCCTCTGTGTTCTAAGCCTCTTGTCCAAGCAAAAATGGATGCAATTGGATTGGTAGATGTTTTTTTACCTTGTTGGTGTTGGCGGTAGTGACGTGTTACTGTTCCATGAGCAGCTTCAGCCTCTACGGTTTTTCCATCAGGAGTTACTAAAACAGAGGTCATTAAACCTAAGGAACCAAATCCTTGCGCTACGGTGTCTGACTGTACATCACCATCATAATTTTTACAAGCCCATACAAATCCGCCATTCCATTTCATACAAGAAGCTACCATGTCGTCAATTAAGCGGTGTTCATAGATGATGCCATTCGCTTCAAAGTCAGCTTTGTAATGTTGTTGGTATACTTCTTCAAAAATATCTTTAAATCTACCGTCATACGCTTTCAGAATAGTATTTTTAGTAGAAAGGTATAATGGCCATTTTTTAGTTAATGCCATTTGGAATGAAGAATGGGCAAATCCATAAATACTTTCATCTGTGTTGTACATAGACATGGCTACACCATCACCTTTAAAGTCATATACATTCCAGGTAGTAGTTTCGCCAGCTTCATTGGTAAAGGACATAGTTAACGTTCCTTTTCCTTTAATTACTTTATCAGTAGCTTTGTATTGATCTCCAAAAGCGTGACGACCAATAACGATTGGTTTAGTCCATCCTTGAACATAACGGGGTACATTACTCATTATAATAGGCTCGCGGAAAACGGTTCCACCAACGATATTACGAATAGTACCATTAGGAGATTTCCACATTTCAGAAAGTCCAAATTCTTTGACACGTTCTTCATCTGGAGTAATCGTAGCACATTTGATGCCTACATTGTATTTTTTAATAGCTTCAGCAGAATCAATAGTGATCTGATCTTTAGTCGCTTCTCTGCTTTCGATGCCTAAATCATAATATTTGATATCTAAATCTAAATAAGGAAGAATTAATTGTTCTTTAATAAAGCTCCAAATAATTCGAGTCATTTCATCGCCATCCAATTCTACTACTGGATTAGCTACTTTAATCTTTGCCATATTGTTAGGTTTGTTTGCGTTTCGTGTCAAGTAATTCAGGCAACGCGACGCGTATTGTTTTGTTTGTTAAAATGCGATCACAAATATAATAAATTCACTTCAATTGCTGGTAAAACCTATGCGAAATCGTTTGAATTATTAATTTGATATTTTATAACCTTAAAATTATTAATTTGATAGTTTTTGATGGGCTATTTTGTTAGAACTTTAAATTTATAGCGGGTAATAATTTGTTACTCACTTCACCAAAACCTACTCTTACCTTGTCGTTTTGGCAAAAACCACGAATAATGACGGTGTCGTTATCATTAATAAATTTACGCTCGCTACCGTCTTTCAATTGTATTGGATTTTGTCCCCCCCAAGTCAATTCTAACATGGATCCGAAAGAATCTTCTGTTGGGCCCGAAATGGTGCCGCTTCCCATCATATCACCCGAATTAACTCTACAGCCATTGATTGTATGGTGAGCCAATTGCTGAGCCATAGACCAATACATATATTTAAAATTAGAGCGTGATACAATGGTTTCTTCTGTATGATCGGGTTTAATCGCAACTTCCAAGTTGATGTCAAATGCTTTTGCGCCTTTTTGTTGCAAATAAGGAAGTGGAGTAGGTGATTGTTCAGGTCCTTTTACTCTAAAAGGTTCTAAAGCATCCATGGTAACTATCCACGGTGATATCGATGAAGCAAAGTTTTTTGCTAAGAATGGGCCAAGTGGCACATATTCCCATTTTTGAATATCACGGGCACTCCAGTCGTTAAATAAAACCATTCCAAAAATATGATCTTCAGCTTCTTCTACCGGAATGGGTTCGCCCATTAAATTGGCATCGGTCGTAATAAAAGCGGTTTCTAGTTCAAAGTCTACTAATCGTGACGGACCAAAAACCGGAGTTGATTCGCCATTTGGTAAAGTTTGTCCGTAGGGTCTGTGTACAGGAATACCAGAAGGCACAATGGTAGAACTTCTACCGTGGTAACCTACTGGAATGTGAAGCCAATTTGGTAACAATGCGTTTTCAGGATCACGGAACATTTTACCTACATTTGTTGCATGTTCTTTTGAACTGTAAAAATCGGTATAATCTCCAATTTGGACCGGTAATAACATTTCAATGTCTTCTACTTTGAAGATGATAATATCACGATGTGTTTTGTTGTCTCTGAGTTTAGGATTGTTTTCATCGAAAAGTTCGGCCAATCTATTGCGCACCAAGCGCCATGTTTTTTTACCGTCAGAAATGAAGTCGTTTAAAGTGTCCTGCATGAACATATCGTCAGTCAACTCAATCCCTTCAAAATATCCAAGTTGTTGTAAGGCTCCCATGTCAATGGCACAGTCTCCAATTCGAGTACCTATGGTAATTACATCCTCTTTGGTAATGAAAACACCAAACGGAATATTTTGTATCGGGAAATCACTATTTTCAGGAACAGCAATCCATGATTTTCTGTTCGGATCATTGGCAATATTTGGCATATTTTTATTGTTAGTTTGTTGTTGAAAAATTATGAATCAAATATAAAATTATCTCGCAATCTAACAAACCTTTTTTGTAATTTTGACCTAATTTTAACGAAAATCTTTCACAATGCAACGCGACGAACAAATTTTTGACCTTATTCTAGACGAACAGGATAGACAAATTCATGGAATTGAATTAATTGCTTCCGAAAACTTTGTCAGTGACCAAGTAATGGAAGCTGCAGGATCTTGTTTAACCAACAAATACGCCGAAGGCTACCCAGGTAAACGTTACTATGGTGGGTGTGAAGTAGTAGATGTTGTAGAGCAAATTGCTATCGATAGAGCAAAAGCTTTATTTGGTGCCGATTATGTCAATGTACAGCCGCATTCGGGTTCACAAGCGAATACAGCTGTTTTTGCTGCTTGTTTGAAGCCAGGTGATACCATTCTAGGATTTGATTTGTCTCATGGTGGACACTTAACACACGGGTCTCCGGTAAATTTTTCGGGTAAACTTTACAATCCTGTTTTTTACGGGGTGGAAGAAGAAACTGGGGTATTAAATTATGATAAAATTCAAGAAATTGCATCAGCCAATAAACCAAAAATGATTATTGCGGGTGCTTCAGCCTATTCTAGAGATATGGATTTTAAGCGCTTCCGTGAAATTGCAGATAGTGTGGGCGCTTTGTTGTTAGCCGATATTTCACATCCTGCGGGATTGATTGCAAAGGGATTGTTAAACGATCCGATTCCACATTGTCATATTGTTACGACAACAACTCATAAAACGTTACGTGGTCCAAGAGGCGGTATGATTATGATGGGTAAAGATTTTGAAAATCCATGGGGATTGACAACGCCAAAAGGTGAAATCAGAATGATGTCACACATTTTGGATATGTCGGTTTTTCCTGGAAATCAAGGTGGACCTTTAATGCATATCATTGCTGCTAAAGCAGTTGCATTTGGTGAATGTTTAACCGATGCGTTTTTCCGTTATGCGATGCAAGTAAAAAGCAATGCGCAAGCAATGGCAGCAGCTTTTAACAAAAGAGGCTATAAATTAATATCGGGAGGTACCGATAACCACATGATGTTGATTGATTTGCGCAACAAAAATATTTCGGGTAAAGATGCTGAAAATGCTTTGGTGAAAGCGGAAATTACGGTAAATAAAAATATGGTTCCGTTTGACGATAAATCACCTTTTATTACTTCAGGTATTCGTGTAGGAACTCCTGCAATTACGACCCGCGGTTTAGTAGAAGAAGATATGGAAACCGTTGTTGCTTTGATTGATAAAGTATTGATGAATTATACAGATGAAGCAGTATTAGAACAAGTAGCTGAGGAAGTGAACGAATTAATGAGCGAACGCGCCATGTTTGTGTTTTAATTTGATTCTAAATTAATATAAAAAAAAGCAGTGTTTAGCACTGCTTTTTTTGTGGAATTAGGAGTGAAAAAAAAATCCCGCAATTGCGGGATTTCTTATACGTGAGAAAGAAACTACTAGTTTTTGTATCTTCTTTCTTTGATTTTTGCTTTTTTACCAGTAAGCTCTCTAAAGTAGTAGATACGAGCTCTACGAACTTTACCTCTTTGGTTCACTTCAATTTTTTGTAATGCAGGTAAGTTTACTGGAAAAATACGCTCCACTCCAACAGCTCCAGACATTTTACGAATTGTAAAAGTTTCAGTAGCTCCAGTTCCTCTTCTTTGGATTACAACTCCTTTGAAGAACTGTGTTCTTGTTTTTTCACCCTCTTTAATTTCATAGTACACAGTGATGGTATCTCCGGCACCGAATTCTGGGAAATCTTTTCTGGTTACAAATTCGTTATTAACGAAATCAACTAAATTTGACATAGTTTATTAAATAAATAAATTCGATTCAAAACAACATTCACGTCTATCGCCAGAGGTTGATTCAAAGTGGGTGCAAAAATAATAAAATAATTTTATAATTAACAATTAATAATTGCTATTTTTAATTACATACAATAATTTTACTCTTCCAATAAATCAGGTCTTCTGTTTTTTGTGTGTTCGTAGGCTTTGTCTTCACGCCATTTTTCGATTTTAGGAAAATTGCCACTCAAGAGAATTTCAGGAACTTTCCATCCGTTATAATCGGCGGGGCGGGTGTAAATAGGAGGAGATAATAAATTGTCTTGAAAGCTGTCGGTTAATGCTGAGGTTTCGTCGCTTAAAACACCAGGAATTAATCGAATGATCGCGTCACAAAATACTATAGCACCAATTTCACCTCCACTTAATACATAATCGCCTATAGAAATTTCACGAGTAATGTGCATGTCGCGCACCCGTTGATCCACTCCTTTATAATGACCACATAAAATCATAATATTTTCTTGTAACGAAACGGAATTGGCCATTTTTTGGTTCAAAGTTTCTCCATCTGGCGTCATGTAGATGATTTCGTCGTATGTGCGTTCGCTTTTTAATTTGGTAATACAAGCATCAATGGGCTGTATCATCATTACCATACCGGCACCACCCCCAAATTGATAATCGTCAACGCTTTTTTGTTTGTTGGTAGTGTAGTCTCTCAAGTTATGAAAATGAACGTCTACAAGTCCTTTCTCAATGGCACGTTTCATAATAGAAGCTTCAAAAGGGCTTCGCATCAATTCAGGTAAAACGGTGATAATGTCTATTCGCATGAGGCAAAGATAGGAGATTATTTTTTAGTGGCCGATAACGAATATACCATTGGAATTTTATTTTGGAGATGTTTGATCCTAAATTTATTGGGTTCAAATTCTTCGGTATCATTAAAACAATTGTAGGGTGAATAATCGTATTCATTAAAACAATTCAATGCCAATCCATTCGAAATTAATGCGTTTATAAGTTCCGATGTTGGATGATTCCAAGTGATTGTTTGGTTTGAAATTTCGGCTTCCCGATCGGCATAAGTACCTGTTTCTTCTTCAACAATGGCTTCGGTATTGAAATAATTGTAAAATACGACTTTAAAATCATTGTCAAACATCCAAACGACAGGGTGAAAATCCGCCATGATGAATTGACCACCCGGTCGAAGCACCTTTGAAATCACTTCGGCCCATTTGTTCAAATCCGGAAACCATCCAATGGTACCATAGCTGGTAAAAACAATATCAAATTTTTCGTGGATATAATTTGGGGTGTCATAAATATCACAACACACAAATTGGGTATTCAAATTCAAAGTATGTGAAAGTGTTTTTGCTTTTTCAATGGCTTTATCTGAAAAATCCACTCCGGTTACTTCAGCTCCCATTCTAGACAAAGTGAGTGTGTCTTGTCCAAAATGACATTGTAGATGCAGAATTTTTTTGCCAGAAACATCACCTAATAATTCTAATTCGATAGCATTAAGTGTTGATTTTCCTTGAAGAAAACCTTCCATGTCATAAAAATCAGATTGCGCATGCACTTCAACTTTATTGTTCCAAGTTGATTTATTGATGGCACTATAATCGGTAGGATAACTCATAACTAAAAAATTAAACGCCAAATTGTCTCAAGTGATGATCCAAATGTTTCCACATTAAGGTATTCCAATCATCCTCCGTCATATTTCCCCAAAAGGGATGCTTCTTAATTTTTATAGCAGCCGGTCCTTCGGAAGCAAAACGACTGAATTTTTCGATGAGTTCATTTTTAGCCAATTCAAAATCGTAGGTTTCCATAAAAACAAATTCTTTAGCGGTAGGACTGTTGTGTAAAAATTCATTATTGAATACTTTCTTTTTGGCTACTCTTCCCAATACTTTCATTAAAAAGCTAACTTTTACTTCTTTTTGTCCAAAGGCCACATCTACGGCAGCGCTGCAATGTTTGAGCATTTGATCTACATTCATTAGACCCCACAAACCATTTGATTCTGGACTGAGTTGGTGAATGCGCGCAATGATGGCATCATTTGATGCTTTGTCGTAAATGGAATTCATATATTTGGGTTTAATTACTTCCAAAAATACAAATAATCTCCAAATATTGTATTAATTTTGCACTTTCAAATTAAATATCAAAACAATGGAAAACGGAATATACGCTAAATTTAACACGGCAAAAGGGGCAATTTTAGTAAAATTAACACACGATTTAACACCTGGAACAGTCGGAAATTTTGTAGGATTAGCAGAAGGTCAACTAGAAAATTCGGCTCGTCCAATGGGTAAACCTTATTATGATGGATTAAAATTTCACCGTGTGATCCCAGATTTCATGATTCAAGGAGGGTGTCCTCAAGGTCAAGGAACGGGTGGTCCAGGGTATAACTTTGACGATGAATTTCATCCCAGTTTAAAACACGATAAACCTGGTGTATTGTCAATGGCGAATGCTGGTCCAGGAACCAATGGTTCTCAATTTTTTATTACGCACGTGCCTACCAATTGGTTGGATGGAAAGCATACTGTTTTTGGACATGTTGTAGAAGGGCAGGATGTTGTAGATGCAGTAGAAGGTAATGATGCGTTAGATAGTATTGAAATTATTAGAGTAGGTGAAGCAGCAGAAAAATGGAATGCTATTGAGGCGTTTCGTACTTTCGAAGGTTCGCGTGCTAAGCGCATTGAAGAGCAAAAAAGAATGGCAGAGGAAGCCTTGGAAAAATTAGCGGCTGGATTTCAAAAAACCGAAAGCGGTTTGCGGTATCAAATTATTCAAAAAGGATCGGGTATCCAAGCTGAAAAAGGTAAAAAAGTATCGGTACATTATCAAGGCGCTTTAGAGAATGGACAAGTTTTTGATTCTTCTTATAAAAGAAAACAACCTATTGAATTTCAATTAGGAGTTGGCCAAGTGATTGAAGGGTGGGACGAAGGCATTGCCTTATTGAAAGTAGGAGATAAAGCGCGTTTTGTAATTCCATCTTATTTAGGTTACGGTTCTAGAGGTGCAGGTGGCGTTATCCCGCCAGATGCAACTTTAGTATTTGATGTAGAATTGATGGATGTTAAGTAAAAAGTAACGAGTAGTTTAAATTAAATCCTGAGATCATGTCTCGGGATTTTTTTATATATTTAGCCCAATAAACTGATATCCATGAAAATCAAATTACTCCTTATCGTTCCGTTTTTAAGTATGCTTTCTTGTGTGAGTAAAAAACAAGTAGCCACTGCAGTGCAAACATCTGAGGTTGTTGCAATACATGCTGAAGACTCCGGAAAGGGAATGTTTCAAAAACAATGTGCCGCTTGTCATGATTTGTATGCACCTACTGCCTATACAGCGCAACAATGGGAGCCAATTGTATTTGAAATGCAGAAAAAAGGGGGTATTCCAAATGATGAAATATATATCATTTTAGATTATTTGAAAAAAAATGCGAAACCGCAATAAATGAAAATTATTCCTTATTTCTTTTTGTTTTTTACTTTGATCACAGTGGGTCAAGTACCCCATTGTGGGTTTGATTTTACGTCCTATTTGGTGGTAAAAGCACACGAAGATGGAAAAGTGGAAAATATTGCCGATTTGAAAATTTCATTGGTCAACGAACAAGGGGAGGTTGTAATCAATGAAAACAATAAATACAGCTGGAAAAATGCGAATCAAGCCCTAATTTTTACCCGAAATCACCTGATTAGTAAATCCAATGAACCTGAAAAGTGGTTTTTCCCCTATGCTGGAGATACTTATTTGTTGTCGGTAACGAATACTTTTCCGGCGGAAGAATTTTACATTAAGATTCAAGATACTCAAGGAAGGTTTCAAGAACAATTGGTCCAACTTCAGGCATTCAATATGTATATATTGTGTTCGAGTGAAAACGAACGCCAAGCGCGTTCATTCGGACCGCGAACCAATAGTCCAATTGTGGTAATACTCCTGCCCAAAGCAAAGTAATCAACATAACGCTTCATTTCTTTTTTTTTGGAGGTCATTTTCTTACTTTTGCAAGACAACACTATCAATCATGTACAAATTCATTATACGTCCTTTGTTTTTCTGTTTCGATCCAGAAAAAATTCATTATTTTACTTTTTCTGCTATTCGATTTCTGAATAATATTCCAGGTTTTTCGGGTTTATTTAAAGCACTCTATGCAGTAAATGACCCGCGATTAGAGCGGGAAGTATTTGGCATAAAATTTAAAAATCCAGTTGGATTAGCAGCTGGTTTTGATAAGGATGCTAAATTATATCAAGAGTTGTCTAATTTCGGCTTTGGGTTTATTGAAATAGGAACTCTAACCCCTGTGGGACAAGACGGAAACCCAAAAAAACGTTTGTTTCGATTAAAAGATGACCATGCAATCATCAACCGAATGGGTTTTAATAACGGTGGGGTTCAAGAAGCTATAGTTCGATTGAAAAAGAATAAAGGTGTGTTAATTGGTGGTAACATCGGTAAAAACAAAGTAACGCCCAACGAAGAAGCGGTTCGCGATTACGAAATCTGCTTTGAAGCTTTATTTCCGTATGTTGATTATTTTGTAGTAAATGTAAGTTCTCCCAACACACCCAATCTTCGCGAATTACAAGAAAAAGAACCCCTAAAAAAATTATTACACACTTTAGAAAACAATACACTACAATCAACTAACCATAAACCAATTCTGTTAAAAATTGCTCCCGATTTAACCGATGACCAATTATTAGACATAATAGAAATTGTAAATGAAACTAAAATTGCGGGCGTAATAGCTACCAATACTACGATTTCTCGCGAAGGTTTACAATCGGAAAACAAATCAGAAATGGGCGGTTTGTCGGGTAAACCATTAACCAAACGTTCAACAGAAGTTATTCGTTTTCTTTCTGAAAAAAGTAATAAATCGTTTCCAATTATTGGAGTAGGAGGGATTCATTCAGCTGAGGATGCTATGGAAAAAATACATGCGGGAGCCAGTTTGATTCAGTTATACACAGGATTTATTTATGAAGGCCCAGCATTGGTGAAAGCCATCAATAAAAAGATTTTAGCACAATCCTAAAATAGCTATCTTTGGAATAATGAACGAAATCAAAATCATAGAATGTCCTCGCGATGCCATGCAAGGCATTAAACCTTTTATTCCAACGGTCCAAAAGGTTAAGTACTTGCAAGCGCTTCTTCGTGTGGGATTTGATACGATAGATTTCGGAAGTTTTGTTTCGGCAAAAGCTATTCCGCAAATGCAAGACACAGCTGAGGTTTTGTCGCAATTGGATTTATCGCAAACCCGCAGTAAATTATTAGCCATTGTTGCCAATACGCAAGGCGCTCAACAAGCAGCCTTACATCCAGAAATTCAGTATTTAGGCTTTCCTTTTTCGATTTCGGAGAATTTCCAAATGCGAAATACCCATAAAACTATAGCAGAAAGTTTGGTAACGCTGGAAGAAATTCTAGCCATAGCCGATCAATCAAGCAAAGAAGTAGTAACTTATATTTCTATGGGATTTGGTAATCCGTATGGTGATCCATGGAATGTTAATATTGTAGGGGAATGGACCGAAAAATTAGCCAATAAAGGGGTGAAAATTTTGTCTCTTTCGGATACAGTGGGCAGTTCGACTCCTGAAGTAATCAAATACTTATTTTCCCATTTGATTCCGAAATATCCCGCTATTGAATTTGGTGCGCATTTGCATACCACCTCTGATAAGTGGTTTGAAAAAATTGATGCGGCTTATCATGCCGGTTGCCGACGCTTTGATGGAGCCATACAAGGTTTTGGTGGTTGTCCGATGGCAAAAGACGTATTGACAGGCAATATGCCGACCGAAAAGTTATTGTCGTATTTTACCACCCAAAGAGAAAATACCCACACCAGCCCCATGAGTTTTGAAAGTGCTTATAACGAAGCAACGAAGCTGTTTGGGGAGTTTCATTAGGAACAGCTAATTCCAGCTATACAATTTCAAGATTTTATCAATATTTCTTTTTTATAAGCACTAAAAACAGCTTCTTGGGTCGCTTTTTTAGTACAACAAAAAATAATAATCTTTAATGAAATGCTTTTCATTACTATCTGGGCTAAAAACTAATTACTAATTACTATTTACTATTCACTATTTTTCGTATATTTGCATGCAATTTAACAGCTACAACAAATTGCATATGAAAGCACATACCACTAAGATCGTTGGCGAAGGCCTTACCTATGACGATGTATTGTTGATTCCCAATTATTCAGAAGTTTTACCGCGTGAAGTGAATATTCAATCGAAATTTTCGAGAAATATTACCTTGAATGTCCCTATTGTTTCGGCAGCTATGGATACGGTAACTGAAAGCTCTATGGCTATAGCTATGGCACAAGAAGGAGGTATAGGGGTATTGCATAAAAACATGACGATTGCCCAACAAGCAGCGAAAGTAAAGAAAGTGAAGCGTGCTGAAAGTGGCATGATCATCGATCCAGTTACCTTGCCTTTAACCGCAACAGTGGGTGATGCGAAATCGGCCATGAAAGAATTCAGTATTGGCGGTATTCCAGTAGTGGATGAAAATGGTATTTTAAAAGGAATTGTAACCAACAGGGATTTGCGCTTTGAAAAAGTCAATTCGCGCTCTATTTTAGAAGTAATGACTTCTGAAAAACTAGTCACAGCTGCTCAGGGCACTACACTACAAGAGGCTGAAGGTATTTTACAAGAAAACAAAATTGAAAAATTACCCGTAGTTGATAACAATAACAAATTAGTAGGTTTAATCACCTTTAGAGATATTACAAAACTGACGCAAAAACCAATTGCCAACAAAGATCGTTTTGGTCGTTTGCGTGTTGCGGCTGCCTTAGGGGTAACTGCTGATGCGGTAGAACGAGCTTCCGCTTTAGTGAATGCAGGCGTAGATGCCGTAATTATTGATACGGCACATGGACACACCAAAGGTGTGGTAGATGTATTGAAAGCTGTAAAAGCAAAATTTCCAGAATTAGATGTAGTAGTTGGTAATATTGCTACCGCAGAAGCCGCGTTGTATTTGGCTCAAAATGGAGCCGATGCGGTGAAAGTGGGTATTGGGCCAGGATCCATCTGTACGACTAGAGTTGTAGCGGGTGTTGGTTTTCCTCAATTTTCAGCCGTGTTAGAAGTGGCTGCGGCGTTAAAAGGAACCGGTGTTCCCGTAATTGCCGATGGTGGTATTCGTTACACAGGGGATATTCCTAAAGCTATTGCGGCTGGTGCCGATTGTGTAATGTTAGGATCATTGTTAGCAGGAACAAAAGAATCACCTGGAGAAACCATTATTTTTGAAGGTAGAAAATTCAAATCGTATCGCGGAATGGGTTCGGTGGAAGCCATGCAAGAAGGCTCTAAAGACCGTTATTTCCAAGATGTGGAGGATGATGTAAAAAAAATGGTTCCTGAAGGCATTGTGGGTCGTGTACCTTATAAAGGGGAATTGAACGAAAGCATGCAACAATTCATTGGTGGTTTAAGAGCCGGAATGGGGTATTGTGGATCAAAAGACATACAAACCTTACAAGAAAGCAGTCGTTTCATTCGAATTACAGCAAGTGGTATTGGCGAAAGCCATCCGCATAATGTAACCATTACCAAAGAAGCTCCCAATTATTCGAGATAATTTTCGAAAAGCATAAAAAAAATCCATTCCGACCAATCAGAATGGATTTTTTTTTTATGTTTAAAATTTGAAATTAAATCCCCAAATAATTACTTGGTGTAATGTGCATCAATTCGGCTCTAACTTCTTCTGAAATGTTTAAAGTACCGATGAAGTTGTGTATGGCTTCTTGATTGATTACTGTATTGGTTCGTGTCAAATCTTTTAGTGCTTCATACGGATTAGGATAACCTTCTCTACGAAGAATGGTTTGAATGGCTTCGGCAACAACCGCCCAGTTTTTTTCCAAATCTTCTGCAAATTTGTCTTCGTTTAAAAGCAATTTGTTTAAACCTTTCAAAGTTGCTTCAAAGGCAATTAATGTGTGGCCCATTGGGACACCAATATTACGTAAAACTGTACTATCTGTTAAGTCACGTTGTAATCTTGAAAGCGGTAATTTGGCCGAAAGGTGTTCGAAAATAGCATTTGCAATTCCTAAATTTCCTTCCGAATTTTCAAAATCAATGGGGTTTACTTTATGGGGCATCGCCGACGATCCAATTTCGCCTGCTTTGATTTTTTGTTTGAAATAGTCCATAGACACATAAGTCCAAATGTCGCGGTCTAAGTCAATTAAAATTGTATTAATGCGTTTTAGTGCGTCAAAAAAGGCTGCAAAATGATCGTAATGTTCAATTTGTGTTGTGGGAAACGAATGGTGTAATCCCAAGCTGTTCTCTACGAATTCGGTACCAAATTTTTTCCAATCGGTGTTAGGATACGCTACTTTATGCGCATTATAATTTCCGGTTGCTCCTCCAAATTTAGCAGCAAAAGGAACATTAAACAACAAACGCATTTGCTCTTCCAAGCGTTCTACGAAAACTAAAATTTCTTTTCCCAAACGAGTAGGGGAAGCGGGTTGACCATGGGTTCTGGCAAGCATCGGTATATCGGCCCATTCCATGCCTAATTCTTTTAACTTTGCAATCACATTGACCAAGCTAGGTAAGTAAACTTTTTCGAAAGCTTCTTTGGTAGATAAAGGGATTGCTGTATTATTGATATCTTGGGAAGTCAATCCAAAATGGATGAATTCTTTGTAAGCTTGTAATCCCAATCCGTCAAATTTTGATTTGATGAAATATTCTACTGCTTTTACATCGTGATTGGTTGTTTTCTCTGTTTCTTTAATCCAAAGGGCATCTTCGGTAGAAAAGTTTTGATAAATAGCTCGTAACGAATTATATATTGATTTATCTATGTTTGCCAATTGTGGTATATTGGCTTCGCGTAGTGCGATGAAATATTCAACTTCAACTAAAACACGGTATTTGATTAAGGCTTCTTCTGAAAAAAAAGGAGCTAATGATGCGGTTTTATTTCTATAACGACCATCGATGGGTGAAATAGCATTTAATTCGGTTAATTGCATGTTGTTGTGTGTTGTTTAACGAAATGCAAATTTAGTAATTAGTGATTAGTTATGAGTAATTAGTATTGAGTTTTTTATTAAAAATATAAAAGTTTCTTATTTCAATATTTTCATTTTCTTTGTAGTAAATATAAGAATGATGAATGTTAAAGATCACGATCTTCTGAATTATTTAGAAGGTTTTCTCACAGAAAATAGAAAAGAAGGGTTTTTGCGAGTCTTGCAAAACCGAACCAAGCATTTTACTATAGCCATGGAAGATGTGTATCAATTGCACAATACCAGTGCTGTTATGCGCAGTTGTGAGGTTTTTGGTATACAGGAATTGAACGTGATCGAACAAAAATTTGGTAAGCGAATAGATACTGAAATAGCGATGGGGGCGCAAAAGTGGGTGGATGTTTTTCGCTACAATTCGGTGCAAAATTGTATGGATGCCATGCGAGCAAATGGCTATCAAATCATTGCTACGACTCCTCATGATGATTCGTGTTTGTTGCATGAATTTGATATTACAAAACCTTCGGCCTTGTTTTTTGGAACAGAGCGTGATGGGTTGTCGAAAGAAGTATTAGAGCAAGCCGACGGATTTTTGAAGATACCGATGGTGGGGTATACTGAGAGTTTGAATATTTCAGTTTCGGCAGCGATTATTATACAAGATATTACGAATCGTTTGCGCCAATCTAACATAGATTGGCAATTGACAGATGAAGAGGTTTTTGAAAAACGTTTGGATTGGACTCGTAAATCAATAAAAGATATTGAGTTTATTGAACGAAAATATTTAGAAGCTCACTAAATTTCAATATTATTTATTTTTTTTCAAAATTTTATATTCTTCATAGCACAGACTAATGGCATCCATAATTTGTAAATCATTGGCTGTTTGAATGAAATATTCTGAATAGTTGCAATTTGCGAGGATTTGTGGAATATCGTCTTTGTCTATTTCTAGAAGTGCGGCTAGGGTTTCGCGATCAAATTTGGTGGCCAAAAGATTACGAACGGTGTCGTCTTTTTTCATTTCTTTCAGCTTTTTCATTTCATTCGGTCGTTTTCCAAACACATTGTACAGAAAATCAGCCGGATTGAATATAGATCGCATTACTTTTGAAACGGCACCAGGTGATTTGTCACCTGCTTCATATCCCGCATTTAAACCGGAAATACTGTAACGATAACCATCATTGGCGACAGGAATGAGTTGGGTGTCAACTTCCACATAACCGGTTAATTGGTATTGTCGGATGACCACTTCATCCAATACGTATGCTTTTTCAGTCAGGTAAATTTTAGTAGGATTGTTTTTAATCCAGTCGTTGGTGACTTTTACTTTAACGGTTTCATACCCAATATAGGAAAAGAGCAGGGTATCGTTTAGTTTTGTTGCAATTGCAAAAGTACCACTGCCTGTTGTTGCTGTTCCAGTAACGCGAGTGGCATTGATTACGTTTACATTGCTTAGGGGTAATTTTGTAGTACTATTAACAACTGTACCTTTAATATTTACTAAGGTGTCTTTTTGTGACCAAGCTGATGTGGTCATTAATACTAATAAAAAAACTACAAAATATCTCATTCTTTTTAATAATGATTCAAAAATACGAATCTAAAGATGATATTTTGTAGTTTTTGGTAATTTTATAAGAAAATTAACGAATAGGTGTTAACTTCTTCTTGGTCTTCTTGGTCTTGCTGTATCTCCAGTGCTTTCAGCACGACGAGGTGCTCTGTCTGAAAATCCGCCTTCTCTTCGAGGAGCAGTACTGCTTCTTTCTCCTCTAAATCCGCCTTCTCTTCTTGGAGCCGAACTGTTGCGATCGCTTCTGAATCCACCATCGCGTCCACCTTCTCTTCTTGGAGCGCTTCCGCTTCTTTCGCCTCTAAAGCCACCTTCGCGTCTTCCGCCACCGAAACCACCGCCAGAATTTCTTCCGTTATGGTCGCGTCTTCCACCGCCGTCGTTTTTAGAGATTTCTACGTTGATGCGTCTACCGTTCATGTCATAGCCATTCAGTATAGACATCACTTTATCGGTATGTTCTCCATCGGTGTTGAAAAAAGAAAACCCTTCTTTAACATCTACTTTGAATACATCATCTCTACCTAAATCTAATGTTTCTTTGATGAAGTCTTTCAATTGCATCCAATCAAAATCATCTCTTGTTCCAATGTTGATGAAATAGCGAACAGGATCTCCGGCTCTAATTTCTCTTGGCTCAGAGCTTCTTTCACGATCATTACTTCTTTCACCGGTAATGTCACGTTTTGATTTGTAGTAATTGATGAAACGGTTGAATTCAACCGATACCATTTTTTTAATCAATTCTTCTTTTGATAAACCATCCAATACTTCATTGATAGCAGGTAAGTAGTTGTCTATTTCATGATCTACTTCGGTATCCTTAATTTTGTTGGCTAAATGTAACAACTGAATTTCGCAAATTTCAATTCCGGATGGAATGGTCTTTTCTTGAAATTTTTGTTGGATAATACGCTCGATAGTATGTATTTTTCTGATTTCACTTTTGGTAATGATTACGATAGAAGTACCTAATTTACCTGCTCTTCCGGTTCTACCCGAACGGTGGTTGTAGGTTTCTATTTCGTCGGGCAATTGATAGTTCACTACATGCGTAATGTTATCCACGTCGATTCCACGGGCCGCTACATCTGTAGCTACCAACATTTGAATTTGACGCCCTCTAAATGATTTCATAACCCCGTCGCGTTGCGCTTGCGATAAATCCCCGTGCAAGGCAGCTGCATTATAACCATCTTCGATTAATTTTTCAGCTACGGCTTGCGTGTCTCTTTTCGTTCTACAAAAAACCACAGAAAAAATATCTGGGTTGGCATCTGCCAAACGTTTCAAAGCTTCATAACGATCACGTGCATTTACACAATAGTATTCATGCGATACGGTTGCCGAACCTGAATTTTTACTACCTACGGTAATTTCGACTGGAGCGGCCATAAATTTCTTTGCAATACGCGCTACTTCAGCTGGCATTGTGGCCGAAAATAACCACGTGTTTTTCTCGTCGGGAGTATCCGATAGTATGGAACAAATATCTTCGTAGAATCCCATGTTTAACATTTCATCTGCCTCATCAAGGATACAAAAATCAATGTTTTTAATGTTGACAAGACCTCTATTGATCATGTCTTGCATTCTACCTGGTGTAGCCACAATAATTTGGGCACCACGTTTTACTTCTCTAGCTTGTTCAGTAATGCTTGCACCACCATAAACAGCTACCGTATGTAACCCCTTTATGTATTTTGAGTATAATTTAATCTCATTTGTGATTTGTAAGCATAATTCTCGTGTTGGCGATAAAATTAATGCTTGCGTATTTCTATTTTCAGCATCAATTTTTTGAATTAGTGGAAAACCAAAAGCGGCGGTTTTTCCTGTTCCTGTTTGCGCTAGGGCAACTAAATCTGTGTTTTGTTCCAATAGTACTGGAATCGCTTTTTCTTGCACTTCTGACGGATTCTCAAATCCTAGATCTTTAATCGCCAGCAGTAGCGACTCATTCAATCCTAATTGTTCAAATTTATTCATATAGTATTTTAAATTGGGTGCAAAGGTAGGGTTAATATACTACATAAACTAATTTGTTAGTTATTGATTTACAATTAGTTAATTATTTTTTGAATTTGATTTTTTAGCAAAAAAGCACTGGAATAGGTTGATGCTGCTTATTTTTTTGATAAAAAGGCCAGTAGTTGAGCTACTGCAATACCGCGGTGACTGATGCCTGCTTTCTCTTGCATGCTAAGTTCTGCAAAGGTTTTGTTAGTTCCGTCAGCTATAAATATAGGATCATAGCCAAAGCCATTTGCGCCTATTTTTTCTGTGGTGATTTCACCGTTAATAATACCTGTAAAGAGGTGTTGCGATCCGTTTATGTTCAAGCAAATGATGGTTTTGAAATTGGCCTTTCTGTTGGAAACTTGGTGCAATTCATGCAGTAGTTTGTTCATGTTGTCTTCGGCACTTTTTTGTTCGCCCGCATAGCGTGCTGAATAAACGCCAGGCGCTCCATTTAGAGCCTCTACTTCAAGACCTGTATCGTCTGCAAAGCAAGGATAACCATAGTTGTGGGTTACATAATTGGCTTTTAGAATGGCATTGCCTTCGATGGTATCGGCTGTTTCTGGTATTTCTTCGGTACAACCGATATCATCCAAACTCAAAATATGAAAGTCTGATGGGACCAACGCTTGAATTTCTTGAATTTTATTTTTGTTGTTGGAAGCAAATACGAGTTGCATAATGTATAAATTTTGATTTATAAAAAGCAAAAAAGCCGAGGTGGAGCCCCCGACTTCTTAAATGAACGTGTAACCACATTGCTGTGCGCTCGGGTACAAATGTACAGCCAAATTATGAATTAGCAAGTTATTTTTATAATTTCTTTTCTAGTGTAATTTTTTCGTTAGGAATAATTATTATAAAAACTTTTTTCTTTATACTTTTGTCACGTTTTAACACCTATAAAATATCATGGTAAAAGATTTATTTGAAAGAATTCAGAACAATAAAGGACCTTTAGGAAAATGGGCTTCTCAGGCAGAGGGGTATTTCGTTTTTCCTAAATTAGAAGGAGAATTAGGTCCAAGAATGCAATTTCAAGGAAAAAATATTTTAAACTGGAGCTTAAATGATTACTTAGGCTTGGCCAACCACCCTGAAGTACGTAAAGCCGATACAGATGCAGCCATTCAATATGGCGCTGCCTATCCAATGGGTGCTCGTATGATGAGTGGTCATACCAAATATCATGAACAATTAGAGCAAGAATTGGCTGCTTTCGTGATGAAAGAATCGGCCTATTTGTTGAATTTTGGTTACCAAGGGATCATGTCTACTATCGATGCCTTAGTTACTAGAAATGATGTAATTGTATACGATGTTGATGCACATGCTTGTATTATTGATGGTGTACGTTTGCACAGTGGGAAACGATTTACCTACAAGCACAACGACATTGAAAGTATGGAGAAAAACTTACAGCGTGCAACCAAACTGGCAACAGAAACAGGTGGCGGTATTCTATTTATAACTGAAGGCGTTTTTGGGATGCGTGGGCAACAAGGAAAGTTGAAAGAAGTTGTGGAAATGAAAAAGAAATACAATTTCCGCTTATTGGTTGATGATGCGCATGGATTTGGAACATTAGGTAAAACAGGGGCTGGTGCAGGTGAGGAGCAAGGTTGTCAAGACGGAATTGATATTTACTTTTCAACATTTGCAAAATCTATGGCTAATATTGGAGCCTTTGTAGCAGGAGATAAAGACATAATTGATTATTTAAAATACAATTTACGTTCGCAAATGTTTGCTAAAGCGTTGCCAATGATTCAAACCATTGGTTCTTTAAAACGTTTGGAATTGTTGCGCAATTCGTCTGAAATTAAAGATAAATTGTGGGTAAATGTAAATGCATTGCAAAACGGTTTAAAAGAAAGAGGGTTCAATATTGGTGATACCAATACCTGTATTACTCCAGTTTACCTAGAAGGGTCAATTCCTGAAGCTATGATTATGGTAAATGATTTACGTGAAAATTATGGTATTTTCCTTTCAATTGTAGTATATCCAGTTATTCCAAAAGGAATTATCTTGTTGCGTATGATTCCAACAGCTTCTCATACTATCGATGATATCAATGAAACATTGGCTGCTTTTGAAGCCATTCGTGAAAAACTAGTCAACGGTACCTATGCTAAAATTGCAGAAGCCAGTGTGCAAAATGTAGACTAACACCAAGAAAACAATATAAAAAAGGGATTCCAATTGGAATCCCTTTTTTATAGCGCTTTACGATACGTTCGTCTGCGTTTGTTTATTTTAGAATTAAAATTTTTCCATAAATTTTGAATGGCTAAATTTTCTTTAAGTTCGGGGGTTCGAATACAAGTTTCAATTCCTTTGGCTTGACATACTTTATGGTATTCATCAAATAAGATGGCTGTAATTCCTTTGCTTTGGTATTCTGGAGCTATGCCAATCAAATAAAACACCACTTCCTTAGAGTATTTTCGGGCTTGTAATAAATGATAAAACCCAAACGGAAACAATTTACCATTGGCTTTTTTTAAGGCTTCAGCAAATCCGGGCATTACAATTGCAAAAGCGATCATGTTTCCGTTTTTGTCTAAGATGAATTTTATAAACTCGGGATTGATAAAGCTGATGTATTTCTTTTTAAAATAGGCCTTTTGAATTTCATTGATGGGCACAAAAGACTGTAGTTTTGAATAGGAAGTATTGAACAATTCAAACATTTGATCCACATAAGGCATAATGTCCTTCGTCTTGGAAAAATTCAAAACTTTCAGTTCATACCGTTCTTTTATTAGGCCGCTAAACTTTTGAAATTGAGTAGGGTCAATATCATTAAATGAAAAGGTACTTTCATGATATTCTTTTTCTATGCTATAACCTAGTTGTTCAAAATGGGAAATATAATAAGGCATGCTGTACCAAGTAATCATGTTGCCTATTTGATCAAATCCTTCACATAATAGCCCAACTTTGTCTAAATTAGAGAAACCCATTGGGCCTTCAATATGGTCCATTTCATGTTTTTTGCCTAATGCCACAACTTTATCTAAGAGTGCTTTTGTAACTTCGATGTCATCAATAACATCAAACCAACCAAAACGTACTTTTCTTTTTTCCAATTGGTTGACCTCGTCCCAGTTGATGATGGCTGCTATTTTGCCTACAATTTTATTGTCCTTGTAGGCCAAATAAAAATGAGCTTCTGCTGTTTGAAAAGCTGGATTTTTAGTTTTGTCAAACGTTTCCAATTCTTCTGCAATCAAAGGCGGAATCCAATAGGGATTATTTTTATATAATTCGAAAGAAAACAGCACGAATTCTTTCATTTCTTTTTTGGTGAGCGCTTCTTTTATGGTGATCATTTATTCTACAGCATCTTTACGTTTTTTGGCTTCTTTCTCGCCTTTCTTTTTCATTTTTTTATCCATCTTACTGCCATTGTCTTTTTCCATTTTTATTTCTTGGTAGTTTTTTGAAAAACGCCAAGAAAATCCAATGCCTCCTGAAATAATATTTGGTGTATCTTTTATGTTTTTCCCAATGGAAGCATCAATTTGCATGTCTTTGTGAAACAAAAAAGCAGCACCCGCGCGAACAATACCATCGGAATAATAATCTCCCATAAATCCTTGGTTTTCAATAAATCCAGACCATCGTTTGTTGAACCCACGTGTCAGTGTTAAAATATAATCAATACTCGCAAAATCAGTTCCTATTTTATTATAAGCAATATTAGTTACCAATACCCAGCGAGAGCCAAATTGATTTTGCGCTATAACCATTGCTTTTGGACTAATAACAGCTTCTTCAACCGTAGAAGGAGCAAAATTGTAGGGATTGTCTGTAAAGTTCAAGTTGGCCCCTGCATAGACTGCTACCGCCGGAATGAATTGTCTCCATTTGAAACGATGATTGGCTTTCCAACTATACACATTTGGCTTTTCTTCATAATTTTTAAAGGGATCATACAACAAATATTTCGCACCAATTAGGGTTTTCTTTAGTGCGCTACGGTTTTTTTCAAAATTCGTTGCGGTGTAGGTGTCTTTTTGATACTGTACTTCGGCAATGAATTCCAGTTGTTCAAAAAACAATCCCCAACGAACATCTAATTCTCCCATCAAACCCGTTGCTTTGTAATCAAGTGTTTTGTGATCTTCACTAACATAATTGAGGCCCGATTCGGCTTGAATAATGGTTTTTCCAACTGAAAAAGCCATCATCGATCTCCCGGGTCTATTTGAGTTGATGTCATCTGTGAATTGTGCAAAGGAAAATTGAACGGCAAGTAATAGCCCTATTTTAATAAATGATGGTAATGACTTCATAGCATATAATTTATGCTCAAAAATAGTTATTTTTATCATAATTTTAAGTAACAATATGGAAGTTTTACCAACTAATATCAGTATTTTTGAATTTTAAAAATTAGATCCTATGGAAATGGCTTCTGGCTCCAGCTTATTACGAACCTTAGCAATTATTATTTTATGTTATTATTTGTTTAAGTTTCTTATGCGAATATTTGCACCTATTATTATGCAAAAAGCAGTTCACAAAATGCAAGAAAAAATGCAAGAACAATATAAAAAACAGCAAGAACAGCAGCAAAATACAACCACACAATCCACACAATCCGCTCAATTTCAATCAAAAGAAAAGGAAAAAGTGGGCGATTATATCGATTACGAAGAGATAAATTAATGGGTTTTACCATGCGCCAAAGGATATTTTAACAATATCCTTTTTTTAATTACTTTAGCACCTTATTCTATTTTTATTACATTCATGAAAAACATACAAAAAATAATTCCTCATTTACTGGTTATAATTGGATTTGCAATTGTTTCATTGGTCTATTTCTATCCAATATTGCAAGGAAATAAAATTTTCCAATCCGATATCGTGCAATATACTGGAATGGCAAAAGAGCAAAATGATTTTAGAAAAGAAACCAACGAAGAGCCGTATTGGACCAATAGTGCTTTTGGTGGAATGCCAACGTATCAATTGGGTGCAAAATATCCTAACGATGCTATTGGGGCTTTGGATGATGCTTTACGTTTTTTACCCCGTCCGGCGGATTATCTTTTTCTATATTTTCTAGGCTTTTATGTGCTATTGATGGTGCTCAAAGTAGATCCGTTAAAAGCCTTTTTTGGAGCGTTAGCTTTTGGTTTATCAACTTATTTAATTATTATTTTAGGAGTCGGGCACAATGCAAAAGCCCATGCTATTGCCTATATGCCCATGGTAGTGGCTGGTGTGTTGTTGGTTTTTCAAAGAAAATTTATCCTGGGTGGAATTCTTACCATGATCGCAGCGGCTTTGGAAATCAATGCCAATCACTTTCAAATGACTTATTATTTATTGTTTTTATTGCTGATTATGGCCATTTATTATGGAATCCTAGCTGTAAAGAACAAAGAGTATATTGTCCTTGGAAAAACTTTTGGAGTGTTTGTAGTGGCTGGAATACTAGCTGTAGGTGTTAATGCTGCCAATTTAATGGCAACTGCTGAATATACCGATTTTAGCATCCGAGGTAAAAGTGAATTAACTTTCAAACCAGACGGGTCTGTCAACACTACCAATTCGGCTATGGAGCATGATTACATTACCGAATACAGTTACGGAATCGCAGAAAGTTTTAATTTGATTGCACCACGATTATTTGGTGGGGGTAATAGTGAAACCTTGGGAGAGGATTCTTCATTGTATACTTTTTTGTTGAATTACGGTGCCACACCAGCCGAAGCGTTACAAACAGTTGAGTATTATGGGAAAACCTATTGGGGCGACCAACCTATTGTTGCTGCTCCAGCTTATATTGGAGCCATAGTTTTCTTTTTAGCCGTTTTAGGCTTGTTTCACGATCAACGAAAAATAAAATATGTTTTTTTAGCAGGAGTTATTTTGTCATTAGTACTTTCATGGGGTAAGAATTTTGACGTATTAACCCGTTTTTTTATCGATTACGTTCCTTTGTATGATAAATTTAGAGCTGTTTCATCTATTCAAGTAGTATTAGAATTATGTCTTCCGGTATTGGCTGTTATGGGGTTACAATCTTTTTTTACTACGGAAAAAGAGCAACAATGGAGCAGTTTGTGGAAAGCAGCCGCTACAAGTTTAGGTGTAATTGTAGCCCTGTTTTTGGTTAAAGGTGTCTTTAATTTTTCAGGTGCAATGGACGAACAATTGATTCAGCTTTTTGGCGAAAGTCAAGATAAATCTTTCGGTATTAATTTTATCAATGCCTTAAAAGAAGATCGTTTGAATTTTTATACGAGTGATCTTTTGCGATCAGGTATATTTATTGCAATCGCTGCAGTTGCACTTTGGTTGTATATTCAAAATAAGTTAGCGGCTACTACAGCTGTGTTTGCTGTTGGATTTTTAATGGTAGCTGATTTATTTATGGTCGACAAGCGTTATGTGTACAACAATCCTGACCAATTTAAAACTGCTCGTGAAGTGGATATGCCTTTTGAACCAACCGAAATTGACAATCAAATTTTAAAAGATACTTCAACTTATAGGGTTTACGAAATTCAGGGAAGAATGCAAGCGAGAACGTCATATTTTCATAAATCGGTAGGCGGATATAGTGCTGTAAGACCCAGACGTTTTGATCAATTGTTTGATTACAATGTGGAGAAAAACATCAGTGAATTAGGCAATACTATCGATTTTCAAACACTTAGTTTTACCAAAGGAAATCCAGTCTTGGATATGCTTAATGTAAAATATGTGATTGTACCCACAGGACAAGGAGAAGTACCTATAGTTAATCCTTTTGTGAATGGAAATGCTTGGTTTGTGGAGAAGGTTAAATTTGTTAGTTCTGCAGATGAAGAAATGAAAGCGTTGGATAATTTAGATACTAAAAAAATTGTAGTTGTAAATACTTTAATAAATGAAGGTCAGGACTTTAAAGGTTCAGAAAGCATTGCAAAAGATTCAACTTCTTCCATTCAATTAACATCTTACAAGCCGAATCAATTAAAATACGTTTCAAACAATACTAGTGCAGGTTTTGCCGTGTTTTCTGAAAATTATTATAAAAACGGATGGAAAGCTACTATTGATGGAGAAGAAGCTAAAATATATCAAGTAAACTACGTATTGCGTGGCTTACAAATACCCGCTGGAAAACATACAATTGAATTTAAATTTGAACCACAAGTGGTAAAAACAGGAAGTACTATTGCCTTATTTAGTGCAATTGGAATGTTGTTGCTAATTGCTGCCGGAATTTATTTTGGAAATAAGAATAAGATACAGTAAATTGTAATTTGACACCAGCAAAAAAAATACTCATCATTTCGTATTACTGGCCACCTGCAGGAGGTCCGGGAGTGCAACGTTGGTTGAAATTTGTCAAATATTTACCTGATTTTAAGATACAACCTCACGTTTATATTCCAGAAAATCCAGCCTATCCTTTGATTGATGAGAAATTATTGAGTGAAGTTTCAGATAAAGCAATTATCATCAAACAACCTATTTTTGAGCCTTACGGATTAGCTTCAGTTTTTTCAAAAAATAAGACGAAAAAAATCAGTTCAGGCATTATTCCGAATCAGAAAAAGCAGTCGTTTGTAGAAAAAGCAATGCTTTGGATTCGTGGAAATATTTTTATTCCGGATGCACGCGTTTTTTGGGTAAAACCTTCGGTTAAGTTTTTGAAAAAATACCTTCAAGAAAATCAAATCGATACCATAATTACATCAGGTCCGCCACACAGTTTGCATTTGATTGGTTTACAATTAAAAAAAGAACTAAACATTACTTGGTTGGCCGATTTTCGTGATCCATGGACTACGATTGGCTATCATAAACAATTAAAATTAAGTTCACGGGCTGACCGTAAACACAAAGCTTTAGAAAAAGAGGTGATGAATTCGTGTGATCAATTGATTGTTACATCGCCCACTACTAAAATTGAATTTGAATCTATTACATCAAAACCTATTGCTGTAATCACAAATGGTTATGATGTAGAGAAAGTGGTAAAAAAATCTTTGGACGAAAAATTCACTTTAGCGCATATAGGCTCCTTTTTGTCGGCACGAAACCCGATTATTTTGTGGAAAGCCCTGCAGGAATTAATTTTAGAAAACGAAGCGTTCAAGTTACAATTTCAGTTAAAATTAATCGGAGCAGTAAGTAATGAGGTATTGCAATCTATTGCAGAATTTGGCTTGAACAATCACCTCAATTATTTGGGATATTTGCCTCATGATGAAGCCATAATCGAACAACGAAGTTCGCAAGTTTTACTGCTTATTGAAATTGATTCAGAGGAAACTAAATGTATTATACCCGGAAAATTATTTGAATACATGGTTTCGGAACGCCCCATAATTGCTATTGGTCCAGTTGAAGCAGATTTTGCCCAAATCATTAAAGAAACCAATACAGGAGCGTTTTTTACTTACGACGAATTGGAATCCTTGAAAGCACAAATACAGTGTTGTTTTGAGCAATACCAACAAAATAATTTAATGGTTTATCCCGTTGGATTACAAGAATACAGTCGAAAAGCATTGACTGAAAAATTAGCCAAGCTGCTAGTCACTAATCACTAATCACTTTTTACTAAATCATGGGAATCGTCATCAAACAATCAATCAAAAACACCATAATTACCTTTATAGGATTTGGGATTGGTGCGGTTAATACCTTGTTTATGTATCCTTATTTTTTGGGTGAAGATTACTTTGGATTATCGGGTTATGTATTGTCGGCGGCAAATATCTTATATCCTATTATGTCGTTTGGGATTCAAAATACGTTGATCAAATTTTTTAATGATAACAATAAAACCGAAAACGAGTTAAATAGTTATATCACTTATATGCTGTTGATTCCCTTGGTGTTTATCATTCCATTAACAGGGCTTTTTTATTTTTATTATGATACTATTGCTACATACGAATCTCAAAAGAATCCGGTAATTTATTCCTTTGTTTGGGTTATTCCTGTGATTGCCATTTTTATGGGGTATTTCGAAATTTTTTATGCGTGGTTACGCGCTCACATGAAATCGGTTTTTGGAAGTTTTGTAAAAGAGGTTTTTGTGCGCATACTCATTACAATATTGCTTTTTGGGGTGTATTTTAAGTATATTACCCCTTTAGAATTTATCTATTCTTTGGTTTTTGTTTACGGAATGAGTTTGCTGCTTATTGTCTTTTATGCAAATAAAGTAAAGCAAATCGTTTTGCATTTCAAAGTTCCAAAACAAAGCAAAGCAATTTGGACCTATACAATTTTCATTATTTTGTCGGCCAGTATCGCTAATATGTTATTAGATATTGATAAATACATGATAAAGCATTATATGGATATTGATAATATTGCCTTTTATTCTGTGGCAATTTTTATTGCAATGGTTATTTCAGTGCCGAGTAGAGCGATGCATCAAATAACATATCCCATAACTGCTAAATTAATAAGCGAACAAAAGTGGGGGGAATTGAATGAATTGTATAAAAAAACATCCATAACCTTACAGGTTGTTGGGGGGTTGATTTTGGTAGGCATTTTAGTCAATATAAATCAACTTTATCTTTTATTGCCTAAGGAATACAGTCAAGGTCTATTTGTGGTGTTTACTATTGGAGTATCAAAATATTTTGATTTGATTTTAGGCAATAACAATGCGATTATTTTTAATTCCAAATATTATAAAGCCGTTTTGAGTTTGGGGATTGTATTGGTGTTGCTAATTGTAGTATTGAATATGTATTTTATTCCGCATTTCGGATTGAATGGCGCAGCTTTAGCCACCTTAATTGCCATAACCTTATATAGTTTGGCCAAGTTGCTGTTCGTAGTGTTACGAATGAAATTATTTCCGTTTACATACAAAACAATTGTAGCTTTGGGTGTGGTTTTAATTTCTTTCTTTACTTTTTATTACTGGGATTTTTCTTTTCATCCCATATTAAATATTATAAGTAAGTCATTACTCGTTAGTGTTTTTTATCTTGGGTTGTGTCACGTGTTAAAAATATCTTCGGATATTAATTTTGTGATGCGTTCTTTTTTTAATAAAGTATTTAAAAAACAATAGTTCATATAAAACTTAAGTTTTAGCTTTTAATTACAAAAAATCCTGCTTCATCTTTCCAGAATCTACAGGATTTAAAAACAAACTAACCAACCAATTTTGTATTTTTTTATTTTTAGTGCCATCTTCTTAACGACTTAAAAACTTGTTTCTAAAACGCTAACTTGAAAAGATATATTCAATTGCTGTGCCAAATATTATTTTGCATGGTGATTAATTTGTTAATGAGCTCTTGTTGATTAGTAATGGGCTGTTTATTTCGTCAAAATCACGAAACAGTTTGTTTTGGTTGCATCAAAAAGAGTACATTTGAATTCTTAAGAAAAAAAACAATGAAGCAATTAATTTCTATTTTGGTGGTAGCCGCCTTCGGAATTTTGGCATTAGTGGAACAATCAAAAGCCCAACCCAATCCAATGATTATGATTGGGGCAATTGGTGTTTTTATGTTCGGCATGTACAAATTAATGAAAAAGATTCCATCTAAAAACGAAGAAAACGATGACACAGAAATTTGAAATAGGTGATGAGGTAGCCGTTTTAGATGAGGCTGTTTCAGGCAAAGTTATTGGGGTAAATAGTACCGAAATTAGCATAGAATCAACCGATGGATTTATTATGAAATTTCATGAAAAAGAGTTGGTTAAAGTAAATAATTCCAGTGTTTTAAGTGGTTTTTTTTCAAGTCAAAGTTTAAGTTCTGTTTTGAAAGACAAAGAGGATCCTAAAAAGCGAAGTTTTGTCAAGGAAAAGAAGTCACGAAAAGATGAGTTTGTCCTGGAAGTAGATTTACATATTGAAAAACTCGTGCCTTCCAAACGCGGAATGAGCAACTATGATATTTTGACATTGCAAATGGAGACCGCTAAACGACAACTCGATTTTGCTATAAAAAATCGCATGCCAAAATTAGTTTTTATTCACGGTGTCGGTGAGGGAATTTTAAAAGCAGAATTGGATTTTTTATTGGGGAGATACGATGGAATTTCTTTTCAAGATGCGAATTATCAAAAATATGGTTTGGGGGCAACCGAAGTTTATATTAAGCAACAAGTAAAGTAAAGTAATAATTTAATATAAAAAAAAGGACCATTTATTGAGTGGTCCTTTTTGATTTTGGTTCAAACGTGTTATAAGTTTGTTCTGTAGTTTCCAAAAATATATTCGGTGAAACTAAATGAACTGTCTGAATTTGAAAAGTTTACATTGACTAATTTGATGTTATGGGTATAACCTGTTACGGTTGTTCCATCAGTTGCAAATAATTTGTCTGTTATGATTTCTATTCTACCTCCTGAAGCATTCCATTCTTTTTCTACCACGGGTGTAGCAGGTGGTAAAATACTGCAAATTCCACTAGAATTTAGGTTGTCGGAATAAATACGGTAAATAATTTTATTAGATGAACTTACGGTAACGATTCTCGGACTTCCGTCGGGTGTTTCTTCGTTTATAAAACTGGAAGCTGGGATATTTAAAAGTAATAATTCATTGCTCTTGATTTTAAACACCAAGTTATTTGTTGGACAATTTTGTACAGCAACCGTATCGAAATTAAATGATTCTAACGTAATATCACCATCATCACAGGCTTGTAGTAAAAAAACAGTAGCAACTAAAACAATAAGTTTTTTCATGTATTAATCAAATTTATGTTACAAAAATAAAGGTTTTAATTTAGTTATTTACGAATGAGTGTTAATTTAAATGTAATTCATATTTAAAGGAGCTAAAATAAAATGATTTGTATCTTTGCCATATGAAATGAGCACATTACGATTTTTCGTTTTTTTTTAGAATTTTTCAGGTGCGAATTTTATTGACCAATACAAAATAATACCAGTATCAAATGAAAAAAGTGTATTTAGATAATGCAGCAACTACGGCTATTCATCCGGATGTAATTACTGAGATGATACAAGTGCTTCAAAATGACTATGGAAATCCCTCTTCTACACACAGTTTTGGTCGAAGTGCAAAAACATTATTGGAATCCGCTCGAAAAGGAATTGCAAAATTAGTAAACGCGCAAGCATCCGAAATCATTTTTACATCAAGTGCTACTGAAGCGACCAATTGGATTTTGACTAGCGTTGTAAATGATTTAGGGATTCAACGCATCATCACGACTAAAATCGAGCATCATGCTACATTGCATACCGTTGAACATTTAGCAAAAGAATTTGGAATTCAAGTGGAATACATTGCCATTTTACCAAATGGAAACATCGATTATCAAGATTTAGCAGCAAAATTACCTTCAGATATTCCTACTTTAGTTTCGTTAATTCATGTAAATAATGAAATAGGAACGATTCTAGACATCAAACGTGTTTCAGAGTTGTGTTCGTATGCAAAAGCACTTTTTCATTGCGATACAGTGCAATCTGTTGGGAAAACGAATATAGATGTTCAAGAGTTGGGAATTGATTTTCTTGTCGCTTCTGCACACAAATTTCATGGTCCGAAAGGTATTGGATTTGCTTACATAAAAAAGAATTCCATGCTCCAGCCGATGATTCTGGGTGGTGAACAAGAAAAAGGCATGCGTGCCGGTACGGAAGCTGTGCATCAGGCGGTAGGTATGGCAAAAGCATTGGAGTTGGCACATGAAAATTTAACAACTGACACGGTTTATATTTCTGAATTAAAAGCATATTGCGTATCGGAATTGCTTAAAGTGTATCCGGAGGTAAAAATCAATGGTGAAAATACCTTTTATAATCTTTTGAATGTGCAATTGCCATTGTCGGAAGAAAAATCGGCTATGTTGTTATTTGCTTTAGATATGAAGGGAATTGCTCTTTCTCGCGGAAGTGCTTGCCAGAGCGGAAGTGCTAAACCTTCGCATGTATTAGCTGAATTTTTATCTGAAGCCGAAATTAATAAACCGAGTATTCGTATTTCATTCAGTCATTTCAACACCAAAGAAGATATTGATTTATTGATTGAAGCTTTGAAAACGGCATAAAAAAAGTCCGTTAAAAACGGACTTCATTATATTTCATTCAGAGTACTATAATTTCCCCATATTTTCTGCTAAAGTTTCAATAAATTTTGTGATAGGCCCTTTGATCATCATAGCCATCATGGGGTTGAACTCGCCCTCAAAAGTTAATTGAACATCGGTTGTTTCATTTGCTTCGGTTAAGTTAGCAGTTAAAGTAAAAGGTAATTTGCTTGAAGCTGCTCCTAAAACGATTTGCGAATTGGGAGTTCCTCCTTTTTTTACCAATTTAATTTCCGGCATTCCTTTTAAGCCAAATTCAAAGCAATTTTCATCGATTACTTCAAATTTTGCGATATTTTCTGGCATTAATTTTTCGAAATTCTTTACGTCGTTCAACGCGTTGAATACATATTCAGCCGATTTTGCTACGTTTACTTTTGGACTTCCTAAGTTCATATGTTTTTGTTTATAAGTTTAAAAGGTTAAGAGTTTAAAAGGATTTAAGAACAAATTCAAAAGTTGGTTTTCTCCCAACTTCCAACTTCCATCTCCCGACTAAACTTCCGAGTTCCATTCTGAAGGATTAGCGTTCCATGCGCTTAAAGTTTCCAATTCGTTTTCCGAAACATATTGTTTGTCCACGGCTTTTTGTAATAAGTTTTCGTAATTACTGAGTGTGAAAACATTCAAATTGGCTGCTTCAAAACGTTCCTTTGAAACAGGAAAACCATAGGTAAAAATTGCGGCCATTCCTTTAACGTTAGCACCTTCATTACGCAATGCTTCTACTGCTAATAAACTACTTCCTCCCGTAGAAATTAAATCTTCTACCACAACAACACTTTGACCTTTTTGTAAAAAGCCTTCTACTTGATTTTGTCTCCCGTGTTTTTTTGGTTCTGGACGAACGTATACAAAAGGCAATCCCATAGCTTCTGCAACAAGAATTCCGATACCAATTGCCCCGGTTGCAACACCTGCAATGACGTCGGGCTTGCCAAATTTGGCTTCAATATGTTTGGCAAATTCATCGCGAACATAATTTCTAACCGCTGGAAATGAAAGGATTATACGGTTGTCACAATAGATTGGAGACTTCCAGCCTGAAGCCCATGTAAAAGGATTTTTGGAATTTAATTTAATTGCGTTTATTTGTAAAAGCAATTCGGCTGTTTGTTGTGCGGAGTTGTTATTAAAAATCATAGTGCAAATGTATAAAGTTTTTGTGAACGATAAGCCACTTTTTTTGACAAATGAGGTTCAAAAAGAAACAGATTTCAAACTTTTTTTATTGGAAAGTGTGGATATCAAGAAATTGATTATTAAAATATTTCAAAATAAAATTCAGAAAGCATTTCTCTACCATCCCGATGAGAAATTAATTATGAAAACGCTTCGTGCCAAATTACCGGTTGAGAAAGCAGGTGGTGGATTGGTTTATAACGCAAATGGAGACGTACTTTTTATTTTCAGAAACGGAAAATGGGATTTGGCAAAAGGCGGTATGGAGAAAAATGAAACCATTGAAGAAACCGCTATTCGAGAAGTTGAAGAAGAAACCGGAGTTAACGGATTAATCATCACCGATAAATTACAAAAAACCTATCATATTTTCAAACGCAACGGTCGCTATAAACTTAAAATCACCCAATGGTTTGAAATGCGCACCCAATTTGAAGGAACACCCCAAGGACAAGCCGAAGAGGGTATCGATAAAGTGGAGTGGGTGCAACCTGATAACATTAAAAAGTTACTAGAAAACTCCTACGAGAATATTAAGTTGTTGTTTGAATAGGAAAAATCTAATGTGTCAATTTAAAAATTAGCCAATGTGCCAATTTAGTTTCATTGGCACATTGACAAATTGTCTAATTAATACGATACACAGGATATTGCAAATGCGCTTTTTCATAATAAGGCGATTGTTTGTATACCCAATCCAATTGCGCGGCACCGTTTTCAGCAAACGCATTATCGTTTTGTTTCTTTTGTTCTAATTCAGCTTTAATTTTCGGATTTTTATCCAAGAATTCTTTGGCCAAATCTTCAAAAACATAACTCGAATAGCCTTCTTTTTGTTGTAGAATTGGATCAAAGAAGTTCCAATTGAAATAACTATCTACCGCCTCTGGTTCTAGGGTTTCTAGTAAAAATTTTACGCCGGGTTGATTCGTGTAAATCACATAATCACCCATGAAAAATTTCACTTTTTGAGTCGATTTAGAGACTTTCGTATTGTAATGTCCGTAATGCCCTTCGTATGGTGATTTGGACGTTTGATAACTTTCAATTTTATACGATTCTACTTCCATAATCGTGTCTTTTTGAAGTCTTGGTGCGTTAAGGCCGTTCAATTCTAGTAGTTCCAATACGTGCCATTGCGATTGCGGAATGATATAGGCTTTCGGAATGCTTACAAATTTGGTCGGTTTATAATTGCCATAAAACGGAATTTTCTTGGTAAATGGTTTGCTTTTATCGTAAAATAAACGATTTTTTCCTGAAATAGCACTGGGTTTATAACCGCCTTGGTAGCCTTTAAAATCAATATAAGATACATTCGTTGAATCAATTGCCCAATCTATTGGATATGGCATTCCAGCTTGATATTCGTTCAAAGCATCTTTTCGTATTTGTTTGATTTTTTGCCAATTTGTATCGGCGAAATTAATCGTGCTGACCATAAATTCGTAGGTAACTTTCACACGTTCTTTGTACACTTTTAACATGTGCGTTTCAGGTACAAATCCTAAGGTGTGGAATAAAGTCGAATAACCTGTGGCATATCGTGGTGTGTCAGTAAATTGCTCGAAACCTTTGTCAGGCATGTCGCCGTGAATGTTTACATAAGGTACCACGTCGATATTTTTCTTGTTCATGTCTCTGACTAAAGAAGGATACAATTCGTTGATGAAATAATGCCCCAACTTGTTTCCTAAGCGTTCATGCTGGGTTGCAATACACGTAAATGTATATTGATAATCGGCCCCATTAGAAACGTGATTGTCTAAGAAAATATCAGGATTTAACTCAGTAAATAACTTTTGAAAACTTCTTGAATTTTTGGTGTCGGATTTAATGAAATCGCGATTCAAATCAAAATTGCGCGCATTTCCTCTAAAACCATATTCCTCGGGACCGTTTTGATTGGCTCTGGAATGCGAATTTCGGTTCAACATCCCACCAACACTATACACCGGAATAGCAGCAATAAATGTATTTTTAGCCGTTTTTATTTTTCCCATGGCTAAATCGCGCATCAACATCATTGTGGCATCAATACCATCTGGTTCGCCAGCATGTATGCCGTTATTGATTAAAATTACAGCTTTATTTGAGGTAAAATATTCGTCAAAATCAAATTTACCTTCACTTGAAAAAAGTACTAAATGCAACGGTTTTCCACTATCGGTGGTGCCTTTGTGAATCATTTGGATGTTAGCAAAACGTTCGTCCAATTGTTTATAAAACGCAATACAATCCTCATAGGTGGTCGATTGATTACCGTTTCCACGTTCAAAAGGCGTGGTTAGGTCATTTTGTGAAAACAGCGTAATAGAAAAGAAAAACAAACTTAAGTGAAGAAAACGCATAGCAGATTGGTATTTGAATTTCAAAAATAAAGAATCTTTTTGAGGTAGAATTTTATAATTCGCAATTTTTAATTAATTGGCTTTATCTTTGCCGCATGAGTCAAAATCCATATTCCAATAATGTACTACTGAATCTTGGTATTCAAAGTTTAAACAAAATGCAAGAAGTAGCGCAACACGCTATTTTGAATGAAGATAATATTTTATTGCTTTCTCCAACAGGTTCGGGGAAAACCTTAGCGTTTTTATTGCCAATTTTTCAATTATTAGAAGAAGAGGTGAAAGGGGTGCAATGTTTAATTTTAGTGCCTTCGCGCGAATTAGGTTTGCAAATTGAACAAGTTTGGAAAAAAATGGGAACGCATTACAAAGTCAACACGTGTTATGGTGGTCATTCCATTGACATCGAAATCAATAATTTGAGCAATCCCCCGGCGCTTTTAATCGGAACACCAGGAAGAATTGCCGATCATTTAGACCGAGGCAGTTTTGCAACCGATAACATCAAAACCTATGTTTTGGACGAATTTGACAAGTCGTTACAATTGGGTTTTCATGAAGAAATGTCCTATATCATTGGAAAAATCACTAGAGCCAATAAACGTATTTTAGTTTCTGCGACTTCAGGAGTGGAAATTCCGAAATATACCAAAGTAATTGATCCGAAAGTAATTGATTTTATTCCGAACCAAAAACAAAATGATAATTTAGATGTTCGCATCGTATTTTCGAAATCGAAAGATAAAATTGATGCGTTGTTTCAGTTGATTTGTTCGTTAAATTCAGAAGCTGCGATTATTTTTTGTAATCATAGAGAAGCAGTAGAACGCATTCATGAAATGTTAACTCAAAAAGGCATTATTTCCACATATTATCATGGCGGATTAGACCAAGACGAGCGCGAACGTGCTTTGATTCAGTTCAGAAATGGAAGTGTTTCGTATTTGATTACGACTGATTTAGGTGCGCGTGGTTTGGATATTCCTGAAATGAAACACGTAATTCATTACCATTTACCTGCAAAAGAAGACGAATTCACCCACAGAAACGGAAGAACTGCTCGTATGTTAGCCACCGGAACGGCTTATGTGTTGATTCACGAAACCGAAAAAAAATCGGATTATTTTGATTACGGCAAACGCAGATTAGATGTTTCTAATGCGAAATCCTTGCCCAAAGCACCTTTGTATCAAACGCTTTACATCAGCGGAGGAAAGAAAAACAAGTTGAATAAAATTGATATTGTTGGTTTCTTTTCACAAAAAGGAAAATTAGAAAAAGACGATATTGGATTGATCGAAGTCAAAGATTTTATTTCGTTTGTGGCTGTGAAATATCCAAAGGTTAAACCGTTATTGCAAAACATCAAAGGCGAGAAAATGAAAGGGAAGAAGTATAAAATTGAGGTTGCAAGAAAGGTGATTAAGAAAGAGGAGGAGTAAAATATAGAATTATTAGTGTTTTCAATTCAAATTTAAAAGTGATGGATAAAAATATTGAAAATGTTTTAAAAGATAAACAACAGCAATTAAAAAATTTCAAAAAAGTAATATTAAAAGTAGTTTTTGTTGTTATTATAAGTGTATTTGTTTTACCATATTACCCTCACCCTAGAATTGAAAAGGTTTTAAATGAAAAAGGTTATTGGGGTACCGTTTTATGGGGTACCATAATTATGTTTATTGTTATTCCAATAGTATTATATATCAGGTATTTGAATATTCAAGACGAAATTTCTAATATAAAACGTGAAATTTTGAAAGAGAAAAATAAAAAGTAAATTATATTTTTTTAATCAATAAATGACTTCTCAAACCTGTCCACTTTGTAATTCTACTGCAACGCTTTTTTGCGAAAAGCCAAAGCATTTGTTTCATAAATGCAATACTTGCGAGGGCATTTTTAGACCCAAACATACTTTTTTAACGGCTGAAGAAGAAAAAGAGCATTACGAAAAGCACAATAATGATGTTTTTGACGAAAGGTATCAAAACTTTGTTTCACCAATAGTGGATGCCGTTTTAAACGATTTCACTACTGAAGCTAAAGGTTTGGATTTTGGCTCAGGAACAGGTCCTGTAATTGCTAAAATGTTGATTGATAAAGGTTATCAAGTGCAGAATTACGATTTGTTTTTCGCAAATGAACCATCACTTTTGAATGAAAAATATGATTACGTTTCGTGTTGCGAAGTTATGGAGCATTTTCATCAACCTTACAAAGAATTTGAATTATTGAAAAGTTTACTACTTCCAAATGGTAAATTATATTGCAAAACCGAGGTTTATAACAACCAAAAGCCATTTGAAAATTGGTATTACAAAGATGATTTCACTCATGTTTTTATTTACCAACCCAAAACCTTGGAATGGATACAAAAAGAATTTAGTTTTACGAATTTAATTGTAAAAGAAAAATTGATTGTGTTTGAAAATTAAATAATATCAACTCAGATTTATTTCGTCTATTCGCTATCGCTTCGGTCAAAAATTTTCACAAATTTTTAAAATTGTAAATACGTAATCAAAGATTGATGCTAAATAATTTTCCTGACAAATAGTATTCAATAAACTTTGAGTAACTTTATTCTAATTAAGCGGGTTTGGTACTAAATTAAGATTTATTTTTTGGTTATCACTAAATTGCCAAATACAAAACTATTTTCACATTTAGCCAATTTTCCAAATTAGTTGTAGTAGATTTTAGCTGTTCGGTTTTTATTTATAAAGTTTTGTGTTCAATTTTATAAAATTCATATCAGTTTCTTCTCTAACGATTCCAATATCTCTTATAGATTTTTTTATGTTAGAATTTTGACTTATCATAATTATTTTTTCATTCGATTTCAAGGTTAACGTATCTCCAATATTTTCAAAATTGCATATGTGAGCATAAATTTCACTTTTCCCATTTCTGATTGCATATGGGAAATATTTTTTGTTAAGTTTTTGATTAAATATTTTGGTATTGGTTTTGATGTTTTTTAAATGAATAATTGCAAAACAATGATTATTTGAAATTTGTATAGATTCAATTATACCTATTATTTCTACATTATTCTTTAATAGCTTATCATTAATTTCGCTTTCTTTTTCTCCAATTTTGAAAATTAAATAGATTCCACAAATCCACAATATAAAAACAAAGAATGTAATTTTCGGATACTTCATTTTTCCTTCAAATTTTGATTTTTCTAGCGTTCCGCCAAACTTGACGGCTAACTTTGTGTTAAACTTCGTAATACTTTGTGTAACAAAACTATTTCTTATCCAAAACCGATTCAGGAACCAATTGTGAGACATCACCACCGTTTCGTAATACATCACGCACTATACTTGAGGAAATAAAAGACGTTCGAGCGGCTGTTAATAAGAAAACCGTTTCTATTTTCGACATAATTCTGTTTGTATGTGCAATTGCTTTTTCAAATTCAAAATCAGCTGGGTTTCTTAATCCACGTAAAATAAATTCTGCTTTTTCTTTTTTACATAAATCGATGGTTAAACCCGAGTAGGTGATGACCTTAACTTTTGGTTCGTCTTTGAAAGCTTCTTCAATAAAACGTTTTCTATCTGCTATGGAAAACATGTATTTTTTTTCGGCATTCACACCAATGGCTACAATGACTTCATCAAACAAAGAAATTCCTCTTTTGATGATATCAAAATGTCCGTTGGTAATGGGGTCAAAGGAACCTGGAAATATTGCTTTTTTCATGATTACTTTTTTAATGTCAATTCAATAGCGTTTTCAAATAATTCAGGTAATGAAATTCCGGCTTCGCGAGCTTGTTGCGGTAAAATACTTTCGGTTGTTAAACCTGGAATGGTATTCATTTCTAGCATGTGCGGTTCGTTATTTACGATAATGAATTCACTTCTCGAAAAACCTTTCATTTTCAATACTTCGTAAGCTCTTTTGGCAACCGTTTCGATTTTCACCTTCAATTCGTCCGAAATTCTAGCTGGCGTAATTTCTTTTGATTTACCCAAATATTTTGCTTCGTAATCAAAAAAGTCGTTTTCCGATACGATTTCGGTAATGGGTAAAACGGTAACCTTCCCTTTATAGTTGATTACACCAACTGAAACTTCTGTTCCGTCTAAGAAACTTTCTATAATGATTTCGTCGTCTTCTTTGTAAGCATTCTCAATAGCTGGAAGTAATTCTTCTCTAGTTTTTACTTTTGAAATTCCGAAACTTGAACCTGATTTATTAGGCTTTACAAAACATGGTAAGCCTACTTTTGCTAAAATTGCCTCTACTTTGATATCATCTCCCAAATTCAAATAAAACGATTCCGCCGTTTTGATGCCGTAAGGTTTTAACACCGACAACATATCCCGTTTGTTGAACGTTAAGGCCGCTTGATAATAGTCACAAGACGTTTGAGGTATTTGTAATAATTCGAAATAAGCTTGCAGCAAACCATCTTCGCCAGGAGTGCCGTGAATGGCATTGAAAACAACATCAAAATTAATTTTAGTGCCGTCCACAGTAACAGAAAAATCGTTTTTATCGATAGGGAATTCAGCATTGTGTTCATCTACATATGCCCATTTTTCTTTAAAAATATGAATTCGATACGGATTGAATTTGTTGCGGTTTATATTATTGAATACTACATTACCACTAGTAAGTGATATTTTATATTCGCTGGAATACCCTCCCATTACGATGGCTACGTTTTTCATGTGTACTTCAAGTTTGTAACAACAAAATTACATTATTTCTTGAGATTTTTGCAGATTTCTTTGAAAACCCTTTCTAAATATTTTAGCGAAACAGCTGTTTTGTTTTTTAGATGAAAACAAACCGATTTGCCACTTATAATGTTTCCAATTTTTATATCTTTGCTAAAATATCCTGTCGTATGAGTTGGTTTAAATATGTAACAAGTAAAACCTTTTTTTTACAAGCATTCATTGCTGCGTCTATAGTAGCTGCATTTACTTTTTTATTGATTTTATTTTTAGATTTTAGAACCAATCATGGGGAAGAAATTAAAGTCCCCGATTTGTCTAAATTGAAATTAGAGGTTGCGGAAGAAAAGCTAAACGATATTGATTTAGAAGTCTTCCTATTGGATACCGTTGATTTTAATCCCGAATATCCTCCTTTTACCATTTTAGAGCAAGATCCTAAAGCGGGTAGTTTGGTAAAAGACGGACGAAAAATCTATGTAAAATTAAATGCAGGTGAGTTTACAAACATTGAAATTCCTGAATTTAAAGATAAAACGTACCGCCAAATTTTAGCCACGATAAAATCGTTGACTTTAAAAGAAGGTAAAATTACCTACAAAACACACATTGCAAAAGATGTGGTGTTGCAAATTTACCAAAACGGTAGACGTTTACGAGCAGGAGATATTGTGAAGAAAAATTCAACCTTAGATTTTGTTTTGGGCGATGGAAAAGATGTTTTCAATGAGGAAACCTTTAGTTCAGAAGAACCTACCGATACTTTAGCTCCTGTGGATACACCAACAGAAGTACAACCCGAAGAATTTAAAGAAGATAATGGCGGAATATAAGGCGGAGAACGAGTTAGAAGACGAATTATTCGAACACCATCGTTTTGAAGCGGCCAAAGGGCAATCGCCTTTGCGTGTGGATAAATTTTTGATGAACTTGATTGAGAATACCACCCGTAACAAAATTCAGCAAGCAGCAGAATCCGGTTCCATATTGGTGAATGATTTACCTGTTAAGTCCAATTATAAAGTAAAAGCGGGTGATGTGGTTCGTTTGGTTTTGGCGCATCCTACCTACGAGCAATTATTGACGCCAGAAAATATTCCATTGGATATAGTGTTTGAAGATGATCAATTGTTGGTGATCAATAAGCCGGCCGGAATGGTTGTTCATCCAGGTCACGGAAATTATTCAGGAACACTAGTGAATGCTTTGGCGTATCATTTTGAAAATTTACCGATGAACAGTTCGGAACGCCCTGGATTAGTACATCGTATAGATAAAGATACTACTGGCTTATTAGTAATTGCAAAGACAGAACATGCTATGGCGTATCTATCTAAGCAATTTGCTGAGAAAACTTCAGAGCGTGAATATATTGCTTTGGTTTGGGGAAATATTGAAGAAGAGGAAGGTACGATTGAGGGCAATATTGGGCGCCATGACTCCAACCGTATGCAAATGGCGGTTCACGAGAGCGACGAAAAAGGAAAGCCAGCAGTTACGCATTTTAAAGTTTTGGAGCGTTTTGGCTATGTAACCTTAATTTCATGTCAATTAGAAACTGGGAGAACCCATCAAATTCGGGTTCATATGAAACACATTGGACATACGTTATTTAATGACGAACGATATGGTGGTGATGCCATTTTAAAAGGGACAACATTTACAAAATACAAACAGTTTATTGATAATTGTTTTAAAACTTTGCCAAGACAAGCACTTCATGCTAAAACATTAGGTTTTGAACACCCAATTACAAAAGAATTTTTACGTTTTGATACGCCAATTCCACAAGATTTACAAGATTGTATTGAAAAATGGAGGGTGTATTCGAAAGCTCAAACGTTTACCGAAGAAACATAATTTCAACCCTTAATTGTCTTTTAATCGTATGAAAATTGTTATTTCACCCGCAAAATCTTTAAATCTAGATGCAGAACTTCCAACTTCATATTTTACAGAAGCTGCTTTTTTAAAACAAGCTGAAACCATTCAGAAAACGTTAAAAAAGAAGAAGCCTAAACAGTTGATGGAATTGATGGATATCTCTGAAAAATTAGCGGATTTAAATTGGCAAAGAAATCAAGATTGGCAACTTCCATTTACTTCAGAAAATGCGCGTCCGGCTATTTATACTTTTGATGGAGAAGTATACACAGGTTTAGATGTATATTCATTACCCGTTGATAAAGTGATGGTTTTACAAGATAAATTGCGCATTTTATCTGGATTGTATGGTGTTTTGAAACCTTTAGATTTAATGCAAGCCTACCGTTTAGAAATGGGCACATCGATACAAATTGGTACTAAAAAAAATCTATACGAATTTTGGAAAAAGACCATTACAGACCAATTGAATTCAGAATTACACAAAGACGAGTTGTTTGTCAACTTAGCCAGTAACGAATATTTTTCTGCCGTTGATGCTAAAAAATTAAAAGTAGCCGTAATTACTCCAGAATTTAAAGATTATAAGGATGGCAAGCTTAAAATGATTTCGTTTTTTGCAAAAAAAGCCCGTGGATTAATGGTGCGCTACATTATAGATACGAATGCGGAAATAATTGATGATTTAAAAGGTTTCAACTATGATGGATATGCGTTTGATGGTAATTTAAGTAGCGGAACTAAACTGGTTTTTACACGATAACTAATTATTCAACCAATTTCCTAACATTTGTTTTCCGTTTGGTGTTAAAATACTTTCTGGATGAAATTGAACACCTCTCACATCATAAACGCTATGTTTAACCGACATGATGTTTTTGTTTTCGTCAACTGAAGTTATGATCAAATTTTGCGGAAAATTGTCATTTGAAAGTACCCAAGAATGATAACGACCAACTTTAATTTCATTTGGTAAATTGTCAAAAATAATGTCATTTTCAATAATGCTTATTTTTGAGGCAACACCATGATACACTTTTTCTAAATTGATTAATGAGCCTCCAAAAACTTCTCCAATAGCTTGTAATCCCAAACAAATACCTAAGATGCTTTTAGTTTTGGCATAGGTTTGAATAACCTCTTTTAGTAAACCTGCTTCACTGGGAATTCCTGGTCCTGGGGATAAAACAATTTTATCAAATGATTCTAATTCTTTTATTTCAAATTCGTCATTTCTAAAAACCGTAACAATTGCACCTAAATCTTCTAAATAGTGCACTAAATTATAGGTAAAGCTATCGTAATTATCAATGACGGCTAATTTCATTAATATAAACTTGGATATTTTACAGGATCTACTTCGTTAAAAATCGCATATACTTTTTCAAAAATATCTTCGGTAGAAGGTTTTGAAAAATAATCACCATCTGTACCATATGCCGGACGGTGTGGTTTTGCTGTTAACGTTTGTGGGGCGCTATCTAAATATTGATATGCTTTTTGATTTTCAAGAATTTCTTGTAAAATATAAGCACTTGCACCACCCGGTAAATCTTCATCTATGACCAAAAGGCGGTTAGTTTTTGCAATTGATTTTACAATATCGTGATGTATATCGAATGGCAATAAGGATTGTACGTCAATTAGTTCGGCATTAATACCTACGTTTTCCAACTCATTAGCAGCTTGTTCCATCAATCGCAAGGTCGATCCATATCCTACTAATGTGATATCTGAACCCGTTTTTATCGTTTCAACAACTCCAATAGGCGTTTTAAATGCGCCTAAATTGGTAGGCATTTTTTCTTTTAATCGGTATCCATTTAAGCATTCGATTACCAAAGCAGGTTCGTCTGTTTCTAAAAGTGTATTATAGAATCCGGCAGCTTTGGTCATATTTCTAGGCACCAAAACATGAATTCCTCTAACAGCATTAATGATCATTCCCATAGGAGATCCTGAGTGCCAAACACCTTCTAAGCGGTGTCCTCTGGTTCTAATGATAAGTGGTGCTTTTTGTCGGCCAGCACTTCTATACTGTAAGGTTGCCAAATCATCGCTCATGATTTGAATGGCATATAATAAATAATCTAGGTATTGAATTTCGGCAATAGGGCGTAATCCTCTCATGGCCATTCCAATGCCCTGGCCTAAAATTGTAGCTTCACGAATACCCACATCGGATACTCGAAGTTCACCATATTTTTCTTGCATACCTTCTAAACCTTGGTTGACATCGCCGATATTCCCCGAGTCTTCTCCAAAAATTAGTGTTTCAGGATATTTTGAAAAAATAGCATCAAAATTATCTCTCAATACAAGTCGTGCATCCACTTCTTCTGCTGTTGCATCATAGGTTGGAGCAACTTCATGGGTATTTGTTATGGCTTTTTCAGATTGCGAAAAAAGGTGCGAACTGAATTTAGGCTGTATTTTAGCCATATAATTTTCGATCCAAGTGGCTAAGGAAGCTCGACAATTTTCACGACTAACCATGCGTAATACTTTACGGGCGGAAACGAGTATATCTTTGCGAATTGGTTCTTTTATAGCAGCAAGATCATTTGCAATTTTTTCAATAAAGACCTTATTTTCACTTTGATGGGCAGTGTTTTGCAAAACAGCAACTAATTCTTGTTGCTCTGATTTCATAGGAGCCGTGAAGGCTGTCCATGCTACTTTTTTACCATCTAAAACTTCTTTTCTTGAAGCTTCTTCTATGGATTCAAGTTCTTGGGTAGTTGCGATGTTATTCTCAATTATCCAAGTTTTCATTTTAGCTAAACAATCAAATTCGGCTTCCCAAGCTAAGCGTTCTGCATTTTTATAGCGTTCATGACTACCAGACGTTGAGTGACCTTGAGGTTGTGTTAATTCTTGTACATGAATTAATACGGGTACATGTTCTTCACGCGCTATTTGTGAGGCGGTTTGATAAGTGCTCACTAAGGATGGGTAATCCCAACCTTTAACACGAAGAATTTCAAAGCCTTTATGATCAGCATCACGTTGGAATCCTTTTAAGATTTCCGAAATATTTTCTTTAGTTGTTTGATAACGGGCATGCACTGAAATTCCGTACTCATCGTCCCAAACACTCATGACCATAGGAACTTGAAGTACACCAGCTGCATTGATGGTTTCAAAAAATAAGCCTTCTGAAGTAGAAGCATTTCCAATTGTTCCCCAAGCTACTTCATTACCTTTGTTTGAAAAAAGAGTTTGATCTATGCCAGTAACATTTCTGTATATTTTTGAGGCTTGTGCCAACCCTAATAAACGCGGCATTTGTCCGGCTGTAGGTGAAATGTCAGCACTTGAATTTTTTTGTTGGGTTAGGTTGTTCCAATTGCCTTTTTCGTCTAAAGAATGAGTTGCAAAATGGCCACCCATTTGACGACCAGCGCTCATGGGGTCAAAATCAATATCGGTGTGCCCATACAATCCAGCAAAAAATTGCTCAACCGACAGGGCTCCAATAGCCATCATAAAGGTTTGATCTCTGTAGTAACCGGAACGAAAATCACCTTTTAAAAAAGCTTTAGCCATTGCCAATTGAGGTACTTCTTTGCCATCGCCAAAGATCCCAAACTTTGCTTTTCCGGTAAGAACTTCTTTACGACCTAATAGGCTGCATTCTCGGCTAATACGTCCGATTTTATAATCGTTAAGAATTTCATTTTTGAATTCTTCAAAAGATACTGCCTCCGATGTGATTGCTGTTTCCATATACGTGACTACGAAATTGATAATTCAACAAATTTAAATAAAACCGAATTAAAAACAAGATGCTAAACTTCTTTTTTTTAATTATTACTAATTTATCAAAGCTTTTGGTTTTAAAAAACTAATAAATTAATGAATTAAGGAGTAATAGTTGTGAATTTTGCAATAAAATAGTGTTTTTTATATTAAATCTTCTTTTTGGGTAAATCTCCAAACTATTCTAATGCCAACAAAATGGTATGATAAAAAGGTAAAATTTAAAATAATAGCCAGATCAATATTATTCAATAGACTTTTAAAATTTAGCTATTGGCAATGTAATTGATGCAAATTATTAGAGGAACACGATGGGAAACATACTTTTTAATCAATAATCTATTTTTTGTGGTCATTAGTTTATAAAAATTGAATTTTCTTAAAAACCGATACATTCGTACTTATTGCATTTACAGCATCCTAATTTATATGTGCAAGTCTAAAATATGAATGGCATCTTTTGTTTTATAAAGTCTATTTTACACAAGGCAAATGACGTTTCTTTGTTCAGTGTAAGCTGTTTCCTTTTCGTATTAAATAGCCCGCTTGTTTCAGCGCAAGTTGTTATTAATGAACTCGATTCGGATACTCCAGGATCAGATGTTTTGGAGTTTGTAGAGCTCAAATCGGCTACACCAAATTTTTCATTAAATGGTTATGTTTTGGTTTTTTTTAATGCAGGAAGTACATCTCCATATGCTAATTCAGCCAGTTACTATGCTATTGATTTAGATGGTTATGCAACCGATATTAATGGAATTGCAACGTTTGGTAATCCAACACTATCACCAACACCTCTTGCTATTATTCCAAACGCAACCATTCAAAACGGTCCCGATGTTGTGGCTTTGTATCAAGATGATGCCTCAAGTTTTCCAACAAATTCTTTGGCTACAACCACTAATCTAGTAGATGCCATTGCCTATTCTGGTTCGGGAACTACTTCGCCAACCGCAATGATGACAACTTTAGGTATTACCGTTTGTGTTAATGAAAATGCGACTTCCAATGTAGCAACCCATTCCATACAAAGAAAAAATGATGGTACATATGAAGTAAAAATGCCTACACCCGGAATGCCAAATGACGGTTCGGGAATTCTTTTGAATACCATAACCGTGTCTACTTCCCAATTGAGCTATATAGAAGGGGAGAGTTTTACTATTATATTTACTACTTCACAACCCATTCAAAATCAGCCTTTGGTGATAAATTTTAGTTTGATTAATGGAAATTTTTCCACCAATGATTACTCGGGTGTCTTATCAGTTACATTGCCGGTTGGCGCTACAACTGCTCAAACAACTATTCAAATTATCGATGATACGATCGATGAAGGTGACGAAGAATTAGTGATTGATTTACAAAGTGCTCCTTCGGGTTATGTGAATTATAATGACAATATCATACTAAGAATATATGATAATGATTATACGGTGCAATCTTTTGGCACCCCTTTAAATCCAACCTATGGATTAGTAACGCCTACAATTCCGTCGGGATATTATGATGCCTTAGAAGGACTCTCGGGAAGTGCTTTAAAACAAGCAGTACAAGATATTATTGCCAATCCTTCGTTAGTGCGTTTGCACAGCTATTCAGACATCTGGGACATTATTCGAACAGCTGATCAAAACCCTTTGAATTCCAACCAAGTTTGGTGCATGTATATTGAATCGCCAATGGCAAAAATTGACCAGCAGAACGGAACTAGTATTGTGGGTAAATGGAATCGCGAACATATTTTTTGTCAATCAAGGGGAGGATTTGAAGTGTCAAGTAACGACACGGCGGACGGAATTAATTTTTGGAACGCCACAAGCGCTGCTACTGTTACTGATGGTGTTTCAGATGCTCACCACATTCGTATTGAAAACGGTCAAGAAAATTCGTCACGAAACAATAAAAATTATGGTACCGTAAATTCAGCTACTGTTTATGCCGGTCCAACAAATACCCAAGGTTCTTGGCATGGAGATGTAGCGAGAGCTTTGTTTTACATGGCTGTACGTTTCAACGGTTTGAATGTGGTTGCAGGAGATCCAAGTGAGTATTTGCCAAACACAACTACTGCATCAGGGAATATAGGGGATTTAGCTACCTTATTAACTTGGCATCAAACCGATCCGAGAGATGATTATGAAATGAATCGCAACAATTATATTTATACATGGCAAATGAACCGCAATCCTTTTATTGATCATCCGTCTTTAGTACAGTATATTTTTGGGGCTAATTACGGACAGCAGTGGTTTTCAGCATTATCAAATCAGCAATTTTCTTCGACACATATCGTAGTCTATCCAAATCCTACATCCGATTATATAATAATTTCAGGGGTAAAAGGAAAGGCCTTTGCAAAAATCCATACCCTTACAGGACAATTGATTCATAGCTTTGCGTTTGAAAACGAGTTACAAGTAGCATGCAAGTGGAATCCGGGAATGTATTTGATTACTATTGCACAAGGAACTACTACCGTTACCAAGAAAATAATAATTCGATAACTTTTAAAAATAAAGCCCTTTAAAAAAGGGCTTTATTTTTAAAAGTTAGGAGATAAATTATATTTTTTATAGAAATTATCCAAAGCTTCCAAAACTTCGTCTTCTGTATCCACTACTTTGATTAGATTTAAATCATCTGGATTAGCATTTTTCATTTTCTCGATCATTACCGTTTTAATCCAATCGAGTAGACCCGACCAAAATTCAGTTCCTACTAATATAATCGGAAATTTTCCAATTTTTTTGGTTTGGATCAACGTTACCGCTTCAAAAAGTTCATCCAGTGTCCCAAAACCACCAGGCATCACAACAAACCCCTGCGAATATTTGACAAACATAACTTTTCGTACAAAGAAATAGTCAAAGTTTAGGTTTTTATCTTTGTCTATGTAGGGATTATAATGTTGCTCAAAGGGTAATTCGATATTCAAACCAACGGATGTTCCTCCTCCAAAATGAGCGCCTTTGTTTCCCGCTTCCATAATGCCGGGCCCACCACCTGTAATTACGCCATATCCCGCTTTACTTATTTTAAACGCTATTTTTTCGGCTAATTGGTAATAGTTGTCTTCTGGCTTGGTTCGTGCTGAACCAAAAATAGACACACAAGGACCAATTCTTCCCATGGACTCATAACCATTGACAAACTCAGACATGATTTTAAAAATTGCCCAAGAGTCGTTTGATCGAATTTCATTCCAAGTTTTTTGCTTGAATTTTTCTTGAATTCTGTGATCGTCGTTTTCGTATTGATCTGCTGCCATAATCGTTTCGTATTAATTTTTAAAAAAGCTTACTAAGATAATTCTTTTTTCAAAAACTGCGCCGTATAACTATTGGTATTTTTTATAATTTCTTCAGGAGTCCCTTTAGCAACGACTTCACCACCACCTTTACCGCCTTCATATCCGATATCAATGACATAATCGGCCAACTTAACGACGTCTAAATTGTGTTCGATAATTAAAACCGTATTTCCTTTATCAACCAATACATTGATAACGTCCATTAATACACGAATATCTTCAAAGTGTAAGCCTGTTGTGGGTTCGTCTAAAATATAAAAGGTATTTCCGGTATCTTTTTTAGATAATTCTGTGGCTAATTTAATTCGTTGCGCTTCACCCCCGGAGAGTGTTGTGCTTTGTTGTCCCAATGTAATATATCCCAGACCAACATCTTGAATGGTTTTGACTTTTCGATAAATTTTCGGAATGTTTTCAAAGAAATCGACCGCTTCATCCACTGTCATGTTCAAAACATCGGAAATCGATTTTCCTTTGTAACGAATTTCTAAAGTTTCTCTATTGAATCGTTTGCCCATACAGGTTTCACATTCTACATATACATCGGGTAGAAAGCTCATTTCAATGGTTTTAACCCCAGAACCTTCACAGGTTTCACAACGACCACCTTTAACATTAAAACTAAATCTTCCCGGCTTATAACCACGAATCATCGCTTCGGGTGTTTGCGTGTATAAACTTCTAATTTCCGAAAAGACATCGGTATAGGTAGCAGGGTTTGAGCGTGGGGTTCTTCCAATCGGACTTTGGTCGATGTCGATTACTTTATCAATATGTGTTAACCCTTCAATTTTTTTGTAAGGTTGTGGTTTTTTTACTGCATTGAAAAAATGGGTATTCAATATTGGATACAAAGTTTCATTGATTAATGTAGATTTTCCACTGCCCGAAACACCCGTTACACAAACTAATTTTCCTAACGGAATTTCAATGGAAACATTTTTTAAATTATTTCCTGTTGCACCTGTTAGTTTGATGGATTTTCCGTTACCTTCTCTACGCGTTTTTGGCACTTCAATCTTCATTTTGCCATTCAAATAATGTGCGGTTATGGTATTTTCTTGCAATAATTCTTTGGGTGTTCCTTTACTGATGATTTGGCCACCAAATCGGCCTGCCTTCGGACCAATATCTATCACATAATCGGCACGTTCAATCATGTCTTTGTCGTGTTCTACCACAATTACAGAGTTGCCAATATCACGGAGACTTTCTAACGATTTGATCAGTCGTTCATTGTCTCTTTGGTGCAAACCGATACTGGGTTCGTCCAATATATATAAAACACCTACCAATTGTGAACCAATTTGCGTGGCCAATCGAATTCGTTGGGCTTCACCTCCCGAAAGTGATTTTGAACTTCTGTTCAAGGATAAATAATTCAAACCTACATCCAATAAAAATTGTAATCGGGCTTTAATTTCTTTGACAACTTCAACCGCAATAACTTTTTGTTTTTCCGATAAATGCTGGTCTAAATTTGTGAACCATTCTGACAATTCAGCGATATCCATTTGGACTAATTCACCGATATTTTTACCGTTTAATTTGAAATATAAAGATTCTTTTCTCAAACGCGTGCCGTCACATTCGGGACAATCATTTTCGTCCATAAATTCTTTTGCCCAACGTTTAATACTTGCCGAGTCAGAATTGTCGTATTGATTTTTTATGAAGTTGGATATGCCTTCGAAATCAATTTTATAATCTTTGGTAATTCCCATAACTTTGGATACCACAGAAAATTTTTCATTTCCTCCATATAAAATTATATCCATAGCTTCTTGAGGAATATCTTCAATAGCATCGGTTATTTTAAAAGCATATTTTTGGGCAATAATTTCCAATTGTTTAAAAATCCAAGAACTTTTATAGTCACCTAAAGGGGCAAAACCACCATTTTTAATTGTCGCCTTGGGATTTGGGATAATTTTTTGCAAGTTAATTTCGTTTACGGTTCCCAAACCATTACAACATGGGCAAGCGCCTTTTGGTGAGTTGAAAGAAAAATTATTCGGTTCAGGGTTCGGGTATGAAATTCCAGATGAGGGGCACATTAAATTTCGACTGTAAAAACGGACTTCTTGATTTTCTTGTTCAATTACCATCATCACATCATCACCATGATACATTGCGGTTTTAATGCTTTCCGACAAACGTTTGTTCGTATCTTCTTCCGAATCAATTGCCATTCGATCAATTACAATTTCAATATCATGGTTTTTGTAGCGGTCCACTTTCATGCCCACTTCCAAATCGCGAATTTGCCCATTTACACGAACTTTTAAAAAACCTTGTTTGGCAATTTGTTCAAATAATTCGCGATAATGCCCTTTTCTAGAGCGTACAACTGGGGCTAATATTGAGATCCGTTTTCCTATGAAATCCTCAACAATCAATGATTTAATTTGCTCATCTGAATACGAGATCATTTTTTCACCCGTATTGTAGCTGAAGGCATCAGCACCTCTGGCATACAAAAGGCGTAAAAAATCATAAATTTCTGTAATTGTACCTACTGTTGATCGTGGTGATTTGCTTGTCGTTTTTTGCTCAATAGCAATAACAGGAGAAAGCCCGTCAATTTTATCAACATCTGGTCGTTCTAATCCGCCAAGAAACTGACGCGCATATGCAGAAAATGTTTCAATATATCTGCGTTGGCCTTCGGCATAAATGGTGTCAAAAGCTAAAGATGATTTCCCAGAGCCCGAAAGTCCTGTAATTACTACTAATTTTTCTCGTGGTATGGATACGTCAATATTTTTTAAATTATGTGCTCTAGCGCCAATAATTTCAATTGTTTCTTCAGGTGTCTGTTGCATAATTTTAGGCAAAACGCAAAGATACTGATTTCCAACCAATTTTTAAGTGCAACAGTTGTGAAGAAGATAAAAAAATGAAATCGGTTTTACAGACATTTTTTTATAAAGTATTGCTCAAATCTGAAATGAATTATTTATTCAATGATCATTGATTTTAGGCGGTGCCTGTATTTCTCTAAGACAAGTTGTTTGTGAATAAAGCCTAAAAAAGTTCCGTCTTTCAATACGGGGAGCACTTTGCATGCTGAAGAATCAAATTTATCCATGATAGTTTCCAATGTTTCATCATAGAAAATAATCTCTTTAGGTGGCTGCATTATTTCTTCCACTGCGGTGTATTTTACTTTAAAGGCTGAAAAAATAATGGGTCGAATTTCATCTATTGTAATTAATCCTAATAATTTGTCTTGTTCATCAAGCACTGGAAAAACAGATTCGTCAGATTGTTGTATTTTGAGCACCAATTCTTCTAAGTTGTGGCTTAAGGAAATTGTTTTATAATCGGTTTGGATTAATTTAGAAACATCGATAGAATTTAATATGTTAGTATCTCGATTATCGGTAAAAACATCACCTTTGTCGGCTAGGTTTTTGATGTCAAACGAATAGGGTTCAAAACGCTTTGAAATGGCAAAACTTACCGATGAAACAATCATCAAAGGCACCATTAAATTATATCCTCCGGTTATTTCTGCAATAAGAAAAATAGCTGTTAAAGGTGCGTGAAATAAACCGCTCAGAATACCTGCCATACCCACTAGTGTAAAATTACCAATTGGCAGTTTGGATAAACCTGTTATATTGACAAAGTATGCTACACAAAATCCCAAATAGGAACCTACAAATAGGGAGGGGGCAAAATTACCTCCGTTGCCACCAGAACCAAGTGTTAAACCGGTAGCATAAACTTTAATAAGCATCGTGGCACTTACAAATAAGAGTAAAATCCAACGCGAGTCTTTATAAGTTTCAAAAACACTGTTTTGTACTAGGCCTTCTGGATTATTGTCGGCCAATAATTTGATGCTTTCATATCCTTCTCCAAACAAGGCTGGAAAAAAGAAAATTAAGATTCCTAAAAGGGTAGCTCCATAGAGCGCTTTGTTGATGTAATTGAATTTTATTCGACTAAAAAAATGTTCAATTTTTCGAAAGGTTCGAGCATAATTTATAGAAACAAAACCACTTAATATTCCTAATGCAACATAATATGGCAGATTGTGGAAATCAAAAAACTGTACCTTTTTAAATGAAAATAATATTTCTTCATTCAAAAGTACCGTTGAGACTAAAGCTCCAGTCGCCGCACTAATCATTATGGGTATAAACGCAGTAATACTAATTTCTGTTAAAACCACTTCAATAGCAAACAGAACACCTGCAATAGGGGCGTTGAAGGCTGCTCCAATTCCTGCAGCAACACCACATGCCAATAATAATGTTCGGTCTTTATAACTCAACCGATAGTTCTGTGCATAATTACTACCAAATGCTGCACCTGTGATGGTAATTGGAGATTCTAATCCGGCGCTACCTCCCATACCTACCGTAAACGAACTGGTGATAATTTGTGCAAACATTTGTTTTCGAGGCATGATTCCTCTTTTTTTTGCAACCGCATACATGATTTGTGAAGTTCCTTTTTCAATGGAACCGTCCAATACTTTTTTGATAATGATGACGGTAATGATAATTCCAATGATAGGCAGTATGCTATTACTGAAGGGTAAATGAAATACGTCGTCTAGTTTTTGAGCCGATTTGAATACCCAGTGCGAAAATGTTTTTAAAATAATTACGGCCATAGCCGATGAAACTCCAACTAGTACACAAGACAAATAAATAAATTGTCTGGGGGTTAGCATGGCCTTCAATAGAAAAATAAAACGCTCTAATCGTCTAAAATTCTTATATACTAAGTTTTTAAAGGATATCGTTTTTTTATGCAGCATGGATTGTTGATCTATTTTATACGAAGGTAATTTTTTAAACTGAAAAATAAAACAAAATTAAAGTAATCGTAAGGCCTCTCTCGAACTTAATGGTTTTAATTGGGCGGATAAGACAAATTCCTTGACACCCGTTGGATTGAACCTGCTGTAGTCTCGTAATGCCCAACCAATCGCTTTTTGAATGAAAAATTCCTTGGAGTGTTTGTGTTTTTCACATTCCGATTTTAAGAGTTCAAAATTGGTCTTCTCTTTATAACTCAATTGAAATAAAATAGCACTTCGATTCAACCATAAGTTATTGGCATCTGAAAATTGAGCAATTACTTTCTGAGTTTCTTCTGGAAATTGCAACAAATAACCGCCTAAAAAATATTTTGCAATTGTGTCTACAGAATCCCACCAAGAATGAGTTGTGATTAATTTTTCAATGAATTGAATATCGTCTTTCTGGTAATTTTTTTTAAATTCCTTCTGTAATAAATCGATCGCACATTGGTGAAATTCTCGTTCTGGCTTTTGAAATAGTTCCCATGCAATTGTTCTAAAATTTGATTTAATTTCCTGGTGATAAATTGCGTATTGGTTCTTTAAAAGTGCTCTTCGAAGTTCGGTTTTAATGCCAAAATAAACAAAATTATTTTTCATATAATTTTCCATTGGTAGGGCCAATTCTGCATTGGCAGCCAAATGAAATTCGAGGGTTATTGCATTACAAAAGTTCATGTAGTTCTATTAATTTTACATGGCACGAAAGTACTAATTCTTTAAAAAACAAAGTGAATTCATTTTCAAATTCATCATAATAGGTTTTTAATTCTACAACAGCCTCTTGCATGTTTACTCTGTGTAGGGTTTTGTAGTCCATTTGGAAAAGTATTTGCTCAATTCCCGCTAATGTTGCATAACTTACCAACCAATTTTGAGCTACCATATATGGCGCGATTTTTTTTGTTTTTTCTGGCAGTAGTGTATTGTTTTTTTCGAGGAGTTGATAAAATGATATAACAAAATCGCTGAGAGTAACTGCTGAATATTGCTGCCAATTCTTCGCCAAAAAGTGATCGTACAAAATATCCATAATTACCCCGGAATAATGCCCGTATTTTTTATGCAACCTGTGTTTGCTTTTTCTATAGATTGGATGTGCATCCGTATATGAATCAATATGTCGGTGCAGTAAAATCCCTTTCTGTAGTTCATTGCTGTAATTGAGGTAGTGGCTTCCTTTAATGCTATCAGCCATGAAATTTCCAATTTTTACAGCATCATTGTTTCCCGATAAATAGATATGGGCCAAATAGTTCATTGATTTTTCTATGTTCTTTTTGTAAATATAAAAAAAATAGTTGCGTTGTTGTGCCATTGCGACCTACATCTTTTATATTTGTAGTTCAAAATTAATACGAAATATGACATTAATAAAATCAATATCAGGAATTAGAGGAACCATAGGTGGTGCTGTAGGAGATAATTTAACCCCGGTTGATGCTGTTAAATTTGCATCGGCATACGGTACTTTTTTAAAAACAAGACATGCTGCAAAAAGCAATGAACGTTTAAAAGTAGTTATTGGTAGAGACGCACGAATCTCGGGACCAATGATTCATAATTTAGTGATGCATACCTTAGTAGGCTTAGGAATTGATGTTATTGATTTGGGATTATCCACTACGCCAACAGTTGAAATTGCAGTACCACTAGAAAAAGCAGATGGTGGAATAATATTAACGGCTTCTCACAATCCCAAACAATGGAATGCTTTAAAATTATTGAATGAAAAAGGGGAATTTTTGAGCGGTAAAGAAGGGGAGATTATTTTAGAAATCGCCGAAAAAGAAGCTTTTGATTTTTCAGATGTTGATAATTTAGGAGAAGTAACAGAGAATAATGCTTACATGGATATCCACATAGATGAAGTGTTAGCATTGCCTTTAGTCGATGCCGAATTAGTAAAAACCAAAAAATTTAAAGTTGTAGTTGACGGTGTGAATTCATCGGGGGGAATTATTATTCCTAATTTATTAGAACAAATGGGGGTGGAAGTGGTGAAATTATATTGCGAACCCAATGGTCATTTTCCGCACAACCCAGAACCCTTGAAAGAACATTTGGGTGATATCTGCAAGTTGGTTGTTGCAGAAAAAGCAGACTTTGGTATAGTAGTAGACCCCGACGTAGATCGTTTGGCGTTTATTTCAAACGACGGCGAAATGTTTGGTGAGGAATATACGTTAGTAGCTGTTGCAGATTACGTGTTATCAAAAACACCGGGTAATACCGTATCAAATATGTCTTCTTCTCGTGCCTTGCGAGATATTACAGAGAAGCATGGTGGTAACTATCAAGCCAGTGCTGTAGGTGAAGTAAACGTAGTGGAGTTGATGAAAAAAACAAATGCTATTATCGGTGGGGAAGGAAACGGTGGAATCATTTACCCTTCTTCTCACTATGGAAGGGATAGTATGGTAGGAGTCGCTTTGTTTTTAACCTATTTAGCGCATCAAAACAAAACAGTTGCCGAAATTAGAGCCGGTTTTCCACAATACTTTATGAGTAAAAATAAAATTGAGTTGACGCCTCAAATTGATGTAGATGCTGTTCTAGCGGCATTAACTGAAACCTACAAGTTAGAAAATATTACCACGATAGATGGTGTTAAAATTGATTTTCCAACCCAATGGGTGCATTTGCGAAAATCAAATACTGAACCTATTATTCGTATATATACCGAAGCGCCTTCTCAAAACGAAGCGGATGCATTAGCACAGCGATTTGTAGAAGAGTTGAAAAAAATTGCTGGAATATAATTCTAAAAAAGCCTAACATTTGTTAGGCTTTTTTTAGTTAAGAAAACAGTTGATTTTTTCGATTACTGCGGCATCCCCTAAAATTTTTCGATGGCCTAAGCCTTCGGTTATGAATAATTCGCCTTGTTTCAAGTGTTTTTCTATATGATAGGCCGATTGTACCGAAACGTCTGCGTCGTCTGCGTCATGAATAACTAAAACAGGTATGGTGATGTTGGCAGCTGCTCTGTAGGCTGAATAATCGTCCATTTTACCGCCAAATTTTGTTTCAAAATGATTTTTTAAATGTTGGCCAAATTGAGGTTTTAATTTTAATTTACGAATGAAATCATCAATAATGTCTTGAATCACATCACCACTTCCTATAGTAACTGCTTTTTTTACCGCTAAATTTTGTTGGATTGCATTTAAGACCGACATCCCGCCTAAGGAATGCCCTATGGCAAATTCGAATGGCCCTTGACTTTTTTCTAGCTCAAGTATCGAAGCAATAAATTCGGTCATAATTGAAAAATTGCCTTTGGATTTTCCGTGAGCAGGTGCGTCAAAGCTAATGATCATGAACCCTTTTTTTACCAACTCATCTGCAATTTTTACCAATTGGGTCCCTCTTCCAGACCAACCATGTACGAATAGTATTTTTTTGTCACCCGATCCATAAGTATATACCACAATTTCTTTAGCAATAGCCGGAATCCAAAGTGTGTGTTGATCACTGTTTTGATCCATAGCCAATTCTCTTTTTGGCATTTTATGTTTTATCGGTGTCGTAAATAATTTAGCAGCAAATAGTGTTGTTAATTTAGGTGATACGGCTTGTAGCAGCTGTGCAATTCCAATAATAATTTTTGGAATCGGCTGTCCACCTGTTGCTTTGGTGTTATTTTTTGACATGCTTGTAATTTTGACGCAATTTACAACTATTAAAAACGATTCAAACCTCTTTTGAATAAAAAATAATATGCTATATTTGAATTCCAACTCAAGTTTTGGAGTTAATTCATATGAAATATTTAGCAAAAGGATCACCAAAATTAATTCACGCTTGGGCATTTTATGATTGGGCCAATTCGGTTTATTCTCTAGTTATCGCCTCCACTATTTTTCCGATATTTTATGGGGCGCTATTTAGACAAAAAGGTATAGATGCGATTCAGTTTCTTGATTTTTCAATTCAGAGTGATGCGTTGATTCCGTATGTGACTGCTTTTGGGTTTTTAATTATTGCAACCATGTCGCCGTTATTGTCTGGAATAGCCGATTATCTGGGAAATAAGAAATCGTTTATGAAATTTTTCTGCTACCTCGGTTCACTTTCCTGTATGAGTTTGTACTTTTTTGCATTAGAAAATTTGTGGTTTAGTTTGCTGTCTTATCTTTTTGCCCTTATTGGATTTTGGGGAAGTTTGGTCTTTTATAATTCGTATTTGCCTGACATTGCTCCAAAAGAACAACAAGATCGGGCAAGTGCCAAAGGATTTAGTTTAGGATATATTGGTAGTGTGATTTTGTTGCTGATTTGTTTGGCTATGGTTTTGTTGGTTCCCGAGAATCAAGCTTTGCAAATGATGCGCTACTCCTTTTTGTTGGTTGGTTTGTGGTGGCTTGGTTTTAGTCAGTATACTTATAAGTATTTGCCCAGTTTTAAAAACAGCAACAAACTCCATCTTGATATTGTGTTTAATGGCTTTCGTGAATTGCAAAAAGTAGGGCAAATCATTTCGCAATTAAAACCAATGAAACGTTACCTCACCGCTTTTTTTGTCTACAGTATGGCAGTGCAAACGATTATGCTTATTGCCGCTTATTTTGGTGAAAAAGAAGTGCAATGGGGAAGCGATGGTAAGCGAACTATGGGTTTGATTGTGAGTATTTTAGTGATACAAATGGTGGCAATTTTGGGTGCTTGGATCACATCTAAATTGGTTGAAAGATATGGGAATATTAACGTGTTGATATTTTTGAATTTTTTATGGATACTCATTTGTAGTTATGCTTATTTCGTAATCACACCAAACGACTTTTATATTGCCGCTTTTTGTGTGGGGTTAGTGATGGGGGGGATTCAATCGTTATCTCGCTCTACCTATTCAAAACTTATTCCTTCCGATTCAAAAGATACCACCTCTTTTTTTAGTTTTTATGATGTTGCCGAAAAAATTGGCATCGTGATTGGAATGTTTACTTATGGATTTATTGCGGATATTACGGGGCGTATTCAAAACGCTATAATATTTTTCATTTTATTTTTTATGATAGGATTACTTTTACTTCTTAGAGTACCAAAAAATAAAATATAGTTTTTATATTTGAAAACTTAATCTATTATTTTATGAAATCAATAAAACGCATCTCATTTTTAGTTGTAATTGCTATAACATTTATCTTGAACTCTTGTAGTAATGAGCCCATTGATCCTACCATTGATCCTACTGCAAATAATTCAAGTTATTATGTGAAATTTAAAATGGATGGTGTTCAAAAAACATATACTACTACTCAAGCATCATTTTTTAATGTAGGCCCTATGGGAACATTATCAATAGTTGGTATTGAAGGTTTGAATTCTATGAATCTTCATGTAATGGATCAAACCGTTACAGTTGTTGGCGAGGGAACTTACCCGTTAGAGTGGACGAATGTAGGTTGTGATTTTATTGAAGGATCTGCAAACTATGCTTCCGATTATCAAGATTTTACAACCAGTGCTGGCAATATTGTTATTGAAGAAAAAAACACATCGAATAGAACTGTAAAAGGAACTTTTAGTTTTGTGGGAAAAAATGATAATATGACTCTAACAAGAAATTTCACTGAAGGTGAATTTTTTGTTCGTTATGAATAACAATCATACTATAATTGCATATTGAAATCCCGAATGTATGTTCGGGATTTTTTATGGCACACATCTTGAATTACAAGTTAGAGTAATTGCTGTTGTTGTAATTTATTTCATTGATTATCAATTAAATAAAATCAAACACTAAACATTTTAAACCTAATTATTGTATTATTTACTGACAAAATAGACCTATGCCACATCATAAAATACTTGCCCTTGACAATTTGTCACTTCAAGAAATGGATCCCGATTCGGAATTGATTCCATTAATGACTCCGGAAGATGAAGAAGAAATGAACAATGAAGCATTGCCCAACGACATTGCTATTTTACCCCTGCGTAATACTGTTTTATTTCCAGGAGTAGTTATTCCCATTACAGCCGGTAGGGATAAATCCATAAAATTAATCAATGATGCCAATGCGAAAGGTAAAATCATTGGTGTAGTAGCACAAAAAGATGAAAATGTAGAAGAACCTACGCCAAATGACGTACATCATATTGGAACGGTGGCGCGTATCATGCGTGTGTTAAAAATGCCCGATGGCAATACAACCGTAATTCTACAAGGCAAAAAACGCTTTGAAATTGATGCTTTTACGCAAGAAGAACCTTATTTGCGCGCTTCCATTAAAGAGGTTACGGAAGAACGCCCAGATGCAAAAAATGTAGAGTTCAAAGCCATTATCGAGTCCATTAAAGAGTTGGCCATCCAAATTATTAAGGAAAGTCCGAGTATTCCCACAGAAGCCACTTTTGCCATAAAGAACATAGAAAGCAATCCTTTTTTGATCAATTTTGTGTCTTCAAATATGAATTTATCAGTTGAAGAAAAACAACAATTATTATCAATTAAGAACTTAAAAGACAGAGCACTAGAAACGTTACGATTTATGAATTTAGAACTTCAAAAATTAGAAGTTCGTAACGATATCCAATCGAAAGTTCGTTTTGATTTAGACCAACAACAACGCGAGTATTTCTTACAGCAGCAAATGAAAACCATTCAAGAAGAATTGGGTGGTGTTTCTTATGAAGCTGAAATTGAAGAAATGCGCGCCAAAGGATTATTGAAAAAATGGGATGAAAGCACGGCAAAACATTTTGAAAAAGAATTGTCAAAATTGCAACGCACCAATCCCAATTCGCCAGATTTTGGAATCCAACGCAATTATATCGAATTGTTTTTAGAGTTACCTTGGAACGAATTTACTAAAGATAATTTCGATTTAAAACGTGCGCAAAAAATCCTTGATAGAGATCATTATGGCTTGGAAGATGTGAAGAAACGCATCATTGAGCACTTGGCTGTTTTGAAATTGCGAAACGACATGAAATCGCCAATATTGTGTTTATATGGTCCTCCAGGCGTGGGTAAAACTTCTATTGGAAAATCGGTTGCTGAGGCATTGGGGAGAGAATATATTCGTATGTCATTAGGTGGCTTGCGCGATGAAGCTGAAATTCGCGGACATCGAAAAACGTATATTGGAGCCATGCCTGGACGAATATTGCAAAACATCAAAAAGGCAAAAACATCAAATCCTGTGTTTGTACTGGATGAAATAGATAAGTTGTCGTTAAGCCACAATGGTGATCCTTCATCGGCTTTGTTAGAGGTATTGGATCCAGAGCAAAACAAAGAGTTTCATGATAATTTCTTGGAATTAGGCTATGATTTATCAAAAGTAATGTTCATTGCAACGTCAAATAGTTTGTCGACCATTCAACCTGCCTTACGTGATCGTATGGAAATTATTGAAATGACTGGTTATACCATCGAAGAAAAAATAGAAATCGCCAAAAATCATTTGTTACCCAAACAATTAAAAGAACATGGGTTATCGCCTAAAGACTTGCAAATTGGCAAAAAACAATTGGAAAAAATTGTGGTCGGCTATACACGTGAATCGGGTGTACGTGGTTTAGAGAAAAAAATAGCACAGGTGGTGCGTCATGCTGCAAAATCTATTGCCATGGACGAAAGCTACAATGTAAAAGTAAGTGATGAAGATATAGTAGCCGTATTGAAATCGCCTCGAATGGAGCGCGATAAATATGAAAACAATGAAATTGCCGGTGTGGTAACAGGTTTGGCCTGGACTTCGGTAGGGGGGGATATTTTGTTTATTGAATCTTTGATCTCAAAAGGGAAAGGTACAATGACCATGACCGGAAATTTAGGTACGGTGATGAAAGAGTCGGTAACGATAGCTTTGGAATATATTCGTTCGAATGCCGAACACTTAGGTATTGATCCCGAAGTATTAAATCAGTACAATATTCACATTCACGTGCCAGAAGGCGCTACCCCGAAAGACGGTCCTAGTGCTGGAATTGCGATGTTGACATCTATGGTTTCTTCATTTACGCAAAAGCGAATCAAAAAAAGTATTGCCATGACGGGAGAAATTACGCTTCGAGGAAAAGTATTGCCTGTGGGTGGTATCAAAGAAAAGATATTAGCAGCTAAACGCGCCAACATTAAAGAAATTATTTTGTGCCGAGAAAACAAACGCGATATCGAAGAAATTAAACCCGATTACATTGACGGATTGACATTTCATTATGTCGATAAAATGAGTGAAGTTTTGGATATTGCCATAACGAATCAAAAGGTAAAAAATGCAAAAACTTTTGAAGCGAAAAAGTAGATAATCTTCAATCGTAAAATAAAGAACCCTCAATTAATATTGGGGGTTCTTTTTGTTTCCTAATCAATATAATTTTATCTTCGCAGTTGCGTTATCAATTAGTTAACTCCGCAACATGTTACAAAAAACGATATTCTATTTTATGTTCTTCCTTTCGACTACAGTTTATAGTCAAATAGGAGGTAAGTATGTATATCAGTTTTTAAATTTGGCTCAATCTGCTCGACAGGCAGCTTTGGGAGGTAAAACGGTTACTGTAGTAGATTATGATGTCAATCAGGCCTTTTATAATCCGGCAACAATTAATGAGAAAATGAGCAACCGTTTATCGACTAATTTTGGTAATTATTATGGTGAAGTGACCTATGGAACGGCTGCCTATGCCTATACGTATGATAAACATTTGCAAACGTTTCATGCGGGTGTGAGTTACATCAATTACGGCACTTTTGAAGGGCGAGATGAATTGGGCAATCCTACTTCCGATTTTACGGGTAGTGAAGCGGCTGTATCTCTTGGATATGCTTACAATTTGCCTTGGACAGATATGTATCTGGGGGTAAACGCCAAATTGATTTCATCAACATTAGAAAGTTATATTTCTTGGGGTGCTGCCATAGATTTAGGTCTTTTGTATGTAGATACACAAAACGATATCAACTATGGTTTGGCTGTGCGTAATATTGGAGCACAAATTACGCCATATGCAGATACCCGTGAAAAATTACCTCTTTCGATTGATGCAGGAATTTCTCAATTGTTAGAAAACGTACCCATTCGTTGGCACATGACGTTTGAAAATTTGCAACAATGGAACATTGCATTTTCCAATCCCAATAGAGCACAAGGAAGCCTAGATGGTAGTACTCAAGAAGAAAAGGTATCGTTTTTTAACAATGCGTTGCGGCATTTGATAGTGGGCGCCGAATTATTTCCAGAAAAGGGTTTTAACATCCGATTGGGTTATAATTTTAGAAGAGGTGAAGAGCTTCGAATTATAGAACAACGCCATTTTTCAGGTATTTCGGTTGGTTTTGGACTCCGAATCGGAAAAATTAAATTTGATTATTCCTATTCGAGATACACTTTAGCAGCCAATACGAGTTTGTTTGGATTGATGATTGATTTGAATTAAAGTTAAGGGATTAGTGAAAAGGGATTAGTGAAAAGGGATTAGTGAAGAGTGATAAGTGAAGAGTGATAAGTAAAAAGGGATTAGTGAAAAGGGATTAGTAAATAGTGAAAAGGATACACTTAAATGAACTTTATTATACACAAAGTATTACTAAAAAAAACTTATATCACTTATATGTTTAAAATATTGTAAATTAACAATTTAAAAATTAGCGCCATAGCGTTTTTGTGGCAAAAAAAATATGAAAAAAATTACCATAGCAATAGACGGTTTTTCGTCTACTGGAAAAAGTACGTTAGCAAAGCAATTGGCAGCAGCATTAGGTTACGTGTATGTAGATACAGGAGCTATGTATCGTTCAGTAGCGTATTATGCCATGCAACACAATTTAGTTTCTGAAACGCATTTAGATAAATTGGGTTTGATAGCTGAATTACCAAATATCAATTTACGCTTTCAATTTAATCCGACTTTAGGATTTGCCGAGATGTATTTGAACAACGAAAACATTGAAACGCAAATAAGAACCATCGAAGTATCTCGTATGGTGAGTAAAGTTGCTGAAATCTCGGAAGTGCGTGCCAAATTAGTAGAGCAACAACAAGCTATGGGCAAAGACAAAGGCATTGTAATGGACGGAAGAGATATAGGAACTGTAGTTTTCCCAGAAGCCGAACTAAAACTATTCATGACTGCAAGTGCTGCTACTAGAGCCCAACGCCGTTTTGACGAATTGGTAGAGAAAGGCCAACAAGTTACTTTTGATGAGGTGTTACAAAATGTGGAAGAGCGCGATTATATAGACACGCACAGAGAAGACTCACCGCTGGTAAAAGCATCAGATGCTATTGAAATTGACAATTCGGCGATGAGCAAAACCGAACAGTTTGAATTAGTTTTAAAGTTGGTGAAAGAGCAACTTTAACCTGAAATTTGATTTATTGTGGGCACGGATTAGAAATCCGCGCTAGCGGGATTCTATTTAAGTTCAAGTTTGTCAATTCGGTTTCCAATTGTAATTTCTTTCATTTCTTGCTCTAAGTTATTAAATTCTGTCTTTTGAACTGATTTGATTTGTTCTCCTTTTCTCAAAAGATGTATTTCGTCACAAGTGTCGCTAAGTGTTGAAAAAATATGTGATGAAATTAATACAATTTTATTCAGTTCTTTAAGCTTTAAAATTATTTCCGTCAAAATGATATTGCTTTGAATGTCAACCCCGTTAAAAGGTTCGTCAAGGATAAAGTATTCGTTTTCTTGAAGAAGAATAGCGGTGATTGCTAATTTCTTCTTCATTCCTGTTGAATATGTTGATGCGTATTGATTAAGTGGTAAGTCAAAAATATTCTTGCTCTCAAATTCTAAATTAGTTTTTCCACGTGCATTACAAAGTAGTCTGATGTATTCTTTGCCTGTTATCTTTGAGAAAAAGAAAGGTTCTGTCAGAAGCAAGCCTAAATGATTTTTTAATGGGGTAATTTCGGAAATTATTTCTCCATTATAACTTTCTAAACCTGCAATACATCTAAATAGTGTTGTTTTTCCTGCTCCGTTTTCGCCAACAATTCCATAAACTTTTCCTTTTGAAAACGTCATTGAAATGTTTTTCAAAACTTCGTATTTACCGTAACTTTTGTTTAGTCCATTAATTTTAATCATTCAATAAATATTTTAGTTTATTAATAGACTTTGTATAAAAAAATGGAATGATAGCCAATAACAAAGGCGGAAAATACAGGCTAAATGCAATTATCACTCCTTCGGGTAAATTCATCTCTCCTGGATAAGCCGAATATTTAGCAAGAATAACAGTCCAAAGGAATAAAAGTCCAATTAAGAAAAAGATTAAAATCAACTCAAACTCACTTGGATAAAATACTAAAAGACTAATTATGATTGGAATAACTAAAAGAGTAGTGTTATTGGAAGCGTTTAAAACTTTATTCTTTAAAAAAGCTTTGGGCGTTTCTGCGTGAACCCAAACATAATATTCTTGCTCAGGCTTGTTATAGTAACTTAAAGCGGTTAAGAAAACTAATAAAAATGCAAAAATCCCCAAATTTAGATTGTCAACATTTATGGATTCAAATGTCAAAGCATAGGCTATTGGAAATATGTAAAAGGTCTTTCTAAAACCTGTCGAAAATTCAAATGGTCTTTTAGAAAATGGCGTTGGGATTGTTAGATTGAAATTGGAGTGAAAAGAGAATAATGCAAGAATAATTGAACACAAAAATAAAATACTGGCTTCAAATGGGAAACTTTTGTATAATAGAATAGAAATAAAAGGTATGCAAATGATAAAGTTTTCGATAACCCTTATTCTCATTTTTGATTTATATCCGAAAGTTGACAGCAAAAAATCCGTTCTATTTTTTTCAGAAAGTTTAAATTGTAAACTAAGATAAGTCAAGATTACTAGGTATTTGGCAAACTCTGTCTTATGGAAAATGTATTCTGAAAGCAAAACTAATGCAGTTAAAGCCAAAAGATAGCCTAAAAGAGGATTAAGTCCTACTTCCTTAATCTTTCGATTTGTCATTTCATATTGTAATTTAAAATAGTCTTTCATTTTATGCTCTGTCTGTCTTTTATAATGGCTTGTAACTTGTTTATATGTCTAACAAAATCATACATAGCTGACCAATTTTGGGTGTATATGTATGATGAATGTCATTTTTATCTTTACTCAAATATAATAAATATTTTACTTATTACTATTTTATAAATAAATGCAATTGTGTTTAATAAAAACATCCGATCTGCTTACACAAATCGGATGTTTTCTATTTATTTTATTTCAAAGACTATAAATGAATTACTTCACCATAGGCATCAGCAACTGCTTCCATAACCGCTTCACTCATCGTTGGGTGCGGATGCACTGCTTTTAAGATTTCGTGTCCTGTAGTTTCTAATTTACGGGCCACAACCGCTTCTGCAATCATATCGGTAACGCCGGCACCAATCATGTGGCAACCCAACCATTCGCCGTATTTGGCATCAAAAATTACTTTTACAAATCCGTCAGGCGTTCCTGCCGCTTTCGCTTTTCCAGAAGCCGAGAATGGGAATTTTCCAATCTTTAATTCGTATCCTTTTTCTTTTGCTTGTTTTTCAGTCAAACCTACCGAAGCAATTTCGGGTGTTGCATAGGTACAACCCGGAATGTTTCCATAGTCTAATGCTTCAACATGTAAACCAGCAATTTTTTCCACACACAAAATACCTTCAGCCGAAGCTACGTGCGCTAACGCTTGTCCTGGGGTTACATCACCAATGGCGTAATAACCTGGTACGTTTGTTTGGTAAAATGCGTTTACTAAAATTTTATCCCTATCGGTAGCAATACCCGTTTCTTCTAATCCGATGTTTTCGATGTTGGTTTTAATGCCAACGGCAGATAATAAGATATCGGCTTCTAAAACTTCTTCTCCTTTAGCTGTTTTAACAAAGGCTTTAACGCCTTTACCCGAAGTATCAATACGCTCCACAGATGCATTGGTCATAATGCTAACCCCTGCTTTTTTCATAGAACGTTCCATTTGTTTTGAAATGTCTTCGTCTTCAACAGGCACAATATTTGGCATGAACTCAACGATCGTAACTTCGGTTCCCATTGCATTATAGAAATGCGCAAATTCCACTCCAATAGCACCCGAACCTACAACAATCATCTTCTTAGGCTGTTCTGGTAACGTCATCGCTTGGCGGTAACCGATTACTTTTTTACCATCTTGTGGCAAGTTAGGCAATTCGCGAGAACGTGCTCCAGTTGCAATGATAATGTGATCGGCTGAATATTCTGTTACTTTGCCATCGGCAGCAGTTACGTCTACTTTTTTACCGGGTTTAATTTTTCCAAAACCATCAATGATATCGATTTTGTTTTTCTTCATCAAAAACTGAACACCTTTACTCATGCCATCAGCCACATCTCGAGAGCGTTTTACAACGGCATTGAAATCTTTGTCAAAGTCTTTAACGGTTAACCCATAATCTGCAGCATGTTTTAGGTAATCAAAAACTTGAGCCGATTTTAATAAAGCTTTCGTTGGAATACATCCCCAATTCAAACAAATTCCTCCCAAATTTTCTTTTTCAATTACAGCTACTTTAAAGCCCAATTGTGAAGCTCTGATTGCAGTTACATAACCACCAGGGCCACTTCCTAAAACGATGATGTCGTATTTCATTTTTTATAAAGTATTTCAGTTTTATTTATAAGTTGCGAATTTAAGGAATTATTTTAAAAGTTTAAACGCAAAGTTCGCAAAGTTTTATGCTAAGTATTGCGAAGAAGATCGGTGTTAATCCTGTGAAACTGTGGTTTTGGAATGCTGAAACTTGAATCCCAAAATTACTCAACTTCTCCAGCAAATTGCGAATCGTATAGTTTTCTATAAAATCCAGTAGGTTGGGCTAAAAGTTCATGATGTGTACCCGTTTCCACAATGTGCCCTTGGTCCATAACAATGATTTTACTGGCGTTTACAATAGTAGCTAAGCGATGGGCAATAACTATGGAAGTTCTGTCTTTGGTAATAGTTTCCGTAGCTTTTTGAATCAATTCTTCCGAATGGGTATCGATAGAAGAGGTGGCTTCGTCCAAAATCAAAATGCTTGGATTGCTCACGTAGGCTCTTAAAAAGGCAATCAACTGACGTTGTCCAGACGATAACATTACGCCCCGTTCTTTGACATTGTAATCATACCCTTCGGGTAACGTCATGATGAAATCGTGTACACCAATTTTCTTCGCAGCACTAATAACTTCTTCACGCGAAATGGCTTCGTTGTGTAATGTGATATTGTTGTAAATAGTGTCTGAGAATAAAAAAACGTCTTGCAATACAATTGCAATTTGTTTTCGAAGGCTTTCTAAGGTGTAGTCGTTAATAGTTCTGTTGTCGATCGTAATTTTGCCCGAATCAATATCATAAAATCGATTCAATAAATTGATAATGGTCGATTTTCCTGCACCTGTGCTACCAACAATAGCAATGGTTTCTCCAGGTTGAACACGAAGATTTATTCCCTTTAAAACTTCTTCATTTTTTATGTAGCTAAAGCGAACATCAATTAATTCGATAGTTCCATTAAAATGCGATGCTTCAACGGTACCATTATCTTGTACATTTTCTTCGGTATCTAAAATTTCAAACACTCGATCCGCTGCCACAATCCCCATTTGCATGACATTAAATTTATCGGCAATTTGACGCAAGGGATTGAATAGCATGTTGATGAGCATGGTGTAGGCAAACAAATCACCAATGGTGCTATGATTGGATCCGTTTAGGATTGAAATTCCAGCATAATATACGATGGCACCTAGAGTTAATGATGAAACAATATCAGCTATAGGGAAGAAGATAGAGTTATAGAGTATGTTTTTTAACCAGGCCACGTTGTGCTTTTGATTGATCTCTTTGAATTTTTCCAATTCAATCTTTTCGCGATGGAACAATTGAACGATTTTCATTCCGGTCAATCGTTCTTGAACAAACGTGTTTAAATTGGCTACTTCATTTCGTACATCATTAAAGGCAACTTTCATTTTCTTTTGAAAAATATCCGTAGCAAAAATTAATATAGGCATCGCTAAAAGCACGATGAGCGATAATTTCCAATTCATAAAAAACATGATGGCCAAAATGACAATCATCTTTAATACATCACTAACAATCATGAATAATCCTTGACTAAAAATACTGGCTATGGATTCAATATCAGAAACGGAACGCGTGACCAATTTTCCTACAGGCTCGGTATCAAAATATTTCATTTTAAACGATGTAATGTGATGAAATAGTTTGTCTCGTAAATCACGAATAATATCTTGGCCTAACCAATTGGCCCAATACGTAAAATAAAATTGCGCAAGCACCTCTAATAATAATACGACCGCCATGATTACGATGTATACTAATAGGCCATACTTATCTTCGGGTTTGATGTATTCGTCGACGGTCTGTTTTAATAAATACGGACGGGCTGCTGCAAAGATTGAAAGTAATACAGCCCAAACAATTACCCAATTGAACCTATTTTGATAAGGCTTGGCATAGTGCAATACTTTTTTAAGTGAATTGGATTTTATGAGCTTCATTTTTTAAATTCTACTATCTGTTTTATCCTACTTTATATAAGGATAAACTACGTTTACTAAATATAACCCTTGCGCTGGAACTGAAAACCCAGCTTTTCCTCGGTCCTTACTTGCAATAATTTGATGTATATCGGACACTTCCAATTTTCCTAATCCAATGTTAACCATAGTTCCTACAATAGCTCTTACCATATTTCGTAAAAAACGATCGGCTGTGATGGTAAAGATAAGTTGATTTCCTTGTTGTTGCCAATGTGCCGTTGTAATATTGCAATTAAAGGTATTCACATCGGTATGTACTTTAGAAAAACACTCAAAATCTTTGTATTCTAAAAGGATAGCACTGGCTTCGTTCATTTTGTCGATATCCAAAGGGTTTGAATGATACCAACTGCCATCTGCAATAAATGCATCTTTGTAGGTGTGCAGGTAATATTCGTAAGTTCGGGAAGTTGCATCAAACCGCGCATGAGCTTCTGGATGTACCGAAAAAATTCTATAAATCACAATCGAAGGCGGTAAAAAAGAATTCAACTTGTGTGACCAATATTCCGAATCCAACTCCATTTCGGTTTCAAAATGCGCAAACATTTGCTTGGCATGAACACCCGAATCGGTTCGTCCGGCTCCAACAATAGTTATGGTTTCTCGAAACAAAGTTGAAAGTGCTCTTTCCAAAGTTTCTTGTACCGACGAGGCGTCAGGTTGGCTCTGAAATCCGTGAAAGTTTTTTCCGTTGTAAGCAAATTCTATGAAATATCTCAAAATATAGTGTTCAGTTTTCTCAATACCATGCAAATTTACAAAATTCAAAAGTAAAGATCCTTCCAAATTCTGATAATAAAAACTTAATTTTGCTTTATGAAGAAAATTTTGCTTTTATCAGATACCCATAGCCACATAGACGATGTTATTTTGAAATACGTAAACCAAGCGGATGAGGTTTGGCATGCAGGCGATATTGGTGATTTAGCAGTGACTGATACGCTTAAGAGAGTAAAGCCCCTGCGCGCTGTTTTTGGGAATATTGATGATGATAAAGCGCGAATAGAATTTCCGTTGAACAATCGTTTTTTTTGTGAGGGAGTGGACGTATGGATTACACACATTGGCGGGTATCCCACAAAATATAGTCCCGCAATTCGTGCTGAAATCCATCAAAATCCACCCAAATTGTTTATTTGTGGTCACTCCCATATATTAAAAGTACAATTTGACAAGCAACTGAATTTGCTTCATATGAACCCGGGTGCTTGTGGTAAATATGGTTTTCATCAAGTTCGAACGATGCTGCGCTTTGAAATAGATGGGGATAAAATTCAAAATTTAGAAGTAATTGAATTGGGAAAAAAATAGCATCTTATGTTCCATAGACTATTTATTAAACAAAAAAATCCGAAACTTTTGCTTCGGATTTTTTCTTCGCACTAATAAACTAAGATGATAGGTTTATCGTAATCGATCCACAGATTTTACGAGATCTTCGTCCTTTTTTATTGCCTTGTTGGCCAAGACTAATAAAACGATAGAAATTGCAGGAAGAAACATCCCAATACCCTTCTCTGAAACCAAGGTTTCTCCGGATAAGTTTAGCGAGCGATACACAAAAAATCCTAGTAAAATAAAGTTAAATATCATGCTCAATCTGTTCAAAACAAATTGATTTTGTCTCTTTTTAAAACTAAAAACACTCCATACGGCCAATAGGGTACAACAACCAAAAAGCCCTAAAAAAATAGGAGATGAACTTGCAAAAACAGCTAATGATTGTGCTTCGGTTTTTACCGACCATAATTCAAAAACAAAAGGTAAAGCGCCAGTGACTATTGCGCTGAGTACCATATAAAGTGTTTGAATACGTTGGATCATTGGTTTTTGTGATTTTAGTAAAGCAAAAATAGTATTTCTTTTTTATTTATACTATTGTTATTTCCAAATTTATTCGTACTATTGCAGCGTATTAATCGTAAGTACTTCATTCTACGACCGCTTACGTAACAAAAAAAATCTTATCATTTTTTGTTTTTAACCCAACCAACCATTTTATTTAAAATATATCCATGTTTGATATTGAAGTATTAAAAGAGATGAAACTCTCTGATTTGCAAGAAATTGCAAAAGTAGCTAAGATCAATAAGTACCGTTCTTTAAAAAAAGACGATTTGGTCTATCAAATTTTAGATTTGCAAGCGGCAAAGCCCGAAATTATTAAATCTGAAATTCCAGTTGCTGAACAACCCAAAGAAAAAAGAGCAAGAATTACGCCACCAAAAGAGCGTATTCAAACGCCACAAATAAAAAAGGATTTGTTTTCTAAGCCCCTGAAAGAAGTAATTGAAACACCTATTTCTGAGGAAAGTGTTACAGTTGCGGTTCCAAAAGTGGAAGTTAGTGATGTTATTGCCAACCCCTCGGATAAATTGCCTCGTAAGGATTTTAAAAATAAAAAGCCTTTACCCCAAAAAACAACAGAAACTACAACTCAGCCAATTGCGTTGGTTCCTTCAGTTGAATCAACCCATAACGAAAAAAACACCCCTAAAAGTCCCAATTTTAAGGCCAATCAAAACAACCCCAATCATCCAGACTATAAGAAAAATAATGTAGCAGACACTGGAAATGGAAACAACGTAAACGGTAATAAAAATCCACACCAAAATAAAAAGCCAAATTTTAGAGAGCCCGATTATGAATTCGATGGAATCATCGAAAGTGAAGGGGTTTTAGAAATGATGCCTGATGGATACGGATTTTTACGTTCGTCAGATTACAATTATTTGGCCTCACCGGATGATATTTATCTATCTACTTCCCAAATTCGTTTGTTTGGATTAAAAACTGGAGATACTGTAAAAGGAGTAGTACGCCCTCCTAAAGAAGGAGAAAAATATTTCCCACTGGTTAAAGTATTGAAAATTAACGGACACGACCCACAAGTGGTTAGAGATCGTATTTCATTTGAACATTTGACACCGGTTTTCCCAACGGAAAAATTCAATTTAGCCGATAGAAACAGTACGGTTTCTACTCGTATTATCGATTTGTTTTCTCCCATTGGAAAAGGACAACGCGGAATGATTGTAGCCCAACCCAAAACGGGTAAAACGATGTTGTTAAAAGATGTAGCTAATGCTATTGCGGCCAATCATCCCGAAGTATATCTACTTGTATTGCTTATTGATGAACGCCCTGAAGAAGTTACCGACATGCAACGTAGTGTAAGAGGAGAAGTGATCGCTTCAACTTTTGATAGAGAACCACAAGAGCACGTTAAAATTGCTAATATTGTATTAGAAAAAGCAAAACGTTTGGTTGAATGCGGTCATGATGTTGTGATATTATTAGATTCAATCACTCGTTTGGCAAGAGCTTATAATACAGTGCAACCGGCTTCAGGAAAAGTATTGAGTGGTGGTGTAGATGCCAATGCGCTGCAAAAACCGAAACGTTTCTTTGGAGCGGCTCGTAATGTAGAAAACGGTGGTTCGTTAAGTATCATCGCAACAGCATTAACAGAAACCGGATCAAAAATGGACGAAGTAATCTTTGAAGAATTCAAAGGAACGGGTAATATGGAATTGCAATTGGACAGAAGAATTGCAAACAAACGTATTTTCCCTGCTATCGACTTGGTTTCTTCAAGTACGCGTCGTGATGACTTATTGTTAGACGAAAACACCATTCATAGAATGTGGATCATGCGTAAATACCTTGCTGATATGAATCCGATTGAAGCCATGGATTTTATTCACGATCGATTTAAGAAAACTCGAAACAACGAAGAATTTTTGATTTCGATGAATCAATAATAAAAAAGCTCCGATATCCTATCGGAGCTTTTTTTATTTCAAACGTTCTAAAATGCCTTTTCGTTTTACAATATTTTTATAATCCCATTGGATTCTTTTTGCTTTTAATAGCCAATTTTCTAAATCAACAGTATTGATTTCAGCTGCAGTATTATAAAAAATAGAAGCATCTTGAAATTTAGCACCTAACACTGACAGTTTATCTTCCTCAAACGATTTTCCACTCCAAAATAGCAAGCGGATCCCTTTCTTTTGTTTGCTATATCCCACAATCGGATTTCCATCTAAAAACCAAACGGGGTGAGCGTGCCAAATTTTGTTTTCAGCTTCAGGCATATGCAAGTTAATTTGATCTGCTAGTACATTACAAATCAATGCATCTTCGGTGGTTAGCGAAGTATTGTAAGTGTGTATTTCCGAAAGCATCTTGTTAATTTCTTATAAACCAATATTAATTGGTAAAACCATTGGCTATGGCCAAAAAGTCATCTGCTTTTAAGGCAGCACCACCAATCAAACCGCCATCTACATCAGGTTTCGAAAAGATTTCTTTTGCATTTTCGGGTTTTACACTGCCACCATACAAAATGGTAAGATCATCGGCAATATCAAAGCCGTACACTTTTTCTACCAAAGTTCTGATGAATTTGTGCATTTCTTGTGCTTGTTCAGGAGAAGCTGTTTCTCCCGTTCCAATAGCCCAAACAGGTTCGTATGCCAATACAATATTTGCCCAATCTTTCTTCTCTATATGAAATAATCCATCGCGCAATTGGTTTTCCACTACATTAAAATGATTGTCGTTTTGACGGTCTTTTAATTCTTCGCCAAAGCAAAAGATAATACGCAAGTCATGTTTTAATGCGCTGTCAACTTTGCTAGCTAACAAAGCATCTGTTTCATGAAAATAAGCACGTCTTTCGCTATGTCCTAATATTACGGTGTTTACACCAATGTCAGTTAGCATACCTGCAGCAATTTCACCCGTGAATGCCCCACCTTCAGCTTGGTGCATGTTCTGAGCGGCAACAGTTATTCCTTTTCCTTGAGTAACTTCGACTGCTTTAGCCAAATTAACAAAAGTTGGCGCCACAATAATTTCAGCATTTATAGTGCTTTTTTTAGCACTAATTTCTTCCAACAATGCAACACTTTCTTTCTGGGTTTTATGCATTTTCCAGTTACCGGCAACAATATTTTTTCTCATTATTTTAAAGATTCTAAAGTTTTAATTAATTTTTCATCATCGGCTTCGATGACTTTATAAAGTGCAATTTTACCTGTTTTGTCAACGACCATATAACGTGGAATCCAATCCAAGTTGATTGATTGTCCAAATACACCTTTCATACCATCTGCGGTTAAATAATGTTCTCCTTTGACGTTGTGTTTTTCAATTCCTTTTAACCAAGCGTCGTAGGTTTTATCCATAGATATGAAAAGGTAGGTTGCTTCCGGATATTTTGCTTGAAGCGATTTTACTTTTGTCATTCCTTTGATGCAATCGGGACACCACGAAGCCCAAACATCAATAACAATTGTTTTGCCTTCATATTTTTTTAAAATTTCTGTAAATGCAATTGGTTGGTTTTCTTTCGTTACCATTACATTTTCGAGGCCTTCTTTTTTGAATGTGGTTTCCTCTTTTTGAGCACAACCTAATAGACTAACAAGGCAAGTTGTTGCCATAATTATTTTTTTTAACATGACTTATTTTTTTAGTTCAGAATAGTTCTTTTTTACAGTTTTCTTTAGTTCTAATCCATTGAATTTATTAGAATTTATCCCATCGTAAAATAGGATTTCATTTCCGTTCCAAAGATATTTTACACCAGGAGTATCCCTAGTGTTCCCTATCAGATTCCAAAAACTGATGATGTCTACTACCTGGTAAGGATATTTTGCTCCGGCTACGTTGAAAAATTCCGGAATTTTATCAGCTTCTTCATCCATAAAAATTATCGATACGGCAGGAAAATTTTTATCTTTTCGTTTCATTTCAGTCAATTGCTTGGCTGTTTCTTGGCAATGTTCACAACCTGGAGCAAAAAAACAAAGTATTCTTTTACCTTGATCAATACCTGGAAAATAATTTGCAAATCCTGATTTTTTTGCAGTAGGTTCGTCAACTGTAATTTTTTCCTTATTAGTATTAGAAGAATCAATCGCTTTTTCAACTGTGGTTAGCACAGTGTTTAAGGTTGTGTCAACGCTAATTCCTAAATTTTGCACGTCTTTGGTTAAGTTTAGAACAGGAGTTGGGCTGGCTTTCATAGGTGCCATCATAAATAAACCAAGAATACATCCCAAAACTACGGATGTTAACATCCAAAAATTTGTTTTTTTATCCACAGGGGTTAATTTGAACAACCACGCCAGTAACCCAATAGCAATAATGTTTTTAAGGATGGCTTCTACAGGTGTCATTGGAATTAATTCACCGAAACAGCCGCAATTACCGGCATTTCCACTAGCAAATGTGGTATAACTTAAATGAATTACAAAAATAGATAATAATAAAACCGTAGTCGGAATCGTGATTTTTTTTAAGTAATGGGGTAACAATATTGCAATTCCTAAGGCAAATTCAATTCCAATTAAAACACGTGAAAAATAAGGAGCGATTCCTTCTGTAAACCCTAATGGGTACAGTTGTTTTACTTCAAAAGTAGAAATAGCAAAATAAGGTGAAGGATATAATTTGGCTACTGCAGATACAATAAAAAGAGCCGAAATGATGAGACGTAAAATCCAATGTATGTTTTCTTTCTTCATGCTTTTTAGTTGTTTAGGCTTAGGTACCGATTCCAAAATACTAAACTCTTTTCAAATCGTTATTTGTTCTCCATTAATATCAGAGCAAAAACAGAGTAGTTAATCATGTCTTGATAGTTAGCGTCAATACCTTCCGATACTAATGTTTTACCTTGGTTATCTTCTATTTGTTTGACACGTAATAATTTTTGCAAAATCAAATCGGTGAGGCTACTAACACGCATTTCTCGCCAAGCTTCTCCATAATCGTGGTTTTTATCCTCCATTAATGCTTTGGTTATTGCTACTTTTTGATCGTATAGTGCCACGGCTGCTTCAAATTCTAAATCCGGTTGTTCAACAATTCCTTTCTCAATTTGGATTAAGGCCATGATACAATAATTGATAATGCCAATGAATTCAGAAGTTTCGTCTTCGGCTACTTTTCGTACTTCATTTTGTTGAAGACTTCTGATACGTTGGGCTTTAATAAAAATTTGATCGGTTAAAGAAGGTAGGCGTAAAATGCGCCATGCACTGCCATAATCTTTCATTTTTTTACTAAATAATTCGCGGCAAACCGCTATAACTTTATCGTATTGTTGAGAAGTATTCGACATTATTTGCTGTATATTTGTATGAATTTTTTCCAAAAGTAAGGAATTAAGTCAAAAGTGAAAAGCAAAAAGAAATTAAATGACAATCAATTGTAACGGAACGCTTATCGATTTATCCCAACCAAAAGTAATGGGAATAGTAAACGTTACGCCCAATTCATTTTATGATGGCGGAAAGCATACTGAAATCAATGCAATCATCCGTCAAATTGATAAAATGTTGTCGGATGGTGCAGATATTATAGATATAGGCGCGTATTCAAGTAAGCCGAATGCCGAATTTGTATCCGAGCAAGAAGAAACCAATCGTTTAAAAATGGTGGTAAAAGAGGTTATTAGTACTTTTCCAAGTATTGTGTTATCCGTGGATACATTTAGAGCTTCAGTAGCCAAATCTGCTGTGAATCAAGGTGTGGCAATGATTAATGATATTTCGGCAGGGGTTTTAGACGAACAAATGATGCCAACAGTTGCCGAATTAAAAGTTCCTTACATCATGATGCACATGCGCGGTACTCCGCAAACTATGCAAACGCTTACCCAATATGATGATGTTCTAAAAGAAATGATTTTTTATTTCTCAGAGCGCATTCAGAAAGCGAGAAGTTACGGTATTTCGGATCTGATTCTTGATCCTGGATTTGGATTTGCAAAAACCCTAACACAAAATTATGAAGTGCTTTCTAAATTGGAAGTATTCAAACATTTAGAATTACCCATATTAGCTGGTGTTTCTAGGAAATCAATGATCTATAAGGTATTGGAAAACAATCCACAAGAAGCCTTGAATGGAACTACCGTATTAAATACAATTGCTCTACAGAAAGGGACAAATATTTTACGGGTTCATGATGTTAAAGAAGCAGTGGAGTGTATAAAATTAGTTAGTCAATTACAATGAGAAAAATAGTCTTTGTTGTTGTTTTTTTAGGTTTGTTCGCATGCCAAGAAAAAGCGGTATTATTACCACAAATCGATACAACAATTCAAGCGGATGTTGTAGATCATTCGCCCATTTATCTTTTTTTTAGAACAGAAGAAAAAGATACGTTAGTAGATGTGAATCGAAAAAATTCCATCAGTTCGACCAATTGGATTTTTAACATTGACAAGCGATTACCACTTCGTTTAGTAGTACCCGAATTGCAAAAATTACAAGCAAAAAAGGAGGGAAGTTCCCATAAAAGTGCTGCTTCAGAAAATTACTTTTCTTATTCCGATAGCATTCAAAAGCAACTGGCTTTTATTTCATTTACAAAAGTAAAGTTTGCATTGGGTGAGCCCAAATTTGGTTTGCAAATTTATTTTGATACAAACAACCTGGTTTTTGTAGATAATGTTGAAGTAAAAAACGAGGATTTGCCAAAATATTTAGCACAATTACTTACAATAAATCCGCAACCACTTACTTTTTGTTTTGATCATAACAGTTCGTATGAAAATTTTGTAAAGCAATTGGTTTCCGCAAAATTAATGGGATTACAAGTCGAGCATGTTTTTGTGTATTGATGCAAAAAATACTTATTACTGGTGATGATAAGGTTCGTTTCGTAATATGGTAAATCCTCTATACAACTGTTCAATGACAAACAAGCGTACCATTTGATGCGAAAAAGTCATTTCGGATAAGGAAACTTTGCCATGTGCTTTTTGATAGATGGTTTCACTAAATCCATAAGGACCTCCAATGACAAAAACTAAGGTTTTGATGCCAGTATTCATTTTTTTTTGCAGATAATCTGAAAATCCAACACTGCTGTACGTTTTACCGTTTTCATCCAAGAGAATTAATTGGTCGGAGGGACCAATTTTTGCTAAAATGAGTTCGCCTTCCTTCTCTTTTTGTTGGGCTTCCGACAAATTCTTTGCATTCTTGATGTCTGGAATGATATCCAAATCAAATTTCACATAAAAAGACAAACGCTTGGTGTAGTCATCAATTAACGACTGCAAGTCTTTGTTGTCGGTTTTACCAATGGCGATAAGTCTAATATTCATTTGATTTATAAAGGTATGTATGGAATGAAAAAACCACGCGATACGTGGTTTAATTTTTATGTATTGGATTCTGATGTTTTTAAATCAATTTCGCAAGCATAAGAAAATAACTTCTCTTTCTTGATGATGTCTGCTGTTCCATCGGGCAGCATTTCTTCCCAACCCGTTTCATCGCTACAAATCATTTTAAGTACTTTACGCGAGAAAATAGCCAAGTTATTTTCTTCGTAATCTTTAATATCAATTACTTTTCCATTGAATTTAAAGAATTTGTACAATTCTTTCATTCGTGGATGTACCTTTAAATTTTCAGAAGTGATGATGTTGCCGTCATCATCTTTCATTGGGTATAAATATACTTTTAAATCGCGGTAAAAAAGTTTACCAAAAGCTTCTAAAATTCCACCGGATAAATGACGATAGTATTTTTCATCAAAAATCTCGACTAAATTGCTAACTCCCATAGCTAATCCCATTCTGGCTTTGGAGTAATTTGAGAAATATTCAACTACTTTAAAGTATTCTTGGAAATTAGAAATCATTACGGTTTGTCCTAATTTACAAAGCAATTCGGCACGATCTAAGAAATCGCGTTCGTCAATTTCACCTTCGGCTTTTAAGTTGGAGAGCGTAATTTCAAAGACTACAAAGGTGTTTTCTTTGTCTACTTTGTTTTCTTGAATAAACATGTTATAGGATTCTTCATACATGTCCATGTTTACTTTGGTGACCGGTCTAAAACTTCCGCGAAGGGCTAAAATATTTTTCTTGTATAAAACAGCAGCGGGCAGTATATTTTTCCCATCTGGGCCAAACATTACGGCATCAGTCATACCATTTTTAACCAATTGTAAACTCATTAAACGGTTGTCAACGTTCGCAAAACGAGGCCCCGAAAAATTAATGGTGTCAATTTCAATTTGGTCTTTATCCAAATGGTCGTACAAATAACGTAATAATTTTTTTGGATCATTGTATTTGTAAAAGGCGCCATAAATTAAATTAACGCCTAATATTCCTAACGTTTCTTGTTGCAACTTGGCATCATTCTCTTTGAAACGAATGTGTAAAATTATTTCATTGTACGCTTCATCGGGTTCTACTTGGTATACAATTCCAACCCATCCGTGTCCTTTGAATTGCTTTGCAAAATCAATAGTTGCCACAGTATTGGCATAACTGAAGAATAATTTATTAGGGTGTATGTCTCTTTTTAAACGTTGTTCGACCAAATTAATTTCATGTGACAGCATTTTTTTAAGACGACTTTCAGTTACATAGCGACCATCCTCTTCTTCGCCATAAATCGCATCACTAAAATCCTTGTCATAGGCCGACATAGCTTTTGCAATGGTTCCTGAAGAAGCTCCTGCTCTAAAAAAATTACGAACGGTTTCTTGTCCAGCACCAATTTCAGCAAAGGTACCGTAGATATTTTCATTCAGATTAATTCTCAATGCTTTATCTTTAGTAGATGGAATTTGTTCTATTGCTTTGTCACCACGAACTTTAATATCAGTAACCATATCAGTATAATTTGGGCTTTTGACCTAACATTTAATGTTGTAAATACATTCACTGCAAAGTTAGTTATTTTATCAAAAATTACGGTAAATATTATTATTTTTGTAAAAAAAGAATTGAAAGTCTACTTTTTAGGAACAGGTACATCACAAGGAATTCCCGTCATTGGAAGTCAGCATTCAGTTTGTCTGAGTACAGATTCCCGCGATCAACGATTGCGTGTTTCAATCTGGATTCAAATTGGAGAAACTTCAATAGTAGTGGACTGTGGTCCTGATTTTAGACAACAAATGCTAATGTCAAAATGCCAACATATTGATGCCTTGTTGTTTACGCATGAACATGCTGATCATACAGCTGGTTTGGATGACATTCGTCCTTTTTATTTCAAACAAGGAAACATCGCAATTTATGCACACGACCGCGTGTTGAAAAATCTTGAAAAGCGTTTTGATTATATTTTTCAAACTGATGATAAATATCCTGGGGCTCCCTCAGTAACTCCGCATCAAGTTTTTGAAAACATTCCTTTCCAAGTGCATAATTTTAGTATTGAGCCCATCAATGCTTGGCACGGAAGCCTGCAAGTTTTTGGGTACAAATTCGAAGATTTTGTGTATTTAACCGATGTAAAAAGTATGGATGCTGCCGAAATTAATAAAATTAAAAAGTGTAAGGTGTTGGTAATAAATTGCTTGCGTGAAGAACCCCATGCCACACATTTTAATTTAGAAGAAGCGTTACATTTTATATCTTTGGTGCAGCCACAGCAAACCTATTTGACGCACATTAGTCATTTATTTGGTTTTCATTCCGAAATACAAAAGCAATTGCCGCCCAATGTATTTGTAGCTTATGATAATTTAGAAATTACAATTTAATTCCTTACACATGAAAAATGTTATTTTATATGGGTTTGTTTTTTCACTATTGTTCAACGTATTTCAATTTGTGAATTCCACTAAAATATTGAATGGAAAAGACAAGGAGGTACAAAAAGTGAAAGCGCAGTTAAAAACATCTCGCGATTCTGTAATGCAATTGTCGAATGCAAATTATTTTGCCTTAGAAAGTGATGAGGATGCGCAAGAATATTTTTTTAGTAATAATTTAGACTACCAAAAAGTAGCCATAAAGGTTAAAGAGGATTTGATTGTTTTGAATGAAAATAAAAACGGAAATCACTTAGTGCCCTATGAACCTATTGATGGAAAACCCTTTATTGTGAATGCCTCTAAAGTATTGAATCACCGCTGGCTAATTGCAGAATTTTCAAACGGTGATTTATGGGGACAAATACTTGTGAAGTATTTTGTTAGCTCCGATAAGCCAACCGAATTTCAAACCGTTGAAACGGTTTTGTATGAACGACAAACCAAAGAATAATTGAACTTTTATACTGCGATTATGAAAACCCAATTAGAACTTTATTTTAACGATTTCAGAAAAGATATTATAGGAGTAAATCAGGCTTTTACTTCACCTTATGGGCCTCAAAAAATCATTTATACCGATTGGACAGCTAGTGGAAGATTGTATCGTCCTATCGAAGAAAAATTGATGAATGAATTTGGACCTTTTGTTGCCAATACACATACTGAAACCACTGTCACTGGAACGGCTATGACCTTGGCTTACCATGAAGCGCGTCATATTATCAAACAGCATGTGAATGCCAATTCAGACGATATTTTAATCACAGACGGAACGGGTATGACCGGTGTTGTTAATAAATTTCAACGTATTTTGGGGCTAAGAATTCCAGAAAATTTGAAAGAATTTGCAGCCATTCCCGAAGATATTAAACCTATTGTTTTTATTTCCCATATGGAACACCATTCCAACCAAACTTCATGGTTAGAAACAATAGCTGATGTGGTAGTCATACCAGCGGATGAATCGGGTTTATTTAGCATCGAAGCTTTACAGGAGTTATTGGAAAAATACAAACACCGAAGTTTTAAAATTGCCTCTATTACATCCTGTTCTAATGTGACCGGAATTCGAACACCCTATCATGAAGTGGCGCAACTCATGCATCAACATAACGGGGTTTGTTTTGTTGATTTTGCTTGTTCGGGGCCATATGTAGCTATAGACATGCACCCGCAAGCGCCCGATGCCTATTTGGACGCAATCTTTTTTTCACCTCATAAATTTTTAGGTGGACCAGGAACTTCAGGTGTGTTGCTTTTTAATAAAAATCTTTATAAAAATAATGTCCCTGATTGTCCGGGTGGTGGAACGGTGAGTTGGACCAATCCTTGGGGCGAACACAAGTATATCGATAACATTGAAGATCGTGAAGATGGTGGAACACCTGGTTTTTTGCAAGTCATAAAAACAGCTTTAGCCATTCAATTGAAAGAAAAAATGGGTGTAAAAAACATTTTAGCCCGCGAACATGAGTTGGTTGACTATATATTTTCCAGTTTAAATGCTACTCCAAATTTACACATACTAGCCGATCAACACCAAGATCGTTTGGGAATTATTTCTTTTTATATCGATGCATTGCATTATAATCTAGGGGTTAAATTACTCAATGATAAATTTGGTATACAAACTCGAGGAGGGTGCAGTTGTGCGGGAACTTACGGGCATTATTTATTACATGTAGACCAAGAAACTTCAAACCAATTGGTGTGTCAAATTGCATCAGGTGATTTGATCCAAAAACCGGGTTGGATTCGCATGTCTGTTCATCCAACTACCACGTCAGAGGAAATACAATACGTATGTGAGAGTATTTTAGCATTAGCAAAAAATCACAACATATGGAGTGCTGATTATGAATACAATTCAAAGACCAATGAATTCAATCATACGTCTGATTTATCAATTGAAAAAGAACGCGTAAATAATTGGTTTACGGTTTAGTATTCATGAATTTCCAACGTTTGTGCGTCCATAAGTAATATTCGGGCGCTTCTAGTATTTGTTGTTCTACCAATTGTAAGAATCGATCGGTAATTTCATAATTTGGCACTGCTTTTACATCATCAGACAATACTTCAAAACTAGCTTCATAATAGCCGCGTTTAATTTTTTTGGTACGCAAAAAGATGACATTCATATCAAAGCGTTTGGCCAGCATTTCAGCCCCTGTGTGTACGGGAACTTCATGTCCCATAAAAGGCGCCCAATGGTATGCCGCATTTTTCTTCGGTGATTGATCACTAGCAAAACCATAGAGTGATAAAATCCCTTTGTTATAATTATCAGCTATCCTTGGAATAGCTTCTTTAGTAGTAATTAATTCGGCTTTAAATTTCGAACGAATTTTTTTAACCAAGGTGTCAAAATACGGATTGGCAATTTTTTTATAAATGCCATATCCTTTGTGGTGGATATAGTAATTCATTGATATTACCCACTCGTAGCTCGCATAATGGGCACAAAGTACAGCAACACTTTTATTTTTTTTCTCTAAGTCTAGATATACGTCTAAGTTGCTAAAAGTGAAACGTTTTTCGATTTCTTTTTGTGATATACTTAATGTTTTGATCATTTCTAAAAATAAATCACACAAATGACTATAGAATTTTTTTTCAATAGCACGTCTTTCTTTTTCAGAAAAATGAGGTAGGGCCAATGCTAAATTTTCTCTAACTGTTTTTTTTCGGTAGCCTATAACCCGATAAGTTAAAAAACAAACAACATCTGAAAATAGATAAAAAACTGGAAATGGCAATATCGAAATAAGCCATACTATTGGATAAAATAAAATATATAGAAGTAGTTGCATTCGGTTATTTTTTTACAAATATACTTTTTTAGTTCTAAGTTAATTCGCCAAACTATTCATAAATTTACAAAAAAAATAATGATGATAAGTATATTGGCTTTGATTGGTGTAACTGTTCTCATCAGTTACAAAGGAACACAAGACCACATGTTTTTTACTAAAAACGAATTTCATATTGGAAGCATTCAATCGGGAGAACGGTTTAGAATGTTTAGTTCGGGTTTTTTACATGTCGATTTTCAGCATTTGTTTTTCAACATGTTTACTTTGTATTTGTTTGCCCCTTATGTAGTTTCTCATTTCAGTAGCACTTATTTTTTCTTGCTTTATTTTGGAAGTTTGTTGTCTGGTAGCATGCTTACTTTATATTTTCATAAGAAAGAATATAATTACAGAGCAGTTGGAGCTTCGGGAGCTGTAACCGGAATCATTTACAGTGCGATATTAATCGAACCCCATATCTACATGTATGGATTTATTCCAGGCTATGTTTTTGGATTTTTGTATTTACTGGCTTCTATATATGGTATGAAAACCAAGCGGGATAATATAGGTCACGTAGCCCACTTTGGTGGTGCAATAGGTGGTTTTGTCATTACATTGATTAGAGAGCCCCATATATTCACAGAGCAAACACTTACTGTTGTGGCGTTATTAGTACCAATAGTGGTTTTGTTTTTTTTAGAAAAAACCAACAAACTCTAAATTTGGCATATTCCTTGTAACTTATTGTTTTATAAAAACTTGAACGTATGAAAAAAATAGCAGTTGCGCTCCTTTTATTTGTTGCTGTAGCACAGGCACAAGAAACCAAACAAGTACCTCAAATTACCGTAACGGGTGAAGGGAAATTAAAAGTAATACCCGATGAAGCATTGATTACACTAGCATTAGAAAATAATGGTAAAGATGCACTCGAAGTCAAAAAGAAAAACGATGTGCAAATCGATAAGGTAATTAAAGTAATCAAACGTTTCGGAATTCCAACTGCCGATTTTCAAACACAGCAAGTAAGATTGTATAAAAGCGATGATGAAGCCTCTAAAAAACAATTTTATGTAGCACATCAAACGCTAACCATATATTTAAAAAATCTTTCCAAATATGATGCATTGTTACTAGAAGTAATGGAAGCGGGTATCAATAGTATCCAAAGTGTCGAATTCAAAGCTTCTCAATTGACAGCCTATGAAAGTCAAGCACGTAAAAGCGCTATGGTAGCCGCCAAACAAAAAGCAATGGATTTTGTATCCGAACTGCCAGGACAAAAAGTAGGGAAGGCCTTAGTGGTATCTGATAGTTCTTTTACCCAATTTCCTCGAGCCGTATTTTCCGAAATGAAAACATATGCTATGGCTGCAGAAGGTAATGATGCTCCTAAAGAAACCTTAGCTATTGGAACTTTAGAAATTAGTGTTTCGGTAACCGTAACCTTTGCACTCGAATAGCAAAAAGAAAGCCAGCTAATCGTCTGGTTTTTTTGTGAAATTAAGTAATTTTCTGTCAGGATGCTTTTTCTAGGTTGTGCCAATAAAAAAAGCACTTCAAATGAAGTGCTTTTGTGGAGATCGAAGATTTGTCTTCGAACTTTTGAACCAAAAATCTTCTTCAAAAAAAAGTCTTTTGGTTCGACTCGTGGAGTCGGAGAGAATCGAACTCTCGTCCAAACAAGCAATCAAAAAGGGTTCTACACGTTTAGTTTCCTCTTGAGTTTTCGACTAAAAGCAAGGCTGGAAACGGCCACTTTTAGCTTAGCTTTATCCGTGTCAGAAAGGATTCAAAACATTACCTTTCCTAGGTTTACTTTTACGGTTCTCCTATGTCAAACGCCATAAACCAAGGCTGTTGAGGAGAATCTAGCTTTCCGACCTGGTCGGAACTAGGCAAATCTTACTATAATTCAGATTAAGCAGCTAAAGCGTAATTATTTTCGCCGTTTATAGATGTGTACATTTGGATTTACGAGCCAAATATACAAGGCTCGACGTGCTTACTAATCAATTCCACTCGCTGTCAAAACCAGTCGACCCCAGTAGTTTCTGCAATAGAAAGTTTTGCAAAAATACTAGGAATAGTTCAATAAAAAAAACATTGTGTCGCTTTCCGTAAAATGTTATATTTGTAACATAAACTAAATCATTAGTTATAATAGTATATATTATGAAATTCGGACTCCTTAAAGAAAGAAAAACACCACCCGATCGCCGCGTGGTATTTACCCCCGATGAACTCCTTCGCCTACAATCTACTTTCCCGGAAGTAGCACTTTGTGTCGAAAGTTCAGACATTCGAGTATTTGCTGACGAACAGTATCAATCGTTAGGATTTTCTGTCGTGGAGGATGTAGCCGATTGTGATGTGCTTTTTGGAGTAAAAGAAGTGCCTGTAGAGGCCTTAATTCCCAATAAAAAATATTTTTTCTTTTCGCATACTATAAAAAAACAACCTTACAATAGAAAATTATTGCAAGCGGTTTTAGAAAATAATATAGAATTGTATGATCATGAAACCATAGTTGATGCAAACCAACAACGTTTGATAGGGTTTGGTCGCTATGCCGGAATTGTAGGGGCTTACAATGGTATCAGAGCCTTCGGAATCAAATATGATTTATTTAACTTGGCCAAAGCCGAAACGTTGAACAGTCAAGAAGAATTAATTACGCGATTGAAACGCCAAATTTTACCCAATATCAAAATTGTATTGACAGGTCATGGTAAAGTTGGTATGGGCGCCAAAGAAATGTTAGACGGCATGAAAATAAAACAAGTGGCCGTGGATGATTTTCTTACCAAAAACTATTCAGAACCGGTATATACGCAAATTGATGTAATGGATTATAATAAAAGAGCCGACGGAATGCCAAGTTCAAAAGCTGATTTTTATGCCAATCCATCAGCTTACACATCTGATTTTGGTCGTTTTTCTAAAGTAGCCGATTTATTTATGGCCGGCCATTTCCATGGAAATGGTGCTCCCGATATACTCACTCGTGAAATGTTGCAAGCACCCGATAATAAAATTCAAGTGGTTGCTGATATTTCTTGTGATGTTGATGGTCCAATTGCTTGTACGTTAAAAGCTTCAACTATTGCAGAACCGTTTTTTGGTTATTTGCCAAGTGAACATAAGGAAGTGGCCTATACACATCCGGCCTCTATTATGGTAATGTCTGTCGATAATTTGCCTTGTGAATTACCAAAAGATGCCAGCGAAGGCTTCGGAAAAATGTTTATTCAACATGTAATACCTGCTTTTTTTAATGGTGATAAAGATGGAATTTTACAACGGGCAAAAATGACAGAAAATGGTAAATTAACAAGCCGATTTGCCTATTTACAAGACTACGTCGACGGAAAATAATTCTTTTTTATTTTGTTGTTTGTAGTAAGCTAGTAATGTTACTCAAACGTTTTCGTTAATAACTATGAGGCAATCTTGTTGTTTGCTTTCTAGTTAAAGTCTATTTTTATATTTTAATTGAATTTGTTAATAGCATAATCTTCAAATAATCATCACATGAAAAAATATATAGTTGGGTTTATTTTTTGCCTCGGAATAAGCAGTTGGGCCCAAGGAATTCAATCGCCTTCAAAAAAAATTAGTGTTTCTTTTTCTCTTACATCAGAGGGCAAGCCATCCTATCAGGTTTCTTATTTGAATCAAAAAATAGTAGAAGAAAGTGTATTGGGGATTGCATTAAAAGACAATGTAGCGCTCGATCATGGGTTTACCTTAATCGATCAAGTAGCAACATCTGTTAACGAATCCTGGCAACCGGTTTTAGGCGAACAATCCACAATTCAAAATGTGTATAACCAAATTACCTATTTTTTACTTCAGAAGGAAACCAACCGAAAACTTAACATCATTTTTAGAGTATATAATGAAGGTGTAGCATTCAGATATGATATTCCCAAACAGGCTAATTTGAACTATTTTGTGGTATCGGATGAAAAATCAAATTTTAATTTAATCGAAAATCACAAAGCATTTTGGATTCCAGGTGATTATGATAGCCAAGAATATGCATATAATGAAACGAATTTATCCGATATCGACAATTCTAAATTAGACATGAATAATGGCATCGGAGTAAAATCAATTGCCAGTCCCTTTCGCGTGCAATCGCCATTAATGTTAAAATCCCCATCCGGAATATATCTAAATATTTTTGAAGCTGCTGTAGTTAATTATCCTGTCATGCATTTGGATGTGGATCCCAAAAAATATGATTTGAAGTCCGATTTAGTTCCAAATGCAATCGGAGATAAGGCTTATTTACAAGCACCTTTTGTTTCTCCTTGGCGAACCCTTATGATTTCAAATGATGCGCGCGATATTGTGGGTTCTAAAATGATCCTCAATTTAAACGATCCTTCAAAAATTTCGGATACCTCTTGGATCAAACCAATGAAATACGTTGGAATTTGGTGGGAAATGCACATTGGTAAAGCTACTTGGGATTATGCCGGAAGTCAAAACGCACAAAATGCTGCCGATGGCGCCTTGGTTCCAACAGGGAAACATGGTGCCACTACTGCCAACACCAAGCGATATATTGATTTTGCGGCAAAACATGGTTTTGATGGCGTTTTGGTTGAAGGGTGGAATGCAGGTTGGGAAGACTGGTTTGGCAATTGGAAAGAAAATGTTTTTGATTTTGTAACACCGTATCCCGATTTTAATCTTAAAGAGGTCAATGATTATGCAAAAGCAAAAGGCATAAAAATGATCATGCACCATGAAACTTCGGGTTCAGTTGCCAATTATGAGCGTCATTTGGACCGTGCCTTCGAATTGATGCAAGCATATGGATATCCAGCTGTCAAATCTGGTTATGTAGGTAAAATTATACCACGTGGAGAGTTCCATGACGGGCAAACAATGGTGAATCATTATAATTTTGTAGCACAACGTGCAGCTGATTATAAGTTAATGGTGAATTCGCATGAAAGTTCGAGACCCACAGGTTATAATCGAACCTATCCCAATTATATTGCAGCTGAAGCGGCACGTGGGAACGAGTTTAATGCATGGTCAATTGGAAACCCGCCTATGCATGAAACCATACTTCCGTTTACAAGATTATTAGGAGGACCTATGGATTATACACCCGGTATTTTTGAAATTAAGATGAATGTGTATGATCCGGCAAAGAAAGAGCAAGTTCATACCACTTTAGCAAAACAATTAGCGCTTTATGTAACAATGTATTCGCCCTTACAAATGGCAGCCGATTTACCTGAAAATTATGAAAAATATTTAGATGCTTTTCAATTCATTAAAGATGTGGCAGTAAATTGGGATCAATCACTTTATTTAGAAGCAGAACCAGGTGATTATTTAACCGTTGCTCGAAAAACCAAAGGAAAAGACGAATGGTTTTTAGGTGCTATTACTGATGAAAATGCCAGAAAATCGATTGTTAAATTGAATTTTCTTACGCCTGGTAAAAAATATAAAGCCACTGTTTATGAGGATGGAAAAGACGCTCATTGGGAAAAGAATCCAAAATCCTATATAATAAAAACTATACAAGTGACTTCGGAATCAAAAATTAAGCTAAATTTGGCTAATGGTGGTGGAACTGCTATTAGTTTCACACCAGTAAACTAAACGAATTTAAACCAAACCAATTAAACTAAAATTATGAGTACAAACCAAATTAAGACGAATTATCCCGCATTGTATACGCTTATTACAGTGTTTTTCTTTTGGGGATTTATTGCAGCTGGAAACAGTATTTTCATTCCGTTTTGTAAGAGTTATTTTTCATTAGATCAATTTCAATCGCAATTGGTTGACTTTGCATTTTACACGGCGTATTATGTTGGCGCTCTTTTGCTTTTTGCTCTGGGCGATTTATCCGGTAAAGATATTGTAGGAAAATGGGGTTATAAAAAGAGTATTGTTTATGGATTATTGTTTTCGGCATTAGGAGCTGGAGCTATGATTGTGGCAGTTGAAGCGAGTGTATACGCAGGAATGTTAGTGGGATTGTTTATTGTTGCTCTCGGTTTTTCCTTGCAACAAACTGCTGCAAACCCATTTGCTATATTATTAGGAGATCCTAAAACAGGTGCGAGTAGAGTAAATTTAGGTGGAGGAATTAATTCATTTGGAACCACTATAGGTCCTATCGTTGTTGCTTTGGCATTATTTGGTACAGCAGCTTCTATATCAGACGAACAAATAAAAGCATTAGAATTGAGTAAAGTAGTATTGCTTTATATTGGAGTAGGCTTGCTTTTTGTGGCAGCTGCGGCCTTGTTTTATTTCTCTAAAAAGGTACCAAGTGGTATCGCAAACGAGCCTATGGAAAAAGCCAATAAAGCTTTGCGAACCCTGGTAATCATGACAATTTTATTGGCTGTAATGTTTACACCTGTTTTTCAAAGTTATAAAAGCAAGGAAGCCAAACGAATAGAAACAATAGAATATGATCTTTCGGTTGCCAAAACGGAAAAGAGTAAAAAGAAATTAGAAACGATAACGGGTGATGAAATAGCTGCTTATACAAAAGCTTTGGAAGCAAAACAATCCGAGCTTACTGCACTTAAAAAAGATATTGAAAGAGAACGTATGATGTGGCTTTCTGGGGCTTTGTTAATTGTGGTGGGCGGATTAATGTTTTCATATACTGCAGCACAAAAAAAATCGGAAGGTTGGGGTGCTATGCAATACCCTCAATTAGTATTGGGCATGTTGGCCATCTTTACATATGTTGGAGTAGAAGTAGCCATTGGAAGTAATTTAGGGGAATTACTTAAACTGAAAGAGTTTGGTAGTTTGCAATCTTCAGATATTGCTCCTTATATTTCCATGTATTGGGGAAGTTTGATGATTGGACGTTGGGCAGGTGCCATCACTGTTTTTAATTTGAAAGGCATCAAAAAAACTATAGCATTAATCATTGTCCCTTTAATCGCTTTCGGAATTATTCTTGGAGTTAATATCCTTTCAGGAAAAGATATGAAACCTTTATATTATTATGTTGTTTGCGTTATTTTACAAATTATTGCTTTCTTTTTAAGTAAAGATAAGCCAGCAAGAACACTTACCATTTTTGGTACATTCGGTATTGCAGCAATGTTAATTGGCTTGTTCAGTACAGGAACAGTTGCCATCTATGCCTTTTTAGCTGGTGGATTAGCATGTAGTATTATGTGGCCTTCAATTTTCAGTTTGTCTATTATCGGTCTTGGGAAATATACTTCTCAAGGTTCTGCCTTTTTAGTGATGATGATTTTAGGTGGTGGAATTATTCCACCTATACAAGGTAAATTATCGGACATTATTGGTATTCATCAATCGTATATAATAGCCGTAGTTTGTTTTGCATATTTAACACTATTTGCCGTATTGGTAAAAGGTCTTTTGAAAAAACAAAATATTGATGTGGATGCCATCGAAGTAGAAGGAAGTCATTAATAGTTTATTCTCAATAAAAAAACTCCGATGTATTTCGGAGTTTTTTTTATCTATTATTCTAAATCATCAACCATTTGATACAATCGCCAGTGATTGTCAGATAATTTTGTCAAAAAGGCGATTATAGTAGCATCTCGTTTTTTTCCTTTTACTGGAATTACAAGGACGGCATCACTCTCTGAAATACTGCCTTTTGGAAATTGACCAAAACCCGAAATACCGCCAATTTTTGAAAGCAATAGGGTGTTTTTGTTAATGCTAGCAACAGCAACGGTATAGGCTTCATTTTTTTTGATAATGGCAGCAATGTAAACGCTATAACTTATATATAAAGTAAACAAACCGAAAAATACTAATGCACTAATTTTGATGAGTTTTTTCAACTAAATTTAGATTTTAAAAATACCGCCAACACTAATCATGCGTTGTAAAAACCAAAAATGTTGTTCGGCTTTGTCGGCAGTATTATTGGTAGTTCTAATATCATTCATATCAATATACCCACCTTTTAATTCTGTTTGTATAAAGTAATGTTTGAAAAAAGTAAAATTTAAGCCCGCTTTTGCAGATACGCCATAGCCTGCAATATGAAATTGATCATAACGTTCTTTGTTTAATAGTTTTGTATTGGTTTTTGGAAACAAAACACCAGCTCCTAATCCCTCCGTAATATTAATTTGAAATTTATCAGTGTTAGGTAAGTGGAACAATTTTGATAAATCATCAACACGAGAAAACTCGGTATTTACATAGTTCAAACCATCGGTATGTTCAAAAGTCAGAAAATTTTCATCCAAAGTTAATTCATTAGCTGTAGGATTTTCGTTATACGTACCCGCATTAGGATAATATCCTGAATAATTAACCCTTCTGTCATTGTACATGACATATTTCATATGGTCTACTCCAATTGAAATGTTATAATGATCAGATATAAAATACCCCAATCTAAAATTTGTTTGCGGAATGGTCATTCGTGCTGGATTAATATAATCACAGTGCCACCCTTTTGGTTTGTCGTGTGCCGCTACGTCATAAATGGTAAAATCATAATCTTCCCCTTTGAAACGAATGTCAGAGCGTGAATAGGAATCGCGGTTTCCACCCCAAAAAATATAAAATTTTCCTTTGTTTTTACTCGTGTATTTTTCAGGATTTTCAACTGTTTCTTGCGAAAAGGCGTACTGTGAAAAAACACAAAAAGTTAGTACAACCATTAAAAATGGATGTTTCATTTGAAGTATAAAAATTAAAATTGATTTACAGTTTTGCGAAGCGCTACAAGTTTGGTCATTAAACTTTCGAAATAGTCTAAATGTAACATATTGGCTCCGTCGCTTTTTGCATTTGAAGGATCAAAGTGCGTTTCAATGAAAATTCCGTCTACACCTACAGCAATACCCGCTTTTGCAATGGTTTCAATCATATCAGGTCGACCTCCAGTTACCCCTGTCATTTGATTGGGTTGTTGTAACGAGTGGGTAACATCTAATACGGTCGATGCAAACTGTTGCATCGTTGGAATTCCTCTAAAATCAACTATCATGTCTTGATAGCCAAACATCGTACCTCTATCGGTTACCATAATGTTTTCATTCTGGCAATCTAATACTTTTTGAACAGCATGTTTCATGCTTTCTGGACTCATGAATTGTCCTTTTTTAAGGTTAACTGTTTTTCCTGTTTTAGCGGCAGCAACTACTAAATCCGTTTGACGAACTAAAAAAGCAGGTATTTGTAAAACATCTACATACTCAGCGGCCATAGCAGCATCTTCATTGGTGTGAATATCTGTTACTGTGGGAACACCAAATTCTTTGGATACCTTTTGTAATATTTTTAAAGCTTTTTCATCACCAATTCCAGAAAAACTATCGATGCGAGATCGATTTGCTTTTTTAAACGATCCTTTAAAAACATAAGGAATTTGTAATGTATCGGTAACACTAACTAGCTTTTCAGCAATTCGCATGGCCATTTCTTCACCTTCTATGGCACATGGACCTGCTAGTAAAAAAAAGTTACCACTTGCTGTATGTTTAATTTGAGGAATGTTTTCTAAATTCATTTGTGTTGATTTTGTAATGCAAAACTACATATTTTTTACAAATTAATCTGGAAAACATCCAAAAATATGGCCCTTTTATGAAACTATTGACACTAAAAAAACCATTTAAATTGGGTTTAAATGGTTGATTATATTTGAAGAATTTTGCACGCTTTATTCGAAAGCTATCCTTTTTTTGATTTTGAACCCTTTAGGACAAACCATTTCACCTTTTTCATAGGTATTGAAATAGAGTGTCAGTTTCTTTGGATTCCCATCAAAAGTAACTTCGTAAATGCTTAAAGTTCCGGCTCCCATTGTAGTGTTTTTCGTTGGGAAAGGGCAACAACTCTCTATTTTTTTGAAGTTTATTTTTTCTCCATTAGGTCCTTCCAATCCATTGAAAAAATACTGCACATTGATGGATTCTTGTTTTTCGTGAATGAATCCGATATTGATCGGATAGTCTGCATCATAGGCATAGTTACCATCTGCTGCGTAATTTGTAATTACATACATTTCGTTAGCAAATACAGGTCGTTTTGCTGTATTGTCAATATTTTTAAGTGTGGATTTTGTACTTACACAACTGGTAAAAAACACCAACACACAGGCTATAGCGAAATTCTTCATATTAATTTGTTTTTAAGGACTCCATTGGTTTGGATTGAATGAGGTAAGCAACAATCGCGCCAATTACTATTCCAAAGGATAGTCCATCAGAGATGTTTTTCCAAATCGAACTGGTTAAGGTAGAATATTCTTTCGCTTCGATGAGTGTTAGTTTTTTTTGGCTTACCGTAAAAGCAATCGTATTTTCTAGAAAATCCGGACTGATAATTTCATGAACTATGAATTGTGTAATCGGACTAAAGAATACGATGATAAAGGAAATGATTACGGCAGAAATCATTCCTTGTTTCCAATTCATTTGATCGTGATAATATTTTTTTTTCTTTTCCAGTAGCGCCAGCAAATAGAGAATAAACAAAGGAAAAATAAATAACAAGTTAAAAATGGGTTGCCACTTGATGTTTACATCGTGATAGCCTAATACTTTTTCTAATGTCATCCAAGCCAAAAATAGGAGTAAGGAAATTAGAGCCCATTTGATTTCGATTGCAATTTTTTTCATCTTAAAAGAATTAAATGATTTGTCAAAATTAGCCTATTTAATCACAAGTGTTATATAAACCAATCTTAATTTCTATTTTTGTACAAATTTGCAAAAAAAATATGGAATTAATTTATGGAACATGGCATTGGTCTATTGCTGGTTTTTTAATCGGAATGATCATGTTGCTTTTAACGTATTACGGTAAAACATTTGGAATGTCTTCTAATTTGCGCACTATGTGTTCTATGGCTGGTGCGGGAAAGTTTAGTGATTTCTTTAAATTAGATTGGCGCGAACAAAAATGGAGTTTAGCCATTGTATTAGGTGCACTTGTAGGAGGTTTTATTGCGTATCAATTTTTGTCCGATGGGAGCGGTGTTCAACTAAATCCCGATACAATTGCTTCGTTGCAAGCGCTTGGAATTGATGCGCCAGAAGGTAAGTTACTACCTGATACACTTTTTAGTATCGAAACCATGCAAACTCCAAAAGGTTTTACAATCTTGTTGATTGGAGGCTTATTGATTGGTTTTGGAACCCGCTATGCCGGAGGATGTACTTCAGGTCATGCGATTGCTGGATTGAGTAATTTACAGTTGCCATCACTTGTAGCTGTTATTGGATTTTTTGTAGGAGGTTTACTCATGGCACATTTTTTATTGCCTATCATTTTTAAAACAATATCAATATGAAATTAGCACGATTTTTCCTCACTGGAATTTTTTTTGGAATTGTACTGACAAAAGCTGAAGCGGTTTCTTGGTATCGCATTTATGAAATGTTCCATTTCCAATCGTTTCACATGTATGGTATTATTGGAACTGCACTTGTTACAGGAATAGTAGGTTTACAAATCATCAAAAAGAAAAAACTAAAAGACTATAACGGTATTCCTATTACTATTATTGATAAAGAGCGTTGTTTTTGGCGTTATATTATTGGAGGAACTATTTTTGGATTGGGTTGGGCCTTAGTTGGATGTTGTCCTGGACCTATATACATATTATTAGGCACCGGAACCTATGCTATTGCTGTGGTTTTTATTGGAGCTCTGTTAGGTACTTATATTTATGGCTTACTTAAAGACTATTTGCCGCATTAAAGTTTCGTTAAAGTAACAAAAGTAACACAATAGTTAGCAATTCATGCGTACTTTTACAGCTAATTTAAACTTCAGATTATGAATGCAATTATATATATACAAAATCTAAAATGTGGCGGTTGTGCCAGTACAATAACCAAAAATATAGCTGCCATCGAGCAGGTTTCAAATGTGGTAGTGACTGTAGATGAAAATTCGGTCGCATTTGATTGTGATGCATCCGAAACCGTTCAATTGGTTAAGGATAAATTAAAATCGTTGGGGTATCCTGAAGATGGTACAGCAAATAATTTAGGGTCTAAAGCCAAATCATATGTGAGTTGTGCCATTGGAAAAATGAGCTAAAAAAAAGTCCCGATTATTCGGGACTTTTTTTTATATTAATTCAGCACTCAATCCGGCATCTAAAAGTGCTGTGCACTGCGGTTTTAATTCTTCAATTGTTCCTGTTTTGACCGTACATTTGCCTTTATAATGGACTAATAAAGCACATTGTTCGGCTTGTAATGCCTCATGCTTGCAAACACGAATCAATGTTTCTATTACATGATCAAACGTGTTTACATCGTCATTGTGCAAAACAATTTCATGGTTACTACCAACAGTTTCTTCTACTAAAACATCATCTTGTATTTTTTCTATCGTACTCATATTTAGTTTAGAATTATCGATCAAAAATAAAATATATTGTGGAAAACACCAATTTCTATTTTGTAAACTTCAAAGCTACCCAATTATTGCGTTCAAATTTTTTGACATACGTTAATCCTTTAGAAACACAACTTTCGGTAATTACGGGAATATCCTCGGTATAAAAACCACTTAGAAATAAGATACCATTTTCATTCAAGCATTCGACATAGGATTGCATGTCATTCAATAATATATTACGGTTGATATTAGCAATAATGATGTCGTATTTCTTTCCGGCTAATAAAGCTGCATCACCTTCGTATACTGAAATGTATTGGCAATTGTTGCGTGTTGCATTTTCAATCGAGTTTAAATAGCACCAATTGTCAATATCGATTGCATCTATAGGTTGTGCGCCTTTCAATTCAGCTAAAATCGCTAAAATCGCAGTCCCACATCCCATATCTAGGGTTTTTTTATGAGTACAATCGGTTTCTAATATATGTTGAATCATCATGTGTGTTGTTTCATGATGACCCGTTCCAAAACTCATTTTAGGTTCAATTACAATATCGTATTCGGCATTCGTTTTTTCATGAAAAGGAGCTCTTACGTGGCATTTTCCATCTACATCAATAGGTTCGAAATTTTTCTCCCATTCTTCGTTCCAGTTCACTTGCTCAATTTCTTCAAATGTATACTCAATTTTAAATTCTGGATTTTCTAGAATTTGAATATCCTCTAATATATTTTCACTCCATAAATCTTTTTGAACAAAAGCAGAAACTCCAGTTTCTGTTTCAATGAAGCTTTCAAAGGCTTTTTCTCCTAATTCAGCAATTAAAATTTCACTTCCAAGTTCTAATGGAGCAATTGTAAAATGATATCCAATGTATATATTTGACATAACGTTAATTTTTCGCAAAGGTAATATTTACTTAACATACTTAACCTTGTTTTAATGTTAAGTTTACGCAAAATAAACAACAACATAACAAATGAAAAAATTAGTAACACTTTTACTGTTTGTAATTAGTACTTTTGTTAGTGCACAAGATGTAAAAGTAACCACAAAAGACAACGATTTAAAATTAGCTGCCTTGCCTTATTACAACTATGGTAAAGGATTAGGAATTACTTCACCAGATAGTTTATTTCAATTGAATATTCGTTTTAGATTGCAAAATCGTGTAACCTATATTCAAAATGAAGGCGAGGATGCAGCTTATTCTGGAGAAATTAGACGTTTGCGTTTACGATTTGATGGTTATGTAGGAAATCCACACTTCTTATATGTAATTCAATTATCTTTTGCTCCTGGAGATGTTGGAGAAATTCAAGATGGAGAAAACATTAATATTATTCGTGATGCTGCTGTTTTTTATCGACCTAATAAACATTGGAGTTTTCTTTTTGGTCAAACCAAATTACCAGGAAATCGCCAACGTGTAAATTCTTCTGGTGCGCTTCAATTAACCGATAGAAGTATTAACAATGCTCGTTTTACTATTGACCGTGATTTTGGTTTTCAAGCTTATTACTTGAATGAGAACAAAGATAAATTTTCATACAATGTAAAAACGGCAATAACTACTGGTGAAGGAAGAAACTGGACAAAATCTGCTGATGATGGAGTGGCGCTTACAGGTAAATTAGAATTAATGCCTTTTGGTTCGTTTAAAAAAGATGGAACCAATTTTGAAGGAGATGTAGCTCGTGAAGAAAAACCAAGATTATTATTGTCAGGAGCTTTTCATCAAAATAATTTAGCAAGAAGAACACAAGGTCAACTGGGTAATGATTTATTCGAACAAAAAACCATGAAATCAGTATTATTAGATGCTATGTTAAAATATAATGGTTGGGCTTTTATGTCTAGTTATATGTCTAGAACAGCAAAAGATCCAATCGCTTTTAATCCAGATGATATTACCGAATTTAATTATGTTCCTGTAGGAAGTGGAATGGATTACCAATTGAGTTATGTATTTCCAACCAACTACGAAATTATTGGTCGTTTTTCTACTCAAAAGATGCATGATGATATTAAAGCGTTAACACCTGATTCAAAACAATATTCGTTAGGTGTAACCAAATATTTATGGGAACATGCTTTTAAATTACAAGGTGAAGTTACGTTGAGCGATTTGAATTATTTCGACGGAAGCAACAAACAAAATTGGTATGTTCGTTTTCAATTAGAAATCGGAATCTAATTTCAAAAAATACAATTTTAAAAACCACAAGTCAGAAATTGATTTGTGGTTTTTTGTTTTCTTAATTTCGGAATTCTAATTTCGGAATTCTAATTTTTAAAATGCTTACCTTTGCACTTTATTTATTTCATTTATGTTACACCTAGGAGAGTTCAATACGTTAAAAATACTTAGAGATACAAAAGTAGGTTTGTTTTTGGGAAGTGAAGAAACCCAAGAAGATGATGTATTGTTGCCCAATAAATATGTGCCAAAAGAGTTTTCTATTGGAGATGATTTAACGGTATTTATTTATCTTGACCACGAAGAGCGTCCGGTAGCCACGACGCTGAAACCTTACATTAAATGCAATGAATTTGCGCATTTAAAAGTAAATTATATAAATCAATTTGGGGCTTTCCTTGATTGGGGTCTAGAAAAAGATTTATTTGTTCCTTTTAAAGAACAAGCACGTCCTATGGAAGTGGGTAAACGCTATTTGGTGTATATGCATTTGGATGAAAAAACCAATCGTTTAGTCGCTTCAAGTAGAACCAATAAGTACTTGTCGAATGAAAATGTTGAGTTGGAGCCAAATGAGGAAGTACAAATCTTGATTTCGCACATCACTGAAGGCGGAATCAATGTCATCATCAACCAGAAATACAAAGGTTTAGCTTATAAAAACGAAGTGTATAATGAGGTGAAACCTGGAATGAAAACGATTGGATACATTAAAAATATTCGTCCCGATGGAAAAATTGATGTTTTGTTGCGAAAAGTTGGAGTAGCGGCCATCGAACCATCTTCTCAAGTTATTCTAGACGAATTGAAAGCAAACCGAGGTTTTTTGCGATTAAACGATCATTCGCATCCCGAAGATATTAAAACAGTCTTGAAAATGAGTAAGAAAAACTTTAAAAAAGCTGTGGGCAGTTTGTATAAGCAACAGTTAATCGAACTTAAAGATGACGGCATTTATTTGGTGTAATATGACAACCAAAAACAAATATTATCTTTTAGCAAGTATTCTTACTTTAGTTCTTACGTTTGTTGCCATTCTACAAACATATGCAACAGTAACAATAATGGGTATTGATACCGAAATCATTTGGATTCCCATTTGGATTGCAGTGGTTTTATTACCCATTTTAAATTGCTATGAAATTGTGGTACATACCGATGAGATTAACAAGTATTCCTGGATCAGTTTGATACTAAATATAGTTACTATTTTATTTATTCTAAGATATTTTAAAATAGAATTACTACCTTAATTACTCCCCTTCATTATCGTTAAATTCAAATGGATAGTCGCCAAATTTTGGTGCGAGTCGTTTTGTTTGATATGGTTTTTTTGAATATTTATTGGAAATTGCAATAATGGTTACCGAGTCTTTTTGTAAGGTTACATATGAAGAAGTGTTTCCGTGCCACCAACCGTTGTGAAAAAAGTAGTGCTGTCCGGTTTCAAATTCTAACATGCGAATGCCCAATCCATAATTCTTAGTTCCTTTTCTTTCATAACTATATCCTTTGAACATTTCAGCCTTCATTTTTGAACTTAAAAAGTCTTCAGAATATAAAGCCAAGTCAAATTTTAGCAAATCTCTAGGGGTTGAATAAATGTTTTTGTCGCCATACACTTGATCTAAAAATTCAAATGCCAAACGGAGGTAATTGTTTTTATATGATTGACAAACTTTATCTTTATTCTTTAGGTTGTAAAAAACGAAGGTGTTTTTCATTCCCAGTGGGTCAAATATCATTTCTTGCAACACTTTGGGATAGGTTTTTTTAGTCACCTTTTCAATGATAAGTGCTAATAATGCATAATTGGTGTTGCAATAGCCAAAACGAGTTCCTGGTGTAGATTCTAATCCGATATTTTTTGTAGCTAACAACTGTAATACATCGGTATTGGTTAGGTTTTTCTTTTTGTCCCAAATTCCTTTATCATCTGCAAAATAGGCATAATTGCGAAGACCACTTCGGTGGTTGAGTAGCATTCGAACGGTAGTTTGTTTGTGAGGGAATTGCGGAAGATACTGGGAGACAGAAACATCCAACTTAATTTTTCCTTGATCGACTAATTTTAATACCGTAACAGCCGTTATTACTTTACTGACCGAAGCCAAATGTATGGGGGTTGTTTGAGTAATTGCTTGGTCTTTTTCTTTGTAGGCATATCCACTGTAATTTTCAAATAATATTTCACCGTTTTTAGCCACTAAGAAACCGCCACTGAAGTCTTTGGCATTGAATTTTTTATTATAAAAATATTCAACATCGTCTGCCATTCGCTTTTTATAAACCGTACTTAAAGGGGTAAAATTTACCGCATATTCAGATACGTTTCCATCTTTATCTTTTAGAGTGGACTCGTTTTTTTCATCGGGTTTTTTGTCGCAATGGATTAATAATATACTAAGGCTTAAAAAAAGTATTCTATTCAACATATGGTTAGTTCTTAATCGTAATATTTGGGTTTGTTTTGAGTAATTGCGCTATAAATTCGGCACTATTTTCTGGAGAAATATAAATATCATCAAATTTATTGTAGGTAATAATGAGTCCAATATGGCTTAAGGCAGGTTTCCAAAAAGTAGGTACAATAATGCCGTTATGATGGGCAATTTTTGATATTGAATCAAGTGCAATTTTTCCATAAAAAGGTCCTGATTTCCAGATTAACGTGCTTTCTTTTAATTGGTAATAAGTCGTTTTATACGTCCAAATAAAAAAACTTATGAGTACCATATCAATAATCACAATTGCAAATAACGGTTCGTAGGAGCCTTCAAAAAATGCAGGTGTTGTCAATGCCAATAGCAAAAAAATGATACCAATATACATGTATTTATTGAATTGGCTAATTGCAGATTTAAATACCATGCTTAAATTCTCAGTTTCTTTTTAGTTTCTTTTTGTAGCGCCTCTTTGTGTACAAGTACAGAAATTGCTTTTAATTTTAAATAAGCCGAACTCATGTATATATAACCGCCATTGGCTACTCTTTTTTCATCCGATCCCCAGGAGTTTTTTACTTTGTAAAATACGTTTCCTTTTTGATCTTTTACTGTACCCACAATATGCATCAAATGATCATCGGTTGTGGATAAATTTTCAAATTCTTGTTGACGGTATTCAGGAGTAATTGATTTTTCTGCAATTATCTCTGTTAAACCTGTTTTTATATCATCTTCTTTTTCGGGAATAAAAGCAATCCCATATTTTCCAGAAAAAGTAACTTCTGAAACATCACAGTCTAATGATAAACTATATCCATTTGATAAGGCATAGTCTATATTAGCTATAAATTCGTCTAAGGGTACATTATACATACTTCCATTTGAAAAATTATCAGGAATATTTAAAATAAAAGGCTTGTAGTAAGCACTGTGTGTGAATGACGTAAGTGTAAGGTAGTTTTCAGGTTTAATTTTTGTGTACGCAACAAAAGTTTTCGGACTGAATTTTTTTCCTTCGTATTCAAATTCGGCTGGCATGCTGCTTAAATATAAATCTAATACCGCTTGAATTGCCGGTTTCCAATTTGTTGATAATTTCTTCCCCGGATTTTCAACATATACTTTCAACATGGCTTCTAAAACGGCTACCATTTCGGTATGATTGTGTTTGCTTTGTCCTTCGTTTAAGCCATCATAAACACTATTAGGCACTAATCCATATTGTGAAACACTATTCAGCATATCATGGGCCAAAGCCCCTTCGCTAAAATTTGCTTTTCCTTGACGCATGACATAATTTTCAGCTTTAGCAATATAGGTTGTTCGGGCTTGATATATTTCTGAAAGGTCAATTTTTTTTCCGGTTAAACGAATAATTTCAGATTCAATAAAAGAAGAAGTTGAAAAACTCCAACAAGTTCCAGTTTGATCTTGCGAAATTACCGGCAAACGCTCGATATCAATAACATCTTGAAATTCATAGTTTTGAGCAGTACTTGTAACGACTCCTAAGGCAATAAATAAAAGGGTGTATAGCTTTTTCATGATCTAATTGTTTGGAGTTGCAATATAATGCAAAAAATGAATTATTTTTACAGAAATTTAGATTTAATACAATTTATTGACTCGCAAAATTAAACGGATTAATTATGAATAACTTGGACTGGATAAACGTACGAGAATTTGAAGATATTACGTATAAAAAATGTAATGGGGTGGCTCGAATAGCCTTTAATCGTCCCGATGTTCGAAATGCTTTTCGCCCTAAAACGACGAAAGAATTAATTGAAGCTTTTTATGATGCACAAGAAGATACTTCTATTGGTGTGGTCTTATTATCAGCAGAAGGACCAAGTTCGAAAGATGGTATTTGGAGTTTTTGTAGTGGAGGTGATCAAAAAGCTCGTGGACATCAAGGTTATGTTGGGGAAGACGGTTACCACCGATTGAATATATTAGAAGTGCAACGCATGATTCGATTTATGCCTAAAGCTGTGATTTGCGTGGTGCCAGGTTGGGCCGTGGGTGGTGGACATTCGCTTCATGTAGTTTGTGATCTTACTTTAGCGAGTAAAGAACATGCTATTTTCAAACAAACCGATGCCGATGTAACTAGTTTTGATGGTGGATATGGATCGGCATATTTAGCCAAAATGGTGGGACAGAAAAAAGCACGTGAGATTTTCTTTCTAGGTCGAAATTACTCGGCACAAGAAGCTTACGAAATGGGCATGGTAAATGCAGTTATTCCGCACGAGCAATTAGAAGCTACTGCTTATGAATGGGCGCAAGAAATATTGGCAAAATCGCCAACCTCTATAAAAATGTTAAAGTTTGCCATGAATTTAACTGATGATGGTATGGTGGGGCAACAAGTTTTTGCAGGGGAAGCTACGCGTTTAGCATACATGACCGATGAGGCCAAAGAAGGTAGAGATGCTTTTTTAGAAAAGCGTAAGCCTAATTTTGAAAAGAAATATTTGCCTTAATCAGTAATTTCAATCAATAAAATAGAAAAGAGGTCTTTGTTGTATTATATACTATTAGTATGAAAAAAATCGTATTTGGATTGGTAATATTAGTGTGTAATTTTTCAATTGCACAAGATCTTCAGGACGTTAAAAAAACATCTAAATTTCAACTAGGCGTTCATTATGTTGGGAATCTTCGAAATGAGAATAACATAAGTGATGGTTATAATGGAATTGTGGGAATTTCTGGAAATTACACATGGTATCAAAAAGATAAAATAGCGCTTCTAGGAGGTGTGAATTTAGATTATTTGCAATCCAGGGACTTGTTTTTTATCAATAATCCGATCGTTTGTAATCCCAATTTGAGTGTGGAATTATTTTTTCCTAAATCTAGGATAGTGCCATATTTCAGTCTGGGTTATGCTTTTTTTACTGCTAAATTTAAGGTAATGCCCGGGTTATTTAATCCGAATGATTCCTTAAATCCCTTTGACCCAATTGTAGTTGAGGGTAGTGATATCAAAGTGAGCTTCAATGGAATTACCCTACAACCGGGTGTCAAAATTTTGCTTTCAAATATTCTCTTTTTAGAGGGTAGTTATAAATATTTTCCGGCAAAATCAAACGAAATTTCGGGTACTTCAAATGTTCATTTTATTACTTTTGGAATGGGACTAAAATTATAAGTATGGAGGAAATTTGGTCTAAATATTCAGTGCTAATTCGATTTTGTTTGAGCTGGCTCATTACAACTTATTGGTTGCTTGATAAAGTAATTAATGTATACGCCATAACATTTGTTGGGGTGATCTATGAATTACTTTGGTTGCCTGTGGTTGTGCTCTTATTTGTTGCCCCAGTTTTCAATTTATATGTTATTATTACATCACATAATAAAGCGATTAATTATCTTATTTTGTTGGTGAATTGTGTAACTTTACTACTCGTTTTTTTACTTTAAATTAATGATGAACAATATTAAACCCTGGATACTAGCTGCTCGACTACGAACTTTACCGCTTTCGGTGTCTGGAATTATAGTGGGTAGTGCTTATGCGTATTTCCAAAACCATTTTGATGGTTTGATTTTTACTTTGGCACTTGTCACTACATTGGCCTTTCAAGTACTTTCCAATTTTGCTAATGATTATGGGGATGGCATAAAAGGTACCGATGCACATCGAATCGGAGAAAAACGAATGGTTGCCTCGGGCGAGATTACGCCGCAACAAATGAAAAAGGCAGTAGTTTTAATGAGTGTATTTTCTATAGTGGTAGCTGTAGGACTTATTTATGTGTCCTTTGGACGTGATCATTTTCTATATTCCATTTTGTTTTTGCTGTTGGGTTTGGCATGTATTAGTGCGGCAATAAAATATACGGTTGGAACAAAAGCTTATGGTTATAGTGGATTTGGTGATGTATTCGTTTTTGTTTTTTTTGGATTAGTGGCTGTCATGGGAAGTAATTTTTTATACTCTAAAACAGTTGATTTGAAATTGTTGCTACCTGCAATAGCTGTTGGGATGTTAGCAACAGCTGTATTAAATTTAAACAACATGCGCGATGTTGAAAATGATACAACCGCGGGTAAAAACACATTAGTTGTCCAAATGGGTTTAAAGTGGGCTAAGAATTACCAACACTTTTTAATTGTTGTACCTTTTGTATTATTATTCATTTTTTCAATAGGAATCAATGCGCGTCTATTTTTTAATTTTTGGGTGTTCATTTATTTGCTAAAACATCTTGAAAAAGTTAGAAAATCAAATCGATATGAAGATTTTGATCCCGAATTAAAAAAAGTAGCATTAAGTACTTTTGTGTTGAGTTTTTTATTTTTTGTTAGCTTTTTATTTTAATATATTTTCAAATCTATTACTTCTTACACACATTTAATTATGAAAATTACATTCTACGGACATGCCTGCATTGGGGTAAAAATTAATGATATTCATATTTTAGTGGATCCATTTATTTCGGGTAATCCTAAAGCAGCTCATATTGATATCCATACAATACCAGCCGATTATATTCTGCTCACACACGCGCATCAAGATCATATTTTAGATGTTGAAATAATTGCCAAGCGAACAGGCGCTGTGATTGTTTCTAATTATGAAATTGCTTCCCATTTCGGAGTTAAAGGATATCATTACCATCCAATGAATCACGGTGGTAGTTGGGATTTTAATTTTGGTAATGTAAAATATGTAAATGCAATTCATTCGTCATCATTTCCCGATGGAAGTTATGGAGGTCAGCCTGGCGGATTTGTAATTGAGGGCGAACATAAAAACATTTACATTGCAGGTGATACAGCATTAACTATGGATATGAAATTGATTCCCATGCGAACCAAATTAGATTTGGCCATTTTGCCAATTGGAAGCAATTTTACAATGGATGTGGATGATGCTATTATTGCTTCTGACTTTTTAGATTGTGATAAAGTGTTAGGATATCATTTTGATACGTTTGGCTATATTGAAATCAATCACGAGGAAGCCAAGCGTAAATTTTTTGATAGCGGAAAAGATTTGATGCTGTTGGAAATTGGACAAAGTATTAAATTATAAAGGTGTGCCAATTGCATTATAAATGAAATGACGAATTGATGAAAAAGATACTATTATTATTTTTGTTTATTGGACAAATTTCTTTCGCTCAAAAAGAAGGTTATTGGGATAAAGAACGTGCTACAACAAAAGAAGTAGTCCTTACCGCTGGAAAGCGAATACTTATAAAAACAGAAGAGTTGCCTAAAGGAACAACTGAGTTTCTTTTTAGAATTACACTTTTGGATGAAGGTCAAAAATTAACCTCTAGTTTGGTATCAGTTTTAAAATCGATACCTGATCCTACGGGTATTAGTCAGGGAACCGCAGGTTTAATTCATTTGACTTCTGCTATTTCCGGTGATGATAAATGTACGTATGCTATTTTTCAAGAAGCGAATTATGCCAATCAATTCATAAAAGAAGGAACAACTGCAAAAGCATGTTTTGAACAAAAAGAAAAAATCAATAAAGAGGCAAGATTGCTTACTTCCGCTTCGTTATGTTTGACCAATTTACCCAATCTTTGGTTTGGCTTTGAAAGTCAAAATTGGGTCATGAATCAAAAAATTGTTTTAGAACTTGTACCTTGGGTTGATTATAAAGCCAGTAGAGGTTGGAATAAAGCAACAAAAGAAGAATTGCTCTCGTTTGCAAAAAAGCAAACGGTAATTAAAAAATTGAATCAAAAAGACCTTTTTTTCTCCGTTTTCATTGAAAAAATGACTAAAAAATATTCCTATCGAGAATTTTCAGATCTTTTACAAGTGGAAAAAAATTATGCAGTTGATAGTATTACAGAAGAAAGTTTAAGAGCAACAGGTGAAGTAAAAGTGTATTATGATATTATTAGAGAAAAGTCGTATGCTGCATTCAAAAAAGGAGATGTAGAAGAGGCAATATCCATCATTACTGTCGAAATGATGGCAAAAGGTAGAGCTACATACATTGATTACGGCATGCTAGGCGATTATTACTTGTTTTCAAAGCAGTTTACAAAAGCAGAAGAAATATATGTAAAAGCTGCAAAATTAAATCCATCTGAGATTCATTTTCAACTGAATTTAGCCCATGTATATTTGTTTACTGATCGAATTTCTGAGGCCAAAGCCATTCATAAACAATATGCACAAGAAAATTTATCTACTGGTAAATCATGGCAAGAACAAACAAAGTCTGATTTCAAGGCCTTTGATAAATACGGTTTACCAACCGATAATTTTAAAAAAATACTTAGAATCTTGGAATAAATTTCAATAATTAGCAAATTGAAAATAAACTCAAAGTATAATTAGCAATATGAAAGCAACCTATAAAAAATACATCTTACATTTTAATAGACCAAGTGGCACCTCTCGCGGCATTATGAATGAGAAAGAAACCTGGTTTATTATTTTGGAAGAGAACGGTCATTTTGGAATAGGTGAGTGTGGTTTATTGCGAGGACTATCCATTGATGATCGTTCGGATTATGAAGAAAAACTAGAATGGGTATGTAATAATATTCATTTGGGAAAAGAACAGCTATGGGATGCATTAATACTGTTTCCATCGATACAATTTGGTGTTGAAATGGCTTTTTTATCCCTACAATCTAAAACTACATTTGAGTTGTTTCCTTCTGATTTTACCAACGGCAAGACCGGTATGCTGATCAATGGTTTGGTGTGGATGGGTGATGCGGATTTTATGAAGGCTCAAATGGAAGAAAAATTAGCCCAAGGTTTTACGTGTATCAAGTTGAAAATTGGAGCTATCGATTTTGAAAAAGAGTTGGAATTACTTCGGTACATTCGGCAACATTTTGATGCCAATGCCATAGAAATTAGAGTAGATGCCAATGGTGCTTTTGTTTCAAGTGAAGCTTTAGATAAATTAAATCAATTAGCTAAATTTGAATTACATAGTATTGAGCAACCAATTCAAAAAAACAATGTAGAAACTATGGCTGCCTTATGTAAGTCTACACCTTTTCCAATCGCTTTAGATGAAGAATTGATTGGCGTGTTTGGGCATTCAGAAAAAAAGGCATTGTTGCAAAAAATAAGACCTCAATACATCATTTTGAAACCCAGTTTAGTGGGAGGATTTAAAGGAACTTTAGAGTGGATTGCTATTGCTAATTCCTTAAATATTGGCTGGTGGATTACTTCGGCTTTGGAAAGTAACATTGGATTGAATGCCATTGCGCAATTTACTTTTACGCTCCAAAATTCTATGCCTCAAGGATTAGGTACAGGCGGTTTGTATACTAATAATTTTCCTTGTCCTTTGGAAATAGAAAAAGGACACATTCAATATAATACATCCAAACATTGGAATATTTCAAATCTAGGAATTAAGTTATAATAGCATTATTTTTACAATCAAAAAGGAATAATTATCATTCAAATATCTTATGTTTCGTTTAAAATTACCAACCGACCCAAGATGGGCCAATATAGCCGAAGGCAATTTAGAAGAAATTCTAACCGATCATGCCTGGTGTGAATTAAAAGCAACTTCAAATGCTATTATGCTCATCAACATGTTGCCTGAATTTACTGATATAACGACTGAATTGACTTCAATTGCTAAAGAAGAAATGGAGCATTTTGAGCAAGTACACGAAATTATTAAAGCAAGAGGGTGGGTGTTAGGTCGCGAGCGAAAAGATAGTTATGTAAATGATTTGTTTAAATTCATGAAACCCGGTAATCGCAAGCATATTATTGTAGAACGTATGTTATTTGCAGCCATGATTGAAGCGAGAAGTTGTGAGCGATTTAAAGTATTATCGGAAACCATACAGGATAAGGAATTGGCCACTTTTTATAGAGATTTAATGATTTCTGAAGCCAATCATTATACTTCTTTTTTACAATTTGCCCATCAATTAGCAGAGGAAGGATACGATGTAAAAAAACGATGGGAAGAATGGCTCTTGTATGAAGCAGAAGTAATAAAAAGCTATGGAAAATCAGAGACTATTCATGGGTAATTATTAGCCATTATAATTCATTAATTGATATTGTTTGGGTGTCACACCCTCGTATTTCTTAAACAAACGTATAAAGTAATTGGCGTCTTCAAAACCACTAGCATAGGAAACTTCCGAAACATTTATGTTGGGATTACTCAATAGCTTTTTCGCGTATTTAATTTTTTCATTTAAAATAAATTCAATTGGACTCATCCCCAATTCTCGTTTAAAATAGCGGTAAAATGAAGTTGGGCTCATGCAGGCTTTGTCACTTAATTCCTTCAATTGAATGGTTTCTCTAATGTTATTTTTTATAAACGCTATTGCTGGAGTGATGGGACTGTTGCTGTCTATATAGCGTTCGCTTTCAAAACGTTTGGAGGTTTGGGTTTGAATGATGCGTATGATTAATTCTTGGAGGGTTAAATCGGCAATTGCATCTTTTGTTAAAGAGTTACCCATGCATTCTTTTATGAGTTTATTAATGGTACCAGCCAATTCAACATTATTATAAAAAAAATAATTTTCGTGATCTAATTTCCACAGATTACTTTTTCCTTCTTTCGGATATTTTTCATTTAAAAAATCCAAGGTGTTGGTAATGATGTTATTGTCAATCGCAAGCGCTATGCACTGCGTTGGATTGTCTTTTGTTGCCTCGGGAAAATCGATTTTCATTTCCGCATTTGATGGCACAATAACGGTTTCTCCAGGTAAATATTCAAAACTAGGATCTTCAAACAGGTGCATTACTTTTTTACCTCGTAACATACTTGTTACAACCAAATCATTAAACTTCAATGGTACCAAATCAGATTTTTCGTAGGTTTCGAAAATATTGAGTTCGCAATGATCTAAAGAAAAGATCGTACGATTTTCTACCAACGTTTTTAATGATTTTTCGTGGGTAAGTGCGGGTGTATGAAGTAAGGTTTTAATCGACATGCTTAAGCTATATTAATACTAAAGTACTATTTTTTTTCAAAAGTTGTTGTTTTATACCTTTGAATTTAAGGTACTAAAAAAAAAGGACTTCATTTTGTGAAGCCCTTTTTGATCTTAAATTATTTTTTTAGAAAGGCAAGGAGTCCTTTGAAATAGGTTTTTTGATCATCATACATAGCCATATGACTTCCTTTATCACAATACAAATAAGTGCCTTTAGGTGTAAGTTTGGCCATCTCTTCCATATGTTTAGGATCCATAGTATCATGTTTTGCACCAATTACTAGGGTTGGAATTGTAATGGTTTTTAGATCCGCTTTGCGATCCCATTTTTCAAGTTTACCTGCTACTCCAAATTCACTAGGGCCTTGCATGGTTACATAGAGCGATTGGTTCATTTTTGCAAAAGAGCGGTTTACAGGTTCTGGCCAATTTTTTGCAGGGAAACGCAAAATGTGTTTTTCGTAGAAATTAGGAATTAATAACTCCATATATCTTGGATTCGAAAAATCTTTTGCAGCTTCTATTTTTTCAATTTCAGCTAAAACTTTTGGATCCATTTGTTTGGCTAATACATCATCGGCATATTTACCATATTCTGGACAACTAGACATCATGTTTGAAATAATCATTCCTTTCATGTGCTTTTGGTATTTTAGGCTGTATTCCATTGCTAAAATTCCGCCCCAAGAATGGCCTAATAGATAAAAATTAGTTTCATCCAACCCTAAGGCGATACGCACTTGTTCAACTTCTTCCACATAACGCGCTAAGTCCCAATATGATTCGTCTTTTGGATTGTCAGAATTTCCACAGCCCAATTGATCATAATAAATAAACTCGATTCCTTCTGCCGGTAAAAAACTTTCAAAACATTCAAAATATTCATGAGTAGCTCCAGGACCACCGTTTAATAACAAGACTTTGATTTTAGGGTTATTACCAATGCGTTTGGTCCACACATTAAAAGTGCCTGTTGGAGTGGTAATTGGAATAATTTTAATACCGCCGTTTTGAATGGTATCATTAGATGAATTGTTAAAATATCCATCATTTGTAGCCATTGATGTCGAGTTTTCTTTGCAATTTACTAGTGCAAAACTACATACAAGAGTAAAAACACATAAGATGATTTTTTTCATAATTATTTTTTTAGTTGGTACTAAATTAACTAAAATAGTGATTACATGCTTCACTATTGTAGTAATTTTCCAATAAATTATCAATATGTAATCCTTACGGAATTTATTTTTGATTTATTGTTGGTTTTGTTTTATAGTAAACATAGCCTGAGCCGGTTACCAAGAGTATCCAAATGTAAATATCGATTGGAACGTCTGAATCGTCTGAATCATTGTTGGGTTCTCCTGTAGTACCAAAATCATAATAACTCTTCTACATGTTTTTTGATGTTGGCAGCAATTTTAGTCATAGGAAGATCGTTGGCATCACCTCCAAACGGATCTTCTATTTCTTCTGCGATTAGTTCCAAACTTGCCAAAACGTAGAAAATAAAAATTACTACCGGAATAACATAATAACCCAAACTGAATACAAAACCAAATGGTAAAGTCATTACAAAAAAGAAAATAAATTTTTTGATGAAGGAGCTGTATGAATAGGGTATGGGAGTGTTTTTGATTCGCTCACAGGCACCACATATATCGGTGAACGATTGCAATTCGGCATTGATGAGGTAAAATTGATTTCCAGATATTTTTCCAGAGGTGTAGAGATCGTTCGCTTTTTGAAAGAGCATTTTGGCCACTTGATTTGGTCGGTGTTTTTGGTGATCGATTGTCAAATCAAACCCTTCAAATAACATTTGGCTCACTTCTTCATTGAGTAAATGTTTGGAAAGTACCGATGCATAAGCCGGAATTAATTTGCTGAAGTAAGTCCTATCCTTTTCATCTTTTAAAAAGGCCGATAGTTTTAGGGCTAAGTTTCGACTGTTGTTAACTAATCCACCCCATAATTTGCGTCCTTCCCACCATCTATCATAGGCCGTATTGGTGCGGTAGGCTAACAATAGGGATAATACAAAACCAACAGTAGTATGCATGATGGTAAGGTTTTTAACATGACTAGTTTCAGAAAGATTCCAATATTCAAGTTCAAAATAAGCAATACCACCAGAATAGATTCCAATAAATACCATCATTGGTATCAATTGTCTAAAGGTGTCTGATCTGTGAAAACGAAAAATAAAGGTGATCCAATCTTTTGGGTTATATTGTATCATAGTATTAATTATTTGTTTATTAGCTGATATAGTTCCAAATGGTTTTCTTTTTACTAAGTTCAAGGAACGCCGTTCTCAATTTTGCATGCTTGTGCTGTTCCATCGGGGCATCTTCTTTTAATAATTTTATGGCATGATGTCTTGCCAATTGTAAAATATCTTTGTCTTTGACCAAGTCGGCAATTTGCAAGTTCAATACGCCACTTTGTTGTTTTCCCATGATATCTCCCGGACCTCTTAGTTTTAAATCGACTTCAGAAATTTCAAAACCGTCATTGGTTCGCACCATGGTTTCCATTCTAATTTTACTGTCGTTGCTCAATTTATGGCTTGTCATTAAAATGCAATAACTTTGCTCGGCTCCACGTCCAACACGCCCTCTTAACTGATGCAATTGCGATAATCCAAAACGCTCGGCACTTTCTATAACCATTACCGAAGCATTGGGTATGTTTACACCCACTTCAATTACTGTTGTAGCTACCATAATATTGGTTTTTCCAGCGGCAAATCGACGCATTTCTTCTTCTTTATCGGCAGCTTTCATTTTACCGTGAACTATGGATATTGAATAGTGTGGGAGTGGAAAATCGCGTGAGATACTTTCATAACCGTCCATCAAATCTTTGTAATCCATTTTTTCCGATTCTTGAATTAGTGGATATACTATATAAATTTGACGTCCTTTTGCAATTTCTTCTTTTAAAAATTTCCACACTTTTAATCGGTTGGCATCAAAGCGATGAACAGTTTGTATCGGTTTTCTTCCGGGTGGTAATTCATCAATTACCGAAATATCTAAATCACCATAAAGACTCATGGCAAGTGTACGCGGAATTGGAGTTGCGGTCATTACTAATACATGTGGAGGAATTTGCGCTTTGCGCCACAATTTACTTCTTTGCTCTACGCCAAAACGGTGTTGCTCATCAATTATTGCTAAACCTAATTTATGAAATTGTACTTTGTCTTCTAACAAAGCGTGCGTGCCAATTAATATATCTAAACTGCCGTTTTCTAAGGCTTCATGAATTTCTTTACGTTCAGCAGTTTTTGAAGATCCGGTGAGTAATTTGATGTTCAAATTTAATTTTTGAGCCAATTCTGATATGCCGTTATAATGTTGGTTGGCTAAAATTTCGGTTGGCGCCATTAAGCAACTTTGAAAACCATTGTCTTTCGCTAACAACATACACATCAAGGCAACAATTGTTTTTCCTGATCCAACATCTCCTTGCAATAAACGGTTCATTTGAGCATTACTTCCCAAGTCGTTTCTAATTTCTTTCAGCACACGCTTTTGTGCATTGGTCAATTCAAACGGTAAATGATTGTTGTAGAAATCCGTAAAATAATCACCCACTTTTTCAAATGCCACCCCTTTAATTTTATGTTTTCTAATGAGGTTTTTGGTAATCAATTGCAATTGTATGAAAAACAATTCTTCAAATTTTAGTCTAAATTGTGCTTTTGCCAATAAATCCTGACTTTTTGGAAAGTGAATGTTAAATAAAGCGGCATTTTTCGGAATTAATTTCAACTCTTCTAAAAGGTAATCAGGTAAATTTTCCGAAAACAATGCCTGTGTTTCTACAAACAACTGCTGCATCATTTTATTGATGACTTTATTTGAAATCCCTTTATTGGTTAATTTTTCGGTACTCGGATACACGGGTTGCATGGCCGAACGCAAACTTGCTTTGTGTTCTTCAAGTAATTCCATTTCCGGATGTGCCATATTGTAAACAGCCCCAAATTGCGTTACTTTCCCAAAAATAACATAAGGAATATTGATTTTAATACTGTCTCGAATCCATTTCTGACCTTGAAACCAAACCAATTCCATTTGTCCGGTATCGTCCATAAATGTAGCTACTAAACGTGATTTTCCTTTCCCTTGTTCAATGGTTTTTACATGTACTATTTTTCCGATAATTTGTACTTCTGAATTATTGTTTTGTAGTTCGTTTATTTTATAATATCGGGTTCGGTCGATATACCGATTCGGAAATAAGTTAAGTAAATCGCTATATTTATGAATGCCCAACTCTTTACGTAATAAATCACCACGTTGGGGTCCAACGCCTTTGAGATATTCAATGGGAGTTTCAAGCAAATTCATTTATAGTTTTTTGTCTTTATTCTTGTTTAGCGAAGATACTAGATAATTTGTTAATTTAGAAATAGAAGATTCGGAAATTGATTATATTCGTGGTTCATAAAAAACCCAATCATGTTTCGTTTTTTTGCTTTTATTTTCTTTTCAAGTATTCTATTTGCACAGCAAACTAAGCAAGTCGACTTTATTAAATGTTCGGCAATTTTGTATCCAGCTGTAGCTACTAAATCTATTAGCGGAACAATTACATATGATTTTAAAGTGAATCAAACCATTGATACCATAAAAATTGATGCTAAAAACATGGAGTTTTCAAATGTGATGATTAATGATACATTGGTGAAATTTAAAAATTCTGGAAAATCATTAGATCTGTTTGATGGCTTTAAAAAAGGGAATAATACGTTAACTTTTAGTTATGCTGCTGTTCCTAAACAAACACTTTATTTTACAGGAGAAGGAGAAAATCTTCAAATTTGGACCCAAGGCCAAGGAAAATATACGAGCCATTGGTTGCCAAGTTTTGACGATGTAAATGAAAAAGTAATTTTCGGGATTACTATTAAATATTATGTAAATATGGATAAATCTCAATTTGATCCTATTGCATTATCTAATGGTAAATTGAATTTTGAGAAAAACACAATAAGTTGGAGTAGAGGTGTAAACGATATTACCAGAAATTATCAAATGCAAAAACCGATGTCGTCTTATTTAGTAATGCTTGCGTTTGGAAATTTTGTAAAACAAGAAACCAAAAGCAAATCTGGAACTCCTTTAGAATTCTATATAGATAAAAAAGATTATTCAAAATTAGAACCCACCTATCGCTATTCTAAAGAACTGTTTGATTATTTGGAAGGTGAAATAGGAGTAAAGTATCCTTGGGGCATTTACCGTCAGGTTCCGGTTCGCGATTTTTTGTATGCAGGCATGGAAAATACTACTTCAACTATTTTTTCGCAAGATTTTGTGGTAGATTCCATAGGCTTTAACGATCGCAATTACGTGAATGTCAATGCACACGAGTTAGCACACCAATGGTTTGGTGATTTGATTACAGCGCAATCTGGAAAACACCATTGGTTGCAAGAAGGTTTTGCTACTTATTATGCCTTACTTGCCGAACGGCAATTGTTTGGTGACGATTATTTTTACGAAGCCTTAAACGATTATGCCGAACAATTGCATCGAGCATCAAAAAACGATACCATTCCAATATTGAATGAAAAAGCAAGTTCTTTGACTTTTTATAGAAAAGGGGCGTGGGCATTGCATGTGTTACGAGAAGATATTGGGGGTAAAAAATTTCAATTAGCAGTAAAAAAGTATCTTAAGAAATACCAATACAAAAACGTTGATACCGATGATTTTTTAAGTATTGTTCAACAGGTTTCGGGATATGATGTAGCAAAATTCAAACAGCAGTGGCTCGAAACAGCTGGTTTTAATCGCAATTTAGCACAGCAATACCTCAATAAAAATCAGTTTATTCGTGATTTTAATATGATGCAAAAAAACAGATATTCATTAGTAGAATTGACGAACATCATGCAGTCGGATGCCTATTATCCGATCAAACAATATATCATTTATAAAATACAACAACTGCCCTTTGATGAGCGAAAAGTATTATTGGAAGCTGCTTTGGCAACACAAAACATTCAAGTTCGACAAGCTGTAGCAGAAACGCTAAAAGTCATTCCTCTCGATTTCAAAAATTCCTTTGAAGAATTACTTTTAGATAATTCCTATGTTACCAATGAAATAGCTCTTACTAATTTATGCGCTAACTTTCCTGAAGAGCGTCTGCGTTATTTAGAGCAGACCAAGACAATCATTGGAAACAACGATAAAAGTTTTAGAATGACTTGGTTGGCCTTAGCCTGTAACACAATTGGGTTTTCAGAAAAGGAACGACAAGAATTTGTAAATGAATTGCAATATTATGCCTCCGAAGCTTTTGAAAGTTCAATACGGCAAAACGCATTGGAAGTACTTTTGCAATTGCAGCCCAACGATGATCAAGTGATTACATTACTTTTTAAAGCCACTACACATTATAAGTGGCAATTTACTTTGTTTGCCCGAAATAAGGTGCGTGAATTATTAAAAGATTCAGCCTATAGAAAAAAAGTGGAAGAACTGTCAGCAACTTCTGAAGTTCTAATGAGGGATCTTTTTAATAAGTATCTGAAGGAGTAATCTGAAAAACTTAGAAAACCCTCTTTAGTTCTTCTTTTAAATAGGAAATGGCAATTGAACTTGGTGCCTCGATTTCGGTCAATTCGATCATAATCGCTTCTCTTAATTTAGCGGAATCTACCACATCTTCTCGAAGTGCATTTTTACGAATCAATTGAATGGTACTGTTTTTAGCCTTTAAGATAATATCCCAACTTGCTGCCGTCAAATAAATTTGTTGGGTTAAATTGTGCTCATATTCAGTTTGAATGTGGTGTGTGAGTAGCGTGGCATAATCGTCTTTGCTAGTTCCTGTGGGGGCCACACGAAGCATTAGTTGACTCGGGTTGATGCGTTCTAATAACAATACGATACGTTCATAGGCTTGCAAACGAATTGGCAATCCTTGTTTTTGGTTTTCGCGTAACAATTCAAATTTACGTTTGCTTTCTTCGCTCATGTAAAATTTTTGCATCATTACAAAGGCAACGCCACCAGTAATCAATGCGGGTAATGTATACGCTGCTATTTCTAAAATTTTATCGTCAAAAGTCATGGTGCAGTATTTAATTGTAACGCAAATTACGAGTAAAAAAATTAAATTACAAATTAGAATTGGAGTTGTTTGTATTCTATATGGAATGGTTGATAACTTCTTTTGTAATAACCCCATTCATAATGTATTTTTGTAAAGTAGATAAAAGTAAGCACCCACTATGAAAGAAATGCAGCGGTATATCAGCCAATTAAACGAAGCCCAACAAGCCCCTGTTTTGCAAAAAGACGGTCCCATGATTGTTATTGCTGGTGCCGGTTCTGGAAAAACGCGTGTATTGACGGTTCGTATTGCTAATTTGATGAGTCAGGGTGTAGATGCCTTTAATATACTGGCTTTGACATTTACCAACAAGGCGGCACGGGAAATGAAAAAGCGTATTGCGGATATTGTTGGTACGAATGAAGCTAAAAATTTATGGATGGGAACCTTTCACTCGGTATTTGCCAAGATATTGCGAAGCGAAGCGGATAAGTTAGGGTATCCCTCCAATTTTACGATTTATGATTCGCAAGATTCATTGCGTTGCCTAGGAGGTATCATTAAGGAAATGCAACTGGATAAAGACATTTACAAACCCAAACAAATTTTAGGACGCATTTCCTCCTATAAAAATTCCCTGATTACTGTAAAAGCCTATTTCAACAATCCTGAATTGCAAGAAGCTGACGCTATGAGTAAAAAACCGCGTATGGGTGAAATCTATCAGAATTATGTAGAGCGCTGTTTCAAATCGGGTGCGATGGATTTTGATGATTTGTTATTGAAAACTAATGAATTGTTGAATTTGTTCCCTGATGTGTTGGCTAAATACCAAGACCGTTTTAGGTATATATTAGTTGATGAGTACCAAGATACCAATCATTCACAATATTTGATTGTTCGAGCCTTATCCGATCGTTTTCAAAACATTTGCGTAGTGGGTGATGATGCCCAAAGTATTTATGCGTTTCGAGGAGCTAACATTAATAATATTTTAAATTTTCAGAAGGATTATGCCAACGTACAATTGTATCGTTTAGAACAAAATTATCGATCGTCAAAAAATATTGTAGAGGCTGCTAATAATGTCATCGATAAGAACAAAACGAAATTGGATAAAATTGTTTGGACCTCTAATGCTGAAGGACCAAAAATTAAAGTCCACCGCAGTTTAACAGATGGCGAGGAAGGGCGTTTTGTAGCGGCTACGATCTTTGAACAAAAGATGCAAAACCAAATGCTTAATGGACAATTTGCAATATTGTATCGTACGAATGCACAATCGCGTGCCATGGAAGATGCCTTGCGCAAACGAGATATTCCTTACCGGATTTATGGTGGCTTATCCTTTTATCAAAGAAAAGAAATTAAAGATGTTTTGGCCTATTTACGTTTGGTAATCAATCCGAAAGATGAAGAAGCACTCGTGCGAGTAATTAATTATCCGGCTAGAGGAATAGGGGATACCACGGTCGAAAAATTAACCGTTGCAGCAAATCATTACAAGCGTTCTATTTTTGAAGTAATGGAACATATTGATAAAATTGATTTGAAACTGAATTCTGGCACAAAGAATAAGTTAACCGACTTTGTAACGATGATCAAAAGCTTCCAAATAATCAATGAAAATCAAGACGCTTTTTTCTTGACTGATCACGTAACCAAAAAAACAGGTTTGGTTCAAGAATTGAAAAAAGATGGAACACCAGAAGGAATAGCTAAAATTGAAAATATTGAGGAATTACTAAACGGTATTAAAGATTTTACAGAAGGTCAAAAAGAAATTGATGGCGCTCGAGGTTCGTTGGCCGAATTTTTAGAAGACGTTGCCTTAGCCACCGACTTAGATAAAGACACGGGTGATGATGATCGGGTAGCTTTAATGACGATTCACTTAGCGAAAGGACTTGAGTTTCCCCATGTTTTTATTGTAGGCTTGGAAGAAGATTTGTTTCCTAGTGCCATGAGTTTAAATACGAGAAGCGAATTAGAAGAAGAACGCCGTTTGTTTTATGTTGCTCTAACACGTGCCGAACATCAAGCGTATTTAACATATGCACAATCACGTTACCGTTGGGGCAAATTAGTGGATAGCGAGCCTTCGCGTTTTATTGAAGAAATCAACGACGAATATTTAGAATATTTGAATCCGGTTGATTCGGGTTACCGTTATAAACCAGTAATGGATATTGATGTTTTTGGCGATATCGATAAATCAAAATTACGTTTGGCAAAACCAACCGCCGGAACACCACCCAAGAGCCCTTTAACACCAGAAGGCGGAATAAATATTTCAAATATTAGAAGGCTAAAACCTGTTTCGAGTAATGCAGGAAGTTCTAATGCATCCGATTCTAATTTAGCTGTAGGGAATATTGTTATGCACGAACGTTTTGGGAAAGGACAGATTGTAAGTATGGAAGGTATTGGCGCCGATAGAAAGGCTGAAATTCGTTTTGATGTGGGAGGATTAAAGAAATTGTTATTGCGATTTGCAAAGTTGGAAGTGATAGGTTAATGTTACAAGTATATTTTGTTAACTTGAAACTTGAAACAAAATTAATATGGCAGAATTCATAAAAATATACGAAGACAAACCCAGCGAAGCGGCTATTAAAAAAGTAGTTGATGTATTGAAAAATGGTGGGTTAGTGATTTATCCAACGGATACCGTTTATGGATTAGGTTGTGATATTACTAATTCTCGGGCCCTTGAAAAGTTAGCAAAAATAAAAGAAGTTAAATTAGAAAAAGCAAATTTCTCTTTTGTGTGCTCTAGTTTGAGTAATCTTTCCGACTATGTAAAGCAAATTGATACCGCTACTTTTAAAATATTAAAACGCGCTTTACCAGGACCATATACGTTTATTTTACCCGGTAGTAATGATTTGCCAAAAGAATTTAGAAAGAAAAAAACGGTTGGTATTCGAGTTCCTAATAACAATATTGCCATACAAATTGTAGAAATGTTAGGGAATCCAATTGTTTCGACTTCCATTCATGATGAAGACGATTTAGTTGAATATGCTACAGATCCCGAATTAATTTTTGAAAAGTGGCAACATAAAGTTGAGGTTGTTATCGATGGCGGATATGGTGATAATTTAGCGTCAACCATAATTGATTTGACCGGCCACGAACCCGAAGTCATTCGCGAAGGCAAAGGAAGTTTGGATATATTATAAATAAAAAAAAACGCTCTCAAATGAAAGCGTTTTTTTATGTCATGGAATGCACTTATTTTTTCTCTAAGTTTTTCATTTCTTTTTCTAACATGTCATAAAATTGATCAATTTTTGGCATGATAATAATACGAGTTCTTCTGTTTTTAGCTCTGTTAGCTGGCGTATCATTAGCCACTAAAGGAATATAAGAACTTCTACCGGCCGGAATCAATTGTTTCGGACTAACACCTAAATCATTTTGTAATACTCTAACTATTGAAGTAGCACGTTTTACTGAAAGATCCCAGTTGTCTAATAATACCGCATTTTTGATTGGTAAATTATCGGTGTGGCTTTCTACCATACATTCAAAATCAGGTTTGCTATTGATTACTTTAGCTACTTTAGCTAATACTGCTTTAGCTTTATCACCTACCTCGTAGCTTCCTGATTTGAATAATAAATTATCTGCTATAGATATCATTACCACTCCTTTTTCAACATTGATATTGATATCTGGATCATCAATACCAACTTCACGTTTTAAACTAGTAACTAAAGCCAATGTTACACTGTCTTTACGTGTCAATGCATCCTGTAAACGGTTGATTTTTAAATCTTTTTCTTTTAAACTTTCTAAAGACTTCTCTAGATTTTGAGAATTTTGAGCCGTTAATACAGTCAACTCTTTAGAACTGCTGATTAATTCGGTATTATTTTGTTTTAAATAATCTACTTGATTTGTTAATGCTTCTTTTTCAGTTAAACAAACATTAAGTTTAATAGTAGCTGTATTTAGTAATTCTTGTATTTCTTTGTTTTTTGTTTCCAATAGCGCAAATTTCTTCTTAGAAACACAAGAAGTTAAGGAAATTGAAGCCAAAGTGATGATTAACAGTACTTTTTTCATAAGATATATAATTTTTACAAAGTTATAAAGAAGTTTAAAGAAATAAAAATATTATGCATAAACTCTTGTTAAAATAATTCAGCAAATTTCTTGCCGTTTTTTAAAAAATAAGAAGCAACAATACTTGAAACCTTATAATAACTCTTTTTTTGAAGCGAATTTCTCTTATGATAATACGTTTTTGCCATTTTATAAAAAGCAAAATGGGCATGAATGATGGCCAAACAATGTTTGAATTTGCCTTTAAAAATAAATTGAACCCCTGCTAATCCGTCTAAGACTAAGCGAATGAAAAGTATCGGGAGTAGTCGGTTTTTCGGAAGATTCTTCGTTAGCATTAATAAAGAATTTCTAAAATTCAAATACGTTTTCATCGGATTGCCTTCGTTTAATGTAGCACCTCCCACATGATACACTATAGATTTTGGAGTGTATTTAGCGCAGTACCCAGCATTGAAAGCTCTCCAACACAAATCTATTTCCTCTTGATGCGCAAAGAAAGAGTCGTCAAACCCTTTTAATTTTCGGTATACTTCTTTTCTAATAAAAAAACATGCTCCTGTTGCCCAAAAGATTGTTATTTCATCATCATACTGTTGTACGTCTTCTTCTATCGTGTCAAAAATTCTGCCCCGACAAAAAGGATATCCAAATTTATCAATAAATCCACCTGCTGCTCCAGCATATTCAAAATGTGTTTTCTTTTTATAATCGAGTAGTTTGGGTTGGATTATGGCTACATCAGATTGATTTTCAAATAAATCAAGTACAGGAGAAAGCCAATTTTCAGTCACTTCAATATCCGAATTTACAAGGGCATAATATTCTTCTTCTACAAATTGTAACGCTTCATTGTAGCCCCTTGCAAACCCAAAATTACATGAATTCTGAATAATATTAACCGTTGGAAATTGGGTTTTAATTACTTCAATTGATGAATCGGTAGAGGCATTGTCAGCTACATAAATTTCGGCTTCTTTTGAATAAGAAAGTATAGAAGGTAAAAACTGCTCGAGCAATTTGGCTCCGTTCCAATTTAATATAACTACTGCTATTTTTTTCAAGTGGTTTTTTGTTTCAGGTTTAATTTGTTTCAAGTTATATGACTTTTAAAATAATTTTAGCATTCATTTTTGATATGCTGGTAATTCTTTTAAAAATACATATTTCTCATTCTCGAAATCCATTTGACAAAAATAATGATTTAGTCCATTGGTTACCATTAAATATTTGGCTTTCAAAACTAAATTATAACGGGCAATCTGATCAAATGTATTTTGAGAAATTGGAACTTCTGGCGCTTTGCACTCAATCAATAGAAAAATTTCTCCATTAGGTTGAAAAACAACAACATCATATCGTTTACTTAAATTATTAATTTTGATAACTTTTTCAATATTAATATATGATTTTGGATATTTATTGTCTTGGATTAAATATTGTAGCGTGTTTTGGCGTACCCATTCTTCTGGTGTTAGAAGAATAAATTTTTTTCTAATTTCATCGAAGATAGCTACTTTATTTTCACTATTTTTGAACCGAAAGGAATACGTTGGAAAATTCAGATTTTGCATGCATCAAATTTAATTAAATTATACAAACTGCCAACTATTTACGGAACTCTGAATACGAAATTATGGATGAAGTAATTCAAATTACGAAAGACATTAAAGCAGGTCATATCAAACCCATTTATTTTTTAATGGGTGAAGAGCCTTATTATATTGATAAATTGACCGATTTCATTGAGCAAAACGTTTTGCAAGAGCATGAACGCGATTTCAATCAATCCATATTATATGGCCGCGATGTTACTATTGAAGAGGTAATTGGAAGTGCAAAGCGCTTTCCTATGATGGCCGATCGTCAAGTAGTTGTTGTTCGAGAAGCTCAAGAATTATCGAGAACAATAGATAAATTAGAAGCCTACGCAGAAAATCCACAACCTACAACCGTTTTGGTGTTTGCTTACAAGTACAAAACCTTGGATAAGCGAAAAAAAATCACAAAATTATTAGATAAAGTTGGGGTGGTTTATGAAAGTAAAAAACTGTACGAAAATCAAGTTGGCGAATGGATCAAAAGGGTTTTGGCGGGTCAAGGGTATACTATCGAACCAAAGGCGGTAGCAATTTTGGTAGAATTCTTAGGAACCGATTTATCTAAAATCAACAATGAATTAGAAAAATTAAAAATCATTTTACCAAAAGGTCATACGTTCACACCCTTAGATATTGAGGAAAATATCGGCTTTAGTAAAGATTTTAATAATTTTGAATTGCGCAAAGCAATTGGTGAAAAAAATCAAGTCAAAGCATACCAAATTATTGATTATTTTGCTCAAAATCCCAAAGATAATCCCTTGGTGGTTACTACAGGTTTGGTGTTTGGCTTTTTTTCGCAATTGTTGCAATATCACGGACTCAAAGATAAATCACAAATGAATGCGGCCAAAGTGTTAAAAGTTAATCCGTATTTCGTTAAGGATTATGAGGTAGCGTTTCGAAATTATCCTATGAAGAAAGTAAGTGCGATCGTTGCTGCACTTAGAACAATCGATGTAAAAAGCAAAGGGGTAGGAGCTTCCTCTACTTCGCAGCATGATTTATTAAAGGAACTTTTGATCACAATTTTTAATTGAATACGATTCAATAAAAGTGATAAAATTTGTAACTTCGCCACCCTTACAAATGTAATTTAATATCAAATGAGTATGTCAATGAATAAGAATACAGTATTAGCTTGGGCTACCTTTATCATGGTGCTGATGGGCTTGATTTTAATTGGTTTGGGTATTTATCGCTATGCCGATGTTGCGGGTTGGGGATTTGCTTCTGTTGGAGTTGGATTCTTAGCAAACGCATGGGTATTTAATGCCTTAAAAGGAAGAGTATAATATTAATTAGAATTACGAATTTCGTAAATCATAACAACAAAAATCATATTACTATGTCAGATGATAAGAAAGTAATTTTTTCAATGCAAAAATTGAGTAAAAGTTATCCAGGTGCCGATAAACAAGTTTTAAAAAATATCTATTTGAGTTTTTTTTACGGAGCTAAAATTGGTATTTTGGGACTTAATGGTTCTGGAAAATCTTCCTTGCTTAAAATTATTGCAGGCGTTGATAAAAATTTTCAAGGCGATGTGGTTTTTCAACCGGGTTACACCGTGGGTTATTTAGAACAAGAACCGCAATTAGACGAAACAAAAACGGTTATTGATATTGTGCGTGAAGGTGCTGCTGAAACATTTGAATTATTAGCCGAATTCAATAAAATTAATGACGATTTTGGTTTGCCTGAAGTATATGAGAATCCTGAAAAAATGGAAAAACTTATGGATCGTCAAGCGGAATTACAAGACAAAATTGATGCTTGTGGTGCTTGGGAAATTGATACTAAGTTAGAAATCGCCATGGATGCACTTCGTACGCCAGATCCTGAAACACCTATTAATGTATTGTCTGGTGGTGAAAAACGTCGTGTAGCTTTATGTCGATTATTATTGCAACAACCCGATGTTTTATTATTAGATGAGCCAACCAATCACTTGGATGCTGAATCGGTACTTTGGTTAGAACAACATTTAGCACAATATTCCGGAACTGTAATTGCTGTTACTCACGATAGATATTTCTTAGATAATGTTGCGGGTTGGATATTGGAACTTGATAGAGGTGAAGGCATTCCATGGAAAGGAAATTACTCGTCGTGGTTAGAACAAAAATCTAACAGAATGGCTCAAGAAGAAAAGGTAGCCTCTAAAAGAAGAAAAAATTTAGAACGCGAATTAGATTGGGTACGTCAAGGTGCAAAAGGTCGTCAAACCAAGCAGAAAGCACGTTTACAGAATTACGATAAATTATTAAACGAAGATCAAAAAGAGTTAGACGAGAAATTAGAAATTTACATTCCTAATGGACCTCGTTTAGGAACTAATGTAATTGAAGCCAAAAATGTAGCGAAAGCATTTGGCGATAAATTATTATACGACGATTTAAATTTTGTATTGCCACAAGCAGGGATTGTTGGAATTATTGGCCCAAATGGAGCTGGTAAATCTACCATCTTCAAAATGATTATGGGTGAACAAAAAGCAGATGCTGGAACATTTGAAATCGGAGAAACGGTTAAAATTGCCTACGTAGATCAAACGCATTCCAATATTGATGTGAATAAAACACTTTGGGAAAACTTTTGTGATGGACAAGAATTAATAATGATGGGTGGCCGTCAAGTTAACTCTCGCGCCTACTTATCTCGTTTTAATTTTGGTGGAAGTGATCAAAACAAAAAAGTTTCTACGTTGTCGGGTGGAGAACGAAACCGTCTGCATTTGGCCATGACATTAAAAGAAGAAGGAAATGTATTGTTATTAGATGAGCCAACCAATGATTTGGATGTAAATACGCTTCGTGCCTTAGAAGAAGGTTTAGAAAACTTTGCAGGTTGTGCCGTAATTATTTCGCACGACAGATGGTTTTTAGACAGAGTTTGTACCCATATTTTAGCTTTTGAAGGCGATTCACAAGTATATTATTTTGAAGGAAGTTTTTCAGAATATGAAGAAAACAAGCGTAAACGACTAGGTAAGGATGTTACGCCAACACGAATTAAATACAAGAAATTAATTCGATAATAGATAAAAAAAACGCTGGTTAATACCAGCGTTTTTTATTTTTCTTAGAGGCCTCCGATTTTCTAGAATTGGAATTCGGATTCATTTTATTTTTATTGCGTAAATCGGGTTTTGAATCCCGATTTACTTCTTCATCTTTCCAAGTAAACGGGTGATCAGTTACTACTTTGACTTTCATTCGAATTAATTTTTCGATGTCTTGCCAATACGGTTTTTCGTCTTTTCCACAAAATGAAATGGCCAAACCTGAATTACCAGCTCTTCCAGTACGCCCAATACGGTGCACATAGGTTTCAGAAATATTTGGAATGTCAAAATTAATTACAAATGGCAGTTGTTCAATATCAATGCCTCGTGCGGCAATATCAGTTGCTACCAAAATATCAATTTCTTTGTTTTTGAATTGTTCCAAGACTCGTTGGCGCGCATTTTGTGATTTATCTCCGTGAATGGCTTCTGCTTTTATACTCGCTTTTTTCAACACTTTTACTATATTATCCGCTCCGTGTTTTGTGCGCGTAAATACTAAAGCATTACTCAAACTTTCTTGAATAATCAATTGTTTTAAAAGCAAACGTTTGTCGTCTTTGTTAACAAAATATACTTTTTGGGATACATTTTCGGCCGTACTTGAAATGGGTGTTACTGAAATATACTTTGGTTTGGTTAAAAAAGTATCTGCCAATTCTCGAATTGCTAATGGCATAGTTGCAGAAAACAATAGTGTTTGACGGTTGTCAGGAGTAAGCTTGATGATTTTTTTAACATCGTTAATGAATCCCATATCCAACATTTGATCGGCTTCATCGAGAACCAAATGGTGCATGTGATCCAAATCAATAAAACCTTGCTTGTGAAGGTCTAATAATCGCCCTGGAGTAGCAATTAATACATCAACTCCATTTTTCAATTCGTTGACTTGTGGCACTTGATTGACTCCACCAAAAATAACTAATGATTTGACGTTGGTATATTTTCCATAAGTTTTAAAGCTCTCGTCGATTTGTATGGCCAATTCACGAGTAGGAGTCACCACTAAGGTGCGAATGTGTTTTGTTTTTTTTGCGGAACCGACAATGCGGTGGATCAAGTTTAATATAGGGATGGCAAAAGCACCTGTTTTTCCAGTTCCAGTTTGTGCACAAGCCACTAAGTCTTGACCAAGTAATATTTCAGGAATGGCTTGCTCTTGAATAGGCGTAGGATTAGAATAACCCTCTTCTTCCAAAGCTTGTTGGATATTGTTGTAAAGTTTTAAATCGTTAAATGTCATATAAAATAATTAGTCTTTTGCAGTATAGCAATTTGACTACAAAGGTAGTATTATTTTAATTAACGTGATTTGGAGCCTTTACACAGCTTTTGCTTTCATGAAATCGGTAATCATTGCCGCAATAAGTTTTCCGGTTAAATGATTGTTGCTAGAATTATCTAGTTCTGGCGCACCTTCACATATATGCAAATAGGAAGCATTAGTGTGTTTTCCCATATAGTAAATAAAGTGACGAGCTTTATCAACACTTAAACCGCTCAAAGTCATTGCGCTACTAGGTATTCCTGGTATGGCATCCAAATCAAGTTCAACACCAAAAGGTTCGTTTTTTATAAATTCAAGCGCTTTTTCTAGTTCAGATTCAAATTGCTTTTCTCTTTTAACTTCTAACTCTTCGTAGGTAACAAATTTTATTCTGGAAGGCAACTCTTTTAGCGTATCGAAAACACTTTTGGAGACAAAATTCTCGTGCAAACCAAAAACAAAATATTTTTTCAAAAATCCATCTTCATAAGCATAACTAAAACCGTTTCCTGAATGTCTTCCTTCTAAAATTCTAAAATCGGTATGCGCATCAAAATTGATGGCATTTACGGGTTTACCTTTAGCTAAGGCAAGTCCTTTGATATTTCCATATGCATTGTTATGCCCACCACCAATAATGATTGGCGTTTTACCTGCCTTATAAATTTGATGAATAATGTGTGAAACTTCTTTATCAATTTTTTCAACCAAGGCAAAAAGAAGTTTACGATCTTCTTTGTTTTTTGGATCTAAGGACGCTGCTTGTTTGCATTCCTCTTCAAAATTTAAATGTCCAAGGACCAATAAATCATTGCCTTTGCAATATTTATTGTGTTGAATATTGACTAAGTTTTTTAGGGCACTCTCATAGGCTGAAGCGGTACCTGTACGTCCTAAATTTGCTTTTACACCTATATCTTCAGAAAGACCTATTAGCACAAATTTTGCATCACAGGAAGCAATGTATTCAAAAACAGGAGTTTCTTTTGGAACGGTATTTATCTTTTCGCCAAATTTAATTTCACCACTGCGGTGGCTCGTAATTTTAGCTAACTCAACGGGAGTTAGAATTGTAATGTTTTCCATAAAAATGTTATGAATAGGCCTTCCAAATGTACTATTTTAAAATAAAAATCGTTATATTTTTACTAATTTCTTTTTTTTAATTGTAAATTTGAACGACTAATTAATTTAACCTTTCAATAATTATGGAAAATAATTCAAATAATTCAGGTTTAAAAGCAGCTGTTGTTGTTTTGGCATTACTATTATTAGGTAGTGTAGGCTATATTTATAAAATTACAGCCGATACTAAAAAAGAAGTTACGCAACTGACTACTGAGAAAGATTCATTAGCAGAAGAGTTGAAAGCAAAAATTGCCGAATATGATCTTATGCTAGCTGATAATACCGCGTTAAAAGATGAAATTCAAGCAGAGCAAGCCAAAATGGTAGCTTTGTTGGAGCAAGTTGAAAAATCGAAAGGTGATGCTGCTGCGATGGCTAAATACAAAAGATCCTATTTGAAATTGAAAGGTGAAATGGAAAATTTAGTTGCCGAAAACAAATTGTTAAAAGAGCAAAATGTAACATTAACATCAAGTTTGGATAGTACGAAAGTAGTATTGAATGATGCCAAAAAATTTAACGATACGTTGTTGGTTCAAAATGAAGGATTGACTAAAACAGTAGAGAAAGGTTCGAAATTAGCCGTATTGAATTTGAAAGTACTAGCTGTAAAACAAAAAAATTCGGGTAAACAAATTGAAACTGATAAAGCAGGTCGTGCTAATAAATTAAAAGTTAGTTTTTTAATTGCGGAAAATCAAATTGCTAAGAAAGGCAACAGAGAATATTATGTTCAAATAATTGATAGTAAAAGTAATATTTTAGGTGAAAAGAAAACCATACCAGCGGGTGACAAAACATTAACGTATAGCTTTGTTTCTGTCGTAAAATATGAGAATAAAACGGTGCAAGTTGATGAAGAAGTTACAGGTAAAGATTTTTCAGCAGGCACTTATTTTGTGAACGTATTCGATAAAAATTCGGAATTGGTTTCGAAAACAAGTTTTTCATTGCGCTAATCAAATTTGGTCTCACAAAAAAAATCCTGATGGTTACCATCAGGATTTTTTTTATATAAATTTGGTCAAGTAATTGCCGATGCCCACTGCTGCTATAGTTAATAGGACTGAAACAGCAATATAGGCATATGCCATGAGTTGTTGTCCATTTTGGAATAAACTATAGTTTTCTGAAGCAAAACTAGAAAAGGTAGTAAAACCACCACAAAAACCTACAATTAATAAAAATTTCAAAGGTTGGTTCTCGGGGAAGTATTTGGCTAATAATCCGATAAAAAGTCCAATTAACAAACTGCCTAGCATATTAATTAGTAGTGTAGCCAATGGAAAAGTTCCCTGAAAATACTTTGACGTTAACCAAACGGAAACATAACGTAAGATGCTACCGATGGCACCACCAAGTCCTACAAGAAAAATAGTTTTCATCATCATTTCGTTATATAAATTGTCCTTCAATCATTACTTTTTCAATCAAATTTGTTCCAAAAGAATAAGGTAATTCGTAATAGTTATTGATAGGTTGGGTAATAATAAGATTGGCTCTTTTTCCTTTTGAAATACTTCCGTGTGTAGCTGAAATTCCCATCGCATAAGCCCCATTGATTGTGGCTGCATTGATGGCTTCTTCGGGAGTCATTTTCATTTTGATACAGGCCGTTGCTACTACGAAATTCATATTTCCGGAAGGAGTAGTCCCTGGATTATAATCGGTAGCTAGTGCTAGTGGCAAACCAGCATCGATTATTTTTCGTGCAGGGGTATACGGAATACTGATAAAATAGGAGCAACTAGGTAAGGCAACAGGCATTGTTTGACTATTTTGTAAAGCCAAAATGTCTTCATCGGTTATAATTTCTAAATGGTCTACAGTTAGCGCACCATTTTCTACGCAAGTTTTTATACCGCCAATGGCCGTAAATTGATTGACATGAATTTTTGGGATTAAGCCATATTTTTTTCCGGCTTCCATTATCATTTCTGTTTCTTCAATAGAAAAATAGCCAGTTTCTAGAAAGGCATCTATATAATCTGCTAGATTTTCTGCAGCAATTTTAGGTAACATTTCATCGATCAGTAATTTAAGGTAACCCGAATGGTTTTCTTTAAATTCGATTGGAAAAGCATGTGCTCCTAAAAAAGTAGCTTTAATAGCAATAGGATAGTTGGCTTTTAGCTGTTTAATAACCCGTAACATCTTTAATTCGCCTTCAACGGTTAATCCATAGCCAGACTTAATTTCGACCGCCCCTGTACCTTGTTGCATGATTTCTTGCAATCGTACTTCGGATTGTTCGTATAATTCCTCTTCGGAAGTTTCATTTAATTTTTTTGCTGAATTTAATATGCCACCTCCACGACTGGCAATTTCCTCATACGATAAGCCGTTGATGCGATCCACAAATTCTTGAATTCTATTTCCAGCATAGACAATATGAGTGTGACTATCCACCCATGTAGGAAGAATTACGCGATCTGTAGCGTCAATCACTTTTGCATTTGGTAACGATGGACAATTTACCATCGGACCAAAATCAATAATGAGATTGTTTTCGATCAAAAGGTATGCATGATCTATTTTTGGGAGTAGTTTCATTTCGTTACCCGAAACTTTTTCTACAGGGATTTCCCGAACTTGAAGCAGTTCTTTTATGTTGATGAATAATGTTTTCATTAATTATAGTATTCAATTTTTCGTTTCCAAATAAACATGGGTTTTCCATTTACTGATTTCGTTTGTTCAATCCAATTTCCTTTTTCATCGTCTTTATAATCAAAAGTTATTGTGAAATTTTCATTATATTTTTTACTTATTACTTTAACTAATCTGCTTTTTTTTCTAAAGTAACTAAATTCATAATTATTAGGTTTTGAAAAGGAATTGGTATAAAACCTTTTGATGTTATTGTTTGCATCATATTCAAAATTATATTCAATTTCATATCCAGTTACAATATATTTTCTTTGTATTATTTAGTTATTATCATTGTACTTCATAACAAATCTATTTACGATACTATCTTTTTTTGTGTACTCGTTTGTAGAATAATTCTGTAATTCTATTAATCTATTTTTTTCATCATATATTTTTTTCCAAACCAAAATTTTTTCATCATCAGAGTGTGAATTATTTAATTGAATTTGTTTTCCCATTTCATTATTGGTGTAATGACTTGAAAAATCAAAACCATTTTCATTAAATTTTTTTATTTGAATTAAATTTTTACTTTCATCATAACTATAGTATTTGTAAGAATAATTATTATTATTATCTTCATTCATAGTAAAATAAATCTCCGATATCAATAAATCATTCAGATAGTTTTTCTTTATTATTACATTATTAGTATCATCATAATATTCTTTTATTTGAGTAATACTATCGTTTTCATCATATTTATATTCAAATTTTCTGTAAACTGAATTATTACCTTCAAACCAAGTTTCTACAGTTTTTAAGCCTTCTTGATTGAATTTTTGTTCTCTATTTTTATATTTTACATATCTTGAATTTTGCCAGTCTTCTTCAAAAAGAATGTCATAAATATCTGGAGAACCAACTGTAGCAATTCCAAATTGATAAAGACTATTTATATCACAATCTAAACAATTCTCAGGTATTTTTGGTTGTTCCTCTAGATAAATTAAGTTTTCATTAATTGATTTAACTTTTCCAATAATATTAGCATCTTGAGCAACTATATTTAAAGAAAATAAAAAGATATATAAATAATTTTTTAAGTACATCTGTTAAAGATTTTACGTAAAAATACTTCTCATTTTTAAAAACTCCTATCTTTATGTCAAAATTTATTGGTTTGAGAAAAATTAAATATAAAAAAGGCAGAAAAGTTCAGCCCTCTGTGCTAGAATATACAGGTATTCACAGAGATATTGTAACTGAATTACAATTGTTTGTTTATGATCAAAATGACATTACTGAATTTCATCAAATAGATGTAGAAGCAATTGAATCGCATATAGATTCAAAAAAAGTGAATTGGGTCAACATTCATGGTTTAAATAACACTAATGTTATTCAATCTATTGGATCGACTTTTGGAGCAGATAATTTTATTATTGGTGACATTTTAAATACCACAAAACGAACAAAATTAGAAGAGTATAGTGATATTTTGTTTTTTAATGTGAAGTCTTTATTGCCCATGGAGGCTTCAGATAATATAAGCGTAGAACAAATTAGTTTTTTACTCAAAGATGATGTTCTCCTGTCATTTCAAGAAAAACGAAGCGATTTTTTCTCGCATATTCGAGAGCGTATTCGTACCAATTCGGGAATAGTAAGAACTAAAAAGGCCGATTTTTTATTGTATTTATTATTGGATGCGATCATTGAAAATTTTTATATCACGCTTGAAAGCGAAGAGGATAAAGTAGATAATTTGATCAACTTAATTAAAGTAAATACTAAACCCGAAACTTTAGAGCATCTTGAGAAGCACCGTGATAATTTAAATTATTTGAAGCGTTCAATTATTCCCCTTCGTGATTCGTTGTATTCGATTAAGACGATTAAGGATGATAATGTTTTTAATGCAATTGAACAAGATAATTTTTCGTTCTTTTCGCGTCTGCATCAAAAATGTTTGGAATTGTTGGAACAAATTGAATCCGATTTGAGTACGCTAGATAGTGCTTCAAATTATTTCTTTTCAGCGCAAAATCATAAGATGAATGAAGTTATGAAAACGTTGACAGTAGTTTCTATGTTTTTTTTACCGCTCACTTTTATTGTTGGGGTTTATGGAATGAACTTTAAAAATTTTCCTGAGTTGGAGTGGGAGAATGGATACTTTATTATTTGGGGAATCATGATACTATCAGTCATCTTCATGTTTGCCTACTTTAAGGTAAAAAAATGGTTTTAATCTTGCGGTATTCGCTTAAAATAATTTAATAATATATTGTTCAAAATAAATATTCCTATTATCTTTGACAAGAATTCATAAATTCCGGAAAAATCATGTTTGAATTTCAACAGTACCTAGGTTTTTTACTTTTCTTAACCATTTTAACTATTGGTTTTTGGTTGATGATTTTCTTAGTAGGATTCGTTCAATATTGGTTGGGCGGTGCTATCATAGAATTGATTAAAGAGAGAAGAAACAAAAACAAAGAAGAGTAAAAATTTAATTTTTACCTGAAAATAAAAAGTCCCGATGCAATCGGGACTTTTTTATTTTAATTATTAGGGCTGTCCGATAAAATCACCTTCTCCGCCTTCTTCACGTTTTGTTCGTTCTTTATCCGTTTTCTTTTTGTTGAAACGATATGTAAAAGATAATGTAATTTGTCTTACTCTCATTTGCATTTCGCTATACGAACTTACCACGTTTTCAATATGTGTTTCAATAATTCGTTTTTTTGAATTGAAAACATCACTAACATTCAATGCGATGGTTCCTTTATCATTCAATACATCTTTACTAAATGCAAGATTAATACCATAATTTCCTAAGCGCTTTCCTTGAGCAGTTGTTTGAGGAGCCTCATAAGAGACATTCGTTTGCCAATCTATTTTAAAAGGTAAGCTTATTTTTGAACTTAAACGTGAAGTCCAAGTTAGGGCTATATTGTCAAAATTTTGTACAACAACTGCATTTAAATAGTTTGTATACCTATAATTTCCTTGAGTTTCATTGCGAAAAAGATTGAAATTTCCATTTAAACGCCACCATTTATAAGGGGTGTAGTTTAAATTGAATTCAAAACCGGCACGGTATTCTTTGGCCAAGTTAATGGGTGTGCTAATGATAACCGGGACGCCTTGAACAAACAAACCAGATTCTTTTCTAATAAATTGAAAGGCAGCATTCGTAACATTTACATAGGCAGAAGTACTAAAAGTAATTTTATCCCATTTTGTTAAATATCCAACGTCTATAGCGTCTGTTAATGAAGGGTTTATGTCTGGGTTTCCTTGGAAGACATTAATATTACTAGAGTAGGTTGAAAAGGGATTCAGAAATCGCCCACGAGGTCTATTAATTCTTTTACTATAACTAATACTCATTGAACTTTTTTCTGAAATTTCATAATTCAGAGTCGCTGAAGGAAATAAATTATTATATTTTTTGTTGTTATAATCATTAGCGGTTAACGAATTGACATCAATGTTGCTGTCTTCAAAACGCAAACCTAGGAAATACGAAAATTTATTGATTTTGGATCCGTATTGTGTATAAAATGAATTTACATATTCATTATACTCTAAAGTGTTTGAATAGGAAGATGTTGGTGCAATTTCAAATTCGGTGATTCCTTCTTGAAAACTACCTCTATAACCCGCTTCAAAACGTCCGTCTTTACCAATAGGTAATACATAATCTGTTTGAAAAAGATTACGTTGTTGGGATTGTTTGTTATCGGTAATTTCTGTAAATAAGGTACTTGGATCTCCTATAATTTGATCATAAATGGTTGCAATTTCATTTTCTCTATTTTGAGAAACCGCGATGTCTACGGTCAATTGATGTCCGTCTTTTTCAAATTTTTTAGTAAAGTTCGACGTATACTCAATACTAAATTCATCACTATTGGCATCATTCAAACGATTTCTAACAAAAGTAGGATTTTGCAATGCATCATAGTTGTAAAAAAATACATTATCTGGGTTTTTGCCAGAACTCTCTCTAAAGGTCAAAGCATTGGTCCAAGTTAGCGATTTGCTCAAATTTAAATCAATTCCAAAATTCGCATTGTATCCTTCACTTAAGCGTTCGTTAGTTCTTCGTTCATTAATGTATCGACTTGTTGTGCCATCCGAATTAAAATATTCAGCATTGGTTAATGAATTCCCTGGATTATTTCGGTAATTGTAACCAAAGTTGGAAAATAAATTAAAGTTGGTTCCCTTTTTATTTAAACTGGTGCTTACGCCATAATTTTCTGGATCTCCTGTAGAAACAATGATAGAACCATTAATTCCGTTCGATTTTCCTTTTCGAATCACAATATTAATGATTCCACCTCCACCTTCTGCATCGTATCGAGCCGAAGGATTAGTGATTACTTCTACTTTTTCAACTGCATCAGCAGGTAGTAATTTAAGGGCATCAGCTACATTTATTCCAGCCAATCCTGAAGGTTTTCCATCAATTAATATTTTAACATTTTCATTTCCTCTCAAAGCAACATTTCCTTCAGTATCAACAGTAACTGAGGGAACGTTATCTAAAACATCACTTACGGTTCCACCTTTGACCATCATATCTTTGCCTACATTATAAACTCTTTTATCTAATTTGATTTCAACAGTTGATTTTTCTGCAATAACAACAACATCTTGCAATTGTGAGATGTCGGCTTCTAAAGTGAATGTACCTAAAAAAGCATTTTCGGTATACTTTTTTGCAGCAATTATTGTTTTTTTATAGGACATCAATTCAATTTCACCTGAATATTCGCCTGGGGTAATTTCAAAAGTAAATGTCCCAGTGGCATCTGTCATAGCCCCAAAAAGCTCTTTGGTAGTAGTGTTTTTAAATGAAACAGTGGCATATTCAATAGCAACTTTGCTGCCTTTTTCAAGCACTTTCCCGCTAATGGATATTTTTTTTTCTATTGGTTTTTGAGCAACTACACTCAATGGGAATAGTACTAAAAGTAGGATTAACTGAAAATAATTTTTCATATGTAATTTTATAAAAATGAGATTGCAAAATTAGACTTTGGTTTCGCCTAATTTTCCTAAATCTATGTTAATATTATAGGTCTAATTCGTTTATTTTATCAAGTGGTAGCGCAATTACAGCTTTATTGCCAAAAACCACTACAGGGCGTTCTATTAATTTTGGATGGGCCAATAGTGCAGCGATTATGTCAATATCTGATAGTTGCTTGTTTTTGAAGTTTTCTATCCAAATAGCTTCTTTTGTACGCACTAATTCAAGGGGTTTGATGCCTAATTTATGAATGACATCTTTCAATTCCGGTTCTGAAAATGGGTCGGTCAAATAGGTGCGTATTTTAAATGGTTTATTAATCTTTTCAAGAGCGAACAAACACTCACGAGATTTGGTGCATCTTGGATTATGGTAAATGGTAATCATTTTGTATTTTTGTTCAATTCTGGTACAAATGTAAACTATTCATTATGTTTATTAAACAAGCTTTTCAAAAAGAAACCGATTCATTAGTAATAATTTTGAATTTCTTTAAATATTTAGGCGGTTCTTTTGTGGTGTTTTTAGCTGCTTTACTGGGTCAAATTCCTTTATCCGTAGCTATGTTGTTATCCGATAAAACGCCTCAAACTATGGATGAGATGTATCAAATTTTGGATGCAAACCTTGTTTTAGTATTATCACTATTCAGTTTTGTGTGTGCTTTTGTTGGATTGTATGTGGTAGTTGAAAAATTACACCATCAAAAATTTATTACCATCATCACATCGAGAACAAATGTTGATTGGAAACGTGTTTTTCTTTCTTTTGTTGTTTGGTCAATAGTATCCATAACTGCTTTTTTTATTACGTTTTTAATAGATTCTGATACTATTATATGGCAATTCAAACCCTTACCATTCTTTTTGTTATTTTGTATTACTATTGTTTTAATGCCCATACAAACCACAACTGAGGAATTGGTTTTTAGAGGGTATTTAATGCAAGGATTCTATAATTTAGCTCAAAATAAGTGGTTTCCGTTACTTATGACATCGATTATCTTTGGAACCATGCATATTTTTAACCCTGAGGTAGAAAAAATGGGATATCTTATTTTAGTGTATTACATTGGAACAGGATTGTTTTTAGGGATTATTACCTTGATGGATGAAGGAACTGAATTGGCATTAGGTTTTCATGCTGCAAACAATATGGTAGCTTCTTTATTGGTAACAAGTGATTTCACTGTTTTTCAAACACCTTCTATTTTTAAAGACATTTCAGAGCCTTCGATCAATTTTGAAGTATTTATTCCCGTATTGATTTTATTCCCGCTATTAGGATACTTTTTCTCCAAAATATACAAATGGAGTAATTGGAAGGATAAACTACTGGGTTCAAAATCGCAAACTGAGAATTTGTAACGATATGAAACCAAATTTCCGAGAGATACATCCTTGCTTTAGAATAAATGGAATTGCTTTAGATAAAGAAGGCCTATATGATTTGGCTTATTGTTACAGCAAAGAAGGTGCGCCCAATGAAAAAGAAATCGGTCACTTTTTGTTGGAGTGGTTGGATACTGCCGACACACTTCAATTGAAAACTTCAGGAACAACAGGTACTCCTAAAGTTATTACCGTTTCCAAACAGGCCATGGTACACTCTGCATTAGCTACTGCCGAGTACTTTAATTTGCATTCGGGTAACACAGCCTTACTTTGTTTACCTGCGCGCTATGTGGCTGGAAAAATGATGTTGGTTCGGTCATTAATTATTGGATTGGAATTGGATATAATACCCGCAATATCTAGTTTAGACGCTTTATTGCCAGAAAAAAAATACGATTTTGTAGCTTTAGTACCCTTACAAGTCCAACATAATTTTAATCGTTTACAGCAGTTTGCAAAGATTATTATTGGTGGTGCACCTGTTTCAAAAGTACTTTCAGAAGACTTACAATTAATTGATTCGGAAATATTTGAAACGTATGGAATGACCGAAACCATTACTCATATTGCTGCCAAAAGAGTAGGAGACGATCATTTTTCGGTTTTACCCAATGTTGCAATAGCTGTTGATGAACGTAGTTGTTTGATTATAAAGGCACCTTTAATTTCAGAAGCGGACATTAAAACTAATGATATTGTAGAGCTTTTATCGCCCCATTCGTTTAAATGGATTGGACGTTATGATCATGTAATCAATAGTGGTGGAATTAAAATTTTTCCAGAACAATTGGAATTAAAGTTATCCAGCCAATTTAACACCCCTTTTTTTATTACTGGATTACCCGACGAAAAATTAGGACATAAAGTTGTTTTGGTTATTGAAGGGGAGCCTTTTGAAGTTTCTAAAAATTACTTTGCACCGCTCGAAAAATACGAACATCCAAAAGAAATACTATTTATCCCTGAATTTGTTCGTACCGAAACGGCCAAAATAGACATAAAAAAAACCCTATTTTCTATAGGGTTTTAACTATTCTTACTTGTATTTGATATAAAATTTATTGGTAAATACGGTAATATCATTAATTGAGGTTATGCTCTCAGTGGATTTTTGCCATTCATTAGTTGGTTGAAGGCGAATTTTTTTAGTTCCTATTTGTATGTCAACTGGCATATTAAATTGGGGTTCGTCTGTTTTCCATCGGTATTGAAAGCTGTTATTGTCTGCTTGAATTTCAAGGAGAGGTATAGCGGTATAATTTAAATATTGATTGAAAACAGCTGTTAAATTGTACCCCGTTTCTCTATTGAAATAATCAATTACAGTGGGAGTGTCGATAATTTGTTTTTTATAGGTTTCAGCATATTTTAATAAGATTGCCCACCATTTTTCATCATTATCAACGACATGTCTTAATGTATTCAATAAAAGGGAACCTTTGTAATACATGTCACCAGAACCTTCTCTGTTGACGCCAAATTTTCCGATAATTGGTTTATCGTTACGCACATTTCTTGATTGCCCGTTTACATATTTCATCGCAGCTTCATAGCCTTGTGTACATTCGATAAATACGGTTTCTGTATAGGTGGTAAATCCTTCGTGAATCCACATATCAGCGATGTCTTTGCTGGTAATACTATTGCCAAACCATTCGTGCCCGGTTTCATGGATGGTGATATAGTCAAATTTCATGCCCACACCTGTACCCGATAAATCCATTCCGCGGTACCCTTTTTTGTACTGATTTCCGTAAGCTACAGCACTTTGATGTTCCATGCCTAAATAAGGAGTTTCTACTAATTTATATCCATCTTCCCAAAACGGATATTTTCCAAATTTTAATTGAAAACAATCCAGCATTGGTTTGACATCTGCTTCAAAGTGTTTTCTAGCTTTTTCTTCGTTTGCCCGCAATACATAATAATCCAAATCCAATCCATTGTGTTCATCATGTATGTGAACATAATCTCCAATATTCAATGTAATGTCATAATTATTGATTGGATTTTTTACTTCCCAATCCCATCTAGTATAACCATTTTCTAGAGCTTTAGAGCCTAAAAATCGACCATTAGAAACATTCATTAATCCGTTTGGAACTGCAACTTTAATAGTTGCCCCTTGGTTTGGCTCATCAGATTGAGAATCTTTACAAGGATACCAAAGACTTGCACCAGTGCCTTGAACTGCAACTCCAATGAAATCTAAACCATTACTATCTTTCTTAAATACAAATCCTCCATCCCACGGTGCATTTCTTGCTATTATAGGATTTCCATGGTAGGTAAAATGAAGCGTATAAACTTTATTTTTCTCTAAGGTATTTTTAAACTGAATGAATACAGCATTTTCCTCGCGCATGAATTCTAATTTTCCAAGTTCTTTTGAAGAGATGCCATCGATGAGCATATTATCAAAAAGATCGAGCTGTATTTTTTTAGTGGGTTGTACCACTTTAAAAGTAATGTCATTAAAACCTATAATTTCCTTTTTGGTGGGATCGACTTTCAAATCTAAATCATAACGGAGTACATCAAAACATGTACGTTCAAATGGCAATCCCCCTTGAAGCGAATCTCTTCTTGTAGTTTCTTGCGCAAAAGAAAGGGTATAGCCTAAGAATAATAAACCAACTAGATATATTTTTTTCATAATTATTTTCATAATAATGGTTATTAGATGACTAATGTACGAATTTGTTACAGTGGATGATAAAAAAGAAGTTTTTGAAGGGAAAGACAGAACCTCTGGAGCAACAAAATACACAGCTACTCGTGCAGATTTAATTTTCGGATCTAATTCAGAATTAAGAGCCTTGGCAGAAGTGTATGCACAAAATGATAACAAAGAAAAATTTGTTAAAGATTTTGTTGCAGCTTGGACAAAAGTAATGAACTTAGATCGTTTCGATTTAAAAAAATAAGAAGTTATTTAAAATTGAAAAATCCGTTACATGTATATTTGTAACGGATTTTTTATTGTGATACTGTTGCTTTATTTTATAGCAATCATTGAAATTTCTATGTTTACGTTTTTTGGTAAACATGCTACTTGTACCGTTTCTCTGGCTGGAGCTGTTGCTTCATTAAAATAGGCGCCGTATACAGCATTAATTCTGCTAAAATCTTCCATATTCATGATGAAAATAGAGGTTTTTACAACGTTTTCAAAAGTCATTTCTGCAGCCGCTAAAACTGCTTTCATGTTTTCCATAACCTGTTTGGTTTCAGATTCAATATCGTCCATTACAAGTTCCATTGTAACTGGATCTAGAGCAATTTGTCCAGAGGTATAAAGTGTATTTCCTGCAAGAACTGCTTGATTATAGGGACCAATAGGAGCGGGTGCATTTGTTGTAAAGATTATTTTTTTCATGCTATTAAAGTACTACTTGATTAGTGTTTAATTGAATACTCTATCAGGTAACTGTCTCTTATCGTATTTGATATCACTTAACATACCTGATGAAATTCCAATAAAGAATCCCCAATACGTATTGGTACCAAATGGAACCCAATTGAAACTCATGCGCCAACTTTCCAAATCTCTTTCAAAACGCAATTGGGTAAATGTTACTCCTTGTTGTTTGAAATCATATCCCGATGAAAATCCTACTTTCCAGCGCGGCGCAAGTTCGATATTTCCTGATGCCATTAAAGAATGTGAACCTATTTCATCTTGTCGTTTAGCATTATTATAAGTTACCGAATATGCAAAGCGAAGATCCCATGGGAGTTTTGTACTATACCATTCGGTTTTATTGTTTTCTTTTTCCTCTTCGTCTTTGTCAAATAAACTTTGTCTAGCATCACTTAAGTCGGTATTTCTGCCAAATAAGTCATCACCGGAACCACCATTTTGTTGATTTTGTTGGTTGGTTTTTTTCTCACCGTCTTTGCTGGAAAAAGCATAATTTATCGTCACATTGGCACTAGTCATGCGAAACAAACTTCCGCCATTGTCAATATTAAAGGTGTTGATCCTTTTGCCTGAATTATCAATAGCATAGGGGTCTAAAGTAGCTCCAAAATTAATATTCATTTTTTGCTTAAACAACTGGGTACCACCACTCATTCGTACAGGAGACCAAGCAAGAGAATCAGCAGCAATGTCATAGCTGGTAGCAAAATTCAAGTTGTTGAGTAACATGATTTTTTTTGATTCTCCTTTTTTACTTTCCTTGTCTGCTGTTTTGGCTTCAAAAGTATTACTCACCGAAAAACCTAAATTATTGGAGTAGTTTTTTCCGGGGGCTCCAAATAATCCACCATCAAATTTAGTGTATTCTGCAGTCGTTAAACCAGTAGCATCTATAGCATAGGTGTCATAATATTTTTCAAAACTTGGGGTGTAGCTATAAGAAATATTGGGACGAATAACATGGCGAATGGCTTGAATTTTTTTATCCTCACCAAAGTTAAATGTTCCATATATTGTAGTTCCTATTCCGGCCGAAAAATTATAGGTTCTAAACGTTTCAAATCCTTTTTGATCTTGGGTAACTACGGTATTCTCAACGGAACTAAAATATTTTTGTATGGTATTAAAAGCCCATACTTCATTATAAGCAGCGCCCATAGAAACACTAAAATATTTTAATATTTTAAAATTGGTATTGATGGGAATACTGTGTTGAAAACCTGTTTTTGCATCGCGAAACATTTGAGGTTTAAAAAATAACGAATCCGCAGTTTTTATTCGATTTTCACCTCTTATATTGTATTGTATGTTGATGTTTTTTATAAATCCTTTTTTGATTCCATCTTTCGGTGCAAAAGGAAAAATACGGTCTACACTTGCTTGTAACGTGGGTAACGTCATGTCAATTTGCTCCGTATTTGTATTTTGTGAATGTGTAGCCGATAACGATAAGTTTACTTGCGGAACTGTTGGAAAAGTTTTAGAATACGATATCGAAGAACTCAAGTTATTGTTCAATGATGAACCCACATTGTTCATGTTTACCGATTGTCTAAAATATTTACTACTTCCTAAATTAACAGAAGCAGAGAATCTCGAATTTGCTGCTGCTTTGGCATCCTGACTGTGAGTCCACTGTATATTATACTGTTTTGACTTTATATAATCGGGAAATCCTTTTTCACTTTGAATGTTATTTTCATATCTAAAATTGAACCTACCATTGAATTTATAGCGCTTGGCATAACTACTTTCAGCCCGCAATCCATAACTTCCATTGGTGTAATAATCACCTAGAATGGCCAAATCGTAATATTCACTCAAGGCAAAATAATAGCCACCATTTTGGAGGAAATATCCCTGCCTATTGTTTTGTCCTGGTGTGGGTACAATAAAACCAGAAGTACTTTTTTCACTCATTGGGAAATAGGCAAAGGGCAAAAAGAGAGGAGTGGGTACGTCAGCAATGACTAAATTTGTGGGTCCTACTACCACTTTTTTCTTCGGCACAAATTTTACTTTAGTGACATAAAAGTAATATTCCGGATCATCAATATCTTTTGCAGTGGTAATTCGTGCTGATTTCATAAATACAACCGAATCATTTTCTCTTTTGGCAATTTCAGCCTTAATATTCATTTCCCCTTGTTTGGTTCTCGAATTCCAAATTAACGCTTTGCCGGTGGTATTGTTATAAACTAAAGAATCGGGTTCGACTATATTTGTTCCTTGAGTGAACACTGGTCGTTGTATGTAATTTCCAGCAGTATCTTTTATTCGTCCTGCGTAAACTTGCTTTTTTTCAAAGTCATATACAATAACTCCAGCTTTGATATCAAAATCGGTGTAAACTATTGAGGCTTCGTTATACAGTGTAAGTTGTTTCTTTTTTTGATCTATTTTCTCATAGTCTTTGGCATTCATTTTAACGATACCTTCCAATGCGTTTTTTTTCTTTTTTATGGAGTCATTGGTCTTGCTTGGCTTCGGACTGTTTGCAATAGTAGAATCCAATTTTAACGTATCGGTAAGCTTAATTTCCTGAGCAAATCCAAGCGAATTTCCAATTGTTAGTAAAATTACTAATAAAACGATATGAATTAACTTTGTATACAATGCTTTTAATGCTATTTTTGTAAAAATTTGGCTTACTTTTTGAAGGCTCAAACTTACATATATTTTTTTCGCAAAAATAATGTTTTAATAAAATTATAACTTATAAACCGTTTAATTTATACTATGGTAGTTAATAATGCAATGAAATACCTTTTACTCTCACTTGTTTTTATGGGTACAAGTTTGACATTTGCTCAACAAAATAGTCCTTTTAAAGTTGTTTTAGATGCCGGTCATGGTGGAAAAGATCCTGGAACTATGCGAGGCACTATTCGTGAAAAAGACATCGTATTAGATGTTGTTTTACGTCTAGGAAAATTGCTTGAACAACAGTCTGGAATTAAAGTTATTTATACCCGTAAAACGGATGTTTTTATTGAATTGAGAGAACGGGCACAAATCGCAAATAAAGCTAAAGCAAATTTATTTCTTTCGGTACATTGTAACGGTGTAAAGAGTACGGCGGCTAAAGGAACTGAGACTTTTGTTATGGGGATGTCACGAACCGATACAAATTTAGATATCGCAAAAAAGGAAAATGGGGTTATCTTTTTGGAAGATGATTACAACCAAAAATATAAAGGATTTGATCCAAACAATCCTGAAACCTTATTGGGTTTAAAAATATTACAAGAAGAATTTTTAGGTCAAAGTATTGAACTAGCTTCCGAAATCGAAAAGAATTTTAAATTAACGAACCGTTTTTCACGTGGGGTAAAGCAACAACCTATTTGGGTTTTGGACGCTACTGTTATGCCTGGAGTATTGGTTGAGTTAGGATTTGTTTCTCACGCAGAAGAAGGGCAATATATAAGTTCGGATGCTGGTAAAGATGAAATGGCCCAATCGTTATTCAATTCAATCATTGCCTATAAAAATACATTTTTTAGTCCAACTGAAGTTACTTTCTCAATGAATAATCATACCGATTCGGTAGCTGCAGAACCTACAGCTGCACCTATTGAAAAAGAAAATGAGGCTGCAGTTAAAGGTACGCATTACAAAGTGCAATTGGAAGCTGGTACTAAGAAAATAGAATTAATACCTTCTAATTTTAAAGGCTTAGATGCAATTTCATTTACATTTGATAGTAAGAAGTATAAATATTTTTATGGGGACGAAACCGATTTTGAAGCCTGTAAAAAACGCTTGGCAGAAGCAAAAAGTAAAGGGTATAAATCGGCCTTTATAGTAACATTTGACAATAAATAATAATAAGATATGATACGAAAGATCCTAGTTATTTGGGTAATATTCCAAGGTATATACGGATGGTCTCAAGCAACAAAATTTAAAGTTATCCTAGATGCAGGTCATGGTGGTAAAGATTTCGGAGCAGTTTATCATGGATCTATTGAAAAGAATATAGCATTAAAAACCGCTTTAAAAGTTGGCGAACTTTTAGAAAAAGATCCTCAAATTGAGGTGGTTTATACCCGAAAATCGGATGTTTTTGTAGAATTGCAACAACGGGCAAATATTGCTAATAAATCCAAGGGGAGCATATTTGTGTCGATGCATTGTAATGCCAATAAAAATGAAGCGGCTTCTGGAAATGAAACCTATGTAATGGGGATTACTCGTAATGCTGCGAATTTAGCGGTGGCCAAACATGAAAATGAAGTTGTGTCGTTAGAAGCTGATTATAAAATTAAATATGATGGATACGATCCAAAATCACCTGAATCGGTAATTGGAATTAATATTTTACAAGAAGAATATTTAGATCAAAGTATTGAATTGGCAGATAAAGTGCAACAATTTTTTACCAAAAAAACAAACAATAAAAATAGAGGTGTTAAACAAGCTGGATTTTTGGTTTTGCGCCAAATTACAATGCCAAGAGTGCTAATTGAGATGGGATTTATTTCCAATAAGCAAGAAGGTGCCTTTTTAAATTCAGTCGGAGGTCAAAACAAATTAGCTGAAGCCATAGCGAGCTCTATTTTGCAATATAAAAAAGAATTTTTTGCGTCAAATAAAACCGCCAAAGCAGCTTCTGTAGTCGCTGCTGATAAAACTCCCGAAAAACCTGTGACTAAAGAAAAACCAGTAGTCAAAGAAACACCGAAACCAGTAGCACATAGCACCAAAGGAATTGTTTTTAAAGTACAGATTTCGGCAAGTCCGAGTGATTTAGAGCCAACTGCAGTCGATTTCAAAGGTTTGTATCCGATTTTTAAAGAACCCGCTGGAAAATTATTTAAGTATTATTTTGCGCAAGAAAAAAAATATGATGTCATCCAAAAAAGACTAGAAGAAGCTAAGAAAAAAGGCTTTGAATCGGCTTTTGTGGTAGCGTATAAAGATGGTAAAAAAATAAGCGTTTCAGAGGCAACTAAAATAAAATAAAAGATTAATTTTGTTTAAAATATTCAATTTTGAAAATATCAAGAGAAATTAAAACGGCCGTATTAGTTATTATGTCGATTCTTATGTTCCTTTGGGGATATAATTTTTTGAAAGGAAAAAATTTATTCGATTCCAGTAACAAATTATATGTGGTATATGAAAATGTAGCCGGATTAGCAACCTCTGCTCCCGTAACCTTAAACGGTTTGACCATAGGAAAGGTTAATTCAATAACCATCAATCCCGATGGAAAACTCTTGGTAGAATTACACATTACTACCGATTTTCCTATTTCTAAATCCAGTATCGCAGAAATTTATGATTCGGGTATAGTGGGTGGTAGACAAATTGCAATTAAACCCAATCTTTTAGACAAGAATTATACTGTTTCTGGTGATTATCTTCAAGCTTCGAGTAAATTAGGATTAACTGATGCACTGGCCCAACAATTAGAACCCTTGCAAGCAAAAATTCAAGAATTGTTAGAAAATGCAGATGTTTTATTTACAAATGTTAACGATATTTTAGATTCAAATACACGTAAGAATCTTAAAAATAGTATAGCTTCACTTGATGCTACATTAGCCGAGTTTAGTGTGGCATCTAAAAATATTAATGACTTGATTGCGACAAATAAATCCAATTTAAATAGTATGGTTTCTAAATTTGATAAAACGGCTGGTAATTTTGCGCAAATTTCAGATTCTTTAGCCAAGTCTAATTTGGGTCAAACAGTAAGAAATTTAGAAAAAACACTGGCTAATGTTGATAAAATTATGGCCGAATTAGAGCAAGGAAAAGGCACTATGGGTAAATTAATCAAGGATGATGCATTATACACTAATTTTTCTAAAACATCCAAAGAATTAGAGTTGCTGTTGCAAGATGTTCGCTTGCATCCAACTCGTTATGTAAACGTTTCCCTGTTTGGAAAAAAAAATAAACCGTATGTGACTCCGGTAAACGATACAATTAAAAAATAAACGAATCCTTTTATGAGTTTTTTAGACAATATATTATTTGCTCTTGTATTAGCAATTGGTGTGGGTTATTTTACAATGAATGTAAAAAAACTTATCCGTAATATCAATTTGGGTCGCGATGTCAATCGAAAAGATAATTCTTCGGAGCGCTGGAAAAACATGATGATGATCGCTTTTGGTCAATCAAAAATGGTGAAACGTCCTGTTGCGGGCATTCTTCACATCATTGTGTATGCCGGTTTCGTTATCATCAATATAGAAGTGATAGAAATCATCATTGACGGACTTTTTGGGACCCATAGAATATTGTCGTTCATGGGTGGTTTTTATGATGTATTGATTGCTTCGTTTGAAATATTAGCAGTATTAGTTTTATTTGCTGTGTTTGTATTTTGGATACGAAGAAATGCAATCAAATTAGCCCGTTTTGCAAGTTCAGATTTAAATGGTGCTCCAAAAAAGGATGCCAATTATATTTTATATTTTGAAGTCGTCTTGATGACTTTATTTCTTGTTATGAATGCAGCCGATTTGCATTTACAACAATTGGGTATTGGACATTATGATAAAGTAGGTAGTTTTCCAATTTCTCAATTTATAGCACCGCTTTTTAATGGAGTGAGTGAAGGGATAATGGTAGTCATTGAACGAGCTTCATGGTGGTTGCACATTATTGGGATCTTAATTTTCTTAAACTATTTATATTTTTCAAAACACCTTCATATTTTATTGGCTTTTCCCAATACTTTTTATGCTGATTTGAATGCCAAAGGTAAACTGGATAATTTAGAAAGTGTAACCAACGAAGTGAAATTAATGATGGATCCAAATGCAGATCTGTTTGCTGCCCCTGCCAATCCGGAAGCTGTACCGGCAAAATTTGGTGCTTCTGATGTGCAAGATTTAAATTGGGTTCAATTATTAAATGCCTACAGCTGTACCGAATGTGGACGTTGTACGTCATCTTGTCCTGCCAATCAAACCGGTAAAAAATTATCTCCTCGTAAAATAATGATGGATACGCGCGACCGATTAGAAGAAGTGGGTAAAAACATGGATGCAAACAAAGGGTTATTTATTCCGGATGGAAAATCGTTATTAAACGATTACATCACTACAGAAGAATTGTGGGCATGTACATCTTGTAATGCTTGTGTGGAGGAATGTCCTATTAGCATTAGTCCGTTATCCATTATCATCGACATGCGTCGATATTTAGTGATGGAGCAAAGTGCAGCACCAACAGAATTAAATACTGTCATGACCAATATTGAAAATAATGGAGCCCCATGGCAATACAATCAAATGGATCGATTGAATTGGTCTAACGAAGCATAAACACAACAACTATTATAATGAAACAAGAAGAAATTGAAGGGAAATTACAGACATTGTCTGTAAATGGAGAATATTTAAGTCCGGTTTTACCCGAAGGAATAAAAAATTATTTAATCGATATTGATGGAACCATTTGTGATGATATTCCGAATGAAGAGCCCGAGAGAATGGTTACTGCTGCGGTTTATCCCGATGCCTTAGCAACCTTGAATAAATGGTATGATGAAGGTCATATTATCTTTTTCTTTACTTCAAGAACCGAAGAACATCGAGCAGTAACAGAAGCTTGGCTTCAAAAATACGGATTCAAATACCATGGTATGTTAATGGGAAAACCTAGAGGTGGAAATTACCATTGGATCGACAACCACTTAGTAAAAGCAACCCGATATAATGGTAAATTTACGGATTTAGTCGATAAAGAAGTTACAATTCAAGTATTCGATGACGAACAATAAAATCAAATAAAAGGGACATATAGTTTTTACCTATTTAACCATAAAACCAATTCTACAATGTCAGAAAATTTAATCGTGCCTACAATGGCCGAAATGATGGCTCAAGGGAAACAACCCGAGGTCTTGTTTTGGGTAGGATGTGCAGGGAGTTTTGATGATAGAGCTAAAAAAATAACGAAAGCTTTTGTTAAAATATTAAATCGTGCTAATGTTTCTTTTGCTGTTTTAGGAACAGAAGAAAGTTGTACAGGTGATCCTGCAAAGCGTGCTGGAAATGAATTTTTGTTTCAAATGCAAGCGGTAACGAATATTGAAGTAATGAATACCTACGAGGTGAAACGCATTGTAACGGCTTGTCCGCATTGTTTCAACACTTTAAAAAATGAGTATCCAGAATTGGGAGGGAATTACGAAGTGTTGCACCATACAGAGTTTATAAAATTATTATTGAACGAAGGAAAAATTGCTATTGAGGGCGGTCAGTTCAAAGGAAAACGCATTACTTTTCATGATCCATGTTATTTGGGAAGAGCCAATAATGTGTACGAAGCGCCACGCGATTTGATACAAAAATTGGATGCGGAGCTTGTTGAGATGAAGCGTTCTCGTGCCAACGGATTGTGTTGTGGCGCTGGTGGTGCTCAAATGTTCAAGGAACCCGAAAAAGGTACTAAAGACATCAATATAGAACGAACAGAGGATGCATTAGAAACTAAGACTGAAATTATTGCTGCTGGTTGCCCTTTTTGTAATACCATGTTAACCGATGGTATCAAACACAAAGAGAAAGAGTCTGATGTAAAAATATATGACGTTGCAGAATTAATTGCCAACGCTCAAGACCTATAACAAGTATTAAGAGGTATTGCAAGAGTATTAAATGCTACTTGATGTATAAATATCGATAAAAAAAACGAAATATTATGAAAAAATTTATTGCAATACTATTAGTAATCACCTCAAGTGCTGTTTTTGCACAAAAATTATCTAAGGAAGAATTAGCTGTAAAAATGGCTGAAAAGTCATGTGAATGTGCAAATAAAGAAGAAATTTCTAAAGATAATTTTGAAATGACCTTGGGGCTTTGCATTATTGAAGCCATTAATGCTAATGAAAAAGACGTTGATAAGCATTACGGAAAGGATGTAATTAACAACGAGAAAAAAATGGAACAATTGGGTTTTGATGTCGGTAAAGAAATGGCTAAAACATGTCCTACTATTTTTAAATATATGTTTGCAGACGAAGCTACAGATGAAACTACAGAAGAAGCAGTTGCAGAAGAAGTTCCAGATCCAACCATCACAGGAAAACTAACCGAAGTAAAATCGGAACAATTTTTAATGTTTTCGGTTAAAGAAGATTCTGGAAAAATGAATCACTTTATTTTATTGAGTAGTTTTGAAAATTCCTTTTTATTGACAGATAAAATATTAAAAACAAATGATTCTATTGAGGTTTCTTACTATGAATTAGAATTGTACGATGCAAAATTAGCAAAGTTTGTATCGTATAATGTGGTAACTGATATAATTAAAAAATAACGATGTACGTACCTTTTGATACTTTACCCGAAGATGCTAAAGTTTGGATTTATCAATCCAATAGAAAGTTTTCCGATGATGAAATTACTGATATTGAAGAAAATCTAAAAGTATTTTTAGAAAATTGGACCGCACATGGACACCATTTAGAAGCTTCTTTTGTAACCCGTTACAATCGTTTTATCATTATTGCTGTAAATCAAGAAGTTCAAGCGGCTACTGGTTGTTCTATTGATGCTTCTGTACAATTTATTCAAAATTTAGAACAAAAATATGAGGTTGATTTATTGGACAAAATGAATGTTACTTTTAAAATGGGTGAGCATGTTACATTTAAGCCACTGCTCGATTTTAAAAAATTAGCCAAAGAAAAAGCCGTATCTGCCAATACAATTGTTTTTAATAATTTGGTAAATACACTAGGAGAATGGGAACAATTTTGGGAAGTTCCTGCAAGCGAAAGTTGGCACAATAGATTTTTCTAAAACAAATATTTAAACTATATTTGAAAATCATCATTCGTTATTAGTAATGATGATTTTTTTATTACACAAAACATAGATTACATGAGGTATTTACTCGTTTTTTTATTTTTTTCTCTCGCATCATTTGGACAAAAAAAATCTGCACTTACTCAGGAAGTTTGGGTAGATAGTGTATACAATCAACTTTCATTTGAGGAGAAAGTGGGACAACTATTTATGGTGGCTGCCTATTCTAATAAAGATGAAGTCCATCATAAAGCCATCGATAAATTAGTTGCCGAATATAAAATTGGAGGATTGATTTTTTTTCAAGGAGGACCTGTTCGTCAAGCCAGATTAACCAATAGATATCAAGCCCAATCAAAAGTGCCTTTATTTATTGGAATCGATGCAGAATGGGGATTGAGCATGCGTCTCGATTCTACCTATCGTTATCCTTGGAACATGACATTGGGAGCCATACAAGATGTAAAACTTATCGAAAAAGCAGGAAATCAAATGGCCAAACAATCAAAACGATTGGGAATACATTTTAATTTTGCCCCTGTTGTTGATATCAATACCAATCCTAAAAATCCAATAATTGGAAACCGTTCTTTTGGCGAAACTAAAGAGAATGTAACGACTAGGGCTTTAGCATTAATGAAAGGATTGCAAGACGAAGGTATTTTTGCAACAGCTAAACATTTTCCGGGTCACGGTGATACGTCTACCGATTCGCATCATACCTTACCTTCTGTATCCTTTGATAAAGCTCGTCTCGATGCAGTTGAACTATATCCTTATAGCGCGTTAATAAAGAATGGTCTAGCTAGTGTAATGGTGGCACATTTAAATGTACCCAGTATAGAACCTAGAGAAAATTATCCCACTTCAATTTCATATAATGTAGTAACCAATATATTAAAAAACGAATTGCAATTTCAGGGATTGATTTTTACGGATGCCCTAAATATGAAAGGAGCCAGTAACTTCAAAAAACCGGGTGATATTGATTTGGAAGCTTTTTTAGCTGGAAATGATGTGTTGCTTTTTGCTGAAAACGTTCCAGTTGCCATTCAAAAATTTAAAGAAGCTTTTGCTGATGGAAGGTTATCAGAAGAGCGTTTGGCATACTCTGTAAAAAAAATATTGTCCTATAAATACAAAGCAAAATTAAACAATTATGAGCCCATCCTTTTGGATAATTTATATGCTGATTTGAATGCGGTGGATTATGAAGCTTTAAATTATCAGTTATATGAAAATGCGGTAACAGTAATTAAAAATGATACTAAATCAATTCCTTTGGCCCAATTGGATAAAGAAAAAATTGCGTATGTGAAATTAGGTAATGACAATTCAGAGGTGTTTTTGACCAAATTAAAAAGTTATGCAAATGTTACCGAAATTACTTCAAAGGATTTAGATTCTGTATTGGTCGAGTTGCAAGATTATTCAAAAGTGATTATTGGTTATCACAAGTCGGATGGCGCTTGGAGAAACCATAATTTAACGTTTCGTGAATTATTATGGATCAATCAAATTGCCCAACAAAATGATGTGATTTTATCGTTTTTCACAAAGCCATATTCGTTATTGACCATCAAAAATTTTGAATCTATTGAAACAATCATTGTGGGCTATCAAAACAATGCGATTTCTCAATCTGTTGTTTCTCAAGTAATTTTTGGTGCCTTGGGTTCTAAAGGTAAACTTCCGGTTTCTGTAGAAGAACATTTTAAAGTAAATGAAGGAATTGAAACCTTGGCCATCCAACGTTTGGGTTTTGAAGTTCCCGAAAATGTAGGAATGAGCTCTGCGGTTTTAGCGAAAATAGATAGTATTGCTAAAGGAGCTATTGATAAAAAAATGACTCCAGGCATGCAAATTGTAGTGGCCCGAAAAGGGAAAGTGGTGTATCAAAAGGCATTTGGAACTCACACCTATGATGATGGTGCATTAGCGGTCAGAAATACAGATGTCTACGACATAGCTTCTTTGACAAAAATCATTGCCACTTTGCCAAATATCATGCAAGAATTTGACAAGGGGAATCTTACTTTGGAAACTAAATTAAAAACAATGCTCCCGGTATTCAAAGGTACAAATAAGCAAGATGCAACGCTTTTAGATATGTTGACACATCAAGCTCGTTTTCAACCTTGGATACCCTTTTATAAAGCTACTTTAGACAGTTTAAACAGACCCTCATCAAACTTTTACAGAACACAACCAAGTGTTGAGTATCAAATAAAAGTAGCAGAAGATTTGTATTTGAGAAGTGATTATAACGATACCATAATTAAAACAATTGCCAATAGTGAGTTATTGCCTAAAAAACAATATAAATACAGCGATTTTTCTTTTATATTATTTAAAGAGTATTTAGAAAAACAAAATGAACAGACTTTAGAGTATTTGGCTAAAAATAATTTTTATACGCATTTAGGAGCCAATTCGATTACTTTTAACCCGTTGCATCAATTGGATCGAGGACTTGTAATTCCTACAGAAATTGATGGCTATTTTCGCTATCAACCTGTTCATGGTTACGTACACGATATGGCTGCTGCTATGCAAGGCGGAGTTTCGGGTCATGCCGGTTTGTTTTCCAATGCATTAGATATTGCAAAAGTTATGCAAATGTATTTGCAAAAGGGAAGTTATGGCGGAAAACAATTCATAACCCCTGAAACCCTACAAAAATTTAATACCTGTTATTTTTGTAAAGATGGAAATAGAAGAGGTGTTGGTTTTGATAAACCACAATTGGGTACTGAAGGTCCAACCTGTGGTTGTGTTTCATTGACAAGTTTTGGTCATACTGGTTTTACTGGAACGATGACCTGGGCAGATCCTGAACAAGAAATTGTATATGTGTTTTTATCGAATAGAACCTATCCTGATGCTAATGCTGCTAATCGATTGTCGAAGGAGAACATCAGAGAAAACATTCAAAAAGTGATTTACGAAGCTATAATTCATTAAGTATGACCTCAAAAGCAACTACTGTAGCACAATACATTAGCGAGGCGCCAGAAGATCGAAAAGAGGCCTTGCAAAAATTACGAAAGGTAATCTTAGATAATTTGCCCGATGGTTTTCAAGAATGCATCAGTTATGGCATGATTGGATATGTCGTACCGCATTCAATTTATCCCAAAGGGTACCATTGTACACCAGAATTACCCTTGCCATTCTTGGCATTTGCCAGTCAAAAAAATAGTATTAATATTTATCATATGGGAATTTATGCCAAACCCAAATTATATGATTGGTTTGTGACTGAATATCCCAAACATTCGCCACAAAAACTTGATATCGGAAAAAGCTGTTTGCGCATCAAAAAACCAGAAAATATACCTTTTGAATTGATTGGGGAATTGGTAAAAAAAATATCGGTCTCAGAATGGATAGCAATGTATGAATCTTCTTTTAGAAAAAAATAGTATAGCCAAGTAGTAAGTACTAACAATAGAATAGTAAATTAATAATAAAAAAACGAATGAAAATTGCGATAGTATGTTATCCAACATTTGGAGGAAGTGGTGTAGTCGCGACCGAATTGGGGCTAGAATTAGCCAAAAGAGGACACGAAATACACTTTATTACGTACAGTCAACCGGTACGATTGGCCTTATTGAGTCCGAATGTACACTATCATGAAGTTCACGTCCCAGAATACCCGTTATTTCATTATCAGCCATACGAATTAGCGCTTTCGAGTAAATTGGTCGATATGGTAAAATTATACCAAATTGATGTATTACACGTGCATTATGCAATTCCACATGCTTATGCGGGATATATGGCAAAGCAAATGTTAGCCGATGAAGGTATTCATATTCCAATGGTTACTACGCTACACGGAACAGATATTACATTGGTTGGAAATCACCCTTTTTACAAACCTGCTGTAAGTTTTAGTATCAATAAGTCAGATGTTGTAACCAGTGTGTCACAAAGTTTAAAAGATGATACCTATCGTTTGTTTGATGTGACTAATGATATTATTGTTATTCCTAATTTTATCGAATTGTCACGAGAAAATACGCAAGATAATAACCAATGCCAACGTTCATTAATGGCCTCTACAAATGAACGAATTGTGACACATATTTCAAATTTTAGAAAAGTGAAACGCATAGAAGATGTAGTAAAAATATTTTTTGAAATTCAGAAAGAAGTGCCTTCAAAGTTGATGATGGTGGGTGAAGGTCCTGAAAAAGAGCAAGCGGAATATTTATGCCATCAATTAGGCATTCAGCACAAAGTAATTTTCTTTGGTAACAGTAATGAGATTGATAAAATTTTATGCTTTTCAGATTTGTTTTTATTGCCCTCTGAGACCGAAAGTTTTGGATTGGCTGCTTTGGAAGCAATGGCTTGTGGTGTGCCCGTAATATCAAGTAATTCGGGTGGTTTACCTGAAGTTAACAAAGATGAATTTTCGGGCTATCTAAGCGATGTAGGCGATGTTAAGAAAATGAGCCAGGATGCCATTTCTTTATTACAGGATTCCAATAAGTTGAAACAATTTAAATCAAATGCTTTGGAAACGGCAAAATTATTTGATATCCAACGCATCATGCCGCTGTATGAAAATCTATATTACCAAGCAATACAATCTAAACATGACTAAATTACTACCACTTCTTTTTGTATGCATGCTTTCGTGTTCAGTCCCTAAAGCCATAATTGTTGACACTTCATTTCTTACAATTTATAAAAATTCAAATGGCGGAATTGAAAAAGCAAGCTACCAACATATTAACAGCAATGAATCATATATCAAGTTAATTGAAACGTTAAAAATTGATGAATCTGAATTTAATAAATTAGTTGCCGTTAACTTTAAAGAGAAAGATGTTTTGGTTTTGTTTCAAGGTCAAAAGCCAACTGAAGGGTATAGTATTGACGTGGCAAACATACGCTGGGAAAACGAAGTTCTTCTGGTTCAGAAAACAGAAAGCCTTCCTGAAGTAGGTAAAGCAGTTGTTACAACGCGTTCAGCACCCTTTAGTATAACTGTAATTCCTAAAGCAAAAAAAATCATAATTATCGAATAAATAAAGGCTCGTTAGAGCCTTTATTATTTAATCAAATCGATAACGAATACCTAATGCTAAATCAGGTCCAAAATTATTTTCTCGATAATCTCCAGAATGCAAATAGATTTCGGGACGTACATCTAAAGTTAACTGAAGCGGAAAATCAAATTGATATTCCAAACCGACATCTCCTGTTACAAATACAAATGTGCCATTATTTGAGTTTCCATCTGAGGAATAGCGCCAACTTCCCATGCCACCTCCAGCACCGGCATACCAATTTAATCCTTTATCAATATTCCAAACCCACTGGTACAAGCCCGCCAATTTGATAGCATCAACTTCATCACTGTTTCGCCAACCCAAATCAAATTCCAATCGATTGGTGTCACTTAATTTTCTTTGATACGATAATTCAGCACCAAATCCATCATTATCACCCAATCGCAAACCAATACTGTTTTTTGAAAAATCTTGTCCTTGCGAAGTTATTACAGCTCCAAGAATAAGTACAGTTGATAAAATTACTTTTTTCATAAGGCATTTGTTTTAATAATTATTGTCAATATTTGTCAAAAAATGTGCCAATTATCTTCTTAAAATTACCAAGCTACAATTAATTAGGTATACTTTATTCTATTTGGATAAATATTTTAACTTTGTGTAACTATAATATTATTTGAATGGCTGGTAATACTTTTGGGAAAATATTAAAACTTACTACGTTTGGAGAATCGCATGGTGAAGCCATAGGTGGAATCATTGACGGATGTCCTGCCGGCTTGGTTCTTGATTTTGATCAAATTGCATACGAAATGATGCGAAGAAAACCGGGTCAATCTAGGATAGTTTCCCAACGCAAAGAAGCGGATGAAGTTCAGTTTTTATCGGGTATTTTTCAAGGTAAGACTACAGGAACGCCCATTGGTTTTATCATTCCCAATACCGATCAAAAATCAGAAGATTATTCTCATGTAAAAGAAAGTTATAGACCCAGTCATGCCGATTATGTGTATGAAAAAAAATATGGTATTCATGATTATCGAGGTGGCGGCAGAAGTTCTGCACGTGAAACTGCAAGTAGAGTAGTAGGAGGTGCTGTTGCCAAACAAATCATACCCCAAATAAAAATTACTGCTTTTGTTTCATCAGTTGGTGAAGTGAGTATTGACAAAACGTATCAAGAATTGGATTTTTCATTAATTGAAAGCAATATGGTACGTTGCCCAGATCCTGTAGTAGCTGAAAAAATGGAAGCTTTAATTGCTGCTACCAAAAAAGAAGGTGATACAATTGGAGGTACCATAACCTGTGTCATTCAAAATGTTCCACTTGGATTAGGAGAACCTGTTTTTGATAAATTGCACGCCGAATTAGGTAAAGCTATGTTGTCAATCAATGCCGTAAAGGGTTTTGAATTGGGTAGTGGTTTTTGTGGAGCCATGATGAAAGGGAGTCAACATAATGATTTATATAATCCAGACGGTTCTACACAAACCAATCGCTCAGGAGGTATCCAAGGTGGTATATCTAATGGTATGGATATTTATTTTAGAGTAGCTTTTAAACCTGTAGCCACTTTATTGCAAAAGCAAGACGTTTTAACTCATGAGGGTACTATAGTTGAACAACAAGGAAAAGGAAGACATGATCCGTGTGTGGTACCAAGAGCGGTTCCAATAGTAGAAGCCATGGCAGCACTGGTTTTAGCCGATAATTATTTAGTGCATAAAACGAGTAAACTGTAAAACAAGTTAAATTATTTTCTTAATTACACGTAGTTTATGTGTATGGCGATTGGTGTCTGCGTTGTAAATTCCTAAATGGTCAAGCCTATCAATGCGAACTTTTCCAGAGGCATGAATGATGTAGTTGTTTTCCATCATGATACCAACATGAATAATATTACCTTCTTCGTTGTCAAAGAAAGCCAAATCTCCAGGTTCGCTTTCTTCAATAAAGCTTAATGGAACACCTTGGGTAGCTTGTTGCGAAGCATCGCGAAGTAAATGATAGCCATTTAATTTATAAACCATTTGGGTAAAACCTGAACAATCGATTCCAAAAGGTGTTTTCCCACCCCATAAATAGGGTGCATTTAAATAAAGGAAAGCTGTTTTTAAGATATCTGTTTTGGGTTTTATGCCACTCACTTTGCTGCCATCAAAACTGTATTTTGAAGTGTTTATTGTACTGTTTTCTAGAAATGACAAGGAAGCTCCTAATGAAATAGGCATCAATTGGTTGTTGGGTGTAGTAATATATTCAATTAAATCAGCATTGAGAATATTAGAAGTTTCATTCAATTGGATGTAATCCTCTTTTGAAATGGTTTGGTATTGTTTATTGTCAATCCATCCGATATATCCATCATAGGCTAATTCTACTTGTGTCCATTTAGCCGTAAGCTCAATAATTTTAAAGTGTTCGCCAAATAGCAATTGGGAAACTTGCTCACTTCTGTCGCTAGCTTCTGCTCTTATCGGTATGATGGCTAAATTACAAATTCCAAACATGGAGGATCAAAATAAATAATGATGAATCTTGAATTCAATTACAAATGTAACTAAATTTCAAAATTCATCATTAGTAAATACTATAAATTATGCTCTTTCGATTACAATTGCTGAAGCACCACCACCACCATTACAAATAGCAGCTGCACCAATTTTAGCATTATTTTGATTGAGTACACTAATTAAGGTAACAATAATTCGAGCTCCAGAGCAACCCAGCGGATGTCCTAGAGATACTGCACCACCGTTAACATTTATTTTATCATTGTGTATACCTAAAATCTTAGCATTGGCCAAACCAACAACAGAAAATGCTTCATTGAACTCAAAATAATCCACATCGCCAATCGACAATCCGGCTTTATCTAGTGCTTTTGGAAGTGCTTTTGCTGGAGCTGTAGTAAACCATTTTGGTTCCTGTGCGGCATCGGCATAAGACTTAATGTAAGCCAAAGGAGTTAATCCCAATGATTTGGCTTTTGCTTCGCTCATCAATACTAAAGCAGCAGCACCATCATTAATAGTTGAGGCGTTTGCCGCAGTAACCGTTCCGTCTTTGGTAAATACCGGTGCTAATGACGGAATTTTATCTAACTTAACATTAGTGTATTCTTCGTCTTTTGTTACTAATATCGCATCACCTCTTCTCTGAGGTACTTCAACAGGAACAATCTCTGCATCAAATCTTCCTGCATCCCACGCAGCTGCAGAACGCTCATACGATTGAATTGCGAAGTTATCTTGATCTTCTCTAGAGAAGTTGTATTCTGTAGCACATAAGTCGGCACAAACCCCCATAGCGTTATTATCGTATGCATCGGTAAGACCGTCTTTTTGCATTCCATCCACTAAAGAAGTTGGCCCAAACTTAACCCCATTGCGCAAATGTACATAATGCGGAATCAAGCTCATGTTTTCCATTCCACCGGCAACTACAATTTCTGCATCGCCAGCCATAATAGCTTGTGCACCTTGCATTACGGCTTTCATTCCGCTGGCACATACTTTATTAACTGTTGTGCACGCCACACTTTCAGACAAACCTGCAAACAATGCAGCTTGTCTTGCTGGAGCTTGACCGTTTCCGGCTTGGACTACATTTCCCATTAGTACTTCATCAACCATTTTTGGGTCTAAGTTGATTTTATGTAAAGCGCCCTTAATGGCAGCAGCTCCTAATTTTGTAGCGGGTACACTGGATAAAGCACCCATAAAACTTCCAATTGGAGTTCGAACAGCAGAAACGATAACTACTTTTTTATTCATGATGGTATTGTTTTATTTGAATTGCGAATTTACTAATTATATTCTAAATTGGATAACGAAATTAGTGAAATTCTAATTCAAATCTCTATTTGAGTTAGTTATTGCTAATTTTTCGGCAGGATAATGTCAGTGTTATTTTTTTAAATTTGAGTGGTTGGTTTTTGTGTTATTTTTTTGCCCTATTTTCTATACAGTTGAAAATTAGCGTATTTTAAAATGATATTTAAAATAAAATAAAAAAAATGGTTTAATAGTTGTATATTAACGAATGAAAACTTACATTTGCAACCGCAAAAAAGATAAGTTCTTATAGAATAAAAGGAGAGGTGCCGGAGTGGTAACGGAGCAGATTGCTAATCTGTCGACGGGTAACCGTCGCCAGGGTTCGAGTCCCTGTCTCTCCGCTTTTTTTGTTTTCGGGGTGTAGCGTAGCCCGGTTATCGCGCCTGCTTTGGGAGCAGGAGGCCGCAGGTTCGAATCCTGCCACCCCGACAAAAAAACAGTACTAGGTTGCGTAGCTCAGCTGGATAGAGCAACTCACTTCTAATGAGTAGGTCCCAGGTTCGAATCCTGGCGCGATCACAAAAAAGCCTTGCATTTGCAAGGCTTTTTTGTTGAAAATAGGTTGAATTAATTATTCAATGCACTTAATGTTATTCATAAAAAAAATATCAGGCTGGGATTTGGTTTGCAACGTTTCTGAATATAATTCATTTTTTACTACATAATCTTTGGTATCGCCTGCAAATTGAATGCGCATTAATAGTACCGGATTGTTTTTTAGTTCTTCATAATTGGTTTTACCAAAAAAGAAATAACCCGTCAAGACTCTGATGTTATTTTTTTCTTTTTCATCGAAATTTAATACACTACAACTTTCTTCAGTAGTTGCAAGTAAAGTGATTATTTTTCCGTTTTTTAATTGCACGATTATTTTTGAAGAAGGATTAATGCATTTAGTGGGAATAAAATCCTTGCTTTTTTGTAATAATTGGAGTTCTAACATCGGAACGCCATTGTTGTTTAATAAACTGAAAAATAAATATTCGTTTGTATTGCCAAAATTTTTCTCATCAATTAATACTTCTTTAAGCACTTTTAAGGCAGTTGAATCTGTTTTTTCTTCTACTTCAAAAATGCAATCTTGAATTTGGGCCGAAATAGATAAGGGAAAAAATAGTATGATAAATAGGACTTGTTTCATGGTATTTAAATTTTTGTACAAAGTAAAACTATTTTTTCGTTTTTTACATTAGTCGTAAAAAAAGCAAATAGATTTCCACCATCACTAATTTTGTGTTTTTTCTTAATTTCATCTGGTTTTAAAGGAAAATTTCGGGTAGAAACATTTAATTTTTTTTGCAGCATCAGTTGTGCAATTTCTTTTTTCTGATAAGGTAAACACTGTTCAATACGAAAGGTTCGTCCAGGAAAATCGATCAACTCTTCTGATGTGTATAAATGTGTATTTAGGTGTAATTTACCTATATTAAAAAGTTCAGATATAGCTTCAAATCCACCTGATTTCATTAATGCTGCATTGGGTTCGAAAAGGTATTTTTTTGGCAAGCTCAATTGTGCTTGATAACTTTGATTCCAATCGATTTTTGTAGTTGTTGTCGTTCCTTTTTCAATGTTTACAGCAAATACTATTGGGGTTTGTGTTGCATTTTTCTCTAGTTTCCAAAGGACTTCTTTTACTTCATTAGCTACTGCAACAATATGTATTTCAGTAACATTTTTTAGTTCTAATAAACCTGCATGTAAATCGAGAATTGGTGCTGTTTTGATGAGTAGGGTATCGGTAAACTGAAAGTAAAAATCATGTAATTCTACAACATTTGGCAAACAATCTGCAAGTAAAAATACTTTTCCTTTAGCTTCGTTTCTTCGGGAAGGGTCGACATAGATACAGTCGAACTTCTGGTTCAATTGTTTGAGAATTTCTGTGCTATCGCCTTGATGACATGTGATGTTTGTACAGTGTAGCGTTGAAAAATTATGGTTTACTAGAGACGATAATTTAGCATTTAATTCACAATGAACGACCGATTGAAATTGTTTTGAAAAATAATAACTATCTATGCCGAAGCCACCGCTACAGTCAATTAATTTTTCACCAGAAACCAATGATGCTTTGTATTTTGCCGTGCTTTCAGATGAAGTTTGTTCCAGTGAAATTTTTTCTGGATAAATTATGTTGTCGGATGAAAACCAAGTTGGTAATTTATCTTTTGCTTTCTTTTTGGAACTAATTTGGTTGATGATTGACGCATAATTAACATTCGGAAAAGGATTTTTCTTTAAGGCTAATGTGACGCTATCCGAATCTAAATTTTCGGAAATAAAACTTTGAATTTCAGAATGTAAAAGGTGTTGAAGTTCCAATTTATAAATTTTTTGTGAATGCTTTGATAATCGTGTTTTCTGGAAAAAATTCTTTACCTATTACTTTTAATGAAGTGTAAAAGGGCACAGCGATTATCATACCGATAATACCAAATAATATTCCAACCATTAAAATGACTAAGAAAATTTCTAAAGGATGTGAATTAGTGCTTTTAGAAAAAATCAAAGGCGAACTAATGTTATTGTCAATTACTTGTACGAGTGACATTCCAATACATACATAAAGTGTAGTTGGTAGTGTTTCGTTTGCAAAATCAGCTCCAGCACCAATACCACTTGTCATGACTAATAGACAAGCAACAACTGTTGCAATTAAGGGGCCAACATAGGGTACAATATTGAAAACGGCACATAATAAAGCAATAATTAACGCATTATCAATACCAAATAATAAAAAAACAATTAGGTAAAGAATCATAATGATAACCAATTGTAGCACTAAGCCTATGAAATACCGCGACAACATGTGATTGATTTTTTTAACAGAATTGACTATTTTATCTTTTTGATCTGCTGGCAATAGTTTTTCAAATTTTATGTAGATAGCATCTCTTTCCTTTAAAATAAAAAAAGTTATGAATAGCACAGACGCAAATCCAATACTGAAATTACCTAATGTATTTAAAAAACTATTAATAAAGTTTGGAATAAATTCGAATGTTGAAAATGATGACAATTTACTACTTTCTAAAACTTGTTTGCTGTCTATGTTATAAGTGTCTAAAAAAAGAGTAATATTTTGCAACAATACATGATAATTTTTTTCTAGGGTAGTAATATCAACTAATGATAAATTTTTACCTTGATCCAATAATAGAGGAACAAAAAGTAGAATAAATCCAGAAATTAGTAGCAATGCCACCAATAAAGATGTAATTACGGCGAGGGTATTGTTAAATTTTAATTTTCGTCTTAAAAAAAGCACTAACGGATTTAACAGTAAGGAAATTACTATCGCTAGTATGCAATAAATGATCACTGTAGCGATTTTATATAAAAAAAATATTGCAATACTAGTAGCGACTAGTATACCAACTGCTTTGACTAGGCCGTATGAAATTTCTTTTGAAGTCATTGCATTAGTTTTTAAATACGTAATTAATAATATTGGCCCCCATTTTTAATGCTTTTTCACGCACTTGAATTGGGTCGTTGTGTACTTCTGCGTCTTCCCAACCATCACCTAAGTCACATTCAAAGGTATATAATAGGACTAATCGTCCTTCGATAAAAACGCCAAAAGCTTGTGGCTTGTTGTTTTCGTGTTCGTGTATTTTAGGTAAACCATTTGTAAATGAGTAGGGGGCTTGAAAAATAGGATGATTGCTAGGGATTTCTACCAAAGCATTATTTGGAAAAATTTTTTTTATTTCCTTTCTAATAAATACATCCATTCCATAGTTGTCATCAATATGTAAAAAACCACCAGAAGTTAAATAATTTCTCAAATTTTGAATATCATTGGCACTAAAAACTAAATTGCCATGCCCAGTCATGTGTACAAACGGGTAATTTACAATTTCTGCACTTCCAACATCAACAACACTAACTTTTTTTGTTATGGTTGTTTGGATATTTTGGTTGCAATATTTAACTAAATTTGGTAAAGAAGTTGGATTGGCATACCAATCGCCTCCTCCGGCATATTTCAAAACCGCTACTTCTTGAGTAAATCCCAAAAAGTGTAATAAGAATAGACCGATGAGCAATATTTTATTCATTGAGTAAGGCAAGGGTATGGCAGGCCACTAAAGCGGCGGTTTCGGTTCGAAGTCTTGTGTTTCCCAAAGTTACAGGAATAAAGTGATTGGCCAAAGCAAGATTGATTTCTTTTGTAGAAAAATCGCCTTCAGGTCCGATTAAAATCGTCACTTTTTCATTTTTAGCAATTGTTTTTTGAAATGATTTTTTATCGGTTTCTTCACAATGGGCAATAAATCGCTGTCCTTCAAAATTAGATTTTACAAATTGTGAAAGCAAAATAGGCTCGTTAATTTTGGGTAAATAATAGTGCAACGATTGCTTCATTGCCGCTTGAATGATTTTTTCGGCCCGATCAATTTTATATACTTTACGCTCAGAATGCTCGCAGATAATGGGGGTAATTTCGTGAATACCTATTTCGGTGGCCTTTTCTAAAAACCACTCCATACGGTCGTTCATTTTGGTAGGTGCAACAGCTATGTGGGTGTAAAAAGAATCGGGTTGTTTATAGCTTTCTTTTGTGATTTTCACTTCACATTTTTTTTCAGAAGCAATTAGTATTTCAGATTCAAATAAATATCCCAAACCATTAGTAATAAATATTTTATCACCTTCTTTTTTACGCAATACTTTAACTATGTGCTTACTTTCTTCTTTATCAAAAAAGAAGTTTGTGTCACCTTGTTTTATGTCGGAATTATAGAATAGTTGCATAGTTTTAAGATTGATAGTTTGATTTAGTTATATTGATTGCGCCGTAGACGGCTAACATTTTGACTAAATCAGATATTTCTTTGTTATGGTTTTTATGATTTATTACAGCCTTGAAATTATTAATATTTCTTGAAAAACGTAATTCAAATAAAATTTCACTTTTTTCATCTTTTAAAACAAAAAAATTCGAGAAAAAGCCCTTAGACGATAAGATGTATTTTTCTTTTTTGAAAGATATAATCATTTTTGATTGCCAGAAGGTTGATTTCAGTTCACAAATTGTATTAGAATCTTTTGTTATCTTGATTTTCTGTCCAAACCATCCGTAAGGTTTTACTTCGTATAATTCAGTATCACTAATTTTTATTTGAGCTTCAAGATTTGAATTACCAGAAAATGATAAGTTTCCTAAAACCTTATCATTTCTTAGCCAAATAAAATTGGACTTATTTCTTTTAATTATTGAATCCATTTTGTTAAAATTCAATTCGTGCTTTAGAAACCACGTCAGCATTGCTAAAGTTTTCTTCTAAAAAGTTATAATAACCTACAATTCCAATCATGGCAGCGTTATCTGTTGTGTATTCAAATTTAGGAATATACGTTTTCCATCCGTATTTTTGTTCTGCATCTTTTAAAGTAGTTCGAATGCCAGAATTTGCAGAAACCCCTCCACCAATAGCAATTTGATGGATGCCGGTTTCAGCTACTGCCATTTTCAGTTTATCCATTAAAATTTGAATAATTGTATGTTGTATGGAGGCACAAATATCGGCTTTATTTTCTTCTATAAAGTTTGGGTTTTCAGCAACTTTCTTTTGAATAAAATAAAGTATTTGTGTTTTTAATCCGCTAAAACTAAAGTTCAAACCGGGTACTTTGGGCCTGGTAAAAAGAAACGCTTTTGGGTTTCCTTCTTGGGCAAATTTATCAATCAATGGTCCGCCAGGATAGGGCAGTCCTAGTATTTTTGCGCTTTTGTCAAAGGCTTCACCTACGGCATCATCTGTAGTTTCCCCGATAATTTCCATGTCGAAAAAACTTTTCACTTTTACAATTTGTGTATGCCCCCCCGAAATGGTTAAAGCTAGAAATGGAAATGTGGGTTTATTGTATCCTTCTTCATCAATAAAATGCGCTAGAATATGCGCTTTCATATGGTTGATAGCAAGTAATGGAATTTGTAAGGCCACACTCATTGATTTGGCAAAAGAACCACCTACCAATAACGATCCCATCAACCCAGGGCCTTGTGTAAAGGCAATACAATTTAATTGATTTTTTGTGATGCCTGCTTTTTTTAACGCAACGTCTACAACCGGAACAATATTTTGTTGGTGTGCTCTAGAGGCAAGTTCGGGAACTACACCACCATATTCTTCATGAATAGCTTGTCGGGCTACAATATTGGACAAAACTACATCGTTACACAACACCGCAGCCGACGTATCGTCACAAGAACTTTCTATGGCAAGTGTATATATTTTCTTTTCTAACATGTTTAGGCACGAAATTTGACTTAAAGATATTGTAATTATCTTACAAAAATCCTTATTTTTGTTGGAAATCCCTGTTACTAATAAATTTGAGCAAATTTAAAACAAAATAGAGTATCAAAAAATTTAAAAAAATACTATTTCGTATTCTCTTTGGAATATTACTATTGTTACTCTTTTTGGGGATTGTTTTGTCATTGCCTCCTGTTCAATCTAAACTGGGAAAATACGCGACTGACGAGCTAAATAAAGCTTACGGGACAGATTTGACTATTGAACAAGTGGCTATTACTCCCTTTGGTAGTGTGAAGTTAAAAGGGATATTGATCTTGGACCATCACAAGGATACGCTTTTTGCTATCAAACGATTAAATACTTCTATTTTAAGTTTTTCAAAACTTTATGATCCTGGTCATCCGTATTTAAAAGACGTTATTCTAGACGGTTTGGATGCAAAGATAACCAACTACAAAAATGAGGATTATACCAATTTAGATCGATTCATTGACGCTTTTGATGATGGTTCTCCTTCTTCGGGAAAATTTAGAATGCGTGCCAATAAAATGACTGTTTACAGCAGTCGTTTTCGTTATATTGATGAAAACTTAAAAACGCCCAAGGTTCTCGATTTAAAAAGATTGAATGGAAAATTGGAAGATTTTTTAATCAAAGGACCTAATGTTACTACACTTATTGATCGGTTGGCTTTTAGAGATCATCGGGGTATTGAAGTTTCCCAATTGAAAACAGCATTTACGTATACCAAAACCAATATACTGTTGAATCATTTAGTACTTCAAACTACACATTCAGAATTGAAAGGAAAAGTAGAGTTGCGATACAAGCGTGAAGATTTCAAAGATTTCAACAATAAAGTGATTTTTGATGTACAACTGGATAAAGCAGCCATTGCTGCTACTGATTTGAATTGTTTTTACAACGAGTTTGGGAAGCATAATATGTTTTATTTGGATACCCATTTTCTGGGTACATTGAATAATTTTACCTTACATGATTTGCAGTTATTGGATAAAAATCAGTCTGAAATAATAGGTTCGGTAACGTTTAAAAATCTTTTTGGAAAAGGCAATCAATCCTTTTATATGAAAGGCAACTTTGATCGTGTAACCACCGATTATAAAAGAATTATTCGAGTTTTACCACGTGTATTGGGTAAAAATCTACCGTCGGTACTTTCAAAATTTGGAAATGTTAATGTGGCAGGTTCCGTTGAATTAACTCAAAAATATATCAATGCCGATGTTTCGTTAGTTTCAAGGTTGGGGGCAATAAATAGTGATTTTTCGATGCAGAATATAGCTGACATTGATCGGGCTTCGTATCAAGGGAATATCCAATTATTATCTTTTGATTTGGGAACCTTATTCAATGAGAAAATGGTCGGTCGCGCCACACTTAATTTGGATATAGATGGCTTTGGATTTTCGAAAAAATTAATAAATACCAAGCTAAAAGGTACAATCGATGCTCTGCGCTATAACGGTTATAATTACCAATCGATTGCAGTGGACGGAAGTATGAAAATGCCTTATTTTAAAGGCTATTTTAATAGTAATGATCCCAATTTAAAAATGGATTTTGATGGGGTTTTAGATTTGAGCAAACGGGCCAATAACTATGATTTTAAAGCACAAATTGACTATGCCGATTTGCACCTATTAAACTTTTATAAAAAAGATACCTTATCTATTTTTAAAGGTAAAATTAATTTTAAAGCTGCAGGTGGGTCTATTGATGATTTAACGGGAGCATTATCTATTCACGATGTTTCGTATCAAAACAGTAAAAATTCGTATTTTTTTGAAGATTTTGAAATCTCATCGTCTTTTGATGCAGCTAACGTGCGAACTGTAACCATGAATTCTCCCGACATTATTAGTGGTGAAGTGATTGGAAAGTATAAGGTAAAAGAGGTTCAGAAAATTATTGAGAATGCTTTGGGAAGTTTGTATGCCAATTATTCCCCTAATAAATTAGCGAAAAATCAATTTTTATCTTTTGACTTTAAAATTTATGATAAGATAGTTGAAGTATTTATTCCTGAGGTTTCGATTTCTGAAAATACGAGATTTAAAGGCCAAATCAATGCAGATGCCGGTAAATTTGAATTGGATTTTATTTCCCCATCTATCATAGCTTATGAAAATCAAATCCAAAACCTAAAAATTGATATTGATAATAAAAACCCGATTTATAATACTTTTATTTCAGTCGATACCATTGCAAACAAGAGCTATAAAATAGCTGATTTTAACTTGATTAATGTTACAATAAATGATACGTTGTTTGTGCGTTCTGAATTTAAAGGTGGCGCTCAAAGTAATGATAAATTTGACATCAACTTATACCATACAATCAATGCAGATAAACAGTCGGTAGTGGGTTTTAAAAAATCAGAAATTACCTTCAAAGACTATACTTGGTTTATTAATGAACAAGAAACAAATGATAATAAAATTATATTTGATAAATATCTGAAGAACTTTGATTTTCAAAAAATCAGTTTATCACACAACGATCAAAAGATTGATTTTTTTGGTACTATGCGGGACTCAACCTATAAAGATTTTCAGTTGACATTTAATGAAGTTGATTTGAAAAAAGTGACGCCCACAGTAGAGAATCTCTCTTTCAGTGGAAACATTAACGGTAATGTAAAATACAAACAGGATAATAATAACTATGATCCAGAATCAAATATTACTATTGATAATTTACAAATAAATAATATTTTATTGGGTGATTTAGATTTTTCGATAGAAGGAAACGATACATTCAACCAATTTAAAGTCAATTCTTCTTTGATTAAAGATGGTGATGAACATTTTTTCTTGACAGGAAATGTAAATTTTGTGGGTCAGCAATCGAGTTTAGCATTGGATGCAGGATTTAAAGAATTTGATCTAGCGCCATTCGGACCCTTACTAGGTTCGGTATTGTCTGATGTAAGAGGCACTGCAACAGGAAGAGCAAATATTGCGGGCGCACTCACACAACCCGAAATTGATGGAAGGTTGTATTTAAATGAAGCCGGCATGCGCGTTCCCTATTTGAATGTGGATTATGCTTTTGAAAAAAATGCTATTGTAGATATAACGGAACACCAATTTAGTTTGCGAAAAATTGAAGTTACCGATACAAAATATAAAACTAAAGGGGTGTTAGATGGAAGCATCCGTCATAAAGCACTAGACGATTGGCAATTGGATTTGCATTTGAATTCAAATAATATTTTGGCTTTAGATACACCCGATTCCGAAGGTGCTTACTATTACGGTACTGCTTTTATGAATGGAAATGCTAGTATTACTGGAGCGGTAAATGCATTAAATATTGAAGTTACAGGTCAGTCTGAAAAAGGGACTACGATCAAAATTCCAGTGAATGACGATGAAGAATTAGGGGATAATTCGTTCATCAAATTTATGACAAAAGAAGAGTTTCAGAAGGTCAAATTGGGAAAAGTAGTGGAGAAAAATAAATACCAAGGCATTGAGTTGGCCCTCCGTTTTGATATTGATCAAGATGCCGAAATAGAAATCATTTTGAATAAAGAATCGGGGCATGCCATGAAAGGAAGAGGAGTAGGTTCGATGTTCATGGAGATCAATACTTTGGGTAAGTTTCAAATGAATGGTGATTTTATTGTACAAGAGGGAGAATATAATTTTAAATACGGCGGATTAATTGATAAAAAGTTTAATGTTGAAAAAGGAGGTACAATTCGTTGGGATGGTGATCCATTGAATGCGGTATTAGACCTAGAAGCTACCTATAAAACAACAGCAAATCCTGCCGTTTTATTAGAGAGTGCTTCTTTCAATAAAAAAGTGGATACTAATGTTTCCATTTTATTGAACGGTAACTTGAGCAATCCGCAGCCCGATTTTAATATCAATTTTCCTACGGTGAGTTCTGTATTAAAAAGTGAAATAGAATACAAATTACAAGATAAAGATACCCGACAAACACAGGCTTTTGCTTTGTTGTCTACTGGTTCTTTTGTTACAGCCGAAACTGCGGGTAATGCCGCTTACGGACCACTTTTTGAGCGTGCCGGTTCACTTATTAATGGTTTGTTTGCCGACGATGATAGTAAATTACAATTGGGCTTTGATTATTCGCAAGGAAATCGTTTAACAGAGGTTTCAGATCGTGTTGGCGTTACCTTGAGTACACGTATTAATGATAAAATTTCAATTAATGGAAAAGTAGGGGTTCCTGTTGGAGGGGTGAGTGAATCCGTAATTGTAGGAAATGTAGAAATACAAATGCAATTGAACGAAGATGGATCGCTTACGGCTCACGTATTCAATAGAGAAAATAACATCAATTACATTGGGGAAGGAATTGGTTATACCCAAGGATTAGGGCTTACATATAATGTTGAGTTCAATGATTTTAAAGAAATGATTCGTAAAATTTTCTCTAAGAAAAACAAATCCAATACGGCTTCGAATTCCAATAGTGATGTTCCTGATTCTGAGGATATTCCTACGGAGTTTTTAGATTACATCAACAATCGAAAAGAAAAGAAATCAGAGGGTCCTAAAGAGATTACTAACAAAGTGCCCGAAATCGAATAATTCTTCAATTTTTAGCATAAAAAATAAAAAGTTATTAACGAAAACGTTTGAATTTGCAACTATAATTAAATAGTTAGCAAAATTGCTCTTGAATTAAAAATTCCTTTATTAATTTTACATAAACAAATAAAAGCAATGACTACAAAGATTAGAAAAATAGGTGTTTTAACTTCTGGGGGAGATGCTCCAGGTATGAATGCTGCTATTCGTTCCGTTGTTAGAACTTGTGCATATCACAATATCGAATGTGTTGGGATCTATAGAGGGTACCAGGGCATGATTGAAGGTGATTTCAAAGAAATGGGTCCGCGTTCGGTAAATAATATTATCAACAAAGGTGGAACTATTTTAAAATCGGCGCGATCTAAAGAATTCATGACCGTTGAAGGTCGTCAAAAAGCACATACTAAACTAGTAGCTGCTGGTATAGATGCTTTGGTAGTAATTGGAGGTGATGGTACTTTTACAGGTGCCGAAGTTTTCAATAGTGAGTATGGATTTCCTGTGATGGGAATTCCAGGTACTATTGATAATGATATATATGGCACAAGCCATACTTTGGGTTATGACACTGCACTTAATACGGTAGTTGATTGTATTGATAAAATTCGTGATACAGCAATTTCGCACAACCGACTTTTCTTAGTAGAAGTAATGGGTAGAGATGCGGGTCATATTGCATTAAATGCCGGAATTGGAGCTGGAGCTGAAGAAATATTAATTCCAGAAGAAGACTTAGGTTTAGAGCGTTTAATTGAATCCTTACGCCGAAGTAAAGCTTCAGGGAAATCTTCCAGTATCGTAGTGATAGCTGAGGGAGATAAAATAGGTAAAAATGTATTCGAGTTGAAAGATTATATCGAAGAAAATTTTCCGGAATATGACATTCGTGTTTCTGTATTAGGCCATATGCAACGTGGTGGATCGCCGTCTTGTTATGATCGAGTTTTAGCAAGTCGATTTGGTGTGAAAGCCGTTGAATCGATCATTGATGGCAAATCCAACTATATGGTTGGAATGTTAAACGACAAAGTAGCGCTTACTCCATTGGATCAAGCCATCAAAGGAAGTTCAGAAATAGACAAAGAGTTACTTCGAGTGTCTGATATCATGACTACATAAAATAAACCCTTTTGGGTACAGTTATATAAATTTAAATCAAAGTATTAATTATTGGCTTTAAGTAAAGACTTAAGGCATAAAGCTTAAAAAAATGTCAAAAGTAAAATTAGGAATTAACGGTTTTGGAAGAATTGGAAGAATTGTTTTTAGAGAAACATTCAACAGAGATAATGTAGAAGTAGTAGCTATTAATGATTTGTTAGATGTAGATCATTTAGCCTATTTATTAAAATATGATTCTGTTCACGGACGCTTTAATGGTAAAGTAGAAGTAAAAGAAGGAAAATTATATGTAAATGATACCTTTATTAGAGTTACTGCAGAAAGAGATCCAAAATTAATCCAATGGGATCAAGTTGGCGTTGATGTAGTTGCTGAGTGTACAGGTTTCTTTACTACAGTTGATACAGCTAGTGCGCACCTTGAAGGTGGTGCTAAAAAAGTAGTAATTTCGGCTCCTTCAGCAGATGCACCTATGTTTGTTATGGGTGTAAATCATACGAAAGCTACAGCAGCTGATAAAATAGTTTCTAATGCATCTTGTACGACAAACTGTTTAGCACCATTAGCTAAAGTTATTCACGATAATTTTGGAATTGTAGAAGGGTTAATGACAACAGTTCATGCAACAACTTCAACTCAAATGACATGTGACGGACCTTCACGTAAAGATTGGCGAGGTGGACGTGCTGCTTCATGCAATATCATTCCTTCATCAACGGGAGCTGCTAAAGCCGTGGGGCAAGTTATTCCAGAATTGAATGGTAAGTTAACGGGTATGTCAATGCGTGTTCCTACCGTTGATGTTTCTGTAGTAGATTTAACAGTAAAACTTGCAAAAGAAACCTCTTATGATGCCATTATGAAAGTATTGCAATCGGCTTCAGAAAATGAAATGAAAGGAATTTTAGGATATACAGAAGATTTAGTCGTTTCTCAAGATTTTGTTTCAGATTCACGCACGTCTATTGTAGATGCAAAGGCAGGAATTGGATTGAACAGTACGTTTTTTAAAATCGTATCTTGGTACGATAACGAATATGGATATTCTAGTAAGTTAATTGATTTGTCTGTTCACGTAGCAGGATTAAAATAATAACTCAAATGATAAGAACAAAAAGAAGTCGTTTACGCCTTTTCTTTTTGTTCTTTTTCTTTTCAGTATGCACCTCTATACTCTAAATTATGAAATTATTAGTTGACAGTGGATCTACAAAAGCCGATTGGATTGCTATAGATGATAACGGTAAAGTTTTGTTCACTACACAATCATTAGGATTAAATCCGGAAGTATTAGATAAAGAAGAAATTATTCATCGATTAGATGATAAATTTGATATTTCTCATAATAAAAATAAGGCATCACATTTGTTCTTTTATGGAGCAGGTTGTGGGACCGATCGGATGAAAAATTTTTTAACTGAAGTTTTTCAAAACTATTTTAAAAATGCTACCGTTGTCGTTCATGAGGATACGTATGCAGCCGTATATGCTACTACACCTAAAGATGCAGAAGCGATTGTGTGTATTCTAGGCACAGGATCTAATTGTAGTTATTTTGACGGGAAAATTTTGCATCAAAAAGTACAATCTTTGGGTTATATAGCTATGGATGATTGTTCGGGTAACCGATTTGGCCGCCATTTGTTAAGAGGGTACTATTTTAATAAAATGCCTAAAGAATTGGCCCAAGAATTTGAGGAAGAATACAATGTAGATCCCGATTATATCAAACATAATTTATATAAAGAGCCCAATCCGAATGCATATTTAGCAACATTTGCTAAGTTTTTAATCAAGCATAAAGACACTGATTTTTGCAAAAAATACATCCAAATGGAAATGGAAGATTTTGTTGAAAATTATGTAGAACAATTTGATAATTGTAGAGATGTGCCTGTGCATTTTGTTGGTTCAATCGCTTTTTATTTAAAAGATGAACTAACTGAAGTATTAGCGAAGAAAGGCATTACTGTTGGTAATGTTTTGCGTCGTCCAATAGACGGACTCATCGCTTATCACGTATTGAATAAATAATGTAAAAGCCTGAAAAGAAATTTTCAGGCTTTTTTTATAAACGTTTTAAATTATTTTAAAATCTGCCTCTTTTTGAATGCTCATTTGTTTTTTTGAAGTCGGGTGCACAAAAGTGATTTGTTCGGCATGCAAATACAATCGGTCGGATTTAGATCCGTATAAATCATCTCCAACAATGGGTGTTTTTAATCCCAATTCATGTGAGGCATGTACTCGCAATTGGTGGGTTCTTCCCGTAATAGGGTAGAAGTAAACTAATGTTTGATTATTACGAGTTGCTATTATTTTCCATTTGGTTTGCGCCGATTTACCATGATCATAACAAACCAATTGTCGGGGACGATCTTCTAAATCCACTCGAAGGGGTAAATCGATAAATCCTTCTTCGCAGGGTAAAACACCCTCTAATAAAGCCACATAACGTTTTTGTATGGTTCTTTTTATAAACTGACTTTGTAACTTAACATAAGTAGCTTCATCCTTTGCAATCAACATCAACCCCGAAGTCGACATGTCTAATCGATGAACAACTAATGGTCCTGTAGCTTCAGGATATTTTTCTTTCATTCGTTGGTAAACCGAATCGCTAATTTTTTTTCCTGGTACAGATAAAAATTCGGCCGGTTTGTTGATGACTAACAGTATGTCATCTTCATAAACGATTTCAATATCTTTTCCTGCTGCTGGATTTTCTTCAAACGGATTGGATTCCATCTCTAAACCCAACAACATATGGAATAATAATATGGGTTTACATTTGCTTTTACAGGCTGGGTAAAATTGTTGGTGTTTACGAATTTCTGATTTTGGAGATTGACCCCACCAAAATTCTGCCATGGCAATTGGTTTCAATTGGTGTTCAAAAGCAAAATGCAATAATTTTGGTGCAGCACATTCTCCAGCTCCAGCTGGTGGGTTATTATTGAAAATTTCACCCAAACTTTTTCGATGTCCTGCTACATTTAAAAAAGAATATTCTGCAAATAATTTTTGTTGTAACGCTCCCGATTTTATTCGGCGCTCTTCTTTCAATAGTTGAATTTGATTCAGGAATTCATCCAATTCTTTTTGTGCCTTTTCTATTTGAAAATTCCAGTATTTGGACATTTTCTTTAGTAAAATACTCTCTTTTTTACTTTCTTCCGAAAGCGTGATTTCTAAAGATTCAAGGGTTGATGCAGGCAAATCAATACAAGATTTTCGTTTTTCATCACGATCAATTTTCAGTCTTTTGATTTTATCTTTTTGGCATTGAATATCCGAAGCTGCTTCATTTATTGTACGTTCTAATTGTAATTTTTTAGTTTGCAGTTCATCATTGTTTTCTAAGATTTCTATTTTTTGATTGATGGCATTTAATATGGTTTCCTCTTTTCTAAAATAGCCATCTTTCTGTAACATATCATATATAGTAGGTACAAAATGAGCATGGTGATTTTCTCCAGCTAATTTTCCGGAAAATGCCCATAAATATCCTATTTCCCCATCACGATTTTGACAGACCAAAACCCCAAACATTTTACCGATTGCTAAGCCCTCTTGATTGGGATTTAATCCAAAATTATGTTCAAAATCGGTTTGAGTTTCGAGGTAATTTTGTAATTCACGTGCAGCAATAATACTTAATGGATGTGGTTCGTAATAGAAGGGAAAGGTGAATTTTTCGGGCAAAGGAATACCTTCTATAGTGTTCTTGAAGGATTGAAAAAGGGATTTTTGCACTGTATCATTCGTTTTATTCATACGGAATAGCAAATATGATAATATTGTCATCGATATTATCGTTATCTACATCGTAAGTATACGAATACACAAACGAATCAGCTGTAAGTGAAATCACTTTAAATTCGATTACTTTTTCGATTCCAAAATACAATGAAATGATATCATTCTTTATTTTCCATTCCATATTTGTTGAATTGGTAGAACAAATATCATTGACAAAAATTAATTCATTATATTGTCTTATCTGGCCTTCATTATTGGCAAAGGTAAACTCGTCCTTTTGGCAATTGGGTTGGTGGCCATAAAGATATTGTTGACCATTGATGTTAACCTGATTGTATTTCCATCTATTGACAAGTAAATCCACCGAAAAACTTGGATTGTCTATCGGATTCTCTATTTCCTTATCATCATGAGTACAGGACAATAAAAACAAACAAACTATACCAAATATTATTTTTTTCATTTGAGAAATTTTGAGGCAAATTTTTGTTAATTTATTCAATGATTGCATTACACTTGAATTACCCCCATATTAAATTGTTTTTCAATAGGAGCATGGTTAGCCGCTTCTATTCCCATTGCAATCCAATTTCTGGTTTCTAAAGGGTCAATAATGGCATCAGTCCACAATCGAGATGCAGCATAATAAGGTGAAACCTGTGCATCATATCGGGCTTTTATTTTATCGAATAATTCTTTTTCTTTTACTTCATCAATAACTTCACCTTTTGCTTTTAAGGAAGAAGCTTCAATTTGAGCCAATACTTTTGCGGCTTGTGTTCCGCCCATTACTGCTAATTCGGCACTTGGCCATGCAAAAATTAAGCGTGGATCATAAGCTTTTCCACACATGGCATAATTTCCAGCACCATAAGAATTCCCTACAATTACTGTAAATTTAGGCACCACAGAATTGGCCATAGCGTTTACCATTTTAGCACCATCTTTGATGATTCCCCCGTGTTCCGATTTAGAGCCTACCATAAAACCAGTCACATCTTGTAGAAACACCAAAGGAATTTTCTTTTGATTGCAATTGGCTATAAATCGTGTTGCTTTATCCGCAGAATCCGAATAAATAGCCCCTCCAAATTGCATTTCGCCTTTGGCTGTTTTTACTATTTTACGTTGGTTGGCCACAATGCCTACTGCCCAACCATCAATACGAGCATAAGCCGTAATTAATGTCTTTCCATAATCGCCTTTGTATTCATCAAATTCGGATTGATCTACTAATCGTTTGATGATTTCATACATATCATATTGATCGGCTCTTGATTTGGGTAAAATTCCGTAAATATCTTTGGGTTCTAATGCTGGTTTCTCTGCCTTTATTCGATTATAACCTGCAGTTTCAAAAGCGCCAATTTTGCCCATGATGCTTTTGATACGGTTTAAAGCGTCGGCATCATCTTTGGCTTTGTAATCGGTTACGCCTGATATTTCGCAATGCGTTGTAGCACCTCCTAAGGTTTCATTATCAATAGTCTCACCAATTGCTGCTTTTACCAAATAGCTACCCGCTAAGAAAATACTCCCAGTTTTATCTACAATCATGGCTTCATCACTCATGATAGGCAAATAAGCACCACCCGCAACACAACTTCCCATAACCGCAGCAATTTGTGTAATACCGAGACTACTCATGTGCGCATTATTTCTGAAAATTCGTCCAAAATGTTCTTTGTCGGGAAAAATTTCGTCTTGTAAGGGCAAGTAAACTCCTGCTGAATCCACTAAATAAATAATTGGAATGCGGTTTTCCATGGCAATTTCTTGCGCCCGAAGATTCTTTTTACCTGTAATAGGAAACCAAGCTCCAGCTTTTACAGTAGCGTCATTTGCCACAACGATGCATTGTTTGCCTGAGATGAATCCCATTTTTACGACAACTCCTCCAGAGGGACATCCGCCGTGCTCTTCATACATACCATCACCAGCAAAAGCACCAATTTCAATTGATTTTGCCTTAGGATCTAACAAATAATCAATTCGTTCACGTGCTGTCATTTTACCTTCGGCATGAAGTTTTTCAATTCTTTTTTGTCCACCACCAAGCTTAACTAGTGCAAATCGTTTGTGCAAATCGGAAACTAACAGTTTATTATGATCTTCGTTTATATTGAAATTGATGTCCATTATGTAATAAATTTCTAATTAAAATGATATTTTAAATTTACCGAAAATGAAGAAAAATTGATGTATTTCAGATTGTAAGCATATTTCATAATCTGTGTATTTGATAACAAGCTCGATTCAATGGAAAATCTTTTATAATTATATCCGAAACCTATACCATAGTTTTTGGTATGATTAAAAATCTCTTTATTATTACTGTTTATTTCATCGTAGAAAACGCCATTTTTTCCGGTCTTTAATTTAATATTATAGATTGGATTAATAAAAATACTCGAATTTGGATTGATATACATGTAATAACGAAATCCAATAGGTACCTGTATGTATGTATAATAAATAGCAACTTGTTGTTCTGTAATCAGACTTCCTGTAGCGCTGTATAAAATAGCCTTGTTATGATATTGATTGTATGTTGGAGCTACGAAAACAGACCATTTGTTGTTGTTAAAGGGTAATATTGCTTCCACTTCAAATCCGAACCCCAAATTTATTGAATTGCTAAAATTTTTAGAATAAATGGGGTTGCCATTGTCATATATTTTAACACTGTTGAAGTTTGAAGAAACGAGTGATTTTATTTTGATTTCGGATTTATTTCCACCATAATACTTGTTATAATTTGCATTTGAACATTCATTGTATTTTTCAAAATATTTTTTTAAATCATAACTGTTGTATTTTAGTTTACTGACTAATGATCTTTCACTATTACAATTTACATTTTTTAGCAATTGTTTTTTGAAAGTATTGTTCGTTAATAGGGTCATATTGGGAATAATTTCCGTGCCGTTTTGCTTTGCATTGTTGTAGTCGTTTTCATCGGCTAAATAGGTGATGTATAACAATTGTTCAATAGTTGAAGTATCCGTTGCATAAAAATACTTTTCGATGCCATTGTCATAATATTGGTATAAACTTGCTTTTCCTTCAACCAGTACTTTTAAAAGAAGGTTTTCATTTTCAAAAGCTACGAAATCACCAATTTGAAGTTGTCCGGTTTTTGTTGATGATTTTTCTATTTTTACATCGGCACGAATGAATTTTACTGCATTTTCAATTTGAAATTCTACAATCTGATTTGATTCAATAAGTTGAGTAGGAGCTTCCTTATTTTCTTTAAATTCTATTTTTTTTGGACTATTTTTCCAGTCGCTGTCTTTAATAAATCCCTTAATTTTACTATTTGAATTGGTAATGTAATATCCTTCTTTAAATGTTGTTTGACCATAAGAATAGGATAGCGTCATTAGTAAAATGACCATTAGATAATTTTTCATATTATTTTTTTTAAAACCTACCAAATATAACGATAATTGTGAACAAATTGGAAGATAATAACTACTTATTAGCATTAAATTAATGATAACTTAACATTGGCCTGCTACTTTTGTACCGAATTTAAACACCAATAAAATGTCATTAAATAATTTTTTTCAGTTCTTTGTTCCGAAAGATAAAAAGTTCTTTCCATTGTTTGAACAAGCTTCGGCAAATTTAATTTTATTAGCAGAAACACTTCATGAAGCCATTAATGCCCCAAAAGGAGAACGAGAAGAATATTTCAAGAAAATAGATGAGTTAGAAGCGAATATTGAAGAAATCGCTCATAAAACGAACATTGAATTAAGCAGAAACTTCATTACGCCATTTGATAGAGAGGATATTCATGCCTTGATAAAATCAATGGATAATGTAGCGGATTTTATGCAAGGCGCTACAAGTAGAATTCGATTGTATCAAGTTGAAAAAATTACAAAGTCTATTCGAAAATTAACCGAAATTAATTTAGAAGCATGTCAATTGATTGGTGTAGGAATCAAAGAATTGAAAGATATGAATCATAAAGCTATTAAAGAAGCATGTAAGCGTATCAATAAATTAGAGAGTAAAGCGGATGTCGTTTTTGATAAAGCGGTTGCAGATATTTTTGAAAACGAAAGTGATGCCAAAAACATTATCAAATACAAAGAAGTGTTGTCTGCTTTAGAGTCGGCTTCAGATAAATGTAAAAGTGTTTCAAATGTTATGGAGCAAATTTCTGTAAAACATTCATAATAGCCACATTATAAAAAATCATTATGGATTTTACATTATTACTCATCATCATATTTTTAGCACTTGTTTTTGATTACATTAATGGATTTCATGATGCAGCCAATTCAATTGCTACAGTCGTAGCTACAAAAGTATTAACTCCTTTTCAAGCCGTTCTTTGGGCCGCTTTTTTTAACTTTTTAGCCTACTGGGTGTTTGGATTTGGTGTAGCCGATACGGTTGCTAAAACAGCTCACACCAGCAGTATTGATTTAATTACCATCTTAGCGGGAGTTATTGCCGCTATTATTTGGAATATCATTACGTGGTTGAAAGGGATTCCTTCATCTTCATCACATACACTTATTGGTGGTTTTGCTGGCGCAGCTATTGCTCATGGATTATCAAGTGTTACTGATCCAGAACATGCTGGATTTAAAATCGTAAACTGGTTTAAAGCAGCTAAAGAAGGTGAGTTATTGCCATCTGGTGTTGTGATTGTGATTTTATTTATTGTATTCGCACCACTATTGGGAATGATAATTTCCTATTGTATTTCATTGTGGTTGATGTATTCTTCTAAAAAGAATATTTATCCAAAATTGGTAACATTACTATTTATGGGATTGGTGGCTTGGTTCTTGTCAACGGTTTTAATTCCATTCGCGGATATTAAAAAACCGCGATTTGACAGTGAATTTTGGAGTGTAATTACTGAACCTCACAATATTAAATGGTTTTTAGTAGCATTTATCTTCTATAGTTTAGCTGTTTTTAATTTGTTTTTTAGTAGTTTATCTACTGCAAAAGCGGAAGCCGTATTGAAGAAAATGCAATTATTGTCTTCTGCAGCCTTTAGTTTAGGACATGGTGGTAATGATTCGCAAAAAGTTATGGGTATTATTGCAGCAGCCGTTGCGGTGTATATCAAATCGAATCCCAATATTGATTTATCTGCAGGTATGTTGGATCTTAATGTAGTACTACCTTCTGAAAAGGACGGTGTTAAAATAGATGGTGTTATGCCGGGTTGGATTCCGCTAACCTGTTATACGGTAATTGCTTTAGGAACATTAAGTGGTGGTTGGAAAATCGTAAAAACCATGGGTTCTAAAATAACAAAAGTAACTGCTTTTGAAGGCGTTGTCGCTGAATCTGCAGGGGCCTTGACCTTGTTTACTACGGAACATTTTAAAATTCCGGTTTCTACTACACATACGATTACAGGTTCTATCATTGGAGTAGGAGTAACTAAAAGGGTTTCTGCTGTTCGATGGGGTGTAACCGTTAAATTATTATGGGCTTGGATACTAACTATTCCCGTATCTGCTATACTCGCTGCATTAATTTACTTTATATTAAATATATTTATTTGATACAGTTACATAAAAAAAGAGGATATCAAAATATCCTCTTTTTTTATGTTTCTTTTTGTCCCATCATCATCAAATAGCCTTTTAAGAAAGCATCAATTTCTCCATTCATGACGCTGTCTACATCACTAGTCTCAACTCCGGTTCGAACATCTTTAACAAGTTTATAAGGTTGCATGACATAATTTCGGATTTGCGAACCCCATTCAATTTTCATTTTACCGGCTTCGATATCGCTGCGTTGCGCTTGTTGTTTTTTCAATTCAATTTCATACAATTGCGATTTCAACATTTGTAGTGCTCGTTGGCGGTTATCGTGTTGCGAACGAGTTTCTGAACATTGAATTTGAATCCCAGTAGGTTTGTGAACCAATTGTACTTTGGTTTCCACTTTATTCACATTTTGACCACCAGCACCACTTGAACGTGCTGTTGTAATTTCAATATCAGCAGGATTAATTTCTATTTCAATTGTGTCATCTACTAATGGATATACATAAACCGAAGCAAAGGATGTATGTCGTTTGGCATTGCTATCAAAAGGTGAAATACGTACCAATCGATGGACGCCATTTTCTCCTTTTAAATACCCGAAGGCAAAATCACCTTCAAATTCTAAGGTAACTGTTTTTATCCCAGCTACATCGCCTTCTTGAAAGTTCAATTCTTTAATTTTGTAACCTTGTTTTTCACCCCACATCAAATACATTCGCATCAACATAGAAGCCCAATCACAACTTTCTGTACCACCAGCACCAGCTGTAATTTGTAACACAGCACTCATGTTGTCGCCTTCATCAGAAAGCATGTTTCTAAATTCTAAATCTTCAATGTGATGGAGGGTATCAGTGTAAAATTGGTCAACTTCTTCATCAGAAATAGCGCCTTCTTTAAAGAACTCCATCATTATTTGAAGTTCTTCTACCTGATCCATTCCTTTGTTGTAGTCGTCTACCCATTTTTTCTTAGAACGCAAGTTGCGCACAATGCTTTCTGCCTCTTTTGCGTTATTCCAAAAGTCGGGTGCAAAGGTTTTTTCTTCTTCGTTCGTTATTTCAATCGTTTTGGCATCAATGTCAAAGATACCTCCTTAACGCACCAAGGCGATCAATAATATCTCTGACATGTTCTGTATTTATCATAAATATTGTAGTTTTACAGCACAAAAATAGGCATTCTTTTTAATACTATGGAAATAAATTTAGTTAGCGATACCGTAACCCGCCCATCCGAAGAGATGCTGAAGGCAATGTTTCATGCTAAAGTTGGGGATGATGTATACAAGCAAGACCCAACAGTAAATGAATTGGAAGAAACGTTGGCTGATTTATTTGGTATGGAAGCGGCTTTGTTTTTTCCCTCTGGTACTATGGCAAATCAAACGGCTATTAAATTGCATACTCAACCCGGCGAACAAGTTATTTGCGATAAATATGCGCATATTTATCATTATGAAGGTGGCGGCGCTTCTTTTAACAGTGGTGTTTCCTGTTGTTTGGTAGATGGTCATCGTGGAATGATTACAGCTGATATGGTAAAAAACGCCATTAATGATCCTGAATTTTATCATGCACCTTTAACATCATTAGTAAGTATTGAAAATACTACAAATAAAGGTGGCGGTGCTTGTTATGATATACAAACCTTACAAGATATCAAACAGGTTTGTTTAGAACACAATCTTAAATACCATTTGGATGGTGCCCGATTATGGAATGCTTTAGTGGCTAAGAAACAACATCCAAAGCAGTTTGGCGAATTGTTTGATACCATTTCGGTTTGTTTATCAAAAGGGTTAGGAGCACCTATTGGTTCTGTTTTATTAGGAACAAAAGCCGATATGAAACGAGCGTTACGCATTCGGAAAATATTTGGTGGCGGCATGCGGCAATCGGGTTATCTTGCAGCTGCTGGATTGTACGCCCTTCAAAACAATATTACACGTTTGGAAATTGATCACCGAAGAGCTAAAGAATTGGGTGCATTGTTAAAAGAAATGTCTTGGGTAGCTAATGTAGAACCTGTGGAAACCAATATTTTAATTTTTGGATTGCAGCCATCTGTTGATGAAAAAATTTTCATGGAAAAGCTGAAACAAAAAGGGATTTTAATCAGTGCTATGGGGCATGGAAAACTCCGAATAGTTACCCATTTAGATTACAAGGAAGTGATGCATGACTATGTGATGGAAGTACTTACTAAGCTTGCTTTTTAATTTATTTGGCGAATCTATTTTAGCTCGAAAACACACCAAATAGGCACGTGATCTGAAATTTTTCGGGCTTCTTTGACCGAAGAAAAGCTTTTGTAAAAGGAAACTATCCCTTTTTGCAAAATTTTTATTTTCCGCTTGTCATAAAACAAATTATCATATTCAGATGCTAAACAGTCGTTTAGAATGCATTTTTGTCGTAAACTAGTTTTTTGATTGACTAAAATAGGAGCGAAGTCCTTGCTTTTTAGAGGGTTAAAGACGGAATGAAGTTGTGGACAATTGAAATCGCCCATGAAAACTAAATTTAGTTTTGTATATAATTTTGGAAAAAAATTAAAATATTTAATTTCTCTTTCGGGGTTTTTTTTCTTGGGAACTGCATGAAAAGAAACTAAAGTAAATACCTTTCCTTGGTAATTGAATGTCCCCATGAAGGGCTCACGATCTATTTCTTTTTCATAATTTTGATCAAGCCAACATTTTCCTATTATTTTTACTTGTGCTGTTTTCCAAATAAAAGCATAACGTTCTTGACTAGAAGGATTATTACTTGTAGTTGGTTCGCTTATTGCATAATCCCATTTAGAACCTTTAGTGTTTAAAATTGTAACCAATCGACTTACTGCTTGTGCACCTCCTTTTCCTGCAACTACTTCCTGAATGGCAATAATGTCATAGCTCTTTATAATATTAGCAATAATGTCCAATTCACTATTTGATTTGGATTTTCCTAAATTCATGATGTTCCAACTACAAACCGAAACTTGTGCGAAGGAAACGGTATTTAGAAAAAGAAAAACAAAAAGGTAAATTCGATTTTTAGTTTTTAAATTCATTCAAAAACTATTTAAAAAGATCCATCCCTGGTATATTTGGCATTCCGTCTTTAGCAACCGCTGCTACTTCTGTTTCTTGGATAAGAGTAGCTCTTTCAATTGCCTTATTTAAAATAGTAACCAAATAATCTTCAAGCATTTCCTTATCATTAAGTAATTCATTGCTTAAAGTAATGTTTTTTATCGTTCGATTGGCCGTCAATGTAATTTCAAGCAATCCATCGGTGCTTTTTTCATCAATCAAAACGAAATCTAAGCGTTTTTTTGTTTCTTCAACTCTTTGTTGGGTCTCTTTAAGTTTACCCATCATTCCCATTAAATCTCCAAACATATTTATATTTCTTTAATTATTCCTACAAAAATAGTAAATTAGCCATAACTTATACCTTTAAATTTTATGAAAAAAATCATGTTTATCCTATTGGGTTGTTTTATTTTTGCACCCAGTTATAGTCAAATAAAATCAAATAAAATGTCTGATAAAATTCAACCACCTGTTGCTAAAATTGTTCCTAAAATACTTGAAAAACACGGTGACAAACGTATAGATAATTATTATTGGTTGAACGAAAGGGAAAATCCTGAAGTTATTGAATATCTTACAAAAGAGAATGAATTCTATCAAAAATCGACTGCACATACCAAGGCTTTGCAAGATGATTTGTTTTTAGAAATGAAAGCACGTATTAAAGAAGATGATAGTTCAGTTCCTTATTTATACAATGGATATTATTATATTACTCGTTATGAAACGGGTAAAGATTATCCAATTTATGCTAGAAAAAAAGGAAGTTTAGAGGCTGTTGAAGAAATCATGTTTGATTGTAATGAAATGGCTAAAGGACAATCCTATTTCAATTTATCAGGTATTAGCGTAAGTGAAGACAACAAATGGGTGGCTTTTGGTGTAGATTTGGTATCACGCAGACAATATACGATCCAGATTAAAAATATTGAAACGGGCGAGATTTTGCCTGTAAAATTAGAAAACACCACAGGAGGTTCTACTTGGGCCAGTGATAATAAAACTTTATTTTATACCAGAAAAGATCCACAAACCCTTCGATCAGATAAAATTTACAAGCATACTTTAGGAACTGATGCCACATTAGATCCCATAGTGTTTCATGAAAAAGATGATACCTTCAGTACGTTTGTGTATAAAGAAAAATCTAAAAAATATATTGTAATTGGTTCTTCGAGCACCCTGACTTCAGAATATAAAATTTTAGAGGCGAACAATCCAAATGGTGAATTTAGAATTTTTCAAAAACGTACCCGAGGGTTAGAATATTCAATTTCGCATTATGGGGATAGTTTTTATATTGTTACCAATAAAGACAAGGCCACCAACTTTAAATTGATGAAAACGCCTGAAGGGAAAACAACTTCAGAAAACTGGACCGATTTAATTGAACATCGAAAAGATGTCTTGTTGGAAGGAATCGATATTTTTAAAGATTATTTAGTAGTAGAAGAACGTTCGAATGGGTTGAATAAAATACAAATTCGTCCTTGGAGTGGCGTTGGAGCATATTACCTTCCTTTTGCTATCGAAACATACACGGCTTATACCACTACAAATGTTGACTTCGATACCGAAATTTTACGTTATGGATACCAATCAATGGCTACACCATCATCAATTATTGATTTCAACATGCGCACGCAAGAGAAAAAAATATTGAAAGAGCAGGAAGTGTTGGGTGGTAAATTTGATAAAAATAATTATATTGAAGAACGTGTTTGGGCAACTGCTACCGATGGTACAAAAGTTCCTATTTCTATGGTATATCGAAAAGAAATTCAAAAAGACGGAAAAAATCCATTGCTTTTATATGCATATGGTTCCTATGGAGCTACTATGGATCCTTATTTTTCATCCACGCGATTAAGTTTATTGGATCGCGGATTTATTTATGCGATAGCACACATTAGAGGAGGTGAGGATTTGGGTCGAGAATGGTATGAAAACGGAAAATTACTGCACAAGAAAAACACGTTTACAGATTTTGTAGATTGTTCCAAATTTGTGATAGCTGAAAAATATACTTCTACAGCCCATTTATACGCAGAAGGAGGATCGGCGGGTGGATTGTTGATGGGGGCAATTGTAAATATGGCACCCGAATTATACCATGGTGTGATTGCTCAAGTCCCTTTTGTAGATGTTATTACAACAATGCTAGATGACACTATTCCATTAACTACTGGTGAGTATGATGAATGGGGGAATCCTAATGAGAAAAAATACTATGATTACATGCTATCGTATTCTCCTTACGATCAAGTAAAAGCGCAAAATTATCCTAATATGTATGTATCAACAGGTTTGCACGATTCGCAAGTACAATATTGGGAACCTGCTAAATGGGTAGCAAAATTGCGAGTTTTGAAAACTAATGATACCCAATTATTTCTGGATACCAATATGGATGCCGGACACGGTGGTGCATCTGGTCGCTTTGAAGCTTTAAAAGAGCTGGCTAAGGAATTTGCATTTTTATTAGATTTAGAAAAAATTAAGAAGTAGTTAAACTTTTTTTGTTAAATTTGCAAGGTTTTGAGGTTACTCATATTACCTACCTCGGATAATTTATTTTTTATGAAACAAGAAATAAAAGCCTATAATAATGTTTTGGAACTGATTGGGAATACCCCGCTAATCAAATTGAGCAAAGTAGCTGCCGATTTTCCGGGTAGTTATTATGCAAAAGTTGAAGCTTTTAATCCAGGGCATTCTACAAAAGATCGGATTGCGTTATACATTATTGAAGAAGCTGAGAAAAAAGGCATATTAAAACCCGGTGATACCATTATTGAAACCACTTCTGGTAATACTGGATTTAGTTTAGCTATGGTAAGCATCATAAAGGGATATGATTGTATTTTAGCAGTAAGTTCAAAATCTTCAAAAGATAAAATTGACATGTTGCGCTCTATGGGTGCAAAAGTATATGTTTGTCCGGCAAATGTTTCTGCAGATGACGAGCGTTCATATTATAATGTTGCCAAAAGATTACACGAAGAAACCAAAGGTTCAGTATACATCAATCAGTATTTTAACGAATTAAATGTTGATGCACACTATAACTCTACCGGTCCTGAAATTTGGGAACAAACCGGTGGTCAAATTACGCATCTTGTTGCGTGTAGTGGAACAGGAGGTACCATTTCTGGTACGGCTCGTTTCTTAAAAGAAAAAAATCCAAACATTAAAATTTTAGGCGTTGATGCTTTTGGCTCGGTTTTGAAAAAATACCACGAAACCAAAGAATTTGACAACGATGAAATTTATCCGTACCGCATAGAAGGCTTAGGAAAAAACTTAATTCCAACTGCTACTGATTTTGATATTATCGATCACTTCATCAAAGTAACCGATGAAGACAGTGCCCATACAGCAAGAGAGATTGTTAAAAAAGAAGGGTTATTCGTAGGTTATACATCTGGTGCTGCTTTTCAAGCGGTAAAACAATTCTCAGAAGAAGGTATGTTTGATGCCAACAGTAAAGTGGTAATCATTTTTCCAGATCACGGTTCGCGATACATGAGTAAAGTTTTCAGTGATGATTGGATGAACGAACAAGGATTCTTTGACAGCGTCAATAGGGAAGAAGCTTTGAAAATTGAAATTATCAAGTAATTGAGATATATAACAAAAAAATCCTGAGTGAATACTCAGGATTTTTTTGTTATCAAAAGATTGAATAATTTATTCAGCCGTTTCTTGCATTGTATGATAGACGTTCATAACGTCGTCATCTTCTTCGATTTTCTCTAATAATTTTTCAACATCAGCCACTTGGTCTGCTGTTAATTCTTTGGTGATTTGAGGAATTCTCTCAAATCCAGAAGATAAGATTTCTAATCCACGCGTTTCAAGTTCTTTTTGGATGGTTCCAAAGCTTTCAAATGGAGCATACATTAATATACCATCTTCGTCTGCAAAGATTTCTTCCACCCCAAAATCAATCATTTCTAATTCTAGTTCTTCAACATCTTGTCCTTCCGCAGGAATTCTAAAATTACAGGTGTGATCAAACATAAATTCAACCGAACCTTGTGTTCCAAAAGTTCCGTTACATTTGTTAAAATAACTTCTAATATTTGCAACGGTTCTGTTATTATTATCGGTTGCCGTTTCAATTAATATGGCAATACCATGTGGTGCATAGCCTTCAAACAGTACTTCTTTAAAGTTAGCCGTATCTTTATCGGATGCTTTTTTAATGGCACGTTCCACATTGTCCTTTGGCATATTAGCCGCTTTCGCATTCTGAATTACCGCTCTTAAACGTGAGTTGGTTTCGGGATTTGGACCGCCTTCTTTTACGGCCATTACAATGTCTTTTCCTATTCTGGTAAACGTTTTAGCCATTGCTGACCAACGTTTCATTTTACGGGCTTTTCTAAATTCAAACGCTCTTCCCATTACTAACTATTTTGGTTTAAAATTATAATTTTCAAGTTGCAAAAATAAAATAATTTACATTACTAGATTAAACTTAGTGCATAAATTAAATAAAAAATCCGCTAGAGCGGACTAAATTATTTATGCAAAACGTTTTAATTTGTTTTTATCAACGATAGTTATTTTTTTTCCTGTTAAAGCTATATAACCACTTTTGTTGAGTTCCGATAGTAGCCGAATACAGCTTTCAGTTGCGGTACCAATCATTCCGGCCAATTCTTCACGAGATAATTGAATGTGAAGTGAACCGTCTTCATTTTTTCCGAAAGTATCTTCAAGATATATGAGGGTTTCAACTAATCGTTGACGTACTGTTTTTTGAGCCATATTGACCATATGATCATCGGCATCTTTGAGATCATCGCAAATGGTCCGCATTACATTCATTGAGAACTGATTGTTTTCCGAAAAAAAGTGCATGATTTCAGTTTTTGGAATAAAACAAACTTCCATATCTTCCAAAGCTACCGCGCTTAAATTAGCGGCTTCTTCACTGATCATTGAACGTTGACCTAGTAATTCACCAGGTTTTACCAATTTAACAATTTGGTCTTTACCGTTATCGCTAAGTTTAGATAATTTACAAACACCATCTTTTATGCAGTAAATACCGTTGGTGATTTCGCCCTCTTCGAAAATAGCTTCTCCTTTTTTGATGGTATACGAAGTTTTACATTCGGCCAATTTCAAAAGCTCTTCTTTGTTTAAAGCTTTAAGAGAACTAAATTGTCTTACGATACATTGTTCACATTTACTCATACATAAAATGCTATTATTTTTCAGCTTCAAATTTACAAAATTGTATGACAATTATCATATTTTGTCTCACTTTTCTAGTAGACCTTTGTTTCAGGTAAAATGAGCAAATTATGGATACAGAAAATTGTTTCCATTGTGGTATTGAATATACTAAAAACGAAGAGATTGTTTATGATGATAAGAAATTTTGTTGTAATGGTTGTAAGACTGTTTACGAAATTTTTAGTCAGCATGATTTATCATGTTATTATGATTTTCAATCGGCACCAGGGGCTACTCCACAAGACATACAAGGAAAATATGATTATTTAGACAATGAAGAAATTGTTACAAAACTATTGGATTTCGAAGAGAATGGAACACATATTGTTTCACTCTATATTCCTCATATACATTGTAGTTCGTGTATTTGGATTTTGGAAAATTTACAAAAGCTTCAACCAGGAATAAGTACCTCTCAAGTTAATTTTCCCGAAAAGACAGTTCGTGTAACCTATGCTGCTGCACAAACTTCCTTAAAAGATATTGTATATCTATTAAGTGCTATTGGCTATGAGCCCTATATCAGTTTAGAAAACTATGAAGAAGGTAAAAAACAAGTTGATCGCAGTTTAATTTATAAAATTGGCGTTGCTTTTTTCTGTTTTGGTAACATCATGTTGTTGTCATTTCCCGAATATTTTGAAGTAGAGGAATTTTGGATCAATCAATACAGAGGTTTCTTTCGTTGGTTAATATTTGGATTGTCGTTACCTACTTTTTTGTATTCGGCTTCAGGATATTATGTATCAGCATGGAAAAGTATACAATCAAAATTACTAAATATTGACATTCCTATTGCTTTAGGCATTGTGGTCATGTTCATCCGAAGTACGGTTGATATTATTTTGGGCTCTGGACAAGGTTTTTTTGATAGCATGTCTGGATTAATATTTTTCATGCTATTGGGGAAATTATTCCAACAAAAAACCTATGATTTTTTGTCATTTGAACGCGATTATAAATCCTATTTTCCCATTGCGATTACTAAAATATTGCCTAATGGGTTGGAAGAATCTGTTCCGGTTTATGACATTGAAAAAGGGGATCGATTGTTAATTCGAAACCAAGAATTACTACCCGTAGACGGTATATTAATTTCAGAAAAAACAGCTATTGATTATAGTTTTGTAACGGGTGAAGCGGTTCAAATTGAAAAAAAATCGGGTGATAAAATATTCGCAGGTGGTAAACAAGTGGGAAAAGTGATCGAAATGGAAGTGCTTTTTTCGGTTTCACAAAGTTATTTGACGCAATTGTGGAGTAACGACGTTTTTCAAAAAAGGGTAGAACAACAGCATAAATCAATTACCGATCGCATCAGTAGATATTTTACTCCGGCATTATTGGTTCTGGCTTTGTTATCTTTTAGTTATTGGATTTTTATTGATGTAACCTCAGCATTCAATGTGTTTACAGCTATATTAATTGTCGCCTGTCCGTGTGCCTTGGCCTTAACAGCACCGTTTACTTTTGGAAATGTATTGCGAATTTTAGGCAACCGAAAAATCTATTTGAAGAACGCATTAGTAGTAGAACAATTGGCAAAAGTTGATACCATTGTTTTCGATAAAACTGGAACAATTACAACCAATAAAAAGACAGCAATCACTTATGAAGGAACTGAATTGAATTCTTTTGAATTGAAATTGTTAAAAAATGCTTTGCGGGGTTCAAACCATCCTTTAAGCAGAAGGTTGTATGAATTTATACCACATCAAGATAAAATGGTCACCACCGATTTTGAAGAAATAATTGGAAAAGGGATAGAGGCACAACTGGAAGGCAATACCATTAAGTTGGGTTCGTCACAATTTCTAAAAACGATGACTGAAAATACCCATAAAAAAACCAAAGTACACGTTGAAATCAACGGAGTTTACAAAGGAAGTTATGTGTTTAATAATCAGTATAGAAAGGGATTGGAGTTGTTGTTTGAACAATTAGCCAAGTCGTATCATTTGGTAGTGTTGTCTGGGGATAATGATGGAGAACGTTCGATATTAGAAAAGATGGTTCCTGCGAGAACAACTTTAGTATTCAATCAAAAACCAGAACAAAAATTACAATATATCGCTCAATTACAGTCTGAAGGTAAAAACGTAATGATGGTGGGTGATGGATTAAATGACGCAGGAGCTTTAGCTCAAAGTAATATCGGTATTTCCATTTCAGAAAATGTAAATGTGTTTTCTCCGGCATGCGATGGAATTCTAGATGCTACACAATTTGAAAGAATCAATTTTCTCATGAGGTATTCAAAAAATGCGATGAAAATAATATTTATGAGTTTTGGGTTGTCATTGCTCTACAATTTAATAGGTCTAAGCTTTGCTATAACCGGTGCCCTAGATCCACTAGTTGCCGCTATTATTATGCCTCTGAGTACCATAACTATTGTAAGCTTTGTAACAATTATGACAAATGTATTTGCCAGAGCAAAGTAATTTTAACAAAAATATTAGATATGATAAATGTCATATTTTATCATAAACAGCAAGAGTAACTTTGTTAACATAATTTTAAGGTATGAGTGTCATCTATATATTAATTACAGTCAGCATTTGTGTTGCAGTTCTTTTTTTAGGAGCTTTTATTAGGGCTGTAAAGAGTGGACAATATGATGATGATTATACCCCATCAGTTAGAATGTTATTTGACGACGAACTGATTAAAGAAAAACCAAACGAATTAATACAAACAGAAAAACCAAAATCAATCTAATTATGGAAAAGCAACAATTTTATTACGACAACAAAATTGTAAGAAACTTTCTATATGCTTCAATAACATTTGGAGTTATTGGAATGCTTGTAGGGTTATTAGTAGCCTTCTTATATTTATTTCCAAATTTAACTGACGGAATTCCGTGGTTGAGTTATGGAAGATTAAGACCTTTGCACACGAATGCTGTGATCTTTGCATTTGTGGGTAATGCAGTATTTGCAGGTGTATACTATTCTTTGCAACGCTTGTTAAAAGCAAGAATGTATAGTGATATTTTAAGTAAAGTTAATTTTTGGGGATGGCAGTTAATCATATTAGGTGCAGCAATTACTCTTCCTCTTGGGTTTACAACGTCAAAAGAATATGCCGAATTAGAATGGCCTTTTGATATTGCAATTGCATTAGTTTGGGTTGCCTTCGGAATAAACATGATTGGAACGATAATCAAACGAAGAGAGCGTCATATTTATGTAGCCATTTGGTTTTATTTAGCCACTTTTATCGCTGTTGCCTTACTTCATATTTTTAATAGTTTAGAAATTCCGGTTTCTGCATTAAAATCCTATTCTGTTTATGCAGGTGTTCAAGATGCCTTGGTGCAATGGTGGTATGGTCATAATGCTGTTGCCTTTTTCTTAACAACTCCTTTCTTAGGACTTATGTATTATTTTGTGCCTAAAGCCGCGAATCGTCCAGTATATTCTTATAGATTATCCATTATTCACTTTTGGTCGTTAATCTTTATTTATATCTGGGCTGGACCTCACCATTTGTTGTATTCAGCACTTCCTGATTGGGCTCAGAATCTTGGTGTTGTTTTCTCAGTAATGTTGATCGCACCTTCTTGGGGAGGTATGATTAATGGTTTATTAACCTTAAGAGGTGTTTGGGATAAAGTAAGAGAAGAACCGGTATTAAAATTCTTTGTAGTTGCCATCACAGGATATGGAATGTCAACTTTTGAAGGCCCCATGCTGTCTTTAAAAAATGTAAATGCTATTGCACACTTTACGGATTGGATTGTAGCGCACGTTCACGTAGGAGCATTAGCATGGAATGGTTTTTTAACATTTGGTATGATGTATTGGATCATTCCAAGAATTACAAAAACAACTTTATATTCTACTAAATTGGCCAATTTCCATTTTTGGATTGGTACTTTGGGAATTGTATTATATGTATTGCCAATGTATGTGGCTGGTTTTACTCAAGCTTCAATGTGGAAACAATTCAACCCAGACGGTACATTAATGTATGGTAACTTCTTAGAAACAGTAACTCAAATTATGCCCATGTATATGATGAGAGCCGTGGGAGGTACGCTTTTCTTTGTCGGAATTTTAACCTTAGTTTATAACATTGTTAAAACGGTACAACAAGGATCGGCTGTTGAAAATGAATTAGCTGAAGCTCCAGCTTTGTCGACAATTAGTTCTGGTCAAATGAAAGGAGAAAAATGGCACTCTTGGTTGGAAAGAAAACCAGTACAGTTTACTATTTTAACAACAATTGCAGTAGCTATTGGTGGAATAGTCCAAATTGTTCCAATGATAGTTGTGAAATCAAATATCCCCACAATTTCAAGTGTAAAGCCATATGCACCATTAGAGTTAGAAGGGAGAGATATTTATATTAGAGAAGGATGTAACAACTGTCACTCTCAAATGATTCGTCCGTTCCGATCCGAAGTAAAACGATACGGAGAATATTCAAAATCAGGTGAGTATGTTTATGATCATCCATTTTTATGGGGTTCAAAAAGAACAGGTCCAGACTTAATGAGAATAGGTGGAAAATACAACGACAATTGGCATTTTAATCACATGTGGAGTCCACAGCGTATGGATGAAAAATCGGTAATGCCGGCCTATAAATGGTTGTTCGACAATACGGCAATGGATCATTCGGATATCGAGAAAAAAATGAGTGTCATGGTCACTTTAGGAGTTCCTTATACAGATGCTGATATTGCAAATGCTAAAAGTAGTATTGAAGCACAATCTGCAAAAATTGAGAAAAGTTTGTATAACGATCCTGATTTTGTGAAATCATATGAGGATAGTAAGAAAAAAGCTGCCGCAAAAGGTGAAACTTTTGTTCCCATGAAAGACAGAGAAATTGTAGCCTTAATTGCTTACTTACAACGTATGGGAACTGATATTAAAGTTAAAAAAGCGAAGTAATGTTGAAATTTATCAAACATAATTTAGAAACAATTGATGGCGTCGATATTTACCCCATCATTTCATTGAGCATTTTCTTTATCGTATTCGTTTCCTTTTTTATATGGGCAATGACTTATAGTAAAGATAAAATCAAAGAATTGAGTGAATTACCATTCAAAGGAGAAAAATAAATAATTAGCGCCCTCTTTTTAATGAGGAATAAATTAAAGAGGGGTAATACCAATTTAAAAAAGTATCAAATGAAAAAATTAATTCCAGCTTATGTAAGAGTTCCATTATTGTTTGCAATTGTATTTGCAGCTATGGAATATTTTATTGACTCCGGAGATAAGCCTGCTTTTATAAAGTTTCCAATGGTTTCTTTGTTTTTAGGTGTGTTTCTGTTTTTATTAGTCGCAATAGAAATAGTATTAAATGCGGTAGATAAAGTAACGTATTATTTGTTGACAGATGAGCAGAAAAAACAATTAGAAGAAGCACAATCTGTTCCATTTACAGAAAGTAAGTTTTATCAAGGTTTAGTAGAAAAATTGACACGTTCAAAAGGAATTGAGCAAGAAAAAGATGTACTGCTTGATCATGATTACGATGGTATTAAAGAATTGGATAATGTTCTACCGCCATGGTGGGTTGGGTTATTCTATGCTTGTATCGTTTTTGCAATCATTTATCTAGTACGTTTCCATATCGTAGGAGATTATACACAAGATGAGGAATTTGTAGCAGAAATGGTTGAACAAGACAAAGCTGTTGAAGAGTACTTAAAAACGGCACCTGATCAAATGAACAAAGACAAGGTAACATTATTAACCGATGCAGGTGCTCTAGCAGAAGGAAAAAAAATATTTGAATCGAATTGTGTAGCCTGCCATAGAGCAGATGCTGGAGGTGCAATAGGACCGAACTTAACCGACGAAAATTGGATTTTAGGAGGAGGTATCAAAAATGTTTTCAATACAATAATGGAAGGGGGACGTTCCGGTAAGGGAATGGTCGCTTGGAAAGAATCTATAAAACCAACCGAAATTCAAAAAGTAGCAAGTTATGTGTTGTCTTTACAAGGTTCAAAACCGAAAGATCCGAAAGCAACAGAACCTGAAGCCAAGCCATGGATAGAAGAAGGCGCTGCAAAACCAATTACAGCAGCAGTAGATTCAGCAAAAACAGGAGTTATAGCACCAGCTACAAAATAATTAAATTAAAAGGTTTTGGGAGATCTCAAAACCTTTTAAACTTAAATTATAGTTCATTATAGATATTAAATAATAATATTATGCCTAGTTCACCCAATTTGCCAGAAGAAAGTTTTAGAGATACTATTGCTACTATTTCAGAAGATGGTAAAAGAAATTATATTCATCCGAAAAAACCATCAGGACCATATTATGAAAAAAGAAAGTTATTAAGTTATTTACTACTTACGTTTTTAATTGCTGCACCCTTTGTGAAAATTAATGGGAATCAGTTTTTATTATTTAACGTATTAGAAAGAAGATTTAATATTTTTGGATTTCCTTTTTGGCCTCAAGATTTTCATCTTTTTGTAATGATGATGATTGTTGGAGTAGTGGGGCTAACCTTATTTACTGTTGCTTTTGGACGTATTTTTTGTGGATGGTTTTGTCCGCAAACGATATTTATGGAAATGGTTTTTAGACGCATAGAATATTGGATTGATGGAGATCGAGGTGCCCAAATTCGTTTAGCTAAACAAGATTGGAACGCTGAAAAAATAAGAAAGCGAGTACTGAAATTATCCCTGTTTTTCATTTTTTCGTTTTTCATTGCAAATGTGTTTTTAGCGTATTTAATTGGGAGTGAAAAATTATTTAGATTAGTAACTCATGGTCCACAAGATAATGTAGGCACTTTACTACCGTTATTGATTTTTACAGGTATTTTTTATTTTGTATTCGCCTGGTTCAGAGAGCAAGTTTGTATTATTGCTTGTCCTTACGGAAGAATGCAAGGGGTTTTGCTAGATAATAAATCGATCAATGTTGCTTATGATCATGTACGAGGAGAAGGTAAAAAAGGTAGAAAAAAATGGCGCAACGGCGAAGACAGAACAGTTGAGGGGTATGGCGATTGCATCGATTGTAATCAGTGTGTTGTAGTTTGTCCAACAGGGATTGATATCCGAAACGGGACGCAATTAGAATGCGTGAATTGTACGGCTTGTATTGATGAATGTGATGCCATTATGGATAAAGTTGGCTTACCAAAGGGATTGATTCGTTATGCCAGTGAAGACGAGATTGTCAATAAGGAGAAATTTAAGTTAACAACTCGAATGAAAGGCTACATTGGAGTCTTACTCATCTTAATTGGAGTTTTGTTATCCATGTTGTTTTTAAGAAATGATGTTGAGGCAACTGTGTTAAGAATGCCCGGCCAAATGTTTGAACATAAGGACGATAACATTAGTAATGTATTTACCTACAAGATTGTAAATAAAACGGTTGAAGATTTGAAAGGTATTCATTTCAAATTGAAAAACACTAAAGGAACTATCAAAGTCGTTGGAAAAGATTTTGTAATGGTAAAAAAACAAGGATTAGTTCAAGGGACTTTATTTATTGAAATTAATCAAGCACTTTTAGAAGGAGATAAAATGGAAATTGAAATTGAAGTGTATAGTCAAAATAAATTAATTGAAACGGCAACTACTAATTTCATGGGGCCAAGAACGTTTTAAAAATGTAAGCTATGAAAATAAATTGGGGAACAGGAATCATAATTGCATTTGGATTATTTATGGCGTTTATTTTGTCATTCGTTTATAAAGTGCAATCCAATCAAAAATATGATAATGAATTAGTAACAGAAGAATATTATAAAAAAGAAGCTTCGGTTCAAATTGACATTGAAAAAAAACAAAATGCCAATGCCTTAAAAAATTTGGTAGTCATTAAAGAAGTGGAAAATGGTATTCAAGTAGCATTTCCGAAAGATTTTGATTATTCAAAAATTAATGGAAAAGTGTCCATATATAGACCGTCAAGTCAAAAATTAGATTTTGAAATTCCGATTTCATTAACTAGTACCAATTTGCTCATACCTAAAAGTAATTTGACAGGCGGTCTTTGGGACATTACAGTAGATTGGACATGTAACGGTATAGATTACTTAAATAAAGAAACTATCTATTTTTAATTGTATGTTGTATACAGCTTTAATTTTTGGATTGATCAGTAGCTTACATTGTGTTGGGATGTGCGGTCCCATTGCTATGATGTTACCCGTAGATCGAACTAATGAAGCTAAAAGAGCTGTTCAAATTTTAACCTATCATTTTGGAAAACTATCTGCTTATAGTGTTTTAGGCTTAATTTTCGGTCTGTTGGGAAAAAGTTTTTATGCAGCGGGCTGGCAACAACAAATGTCGATAATTCTAGGTGTACTGATGATTATGGTATCAATCGTTCCTGAAAGGGTTGTTGCACAATACAATTTTTCCAAACCCATCTATAAAATTATTAGTAACGTAAAATCACATCTCGGCCAACAATTCAAAAGAAAAAGCTATTCCTCATTATTTATTATAGGATTATTGAATGGTTTTTTACCTTGTGGAATGGTATATGTTGCCATTTTTGGAGCTATTGCGATGCAAAGTGTTTCTCTTGGTGTTGTGTATATGCTGCTCTTTGGAATAGGAACTATCCCGATGTTAACCCTAGTGGTTTATCTTTCGCATTTGCTTTCTTTTTCGTCTCGAAATAAACTGCAAAAAGTGATACCAATTGTCGCAGTTGTAATTGGAATGTTATTTATTATTAGAGGTTTGGGATTGGATATTCCTTATGTGTCACCGAGTAATTTGAGTTTGTTTGTTCAACCGGTTGCCAATTGTCATTAAGCCTCAGTACAAATAAAAAAACGCTTCATATTGAAGCGTTTTTTTGTTGCTTAATTTACCACTATTTTTCGAGTTGTTGTCGCATCAGCTGCAGCTAGTTGAATTAGATAAAATCCTTTGGGTAAATTGGATACTTTATAAGTACTTTCAGTGGCAGTAGGACGCTCTATTCGTTGCATTATTTGTCCGTTAATTGCATATATACTAATCGATTGAAGCGGAGTAGCTGTTACAATATTAATTTCAGAACCATTTGAAGGATTTGGATAAATAGTCGCTTGCTCTATCGATGAAAATGTTGATGTTGCTAAAATTGTGGATGGCCATCGGTTTTGAGCTGCAGGACCGCCCCAAATAACAGTTGCTAAATATGGATTGTCAATAAATGGGTTACGATTGCCTTGGGCATAGGTATTATTTGTATTGCCGTGATAAGTGTTTCTATTGTCTTCAAATGGAGAAACAGGGTCTTCTGCATTCCATTGTAAAAACAGCTGAATCATGTTAGTGTCGGTACTAACAGTAGCACCCGTACCAACATTAATAGGCAAGCATTGCGTAGGATATCTCAAATACATATACATCATCATACGGGCAACATCCCCTTTCCATTCATCTCCTGGATACCAACCACCAGTTACAGGTCCAGAATTTCCTGATCCTGGAGCAAATTTTAAATTACCACGATTTCCATTACGATCTACATCGCACGAACGTAAATGATGTGCATCTTCTCCCGCATCACTATCAGCAGAGGATGTTGCACCATCCACTAACGGAGGAGTTCCTAATGATTTTGCATATACGTGTTCTCGGTTCCATTCGCATACATTTCCACCTCCGTTACTAAACGCATTTCGTTCACGATGATCGTTATCATTCGAGGGTGAACTCGGACAAGTGGCACTACTAAATCCATAAAGTAGTAGCACATTATCTGAATTGCTAGGGTTTAAATCGGTAGCTTGAGTAGCATTCCAATCTTCAGAATAGGTTAGAAAATTGGTGTGCGAGTTTGTAATTTTAATTGTTAAGGCTGATTTTAAATTCATGCCAGTTAATGACCAGTTGACACCAGAATAATAGGGGCTAGCAGGAGCTCCAGCTTGAGCAAATACTATGGTAACAAATGATAATAAAATTAAAGTGAAGTAATGCTTCATGTTATTTATTTTTTCGTTCTAATAAAGCCATATAAAATCCGTCAAAACCACTTTCATGAGCCAAAACTTTTTTGTCTTCTACAAATGTAAATTCTTTTCCAATTTCGGTAGTTAAGAAATGCTTGATTTGTTCTTGATTTTCAGATGGCAATACCGAACAAGTAGCATACACCAACTTTCCTCCAGGTTTTACAATTTTGGAATAATTTTCCAATACTTCAGCTTGAATTTTCTTAATATTTTCAATAAACTCAGGCTGTAATTTCCATTTGCTATCCGGATTTCGTTTCAAAACACCCAAACCACTACAAGGAGCATCAATCAAAACGCGATCGGCTTTTTCATGTAATTTTTTAATGGTTTTAGTACTTTCAATTACTCTTGGTTCTATGTTGAAAGCCCCATTTCGTTTAGCTCTAATTTTCAATTGCTTCAATTTACTTTCATATAAATCCATAGCAATCAATTGGCCTTTGTTTTCCATTAAAGAAGCAAGGTGCAAGGTTTTTCCTCCCGCACCCGCACAGGTATCTACTACACGCATCCCAGGTTTTACATCTAAGAAATAAGCCACCAATTGCGACGATGCATCTTGTACTTCAAAAAATCCATCTTTAAAAGCATCGGTCAAAAATACATTTGCTCTTTCCGTTAATATTAATGCATCTGGATAATCGGCATGAAATTCGGTTGCAATATTAAGATCCATTAAAATAGCTCTTAGTTTTTCTTTAGTGGTTTTAAGTTTATTAACTCTTAAAATTACCTTGGCTTGTTCATTTTGCGCCGCCAATTCTTTGGCCCATATGGCTTCTCCTAATTCTTTAACACCCAAGTCATCCATCCAATCTGGAATTGATTCTTTAAATTTCCTAGTCTTAGTTAATTCATCAAAACGACCTTTGATGCGTCGAACCGGAGTTTCTTCAAAATATTTCCAATCGGGGAGGTTATATCCTCTTAATACTGCCCATACGGCAAAAATACGCCAAATGTTATCTCTGTCATAAGGCTCTTTTACCTCCGCAATCTCGACATATAATCTTTTCCAACGCACGATTTCATAGATGGTTTCTGCCACAAATTTACGATCGTGACTTCCCCAACGTTTGTCTTTTTTTAAGGCTCTTGCAACAACTTTATCAGCATATTCTCCTTCATTAAAAATCGCCATAAGCGAATCAATGGTAGTGAATACTAAATTTCTGTGTAATCTCATTTTATATATAATTCTTCCCGAGAATTCGGGTAACAAATATACGAATTAATTGGATTTAATCTTTTGAATAAAATGCCTTGTCTATTATCTCTTTTTTTTTGTATTTAATTGTTTAACTTTGGGTTAAATTCCTATTTATGAAACAACTTTTTTTCATCATACTTTTTACGATTTGTGCTGGTGCTCAAAACCACAAAAAAATAATTTTTGAAACAAAAGTCCTTTCAACAACGCAATTAAGTTGTAGAGCCATTTATGTCGACACGGATAAAGTTTGGTTGGGAATGGATAAAGGCCGCTACGGTTATTATGATAAAATGAGAGATTCTTTACATGTCAATACCATTTCTTCAGTTCTCTCATCAACCGAATTTAGAAGTATTGCTGCTACTAAATCTGCTGTTTTTATTTTAGCAGTTGGAAATCCAGCTCGTATTATTAAAATTGATAAAAACACATTGCAAGAACAACTGGTATATATCGAAGAACATGAAAAAGTATTTTATGACAGCATGCAATTTATTGATGATAGAAATGGATATGCGATGGGTGACCCAACCGCCGATTGTTTATCATTTTTAAGAACATCTGATGGAGGACTTACATGGCAAAAAAGTTCTTGTGATAATTTTCCAAAAGTAATAGAAGGCGAAGCTGCATTTGCGACCAGTAATACAAATCTTATTGTAAAAGGAAAATCAATAATTATGGTTTCGGGTGGGAAACAATCGCGAGTATTTATTTCTACTGATACAGGAAATACGTGGAATGTTTATCCAACTCCTATCGTACAAGGTGAAGAAATGACCGGAATTTTTACAGCCGATTTTTACAATGAAAAAATAGGTATTATCGCTGGTGGAAACTATCTCAAACAAACTCAAAATTGGGCCAATAAAGCCGTTACTTCAGATGGTGGTAAAACATGGAAATGTGTTGCTAACTCTTCAGCCTTTGGATATGCATCTTGCGTGCAATTTGTTCCAAAATCCAATGGAAAAAAAGTGCTTTCTGTAGGCGGAACAGGCATTTATTATTCTGAAGATTTTGGAGAAAATTGGATACAACTTTCCGATGAAAAAGGTTTGTTTACTTTTCGTTTCGAATCGGAAAGAGTAGGCTATGCAACCGGTAAGAATAAATTGATTCGATTTGAATTAAAATAAAAAAAAACGCTCACTACTGAGCGTTTTTTTATAATTATCCTCTACGATTATCTCGCATTTGTCGTAACAATTGTCGGTTGAAATCGTCTTCTGCTTTTTTGAGCCTTATGATTTTCTTAGCAGGAAGTACACTTTGTAATTCTTTTATGAATTTTTTACGTAAAGCAAAAAGGGTTTCTTCAATTACTTCCATTTGAACCAATAAAGAAGAAGCATCTTTTTCTGATAATTTTTCGACACTACCTGGTTCAAAACGATCTAATATGGTTTTCATTTTTTCATGTCGCAATTCGGCTTGCTTGTCATCAAAAGCATTGTAAATTGGCCAAAATCGTTGAGCTTCTTCGGTTGTTAAATTTAATTCATCTGTAATATAAGCAACTTTAAGTGCTTTTACTTTTTCTTTTTTTCCTCTAAATCCTTGCGAAAAGGAAACAGCACTAACAAACAACAACAGGAACGGTAAAAGGAATTTAGTTTTCATGGTATTAATCATTTAAAATGTATTCTAAGTGTTCATATTCAGATAAATAGGTTTCAATTTCGTCACATTCCGTTGCAGTAACGCCAAAGGTAGTGGCTAAAGCCGTAATATCGTCATCCGATAAATGTGGAACGATATCCGTAGTAGTGACATTTTGTTGCTGCAATAAATAATGCTCAATAGTTCTAGATTCTAAAGCAGTATTAACTGTAAGAGAATAATATAACGGAATTCCAATAGTTATAACAAAAACAGCTGCAATACTACTCATCCAGATGTATTTCCGTTGAAATATGGAAAATACTTTGTTTTTGCTGGTTCCATTATCGGTAGCAATTTGATGCATTATGTTGTTCTCAAATGCTTCAAAATAACCTTTTGGAATTCGAAATCCCGCATTTTGTTCGTCAATATTTTTTAAATCGATGGGTTTCATAATGTGTTAGACCTAAAAGTAATAAAATGGTTTAATCTGATTTTAATAAGTGTTCTATTTTTTTTACAGCCAAATGATAGCTGGCTTTTAATGCGCCAACAGAAGTGGATAATATTTCCGACATATCTTCATATTTTAGGGCTTCATAATACTTCATTCTAAAGACCAATTGTTGTTTTTCGGGTAAAGTGGCTACAGCTCGTTGTAATTTTAATTGCATTTCATCGCCATCATAATAGACATCACTTTCTAGTTTTTGTAAAGCTTTTTCTTTTACTTCTTCAATAGTAATTCCTTGCTTTTTTGCTCGTTGTTGAATAAAAGTTAGCGATTCATTCGTAGCAATTCGATACATCCATGAAAACAATTTACTATCGCCTTTGAATTGTTGCAAGTTGGAATATACTTTAAGAAAGGTATTTTGTAAAACATCATTGGCATCATCATGATTCAAAACAATACCTCTGATATGATAATACAAAGGTTTTTGATACAATTGCAGGAGTTTTCGAAACGCTTCATTTTGCGTTTTGGGATCTAATAATTCAGCAATAAACTTTTTTTCGTCCTGCAAAACACCTCGTTTAATTGTTGATTAGACTAAAGATATCAAAAAAGGTTTAAATAATAGTTTAGATTCGTGAAATTTTGCTTTTGAGTTTGTAACTTTGTTAATCAAATGGACATAAATGAAGGATTTAAGCAATTATAGAAAATCATATGAAAAAAGTGAGTTGTTGGAAACTCAAATTCCTGATGACCCCATTAACTTGTTTCATAAATGGTTTTATGAAGCTGAAGATTTGAATGCGGCTGAGGAAGTGAATGCCATGACAGTATCGACAATCGGATTGGATGGATTTCCAAAATCTAGAGTTGTGTTGCTAAAAAAATTCAATGAAGAAGGATTTATATTTTATACCAATTATGATTCGGAAAAAGGAAAAGCAATTCTACAAAATCCCAACATTTGCTTGTCGTTCTTTTGGCCAACAGTTGAACGCCAAATTATCATAAAAGGTATAGCAGAACAAACACCTGATAATATTTCAGATAATTATTTTGCATCACGTCCCGACGGAAGCAAACTAGGAGCAATTGTTTCACCACAAAGTGAAATCATTCCTAATCGAGAATTTTTAGAACATAAATTAAGTGTTTTAGAAAAAGAATTGGAGGGGAAAGATATCTTACGACCCAAACACTGGGGTGGTTTTTTAGTACGTCCTATTGATGTTGAATTTTGGCAAGGACGTCCTAATCGTTTACACGATCGTATTCGGTATCAATTGCAAGCTAATTGTGAATGGAAAATAGATCGATTAGCACCTTAAATATTAATAGAATAAAATCATTTCGTTATATAATTGTATGTAAATTGAAAATTGAAATAATTCTAAATTTTGTTAATAAATTTGTAGTCTTTTCATCACAATTACAATAATTTTACGACTCAAGATTAATACATGAATAATACATACTCCAGTTATATAGATAGAGAAAAGAGTTGGTTAACTTTTAATGCTCGGGTCTTACAAGAAGCAAACGATGCAAATGTGCCATTATTAGACCGTTTGCGTTTTTTAGGTATTTTTTCAAACAATTTAGATGAGTTTTTTAGAGTTCGATATGCGGCAATTCGCCGAATGAGTCAAGAAAATACTGAAACAGAAAAAATATTAGGTGTTTCAGCAGACCAATTATTGAAAGAAATTACAGTTATAGTTATTGAACAACAAGCTGAGAGTCTTCGAATTTTAAATGAGATTGAGAAAAAACTTGAAAAAGAAAATATTTTTATCATCAACGAAAAAGAAATATCTAAAGATCAAGAAAAGTTTATTCATGATTATTTCATACAAAAGGTAAGTCCGGCGTTAGTAACGATTATGTTGAATGATTTAGAGGAGTTTCCATTATTGAAAGATACATCTGGTTATTTGGCTGTAAAATTAGTGATGAACTCATCTTTAGCTAATGAAAAATTAGGTAAAGAAATTCGATATGCAGTCGTTGAAATTCCAAATACGATCAATCGATTTGTAGTATTGCCTTCCAATTCGAAAAAACAGTATATCATTCTATTAGATGATGTTATACGTTATAATTTAAATAATATATTTAATATTTTTGATTATGAGAGCATCTCTGCACATATGATCAAAATTACAAGAGATGCACAACTAGAATTTGATAGTGATTTAAGTAAAAGTTTGATCGAGAAGATATCTTCATCCGTTAAAGATAGACGTGTAGGTGAGCCTGTTCGTTTTGTTTATGATCAAGCTATAGAGAAGGATACATTAGCATTTTTCTTGCGGGGCATGCATATTGAAAGTTTTGATAGTGTGATTCCGGGAGGCAGATATCATAATCGAAGAGATTATATGAGTTTTCCAAACTTAGGTCGTTATGATTTATTATACCGCGAAAATGTTCCTTTACCCATTTCTGGTCTGTCTTTAGAGGGAAGTATTTTAGAAAGAATCAAAAAGAAAGATTATTTACTCTATGCACCATATCAGTCTTTTTCCTATATAATTAAGTTTTTACGAGAAGCAGCACTTGATCCAAAAGTAGCTTCCATTAAAATTACGCTTTATCGTTTGGCAAAGAATTCGCAAATTGTAAGTTCGCTAATCAATGCAGCTAAAAACGGAAAAAAAGTTACGGTTCAAATTGAACTGCAAGCACGTTTTGATGAGGAGAGTAATATTTCTTATTCAGAACAAATGCAAACTGAAGGTATTGAACTTATCTTTGGGGTTAAAGGATTGAAAGTACACAGTAAAATATGTGTTATTGAGCGTATTGAAGATGGAAAAGTAAAACGATATGGTTTAATTTCGACTGGAAATTTCAATGAAAATTCGGCCAAAATATATACCGATGTAACATTATTTACAAGTAATACCGAAATTTTAAAAGATGCGTCTAAGATATTTGACTTTTTTGACGTTAATTATAAAGTACATCGTTACAAACATTTGATTGTATCTCCGCACTATACAAGAGGACGCTTCAATAAATTAATTGACCGCGAGATCACCAATGCTTTATTAGGCAAAGAGGCGTTCATCAAATTGAAAATGAATAGTATTTCCGATTTTAAAATGACGGATAAGTTGTATGAAGCTAGTAATGCTGGCGTAAAAATACAATTGATTATCAGAGGAATCTGTTGTTTAATTCCCGGAATAAAAGGATTAAGTGAAAACATCGAAGCCATAAGTATTGTCGATAATTATTTGGAACACGCTCGTGTTTATATTTTTGCCAATGGCGGCGATCCCGATGTATTTATTTCATCTGCCGATTTTATGACACGAAATTTGGACGCTCGAGTTGAGGTAACCTGTCCAATTTATGATGAGGATATCAAAAAAGAATTGATTGAAACCTTTGAAATTGGTTGGAAAGCCAATGTTAAAGCTCGAATGCACTCTAGTGATTTGGCAAATAATTACCGCCGTCACGGTGATGAAAAACCATTTAGAGCTCAATTAGAAATGTACAATTATTATCAAATGAAGTTGGATGTAATTGCAGAAACTGTAAGATAATTTGAATAATCCGGAATGATAACAATAAAAAAATATGCTGCCATCGATATTGGATCAAATGCTATGCGACTTTTGGTGACCAATATTGTTGAGCAAAAAGAGTGTGTAACCCAATTCAATAAAAGTGCTCTGGTTCGCGTACCTATTCGTTTGGGTCAAGATGCGTTTACAGTTGGAGAAATTACAGATGAAAATATTGAACGTATGGTAGATGCCATGAAAGCGTTTAAGTTGTTAATGAAAGTACACAAAGTAGAGAAATATCAGGCTTGTGCAACTTCTGCATTGCGTGAAGCATACAATGGAAAAGAGGTTGTTGCAATTATTAAAAAGAGAGCCGATATTGACATTGATATTATTGATGGTAAAAAAGAGGCGGCAATCATCGCATCTTCTGATTTAACCCGATTTATTAATTCTGACAAAACCTTCTTATACGTTGATGTTGGAGGCGGTAGTACCGAATTTTCATTATTTGTTGAAGGGAAAATAATTGCATCTAAATCGTTTAAAATTGGTACGGTACGATTATTAAACAATATGGTTTCTGAAATCGTTTGGGAAGAAATTGAAAAATGGATTAAAAATAATACAGAATCGTTAGAAAATATTACACTTATTGGTTCTGGTGGAAATATCAATAAACTCTTCAAATTGTCTGAGAAAAATCAAGATAAACCTTTGTCTTACATGTATATTCAAGCACAATATCAAAAATTGAATAACATGACCTATGAGCAGCGAATTGCAGATTTAGGTTTAAATCCAGACCGTGCCGACGTAATTATTCCTGCTACACGTATTTATCTCAACGCTATGAAATGGAGTGGAGCACGTTCTATTTATGTGCCAAAAATTGGGCTATCTGATGGTATAGTGAAGGCAATGTATTATGGGAAAATCTAGTTAGATATCTAGGTCAAAGGTTTTTCGCAACACTTCTAAATGAGGATTAATTTGTTGTAATCGTTCAAATTTTTCTTGAGGCGTAAAGGCATATTTATTTTCAACCGTTTCATTGACTACAACTTCAATAGTAATGTCGTGGTTGTGTAATTTACCCCGCAAATAACCCAAGAGTTCATGATAGCCCGTAATGAATTCTTCTTTGGTGCTATGGTTGGGTAATTCTAAAGTTATCGTTGTACCGTTTAGAGTAGGGTCATTCATTTGCATATAAGTGGCCATTAAACGTTTTCCTGAATCGGTCATTTTTTGAGCAAATTTAGTCCACTGCAACAACATGTCTGTCTCATTGAATGCTTCGGAAGGCAATTCTTCTTTGTGTTTTTGATGTTGCTGTTGTTTGGCTTCCAAATCTTTTTTGGCCTTAATGCTGGCCAATGATAATGCTGATACTTTTGTGCCTTGCGGATTTATGTTGGTAATAACAGGTTTTGGAATTTCAGGAATAATTGGCGCAACTACTTCATTTTGCATTTGAGTAATTTCTGCAACTATAGGTTCGTCTACAACAGTTTCAACTACTACAGCGGGTTTTATTTCCTCAGTAGCAATTTGTGATTTAGCTGTTGAAACTTCTGTAATAGAATAGGAGTTGTTTTTGTAATAAGTTGCCGGTATGATAAATTTAGCTACTTTTTTTTTTCTCCATCAAAGGTGATGGAGGCTAATTGCATGAGGCAAAGTTCAACTAATAAACGTTGGTTTTGGCTCACTTTGAACTTTAGATCACATTCGTTGGCTAACTCAATTCCTTTGATTAAAAAGTCGTGCATAGCTTTATGCGATTGTACGGCATACAATGCTTGTGCTTGCTCTCCAGCTTCTAAAAGTGATAGCGTTGCGGGATTTTTACAGACCAACAAATCTCTAAAATGAGAAGCCAATCCAGCGATGAAATGATGTCCGTCAAAGCCTTTTGACAAAATATCATTATACGCCATTAAAAGGTCGGGAATTTTATTTTCTAAAATTAAATCCGTGATGTTGATATAATATTCAAAATCTAAAACGTTTAAATTCTCAGTAACAGCTTGTCTTGTTAGGTTTTTTCCACAATAAGAAACTACCCTGTCAAAAATAGATAAGGCATCTCGCATGGCACCATCAGCTTTTTGAGCAATAATATGCAAAGCGTCATCTTCAAATTCAACACCTTGTTCTTTTGCAATTTCAGCCAAATGTTCTTTTGCATCTTTAACCGTAATTCTTTTGAAATCAAAAATTTGACAACGCGATAATATGGTTGGTATAATTTTGTGTTTTTCAGTTGTTGCTAAAATAAAAATGGCATGTTTTGGTGGTTCTTCTAATGTTTTCAAAAAAGCATTAAAAGCTGCTTGTGAAAGCATGTGCACCTCATCAATAATATAAACCTTATATTTTCCGGTTTGTGGTGGTATTCTTACTTGGTCAATAATACTTCTAATATCGTCAACTCCATTATTTGAAGCGGCATCCAATTCAAAAACATTAAATGAAAAATCTTCATATGGATCGTCATAACCTTCTTGATTGATTTTTCGAGCTAATATTCTTGCACAAGTTGTTTTTCCAACACCACGAGGTCCAGTGAACAATAAAGCTTGTGCCAAGTGATTGGTTTCAATAGCATTGAGCAATGTATTGGTAATAGCCTGTTGTCCCACCACATCCTTAAAGGTTTGTGGGCGGTATTTTCGAGCTGATACTATAAATTGTTCCATATTACTAATTGAATTACAAATATAAGTAGGGAAGCGCCAAAAAACAAGTTCATATTTCCAAAAACAAAAGAAGTTGTGTACAAGTTATTCACAATAGCACTAGTTAAAATAAAAATAATTCACATTAAGATCTAAATTCTAAATTCTAAACTCTAAATTTGCAACGCAGACCGCCTTATCGCTCCATTTTGGTGGAGAGGAAAGTCCGGACACCAAAGAGTAGCATAGCGGGTAACGCCCGTCCATCGTAAGATGAGGACCAGTGCAACAGAAAGTATGTACAGATAATGCTGTAGTGAAACCAGGTAAACTCTATGCGGTGAAATGTCAAGTATATCAGCAGTTTCTGAGTAATCGGAATAAGGGCGACTCGTCCGATGCTGAAGGGTAGGCAGCTTGAGTCATATAGTAATGTATGATCTAGATAAATGATAAGGCTCCGATTTCGGAGACAAAATCCGGCTTACAGGTCTGCTTTTTTTATTCTTCCTCGTCTTCGAACGAATCCTCAGAGTTGCTTTCCAACTCGTAAAACGAAAATACGGAACCGCCGTAGTTTTTAGCGAAAGAAAAATGCATCATGTGATCCAATTTGGTGTGTTTGGAATGCTCAACGATTAACATTCCTTCTTCCTCTAACAACTCATTGTCAAAAATGAGTTGGATGATTTTTTCAAATTGCTCTTGTCCTAAGTCATAAGGTGGATCCGCAAAAATAATATCATATGAAGCTTTGCTTTTTTCTAAAAATTTAAATACATCACTTTTTAGTACCGAAATGTCTAAATCTAAATCGGATGCGGTTTTTTTTATGAAATTCACACATCCAAAATCACCATCAATACTCGTTATAGGGCCTGCTCCACGAGAGCCAAATTCATAACTAATATTTCCAGTACCAGAAAACAAATCCAACACTTTTAAACCGTGAAAATTAAAATAGTTATTTAGAATATTGAATAAGGATTCTTTACACATATCGGTCGTTGGACGAACCGGTAAGTTTTTGGGAGCTACTAATCGTCGACCTTTGTGTTTTCCTGAAATAATTCTCATGTATGGTATAGCATAAAGTGATTTCGAATTGCCGATTCTGAGACATCCAATGCGGCTGTTAAGTGTGCCACTTCCAATAAGGAGCAATTGCGAATGTAGGTATAGGCCATTTTATAAACCGCATCTTCTTCACTGCAATTTCCAAACAAATGTACTTTTACCGTTTCCGGATTCAATTGCAATTGCTCGCAAGTGAATAATACATAATAAATGAAATCTTCAGGAGTAGTGTATTGAAACGAATTGAACAAGAGGAGTTCTTGATTTTTTACGACAACCAATTCAAATTGCTCTTTTTGTACGTACACAAAAACTTGTTTTTCTTCTTTATTTTTAGAATATTCAAGACATTTCTTAAGTAAGATTGAATTACTGTTTTTGTAATCAAAACTTTCAAATTGGTCCAATAAAAAGTTGTTAATATTCATGAATGGAACATAAACATTATTGATTTCATAGGGCAGAAGTGTATCGTATGCAAAAAAATCTGTTTCAAAAACTTTGATGTTGTATTGCAAATAACTCGCTAAAAAGGTTGGGTCAAATAACGATGTAGGTACTACAGCATTTAAATTATTGTTGTGTAACACGACCACTTCATCATAGGTGTTCGCCAAAATTGAAAAATCTACAAAAGCACGCCAAAGTTGCTCTTCAATAACCTTGTTTTTCTCAAACTGAACTTCTTGCGTGTGTAATACTTTGTGGGTAATTAAATCAACGACACAAAACGATAATTCGCTCAAGGAAACTTGAAGAACTAATTTTTTGTACGTTTTTTGCGTGATGTCACCCGATGAAATTACCATAGTATCCTAACTTGATTCGCAAACAATACTGTTTACTACTATTGGCAAAGCTACAATTTTTTTCTAATCCTATCGCTATTTTTCTAAAATCAACACTATATTTGGTAATTAATTAAAGTCCATTTTTATAAATGATTACTTCATCAATGTTTTATAAGTTACTGCTTCAAAATTCTTTGTTTCAGCCTACTGTAAGACAAAATTTATTTTTTCAAAAAATTGCCGTATTTCTTTTCAATACTTCAAACGATGAAATTTTTGTATTGAAAGGGTATGCTGGTACTGGTAAAACAACTATTATTTCTACGGTTATTAATCATTTGGAAGCGATAAATATGAAATGCGTTTTATTAGCCCCAACAGGTCGTGCAGCAAAGGTAATCAGTAACTATTCGGGAAAGCCAGCTTATACCATTCACAAACGCATTTATTTTCCAAAGAAATCAAAGGGGGGAGGAGTAAGTTTTACTTTACAACAAAATAAATTTAAGAATACCATTTTTATAGTAGATGAATCGTCCATGATTTCCGATACATCGCAAGATTCAAAGTTATATGAGAACGGTTCACTTCTCGATGATCTTTTCTTTTATGTTGAAGCGGGTAACAATTGTAAATTACTTTTGGTAGGTGATACAGCTCAATTACCTCCTGTTAACATGACCGTTAGCCCTGCTTTGGATATTCATACCCTTTCATTGCACTATGAGAAAAATGTACAACATATCGAACTCGATGAAGTAATGCGGCAAGCTGAAACATCCGGAATATTGTATAATGCCACGCAATTGCGAGAATTATTAGATTCGCATTTTATAGATACTTTTCAGTTTAACTTGAACGGATTCAAAGACATTGTTCGACTACAAGATGGTTATGATATTCAAGATGCCATTCATAGTGCTTATGATAATTATGGATTGGAAGATACCGTGTTTATTGTCCGATCAAATAAACGAGCCAATCAATACAATCAACAAATTAGGACGTCAATATTATCTAAAGAAAGTGAACTTTCGACAGGAGATTATTTAATGGTGGTCAAAAACAATTATTTCTGGTTGAAAGAAGATACAGAAGCTGGTTTTATTGCCAATGGTGATATTATTGAGGTGTTGGAGATTCGAAAAATTCAAGAACTGTACGGATTTAAATTTGCTACTGTAAAAATCAGAATGGTTGATTATCCCAATCAAGCTCCTTTAGATACCATTTTGATGTTGGATACCATTACTAGTGAGTCACCTTCTTTAACCTATGAACAATCCAATAAATTGTATCAAGAAATATTGTTGGATTATGGAGATGAAAAACAACAATATAAAAAGTTGCAAAAAGTTAAAGAAAACGAATATTTTAATGCCTTACAAGTAAAGTTTTCGTATGCAATTACCTGCCATAAATCGCAAGGTGGGCAATGGAAAACCGTTTTTGTAGAGCAACCCTATTTGCCTGATGGCATAGATACCGATTATGTACGTTGGTTGTATACTGCTATTACCCGTGCCGAAGAAAAACTTTATTTAATTGGTTTTAAAGACGAATATTTTAAAAATTAATACTTTTGTAAAAACAAACTCTCAAAAATGAAGATCATTGCAGTTATCCCAGCTCGTTATGCCTCAACTCGTTTTCCTGCTAAATTAATGCAAGATTTATGCGGCAAAACCGTCATTTTAAGAACGTATGAAGCTGCTGTAAAAACGAATTTGTTTGACGACGTATTTGTGGTTACCGATTCGGATCTTATTTTTGATGAAATTGTTTTGAATGGAGGTAAAGCGATACGCTCTGTAAAGGAGCATGAGAGTGGGAGTGATCGTATTGCAGAAGCAGTCTTTGGTATGGAAGTGGATCTTGTGATCAATGTTCAGGGGGACGAACCTTTTATTGACAAAAAACCTTTGGAAGAATTAATTCATATTTTCAAGAAAGATACAGCAAAAGAAGTTGATTTGGGTTCCTTGATGTTTGAAATTACGGATATTGAAGAAATTAAAAACCCCAATAATGTTAAAGTAATTACCGATCAACAAGGTTTTGCCTTATATTTTTCCCGTTCGGTTATCCCTTATCCAAGAGAAGAGCAAGTTGGTGTTCGTTATATGAAGCACATCGGTATTTATGCCTTTCGGAAAGAAGCTTTGCTCGATTTCTACAGGTTGCCCATGTTGTCACTAGAAGCGTCTGAAAAATTAGAGCAACTTCGCTATCTAGAATATGGTAAGCGAATCAGAATGGTGGAAACTAGTCATGGAAGTATTGGAATCGATACACCGGAAGATTTAGAAAAAGCTAGAAAATTATTGTCTTAATTTTCAGCATCCCCAAAATAGCCTTTACTTTTAACCTTTGTAGAGAAGAAATTCAGAAATAAGACGACAAAGGATAAAAAGAACATGGCTTGCAAACTCACCAGTACTTTTCCAAAAGTAGTTACGGGATAATAATCACCAAATCCAATGGAACTAGAACTTACCATACTGAAATAGATTGGGTCAAACCAATGGTTAAAGGGTTTGTTCATATTTTCACCGAGGGTATACAAAACGCCAAATGAAACTACAATTTCTAAGTAATTAAAAAACAACAGTAGCATTGATCGTTTGTAAGAACGAGGTCTTGAAAATAAATCGGAGGCAAATATTAAGGTAGGAATATACAGCACCGTTTCCAATAATAAGTAAATTAAAATCCATACGATATAACTACTGGATTGCCATCCGTTAAATAATGTAAGTAAAGGGAAGACTACTTTGCCAACTACATAAAAATCCAAGGCTAAATCTTGGTATTCATACCCTTTTTTGCAAGCTAAGTATTTGATGTAAATGCCTGGAAAAAGCAATTGCGAACCCGATAGAAATAACCGCACCATTTTCTCAATACCATTATCATCTTGATGATCATTATTCCAAATGGCTCTAATATTGAGAATGTTTTTTTGAATAGGGTTTAACTTGGGTTTGTAGTTTCTAGAAACTTTCCCTACTAATAATTTTCGAAGAATTGTATTCATTAGTTTATTTTATTTTATTTACAATAACAAGTTTGTTAAATCCTTGCACGTTGACTAAAGTAGTTACTTTATAATCTTCCGTATGGAAAGAAGCAGTAAATGCATTCAGTTTATTTTCAATGTCATTTAACAGCATAAAGTTAAACAAAATATAGCAGTCTTTTGCCATTGCTCGTTTTACATTTTCAATAAACTTAGATTCAAATAAAAAATTGGGCATTACGTTATCTTCAAAAATATCAACTAGTATAAAGTCAAATTTTTGTTCGTTTTGAGCGATATAAATTTGAGCATCTTGCACTACCATTTCAAAATTTTGATATTCGCCTAAATTAAAATAGGTTGTTGCGATGTCAATTACTTTGGGGTCAATATCAACACCAATAATTGTACCTTTATTTTGAATTTCATTTCGCAGTAAGTTAATGGCACTGCCACCTGCAACACCTAATAAAAGAGTAGATTTGATATATTTTAAATTCGAATAACCGATGTGTTGCATGCCTTTTTTTAGCACTTTTTCTAAACTACCATGCGAATAATTGGTATGTTTAGAATCCAATACTAATTTTCCATTATTCCAGGTTACTTCAAGGTTAGTACTTGTGTTTGATGGAGTTTCATAGACTTTGATGGGTACTAAATAACTTAATAAGCGCTTAATCATCTCATTTTTGTTTGTAATCGTAAATATAATTTTATTTTTGTCAAAAATTCACAACACATGAAACAAAAACTATATACCTTAATTTTCTGTAAGCTATTGGGCTGGAAAGTTAAAGGTACTATCGCGTCTGAACTTAAAAAATGTGTTTTAATTGCGGTACCTCATACCAGTTGGTGGGATTTTTTCTTGGGAATTTTTACGCGCGGCATATTAGAAATTGAAATCAATTATGTAGCCAAAAAAGAATTATTTGTATTTCCTTTTTCTTTTTTTTTCAGATGGACAGGAGGTAGGCCTTTAAACCGTCAAAAAAACGAAAATAAAGTTGATTCAATTGCTGCTGTATTTTTAAAAAGCGAAGTATTTCGTCTGGCCATAGCGCCTGAAGGGACTCGAAAAAAAGTGAACCAATGGAAGACCGGTTTTTATTATATGGCAATTAAAGCTGGAGTTCCTATTATTCCTGTAGCTTTTGATTATGGAAAAAAAGAAGTAGTATATCATGAACCGTTCTATCCAACTGGAAATATTGATGCTGATATTACTTTCTTAGAGTCTTATTTTATTGGTGTTGTAGGTAAAAACCCTGAATTGAGTTATACTTCCAAAGTTTAGCAGCGCATTACGATTGGTAATTTTTAAACGTACCATCGGTGTAAAAAATTACTATACGTTCAATTTGCTGAGTAGTAGTATTTCCATTTAGTGATGCTGTTGCTTTTTTCGTGTGTAATGGTGTTGTGGAAAATAAATCCAATTCGTGTTCAATAATTGTTGAACTATTTTTATTCCTAATTTCCTTAACAGGATTAGTTAATTCAACAGCCATCTGTTTATCTGTTTTTGGAAAAGAACCTTTCCCATTTAATATCCAATATAAATCCACTTCGGGAAACACTTCAATTACTTTAATAATAAAATCCAAACTAGGTTTATTTCTACCTGATAGTAGGTGGGATAAGCTAGAGCGTTGCACGTTTATTTTATCTGCAAAAGCCGAGGCAGATAAATTATAATAATCAAGAATTATTTCTAAACGTTTGATGAATTCATCGATGTTTACCATTGTAACTAATATAAACGATTATGTTGTTTACAAATGTAATTAATGTTTGTTTAAAAAACAATATTTTGTTATGATTTACTTGTAAAAATTATAAACTTAAAGTTTATTTAAATAATCATAAAATATTGATTTACATTAATTTAATATTTAAATTTTAAATTAATTTATTAAATTACAAAAGTGAATCAAACTATTGTTTACATTTGTAAAAATAAAGTTCTTTACATTTGTATTTCAATAAATATATATGGATTTTTTAGCTTTAGCCACAAAATATTTGGTTCCTGATTTACTAGGTAAGTATATTCATTTAGATATCATTACTCCCTTGATAAATTCCTTTGCTGATCAATTTGAAGTCAAGGAGATTGGAAAATCTGTTTTACAAAAAAATATTTATCAAGTTAAAATTGGAAGCGGTAAGACTAAAATTTTGATTTGGTCGCAAATGCATGGCAATGAACCCACAACTACTAAAGGACTCTTTGACTTCTTTAATTTTTTGACTTCAGAAAATGAATTGGCAAAGCAAATAAGAGAAAACTATACTTTATTGTGTATTCCAATGTTGAATCCTGATGGTGCCTTTTTGTATACCCGTGAAAATGCAAACGAAATTGATCTAAATAGGGATGCGGTTGCAGAAACCCAACCCGAAATGCAATTGTTGAAAAGCACATACGATCAGTTTAAGCCTGATTATTGTTACAATCTCCACGATCAGCGTACTATTTTTGGAACGGAAGGATTCAATCGTCCGGCGACTATTTCTTTTTTAGCACCTGCTTTTGATGCTTCTGGTCAATATAACCTTACCCGATTGAAAGCAGTAAAAGTTATTGTTGATATGGTTGATGTATTGAATTCTTATTTACCCAATCAAATTGGACGGTTTGACGACACCTATAATGTTAATTGTACGGGTGATTACTTTACAACCCAGCAAACGCCTACAATTTTATTTGAAGCCGGACATTATCCAAATGATTACAATAGAGAAGAAAGTAGAAAGTTTGTTTTTATTGCATTAGTTGCTTCGTTTTTGAAGCAAAACGAAAACGTTGTAGTTGATAACAATTTGACTAAATATTTGAGAATTCCTCAAAATAATAAATGTTTTTTCGATATTATCTATAGAAATATCAAAATTATTGATAATAATGTTGAAAAAATAATTAACTTTGCTGCTCAATATCGTGAAGAAGTAATGGCAGGTAAAGTTGAATTTCGAGCTTTTATTTCTAAAATCTCTGATTTAGAGAATTATTTTGGACATGTTGAATATGATTGTGAATTATTGTTTTTTTCTTCCAATGGGAAATCCTTCCCGATAATAGGAGAAGAAGCTACATTTGAACTCAATAATTCTATAAAATTCAACAACGGTTTAAAAATAATTCAATAAATTTGTTTCGATATTAATAATAAGTCAATAATTTAACATTTATTACAAGCGCTATGAGCAAGTTTCGTTTAGATGAAGTAGATCATCAAATTTTAGACATGTTAATTGATAACACAAGAGTTCCTTTTACAGATATTGCCAAGAAATTATTGATTTCTGCTGGGACAGTGCATGTTAGAGTAAAAAAGATGGAAGATGCAGGTATTATTCAAGGATCTTCACTTACGTTAGACTATGAGAAATTGGGTTATTCGTTTATTGCATATGTTGGGGTGTTTTTACACAATACGTCTCAAACCAAATTTGTTTTAGAACGAATCAATCAAATTCCATATGTAACAGTGGCACATGTAACAACAGGTAAATTTAATATTTTTTGCAAGATTAGAGCTAAAGATACAAAACACGCAAAAGAAGTAATTTTTATGATTGATGACATTGAGGGTGTTTACAGAACTGAAACCATGATTTCTTTAGAAGAAAGTATCAACGACAAAAAACGATTGATGCATACTATTTTTAAAGAATTGTAATATTCAAAGCCTCTAATAGAGGCTTTTTTTAATTTATATAGTAATGATAAATTTGCAAACCAACGAATTTGTTCCGTATCAATTGAATTATATTAAATTAGTTTCGGAACAAAATATAGTAAAGGGGTTAAATAATCAAAAAGAGGAAATGATTCATTTCTTTTCGGCTATCCCTGTGTTTAAGCTAGAATTTCGATACGAAGAGAGTAAGTGGACAATAAAAGACTTGCTCTTACATTTGATAGATGCCGAACGGGTATTTGCTTATAGAGCTTTACGAATTGCAAGAAATGATGCAACAGCTTTACCAGGATTTGATGAGAATGATTATGTTTTGGCGGCACATGCAAACAAAAGAACGTATGAGAGTTTGTTAGACGAATATAGCATTGTAAGAGATGCAACAATAAGTTTATTTTCTTCGTTTTCTGAGTCAGATTTATTAAAGCTTGGAACGGCTTCAAATGCAAGTGTATCTGTTAGAGGAATAGGATATTGTATTTTAGGACATGAATTACACCACAAAAAAATAATAATAGAGCGGTATTTGTAAATAAAAAAGGGAATTCATACGAATTCCCTTTTTTATTATTAATCTTCATCTTCTGTATCCTCTATGTCTTCAGATTCATTTGAAATTTCCTCATCATCGTTTTCCTCATCATCTTCTATGTCTAATTCTTTGAGTCCAACAATTTTATCTACAACGACTTCTTCAGTTATAATATCATCTTCATCATAGTTTTCAATACGATCATACAATTTTGTACTGACTTTTACTAAAAAAATTGTGTCCGCTGTGCGTACTTCAACAGCTTCAACGGTTTCATTTTTGGCGTTCTTAAATCGAATGATGTCTGAATCATCATAGCCATCAGGAAATTTCTCAACTAGTAGGGTTAAGATTTCATTTGTTAATTTTGCGTAATCAACAATAACTCTTTTCATCGGGTAGTTTTTAATCTTGTAATTTCGTCAAATGTAATATCCTTAAATTATATTTTCAAGCAATTTGAAATATTTTTTTTATTTTTTTTTACCAACCCAAAATATAAGCAAACATCAAGGGTGCAACTATCGTAGCATCAGACTCTACGATGTATTTAGGGGTGTGAATGTCTAATTTACCCCATGTAATTTTCTCATTTGGAACAGCTCCAGAATAAGATCCATAACTTGTAGTTGAATCAGAAATTTGACAAAAATAACTCCAGAAAGGTATATCGTGCATTTCCATATCTTGATATAACATAGGTACTACGCAAATAGGAAAGTCACCTGCAATTCCACCACCAATTTGGAAAAATCCAATACCTTTTCCGGCACAGTTTTTTGGATACCAATCGGCTAACCACATCATATATTCAATACCACTTTTCATGGTTGTTGGTTTGAATTCGCCTTTGATGCAATACGAAGAAAATATATTTCCCATTGTACTGTCTTCCCATCCAGGAACTACAATTGGTAAATTCTTTTCTGCAGCAGCTACCATCCAAGAATCAGCTGGATCAATTTCGTAATATTGTTTTAACACGCCCGAATTAATCATTTGGTACATGAATTCGTGCGGAAAATAACGTTCTCCTTTTGAATCAGCATTGTTCCAAATGTCAAATAAATGCGATTGCAATCTTCTAAATGCTTCTTCTTCTGGTATACAGGTGTCGGTAACTCGATTGTAATGATTTTCAAGTAAGTCCCATTCTTCTTGTGGACTCAAGTCTCTATAATTTGGAACTCTTTTATAAGAATTATGCGCTACCAAATTCATGATATCTTCTTCTAAATTGGCGCCAGTACATGAAATTATGTGCACTTTGTCTTGACGGATCATTTCAGCGAGTGATTTTCCTAACTCGGCTGTACTCATAGCACCAGCTAGAGTGATCATCATTTTTCCGTTATCTAATAAGTGTGCTTCATATCCTTTTGCTGCGTCAACTAATGCAGCTGAGTTAAAATGTAGGTAATGTTTTTCAATAAACTGACTAATTGGTCCTTTGCTCATTATTTCGTTTTTTTATTTTTCTTTATTTTTATTATATCCTAATATTTCTAATACTTCTTCGGCTTTTTGCTGTTCCGAAAAAACTTCTGTAGCAATAATACCATTCTTATCTTTATCGATTAAGATGTGCTTGGGTTGGGGCAAGATGCAATGGTGCAATCCTCCAAATCCCCCAATCGTTTCTTGGTAGGCTCCAGTATTAAAGAAACCTATGTATAATGGCTTCTCTTTGTTATATTTTGGTAAATATACCGCATTCATGTGTTGTTCAGAATTGTAATAATCGTCACCATCGCAGGTTAATCCACCGAGTAGTACTCTTTCATAGGTGTCGTTCCAACGATTAACGGCCATCATTACAAAGCGTTTGTTGATAGCCCATGTATCGGGTAGTGTTGTGATAAATGAAGAATCAATCATGTTCCAATTCTCTCTATCGTTTTGTTTCTTTTGATACAATACTTGGTACAAAGCGCCTCCGGATTCTCCCACTGTAAACGAACCAAATTCGGTGAAAATATGTGGAACGGCAACTTCAGCATCATCACAGGCAATTTTGATCTGATTTAAAATCTCATCAACCATATATTGGTAGTCATAATCAAAAGCCAATGAATTTTTAATGGGAAATCCACCACCTATATTCAAACTATCCAATGAAGGGCATTCTTTTTTTAAGGCAATGTACACTTTCATACATTTTAGCAGTTCGTTCCAATAATAAGCTGTGTCGCGAATACCCGCATTGATAAAAAAGTGTAACATTTTTAATTCAACTTTTTTATTTTCTGCAATTTGCTTTCTGTAAAAAGGCAGTATGTCTTTATATCCAATTCCTAATCGTGACGTATAAAACTCAAATTTTGGTTCTTCTTCTGCAGCAATACGAATTCCAATTTTAAACTTGCCTTCAATTTGTTCTTGTAATAAATCTAATTCTTCAAAATTATCGATAACAGGAATCGTGTTTTTATGTCCATTATTAATTATTCGGGCAATGTTGGTAACGTATTGATCGCGTTTAAAACCGTTACAAACAATAAAAGTGTTTTTATTTATTTTTCCTTGCTCCATCAAATTTTCTACAATATTGATGTCAAAAGCAGAAGAAGTTTCAATGTGGATGTTATTCTTTAAAGCTTCATTTAAAATAAACTCAAAGTGCGAGCTTTTGGTACAATAGCAATAGTAATATTTGGCATCATAATCGTGCTTTTCCATGGCATTTCTAAACCACATTTTAGCCTTGTTGATGTTTTGTGAAATCTTAGGTAAATAGGTAAACTTTAGAGGAGTGCCGTATTGTTCAACCAATTTCATTAAATCGATACCATGAAACTGTAAATTATCTTTATTTAATGTAAACTCTTCTTGTGGAAAATAAAAAGTTTGATTGATTAAGTCGTAATATTTTGTGTTCATTTTGTACTGTTTGTTTTAAAAAATTATGAATTAAATAGAAGTTCGATTCTTCATAATTTTCAAACCCTAAGATTGGCAAAACGAATGGGGATATTTTCACCAAATGCTTTTGACGATTGAAATAAATCTATCCAACAAAAAGTAAAAACAAAGCGAGCAATAAAAGAGCGATTGGCTGTTCTATTGTTGCGTAATTCCTCGCGAAACGAATTGTTTTTATTTTCTTTCATTAGGGCAAAGTTAAAAAATAAAATAGCTAAAAAAGAAAAGTTACTTCAAAAAAAAAATCAGCATTGATAATCATTAAAGGCCTTGTAAATCAATGATTTATCCACAACTTGATTGATGGTTGCTTGGCCAATGTTTTTCAATAGCACAAATTGAACGCTTCCAAAAGCATTTTTTTTATCAAAATTAAGCAGTTCAATAATGCTTTCAATTGCTTCGTTTGAAAACGTAATACGCTCAAACAGTTCATTAATGTAATATTTTATCTCATGATACTCTTCTTGAGAAAGTAGTTTTAGTTCTTTTGAAAGGTAGCTCTCTAATATCATTCCTGCTGCAACAGCTTCTCCATGAAGTAATTTTAGATCCGTGTCTTGTGACAGAAAATAGCTTTCAATAGCATGTCCTAACGTATGCCCGAAGTTTAATGTTTTTCGCACATTTGATTCGTGTATATCTTGCAAGACAATCGCATTTTTTATTTGAATTGAACGATGAATTAATTTGTCTAAATGTCCTGTATTTAAGCTAGTTAAATTTTTAAATACATTCCAATATTCAGCATCAAAAATTAATCCATGCTTGAGCATTTCTGCCAATCCAGAACGCATTTCATTAGCAGGTAGTGTGGTTAAAAATTGGGGATCAATGATCACTGCTTTTGGTTCGTGTATAAGACCAATTTGATTTTTTAATTGATCCAAATCCACCCCGTTTTTGCCTCCAATAGCAGCATCTACCATTGCAAGAAGTGTAGTTGGAATATTAATAAAATCGATTCCTCTTTTAAAAGTACAAGCTACAAATCCGCCCAAATCAGATATTACTCCACCACCTAAATTTAGTACAATACTCTTTCGGTCGGCTCCTAATTCAGATAGTGCGCTCCAAACTTCAGAACAGGTAGCTATGTTTTTATGATGCTCTCCAGCTTCCAATTCGATGATTTCAATTTCGATTTCAGTATCCAAAAGACCCAAAAAATAAGGCAAACAATGTTGCGATGTATTTTCATCAACTAAAATAAAAGTTTTAGAATAGTGTGACGGAAGCAATAGAGTTGCTAGGGTTTCATATCCTGTAGTTCCAAAAAAAATATCGTAATTGGTTCCTGAAATTGTTTGCATGTGAAAGCTTGAATTTTATTGCAAAATAAGGCAAATTTTATTTATAATTCGTAAAATCCGATGTATATTTGTGTCACTTTTTATCAAAAATATCATGAATAAAATATTTGACAATACCCAAGTTGCTTTTTCTTTAAAAAGTGATACGGAGTTAAAAAGAGCGTATTTCTTATTTAAAATGATTGGGAGTCCATCACTTGTAAAGATAGGAACTTCAGTTACAAATTTGGCTTTGAAAGCACATTTGCCAGTTGAGGGATTAATTAGAGCTACGGTTTTTGATCATTTTTGTGGGGGTATAAATGAAGTGGACTGTTTGAAAGTAGTCGATAAAATGTATACCAAAGGAGTGTCTTCAGTTTTGGATTATTCAGTGGAAGGAAAAGAAGAAGAAAGTCAATTTGATGCCGCTTTGGCCATGACATTAAAAACCATTGAATTTGCTAAAGAGCGCGAAGCTATTCCTTTTGCAGTATTTAAGCCTACAGGTTTTGGTCGGATTGATTTATACGAAAAAGTAGGCGAGAAGGCTCAATTGTCTGTGGCAGAGCAGGACGAATGGCAACGCATAATCACTCGTTTTGATACGGCTTGTAAAGTTGCTTTTGAAAAAGATGTTTTGTTGTTAATTGATGCGGAGGAAAGTTGGATGCAAGATGCCGCTGATGCTTTGGTAACTGACATGATGCGAAAGTATAATCAACAAAAGGCAATCGTGTTCAATACGTTGCAAATGTACCGTTGGGATCGTTTGGATTATTTGAAACAATTGCACGAACAAGCCAAAATGGAAGGATTTCATATCGGAATGAAATTGGTTCGTGGGGCTTATATGGAAAAAGAAAACGAACGTGCCGCCATAAAAGGAATAAAGTCACCCATTTGTATTTCTAAAGAAGCCACAGATGTCAATTATGATGCTGCTGTTTTGTATATGGTTGAACATCTTGATCACATGGCCATTTTTGCCGGAACGCATAATGAAGAGAGTTCCTATGCATTGATGCGATTGTTAGATGAAAAAGGTATTTCTAAAGACGACAAGCGTATCTTTTTCGGACAATTATTAGGTATGAGCGATAACATCAGTTTTAATTTGGCAGCACACAATTATAACGTAGCGAAATACTTGCCTTTTGGACCCGTACGAGATGTGATGCCTTATTTAATTAGAAGAGCTCAAGAAAACACTTCAGTAGCTGGGCAAACCAGTAGAGAGCTCAATTTGATTACGAAAGAAAAAAAACGTAGAAAGTTGTAATTTACGACTTCCAAAATTTTATAAATAAAAAAGCACTTCGAAAGAAGTGCTTTTTATTTGTGGGCGATATTGATTTATCTTCAAACCAAATCATAGAATTTATTCAAAATTTTATTGATGAATAATTTCAATGCAAATAATTACAAATCAATATGTAACTATTCGTTGTTTTTACAAAAAAAATTAACTTTTGCGTGCTGTTATCATTAAAAAAGGGTATTGAATTTAACGTTCCGGCGCTTGGCGAGGTTGCGAACTTCGGAACTGATTATTTTCTGTTAAAGATAAAATTTCTTGCGAAAAAAAAACGTGAATTTACTACAAAATTCGCAATCTTGCCAAACGCCTGTTGTGCGTTCGGTTTTATTTTTTGTCACTATTTTTTACAATTACAGCTATGAAAACAGTATGAATTAACGCGTTAAGTATATAATTATAAATCGGATTATTGTTAATGATCGGAATTTTAAACGCAATCCAAGTAACAATAAAAATTATTAAAGCAAATGAGATTAATCCAGCAAACCATCCAGTTAAAGATTTTAAAGTTCTCTGTTCTTTACCAAATAAAGGAACAAATATTAAAATCACGAAAACTATTAAAAAGAAATAGTTTGATGATATTAACATCCAATGATAAGAAGGTATTTTTTTTTTGTTAGTTATATTTTTTGCAGTTGTGTTATTTTTAGGTTTTTGCTCATTTATTTTTGTCGTTATAGATTTTCTTGAATCTTTAAAAGAAAAATTATCTGAAAAATCTAAATTTAGTAAATAATCTGAATAATGTTTTTTGCATATTATTCTATTTTCTAATTCAACAATGTTTTTAAATTTCAAACTGTCTTTTTCATAAACTTTTTTTAATGAGTTTATTTTTTCGAGATGTTCAAGTTTATTACTTAAATGATAATTGTAACTTAAATTTAAACTAAAATCAACAATGAATAAAAAACCTAAAATAGAAATGAATATTCCTGCTCGTAAAGTCCAATGTTTTGACTTATCAAGGAATATTTCGATTATTTTTCTTATTTCTTCTATCATTATTCACAAAGTTTTTCTAAACTGACGCACAACTTACATATCCCCGCAATAACTTTAAATTATTAAACGCTTACAAATACTTGTACTTGTTTGTAAATAGTTAGTTGGTTTTGTTTTGCAATTTACCCTTTCAAAAAACACCATTTTACAGTTTTTGAGCCTAATTTTTACGGTTTTGGAATTACGAAGGATATAGAATTTGTTTTAAATTAAGGAAAGTCTAATACTAAGCCTTTACAATTATTTTGTATCGCTGCTAGCGCATTTATAATTTCATTTAAATCCAACAACTCATTACGAAAGATTAAAGTTTTATTGAATGAATTATAACCTCGATGATAGAATTTCTCAAGAGATTCATCTCTTAGCGAAGGATTCATGGCTAAGTCAACATAAACACCTCCCGAACAATTATCAAACCATTCTTCAATTCGACTATCATAATGTTC
>JACCDN010026694.1_pt1 | contig 243477 bp, 235 predicted proteins | sample 7441691 | NCBI WGS metagenome assembly JACCDN01 (sample SAMN15323439, study PRJNA562643) | freshwater metagenome | isolation source: river surface water | place: USA:Blue River Watershed | collected 2017-08-16 | reverse complement strand
TTGCTTATATGACTTATATGGTTTAAGAGAGAAAAGTAATGAGTTGATTTGAAGATTTGATAATTTGAAGATTCAATATTCCATGTTAACATTCCTTGTTCAAGGATAAAAGTTTAGAGGGTAAAGTAAAAAGTAAAAAGTAAAAAGTAAAAAGTGTAAACTCATATGCACTCAAACAAAGCGTAGCGCCTAACTTATTTTTACTTATATGACTTATATGGTTTAAGAAAGAAAAGTAATGAGTCAATGAGTCGATTTGAAAATTTGAGAATTTGAACTTTCAATATTTCATGTTCAATAATAAAAGTAAAGAGTAAAGAGTGAAAAGTGTAAACTTAAATGAACTAAACTCAACTCAACGTAGCTCCTGACTTATTTTACTTATATGACTTATATGTTGAAAAATATAAAAATGTGCCAATTTGAATATTCAAAATTCAACATTCGTTATTCAACATTGAAATTGTTTAAATTTCGAACAACGAATCACGAACAACGAATCACGAACAACGAACAACGAACAACGCATCACGAACAACGAATCACGAGCAAAAAACAACCTATTACAATGACAATAGAAACTACCCCAATACAAGATTTGGTAATCCTTAATCCCTCCGTATTTGAAGATGCGCGCGGGTATTTTTTTGAGGCTTACAATCAGAATGCATTAATTGCCGAAGGAATACAGATCAACTTTGTACAAGACAATCAGTCGTTTTCCAAACGCGGCACGTTAAGAGGGTTACATTATCAAAATCCACCCTATGCGCAAACCAAATTGGTGCGTGTACTCCAGGGAGAAATTGTAGATGTAGCGGTAGATCTCCGAAAAGAATCTCCTACATATGGAAAATATCATACATTGATATTATCTGCCGAAAACAAAAAGCAATTGTTGATTCCGCAGGGGTTTGCCCACGGGTTTTCGGTCATCAGTGAAACGGCTACTGTGTTGTATAAATGCGATCAGTTTTATAACAAAGCTAGTGAAGGCGGTATTCGTTTTGACGATCCTGCCTTGAACATAGACTGGGGCATTGATTTGAAAGCGGCAATCGTTTCAGAAAAAGATCAAATTTTGCCGTTGTTTACAGATTGCAATAGTGGGTTTTAATTAGTCAATGTGTCAATTAGTCAATGTGGCAATGAGTCAATTTGAGAATTTGAAGATTCAACATTCCTTGTTCAATAATAAAAAGTATAGAGTTTATAGTGTAAGCTCATATGCACTCAAACAAAGCGTAGCGCCTAACTTATTTTTACTTATATGACTTATATGGTTTAAGAGGGAAAAGGGAAAAGTAATGAGTCAATGAGTCGATTTGAAGATTTGAAGATTCAATATTCCTTGTTCAATGATAGAAAAGTAAAGAGAAAAGAGTGAAAAGTGTAAACTTAAATGAACTAAACTCAGCTTAGTGTCTGACTTATTTTACTTATATGACTTATATGGTTTAAGAGGGAAAAGGGAAAAGGGAAAAGGGAAAAGGGAAAATTAAATCGTGACTCGAAATTCGTAAAGCGTGACTCGAAAACCGAGAACCGTAATTCGTTTTAATTCGTGTAATTAGAGCAATTTGTAAAAAAAATGAAAAAAATACTCGTAACAGGCACAACAGGCCAATTAGGAAGCGAATTAAAAGTGTTAGCACCTAGCTATTCACAATTTGAATGGGTGTTTGCCGATCGTTCGCTGTTGGATTTGAGTGATTTGGAATCGATATCCAATGTGCTTGATCAAATTCAACCTCAAATCATACTCAATTGTGCGGCTTATACCGCGGTAGATAAAGCGGAATCGGAAACCGAATTGGCGGAAATTTTGAACCATCAAGCGGTGGCTATTTTGGCACAATGGACAAAGGCCAATGGCTTTCAAATACTACATATTTCAACCGATTATGTTTTTGATGGGAATTCGAGTATGCCATTGACAGAAGAGGCAGCTACTGGACCCATAAATGTTTATGGGCAAACCAAATTAGCGGGAGAACAAGCTTGTCTTCGTGAAAATCCCAATGCTATAATCATCAGAACATCATGGGTGTATTCGTCATTTGGAGCTAATTTTGTTAAAACTATGCGTAAATTGATGCAGGAACGCGACAGTCTGAATGTGGTGAACGATCAAATAGGCAGTCCCACCTATGCCGCCGATTTGGCTCAAGCTATGATGACCATAATAACACATTCTAATTGGCAAGCCGGGATTTATAATTATTCCAATGAAGGTGAAATTAGCTGGTATGAGTTTGCAGTAGCCATTCAAGAAATAGGTGGTTTTGAATGTACGGTAACCGGAATTCCAACTACTGAGTATCCTACACCGGCCAAGCGACCGCATTATTCCTTATTGGACAAATCGAAAATTGCAACTACTTTTGGAGTTGTAGTGCCTGAATATCGGGAGAGTTTGGAGAAATGTATGAATGCGTGAATCGTGAATCGTAAACCGTAATTCGTAAACCGTAATTCGTAATTCGTGACTCGTGACTCGAACTTCGCATCACGAACAACGAATCATAAAAAATAAAAAACAATGAAAAAAATACTCATCACCGGTGGCGCCGGATTTATTGGATCGCATGTGGTAAGACGATTTGTAAATCAGTATCCAAACTATCACATCTATAACTTGGATGCCTTGACTTATGCCGGAAATTTAGAAAACATTGCCGATATTGAAAAAGCACCCAATTATACCTTTGTGAAAGGCGACATTGTTGATGCTCCATTTATTGACGCCTTATTTGCCGAACACCAATTTGATGGCGTATTGCATTTGGCTGCCGAATCCCACGTGGATCGGTCGATTACGGATCCGTTGGCGTTTGTGAAAACGAATGTTATTGGTACCATGAATTTATTGAATGCGGCTAAAGCGATTTGGAAAGATGCTAATGAAGGTAAACGCTTTTACCACATCAGTACCGATGAGGTCTACGGAAGTCTAGGAGCAGAAGGTTTGTTTACCGAAACCACGGCTTATGATCCTAATTCACCTTACTCGGCATCTAAAGCCAGTTCCGATCATTTTGTTCGCGCATACGGCGAAACGTATGGCTTGCCCTATGTAATTACAAATTGTTCTAATAATTACGGGCCGTTTCATTTTCCTGAAAAATTGATTCCATTGTTTATCAATAACATAATTCAAAATAAACCGTTACCTGTTTATGGCGACGGAAAGTATACCCGTGATTGGTTGTTTGTAGAAGATCATGCCAGAGCAATTGATTTGGTATTTCATGAAGGAAAAAATCACGATACCTATAATATCGGCGGTTTTAATGAATGGCAAAATATTGATTTGGTTAAGTTGCTGTGTGCCATCATGGATAATAAATTGGGGCGTCCCGAAGGAACCTCACAACAACTGATTACTTATGTAAAAGACCGACCAGGACACGATTTGCGTTATGCTATTGATGCCTCTAAAATCAACACCGAATTAGGTTGGAAACCTTCAGTAACCTTTGAAGAAGGTCTAGAACGCACCGTTAATTGGTATTTAAACAATCAACAATGGTTGGAAAACGTGACTTCGGGAGCGTATGCGAGTTATTATGAAAAGCAGTACGCGAATTAACTCGAATCAACCCGAATTACACGAATTTATAAATGAATGACCCCTACAAAATAATTTATAAAGATGAAAGCTATGCTATTGTTGGCGCTTGTATGAAAGTGCATCGTGCCTTGGGACCCGGATTTTTGGAAGCAGTATATGAAGAGGTTTTAGAAAAAGAGTTTCAAGTTCAAAAAATACCTTACAAACGACAAGTGAAATTAGATTTGTTTTATGAAGGTGAAAAATTAAAAAAGCAATATAGAGCAGATTTTATTTGCTACGATAGCATCATTGTTGAATTGAAAGCAGTAAATCAGATACCTTCGGTATTTTATGCGCAACTGCAAAATTATTTAAAATGCACGAATATGGAATTGGGAATGTTGGTAAATTTTGGCACCCCATCTTTGACTTATAAAAGAATAGTAAACTCAAAAAAATAGATAATTCGCAAAATTCGCGTAATTCGTAAACTTAGAACACATGAAAGGAATTATATTAGCCGGTGGATCCGGTACCCGATTACATCCACTTACCTTAGCCGTAAGTAAACAATTAATGCCCGTATACGATAAACCGATGATTTACTATCCCTTATCGGTATTGATGATGGCGGGTATTCAAGAAATATTGATCATTTCAACCCCTCATGATTTGCCTCATTTTAAGCGTTTGCTGGGTGATGGAAGTAATATTGGTTGTACTTTTTCATACGCCGAACAAGCTGTTCCAAATGGATTGGCGCAAGCTTTTGTCATTGGGGAGGAATTCATTGGCGACGATTCGGTAGCGTTGATTTTGGGAGATAATATTTTCTTTGGTACGAATTTACAAGATTTGTTGGTTTCCAATCAAAATCCAGATGGAGGCGTAGTCTTTGCCTACCATGTTTCCGATCCAGAACGCTATGGTGTAGTGGAATTTGACGACCAATTCAATGCCGTATCTATTGAAGAAAAACCTAAGGCGCCCAAATCGAATTATGCGGTACCCGGATTGTATTTTTATGACAATTCAGTAGTCAACATCGCAAAAAACATTCAGCCTTCGGCACGTGGCGAATACGAGATCACCGATGTAAATAAAGTGTATTTGAATCAAGGCAATTTAAAAGTGGGTGTGCTAAATAGAGGAACGGCTTGGTTAGACACAGGAACGTTTAACAGTTTAATGCAAGCAGGACAATTTGTTCAAGTGATTGAAGAACGACAAGGCTTAAAAATTGGCTGTATCGAAGAAATTGCTTGGCGTAAAGGATTTATCACCAAAGAGCAACTTTTAGAACAAGCTGCTATTTTAGAAAAATCGGGCTACGGACAATATTTAAAATCGTTGGTAAAGTAATATTGAGTTAGCATATTTAATAAGAAAGGAGTTTTTTGCTCCTTTTTTTTATGCGTTTTCGTGACTCGAGACGCGTGACTCGAGACTCGTGAAACGTGAATCGGAAACCGAAAACCGTAACTTGTGAACCGTTACTAACATCCCCAATCCCGAATCTTGCTTACTTCTATTTCAGCTGAAGTATGATCGAAATTCCGCCGCGATACGGCAGCCATTCACCACTTTTATTGAATTTTTTAGCGCCATCATAGCGCTCGCCAGTAGTGGTGTCGTATCCTTTGTAAAAACTTTGAATGGAACCACCGCCGATAAATGCTTCTAAAGCAATCTTATCTGAAATGAAATGAACGTAACCAAAGCTAGCTCCCATCATATAGTTGATTCCTTTTTGGTAATAGGTAGTGCTTTCATATCCATATTTTTGCAATTTAAATATACTACCTCCCACGTGACCTCCCATATAGAATCCTCGATGTGCTGTGTTGGGGTAATAGCGCACTTCAGGAGTGATGATTAAAAAACGCAATGGCATATCATTGTAACTGTTAAAAGCAGAACCAATAGCATCAATATGAAAACTTAAATGGTTATTCAGGGGTTTTTCATAACCCAATGAAGGAAAACCCAATAGGGTTGTGGCTGCATTCAAACTAACGCGATTTTGACTTTGCATTAAATTTGTCAAGCAAAAAATAAGGAAAAAAAGGATTTTCTGCATGGAATATTTTTTTCAAAGATACAGATTAAACCCTAGATTTTCGAAAGGTTTTATTATAAGATGGACAAAAAAAACAGAATACTTTTAAAGTATTGAAAAAAAATACTAGATTTGTCTACCCTAAACAGCCCCAAAATGCAAAAAATACTAAAGAAATATTTCAATCTTAAAAAATTAAGTTTTTTGCCGACTTGGTCAATATTACTGATTGATCTTATTATTACATTATTAATTGCCACGGTTTCATTTATGGTTTTTAAAGAAATTGGTGTTCAATTTTACAATGTATTTCCAGTATACTTTCGATTGAGTGTTTTTATTTTTATTCTTGGGTTTTATTTTTTTATTTTCAAAACGTATACTGGAGTCATTCGGTATTCTAGCTTACGAGATGCAACACGGCTTTTTAAAGCCATTTCATTCTCGTTTTTTACCTTATTTTTGATCGATTTAGGGTATTATTTCGTAAAAGGACAGCATGTTTTTGTAGTGATGACGTTGTTTTTTTCCTCGCTTTTTATCTTTTTTTCTTTGGTTTCTTTTCGAATTCTTATCAAAACATTATTCAAATACCTTGCAGGTGATGAAGATGAATCGACACGTGAAAATTTAGCTATTATTGGGGTAAACAGTACGACAATAGCTTTGGCTGAAGCGTTTGTAAATGATAATGCGCCCTACAAATTACGTTTTTTTGTTGACAAGAATAAGTATTTAAACGACAAAAAAGTATTGGGAATTCCGGTGATAGCGAAAACCAATTCCATCAGTGCTATTTTAAGGTACAACAAAATTAAACACGTCGTTTTAATCAAAAACTTCCTGCCTGAAAAAGAAGAATTAGATTTATTGGATGATTGTTTGCGGTATAAAATAAACGTTTACAATCCAAGACTTGTCAGTGGGTTTGATGCTGCTGTAAATTCGGTAAAATCATTAAAAAAATATACCATTGATGAGTTGATGTTTCGCGAAACCATTAGCATCGATAATCCAAATGTAATCAATACTTTCAAAGATAAGACAATTTTAGTTACCGGAGGCGCTGGTTCGATTGGTAGTGAAATTGTCAACCAATTGGCTAAGTTCAATCCCGATCGAATTATTGTTGTGGATCAAGCCGAAACCCCTTTGAATTCGATTCAATTGACCATTTCAGCTGCCTTTCCAAAGGTAAATTGTAGTTATGAGTTGGTGGATGTGACCAATGTAATAGAGGTGCAGCGCTTGTTTCAGAAATACCAACCTGAAATTGTTTTTCACGCTGCGGCTTACAAACACGTTCCGGTTTTGGAAACCAATTTTATGCAAGCGGTTAAGGTTAACATATTTGGTACCAAAAATATTTTAGATACGGCTATTGCTTCGGGCACTAAGCGTTTTGTATTTGTTTCAACGGACAAAGCTGTGAATCCTACCAACATCATGGGGGCATCAAAACGCATCGCCGAAATTATGGTGCAAGCGCGGTTCAATGCGATGAAAGGCAGTCAAAAAATGCAAGTGATTACGACTCGTTTTGGAAATGTATTAGGTTCCAATGGTTCGGTGGTGAATTTATTCGAAAAACAAATAAAGGAAGGCGGACCTATTACGGTAACACATCCCGAAATCAATCGTTTTTTCATGACTATCCCTGAAGCGTGTAAGTTGGTGTTAGAAGCGGGTACTATGGGATCAGGAGGGGAAATCTATATTTTTGATATGGGAAAACCTATATATATCAAAGATTTGGCTGAAAAAATGATTCGATTGAGTGGAAAAGAACCTTATACGGATATCGATATTGTATATACTGGCTTGAGACCTGGCGAAAAACTATATGAAGAAGTGCTTGCAGATACTTCAAAAACCCTACCGACGTATCATCCCAAAATATTAATTGCGCAAGATCCTATTTTTTGTTCTGAAAAAGTAGATGATTTTTTGTTGAAACTACAATCTAGTACATTTGAAGACAAGTATGCTTTAATTGATTTGTTTACTGAATTAGTTCCTGAGTTTATTCAAACCCCACAAGAATAATCATTTCCACAACTGCTATGGGTATACTGCTTTTAATTTTAGGGTTAGTATTATGCTATGGTATTACGGCATTGGATACCCAGTCTAATGGTATATTTAAACAGGAACGCATTGGACGTTTTGGAAAACCTTTTTTTATCTATAAGTTACGAACTATGCATGCACGTTCCCAAAAAATATCTATTTGGGGTCAGTTGTTGCGAAAAACCAAATTAGACGAATTACCACAAATCATCAATATTGTAAAAGGCGAAATGACTTTTGTAGGTCCGCGTCCTGATATAATTGGCTATGCGGATCAACTGGAAGAGATAGATCAAATTATCTTGCAACTCAAGCCGGGAATCACCGGATTAGCATCGCTTAAGTACAGAAATGAAGAGCAACTTTTAGCACAACAAAAACATCCACAGGAATATAATGATGCAATTATTTGGCCCGATAAAGTGCGAATTAATAGATGGTATGCTTTGCATCGTAATTTTTACATGGATGTATTGATTCTTGGGTATACTGTTTTTCCTTTTCACTTCGATGTAGATACTTTTATCTTAAACAATGACAAATAGACGCTTCAATTTTTTGATTGCTACGTCATTGTTTTTTTATGCTTAAAAAAAAAAGATAATTAAAAATCAGACTACCATACCCATTAAAAATACTTTCCATAAAAATTAGTTTGAAAGACATTTTTTTTTACTTTCGTACCTTAAATTTTTTATCATGAAAAGATTGCCTAAATTTATAACACTACTATTGTTTTTTTGTTCGTTATCACTGTTTTCACAATTTAATGTGAATAATATGTCTTTAGAAGCAAGCTATGGATATAGTGGTGCTATTGAGCCATATTACAAAGGGTACAAGTCTAATTTTTCGAGCATGAATCACTTTGATGTAGGCATCCGTTATATGTTTAATGAAAAAATTGGAGCAAAAGTTTCTTATAAAATTGATCATTTTGTAAACGATCCGGGTGGGGCTTTAGGTATTACCTATAATACTATTGCCGTTTCGGGTGTATACAACTTAGGAAAACAATTTGGATTAACGTATTGGACCAGAGATCGAGTAGGTGTTAATGCACACATTGATGCCGGTATGGCTTTTGGTTATGTTATCAATCAAAACCAACAAGATAAAGTTACTATTGTAGGGTTTGGACTTACGCCAATGTACAACATCTCTAATAAATTTGCAATTATAGCCGATTACACCCATAATATTACGATGAGTCAACATTATGGATTTGATGGACAACAAATCGGTGTAAATAAAAAATCTACTTCGGGAAGTTTCTATAACTTTTCATTTGGTTTCATTTATTATTTAGGCGAAAACCGCTACCACTCCGATTGGTATTAATTGCATAAATTCTACTAACGATGATCCTTATCCAAGCTTTTATTATTGACGATGATCAGGATGTGATCAAAAAGCTGGTAACGTATAGTAAGGAAAATCCTAAAATACTCTCTATTCTAGGTACTGCAAAATCATTCGCTGAGTGCCATAATGTTATCCGTCAGCTTCAACCCGATTTAATCATTGCAAAAGCTACAAAGGAAAATTTTAGTCAAATAGTATCGCTCCGAGCTGTTGATTTCATAGAAGTTAAATTTATCTGTGTGGGGAGCAAAGAGGATGCTTATCAAGCATTTAAGCATGAGGCTATAGATTTTTTATTACATCCAATTAAAGAAGATGAATTGGCTACCGCTCTTATCAAAGTGGGTCATGTGATGGAGCGAGAAGCTGATTTTCTACAGTTAAAAAATGCAACCTCAATTCCTGCTTCTTTGGGTCATGACAACAAGGATTTTTTTGTTGTTTCTTCAATTGATAAAATTGAAATCATAAAATTTAAAGAGGTGCTATATTGCAAGGCCGATGGAAAGTATACCGAGATTTTTTTGCAAAACGGGACCAAAATTGTATCCAGTAAAAACATTGGAGAATACCAACAAATGTTTCCTCCACATCACTTTTTTAGAATTCATAATTCGACGCTTATCAATGTGCACCAAATTGTACGTATCAATAAAAAAGACGGCTTGTATTGTGAATTGAATAACGGTCTCGATTTACCGGTTGCCAAACGTAAAGAGCGCGAATTTTTACTGTATTTAAGAGAAAATTAATTTTTTTTCAACACTTCTTTTCCTAACCAATAGAGATGTAAAGCTATAAAAGGCCATACAATTTGCAGGTGAATTTTGTCAAGCATATAGAGGATGTATACAACAATGCCTCCTAATATGATCTTTGCTAGTAGTTTTATTGTCGTTGTATTTCCTTTCCAAAGCCCCCAAGCATATGCAATTAATAGAGGGTTGAACAATAAAATATTATAATTCCATAAAATTTCTTCGTGTAGTGAATACACACCAACGATTGTAAAAAAGATACCCAACAGCCCCGCAGTGATACAATAACTTATTTGAACCCATTTTTTACCGAAGAAAGACAGTAGTAGTAACCCACCAATTAGCGAATATGTCGAATTCCAAAAGGAAAAAGGAAGACTTGTTTTACGGGCTTTCAGTAGTGTTTCGGTAGAAGTAATAATTGGTTTGCCTTGAATTTTAGTTTCTGATAGTGATTTTTTAAACTCATAGGGTAAAAACAAGCGTGTAGCTGGTTTGTCTACTTTTGCACCAAAGATCAATTGAATGCCCAATTTCAAATAAAAATCCGACATATAGGGATATAATATTTCGCGGTAGGTTAGCGCTGAAGTTGTACTCTTGATGTATTCTTTTCCAAGGGTAGCATTGATTTTGTCTACCACCATTGTTGTACAATTTCGGTCAATAAATTTGTAGGTATAAAAGCGTTCATCGCTATTTACCGAAGCATTTAATTGCTGGAACAATTGATTGATTTGTGCGGATGAGAGTGTTAGTTTTTGTTCAATTATTTCCCTGTTTTCTGCTTGATAATTGTAGTAAAATTCGGCGTAACTCCCATTGGTTACAAAATAGTGTAAATCACCTTTTACAAATCGACCAATAAAATTTGGGGTACTAAAATCAAAGGCGCCATAATTGTATACAACATCAATTCCAGTTAAGGGATCTTGTATGCGAATTCCGGTGTGGCCATACATGGCATACGATTCGGGTCCTGTGCCACAGGTTAAAATACTTGCTTTGGCTTGGTTGGAAAGAGAACTATTTTGTGAAAAACCAAGAAAAGGAATAATAAGTAGGAATGCGAAAAGTAGTTTGTTTATCATATGAACTAATGTCTTTCTTCTTTTGTCTTAAAATTATCGAAACACTTCCCAATCTATTTTCATCGAAAAAATATTAGAGTATAAGGCTGCACTTTGATCGCCTAAATCGGTTAATGCATAATCAATTTGTATGCCTTTGTATTTGAAACCTAATCCGATATTGGGCTGAAAACTCACTTTTTTAGTAGCGTCTATTTGGGTAATTTGTTGAAAATTTCCAACACCTCCTCTAAGATAAACCAGATTAACATAGCCCAATTCAAAGCCCAGTGCCGGATCGATACTCACCGTTTGGGTTGAAATGATATCATTGGTTTGAACAAATTGCATGTTTAAATTGGCAGCTGCCAAAATACTATAATCGTAGCGCACGATCCATTTTTTAGACAAACCTAATTGTGCTTTGGGTAAGGTAATTTCACTAGTTTCTGGCAATTCTTGATTTTCACCCGGAATGGCATTGGCTATGGCTTCATATTTTTTGGTATCGATGGTCCATGTGTTATACGTTGTGGTAATGTCTCGCAATAATACACCAAATTTCCAATCCTCATCATCACTGATATATTGTAACCCAATATCAAAACCAAACCCCCATGAATTGGCAAAATCACCAATAATTCTTCGAATAACTTTGGCATTCACGCCAAAATTTAAACCGTCTATAGGTAAACTTCTTGCGTAGGAAAAGGTCAAGCCATAATCGGCGGTGGAGAATAATGAAATACGATTGTAATCGATATTGCCTTCACTGTCGATCAATTGGGTGGTGTTTAAGATGTCGTCTACACCAAACCGGATCAATGAAATTCCTACAGCACTTTGATCATCAATAGGCATGGCAAAACCGGCGTAATCATACTGCGCTATATTAGCAAAATAATTGGCATGCATGAGTGAAAATTGTTTGTCTTCTATATTGACCAAACCAGCTGGGTTCCAATATCCCGAATTGACATCATGGGTGTGCGACACCACCGTATTGGACATGCCTAAAGCCGCAGCATCTACCCCAATACTCATGAATTCATTCGAATATTTTCGAACGCTTTGAGCGGTGCTAAAGGCAGTACTGCAAACAAAAAGAAGAAGAAATATCTTTTTCAAGGCCAATTTTTTTACAAAGATGGAATAAATTTCTTAATTAGTAAACTCTAAATGTATTAACTTATTGTATTACATTTGCGGTATCTAATTTAGAGTTCTTTTAAGTAGAATAAAACGGATTGTTATGCAAATTAAACAACATATTCCCAATGCCATTACCTTGTTAAACCTTTCGAGTGGTTTATTAGCTATTATTGCTATTTTTAAAGGGTATTATGATGAAGCCTTTCTTTTTGTGTGTTTGGGCATTTTTTTCGACTTTTGGGATGGTTTTTTTGCCCGTAAATTTAAAGTGTCTGGAGCATTGGGTTTGCAATTGGATTCACTTGCCGATGTCATCACAAGTGGGGTAGTACCTGGCTTAATGATGTTTAAATTGCTTCTTGATATACAGGAAGACGTCTCCTCAAAGTATTATTTGACCGAAGACTTTTACTATATGGGATTTGTTCCCTATTTAGGGTTTATCATCACGTTGGCTTCTGCCTATAGATTGGCAAAATTCAATATTGATACCCGTCAAACGGATTCGTTTATTGGGTTGCCAACACCTGCTAACGCGCTATTCATCATGAGTATTCCGATGATTCAATTTGATGGTACTCACGAATGGTTAGTCAATGCGTTGTTTAACCCTTTTGTATTGTTGGGCATTAGTTTTGTTAGTGCATTTATGTTGAATGCAGAAATCCCATTGTTTTCATTAAAAATAAAAGAGTTTAGTCTAGAAAAAAACAAGTTGCAATTTTTCTTTTTAGCGCTCTCTTTTGTTTTGTTGTTGGTTTTAGGATTTACAGCCCTACCCCTTATTATATTATCTTATGTAGTCTTATCGGTGTTCAATAATACGCTATTGGCTAAAAAATAATGGGGCAACAAATCAAGAGAAAAAGAACGGTTAGGAGACGTCCTTCGCGTCGTTATGGAAAAAATTGGGGCGTTGTTTTTACTTTTCTTTTAATTGCTATTAGTATCATTGGAGTATATCGATTTCGAGAAGGTTTTTTGTATTATCTCGGATTTAAAACCGACAAATATCCTAATGAAATAGCTGTTGATGAACGCAAATTAACAGATATTCGGATTTATGAAGTTTTGCACAAACACGATCAAAATGCAATAGGTTTTGATGTATCAGAATACCAAGGAAATATCGATTGGGAGCAAACCTATCATATTGATGAGGCTTTTGAATTGTCTTTTGTGTTTGTTCGCGCTACTGCAGGCTCCAATAAAAAAGATGCTCGTTTTCATAAAAATTGGAAAGGAGCCAAAGCACGGCAATTGATTTGTGGGGCCTATCATTATTACCGACCCAACGAAAATTCTCTAGATCAAGCTCAAAATTTTATCCAACAAGTTCGTTTGCAAAAAGGCGATTTGCCTCCCGTTTTGGATATCGAAAGATTACCCAAATCACAATCCATTGCGCGATTAAAAATTGGTTTAAGGCGTTGGTTGGAAGTTGTAGAAGCGCATTATAAAGTAAAACCCATTATTTATTCTGGGGAACGTTATTATACTGATTTTTTACGAAAGGAGTTTTCCGATTATCCACTTTGGATTGCCAATTATAATTTCTGGCGCAACACTTTAGAATCGGATTGGGAGTTTTGGCAATTTACAGAAAAAGCGCAAATTGCGGGAATTGACGGTAATGTGGATCTCAATATTTTTAAAGGCGATAAAAGCGAATTATTCGAACTCGGAATATACCACTAGTTTATTGTGATTTTTTGATCCACAACAGCAGTAAAATGCTTCCGAATAAGAGTAAAAAAGCAAGTATCGATTTCCAATTGGCAAAGTTTATGGTCCAGCCCATCCAAGCAATTCTTTTGGGTGGAAACAAGCGATGGTCTTCTTTATTGAAATAAAAGCTGCCCCATTTCCAATTATTGGGATCTTTATGCCATTTTTCTAAAGTTTCTTTATTGGGTTTGTTCATGGTTATTGTGCTGCATCAGCTTTAGGTGCGTTGAAATCAATTTTCGTTTTGCGCAACTCAAAATTTTGTCCTAAATAAACACGTCGTACCATTTCATCTTCCACTAATTCTTCTGGTTTACCCGCTTTTAGAATACCACCTTCAAACATCAAGTAGGTTTTGTCGGTAATAGCAAGAGTTTCTTGAACGTTGTGATCGGTAATTAATATTCCGATGTTTTTGTTTTTTAATTGGGCTACAATCCGTTGTATATCTTCCACCGCAACCGGATCTACTCCAGCAAAGGGTTCGTCTAGTAAAATAAATTTTGGATCAGTAGCTAGTGCACGTGCAATTTCAGTACGACGGCGTTCTCCTCCTGAAAGTAAATCGCCTCGATTGGTGCGAATATGTTCCAAAGAAAATTCGGCAATTAATTCTTCCATTTTAGCTTCTTGTGCCTCCTTGGACAGTTTTGTCAACTGCAATACACTTAAAATATTATCTTCAATACTTAGTTTTCTAAAAACAGAGGCTTCTTGCGCCAAATAACCAATTCCATTTTGTGCTCTTTTGTACATTGGAAAATTGGTAATATTCATATCGTCAAGATAAATATTGCCGCTATTTGGTTTTACTAAACCTACAATCATGTAGAACGAAGTGGTTTTTCCGGCACCATTAGGGCCTAATAAACCTACGATTTCTCCTTGATTTACTTCCACAGAAATACCTTTTACTACACTTCTTTTTTTATAGGTTTTAACTAAATTTTCTGCTCTTAATTTCATTTTGGTAATGTGTCAATTAGACAATTATACAATATGTCAATACTGTATTATTTTGTAAAAATATTAATTTAATTCGATGTTTAAATTTTATTTGAATTAGTTTAACTTTTATATATCAATGTAGGAATGGTCTCATTGACATATTGTTATACAGATTCATTTTCTAGTGCTTCCCAAAACTCATAAGCTCTTCGTAAATGCGGAATCACTATCGTGCCGCCTACTAAAGTTGCAATACCCATAGCTTCCATCATTTCTTCTTTGTTGACGTCATTTTTATAAGCGGTTTCTAAATGGTATTTGATGCAATCGTCACAGCGCAATACTGCCGAAGCTACTAATCCTAAAAGTTCTTTGGTTTTTACATCTAAAGCGCCTTCCATATAGGCGTTTGTGTCTACATTAAAAATGCGTTTGATGACTTTATTGTTGTCGGCCAATAATTTTTCGTTCATTTTCGAACGGTAATCGTTGAATTCTTTTACTAAATCTGCCATAGGATTATGCGTTTAATTTTTCTTTTTCTTTGTTTTTAAGTACCGCAGCACTAATAAAAATACTAACTTCGTAGAGGATCAATAATGGAATCGATACAATGATTTGGCTCACCACATCGGGAGGGGTAACAATTGCAGCAAGGATTAAGATCAATACGATGGCATATTTTCGGTATTTTCTTAAAAATTCGGGGGTTACTAAGCCAACTTTGGATAAGAAATAAATAATGATTGGCATCTCGAAAATCAACCCAGAAGCAATAACCGACGTTTTGATCATGCTGATATAAGACTGAATGTTGATGTCGTTTTTGATTTCAGGACTTACAGTAAAAGTAGCAAAGAAATTTACCGACATTGGTATGATGATAAAATAGCCAAATAAAACGCCTAAGAAAAACAACAGAGAGGCAACTGATACAAAGGCTTTGGCATATTTTCGTTCTTTTTCATACAGTGCCGGGCTAATGAATTTCCACAATAACCAAAGCATATATGGAAATGCAATAATAAATCCGGCAGTAATACAGGTCCAAATCAGTAATGAAACCTGTCCTTCAACAGCTGTGTTTTGAATATTGAAAGGCAATTCGGTTACGCAAAAGGATTCGGAAAAATCCAGTTCCGTGGATAATTCACAAAAAAAGCGGTAGGTTATAAAATTCGGATCTTTGGGTCCGAAAATAATATCATTGAAAATAAAGTCACTAAAAAAGAAAGCTACAGTCGCGCAAATTAATACCGCAGCCGAACTTCTAACTAGTAACCAACGGAGTTCTTCCAGATGGTCTAAAAAAGACATATCTCCCTTATTTTTTTTTGCCATTATACAATGCCTTCTTTTAAAATGTCATGTAAGTGTAGAATGCCTTTGTATTCTTGGTCATCAATAACAACCAACTGTGTAATGGCATTGTTTTCTAATACGTTTAATGCTTCCGAAACCAATATGCTGGAAGGAATGTGTTTAGGGTTTTTTGTCATGATATCTTTAGCAGTCAAATCTGAGAACGTATCTCTGTTGTTCAACATTCTTCGAATATCTCCATCGGTGATAATTCCAATAACTTGATCGTTTTCAATAACCGCAGTGACGCCCAAACGTTTTTCCGAAATTTCCATAATTACTTTTTTGATAGAAGCGTCTGGAGTTACATGTGGCGCATGAGTGGTATCTAGCATGTCTTTAACGCGTAGCAGTAATTTTTTACCTAAAGCACCACCCGGGTGGTATACTGCAAAATCTTCACTTTTGAATTGACGCAATTCCATCAAACAAACGGCAAGAGCATCTCCCAAAACCAATTGAGCGGTAGTACTGTTAGTGGGGGCTAAATTATTTGGACAGGCTTCACTCTCCACATAGGCATGTAGAATGTAATGGGACTCTTTTCCTAAAAAGGAATTTTTGTCGGCGGTCATTCCAATTAAGGTGTTGCCAAATCTTTTTAATAACGGGGCGAGTACTTTAATCTCCGGACTGTTGCCACTTTTTGAAATACAAATAATAATATCTTCAGGTTGTACCATGCCTAAGTCGCCATGAACCGCTTCTGCTGCATGTAAAAATAACGAAGGTGTTCCGGTTGAATTTAAGGTAGCTACAATTTTTTGAGCAATCAATGCGCTTTTACCAATGCCCGAGACTACGAGTCGGCCTTTGGTGTTGTATATTTCGGTTACACTCTTGGCAAAGTCTTCATCTAAATAATTGACAAGGTTTTCGATACTTTTACTTTCTGATAAAAGTGTCTTTTTTGCGGTAGCTAATATGCTTTCAATTGTACTCAAAATAGAAATATTAAAAAATTTGTATGTGTAAAAGAAAATCGTATCTTTATGTTTGCAAATTTAGGTAAAATCATATTAATAGAGAATGAATCCACACGAAATTGATTTACATAAAGAATTAAAAAAATATTTTGGGTTTAACCAATTTAAAGGTCTTCAGGAACAAGTAGTTAAAAGTATCATTACCGGGAACAATACATTTGTTATTATGCCCACCGGTGGTGGAAAATCGCTTTGTTATCAGTTGCCCGCTTTGGTATTGGAAGGAACGGCTATTGTGGTTTCTCCGCTTATTGCTTTAATGAAGAACCAAGTGGATGCCATTCGAAGCTTAAGTTCAGTTACTGGAATTGCACATGTATTGAATTCTTCTTTAAATAAAACAGAAGTCAATCAAGTAAAAAAAGACATTATTTCGGGTGTGACGAAGTTATTGTATGTGGCACCTGAATCACTTACCAAAGAAGAATATTTACAGTTTTTAAATGAAGTCAAAATTTCATTTGTCGCCATCGATGAAGCTCACTGTATTTCAGAGTGGGGACACGATTTTAGACCTGAATATAGAAATTTACGAAATATAGTGCGCCAATTGGGAGATGTTCCTATGATTGGTTTAACAGCGACGGCCACACCAAAAGTGCAAGAAGATATCTTGAAAAACTTGGACATGCCTGATGCTAACACGTTTAAAGCATCCTTCAATCGTCCTAATTTATATTACGAGGTACGAACAAAAACCAAAAACATCGAATCGGATATCATTCGATTCATCAAACAGCACAAAGGAAAATCGGGAGTTATTTACTGTTTGAGCCGTAAAAAAGTGGAAGAAATTGCACAAGTATTGCAAGTAAATGGTATTAGTGCCGTTCCTTATCATGCTGGTTTAGATGCTAAAACACGTGCAAAACATCAAGACATGTTCTTAATGGAAGATGTTGAGGTTGTAGTTGCTACAATAGCATTTGGAATGGGGATTGATAAACCCGATGTACGTTTTGTAATCCATCATGATATCCCAAAATCATTAGAAAGTTATTACCAGGAAACCGGACGTGCAGGTCGTGATGGTGGTGAAGGACATTGTTTGGCGTATTATTCGTATAAAGATATTGAGAAATTAGAGAAATTTCTTTCGGGAAAACCGGTTGCCGAACAAGAAATAGGTTTTGCTTTATTACAAGAAGTTGTTGCCTATGCCGAAACATCGATGTCACGCCGTAAATTCTTGCTGCACTATTTTGGTGAAGAATTTGATGATATTGATGGTGATGGAGCCGATATGGATGACAATGTACGCAATCCAAAAACGAAAGTGGAAGCACAAGAGCAAGTGGTTACGTTATTAAAAGTAGTACGTGATACCAAACAATTGTTCAAATCTAAAGAAGTTATTTTTGCTTTAGTTGGTAAGATAAATGCCATAATTAAAGCGCAAAAAATAGATACCCAACCTTATTTTGGTAGTGGTGCAAAATTCGATGAAAAATATTGGATGGCTTTAATTCGTCAAGTTTTAGTCGACGGATTGTTGTCCAAAGATATTGAAACCTATGGAGTGTTAAAATTAGCCCCAAAAGGCGAAGCATTCATTTCAAAGCCTTTTTCGTTCTTAATGTCAGAAGATCATGAATATAACGAAGAGGAAGATGAAGCCATTGTAACCGCTTCAAAATCAACAGGTACTGCCGATGAGGCTTTGATGGCCATGTTGCGTGATTTGCGCAAGAAAGTTGCCAAAAAACTAGGAATTCCGCCATTTGTAGTTTTCCAGGATCCTTCATTAGAAGATATGGCACTAAAATACCCAATATCTATTGATGAGTTGAGCAATGTCCATGGAGTAGGTGAAGGAAAAGCAAAAAAATATGGAGCTGAATTTGTTTCCTTAATTGCGCGTTATGTAGAAGATAATGATATTGTAAGACCCGATGATTTGGTGGTGAAATCTACAGGGGCCAATTCGGGATTAAAATTGTATGTCATTCAAAATGTGGATCGAAAATTGGCATTAGACGATATTGCAAAAGCAAAAGGGTTGGATATGGACGGTTTGTTGAAAGAAATGGAACAAATCGTGTATTCTGGAACCAAGTTGAACATTCGCTATTGGATCGATGAAATTTTAGACGAAGAACAACAAGAAGAAATTCACGATTATTTCATGGACTCCGAATCGGACAACATTAAAGATGCCTTAAAAGAATTTGATGGCGAATACGATATTGAAGAACTCCGATTGATGCGCATTAAGTTTATTAGTGAAGTAGCAAATTAATTTGATCGGTTGCTTGTTTTAGCGGCTTAAACTAATTATAGACTTCGCCACGATGTGGTTTTAAAGTGTCTCTAAACCGAATCATATCTTTTTCTTCCACGACCAAAAATGCGATAGCGTACATTGCGTTAATGATTTCAAAACCAGTAATTTTTAGCTTATACTCTTCCTTGTCTAAAAATTCTTTCAGGTGAATTTCATGGTGTTCGGCTGTTTTATCAGCAAAATGCCCTTTGAAATCCCAAATTAATTTTATTTTTCGCATTTTATTTGTTTCAAGAAAACAAAGTTACGAAGTCAGCCCTCAAATTACTATTTTTGCAGAAATATATTTTAATTTAAGCCAAAAAATAATACACTATGCCACGCGAATTTCAATTTCAAGTTGCTCCTGAAGTAGCCGCAAACGAAAGTTTGTTGGCACAGCATGTGGCTAAATTGTTTCAGATTCGTGCAAATGAAATTCAGAAAGTGGTTGTAGTCAAGCGCTCCATTGATGCACGACAAAAAGCCATAAAAATTAATATCAAAGCCAATGTTTTTTTGGTTGGTGAAACCTTTTCGGAATCAAAAATCGAATTACCAGATTACCCAAATGTATCTAACAAACAAGAAGTTATTGTTGTAGGCGCAGGTCCTGCAGGGCTATTTGCGGCGTTGCAATTGATTGAATTGGGATTAAAACCAATTGTTTTGGAGCGAGGCAAAGATGTTCGTGGTAGACGTCGTGATTTAAAAGCCATTAATCGTGACGGAATCGTTAATGAAGATTCTAATTATTGTTTTGGTGAAGGAGGAGCGGGTACCTACTCAGATGGAAAGCTCTATACACGTTCCAAAAAACGAGGCGATGTCGATAGAATTTTGGAATTGTTGGTAGGTTTTGGAGCCACTCCAGATATTTTGGTGGATGCTCATCCCCATATTGGAACCAACAAATTGCCACAAATCATTCAGGATATTCGTGAAAAAATTATCGCTTGTGGAGGACAAGTTTTGTTTGATACTCGTGTGACTGATTTTGTAGTAAAAAACAATGAAATGCAGGGAGTTGTTGTGCAAAATGGTGATCTTATTTCCGCAACGAAAGTTATTGTAGCAACCGGTCATTCGGCGCGTGATATTTTCGAATTATTGCATAAAAAAAACATCCTCATTGAAGCCAAACCATTTGCTCTAGGTGTTCGTGCTGAGCATCCACAAGAATTGATTGATCAGATACAGTATTCCTGTGATTATAGAGGTGATTATCTTCCACCAGCACCGTATTCGATCGTTAAACAAGTGAATGGTCGTGGGATGTATTCGTTTTGCATGTGTCCAGGGGGTGTAATTGCGCCTTGTGCTACTGCTCCTGGTGAAGTGGTTACTAATGGCTGGTCGCCATCCAAACGCGATCAAGCTACAGCAAATTCTGGGATAGTAGTCGAATTAAAATTAGAAGATTTCAAACCATTTGAAAAATTTGGTCCTTTGGCCGGAATGGAATTTCAAAAAAGTATCGAACAAAAAGCATGGCATTTGGCTGGGAGTACCCAAAAAGTACCGGCGCAACGCATGATCGATTTTACGCAACATAAAGTTTCTAAGGATATTCCTAAAACATCCTATGTTCCCGGAACAACCTCTGTAGAAATGGGACACGTTTTTCCAGGTTTTTTGACGCAAATCATGCGTGAAGGTTTTATGCAATTTGGTAAAGCTATGCGTGGTTATTTAACCAATGACGCCATAGTCCATGCACCTGAAAGTAGAACCTCTTCACCGGTGCGCATCCCAAGAGATCCTATTTCATTAGAACACGTGCAAATAAAAGGACTGTATCCTTGTGGGGAAGGAGCAGGTTATGCGGGAGGTATTATTTCGGCAGCGATAGATGGCGAAAAATGTGCGTTGAAAATTGCAGAACAATTGCGGCCATAAAAAAAATCACAGCCTTCACTGTGATTTGTTATTTTTAGTTTGATATAAATTATATCTTTTTTACGCGAACGGCATTCATTCCTTTAGCGCCTTTTTCTAATTCATAGGTCACTAAATTTCCTTCTTTTACATCGTCTAATAAGCCACTGATGTGCACAAAGTATTTTTCGCCCGTTTCAATTTCTTTGATAAATCCAAACCCTTTTGATTCGTTAAAAAAGTCAATAGTACCTCTACGATCGACAGGAGCTTCTTCTTCAGCAGTTCTTCTTGAAGTATTGATTTCGATGCTTTCAACATCCACAATGATTTTTTTGGAAGGATCCGGTGGGGTATTAGTCAAATGTCCATTTTCATCAACATACACATAAATATCTTCCCCAGATAATTTTGGATTGGCCTTGCGTGCTTCCTTTTTTTCTTGTTTTTCTTTCTTCTTCTTAGCTCTAAGCTTTTCTTGCTCTTTTTTATTAAAAGTTTCTTGTGGTCTAGCCATTAAATGTAATTCGTAATTAAAATTAATATTATTTTAAATGTATAAGGATAAAAACACACAAGCGAAATAAACAAAAATGTATAACCTACTTTGAGTCAAAGTTTTGCAAGAAGAAATAATTATCTTTACCAAGACTACAAAAGTAGTTAAAATAACTGATACTTTTTTGTTTTTATATTTTCTTTTCCCAATTCATAGCAAGAACATCCATTTATTCAACAGACGTTAAACTTATCACAAACGACAAAACTACACGTATTTCCTTTCTTTTTTCGTATTTTTGACGAGCTTATAGTAAACTATGAAAGAAGAACAAGTAATATTGGTCAACGAAAAGGACGAGCCTATTGGGTTGATGAATAAAATGGAAGCGCATGAAAAAGCCATTTTACACAGGGCATTTTCGGTTTTTATTTTAAATGACAACAACGAAGTGATGTTGCAGCAACGGGCACAACATAAATACCATTCTCCATTATTGTGGACTAATACCTGTTGCAGTCATCAAAGAGCTGGAGAAACCAACATTCAAGCGGGTAAACGTCGTTTATTTGAAGAAATGGGTTTTGAAGTTGAATTGAAAGAATTGTTCCATTTTATTTATATGGCGCCGTTTGATAATGGATTAACCGAACACGAGTTGGATCATGTGATGATAGGGTATTCTAATAACGAACCCGCTATCAATCCAGAAGAAGTAGCGAGTTGGAAATGGATGAAAATAGAAGCCATTAAAGAGGATATGATTCAAAATCCAGCCGATTACACTGTTTGGTTTAAAATAATATTTGACGAGTTTTACCATTACCTTGAAGAGCATAAATTATAAATACATCAAAAATTCTGAATCCAAATTCCTAAATTCTTATGAGAGTAACTGTATCAAGAAAAGCCCATTTCAATGCTGCCCATAGATTGTATCGAAAGGATTGGTCCATGGAAAAAAATCAGGAAGTCTTTGGTAAATGTAACAATCCAAACTTTCACGGCCACAATTATGAGTTGATTGTTTCAGTTACCGGAAATGTGGATCCAGAAACAGGTTATGTGATGGATACCAAAATACTTTCCGATATCATTAAGGAGCATATTGAGGAGGCTTTAGACCATAAAAATCTAAATGAAGATGTGCCTGAATTTTTTGATTTGAATCCTACAGCAGAACACATTGCTTTTGTAATTTGGAATAAGCTAAGAGTATTTATTGCTGCCGACAAAGAATTAGAAATTACTTTATACGAAACGCCCAGAAATTTTGTAACCTACAACGGGAATTAAGTCATGGCGATACAAATTGGAGATAAATTACCTCACTTTACAGCCCTTACTCAAGACGGTGCATCATTTGATAATAAGTCGGTTTTGCAAAAACCTGTAGTCATTTATTTTTATCCAAAAGATAACACGCCAGGTTGTACAGCACAAGCCTGTAGTTTTAGAGATGCCTATCAAGATTTTCAAGATTTGGGTGCTGAAGTCATTGGGGTGAGTAGTGATTCCGTTCGTTCGCATCAAAATTTTAAAAATAAATACAAATTGCCTTTTGTGTTGCTATCCGATGCCGATCGCAAATTGCGAAAGTTGTTTGGTGTTCCTACTGCCTTTTTTGGATTTCTGCCTGGAAGAGTTACTTATGTATTTGATGATTCAGGAATTTGTATTTATATTTTTGATAGTTTGAGTGCTAAAGGACACATGGCTAAAGCTTTGCAAGCGCTGCAGTCAGCGCAACAAAAATAGTCCGTTTTTTTTCAATAATTTTGCATCTTTGCAATTCAATTACTCCATGTCATGAAATTTTATCCGTTAACATTTGTACCGATATTAAAAGACCGCATTTGGGGAGGAACCAAATTAAAGACTTATTTAAATAAGGATATCGTATCGCAAACAACTGGCGAAAGTTGGGAAATATCTACAGTACCCGATGATATTAGTGTGGTGCGCTCGGGAGCATTGGCTGGAAAAAACATCAATGAAGTGATCTCTTTGTATCCCGAGGAAATTTTAGGACAATCGGTTATATCTCGATTTGGAATACAGTTTCCATTATTGTTTAAGTTTATTGATGCCAAAGAAGATCTTTCCATTCAGTTGCATCCCAATGATGCCTTAGCAAAAGAACGACACAATTCGTTTGGTAAAACTGAAATGTGGTATGTTATGCAAGCTGATGAAGCGGCACGATTAGTAGTTGGTTTTAAAAAAGAATCCAATTCGAAGGAATATCTTGACCATTTACAGCGTAAAAAAGTGGTAGATTTATTAGAGATGCATCCGGTTCAAAAAGGGGATGTTTTCTTTTTAGAAACAGGAACTATACATGCTATTGGAGCAGGTGTAGTTGTGGCTGAAATACAGCAAACGAGTGATATTACCTATCGGATTTATGATTGGGATAGGGTAGATGCTGAAGGAAATGCAAGAGAATTACACACCGATCTTGCTTTAGAAGCCATAAATTATTCTACAACCCCGTCTAAAATTACGTATACCGAAACGCCTGATAGTTCTACAGCTGTAGTAGATTGTCCTTACTTTAAGACGAATATCATAGCCCTACAAGATCATTTGCATTGGAAGAAAACCACAGATGCTTTTACAGTATTTATGTGTACTAACGGACAATTTGAATTGGTTTTTAATGGTGAAATCATGCATTATAAAATGGGAGATACACTATTAATTCCAGCGATCATTGATCAATTGACATTGAAAGGGAAGGCTACGTTATTAGAAATTTCGATATAATGTATTGAGAACAAAATATATTATGTAATTTTGCATCAAATTTTAAACACATAAAAAATGGCAAGCGTTAAAAACTTGAAAAAAGAAATCAACTACGTTTTAGGAGATATTGTAAATATCGTTTACGTATGGGAAATGACTACTGTAGGAAAACCAACGGAAGCTTCTGATAAATTGGTAGATGAAATTTACGAAACGTTTGATGCTTTAATGACGAAAGCAAATCAAAAAGATGTAGAAAACAAAAAAGCACACTTCAAACAAATTCGTAAAGATTACGAAGAAGCTGCTAATCAATTTGTTGCAAAAATAAACGGATTAAACTAAAAAAAAGTGCGATAAAAGTGCCGATTTTTTTTGGAATTTTAAATTTCAGAATTATATTTGCACCGCATTAGAGTTGCCGGTGTAGCTCAGCTGGCTAGAGCAGCTGATTTGTAATCAGCAGGTCGTGGGTTCGAGTCCCTCTATCGGCTCTAAATGAAAAAACCATCACATTGTGATGGTTTTTGTTTTTTATGCGCAACTGGATTATTTTCCTTCGGTTGCTTTACGTTCTTTTAAATAAGAGGTCAACATTTTACCATATTTGGAAGTTGCCACTTTTGGCTTCATGCTTTTTTGAATGGTATCTAAATAAGGGATAGTAATGTTTGCAATTTCTGAAAGCGCTAAATAAGGTGCTATTTCGTATTCGGAGTGGGTTACTGCAAAATTAGCTGTATATCGGTATTTACGAATCAATAATTTTTGATAAGCATCTTCAATGCTATCGGCTGTTTTAGGATTTGGTTTGAGATCGTTTTTTAATCTTTTTTCCAGTAAATTTAGATTAATATCATTAAAACGACTGTTGATTTTATTAAACTCTACCCATAAATCTTGGTTTTTTGATCCCGTTATTTTTGCAGCAGCAAAAAATTCTTTAAGTGTGGTTTCTATCGTTATTTTTCCTGGCTCTGCAAAGAAAGGCAAACTGTTATCAATTGATTTGGTTTGTCCACGGTCTAAAAACAAGTATAACATTTCGGGACTATCTAATTGCAGATGACTTTCAAAATGTGAATCTCCTTTTATTTGAATACTGTCCAATACTACTAAAGACGAGTCTTGAATTTTTTGAATGTATAATTTACCTTGGCTTAGCCCTTCAATGTTTCCGTTAATATGAAGGTTGGCACCTTCAACTGTTTCTTTTTTCCCACAAGATGTGATAGTAATAATCGTTAGCGCTGCGAATAATATTTTTTTCATTGGATTTTTTGTTTCAGATCGCAAAGTAAATAAAAAATCCTCAAAGTATAGTGTACCTCGAGGATTCAATTTTAATTTTAGTAATAATTCGATTGAAAATGTAGCGAATCAAATTCAATGGTGAGTGGCTTAGCCTTTCAACCAAGCGTCTCTAACTGCTTTTTTGCTATCGTCAGTAGACTGATAACCTTCCTGTTTTTCTTTAGGCATAGCAATTTTTCCTGTTATTGTTTGCTCTTTACCATCACGATTGATTTTGATCGTAATTGGCGAACCGTCTTTCCAGCTCATACTTTCCATAACCATATCATAGATGTTGTCTAGGTTATAGTTTTTATCGTTGATAGCAATAATTTTATCGTTGTTTTTTAATCCTAAAGTAGTGAAGAATACATTCAATTCAATCTCAGGTAAAATCATGATTTCTTTAGTAGTTGGATCCACAGTTATGTAAGGTTGTGATTGGTCTTTTAAAAAGGGATTACCTGTTACTTCTAAAGTAGCTTCGGTTACGCCCATTTTGGCAAAAAATTGCTCATATGGAATAGGTGTTTCACCGGCTACATAAGTGTTTAAAAAGGCTCCAACGGCAGGATAAGTCAATTGCGTAATTCGAGCAAATAATTCGTCGTCTTTAAAGGCTTTATTAGTGCCATATTCAGTAGCTAAGTCTTGCATTAAATTTAGAATTCCTTTTTTACCATTACTGTTTTCTCGGATTAAAATATCGATACACATCGCTATTAAGGCTCCTTTTTGGTATACATTAACATATTGATCTTTGTAAGGTGCATTCAATACGTTTTTACTCATTTTAGTAAAACTCATCGTATCATTCATCTGACGCGATTGCGCAATTTTACCTGCCATTCTCTCAAAAAATGCTTTTTCATCAATTAAGCCTTGATTGACTTGGAATAGATTGGCAAAATATTCTGTTACACCTTCATACATCCACAAATGTTCTGACATTTGAGGGTTGTTGAAATCAAAATATTGAATTTCATTAGAGTGCACTGTTAAGGGTGTTACTATGTGAAAAAATTCGTGAGAAACCACATCCTTAAGTTGTTCTTGTAGCATTTCTAATCCCATCATTTCAGGCATTACTACTGTGGTAGATGTAGGGTGTTCTAAAGCACCAAATCCTTTTGCATCTTTGCCAGCCATGTCTGACAAATACAATAGAATCGCATATTTTTTGGTGGAATTAATTGGGCCCAAAAAGCGTTTTTGAGCCTTCATCATGTTTTCCATATGTGGCGTTATTTGTTGGGCGGTATATTTACCGGTTGGCGAATACACACTAATAATGATTTCCATATCATCTACCATAAACGATGTATAATCGGGTTTGGAGTACATGATAGGCATCTCTACTAAGTTGGCATACTTTGGCATTACAAAAACATCAGAAGTTGCACTGCTATCGGCATCAGTCATCGCTGAAACCCCTAATAAATTTTCTGGATGTAGTACTGTTAATTTGTATGGTGTTTCTTCTTTTCCTTTGAAATATCCAATAAAACCGTGTGTGTTCAACATAAAATTAACACCTGCGTTGATGTTGGTTCCAGCAGGAGAAAATACATCGTCTCCTTCTCCAAAGCCACCGCCGCTTTCAGTATCGTATGTATCGTTTACTAAATAGGTTACTTTTGCTAGTTTGGTAGCATTCGAAATTTGGTAGGTGTTTGCATCGGTTTTTGCAATTGTCAACGCTTTTCCTTTGGTGTCAAATGCTTTTACATTTTCTACATAACGACCATAGTCATCTTCCGAATAGGTTCCAGGAACTGTTTTTGGAATGTGAAAGGTGGCTGTTTCAGTAGTAAATTTTGGGGCATCTAGGCTTACCATAACTTTGTCGTCTACTACATTTATTAAATCAATGGTGACAGCTACTTCATTTTTTTTAGTTTTGCTTTTTTGAGCAAAAGCACCATTCCAAAGAAACGTCACTAAGGCAAGTGACAGTATTATTTTTTTCATTTTTAATTTGGTTTTAGACATAAGTAGAACAAACCAAAAAAATGTTACACTTAACGTTTAGAGATTTTATTTCCTGTAATTTGTCTTTGGAGTTTGCATTTGAAACGATCAATGCCACTAGTTCTAAGTTTTGCGTGTTTTGTAGCTCTGCCTTGAACTCTTTTACGCCACATATTAAAACTGGAACGTTTCATTTCTCGGCGCATGAGCTCAATAGTTTCTTGCTCAGATAGTCCAAATTGAAACGTAATGGCTTCAAACGGCGTTCGGTCTTCCCAGGCCATTTCAATAATACGATCTAGTTGGATTTCAGTGAAGTTAGTTGTTTCCATGAATGCAAATTTCCATATAAAATAAAAAAACTCTTGTTCAACAAGAGTTAATTTTTTTAATCAAATTTATTTTTAAAATAATATTTACTGTCTAAGTCATCGTCTTCTAAATCATTGTACTTAATGGGCTTTGGTTTTGGTTTGTTAGCCGTTACTTTTTTCTTCCAAAGTTCAAAATTGTCTTTCGATAAACGCTTGCGCATTAACTCAGTAACTTCATTTTCGCTAACGCCAAATTCAACTTTTAACACTTCAAAAGGTTTTTTTTCCTCTTGAGCCATAGCAACTACTCTATCAAGAGTTTGGTTGTCCAATTCTGAAATTTTCTTCTTTTTCATTTGTTTAAACAAAATTTTCCATAAAGGAATTCTATTCTATCTGCTTTATTGGTTAATACACCAATATTAGTAAAAAAATAAATTCAAAAAAACCTTGTATTGTTTTTTTAGGATATTTCAAAAATGCAGAGATTGAAACAGTTTTTTTTGAAAAAAAATCATAAAATGGTCCTGAAAGTTAAATTTATTCTTTCTTTTTTCGGTTGACTGGCTTTTGGAATTTGGTGTTTATAGTGAATTTGGCTACCTTCTTTCATCAGTAATAAACTGCCATGATTTAAATTCAGTGTCAATTTATCCTCCGGATTACTCCGATGCTTCAATTGAAATTTTCGTTCTTCCCCAAAACTAACAGAAGCTATAATAGGATTTCTTCCCAATTCCCGCTCGTTATCGGCATGCCAACCGTTGCTATCATTTTCATTACGGTATAAATTAGCTAGAACCGTTGTAAAATGTTGTTCACTTGTTTTTTCAATTTCATTTTTTATGTGTATCAAATGTGGATTCCATCGATGAGGTTGCATTGTAATCCCAGAATAAGAATAGGGTTTTCCTTCGTTTCCAAACAAACATGTTAGTCGGGGCTGTGCTATTTTTTTTCCAAATATCAAAATATCATCTTGTCGCCATGGGGTTTCGCTTTGTAATTTTTTAAATAATACATCGGCTTCTTCTGTCGAAAAAAAGTTGGGATAATATTCGAAAACAGCATCGGGTAGCGGTAAGATAATTTTTTCTTTTGGAAATAAATTGAGCATAGTTGGGTCTATATTGATGGTGTTACAATAGGATAATTAAATCATTTTTTGCGAAAAGTAATATTCATTACTACAATAGCTGAAATGATACAGGCGATGCCTAGCCACTGAATTGGCACAACTTGTTCGTCTAATAGCAAATAAGCCATACATACTGAAACAGGTAATTCTAATGACGAAACAATACTTCCAAGTCCTATTCCTGTCAAGGGAAACCCGGCATTGAGTAGCATCGGAGGAATGATGGTGCCAAATAGTGCTAGTACAATTCCCCATTTGAAAAAAATTTCCAAATTAAAGGGTTCACTTTGTGTAAAAATGGCAAAACCAAAAACGATAATGCCGCCACCAAACAGCATAAAGAGACTTCTTTGAGCGGCAGAAATTTCAAGGGCAATTTTATTTGCCGTAAACATTGTTGTTGTAAAAGATGCAGCGGCTAATAATCCCCAAATACTTCCTTTTGCCCAGTCAATATGCGTGTCGTTGAAATTGATGTTAAAAATATTGATAGCGAGTAACGTTCCGATTAGTACAACGAAAACAGCGATCGTTTTTTGAATAGAGGGCTTTTTTTTATCCAATAGCCATTCGAGAAGCACACCCATCCAAACGGTTTGCATCAAAAGGACAATTCCTATTGACACCGGAATATAGCGAACGGCTAAGTAGTAAAATACACTGGTCATACCCATTGAAGTTCCTGCAAGCATCAATTGAAAGATATTTTGGGTAGTGGCTTTTCGAGTTGAATTTTTATGTTTTTTTCTTTGAAATACATTGAGGAGTAGCATGCCTAGAATACCATATATAAATTGTGCAGAAGTGACTTCAGCTGTGGTAAAATTCTCTTGATAGGCTAATTTTACGAACGTAGCTAACATTCCGTAACTGCTTGCTCCAAGGGCTACTAATACAATACCGATACTGCTGTTTTTTGTTGACATTTAGGATGTTTTGTAAGGCAAAGGTAGTTTTTTCTTCAATTGCACAGTCATCTACTTAAATTGAATTCTTTGTGGACATGCATTGTTGTAACAAAACACCCAATTTTTCTACTAACGTGTATAAAATTCGTGCCATGAAATATTTAGTAGCTGGAGCTTACATTCTTTTTTCACAATTTGCAACCGCCCAAAAAGAAATTGCAAATGACAGTATTAAAACGTCAGAATTGAAAGAAGTGGTCGTGGGCACAAAAAAGAAGAGTATTGAGCAACGTGCAGACCGAACTATTTTTGATTTTTCGGAGCAAAGCCATTTGAATTCTGGGTCGGTGATGGAAGGATTGAAAAAACTACCGGGATTAATTGTATCTGATGTGGCCGGTATGATGTATCAAGGAAAGCAATTGGAGGTTTTTATGGATACACGTCCTCTGAACATATATTCTAATGAACTAACTGCCTATTTAGAAAGTCTTCCGGCCAATTCCATAGAAAAAGTAGAGATTATTACACAGCCGGGTGCCGAATTTCCGGCAACATCTGGAGGGGCAATCATTAATATTGTAACCTCTAAAAATGCAAAAAAATACCTTTCTGCTACCTATTCCAATGGGTATAGCTTCACAAAATATGATGATTCCCGTCATCGCTTTAATAATAGTGTTTTATTGAATGCTAAAAATAAGTGGTTTGGTTGGCAACTTCAAGTTGGTCAAAACTATAACGAAGGCTATCAACGAACTAATTTTCAAAATGAAAGTGTGGTACTTTCTAAAAACATAACGGATCGAGTGAACCGATTTTATTTCATCAAATCTGGAGTAAAGTTTGATTTAAAAAAAGACAGACTATTGGTAAATTATGATTATACAACGTCAAACAACAATGCGCAAGTTGATGCGGAAGGATTGGGATTTCAATCGATCGACAATAGTGATAATGGGCTGGATCGAAAAGATTTAGCTGTTAATTATCAAAAACGATTTACCGATAAATCCAAAAAATTAGATTTTAGATTTGATGCCAATTCGGTTATAAACGATTTTGTTTTGAAAAACAGAAATGCTGGTACTTCGATATTAGATAATGGGTTTGATCAGTTGTATTATCAATTTAAAACCGACTATTCTCAAGACCTTTCGGTTTTTGATAAAACAAAATTTTCGACTGGAATATTAGCTGATAAATTGGAATTTGAAGCACAAAATGAAGGGCAAACTAATCTAGATTATCAACGCACGACCTTGTCTGCTTATTCCGAATTTCAATCGACTTATAAGAAATTTGATTTCATTTTAGGAGGAAGATTGGAGTCGTATTCCATTGAAGGAAACACCGATACGGATGCATTGATTCCGTTTCGTCAAACGCGATTTTTCCCAAATGCTACGGTACAATACAATATTATTCCGCAAGTATTTGTAAACGCAAATTACAATAAGAAAATAAGCTTGCCGAATACATCAGCCTTGAATCCAAACAATACCAATTATCAAAATCCAAATGTTTCCTTTTTTGGAAATCCGAATTTAGAGCCTACCATTTTTGATAATTATGAAATAAAAGTAAGTGCATTTGAGTACTTTTTTGTGAGTTATTCTCGAAGCGATGCTACAAATCAAGTAATGAATCGAATTGTGACGAATGGTGCTGGAGCTGCAAGTGTTTCAGAAAACATTCCACAATTGACCATTCATAATTTTAATTTAGGCTTGCCAATACCCTATATGCTATTTACAAAAGGATTGAAAGAAACTTTAAAATTTGAATTTAATCCAGATGAGATTAATTTTTTATATTTATATGTAGGCAATCAATTGCATAATTTGCCGGATGTTAATGGAAAAGGAATTTGGTTTATTAATGCCATGTCACAGATTGTATTGCCAGCTAACATTAAATTTACCGCGACCTATAATACTTCATCTACAGGTGGTAATTATTATTACTATCAAAACAAAGTGCCGTTTAGTCAACAATTTGATGTAACCCTTGCTAAGAAATTTTTAGATAACAATTTATCTATTTCTATTTACGCAAATGATATTTTTAACACCAATAAGCAAGGTTTTAATGCGCTAGGTACAAATTTAGTTTACGGAAGCAAAAACGATACGCGACGTGTTGGCTTTTCCATAAATTATAAAATCCCTACAAAAAACAAATTGGCAAAAGAAGAGGGTATTATCTTAAATAATGATAAAAAAGAAAATCAAGGTCCCATTGGGAATTAATTACTTATTTGATATGCTCACTTAAATCTTGCAAATGCACTCGCAGTGCATGAACCGAAATACTAATTTCCCAAAAAGAAATTCCTAACGAAATAAGTAAACAAAGTAAGCTTGCGCCAAAAATATAGATGCCAATGGTTTCTTGTCCAATGTACAAAAGCAACATAGCAAAAACCGATAAAAATAAGCACATAACACCAAAAAGCTGCATGTAACGAATGAGCGTTAAGCGCAGATTTAAGTTTTTGATTTCCAATAGAATACTTTTGTTGTGATTGTCTTCGTAAGTCTTTTTCAAGCTACGAATAATTTGTGCAATGGTTAAAAACCGATTGGTATAGGCCAATAAAATTAATGAAGTGGCAGAAAATAATAGGGCAGGAGTTTCTATTGATAGTGTCATTATTTTTTGATTTATGGGTAAATTTACAAAAAAAACCTACAAGGAAATAGAATCCTTGCAGGTTTACAACGAGTTGTTTTTTATGTTCTTACTTTAATGTGTCAAAACTACGTTTTACAAAAGCCGTTAATTCTTCACCTTTTAACAAACCTTGCGAAATTTTTGCTAAATCAAGCGCTTGTTTCACTAAGATTTCTTGTGCATTTTTATCTTCGGTTTGTAAAATGGTAGTGGCTAAAGTAGAGTTTGAATTCACAACCAAATTATACATGTCTGGAAAGTTGCCCATGCCAAACATTCCACCGCCGCCCGATGCACTCATTTCTTTCATTCTGCGCATAAATTCGGGTTGTGTAATCATAAATGGTGCAGCATTACTGTCCATTGGTTCTAACTGAACGGTATAATTTGCTTTTGGTACAATTGCCTCTAAAACCGATTTTAAGTTCGTTTGTTCGTCTTCGCTTAATTTCGAAATTTGAACTTCTTCTTTTTCTATTAATTTATCGATATGATCGGCATCCACACGAGCAAAAGTTAGGTTTTCGTTGTCTGCTTCTAATTTTTGAATTAAATGCGAAACAATTGGCGAATCTAGCAATACTACTTGATACCCTTTTGCCTTTGCAATATCAATATAACTATGTTGCGTTTCTTTATTTGATGCATACAAAACAACCAGTTTTCCGTTTTTATCGGTTTGATTAGCAGCTATGGATTCTTTTAATTCGGATAAAGTATAGTATTTATCTTCAGTCGTTGGATACAATACAAAATCGCCCGCTTTTTCATAAAATTTTGGTTCCGAAAGCATTCCGTATTCCAATACAATTTTGATGTCGTTCCATTTTTGTTCAAAATCTTCCCGATTTTCATTGAATAACGATTTTAATTTATCGGCTACTTTTCGGGTAATGTAATTTGAAATTTTCTTCACATTTCCATCGGCTTGCAAATACGAACGCGATACATTCAGTGGAATATCTGGCGAATCAATAACCCCTTTTAACATGCCTAAAAATTCAGGCACAATTCCTTCAACATTATCGGTTACAAATACCTGATTTTGGTACAATTGAATTTTATCTTTTTGCAATTGTAAATCCGATGACATTTTTGGAAAATATAGAATCCCCGTTAAATTAAACGGATAATCTACATTCAAATGGATGTTAAACAACGGTTCGTCAAATTGCATGGGATACAATTCGCGATAGAAATTTTTATAATCTTCTTCTGATAAATCACTTGGTTGTTTTGTCCATGCCGGATTTGGATTATTGATGATGTTGTCAACTTCTTGATATTCTGTTTTGTAATCTTCAGGTGCGTCTTCAGGTTTTGGAAGCGCCTCTTGTTTCGTTCCAAATTTAATTGGAATCGGCATGAATTTATTGTACTTGGTCAATAACTCACGTATTTTAAACTCTTCTAAAAATTCTAATGAATCTTCTGCAATGTGTAAGATAATTTCAGAACCTCTGTCGGTTTTTTCGTGTGGAACCAATGAAAATTCAGGACTTCCATCACACGTCCAATGCGCCGCTGGTTCATCTTTGTAGGATTTGGTAATGATTTCAACTTTTGATGCTACCATAAACGCCGAATAAAATCCCAACCCAAAATGACCAATTACACCAGAATCTTTCGCTGAATCTTTGTATTTTTCTAAAAATTCTTCGGCTCCTGAAAATGCAATTTGGTTGATGTATTTTTCTACCTCTTCGGCGGTCATACCCAATCCTTGATCAATAATGTGTAATTTTTTTCCTTCTTTGTCAATTTTAACCTCGATCATCGGGTGGCCATATTCAACTTTTGCTTCACCAATACTAGTTAAATGTTTTAATTTTAAAGTTGCATCGGTTGCATTAGAAACCAATTCACGAAGGAATATTTCGTGATCACTGTACAAGAATTTTTTAATTAAGGGAAAGATGTTTTCCACTGAAACGTTAATTTTTCCTGATGCCATATCGATAAATTTTAATATTAATTTTTAATTCAATTAGTCAAATAAAGTACCAAAATTGCTTTTGCTGACAAATTGACATTTTTCAATTTAAATTGATTGAAGTTTTGGTATCCAATGATAATGTAGTAGATTTACCTACTAATTAGTAAAACTATTTTATGAAACATTTGATAATTGCAATGGTGTTTTCTGTTGCGACTTTTGGGCAAAAAATACAAATAAAAAAAGATAAAATTGTTTATGATAAAGTTGAAATAGCCAGCATCAACGAACCTTACAGGGATCATTATGATTTTTCAACTCTTTCGGGTGAAAAGAAATTTTCGGTTGATTTTAAAGGGTTAAATGTCAATGCTACTCAATTTTATCAATGGTTAGAAGTAACATCAGCTGATGGCAAACAAAAAACAGAAATTCCACACGATGTTTTAATAACTGCATTTGATGTCAAAAGAATTATTGCTCATAATTTATCGGTAAAATATAATTTGATTGATGCCAAAGGGATTAATGAGGTAGTATTGCAAACTTTTTTTGAAACCTCTAGAGAAAGTTTGAGTGAAAAATATGGTAAAATTGTGGCCGCCTCAAAATTTGAAGCCGACGAGCAAAAAAGAAAAATCCTTCAGGTAAAAAATCAATACAATCCACAAATTCAAAACGATAAATCCATTACTTTTTACATCAATGGCAAAATGACTATTGTAGGAAGATTGACTGCAAATCCTTATATCGTTGGGGGCGGACCAACAACGTATCTTTATGTCACCGATATTGATGGCAATCAAGTTGCATCCTTAGCATCAACCAAGTCTTTTGATAATTATGCTGTAGAAACCTTTGATGGTAAAAATTATGAGTACTATACTAAAAGCATGTACAGTCCAACGAATTCTACATTTTTATATGAATTTTTGTGTGATTTAGTAGCAAGAGGGTATACTTTAGGACATCAAGCTAGGGATGAAAAAAACAAATTATTACAAGCTAAAGTGAATTTAGCAAAAGAGCGTAGCGTAAACATATACAAACGTAAAGGCTATGTAATAGATGAAGAAGGAAAACGATTAGAAGGAATCATTAGTGTCAATTTTCAGATGTTGGATGTAAATGAAACAGGTAAAGTATTGCCTGAAGAAACCGCAGATAAATTTGGAAAAACAGTAGTCATTACCTATTTCAATGAAAAAAAACAAGAGCGAACCAAAACATTTAAGGCCAGTTCTAAAGTGTATTTTTGCATTACAGATGGTGTAGCACCTGTTTTCTATTATGGCATGCCAGTTAAGGGAGATTCTATGAAAAAAATGCAAAACATGACCAATTTAAGTTTTGATAATTCTTATTTTTATCAATTGATCCATAAAGAAGACAAAATAATGTTGTTGCAAGATCCTGTAGAAACCGATCGTTATGTGTTTAAAATTCCGGCGGAAGATAAAGGACAAATGATTGATAAGAGGAGTACGGAAGCCTTAATTCCTGTAGTAGCTGAGTACCTTAAATCATGTAAAGCTTTAGTTGCAGACTTAAAAGCCAATCAGTTTGATTTAAAGAATGAAGTTAATTTAATCAATATTGCAAAAGAATTTCAAAACTGTAAATAAACCTTAAAAAAAATGCTGCAAGTCACCATTCCGGAATTTGCTTACCACAAGAAAACGGTTTTACAAACTATCGATTTTTCCTTACAAGAAGGAGAACAATTAGCAATTATTGGTGAAAGTGGTTGTGGTAAAAGCACGTTGTTACAGTTGATTTATGGATTATATGACTGTGATAAAGGAACGCTTTTATGGAAAGAAAAATCCATTTTAGGACCTAAATATCATTTGATTCCGGGGATGCCTTTTATGAAATATTTGGCACAGGATTTTGATCTCATGCCCTTTATTACAGTAGGAGAGAATGTGGGGAAGTATTTGTCTAATTTTTTTCCAGAAGAAAAACAACAACGCATAGACGAACTTTTGGAATTGGTTGACATGGTCGATTATAAAGACGTAAAAGCAAAATTTTTAAGTGGTGGACAAATGCAAAGGGTAGCATTAGCTCGTGTATTGGCTCAAGAGCCTGAAGTATTATTACTCGATGAGCCCTTTAGTCATATTGATAATTTTAGAAAAAATGCGTTGCGAAGAAAAATTGTAGCCTATCTAAAAGCTAAAAATATTACCACTCTAATTGCAACCCACGATAGCAATGATGTCTTGTCTTTTTCGGATCAAGTTTTGGTATTAAAAGAAGGAACAATTATTGAGAAGACCTCCCCAAAAAAATTATTCAATACTCCTCAAAATAAGTATGTTGCTTCCCTTTTTGGCGATGTAAATGAAATAATTCTGGATCGAAAAATGCAATTAGTGTATCCACATCAATTACAAGTAGCTGAAAATGCAACGTTACGAGTTACTATACAACAAAGTTATTACAAAGGCAGTCATTATTTACATGAATGCAACTATCAAAATGGGATTCTATATTTTGAAGACCAAAACGAATATGTAAAAGGAACAGAAATCGGTTTAGTAGTAAAAAAATAAAATATGTATCATTCAAAAATAGCAGGATTAGGGTATTATGTACCCGAGAATATTGTGACAAATGATGATTTGTCTCAGCGTATAGAAACCAACGATGAATGGATTCAAGAGCGAACAGGAATCCAAGAGCGTCGTCATGTGATAAGGGGTGAAGACACTACCACTTCAATGGGAGTCAAAGCCGCTACTATTGCAATCGAACGTTCGGGTGTAGCTAAGGAAGATATTGATTTTGTCATATTTGCTACGTTGAGTCCTGACTATTATTTTCCAGGGCCAGGGGTTTTAGTGCAACGCGATTTGGGCTTGCGAACGGTTGGCGCTTTAGACGTTCGTAATCAATGTTCGGGTTTTGTGTATGCCATTTCAATAGCCGATCAATATATCAAAACTGGAATGTATAAGCATGTATTGGTAATTGGTTCCGAATTGCATTCTACAGGTTTAGACATGACCACTCGAGGCAGGGGTGTTTCTGTAATTTTTGGCGATGGAGCAGGAGCAGCCGTACTTTCACGAGAAGACGATGTAACAAAAGGAATTTTATCAACCCACTTGCATTCAGAAGGACAACATGCCGAAGAATTGGCTTTAATTGCACCAGGAATGGGCAAACGTTGGGTAACCGATATCATAGTCGATAACGACCCAAATGATGAAAGTTACTTTCCGTATATGAACGGCCAATTTGTGTTTAAAAATGCTGTTGTTCGATTTAGTGAAGTAATTAATGAAGGCTTACAGGCCAATAATTTGCAGGTCTCCGACATCAATCTTTTGGTACCGCATCAAGCCAATTTGAGAATTTCTCAATTCATCCAACAAAAATTCAGATTGACTGACGATCAAGTTTTCAATAACATCCAAAAATATGGTAATACTACCGCTGCATCGATTCCTATTGCATTAACGGAAGCTTGGGAGCAAGGCAAAATCAAAAAAGGTGATTTAGTGGTTTTGGCTGCTTTTGGTTCCGGATTTACTTGGGGAAGTGTGATTATCAGATGGTAATGGAATTTACTCAATACGCTGTACACTAAAAATAAAAAAGCGCTCTGAATTTCAGAGCGCTTTTTTATTTTTGATTGCTTAATAGTTATTTTAGAACATGCCGCCACCGCCTTGTGTTTCGTTAGTATCTCTTTGTTTTCTTGCCAAAGCTCTGTTTTTTCCGCCACCAAAAACATAATTGAATCCAACATAAAATGTTTGACTTTCCCAATAAAAAGCGCCTTGTTGGCGATAAGGGATGTAGCCATCAAAAGCAAATCGCATGTTTTCAAACACATCATTATAGCGAACGGTTACCGTTCCTTTTCCTTTTAATACATTGTAGGTAGCGCCAAAATCCATTTTGTACATTGGTTTACGGTCATATTGCAACCCCTTGTCTCTACCTCTATACATACCAAACAGTTGAAAACGCAACTCTTTAGTAGCAGTAAAACTATTGTTAACTCTGGCATTGAATGTAGTTACATCCACAGCAGCATTTTCAAGCAAATTGGTCGTTGCGTTTTGAATGGTACCTTTTGCCGTTTTAAAATACACATCAGCACTGGCATTTACCGACCACCAATTGTAGAATTTTAAATTCGCTGAAGATTCAATACCGTAGGAATTGTTGTTTGCAAAATTAGCATACGACAGGATGTTTCTGTTGATGTTGTTGGGGTCGTTATATACTGTTCTCGAAATTTCATCAGAAATAATTCTATAAAATACACCACTTGTTATCGAACCTAATTTGGTGTTTCTAGTGTAATTTACCTCGAATGAATTGGTAAATTGTGGCGCTAATTCTGGGTTACCTCTAGATTCCATTAATGGAGTTGTCCATTCTCTAATCGGGCTGATTTGCCCAATACTTGGTCTATCAACGCGTCTAGAATAATTGAAATTGAAGGAATTATTTTCGTTTGCCGTATAGGTAAAAAAGGCAGAAGGATAAGCTGTAAATAATTTGTCCGTTATTTTTTGAGTATCATTAAATGTGGGATTGGTTTCGTTTAATGCAAAATTAGCGTCTAATTCAAAATATTCTAATCGTACACCCAATTGGCCGCTCCATTTTCCAATTTGTTTACTGATGTTAGTATAGGCAGAATGAATATTTCGGCCAAAAGAAAATGAATTGTCTGCACTAGTGAAACTAGGATTGATATCATTGAAACGATTTCCTGAATTTTGAATTCTAGTTTCCACACCTAATTCTAGTTTAGCACTTTCTGAAATAGGGTTTACATAATCAGCATTGAACTGAAAATAATCGGTTTTACCCATTACTAAATTGATACGATCATTGATTTGGGTTGGATTAAAAACAGTTTCATTATACTGTGTATCTTCGTCGTTAACCGTATGTGAATAATTGAATTGCAGTTCTAAATTTTCGTCTTTTTTGTCAAAATCGTGTTTAAAAACAACATCATAAGTTTGGTTTGTATTGCTGCTTGAACTTCCAAAAAGTTGTGTGGTATTTCGATTGGTTGCTGCATCATAAACTACTGTAGTCAATCCGGTACCCGAACCGTTAGTAAAACTTTGGTTGGTATAGGCAGATAAGGTATTTTTATCGTTGAAGTAATAATCCATTCCTAGTTTTACCAAATGCGAACTGTTTTTGTTTTTGAATTTAAAATCTTGTCTGTTTTCTTGTCCCGGTCTTTCGCTTTCGACAAATCCGTTGTTGGCATTAATGCCATGATTGAAACCATAGTTGGTATAAAAGTTTACTTTTCCTACACGATAGTTGAGGTTTAAAGCTGAGTTGGTTTTGGGTGTAATGCCAAAGGTTGCGCCGGTATTGATTGCGCCGTTAAAGCCGTCTTGCGAATTTTTATGCAGTATAATATTGATGATACCACTCATGCCTTCGGGGTTGTATTTGGCAGAAGGATTGGTAATTAATTCAATTTGTTTGATGGATGCCGAAGGAATTTGTTGCAACAATTGTTCAATTGAAACATTTGACGGTTTTCCGTCCACTAAAACACGTACATTACTGTTCCCTCGCATGCTTATTTCTTTGGTTTGTGGATCAATACTCACAGTAGGAATATTGTTCATGATTTCAGAGGCAGTTGTACCCGAAGCAATTAAATCTTTTCCAATATTAATTACTTTACGGTCAATTTTTTGCACCATAGTTGAACGTTCAGAAACTACTTGCACTTCTTTGAGTTCGGTAACATCTTCTTGTATCGCCATGACACCTAAATTGTATTGTGCGTCTTTCGTTAAATCAACAGTATTTGTTAAGGTAATATACCCAATGAATTGAATTTCTACGGTGTATTTTTTTTCGGCAAGCGCTGAAACTAAAAAGCTACCGTCGTCTTTTGTAACCCCACCGGTTACAATTTTATCGTTGTCTTTTACTACAATGTTAACATAGGGTAAGGCTTGTTTCGAATTTTTATCAATAACTTTTCCTTTTATACTTCCCGAATTTTGAGCAAATCCGTAATAAAGGCCAAAGAATAGGCAGGTAATAACTAATTTAAATTTCATTTTAATTGTTTAATTGTAAGGATTGTTTGTTGCTACTAGACTACGAATTGATTGTATTGTTACATATATTTTAAATTTTTATTTTTTTCCAACAAAAAACTAGGAGCTATTCACAAATCAGTAATTACTATTTATTACATTTGCGCGTTATTAAAATATGGTACAAATGACATTACATCACACTTTAACGATACACATCCAAAAAGCGGTTCAGGAATTGTTCGATATTACTATCGATTCATTTGAATTTCAGGCTACTCGGAAAGATTTTGAAGGTGATATTACCGTGGTGGTTTTTCCTTTGGTAAAAATGGTCAAAGGTAATCCGGTTGAAATAGGTACTCAAATTGGAAACTATCTTGTGACTAATGCTGCTGAGGTGGCAAAATTTAATGTGGTGGGTGGTTTTTTGAATTTGGTCATATCCGATGCTTATTATGTTGCTTTTTTCAATTCGATTAAAGATAATGATGCCTTCGGATTTGTAGCGCCAAATGAAAACGAGAAGGCAATAATGGTTGAATATTCTTCGCCAAATACCAACAAACCACTCCATTTAGGACACATTCGCAATAACTTATTAGGATATTCCGTTGCTGAAATTTTAAAAGCATCGGGAAAAAAAGTGTATAAAACTCAGATCATCAACGACCGTGGTATTCATATTTGCAAGTCAATGTTGGCTTGGCAGAAATTTGGTAACGGTCAAACGCCAGCATCAATAGGTTTAAAAGGTGATAAATTAGTTGGTAATTTCTATGTTGAATTCGATAAACAATATAAAAAAGAAATAGCAGCATTAATTGCAAATGGACTTACCGAAGAAGAAGCCAAAAAACAAGCGCCTTCCATTCTAGAAGCGCAACAAATGTTACTGGATTGGGAACAAGGTAAACCCGAAGTGATCGAACTTTGGAAAACGATGAACCAATGGGTATATGAGGGATTTGAGCAAACCTATAAAAATTTAGGGGTCAATTTTGATAGCTATTACTATGAATCCAATACCTATTTATTAGGAAAAGAGGTGGTTCAATTTGGATTGGAGAAAGGTATTTTTGAAAAAGATCCCGATGGTTCAGTTTGGATTGATTTGACCGCTGATGGTTTGGACCGAAAAATTGTACTTCGATCTGATGGAACTGCAGTGTATATGACCCAAGATATTGGAACAGCAATTCAGCGCGTAAAAGATTTTTCAGATGTTGGTGGAATGGTTTATACTGTTGGAAATGAACAAGATTACCACTTCAAAGTATTGTTTTTGATCTTGAAAAAGTTAGGTTTTGATTGGGCTGATAGTTTGTATCATTTGTCGTATGGAATGGTTGAATTGCCTTCTGGAAAAATGAAATCCAGAGAAGGAACGGTTGTCGATGCGGATGATTTAATGGCTGAAATGACAACTACTGCGCAGCAAATTTCTGAAGAATTAGGAAAATTAGAAGGATATTCGTCCACAGAAAAAGCAGTTTTGTATCAAACCATTGGTTTGGGCGCTTTGAAATATTATATGTTGAAGGTAGATCCTAAAAAACAAATGATGTTCAATCCAGAGGAATCGGTAGATTTTGCTGGAAATACAGGTCCGTTTATTCAATACACTTTTGCACGCATTCAATCGATTTTACGAAAAGCAGATTTTGATTTTGAAAATGTTATCACATCGAATGAAGTTGAAATGCATGGTAAAGAAAAAGAATTGATCAAGCAAATACTGTTGTTTCCTGAGGTAATTCAAAATGCTGCAGCGCATCATAGTCCGGCTTTAATTGCGAATTATACCTATGAATTAGTTAAAGAATTCAATTCGTTCTATCAACAGGTGTCTATTTTAGGAGAAGAAAATCACGCTAAAAAAGTGTTTCGAGTACAGTTGTCTAAATCCGTTGGAAATACCATAAAAAATGCATTTTTATTGTTGGGAATTGATGTTCCCGAGAGAATGTAATTCGAGTAACGAGTTTTTAGTAACCATTGATTTTTGAATTTGCACTTGAAATTGAAATTTTATAAATGAACACATCAAAATATTTTATTCAGGCATTATTGGTAGTGATTTTTTCCACGCTTTCCTTTATGGTGTTTAAAGAAATTTTGCCCAAGAAAATTTTCCCAGATAGTTCGGCTACTTCTAAAAACAGAGTTGTGGATAGTTTATTACTTGAAGCCATTGCAAAAGATGGGAGCGTCAAAGAAAAAGATACCTTGTCCAATAGAATTATTGATTATAAAGTTGTTGACGGCATACAATTTCCTGACGAAACCTTTGAAGAGTATAAGGGAAATCAATATTTAGTAGCTTTTTTCGAAAAATTATTTCAATTAGAAACGACAAAACAAGGCAATGTTCGTATTGCTTATTTTGGGGATTCTATGACTGATGGTGATTTAATTGTAAAAGACTTTCGAACCTATTTGCAAGAACGTTTTGGAGGAAGAGGGGTTGGTTTTGTAAATATTACTTCCGAATCGGCCAGTTCAAGAAGTTCCATTACTCATGAGTTTTCAGGTAATTGGAAGGCCCAGTCCTTTTTAAAAGTTAAAACACCCTCGCGGGCTTTTGGTGTAAATGGACATGTATTTTTTGCCAACGATACTTCAAATGTTACTTGGGTTAAATTTAAAGCCACTCAAACCAAGTTTGCCACCGAATTACCAAAACCTACTTTGTTTTATGGTAGTGCTAAGAATTATTCAGGGAGAGTTTATTGCGGTGTTGCCGATACCATTGGTAGAAAACTAATGCCCATTAATATTTTGAATACCTTACCCTTATCGGAAGGAAGTCTGAAGAATTTAAAAGTTAACTTTTCCAAAGCCGATTCGATTCCTTTTTACGGAATTAATTTTGATGACGGAAAAGGAGTTCATGTTGATAATTTTTCAAATCGGGGCAATTCAGGTTTACCATTAGGTACATTTAATAAAGCTACGATGAATGCATTTCATGCTAAATTGGATTATGATTTAATCGTTTTGCAATACGGAGCCAATATTTTGAATTATGGAACACTTGATTATTCTTGGTATGAAAGACGCATGACAAAAGTAGTGGAACATCTAAAAGCTTGTTTTCCTGGAGTAGCAATATTAATTATTTCTACAGCAGATAAGTCTTCCAAATACGATTTAGAAATGAAAACGGATGCAGCTGTTATTCCATTAAGTACCGCTCAAAAACGATATGCTATAAAATCGGAATCGAGTTTTGTAAACTTATTTACGTTAATGGGTGGCGATGGCTCTATGGTAAAATGGGTGGAATCGGTACCTTCAAAAGCCAATAAAGATTATACACATTTTAACCACCGCGGAGCAAAAGAGGTAGCCAATATCGTTTTTAATCAGTTACATCAAGGTTATGAAGCGTATAAAAAGTTGCGAAGTAAACGCAAAACCTCACTTTCAAACCAGATAAATTCGCCCAATTTGCGAAAAAATTCCATTGATGAAGAATAGTCTACTCTTCATAATATTAGTGTTGACATCTTTTGGTTTTGCTCAAGAGGTGGATTCCACATTAGTTGTGATTGATTCTACAGTTGTTGATTCGGTAGAACTTACATTTGAGAAAAACAACCTTCAAAATACCAGTGCACTTGTAGCGTTTTATGAACGGCTGTATCAATTAGAACAAACAAAATCTGGTACGTTACATGTAGTCCATATTGGAGATTCGCACATACAAGCTGATTTGTTTACGGCGCAAATACGCACTAAAATGCAAACCGCTTTTGGGAATGCCGGTTTTGGTTTCACATTTCCTTACAGCGTGGCAAAAACCAATAACAGTGCGCCCATTCGATTTTTGGCTACGGGTAATTTTCAAAGCGTTCGAAATCTTTATGCCGATGTATTAAAACCGGTAGGATTGAGTGGCATAGCTTTAGAAGCCACTTCGCCCGAATTTTCAATACAATTGGAAGTGAAAGACAGTCGATACCACTTCACACAATTAAAAGTTGTAACCCCACAAAATGCCAATTCATTTGCAGTATCGTTGGCTCAAAAGAATACCACAATAATTACAAAAGTACCCAAACGAGTTACGCATAAAATTAAGCCAGGGGAAGTATTGGGTGGTATTGCTGATAAGTACAACGTTTCCTTGAATGCTCTAAAGAAAGCAAACGGACTAAAAAGCGATAGGATTCGCGACGGAAAAATATTAATTATCCCTTCTGCGAAAACGCAACCCAAGCATAGTATTAAAACCACGTTTGTTCCAATCGAATTGAGTGAAACACTTCTGACGCGTAAATATGTTTCGGAACAACCTTTGGATAAAATTACCCTAATCCCTAATCCAAATTCAAACAACTTTGCATTAAATGGTTTGATATTGAGTAATGATGCACCAGGAATAACATACAGTGGTATTGGTGTAAACGGTGCAAAATGTTCCGATTTTAATAAATTCCCTTTGTTTTTCGAACAATTACCTGTCTTACAAGCCGATTTGATCATCATCTCTTTGGGAACTAATGAAAGTTTTGACAAGCAAAGTGCCGACCAATATTTTAGTCAATTGTATCAAATGATCACTACTATTAAAGCAAAGGCCCCATTGGCCCCATTGTTGGTAACGACGCCGCCGCCCTCAGTTTTACATAGAAAATTTACCAATACTTTTATTGTAGATTATGCCCAAAAAATTAAAGAAAATGCGCATGCAAATGGGTATGCAGTTTGGGATTTGTTTGAAGTTTTTGGAGGAAATAATAAGATTTTTAAAAATGCTGCAAAAGGATTGATGGCTCGCGATAAGGTACATTATTCAAAAATTGGTTATGAAAAACAAGCCGACTTGTTTTTTGAGGCTTTTTTGCAATCATATGAAACATTTAAATCAACAAAATAGTAGTGATAGCACTTTTTACTTTTCAAGACTGGTTTACGGAAACCATTGGTAGTGTAACAATAGAAACGGTTAGAGATTGGTTTATTTACAACCCCAAAGAACCATTATTGTTTAACTCGGGCTTGTTTTTGGGCTTGTTCATAGTATTCTATGCTTTGTATGTTTCGTTTAAAAACACCTTTTACCAACGTTTGGTTTATGTGATTGCCTTTTCGTTGTTTTTCTACTACAAATCGAGTGGTATTTACTTTTTATTACTGGTAGCATCTTCTATTGTAGACTATAATTTAGGCAACTTAGTACATCGCACCACGAGTGGGTTTTATAAGAAATTATGCTTGGCCTTTAGCGTCATCTTAAACTTGGGTTTTTTAGGGTATTTTAAATATACCAATTTTGTTATTGATACCTACAACTCGGTGTCTGGAACCCATTTTGCTTTTCAAAAAATCATATTGCCGGTCGGTATTTCCTTTTACACTTTCCAATCCATAAGTTATATTATTGAGGTCTATCGAAAAGAAATTGAACCTACAAAGCATTATGTAGATTATTTGTTTTTTGTGTCGTTTTTTCCCCAATTGGTGGCCGGTCCTATCGTACGTGCAAAAGATTTTTTGCCTCAAATTTATCAGAAATTAAACATCACCAAAGAAGAAGTAAATCGAGCTTTGTTACTCATAATTGGAGGGTTGTTAAAGAAAACCGTGATTTCAGATTACATATCAATTAATTTTGTAGATCGTGTTTTCGATGCTCCAACCAGTTATACTGCCTTTGAAAATTTAATGGCTTCTTATGGGTATGCTATCCAAATTTACTGCGATTTTTCAGGCTATTCCGATATGGCTATTGGGGTTGCACTATTGCTAGGGTTTAAATTGCCTACCAACTTTAGAACGCCCTATCAATCAGCTTCAATTACTGAATTTTGGCGCCGTTGGCACATTTCTTTATCAACTTGGTTGAAAGACTTTTTATACATCTCAGTTGGAGGTAACCGTCAAGGCACCTTTGCTGGATTCTTATTTCCAGCTTTGTTCTTTTTTATTGCCATTTTGTGGAGTATTTCCTTTATTGGAACGAGTCATATTCCGTTGTTTATTGCAATAGGGGCTAGTACTGTATTTATTTTCACGTTTTTATTTTCCAAAGACCGAGAGCGTACCATGTTTACCAATGTAAATTTATTGACCACTATGCTTTTAGGAGGTTTGTGGCATGGAGCCAGTTTGCGATTTATAATTTGGGGCGCATTACACGGTATAGCCTTAGCAGTACATAAAATAGTTTTGGAATACTTTCCTGCAAAGACCACAAAAAAAGTAACCTTTTTTGGCGCTATTTGGACGTTCATTGCAGTAGTAATTACTTTTCATTTTGTTACGTTTTGTTGGATTTTCTTCCGAGCAAAAGATTTTGTAACCGCCATTGAAGTCATTCAAAATATTGGTAAAGTAACCTTTGATGTGGATCAATGGTTGGTAATTATTTCGGGCTATAAAAATGTATTTTTATTGATGACCATCGGATTTATTTGGCATTTTCTTCCTGAAAAATTGGTCAACTTGATGCAAAAGGCATTTAAAGCGTTACCGTTACTTTTAAAAGCGGTAGTTTTAGGATTTGTGTTTTGGGTAGTTTATGCTACTGCTTCGGCTGGTCCGCAACCGTTTATTTATTTTCAGTTTTAAGTAACAATTGATACAAATCAATACCAAGGAATCATCTACATTTGTGACAAATTAATGTAGTATGAAGCAACTTTTATTTTCCAATTGGCACGCCATGCGATTCATTCGTTTAGCATTTGCCCTATTTCTATTTGTGCAAGCTTATGAAACTCAAGAATGGTTTTTAGTTGCTTTTGGAGTCTTCTTTTTAATTCAAGCCCTATTTAACACAGGTTGTGGTGCAAGTGGATGTCAAATTCCTAAGAAATAAGTAAATATGGAAGAATCGATTCAAAATAGCATCAAATCAAATGAAGCAGTATTAATTAATTTTAAAACAAACGATTGCAATCCGTGTCAAATGATGTCGCCAACATTGCAACAAGTTAAAAATTCAATAGGTAATAGAGTTTTGGTTTATAATTTAGATGTAAATGAAGTTCCTAATCTTTCAAAGACGTATCAAATTATTGCTTTACCAATGTTGGTTTTATTTTTTAAAGGTCAAGTAGTTTGGCAAACTAAAGCTGTTTTATCAAAAGAAGAAATAATAAAAAATGTTCTTGAGTATGCACAATGATTTTTTGTAACTTTCTAATATGAAATGGATTACTTACATGCTTTTTATTTATCTAATGGCACTTAGTACTTTGCCATCTGTTAGAGCTATGAAAATGTTTGTGAGTCAAGAATTTCAAAATACTTGTCATAATGCTGAGGAATCTAATTCGGGTTGTGAAAAAGGTAAAGTAATCATGAATATGAATTTTAGCCCCTCGCAATTTGTTACAGAAATTTCACTCAAAGAAATCATTTTAATTTCTGATTTTTACACCGAAAAAGAGCATTCAACTTACGAAAAGATATTCATTTCAAAATACCAACATTTCATTTGGCATCCTCCAAAATTTTCATTTAACCGTAATATTTGAAAAATGAATTGTCATTTCAATTTTGATTTGACGTAACTAATATTTATAAAATGAAAAATTTTTTAATTGTGTTACTATTGGCTTATTTGCCATCTGTAGTAGCGCAAACTACATTTGAATATGATGTAGTTTTAACACCGGTAACTATTTCAGGTTTGCCAGGTTTGCATTCCTATGCTTTTGGGCAACATAATGGCAAATGGCTTATTATTGGGGGAAGGAAAGATGGTATTCACGCACGGCAACCTTTTAATGCCTTTCCAGGAGCACATAATAATACCGATATTTATGTGGTGGATATTGCTACACAACAATTGTGGTCTGCTTCAGTGAATGCTTTGCCATCAGGACTTAAAGAACAATTGCAATCTACCAATATGAATTTTTATCAGGACGGGACTACTTTGTTTATTACAGGTGGATACGCGTATGCAAATTCAATTGCTGATCATAAAACGTTTACTAATTTGACTTCGGTTGATGTGCCTAATGTAATAGATGCTATAGTAAATGGAACAGCTATTACATCCTATTTTAAACAAGTTTCTAATGATGTTTTTGCCATTACTGGAGGGCAATTAGCAAAAATTGGAACCACTTTTTATTTAGTTGGAGGACACCGTTTTGAGGGTCGATATAATCCAATGAACAATCCAACGTTTACCCAAACGTATTCCAATCAAATTAGGAAATTTACAATTGATAATTCGGGAAGTAATTTAAGTTATGCTAATTATGAAACAACTACTGATGCAGTTCATTTGCATCGTAGAGATTATAATTTGGTGCCACAAGTTTTTCCAGATGGCGAATTAGGCTATACCATTTCATCGGGTGTATTTCAAATTGCGGTAGATTTGCCCTTTTTATATCCTATAGACATTAAAGCAAATGGCTATTATCCACAAACCAGTTTCAACCAATATTTAAGTAATTATCACAGCGGAAAAGTAGGCTTGTATGATGCAACACGCAATCAAATGCACAGTTTGTTTTTTGGCGGGATGAGTCAGTATTACTATCAAGCAGGTAATCTAACTCAAGATAATACAGTACCGTTTGTAAAAACAATCAGTCGGGTTTCTAGAAATGCGAACGGCGATTTATTTGAATATAAATTACCTATTGAAATGCCCAATTTGAAAGGTTCGGGAGCCGAATTTATTCCGAATAAAACCTTGCCGCATTATGCAAATGAAGTAGTTCAGTTGTCAAATATTACTGCTGATGAATTTGTGATCGGACATTTATTTGGAGGTATTCAAAGTGCATCAACAACTGCATTTACTGATAATCAAACGGGTTTAACTGCTGCTGATCCAACGGTTTATGAAGTAAAATTGATCAAAAATACATCTTTGGAAATAACACCTATAGATGGTAGAAATCCTTTTTCAGTTGTTGTGGCTCCCAATCCAACGACTACAGATACTGTAAGCGTACAATTTACAATGCCTTACACGACGTCTGTGGGGTATTTTATTTCAACGATAGATGGAAAGGTTGTGGAAGAAGGTGCTATCGAAGATTTGAAGCAAGGCATAACAGCAATGGATTTTAATATTACATCAGCAAACACAGAATTAGTTTTTTTAACTTTTGTATTTGATGAGAAATATTATTGCACCGAAAAAATAGTAAGAAAATAAATTAATAAAAAATTAAGACTACTGTTTTTTAAATTATATATATTTGTATTTACTAAACAATGAATAATAACAATCTAAAATAATAACAATGAAAAAATTAGTTTCAATAATGGCCGTTGCAGCTTTTATGTTGTCAATGAGTGTTACTGCACAAGAGCCAAAACAAAAAGCAAAAAAAGAAACAGCAAAAACTGAAAAATCGTGTTCAACTGCAGAAAAAAAATCATGTGGTTCTGAAGCAAAATCAGGTGGATGTTGTGCGTCTAAAAAAGCTGCTGAGAAAAAAGCAGAATAAATTTTTCCTAAAAAATTTAAAGCGCCTCGATTTTTCGGGGCGTTTTTTTATGTAACAATTATTACTGGCATATGTAACTCTTGTTACCGACAGCCGATTTTTGAGATCGTACTTTTGTTCGCAAATAAATTAAGTACGATGAAAAAAATCAAGTTAATAGTAACCTTAGGTGTTTTAATTGGAGTTGGAAAACTTCAAGCACAAGATACGTTGCCCATTTCAAAAAATGATTTGTTGCAAAAAGTTATCGATAAAAATCTCCAAATCAAAGCAACAGAAAAAGCGTTCCAATCGGCTCGTGCAGATTATCGTCAGTCAAACGCACTCTTTTTACCAAATATCAATGTTTCTCATACAGGTATTTCAACAACAAATCCTTTGATGGCTTTTGGTTCTAAATTAAATCAAGAAATTTTAACGGCTTCCGATTTTAATCCTGCGTTGTTGAATGATCCGGCTAAAACACAAAACTTCGCCACTCGAATAGAAGTACAACAACCGCTTATCAATATAGATGGTTTATATGGTCGTCAGGCAGCTAAGGCAAAAATGGACGCTTTTCAGTTACAAACAGAACGCACTAAAGAATATTTAGAATTAGAAGTTTCAAAAGCATATATGCAATTGCAATTGGCTTATAAAGCGGTTACAGTCTTAAAAAAAGCAAATTCAACAGCACAAGGAAACTTGAAATTAGTTGAAAACTATTTCAAAAACGGAATGTTGCAAAAAACAGATTTGTTAAACGTGCAAGTTCGCGTAAATGAAATTACAAATCAATTACAATATGCCAAATCTAATGTACAAAACGCATCCGATTATTTAGCTTTTTTGTTGAATGAAGATATGGCTGGAAAAACCTACAAGCCGACCGAAGTTTTACATAATTTAATTGCAATCGAAACGATGAATACAACAATTTCTGATTCCAGAAAAGATATTCAAGCGATGCAAAAATCATCGGAAGCATACAAAAAAATGCATCAATCTTCAAAATTTGGATTCTTACCTCGATTGAATGCTTTTGGAAGTTATGAATTATACGACCAACATTTGTTTCAAACTTCAGCAAAAGGTTATGTAGTGGGCGCTCAATTGTCATGGAATGTTTTTGACGGATTTACATCTTTTGGAAAAACACAAAAAGCAAAAGCTGATTTTGAAAAGGCTGAAATTGAAGCTGAACAATACAAAAAACAAAGTCAATTGGAATTAAGTAAAACCAATCGTCAATTAGTAGATGCTGAAAACAAAGTGAATTTATCCAAATTAGCTTTTGAACAATCGCAAGAGGCATTTAGAATTCGCCAAAATAGATTCACACAAGGATTAGAAAAAACAACCGATTTATTGATGGCTGAAACGCAAATGGCGCAAAAAGAATTAGAACATTTGCAAGCCGTTTTCGAATATAACTTTACCAAACAATACGTTCAATTTTTAACGAAATAATTTTCCTGCTTGGTTTTAAAACCATGTAGGTATTTAATCAAATTAAATACACAAAGTAACATGAAAAAAATAATAACAGTACTAGCAATTTCATCACTCATTTTAATGTCTTGTGGAGGTGATAAAAAAGAAAATGTAACCAATTTACCAACTATTCCCGTTCAATTATCAGAAAATACTGAAAATGTAAACGGTTCGTTCATAACGGCAAGTGGAAAAATCGAATCGGAAAACAGTGCAAATTTAAGCACCAGAATGATGGGTTATGTAACCAAAGTGAATGTAAAAGTTGGTCAGAATGTTTCAGCTGGACAATTATTAGTTAGCATTAATAATACCGATTTACTAGCTAAAAAAGCACAAGTTGACGCTTCTATTACCCAAGCAACTGCAGGTTATAACAATGCTAAGAAAGATTATGATCGTTTTGTGAATTTATTTGCGCAACAATCGGCTTCACAAAAAGAATTAGACGATATGACAGCACGTTACGAAATGGCTAAAGCAGGATTAGAAGCTGCGAAACAAATGCGTAACGAAGTGATGGCGCAGTTTTCTTATTCGAATATAACAGCACCTTTTTCTGGAACTGTTACGAATACGTTTGTAAAAGAAGGTGATATGGCTAATCCAGGGATGCCTTTAGTAAGTATTGAGGGAGCTTCAAGATTACAAGTAACCGCAATGGTTTCTGAAAGTGATATTTCCAATGTTAAAAATGGAATGCCAGTAATAATTAATGTAAAATCGTTAAACAAAGAAGTCGCTGGAAAAGTTTCTGAAGTGAGTTTGTCGGCAAAAAATACGGGCGGTCAATATTTGGTGAAAGTTATTTTAGATAAAATGGATAAAACTATATTATCAGGAATGTTTGTAAATGTGCAATTCCAAAAAGCAAAAAAAGAAATTAGTTCAACGGTTAAGTCTGATATCGTGTTAGTTCCAGAAAGTGCTTTAGTTAGACAAGGTCAATTGACCGGAATTTACACTGTAGGAGATGGTAATGTAGCCATTTTAAGATGGTTGCGCATTGGTAAAACTTTTGGTAGTCAAGTAGAAATTTTGTCCGGTTTATCATCAGATGAGCAATACATTGTTTCAGCAGACGGAAAATTATTTAACGGAGCTAAAGTTCAAATTAAATAATGAGTCAATTTGAAATTTTGAAGATGATTTTATCCATTTTCAAATTATCTAATTTTCAAATCATAAAATTATAAAATCATGCAAGAAGGTATATCAGGTAAAATAGCCAATTTCTTTATCAACTCTAAACTAACCATTTTATTAATGGTGGCGTTGATGATTATTGGTACATATAGTTCGTTTTTAATCCCTAGGGAAGAAGAACCACAAATTAATGTTCCTATGGCCGACGTAATGGTTGGGTATCCTGGAGCAAGCCCAAGTGAAGTGGAAAGTAGGGTGATTAAACCACTAGAAAAAATCATTGGAAACATAAAAGGTGTAGAACATATTCACAGTATGGCAATGAATGGCCAAGCCATGATGGTAGTGCAGTTTTACGTAGGTCAAAACAGTGAGGATTCTTATGTAAAGTTGTATGACGAATTGATGAAACATCAAAATATGTTTCCACAAGGTGTGTATCAACCTATGGTGAAAACACGCGCCATTGATGATGTTCCTATGTTGGGATTAACACTTTGGAGCGAAAAATACGATGATTTTCAATTGCGCCAAATTGCTGAAGAAGTAACTTCTGAAGTTGAAAAAGTAAAAGATGTTGCCATCACAAAAGAAATTGGCGGACGCACCCGCGAACTAAAAGTCGTTTTAGATAAAGATAAAATGGCAGAAAATGGTGTAGATGCCTTGGGTATTATGCAAATGATACAAGCCAATAATGGTAGCTCGCAATCAGGAAGTTTTGTGCAAAATGATACGGAATACTTAGTGACTACAGGTAAATTTTTAGCCTCTTCTGAGGATGTGGAAAACTTGGTTGTAGGTATAAATAGTAATATGCCAGTTTATCTAAAACAAGTGGCAACTATTCAAGACGGACCTCAAAATCCTAAGAATTATGTTTCTTTTGGGTATGGAAAAGCCAATGAAAAATATGCCAAAAACAATTCGGAATATCCTGCCGTTACCATTTCAATTGCAAAGGTAAAAGGGGCAGATGCTATGAAAATTTCGGAGAAAATTTTAAAGCGAGTTGAAAATTTAAAGAAAACAATTATACCAACAGATGTTCATGTAGAGGTTTCTAGAAATTATGGAGAAACTGCATCACACAAAGTAGGAGAGTTGTTGCTTCATTTAGGGGTTGCAATTATAGCTGTAACCGTATTGGTAATGCTCGCCATGGGTTGGAGAGGCGGATTAGTTGTGTTTTTCTCTGTTCCCTTAACCTTCGCTTTGACGTTATTTAGTTATTATTTATTAGGATATACCTTAAATCGAATCACGCTTTTTGCCTTGGTGTTTGTGGTAGGAATTGTAGTAGACGACAGTATTATTATTGCTGAAAACATGCACCGTCATTTCAAAATGAAGCGACTGCCGTTCAAACAAGCGGCTATTTATGCTATAAACGAAGTAGGAAACCCAACCATTTTAGCAACGTTTACGGTTATTGCAGCTATTTTGCCAATGGCTTTCGTATCAGGAATGATGGGGCCTTATATGAGTCCAATGCCAATTGGTGCGTCGATTGCGATGATATTATCATTATTTGTAGCATTGACGGTTACACCTTATTTGGGGTACCATTTATTACACGAAAAAGACGAGCAAGAGCACAAAGAAGAACAAGGTTTAGAAACTTCATGGATTTATAGAATTTACAGAAAAATTGAAGAGCCACTTTTGGACAATTCTAAAAAACGTAATCTTATGTTTTTGATAACTGGAGTATTGTTAATTGGTTCTGTTTTGATGTTTTTTACGAAATCGGTTGCCGTAAAAATGCTACCTTTTGATAACAAAAATGAATTCCAAGTGGTGATTGATATGCCAGAAGGAACTACCTTAGAACGAACAGCAGCAGTTACGAAAGAAATTGCACAATATCTATCTACTGTTCCAGAAGTAGTGGATTATCAGAATTATGTTGGTGCATCTGCTCCGATAACTTTCAATGGCTTAGTACGACATTATGATATGCGTGGCGGAAGTAATATGGCCGATATTCAAGTAAATTTATTGCACAAAGAAGATCGCGATTTACAAAGTCATGATGTAGCAAAAATAGTACGTCCCGAAGTGCAAAAAATTGCAAAAAAATATGGTGCGAATGTAAAAATTGTAGAAGTACCACCAGGACCTCCGGTTTTATCTACGTTAGTAGCTGAAGTGTACGGTCCTAATTATGAAAATCAAATCAAAGTGGCAAATCAAGTTAAAACCATTTTGGAAACGACTTCAGATGTAGTTGATACCGATTGGATGGTAGAAGCTCCTCAAGTGGAATATAAATTGGAAGTGGATAGAGAAAAAGCCATGCTAAACGGAATCGCTCCACAACAAGTAGTCGGCAATTTGACCTATTTATTAAGAGAAATGCCCGTTTCTAACTTGTATGATGAACGCTCAAATAATCCTGTTGGAATAACGCTTTCATTGGAAGACAAAGACAAAACTTCGATACAAGACATACAAAATTTGAAAATCAAAGGCAGTCGTGGTAATGTGGTTCCGGTGAGTGATTTGGTAAAAGTTACTACAGATACCCTACAAAATACAATATATCGTAAAGATCAAAAACGCGTGGTGTATGTGTTAGCCGATATGGCAGGAGCGCTAGAAAGTCCGGTGTATGCCATTTTAGGAATGAATGAAAAATTAGAGAAAATGCAATTGCCAAAGGGGTATAAAGTGAATGAATTATACATGGATGCTCCTGCAGATGAAAGCGATTTCACCGTAAAATGGGATGGAGAATGGCAAATTACTTTGGAAGTGTTTCGGGATCTAGGGGCAGCATTTTTGGTTGTAATCATCATTATATACATGTTGATTGTGGGTTGGTTCCAAAACTTCAAAACCCCTCTAGTAATGATGGTTGCAATTCCACTTTCATTGGTCGGAATTGTATTGGGTCACTGGATTTTAGGGGCATTCTTTACGGCTACTTCGTTCATTGGGATGATTGCATTAGCGGGAGTAATGGTTCGAAATTCGGTCTTGCTCATCGATTTTATTGAAATTCGTTTGAATGATGGCATTCCAATGAAACAAGCTATTATTGAGGCAGGAGCAGTGAGAACAACACCAATTTTATTAACTACTGGAGCAGTTGTAATTGGCGCATCTATCATATTGTTTGATCCAATTTTTCAAGGATTGGCCATTTCGTTAGTAGCAGGAGCGATTGTTTCAACTTTATTGACATTAATCGTTGTGCCATTGATTTACTATATCACAGAACGTAAAAAATGGGAGAAGAATAATTTATAAAAATGTTTAATCATAAAAAAAACTTACCTCGATAGTTTCCTCCTCCTTTGGGGAGGTTAGGTGGGGCAAAACATGAAATTAGTACTAATAACCGCTATAGCAGAATTTGAAAAAGATGTCAAAAAGATGCTAAAAGAAGCAAAAGTAAAATCGTATTCGTATCGTGATGTAAAAGGTTTTAGAGATGCTTCTGAAGAAAGTATAGAATCAAATTGGTTTGGTTCTGAAATGAATGAAACCGATTCAGTCGTGTTTTATGCCTTCATTTTACAACAAAATTTAGATTTGTTGTTTGATGAGGTTACCTTTTTTAATAAAAAACAAAAGTCTATTTCAAAAGTACATTTAGCTGTTTTTGGAGTTGAAAAATACAATTAAATAAATTAATATTATGATAAACAGATTAATAAGAGCAATTGCAGGAACGTTTGTAATTATGAGTGTTTTGCTAGGGATGTATGTGAATGAAAACTGGTTATGGTTTACGGTATTTGTAGGTGCTAATTTATTGCAATCATCACTTACCAAATGGTGTTTGATGGAGGATATTTTGAGAAAATTTGGTATAAAAGATTAGTTTTTCTAACTTAGCTATTCTAACCTAATAAAAAATAGTATGAAAAAGCTAAAATTGGTTTCTTTTTTATCATTGATTTTTGTTTTCAATGTGGCATCTATGTGTTCTGATGACGATAATTCTAATACGGCAGCAGATCCATCGCCTGTTATTAATACAGTAACTTCGGGTACTTGGCGTATTACCTTATATGAGGATAGTGGTGTAAATGAAACAACCAATTATTCCAATTATATTTTTACATTTGGAGCAAATGGGGTGTTAACTGCTGCGAATTCAACTTCATTCAACGGAACTTGGTCTGTTACTTCTAGTAATTCCAATGATGACAATCCTAATAATGATTTGGATTTCAATATTGCTTTTGTAGCACCAGCTCCCAATGCCTTTACGGATGATTTGACAGACGATTGGGATATCATTAGTTATACCGCAAATCGCATCCAATTGGTCGATGTAAGTGGGGGTAACGGAGGAACAGATTATTTGACTTTTGAAAAAAATTAGCCAATAAAAAACAGTAAAAAATCAGCTTTTTAGCTGGTTTTTTTATTTAAAACAAACCCATTTTCGCTCTTTGCAACTTTATAACTTTATCTTATCTTTGCAACTCATTACACTAAATCAGAATTATGTTTGATAATTTAAGCGATAAGTTAGATAAAGCCCTTCATTTATTAAAAGGACATGGTAAAATTACCGATGTTAATGTTGCCGATACCTTAAAAGAAGTACGTAGAGCTTTGTTGGATGCCGATGTGAATTTTAAAATCGCAAAAGATTTTACCACAAGAGTAAAAGAAAAAGCAATTGGAGAGAACGTATTGACAACCTTACAGCCCGGACAATTAATGGTTAAAATCGTGAAAGACGAGTTAACCGAATTAATGGGTGGAGATGCCGCTGGAATCAATCTTTCTGGAAATCCTTCTGTAATTTTAATGTCGGGTTTACAAGGTTCGGGTAAAACCACCTTCTCTGGTAAATTAGCTAATTTTCTAAAAACTAAAAAGAATAAAAAACCTTTATTAGTAGCCTGTGATATCTACCGTCCTGCGGCAATTAATCAGTTGCATGTAGTAGGAGGTCAAATTGGGGTTGAGGTGTATTCAGAGCCCGAAAATAAAAATCCGGTTGAGATTGCACAAAACGCTATTAAACATGCAAAAGCTAACGGGTTCAATGTAGTCATTGTCGATACTGCCGGTCGATTGGCGGTAGATGAGGAAATGATGAACGAAATTGCCAATGTGCACAAAGCAATCCAACCCGAAGAAACATTGTTTGTGGTAGACGCCATGACAGGTCAAGATGCTGTCAATACGGCAAAAGCCTTTAATGATCGCTTAAATTTTGACGGAGTTATCTTAACGAAATTAGATGGTGATACAAGAGGTGGAGCTGCGATTTCGATTAAATCGGTAGTCAATAAGCCCATCAAATTTATTGGAACGGGTGAAAAAATGGAAGCCATCGATGTATTCTATCCTAATCGTATGGCCGATCGAATCCTAGGAATGGGAGATGTTGTTTCTTTGGTTGAAAGAGCGCAAGAACAATACGACGAAGAAGAAGCTCGTAAATTGCAAAAGAAGATTGCCAAAAACGAATTTGGTTTTGACGATTTCTTGGCTCAAATTCAGCAAATCAAAAAAATGGGGAACATGAAAGACCTTGTTGGGATGATTCCTGGAGCTGGAAAAGCATTAAAAGATGTAGAAATTGAAGACGATGCATTCAAACATATTGAAGCAATTATTCATTCCATGACCCCTGCAGAACGAAGCAAACCTTCATTGCTAGATGTAAAACGCAAAACTAGAATTGCAAAAGGTTCAGGAAGAAAAATTGAAGAAGTCAACCAATTGATGAAACAGTTTGACCAAATGAGTAAAATGATGAAGATGATGCAAGGTGGTGGCGGAAAAAATTTAATGAAAGCTATGGGCGCCATGAAAGGCGGTATGCCAAAAATGTAAATATAAGTAAGGTTTGTGATTTCAAGTGTTGATGTAATAAACCTTATTTTTTGAATACTAACTATTTGTTTTAGTAACCACACAACTATACATCCTAGAACAATAAACCTGAAATAATTAAACAATGCAACTATTAGACGGAAAAAAAGTATCGGAAGATATTAAAAATGAAATTGCTGCTGAAGTAGCTCAAATGAAAGCAAAAGGCGAAAAAGTACCGCATTTAGCTGCAATTATTGTAGGTAATGATGGTGCTAGTTTGACCTATGTGGGGAGTAAAGTAAAATCGTGCGAACGCGTGGGATTTGAATCAACACTTATCAAATTACCCAGCACAACTACTGAAATAGAGCTGTTAAAAAAGATCAAAGAGTTAAATGAAAATGATGCTGTTGACGGATTCATTGTTCAGTTGCCATTACCCAAACAGATCGATACCCAAAAAATTATTGAGGCCATAGATCCAAGTAAAGACGTTGACGGATTCCATCCCGAAAATTTTGGTAAAATGGCGTTAGATATGTCTACTTTTATTCCGGCAACACCTTTTGGAATCCTAGAATTGCTTGAGCGATATAATGTGCCTACCGATGGAAAACATACGGTAGTTATAGGAAGAAGTCACATTGTAGGTCGTCCTATGGGAATTTTAATGGGAAGAAAAGGATTTCCAGGAAATTCTACTGTAACCGTAACACACAGTCATTCTAAAAATATCAATCAAATAACTTCACAAGCCGATATTATCATATCTGCATTAGGTGTTCCTAATTTCTTGAAAGCTGAAATGGTGAAAGATGATGTGGTGGTAATCGATGTGGGGATTACTCGTGTAGAAGACGAAACTTCAGAAAAAGGATACCGAATTGTAGGTGATGTTGATTTTGAAAATGTTTCTAAAAAGGCATCCTTTATCACGCCGGTTCCTGGAGGAGTAGGCCCTATGACCATCGCCATGCTGTTAAAAAATACCTTATTGGCTAGAGAGCAAAGAAGACTCAAATAAAAAAAAGACCTGAATTTTTTCAGGTCTTTTTTTTATTTCTTTCTGTAATCCGAAGTAAAAAATAATTCTACTGTTGGATATTTCTGTTGTGTCATTTGAATCGAAAAATCACTGTCGGCTAAGAAAACCAATTGGCCATATTTATCGTGACCTAAGAATTTTTGTTTTACTCTTTTAAATTCGGCAAATTCTTCATTTTTAGGATCCAAGGGTTTTACCCAACAGGCTTTGTAAGCTGGAAAAGTTTCGTAGGTACATTTAGCGCCGTATTCGTGTTCCAATCGGTATTGAATAACTTCGTATTGTAAAGCACCAACGGTACCAATTACTTTTCTGCCGTTCATTTCTAGAGTGAATAACTGTGCAACCCCTTCGTCCATTAATTGATCTACACCTTTTTCTAATTGCTTAGCTTTTAATGGGTCGGCATTATTAATGTATCTAAAATGTTCAGGTGAAAAACTTGGAATCCCTTGAAAATTCATTTTTTCTCCTTCGGTTAAGGTATCCCCAATTTTAAAATTTCCGGTATCGTGCAATCCCACAATATCACCAGGATAGGAAATATCTACGATTTCTTTTTTCTCAGCAAAAAAAGCATTCGGACTCGAGAATTTCATGTTTTTTCCTTGTCGCACATGCAAATAGGGTTTGTTTTTTTCAAAAGTACCCGAAACGATCTTCACAAAAGCCAAACGGTCTCTGTGTTTGGGATCCATATTGGCATGAATTTTAAAAACAAAGCCGCTTAATTTTTCCTCTTCGGGTTTTACTATTCGGGTATCGGATTCTTTTGGACGCGGTGTTGGGGCAATTTCAATAAAACAATCCAACAATTCGCGCACGCCAAAATTATTTAATGCCGATCCAAAAAACACAGGTTGTAAATCGCCACTTAAATAGTCTTCAATAGAAAAAGCAGGATAAACTTCTTCAATTAATTCTAATTCTTCACGCAATTTATTCGCTGGTTTTTCGCCAATTATTTTTTCAAGTTCTGGATTGCTAATGTCATTGAAAGCAATGGTTTCTTCAATGTTTTTGCGACTGTCGCCCTCAAATAAATTGATGTTTTTCTCCCAAATGTTGTAAATTCCTTTGAAATCATAACCCATTCCAATTGGGAAACTTAATGGTGTTACTCGAAGCTTTAATTTTTGCTCTACTTCATCCATCAAATCAAAAGCATCTTTACCTTCACGGTCCAATTTGTTGATGAAAACGATCATAGGTATGTTGCGCATACGACACACTTCCACTAATTTTTCGGTTTGCTCTTCCACCCCTTTAGCTACGTCGATAACGACAATAACACTATCCACTGCAGTTAAAGTTCTAAAGGTGTCTTCGGCAAAATCTTTGTGCCCAGGTGTATCTAGTATATTGATTTTTTTATCTTTATACAAAAAGGCCAAAACCGATGTTGCCACCGAAATTCCTCTTTGACGCTCAATCTCCATAAAATCAGAAGTTGCACCTTTTTTTATCTTGTTGCTTTTTACCGCACCGGCTTCCTGAATTGCTCCGCCAAAAAGTAGTAATTTTTCTGTAAGTGTAGTTTTTCCGGCATCGGGATGTGATATAATTCCAAAAGTTCGTCTTCTTCCTATTTCTTCAATAAAACTCATGTGTGATAAATTTTTGCAAAAGTAACTATTTTGGAGAATTTTCTGTTAATACTCGGGGATAAATGTTGTGGAATACTAATGAATTGTTATTTTTGTCGATTACAAACCAAATGCACTTTACTATGAGAATTACTCGTTTGCTTTTTTTTGTTTTTTTACTCACACCTTATGTAGTTTTAGCGCAAACTAAAGACGTATTATTCACGATTGATAGCCATCCGTATTACACCGATGAATTTGTAAGGGTTTACAACAAAAATTTGGATTTGGTGAAAGACGATTCCCAAAAGAACTTAGATAATTATCTCGAATTATACATTGGCTATAAATTAAAAGTTGAAAAAGCGTATAAAATTGGTTTGCATAACAGTACCAATTATCAAAACGAATTAAAATCATATCGTACCCAACTTTCAAAAAATTATTTGAGTGATTCAAAAGTAACTAACGAATTGGTTCAAGAGGCCTACGATAGACTACAACAAGAACTTCGTGCGTCACATATTTTGGTCTTAGTAGATGAAAATGCTGCTCCAGAGGACACCTTAAAAGCCTATCAAAAAATTACAGATGTCAAAAATCGAATTGAGTCAGGTGAAGATTTTATTACTGTGGCCCAACAGTTTTCTGAGGATCCTTCAGTGAAAGAAAACAATGGCGATTTGGGTTATTTTACAGCGTTCCGAATGGTTTATCCATTTGAAAATGCCGCTTTTTCTACAGCAGTAGGTAAGGTATCAAAACCATTTCGTACCCGATTTGGGTATCATATAGTAAAAGTAGTTGATAAACGAGCGAATCGTGGAGAAGTGACCGTAGCACACATTATGATTCTCAAGCCAGCTTCAGGAAGTGAAAAACCTGCAGTTAATTCTGATGCTACTCCCCAAGCAACAATTGAAGATATTTATAAAAAAATTCAACAGGGTGAATCTTTTGAAAGTTTAGCGAAACAATTTTCGGAAGATAAGTCATCGGCGTCTAAAGGAGGACTTTTACAGCGATTTGGTTCGGGCCAATTGAGTTCGGAAGAATTTGAAAGTGTGGCCTTCTCGCTTCAAAATAAAAATGATATTTCGACTCCTTTCCAATCGCAATTTGGTTGGCATATTGTTAAGTTAATTGAAAAACATTCGATTCGAACCTTAGCCGAAATGAAATCTGAGTTGGAAGATAAAGTTCGCAAAGACGAACGCTCGTTATTGATTTCAAATTCATTAGCAAAAAAATTACGCGCCACCAATTCGTTTACAAGCGACAAGAAGGTCATTGCTGCGGTTACAAAAGCAGTAACTGATGATTTTTATGCACAAACTTGGGAATTGCCCAATAGTAAAGATTTTGAAAAACCAATTCTAGTAATTAATAAGAAGAAAAATATTGCGGCTGTACAATTTTTAAATTTCATCCATTCGCAACAAAAATCTAAATTAAAAATTAAACCAATCAACAAGTTAGTAGCAGTGTTGTTTGAAAAATTTATAGATGAGCAAATTACATCTTACTATAATGAAAATCTGGAAAATGAGTTTCCCGAATTCAAATATGTGATGGATGAATATCGCGATGGTTTGTTATTGTTTGACCTAATGGATCGTGAAATTTGGACCCGTGCAAAATCGGATACTACCGGAATTCAAGACTTTTATAAAAACCATTTAGGAAATTACCAATGGAAAAAGCGTTTTGGAGTAGATATACTTTCATCTACTGATAAATCAATTATTGAAAAGACAATGCAGCTCTTGAAAAAAGGGAAGTCTATTGATGTAATAAAAGACAAATTAAATACAGAAGGCAAAGTAAATATAATGGTGAAATCCGGTGTTTTTGAAGAAGATGATGCAATCATGTCTTCATTTCAAAACCTAACCAAAGGTGTTTCAACTATTGTTTTCAAAGATAATTACTATTTCATTCTTAATGTTACTGATATTAAAGAAGCCGGACCTAAGTTGTTTACCGAGTGTAAAGGTAAAGTCATGAGCGACTACCAACAATTTTTGGAAAGCAACTGGGTCAACGAATTAAAGAAAGAATTTGAGGTAAAAATACAACCCGAAGTGTTTACAACAATAAAGAAACAACTGCAGCAATAAATGAGATTTTGGTGTTCCATAGTGTTGTTACTTACAGTAGTAGTTGCTTCGTGCGATTATTTTAGTGCGCCCAAAGAACCCAAGGCTATTGCTCGAGTAGGTAAAAACTATTTATATCAAGAAGATATTTTGGATGTGGTCCCGCAAGGTACATCTAAAAAAGATAGTATCGCTATTGTAAAGGCATTCATCAACCAATGGGCTACACAAAAATTACTTTTTGAAGCAGCTGAACGCAATTTGAGCAACGATAAGGTAGCTGAATACAATGCATTGATGGAACAGTATAAAGTAGATTTGTATACAAAAGCGTATATAGAAGAATTGGTCATTCGACAAGTTGATACGCTTGTTACAGAGGAACAAATCGTTGCCTATTATGATAAAAATAAACAGTTTTTCAAAAATGCAACGGAGTTAGTAAAATTGCGCTATATTAATTTAGTTAAAGAAAATCCAAAATTTGCAAAAATTAAAGCAAAGTTTAGTTCCTTTACCAAAAAAGATAAAAAAGCGCTAGAACAGTTGTCGGTGCAGTTTAAAAGTTATGCTTTTAATGATTCTATTTGGGTGGATATCAATCAAGTATATGAAAAATTACCTTTTTTAACAGAGGAAAACAAAAACAAGTATATTTCAAATGGGAGTAATTTTCAATATCCCGACGCCACAACCCTTTGGTTGGTTAAAGTAAATAAAGTATTGCCAAAAGATAGTGCGACGCCATTAGAATTTTTAAGGCCTACGCTGAAACAAATTATCATCAATAATAGAAAATTAGAATTAGTTAACACCATAGAAAAAGAGATCACAAATGACGCAATTAATGATAAAAAATATGAAATTTATAAATAAGACATTCCTTTTACCCCTTTTATTAGTCGTAACTACAGTATCCTTTGCACAAAAGAAAGAAAAAGTAGATGGTGTTATAGCCGTTGTAGGTGATTATATTGTTTTGGACTCTGATATTGATTTGGAATACATTCAATTAAAAGCTCAAGGGGTGGATACAAAAAACATTACCCGTTGCGAACTTTTTGGAAAACAACTTGAAGATAAATTATATGCGCATCAAGCTATTCAAGATAGTATTGTGGTTACTGATGCAGAAGTAAATAGCTACATGAACGAGCAACTTGATGCCATGATTGAGCAAGTTGGTTCATTAGAAAAGGTAATTAAATTTTATAAAAAGAAAACTGAAGAAGATTTTAGAAGTTATTTTTTCGACATCATCAAAATGAATAAACTGACTTCTCAAATGCAAAAAAAGATTGTAGATGCTGTCACAATTACTCCTGAAGAAGTTCGTAATTTCTTTAAAATGATTCCGGCTGCAGAGATTCCAACCTTTGGTGCAGAAATGGAAGTGGCGCAGATTGTAATCAAACCAACCATCACAGAAGACGAGAAGAAAAGAGTAATTGAAAAATTGAAAGAAATTCGTCAGGATGTTCTTAACGGATCGAGCTTTTTCAGTAAAGCCGTTTTGTTTTCTGAAGATCCAGGATCAAGTTCAACCGGAGGTTTTTATAAGATGAATCGCAAAACAGCGTTCGTAAAAGAGTTTAAAGATGTGGCCTTTAGTTTGGCTGAAGGAGAAATATCTGAGCCTTTCGAAACTGAATTTGGCTTCCACATTATTATGGTTGAAAAAATCAAAGGGCAAGAAGTTGAGTTACGCCACATATTAATTTCGCCTAAAGTTTCTTCGCAAGCTGTAAAAGAAGCCAAAGCAAAAATTGAAGGTATCCGTCAAAAAATCATCAGTAAAGAAATCACATTTGCAGATGCAGCTAAATCGTCTTCAGATGAGAAAGAAACTCGTAATAACGGTGGAGTATTACTAAATCCAAGAACAATGGAACCTCGTTTTGAATTGACCAAAATGGATCCAGCACTTTATGCACAAGTATCTGATTTAAAAGATGGTGAAGTATCTATGCCTATTTTAGATCAAGAGCGTGGTGGGGGTCAGTTTTATAAAATTGTAACCATCAATAACAGATTTGAAGAGCATCAAGCCGATTTTTCAAAAGATTATCTTAAGATTAAAGAGTTAGCTCTTCGTGATAAACAAATAAAGGAGATTGCGAAATGGACAGAAGAGAAAATTAAAGAAACTTATATTAAAATCAACGACGAATACAAGGATTGTGAATTTACAAATAATTGGTTGAAAAAATAATCATTAAACCCTTTGAATTTTCAGAGGGTTTTTTCTTATTTTAGTCGTTTAAAAGTTAATACGAAATTTGATATGTCAGACGTAACAGCCATTCAAGAATTAGTTCAAAAACAACTCGCTTTAAAGCACGAAATTGCAAAAGTAATTGTAGGTCAAGATGAAGTAGTCCACCAAATAATTGTAAGTGTATTTGCTGGAGGTCATGCCTTATTAGTTGGTGTGCCTGGCTTGGCCAAAACTTTAATGGTAAATACCATTTCGCAGGCTTTGGGTTTAGCGTTTAAACGGATTCAATTTACCCCTGATTTAATGCCTTCGGATATATTAGGTAGCGAAATATTGGATGAAAATCGTCATTTTAAGTTTATCAAAGGACCTGTTTTTACCAACATACTTTTGGCAGATGAAATCAACAGAACCCCTCCAAAAACACAAGCAGCCCTTTTAGAAGCTATGCAAGAGCGTGCCGTTACAGTAGCAGGACATCATTACGCCTTAGATTTGCCCTATTTTGTATTGGCTACCCAAAATCCAATAGAGCAAGAAGGTACGTATCCCTTACCTGAAGCACAATTGGATCGATTCATGTTTGCTATAAAACTAGATTATCCTAGTTTTCAAGAAGAAGTAGATGTAGTAAAAGCAACTACTTCCAACATAAAGCCTGAAGTAAATGCTTTGTTTACAGCTCAGGAAATCATAAATTTTCAACAAGTCATTCGCAAAATTCCCGTAGCTGATAATGTTATCGAATATGCGGTTTCATTGGTTAGCAAAACCCGTCCCGATAATCCATTAACTACTGATTTTATTAAAACCTATATTGATTGGGGTGCTGGTCCTCGTGCATCACAAAATTTAATTTTAGCTGCCAAAACAAATGCAGCGTTACAAGGTAAGTTTTCACCAGACATTGAGGATGTTCAAGCAGTTGCTACTGGTGTTTTGCGCCATAGAATTGTTAAAAATTACAAAGCAGATGCCGAGGGTATAACAGAAGAAGCAATTATTAAAAAATTATTTTAAGACAAATTCCACCTTAAACGAATACTTTTTTTGATAATTTGACAATACTTTATTTTTATATTACGAATTATTCATTAAAAGTGAATATTGTTTTATTTTATTGAAATATTAATAGTAAAACAGAAATTTTGCCATTAATAATTCTTTCAATTAGACGTTTTATTATAAATTTTTAAATCTCATTAAGATTTATTAAATTTGTAGCACAAAAGAATACAAACACTATATAATTATTTATAATACACATCAAGCAATGAATCTTTATAACGAATACATTAAAGAAATTGAAGAGCGAAAAGGGCAAGGATTACATCCAAAACCTATTGATAATGCTGAATTATTAAGCGAAATTATCGCACAAATAAAAGAAGAGAATAGTCCCAATCGAAAGGATTGTTTGCACTTTTTTATATACAATACGTTGCCAGGTACTACTAGTGCTGCAGGTAAAAAAGCCTATTTTTTAAAGGATATTATTTTAGGAAAAGAAGAAGTGCCTGAAATTACACCTGCTTTTGCTTTAGAATTGTTATCCCACATGAAAGGTGGAACTTCAATTGAAGTTTTACTTGATTTAGCATTGGGTTCAAATGAAGCGATTGCAAAAGAAGCTGCGGAAGTACTTAAAACGCAAGTATATCTTTACGAGGCCGATACCGATAGATTGAAAGCAGCTTATACAAATGGGAATGCCATTGCTAAAGCTATTTTGGAGAGTTATGCCCAAGCTGAGTTTTTTACAAAATTACCAGCAGTTCCTGAAGAAATCAAAGTGGTGACATTTATTGCAGGAGAAGGAGATATTTCTACCGATTTATTATCACCTGGTAATCAAGCGCACTCGCGATCAGACCGTGAGTTACATGGTAAATGTATGATTACGCCTCAAGCTCAAGACGAAATTAAAGCATTACAGGCTCAACATCCCGATAAAACGGTTATGTTAATTGCTGAAAAAGGAACTATGGGTGTAGGATCTTCTCGTATGTCGGGGGTAAATAACGTAGCGCTTTGGACGGGTAAACAAGCAAGTCCTTATATTCCATTTGTAAATATTGCGCCAATTGTTGGAGGAACCAATGGAATTTCCCCTATTTTCCTTACCACAGTTGATGTAACGGGTGGTATCGGAATTGATTTGAAAAACTGGGTGAAGAAAGTTGATAAAGCAGGTAATGCCGTTCGAGATGAAAATGGTGACCCTGTTTTAGAACAAGTGTATTCTGTAGCCACAGGTACGGTATTGACCATCAATACAAAATCAAAAAAATTATACAACGGCACGCAAGAGTTAATAGATATTTCAAGATCATTTACCCCACAAAAAATGGAATTCATCAAAGCTGGTGGATCGTATGCCATTGTTTTTGGTAAAAAAATTCAAACATTTGCTTGCAAAGTTTTAGGAATTGATATTCCTTCAGTATTTGCACCTTCTAAAGAAGTTTCTCATGAAGGTCAAGGTCTTACAGCAGTTGAAAAAATATTCAATAAAAATGCGGTGGGAACTACTCCAGGTAAAATTTTGCATGCTGGTTCTGATGTTCGTGTGGAAGTAAATATTGTAGGTTCGCAAGATACAACAGGTTTAATGACGGCTCAAGAGTTAGAATCAATGGCGGCAAAAGTGATTTCGCCCATCGTTGACGGAGCGTATCAGTCGGGTTGTCATACTGCTTCTGTTTGGGATAAAAAAGCACAAGCCAATATTCCAAAATTGATGCAATTCATGAATGATTTTGGATTGATAACAGCACGTGATCCAAAAGGCGTTTATCACCCAATGACCGACGTTATTCACAAAGTATTGAACGATATAACTATTGATGAGTGGGCCATCATTATTGGTGGAGATTCTCATACTAGAATGTCAAAAGGAGTAGCTTTTGGAGCCGACTCAGGGACTGTAGCACTTGCTCTCGCAACGGGTGAAGCTTCTATGCCAATTCCTGAATCTGTTAAAGTTACTTTTAAAGGAACCATGAAATCGTATATGGATTTCCGTGATGTAGTTCACGCTACTCAAGCACAAATGCTACATAAATTTGGAGGTGAAAATGTTTTCCAAGGCCGAATAATTGAAGTGCATATTGGGACGTTAACAGCCGATCAAGCTTTCACATTTACAGATTGGTCCGCTGAAATGAAAGCCAAAGCGTCTATTTGTATTTCTGAAGATGACACATTAATTGAGTCATTAGAAATTGCAAAAGGTAGAATCCAAATCATGATCGATAAAGGCATGGATAATGCACATCAAGTGCTTAAAGGATTAATTGATAAAGCAAATAAACGAATTGCAGGAATCAAGTCGGGAGAGAAACCCGCTTTGAGACCAGATGCAAATGCAAAATATTATGCCGAAGTAGAAATCGATTTAGATACAATCAATGAACCAATGATTGCTGATCCGGATGTAGACAATAAAGATGTATCGAAACGATATACTCACGATACTATACGTCCGTTATCTTTCTATGGAGGGACTAAAAAAGTAGATCTAGGATTTATAGGTTCTTGTATGGTGCACAAAGGCGATATGAAAATATTGGCTCAAATGCTAAAAAATATTGAAAAACAAGAAGGTAAAGTGGTGTTCAAAGCACCTCTAGTGGTAGCTCCACCTACTTATAATATTGTAGACGAATTGAAAGCAGAAGGTGATTGGGAAGTGTTACAGAAATATTCAGGATTTGAATTTGATGATAATGCACCTAAATCGGTAGCTCGTACGGAGTATGAAAACATGTTGTACTTAGAGCGTCCGGGTTGTAATCTTTGTATGGGTAACCAAGAAAAAGCGTCTAAAGGCGATACAGTTATGGCAACTTCAACACGTTTATTCCAAGGAAGAGTTGTGGAAGATACGGCAGAGAAAAAAGGAGAATCGTTATTGTCTTCAACGCCTGTTGTAGTGTTGTCTACTATTTTGGGTAGAACACCATCTATTGAAGAATATAAAAAAGCCGTTGAAGGGATCAACTTAACTAAGTTTGCGCCTTCTCATAAATTATTGGTTAGATAATATTTCATATACTATTTTTGAAAAGTCTAAGGTTATCTTAGACTTTTCAATTTAATTGTTTTAGGTAAAAAATGAAAAAGAAAATAGTTAGAATAGCACTTATTGCACTAGTTAGTTGTGTTTTTGTTTATTTTAATACTACTACCTCTGATAGCAATTTGCCCGAGCCTAGTTATGTCCCCTTTGAGAAACAAGCTGTGGTTGGATTTTATGATTGGTCATTGATTGGCCCATCTGGCGATATCAAAAACTTAATTGCAGACCAAGGAAATGTAATGCTAATTCACTTATGGCAAGCTAACGATTCCTCTGTAGAAGAATTAAAAACGTTTCAGAAATTATTTGACGATTATAAAACTAAAATTCAATTTTATTTTGTTACCGAAGATTCTCAAATTGAAGTGAGAAAATTTTTGGAGCAACATTCCTTTACTTTTCCGGTATATTTTAGTATGAGTCCAATTCCTGTTCCAATGAAATCAGATCAAAAGCCATTCACTTATTTGATAAATAAAAAAGGAAGGATTATTGTCGCACAATCTAAAAAAGCTAATTGGAACAGTTCTCTTTTTAGAGAAACGATTCAAAAAATAACTAAATAACAAAAAAAACGTTCACCATATGAACGTTTTTTTGTTTGAATTCTTTTTTTATCTTTATCCAAACTATATACAAACTATGGAAAATAGCGAAAAAGAATTTAAAAAAGAATTGGGCTTATTAGATGGAACCATGCTAGTGGTTGGCTCTATGATTGGGTCGGGTATTTTTATCGTAAGTGCTGATATTGTTCGTCAAGTTGGTTCTGCCGGTTGGCTTATTGCCATTTGGTTGCTCACAAGTGTAATCACTATAGTGGCAGCTGTTAGTTATGGCGAATTGAGCGCTATGTTTCCAAAAGCCGGAGGGCAGTATGTATATTTGAAAGAAGCTTATAACAAATTAATTGCCTTTTTATACGGTTGGAGCTTCTTTGCAGTTATACAAACCGGTACTATAGCTGCCGTGGGTGTGGCATTTTCAAAATTTGCAGCTTATTTATACGCCCCTTTAAGCGATGAAAATATTCTCTTTGAATTGGGTATAGTAGACGTCAATGCCGCCCAAATCGTATCTATAATTACCATTATTTTTCTTACTTATTTGAACAGTAGAGGCGTTAAAGACAGTAAGTTGCTACAAACCGTTTTGACAATCATTAAGATACTTTCTTTAATTGGATTAATCGTGTTTGGATTTATATATGGGGCTAAAGCCGAAATTTGGAATGCCAATTGGGATAACGCTTTTGCATTACAATCCTTAGATAAGGATACAGGTATATGGTCGGCAATTGCCGGTACTACAATAATTTCAGCTATTTCTGCGGCTATGGTAGGCTCGGTTTTTTCAAGTGATGCTTGGAATGGAGTTACTTTTATTGCAGGCGAAATTAAAAATCCGCAACGCAATGTGGGTTTAAGTTTGTTTCTAGGCACCTTTATCGTTTCCTTGATCTATGTTTTGGCAAATGTGATGTATCTAGCTGTAGTGCCGCTACAGGATATTGCTTCGGCTCCTTCTGATAGAGTAGCGGTTGTTGCGGCTCAAAATATTTTTGGTGCTATAGGGACTACACTTATCGCGATAATGATCATGATTTCAACTTTTGCTTGTAATAACGGATTAATTATGGCAGGTGCACGTGTGTATTATACTATGGCAAAAGACGGTTTGTTCTTCAAGAAGGCTGCCAATTTAAACGAAGCTAGTGTTCCTTCTTGGGCATTATGGGCACAATGCATTTGGGCTTCTGCTTTATGTTTAACTGGAAAATATGGTGATCTTTTGGATTTCGTTGTAATTATTGTTTTGATATTTTATATCCTGACGATATACGGTATTTTTATTTTACGTAAAAAGCGCCCCGATGCCGATCGTCCTTACAAAGCTTTTGGCTATCCTTTTTTACCGATGCTTTATATCGTTATTGCACTAGCCTTAAGCGTTTCTTTATTGTTGACTAAGTTTACTACTTGTGGCTGGGGTGTGTTAATCATGCTTACGGGTATTCCAATTTATTACATGACAGAAAAAAAATAATATTAAAAAAGCCAGAAATTAATTTCTGGCTTTTTTAATTATTAATAGTAAGTGTATCGTCTTACTTTGGCAATATATTTTGCTAATCGAATAACTTGATGGCTATAGCCATATTCGTTATCATACCATACATAAAGCACTATATTTTTTCCATCTCCAGATACAATTGTAGCATTGCTATCAAAAATAGCAGGTGCCGATGTGCCAACAATATCAGAAGATACCAATTCGTTATTGATAGAATATTTTATTTGTTCTACTAATTCGCCTTCCAAGGCAAATTTTTTCATGATGTTGTTTACTGCTGCAATGCTGGTTTTTTTGCCAACTTCTAAGTTTAAAACAACCAATGAGCCATTAGGAACTGGAACACGAATGGCATTGGAGGTTAATTTACCGGCCAAACTAGGCAACGCCTTCGCTACAGCACTACCTGCACCGGTTTCAGTGATTACCATGTTCAAGGCAGCAGCACGACCACGACGGTATTTTTTGTGCATGTTGTCTACTAAATTTTGGTCGTTTGTATAGGCATGAATGGTTTCTAAATGTCCTTTAATCACTCCTAATGTGTCTTCTACTGCTTTTAATACGGGAGTAATAGCATTTGTTGTACAAGAAGCAGCTGAAAAAATTGAAACGTCATCTGGATTATAATCTTCGTGGTTTACACCGTAAACAATGTTTGGAACTCCTTTTCCTGGTGCTGTTAATAAAACTTTATCAGCCCCTTTTGACGTCAAATGTCTTTTTAAAGCTTCTTCTGTTGTAAAAGCACCCGTATTGTCAATAATTAATGCATCTTCAATTCCATAGACAGTATAATCTATCTCTTCGGGTGTATTTGCTGTAATAATATGTACGGTTGTGCCATTTATTAGTAAGGCATTGTTTTCGGGATCAGCAATTACCGAACCTTGAAAATCACCATGTACCGAATCATATCGCAATAAAGAGGCTCTTTTTTCTAATAAAATGGCATCATTTTTATCTCTAGTAACAATAGCTCGTAAACGTAATTGTTGACCTTTTCCAATTTTAGACATCATTTCGCGTGCTAATAATCGGCCAATTCGACCAAAACCATATAAAACTACATCCTTAGGTTTGATTTCTTGAAAACTTTTGGCTTTTTTCAACTTGTCGATAACAAACGCTTTTGCATCGTTGTATTTATTGTCTTCTAAATGGTATTCATAAGTTAACTTTCCAATGTCAATTCTTGAAGGTGGTAAATCTAAATCAACAATGGCGTTTGCAATTTCAACCGAATCAAATACATTTATAGGTTTGCCTACAAATGCAACTGCATATTCATGTAAATTGATAATTTCACTGACATTTTTGTCAATTAATTGATTGCGAAATAATACCAATTCGATCGATTTGTCAAACCATAAATCACTGATAATTTTAATAAATTCGACACCCGCTTTTCTTCTGTCTGCCTGGTAAGCTATTTCTTTTTCGTACAAAGTTGTTTGGTTCATGAAAGTAGTTATTGTGTGTTTACGAGTGCAAAAGTATAGATTTCAAACGTTTTCGTAAAATATTTTGCATAAAAAAATTCAGTCTTTTTTTAAGAGACTGGATTTACTACTACTTTGGATTATTACCTACATGATGATGCTGTACATTTGTCCGTTTTTTGTGATAATTTGGTAGCGTGCTTTTTGGTTTTCCTTTTTAGCCAAATAAGTTGAAACCGTTTCCATGTCTTTTACCTTTTGGCCATCGATGCTCAATATAATTGCTCCTTTTAACATTTCGGCATATTCTGCGTATTCCGAATTGGATATTGATTTGATTTTTACTCCTTCTTTGAGGTTGAATTGTTTTTTTTCAGCGCTATCTAGATCTTCAAATTCGATGCCATTAAATTCATAACTTAATAGTTCTTTTTTTGATAATTTGACTGGAATAACACTGTCTTTTTCATCTCTAATAATGCGAACTTGTACAATATCGTTTGGTCTTTTTGTATTGATATATGCTGTTAATTCGGCAAAACCAATAATTTTTTTATCGTCTAATTGTATGATGATGTCTCCTTTTCGTAGGCCTGCTTTTTCAGCACCTGAATTTTTGGTTACTTTATTAATGTAAAAGCCTTGGGTTTCTTTTACACCAATTTCCTTTGCGTAATTTGAATTCAATTCGCCTCCTTCAATACCAAGAACTCCACGCTGCACATTGCCAAATTGCATTAAATCTTCTATTATTTTTAATGCTATGTTTGAGGGAACAGCAAAGGAATAGCCAGTATAACTTCCGGTAGGAGATGAGATCATAGTATTAATGCCTATTAATTCCCCACGAGTGTTGACTAATGCTCCACCACTGTTTCCGGGATTTACAGCTGCATCGGTCTGTATGAACGATTGTATGCCGTCTTTTGCCAAGTTTCGTGCTTTGGCGGATACGATACCAGCGGTCACCGTTGAGTTTAAGTTATACGGATTTCCTACAGCCAATACCCATTCGCCCACTTTAATCTCGTCCGAATTTCCAAAAACAGTAAAAGGTAATTTTTCATCAGCTTCAATTTTAAGTAAGGCAATATCCATTTTTGAGTCGGTGCCAACTAATTTTGCTTGGTAGGATTTGTTATTGTTTAAAGTAACTTCTAATTCGGTAGCATCTTGAATAACATGATTGTTAGTTACGATATAACCATCCTCTGAAATAATCACCCCCGAACCAGTCCCAATTTGAGTTTGCTCTCTGTCGCCTCGATACCCATAAAAGAAATCCAAATAGGGTACTTTTGAAACGGTTTTGTTTTTAACGTGAACCACGGCATGAATTGTGTTTTCAGCCGCCGATGTGAAATCAATGTTCTCAGCACCCAGGCTAACATTTTTAGCGTAATTTGGGTTGGCAATGGTAATTTTACCTGAGGTATTAGGTTCCAAAAATAATTTATAAGAACCTAATGTTACGGCACCACTCAAGAGCGATACAGCTACTAAACTTCCAAAATTTTTCATAGGTTTTTCATTTTTGTTACTCAAATTTAAAAACATTTTTTTTTCAAAAAATCACTTTAACGCTCGATTAACATTGTTTAACATCTTATTAATATTTGTACTTTTGTGAAAATTAATGAGTCATGCAACTTATCTTTTATAAATACCAAGGCACCGGCAATGATTTTATCATGGTTGACAATCGGTTGCAATTATTTCCAAAAGAAAACACCCAACTGATTGAAAAATTATGTGATCGACGCTTTGGTATTGGAGCTGATGGTTTGATACTCTTAGAAAATCATTCAAACTATGATTTTAAAATGGTGTATTTTAATTCGGACGGAAATGAAAGCAGTATGTGTGGGAATGGTGGTCGATGTTTGGTGGCTTTTGCAAAACAGCTCGGAATCATTCAAAATACGGCAGAGTTTGAGGCGGTTGATGGCTATCACTATGCCACCATAGCTTCAGATCAATTGGTTGCTTTACAAATGAAAGATGTACAATCGGTAGCAGTTCATGACGGCTATACGTTTTTAAATACCGGTTCACCCCATCACGTTCAAATGGTCGAAGATTTGAAAAATTATCCAGTTAAAGCAGAAGGGGCAAAAATTAGATATTCACAGCTATATGGAGAAGCTGGAAGCAATGTGAATTTTGTAGTGCAAATAGATAGCAATCATTTTGCTGTTCGTACCTATGAAAGAGGTGTTGAGGATGAAACCCTATCCTGCGGAACGGGAGTAACAGCAGTAGCAATTGCTATGTATGAAGCAGGTAAGACCACTAGTTCTGTAATAGATCTGCAAGTAGAGGGTGGAGCGTTACAAGTGCAATTTAAAAAACAAGAAGGGAATTATATTGATGTATTTTTAATTGGTCCGGCCACATTTGTTTTTGAAGGTACAATAGATTTGTAAACTTGATTTTCCAACAGTCTTAACTGAAATTATGCTAACATTAACAGGACATTCAATTTATTTACGGGCCTTAGAGCCTGAGGATTTGGACTTTATTTATGGTCTTGAAAATGACGAAGCCGTTTGGGAAGTAAGCAATACGCAAACACCCTATAGTCGTTTTTTAATTCGACAATATTTGGAGAATGCGCATCAAGATATTTATGAAGCCAAGCAGTTGCGTTTGGTTATTTGTTTAAATAAAACGGCAGAAGCCATTGGTCTAATTGATATTTTTGATTTTGATCCAAAAAATAATAGAGCAGGAGTTGGCTTAGTTATTGGTTCGCAAGCCCAACGCAGTAAAGGTATTGGATCTGAAGCCTTAGCTTTAGTAATCCAGTATTCGTTCCAACAATTACAATTGCATCAACTATATGCAAATATTGGAAGTGATAACGAAATTAGTTTGCAACTTTTTACTAAATTTGGTTTCCAAAAAATTGGAATAAAAAAAGACTGGAACAGAGTAAATAATATTTATAAAGACGAATTGCTCTTCCAATTAATTCAATAACTTGAAAATTTATCTCTTTTGAATACAAAAAAAATATTTGCTATTGTATCGGTTGTTGGAATCGTAATAGCTTCAATTATTGGAGGTTATGTATATGTAAAAGCCTTTACACCCAATACTCAATTTTCACAGAAAGAAGTGTTTGTCTACATCCCTAGTGATGCAAACTATGAACAAGTCAAAGAAATTATATCTCCGTTAGTAGATGATTTTGAAAAATTTGATTTTGTAGCGAACTCGAGAAATTACAACACAAATGTAAAATCCGGAAAGTTTTTATTTAAAAAAGATATGACGAGTTTTGATATGGTCAGAAGTTTGCGCTTAAATGTTCCGGTTACAGTAGCGTTTAATAATCAAGAAACGTTAGGAAAGCTTATGCAACGTCTAGCTACACAATTAGAACCCGACACCACTGCATTGATTGAAGTATTTACCAATGCTGCTTTTTTGGAAGAAAAACAATTGACACCTGCAACGGCTTTGACTCTTTTTATTCCGAATACATATGAATTTTATTGGAATACTTCGGCCAAGAAAATGGCCAAGAAAATGGTTAAAGAGCATGCAAAATTTTGGAATGCCGAACGTTTGGCTAAAGCAAAAGCGCTTAATATGACGCCTGCTCAGGTGTATACGTTGGCTTCTATTGTCCATAAAGAAACGGTAAAAGCAGACGAAAGACCACGTGTAGCCGGTGCCTATTTGAATAGATTGCAACAAGACATGCCTTTGCAAGCTGATCCAACAGTAATTTATGCCTTAAAGGAAAAGTCGGGTGATTTTGATCAAATAATAAAAAGAGTAGGAGGAAGTAATTTATTTGTAAGATCACCTTACAATACTTATATCAATAAGGGTTTGCCGCCTGGGCCTATTGCCATGCCTGATATTTCAGCTATAGATGCGGTGCTCAATGCTGAAAAGCACAACTATATTTATTTTTGTGCCGACCCAAACCGACCAGGATACCACAGTTTCGAAACGACATACGAAGCGCATATGATCAATGCAAAAAAATATGCTGAATGGGTAACAAAACTCGGGATTAAACTCTAATTTCTTTTTTTATTGTATTGAAATAATATCTCTTTTACGCTGTGTTTTTTGTGCGATTTGAATTTGTCATAAAGATCAAAATAGTGTTTTTAGAAAATATTAACATCTTGTAAATCAATACTATATTTTTTTTCGTATATTTGACCCGCTAATTTCAGATGGGTGACAGGCGCTGAGAAATAACATTAGATGATAAAAAAAGGGTCATACATTTTAGGATTGACACTCCTAGTATTAGTAGTTTCTTCAGGTTTTATTACTGTTGAACCTGAAAAAATAGAAGGTTTTCATATCGACAACAATGAGGTAATGGTCTACCATGTACCCAATCAATTTGAAAACGAAGAGGTGGGCATTAAAGTGCCACTTGTAGGGAAAACATTCTTCGGTTTTGCCCAAAAAATGGCTTACAAAGAGTCAAGAGGTATGTTACACTTAGTTAATCCTTATGGATATATGGGTAAATACCAATTCGGAAAAAGTGCACTACGTACGGTAGGAATCTACGATTTTCAAGAATTTTTACACAATAGTAACTGGCAAGACAAAGCTTTCAAAGCGTTAATTGCTCGTCACAAGTGGATCTTAAAAAAGGAAATTGAAAAATATTCTGGTAGAATCATTAATGGTGTAGAAATTACAGAATCGGGATTATTAGCCGCAGCTCATTTAGGTGGTGCGGGTTCTGTGAAAAAATATTTGCGAAGTAACGGAAGAAGAGGCTTTAGAGACGGATTTGGTACTTCGATATCAAGTTATATCAGAAAATTTTCAGGGTATGATATTTCATATATCAAAGCAGATCCTGAAGCTAAAGTAAATTTAGAATAAATTAAATTTTGTGCAGAATAAAGATACAAGGTCGATTATGTAAATCGGCCTTTTCTTTTTTCCACTCCTGAATCGTTTTTGTTTTGATGTATTCGGTGGGTAATGTAATGTCACAAGCAACGCATAAAAGTGTACTTGGTTGAAGTAATTGTAGCATATCTTCCATCAATTTGGTATTGCGATACGGAGTTTCTATAAACAATTGGGTTTGATTTTTTTCATGCGACAAACGTTCGTACATTTTAAGTGCTTGCTTCTTATCATACTTGTCAATAGGTAAATAGCCGTTAAATGCAAAACTTTGTCCGTTCATTCCGCTGGCCATGAGTGCTAACAAGATAGAACTTGGTCCTACTAAAGGAACCACTTGAATACCTTTTTCATGAGCTAATTTTACTATTACAGCACCTGGATCAGCAATTCCAGGGCATCCCGACTCACTCATTAGCCCTATGTTTTCACCATTTAAAAGCGGTTGAATAAATTCATAATGCGCTGAAATTTCGGTATGCTTGTTTAATACGTTTATTCTTAATTCGGGTTGTTTTTTTTCAGGATGTATACTTTTGATAAACTTTCGCGCTGTTTTTTCATTTTCTACAATGTAATGATCCATGCAATCAATGGTTCTTTTGATTTGTTGTGGCAGAACATCTTCTGGTACTACTGAAGTTTCTCCAGGATTGGAAAGCGTGCAAGGAATTAAATACAATTTGCCAAATGCGCTTGATTTCATAGTGTATTCTTTATTTTTATAGCAATTTCTTCGCAAGCTTGGTCTAGTAATTGGTATACTTTTTCAAAACCATCTTGACCCCCATAATAAGGGTCTGGGACTTCTTTTGAAGGGCCTAAAATGAGTGCAACTTTAGATTTTGCAACGTCGTCTGGGGCTAAATTAAGAACATCTTTATAATTTGATTGATCCATTACAAAGATATGGTCAAATGTGTCAAAATCTGACACTGTAAATTTTCTTGCTTTTTGATTACTGATGTCTATGCCGTAATTTCTCGCAGTTGCAATCGAACGTTCATCTGGCGATTGTCCTGCGTGCCAGCCACCTGTTCCTGCTGAGTCAACAAAAAAATCGGTAGTGAGTTTTGTGCGTAAAATACCTTCTGCAAGAGGAGATCTGCAAATATTACCCAAACAAACCATCAAGATGTTCATCGGCATTTATAGCGATAATTTCTTGTTGATGTCTTCAACGAATTTTTTGAATTGTTTGTCTGTAGCGACTAAGTTGTCTACAGTTTTGCAAGCGTGTAATACTGTTGCGTGATCACGGTCACCAATTTGCGAACCAATATTAGCCAATGATGCTTTGGTGAATTTTTTTGCAAAAAACATCGCTAATTGACGGGCCTGTACAACGTGACGTTTTCTAGTTTTAGATTGCAAAGTTTCTAAATCCAATTGGAAGTAATCGGAAACTGTTTTTTGTATGTAATCGATAGAAATTTCGCGTTTTACGTTTTTAACAAATTTTTCTACAACTTGTTTCGCTAGATCAATTGTTACTTCGCGTTTGTTGAAAGAAGATTGAGCTATCAATGAAATGATGGCGCCTTCAAGTTCACGAACGTTTGATTTGATATTTTTTGCTACGTATTCTATAATTTCATCCGGCATTTCAACACCGTCTCTAAATAAAATATTTTTGAGAATCGAAATACGTGTTTCATAATCGGGTTGGTGTAATTCTGCAGATAGTCCCCATTTGAAGCGCGATAATAAGCGTTGCTCTATATCTTGCATGTCAACCGGTGCTTTGTCTGAGGTAAGAATTACCTGTTTTCCGTTTTGATGTAAGTGGTTGAAAATATGGAAGAATACATCTTGTGTTCCCGATTTACCCGATAAAAATTGTACATCGTCAATAATCAACACATCAATGAGTTGATAGAAGTGAATAAAATCGTTACGTGTATTTTTCTTCACCGAATCAATATATTGCTGCGTGAAAATTTCAGCCGAAATATACAACACGGTTTTTTCAGGATATTTATCTTTTATTTCAACTCCAATAGCATGAGCTAAGTGGGTTTTACCCAAACCAACGCCACCAAAAATCAAAAGGGGATTGAATGATGTGCCTCCTGGTTTGTTGGCAACTGCCATACCTGCACTTCTTGCTAATCGATTGGAATCACCTTCTAAGAAATTATCGAAGCTGTAATTGGCGTTTAATTGCGATTCAATTTTTAAATTACGAATACCCGGAATGATAAACGGATTTTTCAATTCAGGATTTTTATTCACAATCGGCACGTCAACTTCTTGTGGTTTTACTGCAGTTCTGTTGTAGCTCGGAATTTGCTCTGTAAACGGAAGTTTGTTTCCGTACGTATTTTCCATTTTAATTTTGTACAATAACTTAGCGCTTGGGCCTAATTCTTTAGTAAGGGCAACTTTCAATAATTTTACATAGTGCTCTTCTAGCCATTCGTAGAAAAATTTACTAGGTACTTGAATCGACAATGCGTTATCGTTTAACTCAACTGACTGAATTGGCTCGAACCAAGTTTTATAGGCTTGATCCTGAATGTTGTCTTTTATGAAACTAAGACAGTTATTCCATACCGATTGCGCAGTTTTTGTCATAAATTCGATTAATTATTGAATTGTTATTCTTAATTTTGTACAGGTTATCTTACAAAAAAGATAGGGATTTTTTGCTCAATATTTGGGATAGCAAATATGTGAACAATTTTCTTTAAAAAAAATTTTTTTTCTATTGATTTTTAAAAAAAAAATTTGTAAGTCAACAACCCAATACAGGTAAAATTAAAAAAAAATAACTTACGATGAAAGAATATCAATTTCAAGTTCGTGTGCGGTATGCAGAAACCGATCAAATGGGAGTGGTGTATCACGGCAATTATGCACAATATTTTGAAATGGGACGAGTAGAATGGTTGCGCAATATGGGTGTTTCTTATAAATGGATGGAAGAAAACGGAGTTATGTTGCCAGTTGTGTCTTTGTCAATGAATTATAAAAAACCAGCACGTTACGATGATTTGTTAACTGTGAAAACTATTTTAAAAAGTCAGACTTCGGTTAAAATTGAATTTGATTATGAGATCTACAATGAAAATAGTGAGTTATTAACAACGGGATACTCTATGTTGGTCTTTGTCGATATGAAAACGGGTCGTCCAGTTTTACCTCCAGACTATGTTTCCGAAAAAATAAAAGCGTTATAAATTAATCCGCTTCATGAAGTTGCACTTCGAATAAATTTTCAAAAGTGTCCCAAATAATTGGGGCATTTTTTTTTCGAGTGGCTACCACAATTTCACAATCGAGTTCCATTTTTTGGGATACTATGGTGAGATTTTTCTCTTTAATTATACGCATTACTTTATTCATGTGTGCGTAGCTAAAAGCAAGAGTAAAGTGTTTATCAATGGTTTTTACAACGATTTCAGCATCTTCAAGTGCCATTTGTGCGGCTGTTTTGTAGGCTGAAATTAATCCCCCCACTCCTAATTTTACGCCCCCAAAATAGCGAACCACCACCACCAATATATTGGTAACTTCAAACGACTGTATTTGTCCGTAAATTGGCATTCCAGCACTATTGTTTGGTTCGCCATCATCGTTGGCACGGTACTGTATTTTTTCTGTTCCGATTTGATAGGCATAACACCAATGCCGAGCTGAAAAATGTTCTTTTTTCAAACGCTCTATATGTGCTTTGACTTCTTCTTCCGAAATTACAGGAAAAGCATAACCATAAAATTTACTGTTCTTTTCTTTGAACAAAATTTCTGTGCTTGCTTGTTCTATAGTTTTGTAGGTATCGTTTATTGAGGTGTCCAATTAAAAGCTAAATTTTTTTGAGAATAAATCGACAACATCTTCTTTTCCAACCTCTAAATTCCAAACGATCAAGCCTAGTTTTTCAGCCACAGCTGTATTTTCGGTTTTGTCATCTACAAATAGCGTTTTTTTCGGATTCAAATTGTGATTGTTCAATACAAATTTAAATGCGTCTTCTTCTGGTTTACGCATCTGGATTTCGTACGAAAAATATACTTTTTCAAAGCAGCTATAAAAATCTCGAGCAAAGGTTAGTCCTTCATTGTGTTCAAATTTTTCGATATGCGTATGATCGGTATTGCTCAATAAAAACAAACGGTATTTTGAAGCAATCATTTGAAGAAATTCGAGGCGATATAATGGAAAATCAGCCAAAATGGAATTCCAGGCACTGCGAATACTGATCAAATCGGCATGGGGAATATGCTTTTGAAACCCCTGCATGAACGTTACTTCGTCAATTTTGCCCAATTCGTATTCTTTGTTCAGTGCATCCAGATCGGCATGCCATGCTGTTAATCCTAATTTTCTAAATTCGGAATCGATTTTTTGTTTGTCTAAATTAATGAAAACATCGCCAAAATCAAAAATAATTGCATCAATCATAATTTCTGAAAATATTAAGTTGGTCATCCATGATGTCAAAACGTTGGATGGGATTTCCAGTGAACTTTGGGGCTAGAGTTCCGTCTTGAAATTTTATTTGTCCAGTAAAAACCATGGCCTCGTCCCATAAATTAACATCTATAAACGATTGAATGGTTTTTGCACCTCCTTCTATGATAACCGACTGAATGTCATGGCGGTATAAAATAGTCGCAATGGAATGTGCTAGGCTTTTATCAAAGATAACATTTTCATAGATACAATTTTCAGTTGAAGCAAATTTTTTGCTTTCGGTCAATATGATAGTTGGATTCGATTGGTCTTTTATGGCATAATGTGCTCCAATTTTCCCAGTTTTATCTAAAACAACACGAATGGGATTTGTTCCGCTATAGGTTCTTGCTGTTAAACTGGGATTATCATCTAAAACCGTTTGGGTTCCCACTAGTATTGCTTGTTCTTCGGTTCGCCATTTGTGTGTTACTTGTCGCGAATAGGAATTTGAAATCCAAACGGGGCTTTGTGCTGCTTTCGAAATCGGAGCCATAAAGCCATCAGCGGTTTCTGCCCATTTCAATATAATATAAGGTCTTTTCTTTTGATGAAATGTGAAAAATCGCTTGTTGAGTTCATTACATTCGTCTTCTAAAATCCTAACGGTTACATTTTTGCCGCTTTCAATTAATTTTTTAAGGCCGGTTCCTGCTACTTTTGCAAAGGGATCGAGGGTGCCAATAATCACATTTGGTATTTCATTCGTTATGATTAAATCACAACAAGGTGGTGTTTTTCCAAAATGACTACACGGTTCCAAACTCACATAAATCGTAGCATCTTTTAACAGTGATTTGTCTTTTACCGATTGGATAGCATGGACTTCTGCATGAGGTTCACCTGCTTTTTTGTGCCAACCTTCGCCAATGATTTTCCCATTGTGTACAATTACACTTCCTACCATTGGATTAGGGTAGGTGGTGCCTAAGCCGTTTTTGGCCAATTCAATACAGCGCTTCATGTATCTTTCGTGGGTCGTCATACTACAAAAGTACTATTTTTACCATTAAAAATTTAAACATGTGAGCGTTAAATTGTTTAATTTTACCGCCAATTCAATTGCTATGCTTATTAGAGAAATCCAGCAAAAAGACAACGAATCGATTGCTAAGGTAATACGTACTATATTTCACGAATTAGACGCGCCAAAAGTAGGAACAGCTTATGCTGACCCTATATTAGATACGTTATACGAAGTCTATCAAGCGCCACGATCGGTGTATTATGTGGTGGAGCTTGAAGGAAAAGTTGTTGGTGGTTGTGGTATTGCGCCCTTAGAGAATGCAGAGGTTTCGGTATGTGAATTACAAAAAATGTATTTCGCTCCAGAAATAAGAGGGTTTGGTTATGCAGAAAAAATCATCAAAAAATGTTTGGAGTTTGCCAAAACTCAAGGATTTGAAATCTGTTATTTAGAAACACTATCATTTATGACCACCGCTCAAAAATTATACAAACGAATGGGTTTTGAGCCTATTGATGGTCCAATGGGAAATACCGGTCACAATAGTTGTGAGGTGTGGATGACCAAAAATATAGAATAAACGATGCTGTTAAAATACTATAAAGGACTTTTTTTTAATTCGTTACAGCATATTCACGAGGAACAAGAAATCGAAAGTTTCTTTTTCATCTTAACCGAATATTTGCATCATTTGAAGCGAGTAGATGTGGCTTTGCAACCCGATTTTGAGCTATCCGATTCAGAAATTCAAAAGTGGAATGCCATAGTATCAGATTTGCAACAAGAAAAACCCATTCAGTATATCACTGGTGAAACTTGGTTTTATGGATTACGTTTTCAAGTCAATGAAAATACGCTAATTCCAAGGCCTGAAACGGAAGAATTGGTGGAATGGATTTTGAATTCACCCATCACCAAACACCCATCACCCCTTACCATTTTGGACATTGGAACAGGAACAGGATGTATTCCGATTTCGTTAAAAACAAATTTGCTGCATGCCAATGTCTCAGCTATTGATGTTTCGGAACACGCTTTAGAAGTGGCTAAAAGAAACGCGGAGTTAAACAAGGTTGAAATCAATTTTATTCAAGCCAACATTTTAAAAGTACAGGATTTATCCCAACTTCCAACTTCCAACTCCCAGCTCCCAACTAATTTTGACATCATTGTTTCTAATCCGCCCTATGTTCGTAATTTAGAAAAACAAGAAATCAAGAAAAATGTGTTGGAATACGAACCGCATTTGGCTTTGTTTGTTGAGGATACAGATGCCTTACTTTTTTATAGAAAGATTGCCCAATTAGCCTTGAAAAACTTAACGCCCAATGGATTATTGTTTTTTGAGATCAATCAATATTTAGGTAACGAAACAGTTGAATTGCTTAAAAATTTAGGGTTTAAAAATATCAAATTGAAAAAAGATCTATATGGAAATGATCGAATGATAAAATGTCAAAAGTAAAAGTAATTTTGACTACCTACTCATAACGCAACGCTTCCACAGGGTCTAATTTAGCGGCTTTTAAGGCCGGCACCAATCCAGAAATTATAGTTACTACTATCGTGGTTACAATTGTCGCAATTATAGCTAGCCAAGGTGTGCTAAATTCAAATTTTAGCAATGAAGAAATCAAATAACCTGTTCCAATTCCTAAGATTAAACCTAGTAATCCACCTAGTTGACTAATGACAAACGTTTCGGTTAAAAATTGCCAACCAATTGTTGAACGTTTTGCACCTAATGATTTTCGTACCCCAATTTCTCGTGTTCTTTCGGTAACAGAAACTAACATAATATTGGTCAAAGCAATAGTAGAACCAAAAACAGTTAGTAAGCCAATTACCCATGCAATAACACTTAAAAAAGCTACTTCTTCCATCAATGTTCGACGTAAATCATCGCTACGTTCAATACCAAAATTGTCTTTTTCTACTGGACTCAGTTTTCGAACTCTTCGCATAGTAATCATTGCGTCATCCACCGCTTCATTCAATAACGCTTCGTTGTGTACCATAACGTCCAAGTCGTAATTGATATTAGGAGCAGAGAATAGTGATCGTGCCACTTGAGTGGGTATTAAAACGCGTAAATCTTGACTGTTGCCAAATGTAGACCCCTTTTCTTTTAAAACGCCAATTACTTTAAATTTTGCTCCACGAATCGAAATTACTTTATCGATAGGATTCAAGTTCGCAAATAACCCTTTTTCAAAATCAGATCCTAAAATACATACGTAGTTGTTGTTGGCCACATCAAAAGAATTCATATTTCTTCCTTTGACAACTTCTAAACCTTTATTGGGGCAAAAATTTTCATCAATACCAACTACAGAAATTTCTGGATCGGTTTTTTTGTCTTGGTATTTTACTTCAATGGCTGAACCTGCCGTAAAAGATAATGAAGTGGTGGTAAACGGAAAATTGTATTTGTCTTGAAATGCTTTTGCTTGCGGGTAGCTAATGATAGGATTTACGCGCTGTTCTGTATCATTTTGATTGATTTCGGAAGAAAAGTCGTACTGGCTTATAGAAAATGTATTTGCTCCCATAGAAGCGAAATTATTTAACAATGAATTTTCTAAAGCTGTTACAAGTGTTAAAACACCTACTAACGCCCAAATTCCGATAGCAATAATTAATACCGTTAACGAAGTACGCAGGGCCTGACTTTTAATCGAGTCAAGTGCTATTTTTGTATTTTCTTTGAATAATCCGATCATGCTTATAGGACTACAAAATGTTTTTTTTGTTACAATAAAATAGTAATTAGTAAAAAGTGATTAGTAATTCGTCTTATTATTTTTTGAAGTCAGTTATATATCCGATATTTGCACCACATTAGAAATAGATTTGTCTTAGAAACACATTTTCAAATTGACACATTAGTAAAATGGCACAGAAACCAAGTATACCCAAAGGAACCCGTGACTTTTCGCCTGCTGAAGTAGCGAAACGCAATTATATTTTCAATACGATAAAAACCAATTTTGAAAAATTTGGCTTTCAACCAATTGAAACTCCTTCGTTTGAAAATTCGGAGACTTTGATGGGTAAATATGGGGAAGAAGGGGATCGGTTGATTTTTAAAATATTGAATTCGGGGGATTATTTGGATAAATTGCCTCAGGAAGAATTACAAACTGTGAACTACAAACAATTAACGGGTAAGATTTCGGAAAAGGCGCTTCGTTATGATTTAACAGTTCCTTTTGCGCGTTATGTTGTGCAGCATCAAAACGAAATTGAATTTCCTTTCAAGCGTTACCAAATCCAACCGGTTTGGCGTGCCGATCGCCCTCAAAAAGGTCGTTTTAGAGAATTTTATCAGTGTGATGCGGATGTTGTTGGTTCGAATTCATTGTGGCAAGAAGTAGAGTTGGTGCAGTTGTATGATGCTGTTTTTAGTCAGTTAGGATTAGGAGGTGTGACCATTAAAATCAATAACCGTAAAATTTTATCGGGTATAGCTGAGGTTATTGGAGCTTCTGATAAATTGATAGATTTTACAGTAGCTCTTGATAAATTAGACAAAATTGGAGAAGATGGTGTGAAGAAAGAAATGTTAGAAAAAGGCATTTCATCAACTGCTATCGATAAAGTACAACCCTTGTTTTGTTTTACGGGAACCATCAATGAAAAAATAGAAAAATTAGCATTTTTATTGGCCAATTCGGAAGAAGGAAAAAAGGGAGTGGCTGAATTGCAGTTCATTTGTGATCACGTGACGACTTTAGGTTTGCAAACCGCATTTTTAGATTTAGATGTTACTTTGGCCAGAGGATTGAATTATTATACGGGTGCTATTTTTGAAGTGGCAGCTCCCCAAGGAATAGCTATGGGTTCTATTGGCGGCGGTGGCCGATATGATGATTTGACAGGAATTTTTGGATTAAAAAACATGTCGGGTGTAGGAATTTCTTTCGGATTGGATCGAATTGCCTTAGTAATGGAAGAAGTTGGCTTGTTTCCTGAGACTGTTTTAGCAACATCCAAAGCCTTGTTTTTAAACTTTGGCGACCGTGAGGCTTTATATGCTATGCAAGCTATAGCTGCACTTCGTCTAAAAGGCATTAAGGTGGAGTTGTACCCCGATGCAGCAAAAATTGACAAACAATTCAAACATGCCGACCGAAGAGGAATTCCTTTTGCAGTTCTTGTTGGAGCTTCCGAAATGGAGCGTATGGAATATGGATTAAAAAACCTACAAACCGGGGAACAACAAAAGGTAGATTTGGCAACATTAGTTACACTGCTTTCCTAAATTAAGTTCCAATTTTGCTAAACAATAACAATTCAATCACACTAATATTATGAATGTTGATGACGAAGCAAAAAAAATAATTTGGTCTTTGCAAAACAATAAGCGATCAGAAGCCGAGCGCAATGTGTTTCAACCTACTGGCAAAAAACCGATGAATAAAAATTTGCTTTACGTTATTTTGGCTATTGGAATCTCTCTTTTAGTTAGTTTTGTTTTATCCCAATTTACATCACAATCTACTGAATTTTGTTTTTTACTTGAATCGTACTGCTACAATTCGATTCAACATCCAATTGCTTATACGTTTTATATTTTCACAAATATTTGGATAATAATTTTAGGAATTGGAATTGCTTATTTGATTGGGAAAAAATTAGGCAATCGATTTAAAATATAGATTTATCCGTTTTTAAAAATCTCCTTCACCGCCGCTTCATAATTTTTACTGTTTCCTGCTTTTTTAATTTTTTTGAACGTTTTCTGTGGGTTAGAAAATGATTCCGAAAAATATTCCCAAAAACCTAGCATTTTCATGCGAATGGGTGTTGGGCCAGACAAATAAGCATCGTAATCACGGTAAATTGTTTCGTGGAAAGCTTCAAAAATTTCCAATCTATTTTTGGGATAATCTGTAGTGTTGTTTTTTATCATAGCCGGTAAAAACGGATCGGCAATCAATCCCCGTCCGATCATCCAGTGGTCAATCGAAGGAAAGCGTTCTTGCATCATTCTAAATTTTTCAACTGAAGTAATATCGCCATTATAATAAATTTTCTGTTTGGAAGTATCCAAACATTTTTGAAACGAATCTAAATCGACGCCTCCTTTATACAGTTGTTTGCCAATGCGTGCATGAATGGCAATATTTTTAATAGGATATTGCTCTAAAATCGGAAAAACATCCAAAATTTCGCTTGCATTTTCATAGCCCATTCGCATTTTCATAGAAACAATGATGTCGGTTTCAGAATGAACGCGCTTTAATATATGCTCTATTTGCGACGTGTTGCTAATTAATCCAGAACCCATGCCACACTTTGCAACCATAGGATAAGGACATCCTAAATTCCAATTTAGTTCTTTATATCCCAATTGTTGCACGTAGTTTGCAACAAACAAAAATTCTTCGGCATCATTGGTAATAATCTGAGGAATCACCTCTAAAGTGGAATTGTTTTCGGGGAGTATATCTCGTTCATATGAACCTTTGATCACTAATTTACCATTCAATTTGATATACGGTGAATAAAACGTATCTATGCCGCCAAAAAAATGTTGGAAAGCATTACGAAATCTAAAGTCGGTAAATCCTTGTAAAGGCGAGGAAAGTAAAATGGTATTCATTTAGCAAAGGTAGAAGATAATTCTTTCTTTAAGAAGAACTTAGAAAAATTAAAATTAAAAAACCCTTAACTATTAATAGTTAAGGGTTTATTTCTGTAGCGAAGACGGGAGTTGAACCCGTGACCTCAGGGTTATGAATCCTGCGCTCTAACCAACTGAGCTACCTCGCCAAAAGTGGTCTAACATCCTATTTGAATGCGGGTGCAAATATAAAACTATTTATATTCTTTGCAAATATTATTTTGCAAATAAATTAAAATCTTTTTTTGTATTTTCAATTAATTCTCTATATATTTCGCTCATTAAAATCTGTCCCATGCGTTTAAAAGTAAAATACGAATTAGAATTCCCTATACAGTCTTCGCCACAATTATTGTATCAATATATATCTACTCCTTCTGGGCTTTCAGAGTGGTTTGCTGATAATGTGAATTCAAGAGGCGAATATTTTACATTCATTTGGAATGACTCGGAAGAAAAAGCGAGATTGGCCTCCAAAAAATCGGGTGAACGCATTAAATTCAAGTGGGTGGATGATAGCGGTAGCGAAACAGATTATTTTTTCGAGTTAAAAATTATGGAAGATGAAATTACGAAAGATGTTTCCATCATGATTACCGATTTTGCACATGAAGACGAGATAGAAGAGTCAAAATTGCTTTGGGAAAACCAAATTTCCGATCTAAAACATGTCTTAGGTTCTGTTTAAAATTCATTTTAAAGAAGTATATTTGTCCCGATTTAATCGGGATTTTTTTATGGTAAATTTTAACGGATCTATTCAGGAAAATAGTGCGGTCTTTGTAGAATCCAATCGAGGATTTTTAGTAGGTGATGCCGTTTTTGAAACAATCAAAGTGGTCAATAATCAAGTGTTGTTTCTAGAAGACCATTATTTTAGACTTATGGCTACTATGCGAATTTGTCGCATGGAAATTCCGATGCTTTTTACCATGGAATATGTTGAAGCGCAAATACTCCAATTGATCAATGCACTTCCTGCCTCTGCCGCGTTTCGCGTGCGTTTTTCGGTATATAGAACGGACGGTGGTTTTTATGCTCCTGTGTCTAATGAAGTGGCTTTTGTTATAACTGCGATGCCTATAGAAAAAGTGAGTTATACCATAGAAAAGGATAAGTACGAAGTTGAATTATACAAAGATTTTCATGTTACAACACATTTGTTATCAACATTGAAAACCAACAATAAGCTCTTGCATGTGGTGGGGGCTGTTTTTGCAAAAGAGAATGGTTATGATAATTGTTTGGTGCTCAACGAAGAAAAAAATATTGTAGAAGCTTTGCAAAATAATATTTTCATGAAAATTGGGAATGTTATCAGTACCCCTCCCATTTCTCAAGGATGTATTAATGGTATTATGCGCAAACAAGTCCTTGCCTTACTTTCAAAAATGGAAGGATATGAAGTAAAGGAAGCTGTTATTTCTCCTTTTGATTTACAAAAAGCCGATGAATTGTTCTTAACAAATACCATCACCGGAATTCAACCCATTACGCAATATCGAAAGAAAACCTATACTCTCGATTTTGCTATAGAAGTATTAGAACAATTGAATAAGAGTTTAAATCTTAGTTAAGAGCTGGGTTTTCGGGAGCATTAGAAAACAAGATATAATCGCCCCCTTGTTCTGTAATTTTTTCTTTCCAAAATTGATGGCTTGATTTGGATAGCAATTGGTCTTTGAGTGTATTTTCTGTTACAATCCAAGCCTTTTCTTGAAATTCCACCTCTAGTTGATCAACTCCCCAGCCAGTATAGCCTAAAAAGAAACGAATATTTTCTTTTGAAATCTTCTTGTCATTGATCAATTGTTTGGTTACTTCAAAATCACCACCCCAATAGATGCCATTCGAAATTTCGATACTGTTGGGAATAATTGCAGGAATGGTATGGATGAAATATAAATTATCCTGTTCTACAGGCCCCCCATTGTAAATTTCAAACGAAGCATCGATATCGTCTATCAAATCATGAATGGAATAATCAAGCGGTTTGTTTAGGATAAAACCGATGGAACCTTCTATAGCATTATGCTCGGTGAGTAAGATCACCGAACGGTTAAATGAAAAATCGCCTAGAAGTGAGGGTTCAGCAATCAATAACTGCCCTTTTTGTAGTGTGATCGATTTCATAAGCTAAAGATTTAAGTAATAAAGTTATCAAAATAACATGAGAAACTCAAATACGGTAAAAAAAAAGTCCCGATAGATCGGGACTTTTGCTGTTATAATCAAAAAAATTATTTTTTGTTTACTGCTCCGTCTAATTCAGCACCAGCTTTGAATTTTACTACATTTTTAGCAGCAATTTTGATAGTTTTTCCTGTTTGAGGATTTCTTCCATCTCTAGCAGCTCTTTTAGAAACTGACCAAGATCCGAAACCTACTAAAGAAACTCTTCCACCTTTGTTTAAAGTTCCTTCAACATTGCTTAAAAATGATTCTAAAGCTAATTTAGCAGCTGCTTTTGTAATACCAGCAGAAGCTGCCATTGCATCGATTAATTCTGATTTGTTCATGATAAAGTTATTTATAATTGGTTAAACTTAATTATTTGATAGCAAATTTAGTGGTATAACTGAGCTACGCAAGTATTCTGCTCAAATTTTGCCTAAAATGTTGATAAAATAGGTTAAATGTTAATAACCTAGTTGTTTTTTGTAGTTTTTTCTAGTGTTTATAAGGTCTAGAGCGCTATTGCGTCCGCCGAAAAAATATGGCCATTCAACAATTCGTGGGCTAACATTTTTTTCTTACCCGGAAATTGAAGTTGCGTCACTTTAAGCAAACCGTCCTTTGTAGTAATAATAATTTCTTTTTTAGTAGTGTATATTGTCCCAATAGGCTTAACAGTTGTAGTGGTTTCAAACGTAGCTTCATAGAGCTTAACATTCCATTCTTGATCACCATCCTTAATAAATGTCCAAGCGGCAGGATAGGGAGATAATCCGCGAATCAAATTATTGATGGTTTGTCCGGGTTGGGTCCAATCGATTTTACAGTTGTCTTTATTTAATTTGTAGGCTGTTTTAACCTTGGGATTTTCATCTTGAATTGTAGTAACTACTTTTTGGTTTTCAATTAAGGCCAGTGTCTCAATCACAGCTTCACTTCCTAAATGCATAAGCCGGTCGTGTAATTCCCCAGCTGATTCCTGTGCACCTATGCCAATTTCTTTTCGTAGGATCATGGCTCCCGTATCAATTTTATCATCGATATAAAAAGTAGTTACGCCCGTTTGGGTTTCTCCATTAATGATGGCCCAATTGATAGGTGCTGCCCCACGGTATGCTGGGAGCAAAGAAGCATGTAAATTAAAAGTACCGAGTTTTGGCATTTTCCATACGGCTTCTGGAAGCATTCGAAATGCAACTACTATAAATAAATTAGCGTTCAAAGCTTTCAATTCCGATAAAAATTCCGGAGCTTTTAAATTTGTGGGTTGTAGTAAATGTAATTTTTTTGCAATAGCATATTCTTTAACCGCACTAATGCTTAGCTTTTGTCCACGACCTGCAGGTTTGTCAGGTGCGGTAATTACGCCTGCAATTTCGTAATTGCTGTTGTAAATAGTATCCAAAATGCCAACAGCAAAATCGGGAGTTCCCATGAATACGATTCTAAGTTTTTCCATGCGGTTTATAATATTGATTGTACGAATTGATCGCAACTTTATCTTGTTCCAATAATAATTGTAGGGCAAAGATAATAGCTTCCGTCGAAATTTGCAGCTTTTCTTCAATTTCTCTAGAAGTCAAAGGGGTTTTTTCTAGCAGACGTTCAATTAAAGCGGTGGTTTCTTCTGGATCATTTTTTTTTGGGGTCAAGCAAAATGAGCAAATGCCGCAATCCTCTGTAAACTCTTCTTCAAAATAGGCCAAAAGTAGCTTGTTTTTACATTGACTTGTATCTGTAATGTAGTGCAAAACGCTTTGAAATTGGTCTTGTTTGAGTTGGTTTTGGTGTGTTAAAAATTTCGCGATTCTATTAATGGTTAAATCGTCTTCCCTAGCTTCATTAAAAGTGATGGTACTGTCGTTGTTTTTGGCATGCAAAAGTATACAGTTGCTTGCGGCCAGTTGGTGGATGACTTTCTCTATCAAAGCTTCTGAACAATTTGCTTTTTTTGCAATTAGTGTTGGATTTACAGCCGTTTCAACATCAAAAATTCCGGAATAGGTTCTTAGAATTGTGGTAATGATTGGTTCATCTTGTGGATGTAAACTACAATAACGCAGTACTTCTTTACTCGAAATAATAAATTGTAGACTCATTTTTTCGGAAGATTCACTTTGAAATGTGAGTACCCCTTGGCGGTCCAAAAATTGTAAACTCGCAAACGTTTTGAGTGTTGGGAATTGGTACTGTACGCAAAATTGGTTCAAATTAAAAGCATAACTTTCATTAAACCCCTCTCCGTAGGCAATTTGAAAGTAATTGTTCAATTTTACATATACATCTCTGACAAATTTTTTATCAGTCAATGTTGCTAGAAATTGTTTTTTGGCCCATTCTATTTCGGTGGTATTGGTAATTACTATTCCAAAAGCTTTTTGGCCATTTCTTCCCGCTCTACCGACTTCTTGATAATAGTTTTCAATATTTTCAGGCAGCTGAATATGGATCACTGTTTTAACGTCGGGTTTGTCGATACCCATACCAAAGGCATTGGTAGCCACAATGACTTGCGCTTCGTTGTTGAGCCATAATTTCATATTTTTTTCCTTCTCTTTGTGGGGAAGGCCACCATGATAATAAGTGCTTTTAAATCCTAATTGATTCAGGTATTGTGCTGTTTCAATACACGATTTCCGATTGCGCACATAAATAATAGAAGGTTGTGGATTCTTTAAAAGAATTTGTTGGATTTTATAATTCTTATCTTCGGTAAATATAATATGATAGGCCAAATTTTCTCGGGCAAAAGATTTGGTAAAAAAGGCGGGATTATGTAGTGCTAAATGTTGGCAAATATCGTCTTGTACGCGTTTTGTGGCTGTAGCTGTGAGCGCTAAAAAAGGTGTTTTTGGAAAGGAAGTTTTTAAGGCAGCTATTTTTAAATAAGCGGGTCTAAAATCATGGCCCCATTGGCTCACACAATGTGCTTCATCAATAGCGATCAGATTGATGGACAGTTGTTTTAATCGTTCAACGATCCAATCGTGTTGGAGTCGTTCTGGCGACAGGTATAAAAATTTATAATTCCCAAATTGACAATTGTCTAAAATATCGATGACTTCGTCTTGTGAAGTGCCACCCGTTAAGGCAATGGCTTTGATGTTTTTCTGTTGTAAATTTTGCACTTGGTCTTTCATAAGTGCCACTAAAGGGGAAACCACCAAACAAATTCCATCTAAAACAAGTGCAGGTATTTGAAAGCAAACCGATTTTCCGCCACCAGTTGGTAACAAAGCAAAAGTGTCCTTACCATCGAGAACTGATTGAATGATGGCTTCTTGAGGTGTTCTAAAATTATCGTGTTTCCAGTATTTTTGAAGGAGCTGTAAGGGGTCAGACATGTGTTAGAGGCATTTAGAAATACTAAAGTACGAAAAGTTTTATTTGGAAAGATGATTTATGATAAAATCAACCCGATTTTCTACGGTATCTTTTGGTACTTCAACGATCGAATACCCATACTTTTCATAGGTTTCCATTAAATGCTCATGAATTAATACCGCCTGTTCATAGTTTTCATAGCGCTCGGCATCGCTAATATAGATTTCTTTCCATGGCGGGAGCACAAATATTACAGAGTATAAGTGGTCTTTACAGGCTTGATCAAAAAAGGCAGGATAAGAATCGCCAATATAGTTCATGTAGGCCAAAACATCCGGGATTCCACGGTCGAGAAAGACTACAGGAGCGGTTTCATTTTGTGCCGATACAAATTGTTTTTTTCTACCTTCTAGTAAAAGTTCGCTAAAAAGTAACGGATTTTCTAAAAACAATTGCTCGATTCCTTGTTCTTGTGCTTCTTTGGTTACTTCTCGTGAAATTTCGGGATAGCAAGTATGTCCTTTCGCTTTGAGTGCTTCAATTAAGGTTGTTTTTCCCGAACTTGGTCCGCCAATTAATACTACAATTTCTTTATTCATAAACTGAAATCTATGCCACAAAAGTAAGTTTTTTTAAAAATCTAATCAACTTTTAAATTTTATAAGTGGTAACAATATAATTCTGAACATAAAAAAGTATATTTGCTTTTTAATATCGATGCAGATGATGGATAAGAAAACAGAAGATTTCTATAGTAGACTAAAAGAAGAACTGTCAAACTCAACGCTTTGGCCTTCAGAGTATTTGTATAAATTTATTTTACCTTCATCCAATTCGGGTATTGCGAAAATCGAATCCGAATTTAACGACATGGGAGCCGTTATTACTACCCAACAATCTAAAACGGGTAAATTCACCAGTGTTTCGATTAGTGTAACCATGCAAAGCCCACAAAGTGTTATCGATAAATATATTGCTGTTTCTGACATAGAGGGCATTATTTCATTATAAAATTATGATAGAAGAAGTTAGTTATTTAGAATACAATTCACAACGCAGCCATTTGATTATTCCAGAATATGGAAGACATTTGCAAAAATTAATCGATCAAGCGACTGCAATTGAAGATAGAGAAGAGCGAAACAAAGCAGCAAGATATATAATTTCGGTGATGGGATCTTTGAATCCGCATTTGAGAGATGTGTTGGATTTTCAGCACAAATTATGGGATCAATTATTTATCATGTCTGATTTTAATTTGGATGTAGATTCACCTTATCCGATTCCTTCTAAAGATATATTGACCCAAAAACCTGACCGGTTAGCTTATCCACAAAATTTCCCAAAATACCGCTTTTATGGAAATAACATCAAGTACATGATTGATGTGGCGAATAGTTGGGAGGAAAGTGAATTGAAAAGCGCTTTGGTTTTGGTTATTGCCAATCACATGAAAAAATGTTATTTGAGTTGGAATAAGGACACAGTAACCGATGAAGTAATTTTTGAACACTTGATGGAACTTTCGGGAGGTAAATTAAACCTTTCCAAATCTAATGAAGAGCTTTCAAACACGCAAGATTTAATGAAAGTGAATAAAAAAGTATCCAATAAAACTCAATTCACGGCTAATAAACCCGGAATTGTAAAAAAGAATACCAATAGCAAAAATCATCTCAATAAGAATAATAAAAACACATTCAAAAAAAATAGTTAAGCAGTATGGGAACATTTAAAATTGAAGGGGGTAAATCGTTAAAAGGAGAAATTACTCCTCAAGGTGCTAAAAATGAAGCTTTACAAGTTTTATGCCCCGTATTACTAACCTCGGAAAAGGTTCGTGTAACGAATATACCAGACATTATTGATGTCAATAAATTGATTACGTTACTTGGAAATTTGGGCGTAAAAATTCAAAAAAATGGTCCTGGTGATTATACTTTTCAAGCTGATGAAGTGAATGTGAATTATTTGAAAACGGAAGCATTCAAAAAAGAAGGTGGAAGTTTGCGTGGTTCGATCATGATTGTAGGACCTTTGTTGGCTCGTTTTGGTTGTGGTTATATACCAAAACCTGGAGGAGATAAAATCGGAAGAAGACGTTTAGATACACATTTTGAAGGGTTTATCAACTTAGGAGCTACCTTTAGATATGAAAAGGAAGACCATTTTTATGGTGTAGAAATAGATGGTAGATTAAAAGGAACTTACATGCTTTTGGACGAAGCCTCTGTAACCGGAACCGCTAACATAGTAATGGCTGCTGTATTAGCAGAAGGTACTACTACTATATACAATGCAGCTTGTGAACCTTATTTGCAACAATTGTGTAGAATGTTGAACGCTATGGGTGCTAAGATCACTGGAGTAGGTTCAAATTTACTAACAATTGAAGGAGTAGAAAAATTAGGAGGTTGTGAGCACCGTATTTTACCGGATATGGTTGAAATTGGATCTTGGATCGGATTGGCGGCAATGACACGTAGTGAAATTACCATCAAAAATGTGAGTTGGGACAACTTGGGACAAATTCCGAATGTGTTCCGCAAATTAGGAATTACATTAGAACGTAAAGGTGATGATATTTATATTCCTGCTCATAAAGATGGGTATGAAATCAAAACTGATATCGACGGATCTATTCTAACGATCGCCGATGCGCCTTGGCCTGGATTTACACCTGATTTGCTTAGTATAGTGCTTGTTGTTTGTACGCAAGCTCACGGTGATGTATTGATTCACCAAAAAATGTTTGAAAGTCGTTTGTTCTTTGTGGATAAATTGATTGATATGGGAGCAAAAATTATGTTGTGTGATCCGCATAGAGCAGTAGTAATGGGACATAATTTCCAATCGCAATTGAAAGCAACATCTATGAGTTCTCCGGATATTCGTGCCGGTATATCACTTCTTATTGCTGCATTAACGGCTAAAGGAACGAGTACAATTCAAAACATTGAACAAATCGATAGAGGTTATGAACGCATAGACGAAAGACTTCGTGCTATAGGTGCTGATATTGTTAGAGTATAATTCAGTTTGCAGTCTTCAGTAATGTGTTGGCGTTTATCCAGTCATTACTGATTACTTAAAACTGAACACAGCATACTGAGATGGAATCTTATGTTATTATTTTTCTTTGTCTAGCCTCATTTGTGGCTGGATTTGTTGATGCTATTGTAGGTGGTGGTGGCTTAATTCAAACTCCCATTGCTCTCGTATTGCTTCCTAATATTAATATAGCATCGGTTATTGGGACCTTAAAAATTCCTGGATTTAGCGGAACATTCATGGCAGCTTATCATTACTTAAAATCGGCAAAAGTAAATTGGAAGTTATTTATTATAATTGCAATTTTATCTTTCATATTTGCTTATTTAGGTTCGAGTTTGCTCAATGTAATGCAAAACGATTTCATGAAACCCTTACTTTTTGTGGTGTTGATTTTGCTCTTACTGTATACGTATTTCAAGAAAGATTTTGGACAATTTCAAATTGATAAATTATCACAAAAGAAAACCTACATTTACGGAAGTATTATTTGTGTTTTCTTAGGTTTTTATGATGGATTCATTGGCCCAGGAACAGGGAGCTTACTAATCATGGCGTTTATTGCTATTCTGGGTTTCGACTTTCTAAATGCAAATATCTATGCAAAATTAGTCAACTTAGCCACTAATATTGGCTCCATAACCTTATTCGTTTTAAAAGGAAAAATCATCTGGACGATTGCTATTCCAATGGCGGTTTGTAATGTTACCGGTTCCTGGTTAGGTGTCCGATTAGCCATCTCAAAAGGCAACGGTTTTATTCGTATTTTCTTTTTGTTTGTTGTTGGATTGGCCTTACTCCGTTTTGGATACGATGTTTTTTTGAAATAAAAAAAAGCGCTTGTAAAAGCGCTCTATAATTTACGAAATCCAGTTTTTAGTTATTGCTTTTTTAGAATACCATATTAAAAAGAGAGCAAATAACGGTATCATTATGGTCATTGATAGAGCAAATGAATCAAAATCCGAGAATTTATATCGCATAAATCCATCAATATTTTGTATGATTATGGCAATAAACGATACTAAAAATAGCGAATAGGCCCATTTTTTTCTCAATAATAAAGACAAACAACCAAGAGTAGCCGAAAATACCGCAATAGCAAAAGCAGCGGTTGACCATGCAGGTGTTGCATCCATCAATTCTAATTGTTCTGCACTGTACATCGCTCTAAAGGAATCTGTATTATAAGCTTGTTGAATGTATTGATTTACACCCATTAAATTCCATAAAAGTGCAATTACACTAATTATCCAAAAGGAAATACTTGGTTTTGACATAATTTTAATTTTATTGGTTAGCTTAAAAAAGCTATAAAATTAAATTAACATATTTTAAAACTTCAACCCAAACATTACGCCATCTCCTTGATAACCATTTTGATAACTTCTTACATAATCAATGCGTAAGAATCTAAATTTACCCCAACCAATATTGTCAAATCCTACCGTTACTTCTTGGTAGGGTTTAAATTTTGGTATATTTATTTGATGAAAGCCACCGATTAAATTCCATTGCAATTTGTTCAATAAAGGAATCTTATTCATAATATATCCTTTAAAATTGTGTTCAATATGCGTTTCTAGATAGGCATCATTTGTCGAATGATTGTAATATGGGAGTAAGTTAAAAGAATTTAAGGAGTTGTTCATGATATTTACATGCGTAAGATTACCATTAAAGTGCTTGAAGTCAACGAAAGCAATATTTTGAGCACCAAAGAATTTACCCGCTTTGATGCGCAACCCAAAATCACCTTTATTGCCTAATGTTTTGCTAAAGTCTATCACTCCGCTAATTAAATCATATTGATGGTATTTATGAGTCGCCCCAAATACTTTTTCAAAATTCAAACTAATGACTGGGTAATCATCATTTTGTATGGTGATTTTTCCATCGGGTCGGGAAATGTATTTTTCCCCAAAATGAATCCGTGTGCCCAATTGGAATTTAAACACATGATGCGGGTTGAAGGGGGTTGAGGTGAAATTTGAGGGTTGTAAGGGGTCGTTTGAGCTGTAAATGTCGTTATTTTTTACTACAGTATAATCGGTATTGTTCAATAGTGCCCGACGGTTTTCATAAAGTAGTTTGCCCGAGATAAAAAGCCCGTTTGCAACCTCTCTTCCATAATTAATATCGACAAATTCCTTGTTGTATAACTTCATAAAGTTATTTTTGAAGAATAGCGAACTTACTGAATTGACGATCGCACTTATGGGTTCGTTACCATTGAATTGACTGACGCTGCTTCCTCCAGAAGCCGAAATGTAGGCATTGTTTTGATTGTTGAAACGGTGGTAATAATTACCTTTCATTCGAAGTCTATCTTCTGCAAAACCATAATTAAATGTAGATGATATCGTTGTAAATTTTCCATTTTCATCATTACGCTTTTGGTATGAAAATCCACTATCAAAGTTGTAGCCTTGTACGGTATTGAATTTCAAGGATTCAATAGTTACGATTCCTTGGTACGAAAAACGCCACTTTTTTTTGCTGTTTTTGTAGGTGTAACCTGTAAAAATATCTTGAAATTTAAATCGATTTCCTTTTGCGTCAATAGAATCTAAATAGGTAACCGATTTTCTGATAATTTGAATGCTATCTTTTTTGGAATAATTTTTCAATTCTTCTTCTGTTAAAGGAACGGGTCGTGAACTGTCCCAATAGGTTGCTTCCTTTTTGTTGGCATTCGTGGCAAATGATACAATTTCTTTTCCGAAAGTTTTTTTATCAAAAGAATCTATGAATTGGTAATTACTGAAAACATGCGTAAATCTTCCAGTTATTTTCATGCCAAAAATTCCGGCGCTAAAGTCGAGCGATTGAATGTTTTTGGCCCATATTTTTGTAGTATTGTTATAGCTGAAATTCTGCGTTAGTTTCATTGTTTCCAAAATAGGAGTTTGAATGCGATATCCTTTGATGTCTAAATCAATTCCATAAATGGCCCAAGAATCTTCAACAATGTAGATATAGCCATCAAAAACAGGTTCTTTATCGCGTTTGGGAGTTACTTTAATTTTATTGATCAGGTGTTGGTTGTCGTCAAGAAACGTACTTTCCAATTTGAATTTGTAGTAGTTAAAAGCGTTATCGGCAATTGGTGACACCATGTTGATGCCGAAGTTTACATAATTTTCATAGAAATCATAATTCGTATTTAAGGCGGTGTTGTAGCTAAAACCGTTATCATTACCTGCTATTTTAGAAGCAATGATTTCTTCTTTTAAATGATCGGGTTTTTCAAATTTTATTTTCGATACCGTTTCCGATTGGTAAAGAATACCGTTTCGGTTGGCATCTAAATTTCCATTCAAATCATTATTAAGATTATTTATATTAATTCCGATAATTTTTTGGGGAACATTTTGAACTCTAATAATACCTCTAGAATAGAAATCGGCTTCAAACTTATCGGTTTTTGCGGCATTCTTTTTTCGAGCAGCAATAGCTTTTTTTATGATTTCATTGGTTGGATTTTCACCGGTATTGATGACCAACTCCTTCAATTCATAATTTTCTTCAATTAATGTAATGTCTAGTTGATAGGGCATTTTAACCGAAGCAATAAAATGTTTTTGGGTTTTAAAACCCAGGTGTTGAAAAATAAGATGAATGTCTTTTTTTTCGTTTAGGTTTAATTCATAGTTGCCCAATTCATTTGAAGTTGTGCCTATATATGTATTTTCGATAAAAATATTTACATAGGGGAGTGGTTTTCCATTTTCATCTTTAACAGTACCTTTAATTTGGGCTAAACTGAAAAGCGAAAACCATAGTGTAAGGGTCAATAAGCTATTTCGCATAAGATTTTGAATAATGGATGAATTACATGAACGATTGAATGGCCAACTGATAACTATTGAGGCCAAAACCGATGATGACTCCTTTGGCATGTGGAGAAATAAAGGATTGGTGTCTAAAAGTTTCTCTAGAAAATGTATTTGATATGTGTACTTCTACAACAGGAGAGGTTACAGCTTTAATGGCATCGGCAATACCGATGGAAGTATGGGTATAAGCCCCTGCGTTTAATATGATTCCTGCATAACTAAACCCAACTTCTTGAATTTTAGTTATGAGTTCGCCTTCAATATTGCTTTGGTAATAACTTAAATCGATAGTTGGAAATTGAACTTTCAGTTTCTCAAAATACGATTCAAATGTTTCGGTTCCATAGACATCGGTTTCACGCAAACCCAATAGGTTTAAGTTGGGACCATTAATAATGAGTAGCTTCATGGAGATTAATTAAATAAAAAGTGAAAATATGTTTTTGTAAATTTAAAAAAAACCAATAAGGAAAGCTGATTTTTTAATAAAAGTTTGGCTAACTGAGTGGAAAAGAAAGCGAATAATCTATAATATTTTTGCGATTTGCTCTTTTTTAATAAAAAGCAACATAACTACAAGGTTGTAGTTTGTTAATAACTTATTTTCCGTATTTATTTTAAATTATTGAATATCAATATTTTAGTGTTTTATATGCTTTTTTACACATGTTGAAAACTTGTTGATAACTCATTATTAAATGTTGATAACTTCAAAAATATTATATAAATTTGACAGTATTAACTTTAAACTTAACTAACATGAAAAAAGTTTTATTTTCTGCAGCAGCCTTATTAGCTTTTGGCTTTGCAAATGCACAAGACATCAAAACAGATGCTGGAACATTTACTAAACCTAAATCAGGTACGTACATTATGGAAGCATCGATGACACCAAACGTAACAGGTGGAGGAATTTTTTCGTTGCCTTCATTGAATAGTGATTTAGGATTATTAGGTATTAAAGTGCGTAATTTTTCTTCTGATTCAAAAGCAATTCGTATGGGAGCTAACTTATCAATATTAAATTCTGGTGAGGACAATGTTGATACTGAATTTACAGTTGGTGCTTCTATTGGTGTTGAGCACCACATGAAAGGTGCAGAACGTCTCTCTACCTATTGGGGATATGAAGGAAATGTTGGATATGTAAGTAGTAATGGAGATGATAACACGCCAGGTAAATACACAAAATTTGGATTTGGTGCTAATGCCTTTACTGGATTTGATTACTACATCATGCCAAAAATTTATTTAGGAGTTGAAGTATCTTATGGATTGGCTGTTACAAACACAACTCCAGATGGAGGTGATGGAGTAACTAAAATTCAATTGGCTCCTGGAATTACACCTTCTTTCAGAATGGGTTGGCAGTTTTAATTTTAAACTAAAATAAGTCAAAAATCCCGCTTTAAGCGGGATTCTTTATTTTTTATAATAATGAATAAAAAAAGGAGCTGTTAAGCTCCTTTTCCATACATTAAATTTCCAATATATCCAGGCATTCTTTTGCCTTGAATATCGTAAATTGATTTTACCCATAACGGAAATAACATCGGAACAACAACAAAAGATAATTTATTAAAATTCCAAGCTTCTTCAAATTGAAAATGTACAAAATGCATAGTTGCTTTAGTTAATCCACACGCATAACATTCAACTCCTGCTAATATATGTGATAGGCAAACACTCTCACCTTTATCGAAAAAATCTGCAGGTAATAGCCACAAAACAAAAGGAGTAACCAATGTTATTACATGAATAGTGTAAAAAATAAATTTACGAATTAAATTCATTTGGAAAAATTATAGCGTTTTAGCATAAGAACCATCTTTTGGTTGTAAATCACCAGTAATGATTCTAATTAAATCGATTAAGGCCCAAATACCACAACCACCTAATGTAAGTAATTGAACAATACCTTGCCAAGTATAACCTAAATAAAATCTGTGAATTCCTAATCCACCAATTAAAGCAGCTAAGATTAAAGCAATTAACTGACTTTTACCTTCTGCAGCAGCAGCAGGAGATGATAATTCATCTTCATTGTTTTCAACAACAGTAGTGTTGTTAGTTGTAGTTCTTTGAACTGGGAATGATGCATAAGAAATAGACAAAGCACCAAACGTTAGCATTAAAGCCATTAAAAATAATTTAATTTTCATAATATAAAATGTTTAGATTTGTACAAAAATATAAAAATCTATAACATATAATGAATAATCTTACAAAATCATTAGTTTTTTTTCTATTGTCATATGTAACATCCTTTGCTCAGGGAAATTATGAGTTTTTTGGTGCAATAAAACTTAATGGTAATGATAAAACTTTGATTACTTATCGTATTGTTTTTGAAGAAAAAAATGGTAAGATTACAGGTTATTCTATTACTGATTTAGATGGTAGTCATGAAACTAAAAATACCATTGAAGGAACTTACGATAAAAAACAGAAAATATTAACTTTTCAGGAAAAAGATATTTTGTATACAAAATCTAAGTTTGCGCAAAGTTCATTTTGTTTTGTTAATTTTACTGGTAAAGTAAAGTTGGTTGATAATAATAGTAAAATAGATGGTAATTTCAAGGGATTGTATAAAAACAAAACCAAATGTATTGATGGGGTTATCAACTTAGTGGGAAGCTCAAAAATTTATAATTTAGCATCAAAAGTGAATAAAAAAATTCAAAAATCTAATAAGATTGACGATCAAATTAAAATTAAATCTAATCCATTAGCAATTTTAGATAGTTTAAAGATTAATAAATTATCCAAGGACCAAAATTTAAATGTTTTTTGGGAATCAAAAAGAATTAAAATTGAAATTTTTGATGCTGGTAAAGAAGATGGAGACATAATTAATGTTTATCATAATGGAAAGCTTATACTAGAGAATTATAAAGTAAAGAATGAAAAAAAAATTATTTCAATTCCCTTAGATTTGTATATTGAAAATGAATTTAAAATATTTGCAATTAATGAAGGATCAATTTTGCCAAATACAGCAAAGATTATTTTGATTGATGAAAAACGAACGTTTGAGTTGTTAACTTCTTTTAAGAAAAATGAGTCAGCTTCTATTACATTAATAAAAAAAGAGTTGTAAGGTGTATTTAAGATTATGAATAATTGGCAATCGTATATCAAAGAATATCAAAATTATTTAAAATTAGAGCGTGGACTGTCTAAGAATACGATTGATAATTACACGTTTGATATTGAGAAATTAGTTTTGTTTCTAACTCAAAAAGAAATCAAAATATCACCAATTCATATTACCGAGGAAGTTATCCAACAGTTTATTTACGAAATGGCTACTCAGGTGAATCCGAGAAGTCAGTCGCGTCTGATTTCGGGCCTCAAGAGTTTTTTTAATTACCTTATTTTTGAAGATTATAGAAACGACACACCCCTCGAATTGATCGAAGTGCCAAAGACCGGTCGGAAGCTACCAGATACGCTCGCTACGGATGAAATTGATGCTCTTATAAAAGCAATTGATCTATCGACTCCTGAAGGCGAACGCAACAAAGCCATGTTAGAAACTTTATACAGCTGTGGCTTGCGGGTATCTGAATTGATTTCGCTTAAATTGTCCGATTTGTTTTTTGAGGAGGGATTTATCAAAGTTACCGGAAAAGGCAATAAGCAACGTTTTGTTCCTGTTGGAAAAACAACTATTCGGTTGGTAACTTCTTATGTGAATCATATCCGAGTCCATGTGGGCGTTCAGAAAAATTTTGAAGATACTTTGTTTTTAAACCGAAGAGGAAGGCAATTAACTCGTGCTATGGTTTTTACCATAATTAAGGATTTGGCATTAAAAATCAATTTGAATAAAACAATTAGCCCACACACTTTTCGGCATTCTTTTGCGACCCATTTGCTTGAAAATGGCGCCGATTTGCGCTCCATACAATTGATGTTGGGTCATGAATCCATTACCACCACAGAAGTTTATATGCATTTGGATCGAAAATTTTTAGCAGAAGTATTACACAATTACCATCCAAGGAAATAGGTTTCGGTTGATGGTTTTATTTAAATAAAAAAGGGGATTTCAAATTTGAAATCCCCTTTTTGTATGGTAAGTAATCATTCTATTTAGCTATATTTACGGCTCTAGTTTCGCGAATTACCGTAATTTTCACTTGGCCTGGATAGGTCATTTCAGTCTGGATTTTTTGTGAAATTTCAAATGATAAATTCGAAGCAGCATCATCGGATACTTTTTCACTTTCTACGATCACACGCAATTCTCTACCGGCTTGAATAGCATAGGCATTTTTAACCCCATTGAATCCAAAGGCAATATCTTCTAAATCTTTCAAACGTTGTATGTATGAATCCAATACTTGGCGTCTTGCGCCAGGTCTTGCTCCAGAAATCGCATCACAAACTTGAATAATAGGAGATATTAATGATTTCATTTCGATTTCATCGTGGTGGGCGCCAATGGCATTGCATACTTCTTCTTTTTCACCATATTTTTCTGCCCATTGCATCCCTAAAATAGCGTGCGGCAATTCACTTTCTGTATCCGGTACTTTTCCAATATCGTGAAGTAAACCTGCTCTTTTGGCTAGTTTAACGTTTAGGCCCAATTCAGCTGCCATGATACCACACAGCTTAGCTACTTCTCTTGAGTGTTGTAATAAGTTTTGTCCGTAGGATGAACGGTATTTCATTCGGCCTACTACTTTGATTAATTCTGGGTGTAATCCATGAATACCTAAATCAATTACAGTACGCTTTCCGGTTTCAATAATTTCTTCATCGATTTGTTTGGCTGTTTTAGCAACAACTTCCTCAATACGTGCTGGGTGAATACGTCCGTCAGTTACTAATTTGTGTAAGGCTAAACGCGCGATTTCTCTACGAACAGGATCAAAACATGAAAGAATGATAGCTTCTGGGGTATCATCTACAATGATTTCAACACCTGTTGCCGCTTCCAGAGCTCTAATATTACGACCTTCACGTCCGATAATTCTTCCTTTTACATCATCCGATTCAATGTTAAATACTGATACACAGTTTTCTACAGCTTCTTCGGTTCCTACACGTTGAATGGTACTGATGATTACTTTTTTCGCTTCTTGATGCGCTGTCATTTTTGCTTCTTCAACAGTATCTTGAATGAAAGACATGGCACTTGTTTTTGCTTCTGCTTTTAAACTTTCCACCAATTGGTTTTTAGCCTCTTCAGCTGATAAACCTGAAATGGCTTCCAATTGTTCTACTTGGCTTTTGTGTAAGCGTTCAATTTCTTGTTGTTTCTTTTCTAAAACCTCAATCTTTGCAGTATATTCAGCAATTTTAGCTTCTGCATCGTCGTTCACTTTTTTGGCCTTAGCCAATTCATTCGAGATTTGAGATTCTTTATCTCGGGTTCGTTTTTCGGCTTCAGCTGTTTTTTTGTCGCGTGCTAAAATTACTTGTTCGTGTTCTGCTTTTAATTCTAAAAAGCGTTCTTTTGCTTGTAGAATTTTTTCTTTTTTGGTAGCTTCAGCTTCAACTTTAGCATCTTTTAAAATAGAGCTTGCTTCCTTTTTAGCGTTTTTAATTAGATTAGAAACGTTGCTTCTTTCTAAAATTTTTGCTCCGCCAAAACCGCCTCCTAGACCTGCCGCTAACCCTATAACTATACTTACTATATCCATGGTATGTTTAAAAAAAATTATATAAAAAAAGCCTACATTAGCTGTTTGTATAAACTCGGTTATACAAGATTTAAGCTAACTCGCAGTTCAAACTTCCCACTAAAGGGCCTGTTATAGTTGCAAAGATTCACTCGTTTAAATTCTTAGTGTTGAGTTTATCAAATATATACTAATGTAGGCAGTATCGTATTTATGTTGTAAGAACGTATTTATTTTGCAAGTAACTCACTCAGTTTTTTATCTAGATTTTGCAATCTAACCATAGCGGTTTCACTAGTTTGAGAAGTTGTTATCTGTTTTTGTTCCACTTGTGCAGCAAATTGTAGCGCGCACATGGCTAAAACATCTTGTTTGTCTCTTACGGCATAGCTTTGTTCGAACTGTTTAATCATGGCATCAATTTTTTTAGAAGCACTTCTAAGGCCTTCTTCTTGCGAGGGCTCCACTGTTAAGGGATACACTCGATCAGCAATTGATATTTTAATTTTTAGTTTCTCACTCATGTGCTTTCTAATCAGAAAGTTGGGCTATACAATAATCGATTTCTCGAATTAATGAATTTATTTTGAGTTTTGTTTCTCGTTTATTTTCTTCACTGCCTAATAACGAATTCACCATTTTAAGGGTATCCAATTGATTTTGAAAAGAAGTTAGTTCAATTGCTTGTTGCTGTTGCATTTTTTTTGAAAGCAACAATTCTTCTTGTAATTCAGAGTTTTTCTTTTCCAACTGAATCAACTTTTGATTGAGCTTGAAAAACTTAACTTCTAGAGAATCAATTAATTCGGATAATCCATTCATTAACGATGAAATTCATTTCAATAAGTCACAAAGTTAGCATTAGTATTCAAAAATCGCAATAGTTTTTGTTAAATTTTATAATTAAATTTTATTTTGCACTAAGTAATTGACAATTAGTCGATTGTTTTCCTTCGCTACTTTTTGTGTTAGACTTATTTTTTTTTACTATTTTAGCACTAAACAGCAGTGTTATGAAATTTGTATTAGCCATTTTACTAGTTCCTCTATTTATTTTTTGTCAAGAAAATTATCCTCAAGATGCCTTTCAGTCGCCTTTAGCCATACCCTTAGATATTTCGGGTTCTTTCGGTGAATTACGTAGCAATCATTTTCATTCGGGATTGGATTTTAAAACTGCTGGTGTGGAAGGATTACCTGTATATGCCACTGCAGATGGTTATGTTTCTCGCATTAAAATTTCTCCTTTTGGCTATGGAAAAGCGCTTTATATTACGCATCCCAATGGGTATACTTCGGTTTATGGACACTTGCAAAGAGCAAATGGTGCCATTCAAGAGTTGATAAAAAAGAAGCAATACCAAGAGCAATCTTTTGAAGTAGAAATGTATTTATATCCAACAGATTTGCCGGTTAAAAAAGGTGATATCATTGCTTTTACTGGGAATACAGGTGGAAGTGGTGCGCCGCATTTGCATTTTGAATTTAGAGATACAAAGACGGAACAAATTATCAATCCTATGCATTTTGGATTTAAAAAAATGATTAAGGACGAACGAAAGCCAATCATTCAAGGAGTTGTGGTCTATCCATTAGATTCTACCGTAGTAAATAATGCACAAAAACCTATTAATATTTCATTTAACAAGCAATCCGATGGTACCTATCTGTGCACCAAAGTTAAAGCCAACGGAAGAATCGCTTTCGGTATAAATGCTTATGATAATTGCACCAATGCCTATAACAAAAACGGATTGTATAAAGTTAAAGCCTATCTTAATGGTGTGTTACAATATCAATATGGATTTGATACATTTGCTTTTGACGAATCGCGTTATATTAATAATTTCATCGATTATGAACGTTTTCATGATATGGGACAACGCGTTCAAAAATTATTTGAGTTGAATAATTATCCACTCTCAATAGTAGCAGGAAACGTAAAAGATGGTACGTTGAAAATTGTTCCTAATGCCAATTATACGTATCGTGTAGAATTGTATGATTTTCATCAAAATAAGATAGAACTAATTATTCCAATTGAATATGGATCTCAAGTCCCTTCGAAAAAAAAAACAATTCAAAAAACACCTTATTTTGTAAAAGCTAAAACCGAATCTATTTTTGAAAAGAATAAAGTTTCGGTGTATGTACCCGAGAATGCATTTTATGCTAACTTTTATATGAATTTTGACGTCAATGGTGATGTAGTTTCACTGCACGATGATAGTGTACCGGTTCATAAAAATATCACATTGACCTTCAATGAAGTTAGCGGATTAACCGAAGAGCAATTGAGTAAAACCTATATCGCTACTTTAGAGGGGTATAAATTGGATTTTAACAAAACCACCCGCAAAGGCAATTCTTTTTCTACTAAAGTTAAGTCTTTGGGAACCTATAAGCTGGCTCAAGACACTACGCCACCTCGTATTTATAACGTTAATTTTGTAGAAGGGAAAACGTTGAAAGATCAAAAAACAATAAGTGTTTGTGCTGCCGATTTGCATTCCGATATTGCTTCATATAAAGGGTATTTGAACGGGAAATGGATTTTGTTGGAATATGATTACAAAACGAACAAGCTGCTGCACAATTTAGACGATGCCATTTGCGTTACTGGTAGGAATGATTTAAAGATTGTGGTGACGGATAGTTTGCAAAATTCAACTACCTTTGAATCTTATTTTTTTAAATAATTAATTCCGATAGTTTTGAAAAACAACTGTTTATTTTTCTTTTTTTGTTTGTGTACTTTAGTCACTTTTGCCCAAAAAGCACGCGTAAAAGGGGTTATTTTAGACGAAATGCAAAATCCTATAGAGCAAGTTACCGTAAAAGGACTTGACAAAGTGGTTTTTACTAATGCTAACGGATTTTATACTCTTGAAATTCCAGCCCAGCAAAAAGTAATGCTTGTTTTTTCTCACCCTACTTTTAAAAATAGTTCGGTAACTGTTGAGTTGAAACCCAACGAAGACTTCGAGTTAAACCCCGTTTTGAGCACTAAAATTGAACAAATGGGTGAGCTTGTAATTACCAGTGATAGTAAAAAGCGTATTGAAGGTGTCACTACAATTGATCCAATAACCATTCGATTGATACCCGGAGCCAATGCGGGTGTAGAAAACATCATAAAAACGCTTCCTGGTGTCTATTCCAATAATGAATTGAGTACTTCATATGCTGTGCGTGGTGGTAATTATGATGAAAATTTGGTCTATGTTAACGAAATTGAAGTTTATCGACCCTTTTTAATTCGTTCGGGGCAACAAGAAGGTTTGAGTTTTACCAATACCAATATGGTCGAAAATGTTGATTTTTCTGCCGGAGGATTTCAATCCAAATATGGTGATAAACTCTCATCGGTGTTAGATATTAGCTATCGCAATCCCAAACGTTTTAGAGCTGGTTTAGAAGCGAGCTTATTAGGAGGTAGTGTTACCGCTGAAGGGGTTTCAAAAAATCAAAAGTGGTCAAATATTACGGGTGTAAGATACCGTGATAATAGTTTGTTAGTAAACAGTCAGGAAACGCAAACCAATTTTAAACCTACTTTTTTTGATGTACAAACCCTGCTTAATTTCAATGCTTCTACCCAATGGAATTTTAGTTTTTTAGGAAATATTTCTCAAAACAACTACAATTATCAACCGCTCAGTCGTCAAACTAATTTTGGTACGGTAAGCGAGCCAATAGCTCTTTTGGTATACTATGAAGGACAAGAAAAGGATCAGTATTTGACCTATTTTGGAGCCGGAAAAGCTGTCTATCAATACAATAATTCCAATAAACTGAAATTTATTGCCTCAGCATACCATACGCAAGAACAAGAATACTATGATATTTTGGCGCAATACCGATTGGGAGAAGTAGATGCAAACATTGGCTCGGAAACGTTTGGCGATGTAGTTTATTCTCGTGGTATAGGTTCACAACTTACTCATGCGAGAAACGATTTAGATGCTTTGATTGTCAATGCTGAAATAAAAGGTTTTCACGAGATTTCCAAAAAATCACAAATAGAATGGGGTACCAAGTTTACCTTAGAAGACATCAGAGATCGAATAGTAGAGTGGGAAGTTATAGACTCGGCTGGATTCTCTTTACCCAATCCTATTTTAGACTATCAAAATGATCAACCCTATAATCCATATGTAGGCCCATTAGCACCTTATCAAAACGTTCGGGCCACAAATTTTACCCGAATCAATCGGTTGTCGGGTTATTTCCAATGGAACCGGAGAGGTAAAATAGGCGGCCACAGTTATTGGTTGCATGCAGGGGTTCGGGGGCATCAATGGCAGGTTAATGCCGAAGGAAGACCACAAGGTTCGAGCCAAATGACTTTTTCACCACGTTTTCAATTTGCATTTAAGCCCGATTGGGAAAAGGATATATTATTCCGATTGTCGGGAGGATTATACCATCAACCTCCATTTTATAGGGAATTACGAGATAATGATGGGGTAGTGCAAACCAATGTTAAGGCCCAACAATCCTTTCATTTGGTCTTTAGTAGCGATTATAGTTTTAAAATGTGGACGCGTCCATTTAAACTGGTTTCGGAAGCGTATTATAAGAATATTACCGATGTAAATACGTATACAATTGACAACGTTCGGATTCGATACCGAGCCAACAATGAGGCCACTGCTTATGCATATGGTTTTGATGCAAGAATCAATGGTGAATTTGTTCCGGGAACAGAGTCGTGGTTTACGTTTGGCTATCTTAAAACGGAAGAAAATCAAAATAATAAAGGCTTTATTGCCCGACCAACCGACCAGCGTTTGAAATTTGGTGTCTTATTTCAAGATTATATGCCAAATATACCCAACTTAAAATTATATCTGAATTTAGTATATAATACGGGATTACCAGGTGGTTCACCATCCTATGCGGATCCTTATAATTATCAATTGCGATTGAACGATTATAGAAGAGCTGATGTTGGATTTTCTTTCGTTTTCAAAGACGAGAAATTAACCTCCAGCTTATCTTGGTTGAAACCTTTTGAGGAATTTTCATTGGGTCTAGAAATTTTTAATCTATTCAATAACCAAAATGCCATTACAAATACTTGGGTGCGAGATGTCTATACCAAGTCGCAATATGGTATTCCTAATTACATGACAACTCGTGTTTTTAGTTTGAAACTAATTGCTCGTCTGTAATCCTTGCGTTATTTTTAGTATATTTGATTCTAAAATTAGTGTATATGCGAACCTTATTATCTTTTGTCTTATTGGTTTCTTTAGTAAGTTGTAAACAAGAACAAGAAACGCCAAAAGTGAGCTATGAAACAAGCAAATCCAAAGATGCAAAGGTAACGCCTGATTCTTCTGGAATAAAAGTGGCCGATTTACCTATTTTAATGGAGGGTACAAATTATCTCATTCATCCTGTGGGTAATGTTCGCTTGGTAGATGGAGAAAATAAAGTATATGGAAGCAGTAAAACGCATCAGGTGAGTTATGCGATTTCAAATTACAATCAAAATGAGATTACGGGTTATTTTGATAATTTGCATTTTCAGCATATTGATTCTACATCAATTAAACCCTTAACTACAAAAAAAGTTCAAATCCAAACGGCTACTTTTTTAAACACGATTGCTGCTAAAATCAAAAAACAAATCATCGTCTACACATTGGTAGATGCCGATACAAATAAAGATGGAAGTACAGATCAAAACGATATCAAATCATTGTACGTGAGTACGATGAGTGGTGAAAATTTTACCAAGCTTACGGAAGCGTTTCAAGAATTGATAGATTGGAATATTATTGAAGCACAAAAGCGTTTATATTTTAGATGTATTGAGGATACCAATAAAAACGGAGCTTTCGACAAAAACGATAAAGTACATTACCATTTTGTAGACTTGTCAGCAAACGAATGGAAAGTAGAAGTATATACTCCGAATTAGAGTATTCCCTTGTTGAAAGACACTTTTTCTAAATTAAAATATCACTTTCTAGGTCAGATTTTTCAATTTCTATATTAAAATTGAGTTTGGATACCAGTTCAATGACTAGTTTTTTATACCAATTTTCACTTTTGGGATGAATGTATATTTTTTCGATCAGTTGGTTGAGGTCAACATTGATTTTAATACCTTCATTAACAGAAATATCGTGCGCACTAACGTCGGTAATGATGCGCACTTCTCGTTCATATTGAAAGCTTTTTCTTTTGAAAAGGAACGGAAAAAAAGCATCGTCAAACGGGATGTATTCTTTCTTATAATCAATATAATTTACATTACCGATATATTGTTCAGCTCGAATTTCGGGTTGTAAGGCTGCTTTTAACCGGCCGATCGTCGATTGTATTGCAAGTCCTTCATTGTTTTTAGTGAAAATTTGCCACATGGCAAACGATTCATATTCATTGATGTGCCAGCTACTAATCACCACCTTTTCCCGATGTGATTTATAATAATCTAAAAATTCGGGTTTGTTTGCGGCTATTTTTTTTATTTCTTCAAAGGTGGGTTCTGAAAAGGTCCCTTCATATTGGTCTTCAAATTTATCCGAACGCGACATAAATAACTGTTGCGACAACAACATGTCTAAAAACTTAGACAGGTCTAAATATTTCCAGACAATAGTTTCATTGTCTTCAGGGAGTGAAATACTTGAGTTGTTTATATACATGTGTTATTTAAATTTAAAATTAGCTACAATCTAATATTGGTTACCTTCAAACCTCATGAACATTTTACCAACTCTTACTCGAAACTCTGCATCATTACTAACTTCGAATAGGTTCCGTTAAGGGCTAATAATTCGTCATGTGTTCCTTGTTCCACAATTTCGCCTTTGTGCATCACTACAATGGTATCGGCTTTTTGAATGGTAGATAATCGGTGTGCAATTACAATAGACGTACGATTTTGCATCATGTTTTCTAGGGCAACCTGCACAAATTTTTCACTTTCTGTATCCAATGCCGAAGTCGCCTCATCCAAAATCATAATGGGTGGATTTTTCAAAACGGCTCTCGCAATTGACAAACGTTGTTTTTGCCCACCCGAAAGTTTTCCACCGGCATCGCCAATATTGGTTTCAATTCCGTTGGGTAAATCTTTTACGAATTCGTATGCATTAGCTATTTTTAAAGCTGCAATAATTTCATCATCGGTTGCGTCTTGCTTGCCGAGTAGGATATTGTTTTTAATCGTATCGTTGAATAAAATCGAATCCTGAGTAACCAATCCCATTAAATCTCGTAACGATTCTAACGTCATATCTTTAATGTCTATACCGTCGATTTTTACACTTCCTTCTTGTACATCATAAAAACGAGTCAATAAATTCGCAATCGTGCTTTTTCCGGATCCCGATTGTCCCACTAAAGCCACAGTTTTGCCTTTGGTAACTGCTAATGAGAAGTTTTTCAGGACGTTTTCATCTTCGTATTTAAAGTGGATATTTTCAAGGGTAATTGTAGTATCAAAAGATGATTTTACCACTGCATTTGGTTTGTCGGTGATGGCATTTTCGACTTCTAAAACGTCAAAAACACGTTCGGCAGCTGCCAAACCACTTTTCACTTGGTAAGAGGCTTTAGAGATTGCCTTTGCAGGCGTTAAAATATTATAGGCCAATCCCATGTAAGCAATAAATTTTGAACCTTCCAGTAAAGGTGTACCATTTGCAAACGTTTCTACTAAAACCATATTCCCTCCATACCAAAGTAAGATGGCAATTACGACTATGCCCATAAATTCACTCATAGGTGAAGAGAGGTTGTTTTTTCTTCCAATACTGTTGGTTAATCGATATAATCGGTGAATTGAGTTGTTAAATTTGTTAGTAAAAGCACCTTCTGCATTATAGCTTTTTACAACTTTTAATCCACCTAAAGTTTCTTCTACTACCGAAATCAAATACCCATTTTCATCCTGTGCTCTTTTAGATTTTCCTTTTAAACTTTTACCTATTTTAGAAATGACAAAACCCGAAATGGGGATAAAAACAAAGACAAATAAGGTCAATTTAAAGCTAATAACAATCATGGCTCCAATTGTAAATACAATCGTCATCGGCTCTTTGATGACTAATTCCAAAATATTAAAAAATGAATTTCTAACTTCGTTTACATCGCCAAGCATTCGGGCCATCATGTCGCCTTTTCGTTTTTCAGAATAGTATGAAATCGGAAGGCTGATGATTTTATTAAACATTTTATTTCGTAAATCCCTAAGCACACCATTTTTTAATAGCATTAAATGGTTTAAAGCCAGGTAATTAAATATGTTTTTTAGTAAAAAGGTTGTAATAATAATAGTTACAACCAAAAGCAAAGCGTATTGCGCTCCACTTTCATTCGTTAATTTTGTAATGTAGAAATACAAATAATCGTTTCCATAATTGGTAATATCCCATATAGAAGTGAATTTTGGCTCCTCAACAATTTTTTCTGCATCTTTAAACAAAACGTCTAGCATGGGGATTAATGCAATAAATGATAAGGTGCTAAAAAGAGCATACAGAATATTGTAAAAGACATTGAATACAATATCTTTTTTGTATTTCAATGCAAACGGAATTATTTTCTTTAAATTTTCGTCCATTTAGTTGAGTTTCAATGCCGATATAATACCAGCAATTTTGTTATCCAATTCTTGTTCTACGGATTTAGCGTTTTCTATGGTATCTAAAACTCCATTTACGCTGAAATAGAATTTGATTTTGGGTTCGGTACCGCTGGGTCGAGCACATATTTTACTGCCGTCTTCCAAATAGTAAATCAACACGTTTGATTTTGGGATGTTAATTTCAAATTCCTCATTATTCATAAAATCTTTCCCTTTGGATGCTTGATAATCTTCAATGCAAATCACCCGTTGCCCGTTAATTTCTTTGAGCGGATTTTCACGCAAATCAATCATCATTTGTTTGATTTCGTTAGCCCCTTCTATTCCTTTTTTAGTAATCGATATCAATGATTCTTTGTAAAATCCAAAATCGATGTATAAATTCAGTAACTCGCGGTATAACGAACTACCTGATGCCTTTGCCTGTGCGGCAATTTCACTGAGTAACAATACAGCACCAACAGCATCTTTATCGCGAACCGCATCGCCTACCATGAAACCAAAACTTTCTTCACCACCACCAATAAACTGTTGATTTGGGAAATCTATAATGAATTTGGCAATCCATTTAAACCCGGTAAGTCCTACTTTGCATTCTACATCATAAGCCGATGCTAATTCTAACATCATGGGTGTTGAAACGATAGTCGAACCAATGAATTCATTTCCTTTGATTTTACCGGCGCGTTTCCATTGTTCCAATAAGAAAGCGGTCATGATGATCATGGTTTGATTTCCGTTCAATAGTTTTATGTTGCCCTCTAAATCGCGAACCGCAACACCTAATCTATCGGAATCAGGGTCGGTTCCCACAACGATATCTGCACCAATAGTATCAGCCAAATGGATAGCCATAGACAACGCTTCTGGTTCTTCGGGATTGGGCGATTCTACGGTTGGAAAATCGCCATTGGGTTCGGCTTGTTCTGGTACAATATGTACATCGGTATAGCCGGCTTTTGCAAGTACGTTTGGTATGGCTTTGATTGATGTTCCGTGTAACGAAGTATATACAATTTTTAAAGCGGCTTTTGCTTCGCTTGGAGTTGTAAAACTAGCATTTTCTATAGTAGATTTGAAGAAAGCTTCATCGACTTCTGTATCAATATATTGGATTAATTCGTTATTGGCTTCGAACTTAATTTCGCTGTATTTTAGCTCTTCAATTACCTTTATAATTTCGGCATCTTGAGGTGGAACCAATTGGCCACCATCTTGCCAATATACTTTGTATCCGTTGTATTCTGGTGGATTATGAGAAGCAGTCAAAACAATACCGGCATGACAATTCAAATAGCGAACCGCAAATGATAATTCGGGTGTTGGTCGTAATTCTGAAAAAAGAAATACTTGAATTCCATTTGCCGAAAACACATCCGCTACTACTTTAGCTAAGGTGTTACTATTGTGGCGGCAGTCATAGGCAATAGCTACTTTAATGGCTTCGTTTGGAAAAGTTTGTTGCAAGTAATTGGATAATCCTTGTGTGTTTTTCCCTAACGTATATTTGTTGATACGATTGGTTCCAACGCCCATAATACCGCGCATGCCACCGGTTCCAAACTCCAAGTTTTTATAGAAACTTTCTTCCAACTCTTTAGGGGCCAAAGTCATCATTTGTTTGATTGACTCATGAGTTGCTTCGTCAAATATTGGGGTTAACCATTCGTTTACTTTTGATAAAATATTTTGCTCAATATGCATATTCTTATTTCTTTTTGAAGCCAATTTTGCTTCTTTCTTTTTGTTCTATATTTTTCTGATGGGTGTCCATCAGATAATTTAAAGCTTTGTAGATTTCTGGAAATTTTTGTTCAATTTCTGAAACTCTATTTGTAATTTCTTCCAATGATAAAATGGAATTTCTCAGCACAACAAAAGTTCTCATAATTGCAATATTGACTTCAATTGCTTTTTTTGAATTTAGTACAGAAGATAACATGGCAACACCTTGTTCTGTAAAAGCAAATGGCATATATCTTGTTCCACCGTAACTTGAGGTCACAATTTGTGACCTCAAGTTGTCAAATTCTTCTTTTGAAAGTTCAAACATAAAATCTTCAGGGAATCTTTCAATATTTCTTCTTACAGCTTGTTTTAGAACTTTTGTGTCAATTTGATAAAGAAATGCTAAATCAAAATCTAACATTACTTTTTGGTTTCTAATCACATAAATTTTGTTGTTGATAATCTCTAATGTTTGCATGGCGTATATAATTTAAATGGTTAATAATTTTATTTCACTCTCAACTCTCAGTTCCCAACTCTTCACTAATCTTATAGCGTTCTTCGTTGTTTTTGGTTCGTAAGATAATTTCACCTAAAAATCCAGCTAAGAATAGTTGGGTTCCAATTATCATTGCGGTAAGCGATAAGTAAAACTGAGGTCTTTCAGTGATTAATCTTCCTGAGGTATTGATGAATAATTTGTCGATTCCTAAATAGAAGGCAAATAAAAATCCAATCATGAACATAATTGAGCCTAATAATCCGAATAAGTGCATGGGACGTTTGCCAAAAGTGGATAAAAACCAAATGGTAATCAAATCTAAAAAACCATTAATGAAGCGGCTCATGCCAAATTTAGAATTGCCGTATTTTCTGGCTTGATGGATCACGATTTTTTCACCAATCTTATTAAAACCAGCATTTTTTGCCAAAACCGGAATGTAGCGGTGCATTTCGCCTGACACTTCAATGTTTTTGATGACTACATTTTTATACGCTTTTAATCCACAGTTGAAATCGTTTAAATGAACACCAGATGTTTTTCGTGCTGCCCAATTGAATAATTTAGACGGAATGTTTTTTGCTACAACGGAATCGTAACGCTTTTTCTTCCAACCCGATATTAAATCATAATTATCTTCGGTAATTAAACGATATAATTCAGGAATTTCGTCGGGACTGTCCTGTAAATCGGCATCCATTGTGATGATTACATCCCCTTGTGCTTTCGCAAAACCTGCGTGTAATGCTTGTGATTTACCATAGTTTCTTAAAAAACGAATCCCTTTTACATTTGGATTTTCAGTTGAAAGTTGTGAAATAGTTTGCCAAGAAGCATCGGTACTACCATCGTCTATGAATAAAATTTCATATGAAAAGTCATGCGATTGCATTACTTTCACAATCCAATGGTGCAATTCAGGTAACGATTCTTGTTCGTTTAATAATGGGATAACTATGGATAAATTCATGGATTTAGAATACAGGTTTGTTTTTTTTGAAAATGGCTGCTAGAATTAATCCAAATACGATTGAGCCCATTAGCGATTTTAAAATGCCATATAATAGCCCAGTTGTCGAAAATTGAGGGGTTTCATTCATGTCATCAACGGCTTTTTTGATTTCAGCTGCTGGTACATTCCATTTTTGTAAATTTTCTACTTGGAATGTAATTAATGCCTCATGAATTAAGTCTCTTGTAGCCGTATCTATAAAATTAAATAATACTATGGAGAAAGAAGTGGAAATTAATATGCCTAGTAAAGCTGAGATAAAATAACCGGTAAATCCTTCTTTAAAGGTCATGAATCCGCCCAAATTTTTTCGCAATTCGAGTAACTGAAAAACTCCAATGGCTAGAAAAGCTAGCATTACAATAACACCAAGCCAAATATTAATGAATAGTTTGTAATCTACTACGTATAATGCAATCATGTAAAATACACTAAATAAGCCACTTATTGTTCCGTATTTAATTCCGTTTTTTTTGATAATTTCGTTCATAGTTGATGGGTTTAATTAATTTACAAATATAAGAATTCTTCTCGTTAGTCTATTAGAGATGAAAAATAAAAAAAAGTTACAGAAACATTGCTAGATTAAAAATAAAATGTAATTTTGCACCCTAAATTAAAAAGTTTATAAACCAAAAGGTTGTATTTTGTTTACACCTCTACAGCAATAGAGCCGCGAAATAAGATAGGATCGTCAAATAAAAAAGATTTACAAATGAAAAAAGGTATTCACCCAGAAAATTACAGATTAGTAGCCTTCAAAGACATGTCAAATGAAGATGTTTTTATCACTAAATCTACAGTAGAAACAAAAGAAACTATTACTCACGAAGGTGTTGAGTATCCAGTTTTCAAAATGGAGATTTCTAGAACATCTCACCCTTTTTACACTGGTAAATCGAAACTTATTGATACAGCAGGTCGTATTGATAAATTTAACAGCAAATACGCTAAAAAAGCAAAATAATTTTTTGTTTTTATACAATATTGAAAAGCTTCACTTTGGTGAAGCTTTTTTTATGCCCAACTTTTACTAAGTTAGAACTTAACTTTGTAACTTTGAAGCTAAATTTTGAAATTAATACCATGAACTATATACTTTTTGACGGTACGGTACGTAATGCATTACTACCTTTTACATATACTCGTCCTGTTGCAGATATCCGCATTGGAATATTAACCCTTCGTGAAAAATGGGAAAATTATTTAGGGTCTACCACGACTACAGTAACGGAAGAGTATTTGATGGAAAAATTCCCTATGGTTGAAATGGAAGAGAATGTAATGATTAATGCTTCTTTTTTGCCCAATGCAACTTTAGTAGAATGGATTCAAAATTTAAATCCGAAGCAAGCGATTGTTTTTGAAAAAGAGATTGTGGCCTTTTATTCCCAAGATACTCAAGAAGAAGTCGATTTTGATCAGTATGATTTACTGTCCTTTGAAAGCGAATTGATGCGTATTGCAAATACTTGGGATATTTTTGCAAAAAATGATCGTGCCATTAGAGATGATTTTGAATTACTTACTGCAGATCGTACATCCCAACCGATTCCTAAATCGGTAAATGTGATTGCGCCTGAAAATATTTTTATTGAAGAGGGAGCTCAATTGGAATTTGTAACCTTGAATGCATCAACCGGGCCTATCTATATTGGTAAAAATAGTGAAATAATGGAGGGTTCTGTTATCCGTGGACCCTTTGCTTTGTGCGAATCGGGACGTGTAAAGTTAGCCACCAAAGTATATGGTGCTACAACGGTTGGACCACATTCAGTAATTGGTGGTGAAGTTAATAATTCAGTTTTATTCGGATATTCTAATAAAGGGCATGATGGTTTTTTAGGAAATTCGGTTTTGGGAGAATGGTGTAATATTGGCGCTGATTCAAACAATTCCAATCTGAAAAACAATTACGAAGAAGTGCGCTTGTGGAGTTATGAAACCGAGGGTTTTGCTAAAACAGGTTTACAATTTTGCGGACTAATGATGGGAGATCATAGTAAATGTGGTATCAACACAATGTTTAATACAGGAACCGTAGTAGGGGTTTCAGCTAACATTTTTGGCGCTGGATTTCCGCGTAATTTTGTGCCAAGTTTTTCTTGGGGTGGGGCAGCTGGTTTTTCTACTTATTTAACTCAGAAAGCTTTTCAAACAGCAAAAATTGTAATGGCTAGAAGAAATGTTGAATTTACAGAACAAGATGCCGCTATCTTGACGCATGTTTTTGATGAAACAAAAAAATTCAGAAAGGAATAACTATTATCAATACGAATATTCCATAATTTAATACGGTTGTTAATTAACATTAATCGTTTGGTGCAAATTAAACTAAGTTTGTATTATTAAAATAAGATTTTTAGTTCTGTAGGGGGAATTTAAGAATTTTTTAAAAGGCTTGGCTTCGGTTAAGCCTTTTTTTATTTTGGTACTATTTATTTTGTACCTAAATTTGTCGTTCAATTTTTTGACAACGATTTCATGAATTGAATTTACTTATGGAAAACAAAAAAAAGGTTGCCTTCTATACTTTAGGATGCAAATTAAATTTCTCAGAAACATCAACCATAGCCAGAGACTTTCAAAAGGAAGGATTTGATCGCGTTGATTTTGAAGAAATTGCGGATATTTATGTGGTGAATACTTGTTCGGTTACCGAAAATGCAGACAAGCAATTCAAGCAAATTGTAAAAAAAGCTATTAAATTAAATCCCAATGCTTTTGTAGTTGCCGTTGGTTGTTATGCACAATTAAAGCCTGAAGAACTTGCTGCGGTAGATGGAGTTGACTTAGTGTTAGGAGCAACTGAAAAATTCAAAATTACAGACTACATTAACGATTTATCTAAAAATGATAAAGGAGAAGTACATTCGTGTGAAATCGAAGAAGCCGATTTTTATGTGGGAAGTTATTCTATTGGCGATCGTACGCGTGCCTTTTTAAAAGTTCAAGACGGTTGTGATTACAAGTGTACGTATTGTACAATTCCATTGGCAAGAGGAATCTCTCGAAGTGATGCTTTAGAGAATGTTTTGAAGAATGCAAGAGAAATTTCAGCACAAGGTATTAAAGAAATTGTATTAACTGGGGTAAATATTGGAGATTACGGTAAAGGGGAGTTTGGAAATAAAAAACACGAACATACTTTTCTAGATTTGGTCAAAGCTTTGGATGAGGTGGAGGGAATTGAGCGCTTGCGAATTTCGTCAATTGAACCCAATCTATTAAAAAATGAAACGATAGATTTTGTTGCCAAAAGTCGCACTTTTGTGCCTCATTTTCATATTCCATTGCAATCGGGATCTAATGAAATATTAAAGAAAATGAAACGACGCTATTTACGTGAAGTATATACAGATCGTGTAGCAAATATCCGAAAAGAAATGCCACATGCCTGTATTGGTGTTGATGTTATTGTTGGATTTCCAGGAGAAACGGATGAACATTTTTTAGAAACCTATCATTTTTTAAATGATTTGGATATTTCTTATTTGCATGTTTTTACCTATTCGGAACGAGATAATACAGAAGCAGCCGAAATGGATGGCGTGGTGCCAGCAAATGTGCGTTCAAAAAGAAGTAAAATGCTACGCGGTCTTTCGGTAAAGAAAAGACGGGCTTTTTATGAAAGTCAAATTGGAACTAGTCGAACTGTATTGTTTGAAAGTGAAAATAAAGAAGGTTATATTCACGGTTTTACAGAAAATTATGTAAAAATAAAAACACCCTGGGATCCTGCATTAGTCAATACGCTTCAGGATGTTCATTTGACAAAAATTGATGAAGAGGGTAGTGTACGAATTGAATTTAATACTATTAAAAACTAAAAAAAATCCCAAGTTTTCTTGGGATTTTTTATATTATATCATTAGACCTGGGGGTAAAAGGGTCCTGTATTTTCTATTCTTTCTGAAAAAACTAATAAATTTTGCATGTGTCGGTACGACTTTTAATTTTCGATCTTCCGCAATTTGAAGCACTTGAATGATAAATTCAAAGTGAAGGGCTTCGTCTTCATTTGTATTGGCACAAAACTTTGTTAAGAATAATTTTCGTTCTTGAATAGAATATTCAATAGCGATTAAACCGGTGGGGGTAATTATTTCAAATTGTCTTAAAAGTTCATTATCTTTGATTTCCATGATAACAGCAATTAGCATACAAATTTACGAATCTTTTTCTACATGGTAAACATGAATAAAATTCCAGTTTATTTTATGCCCGGTTTAGCGGCAAGTTCAACTATTTTTGAAAATATTAAATTGCCGGAAGCGCAATTTGAGATGTATTTCTTAGAGTGGTTTTTGCCCCATGAAAAAGAAAGTATAACAAGTTATGCATCCCGGATGGCTCAAAATATTCCACACGAAAATCCAGTATTAATTGGGGTGTCTTTTGGTGGAGTGTTGGTTCAAGAAATCGCAAAGTTAATTCCCGTTAAAAAAGTGATCATAATTTCGAGTGTGAAATCCAATAACGAGTTTCCTAAGCGCTTTAAAATCGCTCGGAGTACGAAAGCTTATAAGTTAATACCTACTCAATTGTTGGCAGATATTGAAAAATTGGTTACATATGCATATGGAGATAACATTGTGTCCAAACGCATTAAACTGTATGAAAAATATTTATCGGTTCGAGATAAGAACTACTTGGATTGGGCTATAGAAACCATTTTGTGTTGGAATCAAAAAGAAGGAGCTCCTTCAATTGTTCATATTCATGGCGATGCCGATGAGGTATTTCCTATCAAACACATTCAAAATTGTATTGTGGTCAAAGGTGGAACGCATATTATGATTCTTAATAAATTCAAGTGGTTGAATGAAAATTTACCTAAATTAATTGTAAAATAAATAGAATGAAAAAAATCATATCAAAAACTAACGTGGTCATTATGGCAATAACACTTTTTGGAAGTGTATGTATTTATGGAGTGGTATCTGAAGACACGAAATATGCGCCAATGGGGTATAGTTTGCAAATGGATTTTGCCGGTGAAGAAGTGCCAACTTATATGGCTGATGTGCAAGAACGTTTAGACAAAGAAATGATTACCAATATGAATTATCATACCAATACTACTTTGGTGCTAAAACGTGCCAATAAAGTATTTCCTGTTCTGGAGCCAATATTAGCAAAATACGGTATCCCTGATGATTTTAAATATTTGGCAGTAATAGAAAGTAGCTTGGTTAATGCAGTTTCTCCAGCCGGTGCTAGAGGAGTTTGGCAATTTATGCCTTTAACAGCAAAAGAAAAAGGGATGGAAGTTAGTGATCAAGTGGATGAACGCTATCATCTCGAGAAAGCGACCGAGGCGGCCTGTAAGTACTTCTTATCGGCTAAAGAAAAATTTGGTTCTTGGACATTAGCTGCTGCATCATATAATGGTGGAATTGGTGGAATAAAAAGTAAAATGGAAGAACAACAAGTTGATAATTATTATGATTTGTTGTTGACTGAAGAAACGTCGCGTTACGTTTTTAGAATATTAGCCTTGAAAGAAATTATGAAAAATGCGGCTAATTATGGTTTTTCTATTCCTAAAGAAGCATTGTATTATCCAATAGCTACCAAAAAGATTGTGGTTGATTCTACCATTACAAATTTGGCTCAGTTTGCTAAAAGTCAAGGGGTAAATTATAAAATTTTGAAGTTACACAATCCTTGGTTGCGCGATAAAATGTTGTTAAATGCCTCTGGGAAAAAATATGAAATCGAGATTCCTACAACAGGGTATACTAAATAAATGAGAAAAATGACAATGCAAACAGTAGTAGCCTTAATATTTGTTGGAATACTAGCCGGTATTTTAAGCGGACTGGTAGGTATAGGAGGTGGTATAATAATGGTGCCATTATTGGTGCTTTGGTTAGGCTTTTCACAACATCAAGCACAAGGGACCAGTTTGGCTGTGTTGATGGTTCCAGTTACTGCGGCTGGGGTTTACAATTATTACAAGCAAGGATATGTGGATTGGCGTTATGCGGCAGTCATTGCTGTTTTTTTTGTGGTGGGTGGTTTTTTTGGAAGTAAATTAGCAGTAACAATTGATCAAAAAATGCTAAAAAAAGTATTCGGAGTTGTGTTATTGCTTATTGCAAGTAAGATGCTATTGAGTAAATAAAAAAAGCACCAATTTAAATTGGTGCTTTTTATTATTATTATTTGAATGCTTACATTTTCTTCATTTGATCTTTCATCATTTTAATTTGGTCCTTAAGCATGTTTTGTTTGTCTAACTTTTTGGCTTCGTTAAGTAAGTTTGTTGCCTCAATTTTTCTTCTTCTTGTCATAGCGATTCCTGCTAATTGTAGTTTGGCTAAGGCTAAATCTTGATCCATCGAAAGGCCTAATGCAATTGCTTTTTTGAAATAGCGCTCGGCTTCATTTAAATTGGTTTGCGAAACCATAAGGCCATGCAAATAGTTGTAATATCCTTGTTGTTTTTTTACTAAAGCACCTTCTGGATTTTTAATGTGAGCCAACCATTTTTGTGCTCCTGGAAAATCTTGTTTTCTTAGTTTTAAAAAGGCCAAAAGAATAAATTCATTTTTAAAGTATAAGAAAATAAAAATCGTAGATAATAATAATAAGAAAATGCCATTACCGATTTCATTTTCGGTAAATTGATAAATTCCGAATCCTATAATAAATGCTGCTAAGACTAATTTGATATTTTTGTGAAACATAGTATTATTTTTAATTGGTTACAAAGGTAATAAAATCTATTAAAAATATTTTTAAAAAAGTACTTGCGAATGAAAAAAGTCTTTGTATATTTGCACTCGGTTTTCGGGATAGGGATCCCAGCCGATTTAAAAAAGATTTTTATTTATAGAATTTAAAAGATACTACAATGAGTAAGAGAACGTTTCAACCATCAAAAAGAAAAAGAAGAAATAAGCACGGTTTCATGGATAGAATGGCTTCTGCTAATGGAAGAAAAGTGCTTGCTCGTAGAAGAGCTAAAGGAAGACATAAATTGACTGTTTCTTGCGAACCAAGACACAAAAAATAATGTTTTAGTTTAAAGCAATATAGAGCCGTTACTTTTATTAGTAGCGGCTTTTTTTTAAGTGTTTATAAAAATTGAATAAGTTTCAACAGCGCTTTATTAAAATAAATTCCAATACTATTATTTTTACACATAATACTTCACAAAACAACAACACAATGCCAAAAGACAATTCAATCAAATCGGTTTTAATTATTGGATCAGGGCCTATCGTTATCGGACAGGCGTGTGAATTTGATTATGCGGGTTCGCAATCAGCTCGCTCGTTAAGAGAGGAAGGAATTGAAGTTATCTTAATTAATTCCAACCCGGCAACTATCATGACTGATCCCTCCATGGCCGATCATGTGTATCTAAAGCCGTTAACGACAAAATCCATTATAGAAATTTTAAAAGCTCATCCACAAATAGATGCTGTTTTACCTACAATGGGAGGGCAAACGGCATTGAATTTATGTATCGAAGCGGATGAAAAAGGAATTTGGAAAGATTTTGGCGTAAAATTAATTGGAGTTGATATCAACGCCATCAATATTACAGAAGATAGAGAACAGTTTAAAAACTTACTCAATAAAATTGGTGTGCCACAAGCACCAGCAAAAACGGCAAATTCATTCCTTCAAGGAAAAGAAATTGAACAAGAATTTGGTTTTCCATTGGTGATTAGACCTTCATTCACTTTAGGAGGAACCGGAGCAGCTATTGTCTATAAAAAAGAAGATTTTGACGGAGCTTTAACCTATGGTCTAGAAGCATCACCCATCCATGAAGTATTGATCGATAAAGCTTTAATGGGTTGGAAAGAATACGAATTGGAATTGTTGCGCGACAACAACGACAACGTGGTTATCATTTGTACGATTGAAAATATGGACCCAATGGGAATTCATACTGGAGATTCTATAACGGTGGCACCCGCCATGACTTTATCCGATACAACTTTCCAAAAAATGAGGGATATGGCGATATTAATGATGCGCTCTATTGGTAATTTTGCTGGGGGATGTAACGTGCAATTTGCAGTTTCGCCTGATGATAAAGAAGATATAGTTGCTATTGAAATTAATCCTAGAGTATCTCGATCTTCGGCATTAGCTTCTAAAGCAACAGGGTATCCGATTGCTAAAATTGCTACAAAATTAGCTCTGGGATATAACTTAGATGAATTGCAAAATCAAATAACAAAATCAACTTCAGCTTTATTTGAGCCTACATTAGATTATGTAATCGTAAAAATACCTCGTTGGAATTTTGACAAATTTGAAGGTGCAGACCGTACGTTAGGTCTTCAAATGAAATCGGTAGGGGAAGTAATGGGAATTGGTCGTTCGTTTCAAGAGGCCTTACATAAAGCCACACAATCGTTAGAGATAAAACGTAACGGATTAGGTGCCGATGGGAAAGGATATAAAAACTATGAACAAATCATTGAAAAATTAACCTTTGCAAGTTGGGATCGTGTATTTGTTATTTACGATGCGATTGCAATGGGTATCCCATTGAGCCGTATCCATGAGATTACTAAAATTGACATGTGGTTTTTAAAGCAATATGAAGAATTATTCCATTTGGAGCGCGAAATTTCCAACTCTAAAGTGGATACACTTCCTAGAGAATTACTTTTAGAAGCCAAACAAAAAGGATATGGTGACCGACAAATTGCGCACATGATGGGCTGTTTAGAAAGTCAAGTGTATAAACTTCGTGAAGAACATAATATCAAGCGTGTATATAAATTGGTTGATACTTGTGCGGCTGAATTTAAAGCGGTAACACCTTATTTTTATTCTACTTTTGAGGCTGAAATTGAGAAAAAAGACGGTACAAAGTATGTCCACAATGAAAGTATCGTAACAAATAAGAAAAAAGTAGTGGTTCTGGGTTCAGGACCCAATAGAATTGGGCAAGGAATTGAGTTTGATTACTCTTGTGTGCACGGGGTATTAGCAGCCAAAGAATGTGGCTATGAAACCATCATGATCAACTGTAACCCTGAAACGGTTTCTACCGATTTTGATACGGCTGATAAATTGTATTTTGAACCTGTTTTTTGGGAGCACATCTATGATATTATCCAACACGAGAAACCGGAAGGAGTTATTGTCCAATTGGGAGGACAAACCGCGTTGAAACTAGCAGAAAAATTAGCCAAATATGGCATAAAAATATTAGGAACATCTTTTGACGCGCTTGATTTAGCAGAAGATAGAGGTCGTTTTTCTGATTTGTTGACCGAATTGAATATACCTTTCCCAAAATTTGGAATCGCAGAAAGCGCTGAGGAAGCAACTACTTTAGCGGATAGTTTGGATTTTCCACTTTTAGTCCGCCCGTCATACGTATTGGGTGGTCAGGGAATGAAAATTGTCATCAACAAGCAAGAATTGGAAAAACATGTAATTGATTTATTGAAATCGATACCTGGAAATAAATTATTATTGGATCATTATTTAGATGGAGCTATTGAGGCTGAGGCTGATGCAATTTGCGACGCAGATGGTAATGTATACATTATAGGAATAATGGAGCATATAGAGCCTTGTGGCGTGCATTCGGGTGATAGTAATGCCACCCTGCCACCTTTTAATTTGGGTGAATTTGTATTGCAACAAATAAAAGATCATACACAAAAAATTGCTCGTGCATTGCAAACAGTAGGTTTAATTAACATTCAGTTTGCGATAAAAAATGATATCGTGTATATTATTGAGGCAAATCCACGTGCCTCTCGTACCGTTCCTTTTATTGCAAAAGCATATGGTGAGCCTTATGTAAACTATGCCACAAAAGTAATGCTGGGTCACAATAAGGTAACTGATTTTACATTTAACCCACAGTTGAAAGGATACGCCATTAAACAACCGGTTTTTTCATTTAGTAAGTTTGCAAATGTTAATAAAGCTTTAGGCCCAGAAATGAAATCAACAGGAGAAAGCATCTTATTTATAGATGATCTAAAAGACGATCAATTCTATGACTTATATTCACGAAGAAAAATGTACTTAACCAAGTAATAGTAAAAATCCCAATCGTAAGATTGGGATTTTTTTATGGTTTTAGTTACGAAATATTGTATTACTGTCTAAATAATCGATACATATCGCCATTTGATTTAGTCAAGGTTAGTTCCGATTGATTACGTTCGAATGTCCATTCTTCACTCAAAATAAGCGTCCAATCAAAATCGGCGGTCCAGATGCAGTTATTAGTAAAGGTAATCTGATCTCCATTTGAAGTGTAAATCCCATTACAAATGGCGGGAAATTTTTCTATAGCACTTTGTCCATTAAACGTGCCATTATTGAAGGTGATTTGAATGGGTGAGGTTACACCATTTCGTTCAAAAGTGCCCGAATAATTCCCTGAAATCTGATCGGTAAAGGTATCAGTATTTGAAGTGCAATCAGTAAAAAGCAAAAACAGTGTAGCTATTATAAATACTTTGTATTTCATTATTTTTTAGGTTCCAACTCGGATTTGTTTTTTTTGTAAATAGGGATGAAATAACTTAAAGTGTAATTCATTCCAGCTCCAAATTTCCCATCATACGTTCGGTTAAATCCCGGAATGTATAAATTGTCAAAGTTGTTTGGTTTTTTATCAGACACGAGATAGTTTAACCGTAATGAAAATCCAAGGTAAAGGTTGTTAAATAATTCCGCTTTCACACCACCAATTATTTCAATCCAACTTGCTGTTAAACCATTATATTTTTCTCCAGAAATCACAGTATTTTCACCGTAATAATTAGTAGGGTCATATATTTTGTAACTGTTCAACGTTTGGCTAAAACTACTTATACCATAACGCATACCTACGTAAATCATGTTTTCCATATCCAACCAATTTTCAAATGAATTGAAATCAAAACCAGCTTTAAAATAGGTACCTTTGGTTGTGAAATTCAATCGATCGTCATCAACTGTTTTGTCTTCGTTTCCTAATTCACCAGCGATATAAAAACGTTTGGTAAGTCGATAATCACCTGTTAATTCCAATCCTTTATAATCTTTCTCATAAAAGCTTTTGGTGAGGCGGTGTAAATCAATTCCCACTCGTAATCCATAGCGTTCGGGGTAGCTAATTGCTGTAGTATCTTTTTTTTGTGCGTTTCCAGTAATCGAAATCGCTAATACAGCAAGACTAAAAATAAATTTTAACATGTACTTCATTTTCGTTTTCGATATTTGGCTGTATTATTTGTATGTTTTGAATCCAATTGTTCCCATCAGGTGTTAAAACTACTGGATTACTTTCGTTTAAATAAAAAAGTGTTTTAAAACCACAAGCTCTTGATACGTATTCATCCACTCTTTGATAGGAAAAGGTAAGAACATCTATATTGTCATTGGTTGTGTTGGTGTCACTTCCATTTTGTATGAATCGTAGGGTTGAACTATCGACAGTAGTTTTCAAAGGGACTTGAATTTTTGATACTTCAGTGAATGCAATTCCAGTTGTAAAATCGGGATCAATAACGCCTAATTGGGTAATATTTTTTAATACGGTTGGCTGATTTGCATCGTAAAATTCAATAATGATTCTAGGGGTTACAGGTGTTCCATCGGCACAGATATCATCTTTTTCACAATTGGAAAACGAACTGACTATACCTACACATAAAACGAACCTGATTAGCATTTGTTTCATAACGATTCGTTTTTAGTTCGTAGTTCTAATAGTACCACATTTTCTACATGATGCGTTTGAGGAAACATATCAACCGGACGCACACGAACTACCTTATATTTTTCATCCATAAGCGCTAAATCACGGGCTTGAGTGGCTGAATTACAACTCACATAGACCACACGATTAGGGGCGATTTTTAAAATTTGTTCGACAACATCTTTATGCATGCCATCTCGAGGTGGGTCGGTAATGATAACATCTGGGTGACCGTGTGTCGTAATGAATGCATCGTTGAATACGTTTTTCATATCTCCTACAAAAAACGAACAATTGGTAATCGTATTTCGCTCAGCGTTAGCTTTGGCATCAATAATGGCTTCGGGCACTGCTTCTACGCCAATCACTTTTTTGGCTTGTTTGGAAACAAATTGCGCTATAGTTCCGGTTCCTGTATACAAATCGTACACAATTTCATTACCGGTTAATCCAGCAAATTCTCTTGTAATTTTATACAGTTCGTAGGCCTGTTCTGAATTGGTTTGATAGAATGATTTGGCATTAATACTAAAATGCAAACCTTCCATTTCTTCTAAAATATAATCACGTCCTTTAAATAAAATAATATCTTGATCGTACAAGGTATCGTTCAATTTTTGATTGATGACATATTGTAAAGATGTAATTTGGGGGAATCGTGAAGCTAAAAATTCCATCATCAATTCGATGCTCTTTAGGTCATTTTCAAAAAATTGAATAAGCACCATTATTTCTCCCGTCGAGGCTGTACGAATCATCAATGTTCGTAACAATCCTTCTACCGCTCGTGCATTGAAAAACGTTACATTGTTTTCATTGGCAAAGCGTTTGATTTCATTCCGAATTTCATTAGATGGGTCTTCTTGCAAGTGGCATTTGTCAATATCTAAAATCTTGTCCCACATTCTTGGGATATGAAAACCTAAGGCATTTTTATTTTCAAATTCGGTTCCCGATTGAATTTCGGCATCGGTCATCCATCGAGCATTAGAAAAACCAAATTCCATTTTATTGCGGTAAAACAATTGTTTTTCAGAGCCTAATATGGGTTCAAAATCGGGGAGTTCTATTTTACCAATTCGTTTTAAGTTGTTGTATACTTCTTGATTTTTGTAAAATAGTTGCTGACTATACTTCATGTTTTGCCATTTACAACCCCCACAAACGCCAAAATGATCGCAAACAGGTTCGATACGATGTTCCGAAAATTCATGTATTTTTATAGCTCTACCTTCATAGTATGCTTTTCTTTTTTTCATGGTTTGTACGTCGACTACATCGCCGGGTACAACATTTGGAAGAAATATTACTTTACCATCGGGTGCTTTTGCCACCGATACACCTTTTGCACCTGCATCAAGGATTTTTACGTTTTCGAATACGATTTTATCTGCTCTCTTTTTTCCCATGACGCAAAAATAAGAATTGTTGGGGGTATTTGATACTATTTTTTATATTTATAACAAATTTCAATAAAGTTATGAAAACACATTTAGCATTATTACGTGGCATAAATGTTTCTGGACACAACATGATTAAAATGGACATTTTAAAAACGGTGTTAGAAAATGCAGGATTTCAAAATGTTCGCACATATATTCAATCGGGAAACGTCTTTGTGGATTCGGATGAGGAGCACAGTGCTAGTGTGGGTTTTAAAATCAAGCAAGAAATATTTAAAGTATTGGGTCTAGAAGTTCCCATAGTAGTTATTAATAAAACCGATTTAGAAGCTTGTTTGAAAAATAATGCATTTTTAAAAGAAACACACTGCGATACAAAAAAGTTGTATGTGGCTTTTATTTCAAAAGAACTGCAAGGAAGTGCTATTAACGATTTAAAAATGAGTCAATTCAAACCCGATGAAGCTCAAATTGATTCGAATCGTATTTATATTAAATATGCTTTTGGTGCTGGCAAAACACGTTTGGATCAAAAATATATTGAAAAAAAATTAATTGCAACTGCAACCATTCGAAATTGGAATACGATTACTACGTTGTTAGCAATGTATGATACTCCTATTGGGAGCTAGAAGTTGGTAGATTATAGTTTTTCTTACAATAGTAACTTCTACCGTATGACAAAATTTATTACTTTTGTCAAGGGTTGATTTCTCACCACTAAGAAGGAATAATTAGTTACAATTTATTCAAATAGAATATGTCAGTGTTAGAACAAGTAACAACTACAGATGCCATTGCATTAGAAGAACAATATGGTGCGCACAATTATCATCCACTTCCTGTTGTCTTAAGTAGAGGGGAAGGGGTCTATGTGTGGGATGTAGCAGGAAAAAAGTATTTTGATTTTCTTTCGGCTTATTCTGCTGTAAATCAAGGGCATTGTCATCCTAAAATAGTTAACGCTATGGTGCAACAAGCACAAACGTTAACACTTACTTCGCGAGCGTTTTACAACGATAAATTAGGTGTTTATGAAGCCTTTGTAACAAATTACTTTGGGTTTGATAAAGTACTCCCTATGAATACAGGAGCTGAAGCGGTAGAAACTGCTTTAAAGTTGTGTAGAAAATGGGCTTATGAGAAAAAAGGTATTCCTGAAAATGAAGCACAAATCATTGTGTGTGATGGAAATTTTCACGGTCGTACAACCACAATTATTTCATTTTCAAACGATGAAAATGCGCGCAAGAACTTTGGGCCGTATACTGCCGGATTCATTAGTATTCCCTATGATGATATTGCTGCTTTAGAAAAAGCCGTCGCTTCATCAAAAAATATTGCCGGTTTTTTAGTGGAGCCCATACAAGGTGAAGCGGGTGTTTATACTCCTTCAGATGATTTTGTGAAGCGAGCTAAAGCAATTTGTGAAGCCAATAATTTGTTGTTCATTGCAGATGAAGTACAGACAGGTATAGCGAGAACAGGATCGTTACTTGCAGTATGTGGGAATTGTACGTGTGAATCAAAATGTGAAAAACAAGCAACTTATACCCATCCGGATATATTAATTCTAGGAAAAGCCTTATCTGGTGGGGCGTATCCCGTTTCTGCTGTATTAGCAAATGATCACATCATGAATGTGATTCAACCGGGTCAGCACGGTTCTACTTTTGGAGGCAATCCTGTTGCTGCTACAGTAGCAATGGCTGCTTTAGAAGTAGTATCTGAGGAAAAATTAGCACAAAATGCAAGAAAATTGGGTAAAATTTTTAGAGAGGAGTTGCGTACATTTATTGCAACATCTTCTGTTGCGACCCTAGTGAGAGGAAAAGGTTTACTTAATGCTGTAGTCATTAATGATACGGAAGAAAGCGATACCGCCTGGAATATATGTGTGCGATTGGCTGAAAAAGGGCTATTAGCAAAACCAACTCATGGCAATATTATTCGTTTTGCGCCACCTTTACTAATTACAGAAGAGCAGTTAAGAACATGCGTTGCTCTCATTATTGATACGTTAAAAGAATTTGAAAACTAAGAATTTATCAGATAAAAAAAATCCTGCATTTGCAGGATTTTTTTTGTTTATAATCGGGCTAAAGCCGATTCATATTTATCGTTGACTACTTTCCAATCGATTACATTAAAAATTGCAGTCAAATATTCATTCCTTTTGTTTTGGTAACTCAAATAATAAGCATGTTCCCAAACGTCAATGGCTAATATAGGGGTGCCTCTTACTTCAGCATTTGGCATCAACGGATTGTCTTGGTTTGAAGTACTGGTTACGGCCAATTTGCCATCGCTTTTTACCACAAGCCATACCCATCCACTTCCAAATAGGTTATTTCCTGCATCGGTCAATTGCGTTTGTAACGCATCAAATGACCCCAATTCGGCAGTGATAGCTTCAGCTAAAGCCCCACTTGGTGTGCCTCCAGCTTTTGGCCCAAGTATTTCAAAATATAAATTATGGTTGTAGTAGCCTCCAGCATTGTTTCTAAGGGATTTGTTGTTTACATTTAAATTGCGTAGAATGTCTTCAATTGATTGAGAAGCAAGATTTGTGGTATCTACCTCTTTGTTTAATTTATTAGCATAATTTAAATGATGTTTGGCATAATGCAATTGCAGGGTACGGCCATCAATATGAGGTTGTAAATCATCGTAGGCATATTTTAAACCTTTCATTTTAAATGTGCCTCCTTCGTTTACTTTTACTTCTGCCGGGTTTCCATAGGCTGTTTGTGTAGTTTCAACTTCTGGATCCGGAATTTGAACTTCTTCTAAATCATTTCCTCCTCTGCAACTTAGCAACAGTACAAGTAGAAATGATGCGGATACAAATGCTTTTTTCATGTTATAGATTGCGTTCTTTTAATAAGGTATTGATGATTTCAATGTATTTTTCTTTAGCTTCATCAGCAGTTAAATGCTTGACTTGCATCCAGGCATTTAACTTAAAAGCATTAATTAAATCTTGTGGATTTTGATAATGCATTTGATTTGTACTTTCTGAACTTGCTTGCTTGTATAAGCCATACAAAATGAGTTGCACATCTTGGGGCACCGATTCCTGTGGCACCAGTTGCGCGTTTGCAAATGCTTCGTCAAATAATGTATTTAAGTCCTTCGTGCTCATGTATTATGCCTTGTTACAAATAACTGTTTTGTTTCCAATGGCCTTATCACCAATTTTTACATTTACTTCAGTTCCAAGGGGTAAATATAAATCAACTCTAGAGCCAAATTTAATGAAACCAGCATCTTTTCCTTGTACCACTCGCATGCCTTCTTGTGCATAGTTTACAATTCGGCGCGCCAAGGCTCCAGCAATTTGTCGGTAAAGTACTTCGCCAAAAATACGGTTGTTAATTACCACTGTAGTTCTTTCGTTTTCTTCGCTAGCTTTAGGATGCCAAGCTACTAGATATTTTCCTGGATGGTATTTGCTATATTTTACAACGCCGTTTAATGCATAACGTGTTACATGCACATTAATAGGCGACATAAATATTGATACCATAAGGCGTTTGTCTTTGAAATATTCGGGTTCGTAAACCTCTTCGATTACCACTACCTTTCCATCTACAGGGGCTAAAATATGATGATCGCTATTATCGGCAATACGCGTTGGATTTCTAAAAAATTGTAAAATCAATAATAGAAAAACGAGAACGCCAATTTGAATTGATTTCAAAAGCCAAAAATTATCTTTTACTAAGGCATCTGCCAAAAAAATAAGTCCGACTGAAAGGAGTAGCGTAATGAAAATGATTTTTGAACCTTCTTTATGAAACATAATATAAAATTAAATAAAATAAATTAATAAATGGAACTACAAATATAATACTATCTAACCGATCTAAAATACCTCCATGTCCGGGCATGATAGAACCACTGTCTTTTACTCCGGCTACTCGTTTAAATTTGGATTGAATTAAATCGCCTAAAGTGCTAAAAACACTCACTATAAATGCAATGACCAACCAAATATATAAAATTGTAGATTCGATATAAAATTTAGACAATAAGACACTTGCTATGCCGGTAAAAATCACCCCACCTATAAATCCTTCTATGGTTTTTTTGGGAGAAACACTAGGAAATAGTTTGTTTTTGCCAAAGTTTTTTCCTACCAAATAGGCAAAAGTATCATTGGTCCAAATCAGAACTATAATTGAAATAAGGATCTTTGGATTATATCCTTTTTTTCCTAAAGCTACATAATTGGTTAGTATGAAGGGAATGATAATGTATCCTACTAATAATAAATAGCGAGTACTACTGGAAAATCTGGTTTTTTGAAGCGAAAATAAATAGAAAAGCAATTTGATAGAAATTAGGATTGCACCTAAAACAATAATAGTTTTTAACTGTAAATCGGTGCTTTTATCCCATAAAAAAGAATAGGCTATGCCAGCCAATGGGATTGATAGGTAATAATTTAAATGGGTCATTTTACAATATTCGTAAACACCAATGAGGAGGAAAATTCCAAAAAGTATAGCTAAACTTTCTTTAGAATAGGAAATGCAGCCCAACAATAATACAACATAAACGGCTCCAGATAATGCTCTTTTCAGCGTTTCATTCATGTTATAAATCTTCTAGTAGAAGTAGGTATAGATTTTTATGACAACTGCCATAGTGCAAAAAGTCTTGCTCTTTTACTTCTTCAAAGTATTTTATAGTGGTAATGTTGGTAGGGTAATCTTTTTCGTGTTTGTTTTTGATCACGCGCAAACCATCTCCTTTTGAAACAACTAGTTGACTGGTTGTAGCAAAAACAATCATGTTTGTTGGCAATTCGTTGGGTTTAAAGTGTTTTAATTGTAGCGAAGAGAACAAAATGGATCCTTCATCTGCAATTAAGTTTTCACAAAACGAAAAGAAAAATTTAGGGTTTTTGGGGTTTGTGTATTCTAATTTATTATCGTCTAACAAATAAAACAAGCGGGAATCAAAACATTGTGCTTCAGATTCAAACCAATCGTTTTCAGCTAAAATATTTTCAAAATTTTCTGCAATTTCGGATAAATTTTCACAATAAATAAATTTACCTCCATTCCCTTTAAAATTGAAAGTAAACTGTTCGTCTATTGGTAAATTAACATCGGGAGAATACGGACTTTTATCGTCGGATTTTTCCTTAGGGTCTGTATCTTCACCAGAAGTTCCAAAAAATTTTCTAAAAAGACTCATCTATCGTCGTCAGGTATTTGATCAGTAAAAATCAAAGATAAAAAAAAACTTAATTCAATAATGTACGAATTAAGTTTTTTATTAATATTAATTTGTTGATAAGTCTTCGCCTGGGTTGGTCTCTTCTAAAGCAATTTCTTTGTCAAAAGGCCTTTTTCCAAAAATGGTTTCTAAATCATCTTTAAATATGACTTCTTTCTCAATCAGAATATCTGCCAGTTTCACCAATTTATCTTTGTGATGTGTTAACAGGGTAATGGCTCTTTGGTATTGCTCCTCAATTAATTTCGAAATTTCACTATCAATAATACGAGCCGTATCTTCTGAATACGGTTTCGAAAAATTATAATCCGATTGACCTGATGAATCATAATAGGTAATGTTACCCAATTTTTCATTTAATCCATATATGGTTACCATAGCTCTCGCCTGGCGGGTTACTTTTTCTAAATCGCTTAATGCACCAGTTGAAATGGTGTCAAAAATTACACGCTCTGCGGCTCTTCCTCCCATAGTAGCGCACATTTCATCAAGCATTTGATCGGGACGAACAATCAAGCGCTCTTCTGGTAAATACCACGCAGCGCCTAAACTTTGTCCGCGCGGTACTATAGTTACTTTGACTAGTGGTGCAGCGTGTTCTAGCATCCAACTTACCGTTGCGTGTCCAGCTTCGTGAATAGCAATCGCGCGTTTTTCTTCAGGGGTAACAATTTTATTTTTCTTTTCTAAACCACCCACAATACGATCGACAGCATCTAAGAAATCTTGCTTATCTACTGCATTTTTATCATGACGTGCCGCTATCAGTGCTGCTTCATTACATACATTAGCAATATCTGCTCCTGAAAATCCTGGCGTTTGCTTGGCTAAAAATTCTGTATCTAATTCTTCAGATTTTTTCAAAGGTTTTAAATGAACTTCAAAAATTTCTTTTCGTTCTCTAATGTCTGGTAAATCCACATAAATTTGGCGATCAAAGCGTCCTGCGCGCAATAGCGCTTTGTCTAATACATCTGCACGATTGGTAGCAGCTAATACAATAACATTTGAATTGGTTCCAAAACCATCCATTTCTGTTAGTAATTGATTTAATGTATTTTCTCGTTCATCATTGGCACCCGTCATGTTGTTTTTCCCACGGGCTCTACCTACAGCATCAATTTCGTCAATGAAGATAATAGCCGGAGATTTTTCTTTAGCTTGTTTGAATAAATCACGAACACGTGAAGCTCCAACTCCAACAAACATTTCCACAAAATCGGATCCTGATAACGAGAAGAAAGGTACATTAGCTTCACCAGCAACGGCTTTAGCCAACAAAGTCTTTCCGGTTCCTGGAGGACCAACTAATAAAGCTCCTTTTGGGATTTTTCCGCCAATTGATGTATATTTTTCAGGGTTTTTAAGAAACTCTACTATTTCCTGAATCTCTTCTTTTGCACCTTCTAAACCGGCAACATTTTCAAAAGTGATTCGGGTATCATTTTTCTCATCAAACAGTTTTGCTTTCGATTTTCCAATGCTGAAAATTTGTCCGCCACCACCAGAGCCACCTGACATCCTACGCATCATAAAGATCCATAGACCACCCAGTAAAATTACGGGGAGTAATAAAGAGATAATGTCGCCCCACATGCTTTCGGGTTCTTTTTCATATTCTCCTATTTTTCCAGCTGCTTTTGCTTTAGTAAGATTGTCTTGAAAAGCTTTTGCATCTCCAATTTCGGTAGTATAATGAGGTCCTTTAACATTCAATTTACCCGTAACGTCGTCTTTGACTTTCGCGTGTATTTTGTTAGATAATGCCGATTTTTTTAGATAAATTGTAGCATTCGTATTGTTGAATGTAACTTTTTCAACTTCACCTGCTTCGATGAAGTCATTAAATTTAGACAAACTGGTTTTCCCAGGATTGCTCAAATTTAAACCATCGGTTAATAAACTAATGGTAAAAAAAACAGCAAGGACAAGTAAAATACTCATCCATGGACTAAATTTAAAGCCAGAATTATTGTTGGTATTTTGTGCCATAAAATTATTTAGTATTTTGTTTCAATGGTTGTGATTTTTGCATCACCCCATAAACTTTCAATTCGGTAATATTCTCGGATGTGTTTTTGAAACACATGGACTACAATATTAACATAATCCATTAAAACCCATTCTCCATTTTCTGCACCTTCCACGTGCCAAGGTTTGTCTTTCAGCTCTTTTGACACCACCTTTTGAATGGATCCTACAATCGCATTCACTTGTGTGTTTGAATTTCCATTGCAAATGACAAAATAGTCACAAACAGTATTGTCAATTTCTCTTAAATCAAGAATGTCTATATTTTCTCCTTTTACATCTTCTATCCCTTTAATGATGTTTGCTAACAGCTCATCATTATTAATCTGCTTCTTCGCCATTTATTATTTTTGAATTTATGCAAAGGTATCAAATTTTGTCATTAATTTTGAACCTTAACATAAGATTAAAACTTATTCTACGAAATGAAGATAATCAAACTCAGTGCCATAGATTCTACTAATCGTTTTTTGAAACAATTAGCCAAGGAAACAACGCCTGAAAATTACACAATAGTGGTTGCAGATCAGCAAACTGACGGTAAGGGACAGCGTGGCGCTTCATGGATATCAGAAAGTGGTAAAGCGTTAGCCTTTAGTTGTTTATATTATCATCCCGTTGGGGTTTTATCCGATGTTTATGTTTTAAATTGTATAGCAGCTTGGAGTGTTGTAACTGCTTTACAATCGATGAGTACAATCGATTTTCAAATAAAATGGCCTAACGACATTTTGGCAGAGCAAAAGAAAATTGGCGGAATATTAATTGAAAATAGTATAAAAAGCTCAACCGAAATACTGTCTATTATTGGTATAGGAATAAACGTGAATCAAACACAGTTTGATGATTTACCTCAAGCTAGTTCGCTAGCACTTTTAGAAAAAAAATCTTTTGACATAGCGTCTTTGTTGTTGCGTATTGCACAAGAATTGGAGCAAAATTTAGAAAAATTACCACAAGTAGGAGCTGGTTATTTTTGGACACGATATCATGAAAAATTGTTTAAACGCGGCATTGTGTCAACATTTGAAGATGTTCAAGGCAATCGTTTCGTAGGTAAAATTATTTCGGTGACTCAGGAGGGGAAATTGCAAGTCTCTTTAGAAAATGAGCAACACGCTTTTTTTGATGTAAAAGAAATAAAAATGTTGTATTAAAAAAGGAGTAGGAAAAATACGTGAATCCTTTGTTAAACTTTTTTATAAACTATTCCTTTTAAGTACATTTGTGGCAATTAAAAAATGTATTCCAAAATCTCATGGAAAAAAAAATAGCCTCCTTTTTGTTTTCGACCCGTTTAATGGCAGTATTGTTTATTCTTTTTGCAGCCGCAATGGCAGCTGGAACTTTTATTGAAGATGCCTACAATACAGATACCGCTAGAGTTATTATTTATAATTCTTGGTGGTTTGAAGCCATAATGGTGTTTTTTGTTATCAATTTTATGGGAAACATCAAGCGCTACCAATTGCATAAAAAAGAAAATTGGGCTACCCTTTTATTGCACCTTTCTTTCATTTTAATTATTGTGGGTGCCTTTGTAACCCGTTACATTAGTTTTGAAGGAATGATGCCAATTAGAGAAGGGGAAACGGCGAATGTCATTTATTCTGATAAACCTTATTTGACTGTTTTTGTTGATGGTGAATACAAAGGTGATACCAAACGTAAAACCTTTGAAAAGGATTTGATTTTTGCGCCAGAAGTTAAAGGGGATGCTTTTTTAAATGCATTTGCTAACAATGATTTTTCATTAAGTGGCGAATTCAACGCTATACCTTTTGAAGTGGTATACCAATCGTTTATTTTGAATGGAAAAGAAACGGTTAAGCCATCCGAAAATGGAAAATTAATGCTTAAAATGGTCGAATCGAGTGGGGGAACACGCCACGAACATTATTTAAAAGCTGGTGAGGTTCAAAACATTCATAATATCTTATTTGCCTTCAATAAATTTACCGAAGGTGCTATTAATATTGCTAAGGTTGGTGATGCTTATACCATACAATCGCCTTTTGATGGTAACTTCATGCGGATGGCCGATAAATTTCAAGGACAAGTAACAAAAAACAACGCGCAAACACTGATGCTTCGTTCATTGTACAATATGGGTGGTGCTCAGTTTGTATTTCCTGAGCCGGCTATGAAAGGCGAATTAGTGTTGGAATCGAATAATGATTTTAAAGACAAAAAAACGGATGATGCTCTGGTGGTAACAATAAAGAGTCAAGGAAAAGAGGAAACCCTTACACTGGTGGGGTCAAAAGGAAAACAAGGAGTGCCGCAAAGTATAAAAATTGGAAAGCTAGAATTTACATTATTCTTTGGTAGTAAAATATACAATACGCCGTTTACAATTGCTTTAGATGATTTTGTTGCCGATAAATACCCAGGAACCGATAAAAGTTATTCGGCTTTTAAAAGTAAAATCACATTATTAGATACTGATAACAACATCAATCGTAAGGATAGTATTTTTATGAATCATGTGCTCGATTACGATGGTTATCGATTCTTTCAATCGGGATTTGATCCGGATGAAAAAGGCACACAGTTGTCGGTAAGTCATGATTTTTGGGGAACATGGATTACGTATATCGGTTACTTTTTATTGTATTTAGGTTTAATGGCCATCTTGTTCAACAGTCATACCCGTTTCGCTAGTTTGAAAGAGAAGTTGGAAAAAGTAAAAGCAAAGAAAAAAGCATTTTTAGGTTTATTATTGTTGTTGTGTGCGCCTGCTTTTTCTCAAAACAACACCCCACCATCAAAAGAAGCTGCCTTAAAGTTACTCAAAGAACATTTGGTTTCTGAAGAGCATGCCGCTGAATTTGGAAAATTAGTCATACAAGATGCTGGGCGTATGAAGCCACTCAATACGTTTTCATCAGAATTGCTTCGAAAAGTATCTAAAAGCGATACGTATGAAGGTATAAATTCGGACCAAGCTTTGATTTCTATGACCCAATTTCCAGAATATTGGTATAATTTACCCATTATCTTTTTGAAACGAGGCAATGATAGTATTCGTAAAATAATTGGCATTGAGAAAGACGCAAAATATGCACCTTTAGTTTCCTTTTTTGACGAACAAGGGGGATATAAATTGGCTAATTATTTAGACGCAGCTTATAAAGAACCTGTGCCTAATCAATTTCAAAAAGATTTTATTGAAGCGGATAAAAAGGTGAATTTATTTTATTCGGCTTTAAGCGGACAAATATTAAAGGTATTTCCGGTTCCAGGTGATACTTCTAATAAGTGGTTGTCCTATCTCGAAATCAGTCATCCAACGGGTACGGCCTTAGATTCAATTAAAAATATAGTTCCATTTTATTTGAATGCCGTAGATCGAGCAACGGTGAGTGGCGACTATAAATTACCCAATAGTTTGCTCAAAGGCTTGAATGCCTATCAAAAGAAATATGGAAAGGCCGTAATGCTCTCAGAGCGTAAAATAAGTTCAGAAATTTTATACAACAAATACGATATTTTCAAGCGTTTGTTTTATTTGTACCTGTTGGCTGGAGTACTAATGTTAGCGTTTTGTATCGTTCAAATATTTAAGGATAACCGATTTATTCGAACCACAATAACAGTATTTCATGGATTGAACGGTTTATTTTTTGTGTTGCATACTTTGGGATTGGCTGTTCGATGGTATATCTCAGGGCATGCGCCATGGAGTGACGCCTATGAAAGTATGATTTATGTAGCTTGGGCAACCATGTTTTTTGGTCTTGCGTTTGGTAGAAAATCAAAATTAACGGTAGCTTCTACTACATTTGTAGTTTCAATTATATTAATGGTGGCGCATTGGCAATGGATGGATCCTACTATTGGTAATTTGCAACCCGTTTTGAATTCGTATTGGTTGATGATTCACGTAGCGGTTATTGTAGCCAGTTACGGACCATTTACCTTAGCCATGGTGTTAGGTTTGGTTGCTTTGTTTTTAATGATTTTTACCACAGCGAAAAATAAAGAAAAAATCAAATTGAGCATCGACGAAATTACTTATATCAATGAAATGGCATTAACCGTAGGACTAGTCATGTTAACCATCGGAAACTTCCTTGGTGGACAATGGGCTAATGAGAGTTGGGGTCGTTATTGGGGTTGGGATCCAAAAGAAACTTGGGCGTTGATTAGTATTATGGTATATGCATTTGTAATTCACGCACGATTTGTACCTGCTTTGCGTGGACGTTGGATTTATAATGTAATGAGTGTTTTAGCATTTGCTTCGATTTTAATGACGTATTTTGGAGTAAATTTCCACTTGAGTGGTTTACACAGTTATGCTTCGGGTGAAAAACAAAATGTAACCTACTATTTTATCATCTTGGCAATAGTACTAGTAATCGCTGCAATTGCATACATTCCCTACAAAAAGCATTTTAAAAAATAAGTCTATGAAAAAATCATTCGCACTTTTAATTGTTTTGACTTCCTTATGGAGTTGTCAAAATCAAGCGCAGCAAACAACTGTTAATCCCACTGTAATTCCTATGAAAAAAGAAACCATTTACCAATTTAATGTACAAGACTTATCTGGAAATGCATTCGATTTTGCAGCCCTAAAAGGAAAGAAAATCATGATTGTAAATACGGCTTCCGAATGTGGATTAACACCACAATATGAGCAGTTACAAGTAGTTTATGAAAAATATAAAGATCAAAATTTTGTGATTGTAGGGTTTCCGGCCAATAATTTTGGATCGCAAGAACCGGGAAGTAATGCGCAAATAGCTACGTTTTGTCAAAAAAATTATGGTGTAACCTTTCCTATGATGGCTAAAATTTCTGTAGAAGGAAATGATCAACATCCCGTATATCAATTTTTAACCCAAAAGGCTAAAAACGGAATGGAAGATAGCGAGGTGCAATGGAATTTTCAAAAATATTTGATCAATGAAAATGGTGAACTAGCTAAAGTGTTTTCGCCACGTGTGTTGCCTACGGATTCAGAAATCATCAATTGGATTGAAGGGAAATAAAAAAGTAATTAGTGTTCAGTTTATAGAATGCTGTACACGTTTTATTTAAGCATTTTTTGCATGAAAACCGAATGCAACCATCGATCAAATTTGTAACCTGATTCTTTGATGAAACCGACTTCTTCAAAACCAATTTTTTTGTGGAAATCAATACTGTTTGTGTTTTCAGAGTCAATGACACCAATGAGTGTATGTAGTTTTTGTTGTGAAGCTCGTTCGATTAATTCAGTCAATAGTGCTTTTCCAATACCTTTACCAATGTGGTCTTTGTGTGCATAAACCGAATGTTCAGCGGTAAACTTATAGGCTTCTCGGAAACGAAATTCACTGAAATATCCAAATCCAACAATTCTTGCATTTTGTTCTGCAACCAATACCGGAAAACCTTTCTGAAGTTTTTCTTCAAAAATTGCTTCTTGCGAAGCTAAGCTACGCTCGTTATAATCGTATAAGGCTGTGGAATTTAGAATAGCATCATTGATGATTTCTAAAATAGCACTACAATCTTCTTTTTGATAGTCTCTAATTATTATCTGCATTTCGTGAAGAAATTATGGGGTAAAAGTACTAAAAACCTTTTCAACTTCGTAACTTTGTAGTTCAGTTATTTATTAAAAATGAGGTACCCAAAAATTCCTTTGGCGCAAAGCATACTTGAAATTTGCCAACACAAAGGAGTGAAACATATCGTAATTTCTCCGGGTTCTAGAAATGCACCTTTGACTATAGGGTTTACAAATAATCCCTATTTTATATGTTATAGTATAGCCGATGAACGATCAGCTGCTTTTTTTGCATTGGGAATTGCCCAACAGTTGCAAGAGCCTGTTGTAGTGGTTTGCACTTCTGGTTCGGCTGTGTTGAATTATTATCCAGCATTTGCAGAAGCCTTTTACAGTCAAATTCCGCTAGTTGTACTTTCGGCAGATCGACCTCAACACAAAATAGACATTGGCGACGGACAAACCATTCGACAAGAAAATGTATTTGCAAACCACAGCTTGTTTAACGCCAATTTGAACGAATTGCCTTCAGAAGATAATGATGCAATGATTCAACAAGCCTTTTTTGTAGCGGTTCAGCAAAAAGGTCCGGTGCATATCAATGTTCCTTTTGAAGAGCCTCTATATGAAACCGTATCAGCGCCAACCTATACTGCTAAATGGTTTGATTTACCAATTGTTAGTACACAATTTGCTTTGGAAGATTCCTTTGTGGAATGTTGGAAAAAAGCACCGAAAAAATTGATTTTGGTGGGTGAATTGTCCCCTAATGTTTTGCAACATGAGTTGATTGAAGCCTTAGCCAATGATCCTAGTATAGTGGTGTTGACCGAAAAAACATCCAATTTGCATCATTCTTCATTTATTGATCAAATTGACACGCTAATTACTCCTTTAAAGGAGGATGAATTCAACGCTTTACAGCCAGATATATTACTCACATTTGGCGGGATGGTAGTTTCCAAACGCATCAAATCCTTTTTGCGAAATTACAAGCCTACACACCATTGGCATGTGGATAGACTTAGAGCATATGATACTTATGGGGCACTCACCAAACATTTCAATACGGATAGTGCAACTTTTTTGCGTGCCGTTTTGCCCCACAAAAATAATGTAAGTAATTATAAGGCATCTATTGCTGGACTTTGGCAAGATCGATTGGTACAACATCATAATTACGCACAATCGGTTCCTTTTTCTGATTTCAAAGTGTTTGATTTTATTTGTCGAATGCTCCCAAATGAATGTCAATTGCAGGTTAGTAATAGTTCAGCTATTCGGTATATTCAACTGTTTCCGATGGATCCATCCATATCGGTATTTTGCAATAGAGGAACCAGTGGTATTGACGGAAGTACGTCTACGGCAATTGGAGCTTCTGTTGTAAATGGAGTGCCTACCTTTTTAGTTACAGGTGATATTGGATTTTTATACGATAGCAATGCACTCTGGAACAATTATTTGCCCGCAAACTTTAAAATTATCCTTTTAAATAATGGAGGAGGAGGTATCTTTAGAATTTTGCCCGGTCATGAAGAGACGGCAACATTCAATACTTTTTTTGAAACTTCGCACCAATTGAATGCTTCCCATCTAGCAAAAATGTATGGATTGGCTTATTTTGAAGCACATGATGAAATTTCGCTGACGCAACAATATGCTGTTTTTTTGTCTCAAAACGAAAAGCCAAGTATTCTCGAAATTTTTACACCAGAGAAATTGAATGATCAAGTGTTATTAAATTTTTTTAGGAAATTAGTATAGCTTAATTATTGTACTTTACTATATTTAGCTTTACACGTTTCAATGAAAGGGTAGTTGATGATCAATACATCTTCAGTGATTTCATAATCCAATTGCAATTGATTGCAATTCGATGTCATAATACGATTAGTGCTGCTGGAATACGTTCCACTTGTTTGCGTTGTGGCAGTTATGGATAGATCACATAAATTTCCATTGCAATTTACGCTTCCATTTGCTTCAAATGTTACTGTTTTAGAACTTACTACCGGTTGAAAACTCCCACTGCCATCACCAGGATCGGCATATACTTCAATGAGACGCCATGTTCCAATTTCGTTCATATCTACTGCAGCTTCTTCGGTAGTTGAAGTACAAGAAATAAATATAGAGATGCAAATAAACGCGGTTATTATTTTTTTCATATTTTTTATTTGTAAAATTCTATTTAAAAATTACAAAAAATCATTTAATAGTAATTTCTGATGAAGTTGTATTGAGTAAAGATAAAAAAAAGCACTGAGTATTCAGTGCTTAATACTATTATATAAGGATGTATTACATGCCTCCCATTTGTTGTTTGAATTCTTCCATGGTTACTTTAGTGTAGCCTTCGCCTGTAATTACAAAACAATCTTTTGGTAATTCTTTAGCAAAAGAAGTAGCAGTCATGGTCATTTCACCTTGAGGTGTAGTAGTAATAATTTCTAAAGGGTACCCTGCTAATTTAATTTTTGTTTCTTTAATAGGTGTTTGTGGTGCAATAGCTTCAGTAATATAAAAAGCATTAGTTGAACCATCATTCATTTTAACCGTAGCTTTATAACATGAAAAACCTGCAATTTCTTTGATATTCTTTTTGTCATAGGTTACTTCAGCTGCATCTTCTAAATTCCCAATACCTTTTGTACTATTAAGAGCTTCTTCTCCAGCTTCAATGATTTCATATTTCATTCCCATTACTTCAACAGCCATTTTAGTCTCTTTGATGTTTCCAATAGGAGTAATAGTTTTCATTAACATCATGCCACTCATCATGTTCATTTCAGTAGCTTGTGTTTTTTCGTCAAAATGAATGGTTAAAGTGCTTTCTCCCATCATTGCGGCAGCTTCGTCGTTTCCTGTTAATACTAATTTATACGTAACAGATCCTTTTTTTAAGGCTTGAGCATTCATTATAACTCCTGAAAGAAGTAAGAAAGCGAATGCGATTTTTGTAAGGTTTTTCATTTTATTTGGTTTTAAAGTGTAAAGGTAATCATTAATTTTTCTTAATGAATCGCTCCGTATATTTTTTTCCATCGGAAGTTACAAGTGTTAACATATAGACACCTTCTGTTAAATGTGCAATGTTGACCGTATTGTTTATTAAGGCAACATTACTAATTACTTTTCCTAAGGGTGTTATAATACTTATTGATGTAATTGAAGCTGTATCAATGTTTAATACCGTTAGTTGGTCAGTAGCCGGATTGGGATAAAGTACCAGTTTCGCATCAGTAAAACCATCTTGATGCAAAGGGCTAGACCCTTCAACAATGTGTAACGATTGATTGATACTTGGATTATTGATAACATCTACAATTCCAGAAGGCCAACGGACTATTACTCGAGTTATGGCAGTGGCAGTTCCAATACCAAAATGGGCATTGAGCGAACTCATGTATTTAAATCCTTCGCCACTTCTGATGTCTCTAATTTGTTTTCCCCAGGCACCATAAATTTCGATTCGTGCACCAATTCCATTGCGATTACTTTGTACGCCTTGTAATGAAAATTTTATCCAATTGTTACCGTTAGGAACTGCATACCGAATGGTGGTTCCATTTTGAATGTCTAAGAAACCATCATTATTTAAATCGCCTACTGCACCCACACTAATTCCAGTATAGCTGATCGGGGCAAAAGTGCTATTTCCTCTGTTATACATGATTTTACTACCTCCGCCTAAAACATCCACAAAACCATTGTTGTCAAAATCATATGCAATATTATCAATATTGGTCGATAGATTGGTGTCCCAGCCGGATCCGGTGGTAATGTTTGTAAAAGCCTCTTCAGTAGTATTAGTAGTATCTAAATTATTTCTAAAATATTTGTGCAAACTGGCACTTGCCGTAATGATAATATCCATATCGCCATCATTATCAAAATCCGCAATAGCCGAAGACCAAGTTTGAATCGGACTCACATTTATACCTGCAATAGCCGAGATATTAGTATAAGTGTTGTTGCCATCATAACGATACAATTCACATGGTGGACCCGAACATTTCGAAACAAATACATCACTATCACCATCGTTATCAAAATCGGTAAATAAAGTAGCATAATTACCTGTAGTTGTAGCAATACTCATGGAGCCAGGAGTTACGGTCGATTGATAATAGGTTAAATTACCATTCCCGTTATTTAAGTAATAACAACTAGGAGCAATGTCATGACAGACAAAAATGTCTAGATTTCCATCGTTGTTTAAATCTGTAAAATTAGTTCTTTGAGAAAAAATATTTTGTCCTGGAACTAAAGCGGTATAGTTGGTACCCGTATTGTTTGAGGTAATAATCGATGCGCCACTTCCATTTCCTAGTACTAAATCATTATAGCCATCGTCATTATAATCCCCTGCAGCCATGCTCCAATTAGGTAAAAGTACTGCCGATGTTGCTCCGGTAAATGTAAAATTATGATCGGTCATTGTAAAATTACCAGGAGTTGAACCTTGATAATGTACACGCATGGAATTTGCATTAACCCCTACAATATCGTCTTTGTGATCACCATTCATGTCGACAACACAAATATTGTATGAACTATTAATAGTAGCAATTGTTTGTGTGGTATACGTAATAGGAATAATGATAGGAACTTCAGAGAGTATAAAATCAAAGCCTGTAGTACTCCATTTATTATCCCAAACAATGTAATAGGTCATCCCTGCGGTTACCTCAAAGGATTTTGTAGATAAGTTGGAATCGGTATTTCCAGTATTACAAGCAATAATCCCGGAGTTGTCATCACTGGTTACACATGTTAAGCCAGTTAAGCAATTTCCAGTATAAATACTGAAATTAGTGTCTTTACATATATTAACTGCTAGATCTGATGATATCGTAACGTTTGCATTAATGGTTGGAGTATAGGAATACCATTTGGATAAAGTGGTGGAAGAACAGGCAGTAGTAATATTATTTTGATCGATAGCATTTACTACGGTTGTTCCAGGACCAATTGCCGTTGCGGTTGAGCAAGGGTTGTATCCTACCGGAATTTCAGTAATTTGAAAATTAAAACCAGTTGCACTCCAGCGGTTGTCCCAAACAATATAATAAGTTGTCCCAGCTGTAGCGTTAAAAGAGGCTCTTGATAGATAGGATAATCCGGTTGCATCACAATTTATTGTACCAGAATCATCATCACTGGTAATGCAGGTTAACGCAGCGCATGTTCCTGAGTAAATTCGTAAACGAGTATCCTTACAGCTGTTTTCGATCAAATCTGAGCTAACAGTTACTGTAAAATTACTGGTTGGTGTATACGCATACCACTCTGCTGCAGTAGTTGTTTCATTGGTTAATGTACAAAGTACTTGAGGAAGTTCTGTGCCATCAATGGTGCCCACAGCATAAGTTCCTGCGGTGGTTAAAGGTACGGCAGTGGCACAATTGTTTTGTGCGGCTAAAAGCCCTGTACATGCTAGTAAAATAATTAAAATGTAATTTCTTTTCATATGTATGATATTTATCTGCAATCTTGTAATGAGTTAATCCACGCTTCAATCAATGCTACACCTTCTGTATGAATTACGGTTCTTCCGTGCAGTGGCATTCTATAGGTTTCATCTACCGTGTTTACGCGATGGTAAAGCATGGATTGATCGATACGTCTCGGGGTTACAATTTTACTCAAGTCGGGACTAAAATCTTGCATATCCTGAGTGTTAACACAAACGCCCATGTTGGTCAAATTGTTGTTGGTTTCTGAAAAGCCTAAACGCATTGGGCGGTAATCACAATGACCATTTTCGGTGTGACAATGTGCGCAATTGATGTCAAAATAAGAGCGTACTCTTTTATCTAAAGTTTGGCTCGAATCGTTATAATTTACTGTTGTATTAGCTGCAGAAGGCAGGTTAAAATTGCTTTCTAAAATACCTAAATCTATCCATTTGGTTAATTGGTTGACAGTTTGACTGCCATAAGTGAACATTCTGTTGAGATTTTGTGGTTTTATCCCAATTGGAATATTTTTTTGACTGTAAACGCCATTTACAGTTTGTTTGGTTTTATGGCAAACGATGCACTGTGCTTCATTCGGAATGCGATACTCTATTGTTCGAGTTGTATTGTTATCGTCTTGCCAAGTAACATTTTTTATACTTCCGTTTAAATCCAAATAGGCCTCTGTTTGTTCTTCATTCCAAACATAGTCTGCAAAAATCCAACCGGTATCTTTACGGATCATTATTCTCGTTTCAATAATTTTTGTTGAATTTGAAGGAAGTACGTGATCATAGTAAAATGTTTTTATAATCGCAGATCCTACAGGAAGTTCTAATATGGCATCATCTCTGTTAAATGTAGCTTTTGCGCCTTCAGGAATCCATACAAAACGTTTTTTATGCGCATAATCGGTGAATAAGGAAGAAATCGGTTCGTATGGAATAACATCTCTAGAAGGAGTTTGATTGCTTAATGCACCTGTAAAAAAGTGGTAGTCTGATAATTTTTCATAGGGTACAGTTGTTAAATCAACCTCAACAGGTGTTATTGATATATAATCATCATCTTGATCGGTACATGAAAAATAAACTGATAAGGAAGTAGCAAAAAATAAAAGAATTGCGTATTTTTTTATCATATTGTTAAGATTTGTTTGGTTTTAATGTAACAAATATAACTTTTTTTTTAAAATAGCAAACTTTTATTTGCTCAATTCTATGGTTTATGAAAACTATCCGAAAGCACTACATTGTAATGTGTTAAGTGTTCAAGCGCTTCTTCTGATTGATAATCAAAAGACATTTCCAATGCTTTGTATTTCTTCTTGTTTTCAATACGATTGACGCTGTCATAAAATCGTCTTACTTCCTCCATGTCAGACAAAATTAATTGAGGAACAGTACTATTATTGCCTTTTTCATCTTTCGCAACCATGGTAAAATAACTCGAGTTGCAATGTTTTTTAACACCCGTTTGGATTTGTTCTGAAGTAACACGAATACCAACGACCATTGAAGTTTTTCCAACATAGTTCACAGAGGCTTTTAGGGTAACCAATTCGCCAATTTCTACTGGATTTAAAAAATCTACGGTATCAACAGATGCTGTTACACAATAACAGCCCGAATATTTAGAAGCGCATGCAAATGCAATTTGGTCCATCAATTTTAATAAATAACCGCCATGTATTTTCCCACTAAAATTAGAATGGGAGGGTAGCATTAATTCGGAAAGCGTGATTTTTGAAGCGGCTACAGTGTTGGCAGTATGCATGGTTTATTCGTTTAGTTCTAGTGGATCATTGTTGTCGCTTTCAGCTCTCTTTAATACCGATTCGGGTAATGATTTTTTAGCTTTGGCTCCCATCTTTTTTAATTTTTCTACACTGGTGATTAAATTACCTTTGCCTTCAGTCAATTTGTTCATGGCAGCACCATATTCCATTTTGGCTTCATCCATTTTTTTGCCGATTTTAATTAAATCGCCAACAAATCCTTCAAATTTATCATACAATGCTCCGGCTTGACGAGCAATTTCTAAGGCATTTTCTTGCTGTTTTTGGTTGGCCCACATGCTATCAATGGTACGAAGTGTAGCTAAAAGTGTTGATGGTGTAACAATAACGATATTTTTTTCAAATGCTTTATTGTATAATGCGGCATCTTCATTCAAGGCAACTGCAAAAGCCGATTCGATAGGAATAAATAACAAGACAAAATCAGGGCTCTCCATTTGGTATAAATCCTGATAATTTTTATTTCCCAACTGTTCCACATGGCGATGAACGGCATTCACATGTTCTTTTAAATGTTGATTTTTTTGAGTCTCATCTTCTTCATTGGTGTAGCGTTCGTAGGCAGTAAGTGTTACTTTTGAATCGATAATCATTTTCTTGCCATCTGGCAAATTGATAATTACGTCAGGAAATACGCGACTTCCATCTCCAGTAGTGTGGCTTTGTTGTACAAAATATTCGCGATCTTTTTCTAAACCTGATTTTTCTAAAACGCGTTCTAATACTAATTCACCCCAATTTCCTTGCATTTTACTATCACCTTTCAATGCTTTAGTTAAATTGATGGTTTCCTTGCTCATTTGTTCGTTCATTTCGCGAAGTCCCAAAATTTGTTGACGCAAAGCAGCATGATAGTCGATACTTTCTTTGTGAGTATCTTCGACTTTCTTCTCAAAAAGTTGAATTCTATCTTGTAGAGGTGAAAGAATGTTTTTAAGATTTTCTTTGTTTTGTTCTGTGAATTTAACTGTTTTTTCTTCTAAAATTTTGTTGGCCAAATTTTCAAATTCTTTGGTAAATTTTTCTTGCAGTTGTTCAACTTCTTGCTTTTGTTCTTTGTTGCGTTCCCAAAGATTATCAAAGTCATTTTCTTTCTTGGCTAAATGAATTGTGATGCTTTCTTTCTCTTTTAGAAGGTTTTCTTTCTCCAATGCGTATTGGCGGACTTGCTCTTTAAATTGCTCAATTTGCTCTAGGAGCCCATTGATGCGTTCTTCTAAGCCTGATTTTTCAGATTGTGACCGAGCATTAAAAAGCAGTTTACCAAGGAAAAGCCCTAAAGCAAGTGCAAAACAAAAAGTTAATAAAATGAGGATAGAATTTGTCATAAGAAAGGTTATAAAATGTAAAAATACGGAATAATATCAAACTTCAAATTTGAAAAATGTATTTTTGCGACAAATAAATTCCATGCACCATCATTTCCTAATTCATAAGCCTTATGGCTATTTATCGCAGTTTATTTACCAACTCAAACGCAATAAAAAATTGTTAGGCGAATTATATGATTTTCCTGATAACACCATGGCAATTGGTCGTTTAGATGAAGATTCAGAAGGCTTACTTTTGTTAACAACCGACGGCATGATGAGTGAGATTGTGCGAAGTAAAAAAGTAGAAAAAGAATACTATGCACAAGTTGACGGAATAATAACTGAAGAAGCTGTCAATCAACTCAGAAACGGTGTAGAAATTGGTTTTCATGGAAAAAAGTACCTTACTAAAAAATGCAAAGCTTCCATTTTAGAAGCGATTCCAAACTTAGGCGAACGCGGTAAAAAGATTCGAGATGAACGTCACGGACCAACATCTTGGGTTTCGATAACTTTAACCGAAGGAAAATTTCGTCAAGTACGTAAAATGACATCAGCGGTTGGATTTCCTACGCTGCGATTGGTTCGAGTGCGTGTGGGAAACATCCATCTAAACAATTTAAAAGCGGGTGAAGTTTTAGAAGTAAGTGGCTTTGATATCTAATTTACTTGATTTTAAATTTACCAATAGTGGCATCAAATGATAGATGTTCGGAATCAAATAACGTATTGAAAATTCCGCTTTGAATTAAATTACACGGTTGGTCTTGTACAATTTGTTGGGATGTAATGACAATCATCTCATCTGCCATTTGAATGGCAAGGTCAATATCGTGGGTAGAATACACAATTGTTTTTCCTGTTTCGTGGGCTAATTTTTGTAGCAATTTTAACAAATCTGCTTTGTGAACGAGATCGAGATGCGTTGTTGGCTCATCTAAAGCAATTATTGAGGTATTTTGAGACAAACATCTGGTTATTAGTGCTATTTGTAACTGTCCATCACTAATTTCATCGTGCTTTTTTGCCGTCAAATGTGCAATATCAGTGAGTGCTATCGCCTCTTCAATTTTATCATGATCTTCTGAAGTTAAGTTGCCCAACCAATTGGTGTAAGGTTGTCTTCCAAGTGCAATAATTTCATACACTGTTAAATTACTTGGAGGTAATTTTTCAGTCAATACAATGCTTAATTCTTTGGCTAAAGCTAATGGTTTGTAGCTTTGGAGTGGTTTATTCAGCAGGGCAATTTCACCTTGAATTGGCGGAATTATACCGGTTAGGGTTTTTAATAACGTTGATTTACCGATCCCATTTTCTCCTACCAAAGCAATTAATTTTCCTTTTGAAAGCGCTAAATTAATGTCTTTGGCAATAATTTTAGTTTCCGATTTGGTTTTATAACCAATGGAAAGCGCTTGGGTTTGTATGGTGTAATTTTGATGACTCATGCTTAAAAACGTTTCTTTCTAACTAATAACCAAATCACTACAGGCGCTCCCATTATAGAAGTAATAGCATTTATAGGTAAAGTAATATCAAATCCGGGAACCTGTGCAATAATATCGCAACTCAGCATAACAATAGCGCCCAAAAGTATGGTGCTCCAAAACAATACAAAATGATTGCTAGTTTGAAATACTAATTTTGCCATGTGTGGAACGGCAAGACCAACAAATGCAATAGGTCCAGCAAAAGCAGTAATACTACCTGCTAATATACTGGTGGCAATAATAATGATTAGACGCGTTTTTTTATAATCTATTCCAATACTTTGTGCGTATTTTTCTCCTAATAACAAAGCGTTTAAAGGTTTGTTCACCAAAAAGCTAATACTCATTCCAATAAGTACAAATAATGTTAATAATGAAATCTCATTCCAGGACAAATTCGAAATACTTCCCATGGACCAAAATGTGAATTTTTGTAATTTTTCGGCCGAAGTAAAATAGGATAATACTGAAACGATAGCACTAGTAAAACTCCCAAACATTAAGCCTACAATTAATATTGCCATAGTGTCTTTTAGTTGTTGCGAAACTAATAATACTGCAAGTAAAACTAAAAAACTACCCAAACTAGAGGCTAATACCAAGCCATAATTTGATAAAAAGAATGTCGATATTGATAATGGTAAAACTCCTGCACCTAGAATGATAAAAGCAACGCCCAAACTAGCACCTGAACTTAAGCCTAATACATAGGGGCCGGCTAAAGGGTTTCGAAATAAAGTTTGCATCAATAAGCCGCTCATAGAGAGTCCGATGCCAACTAATACTGCGGTAATCGCTTTGGGGATTCGAAAATTCCAAAGAATAATTTCCCAACTTTCTTTGCTCATGGGTTTGGAAAACAAACTACGAACGACTTCTTCAAAAGGAATACTAACTGAACCCAAGCTAACGTTTGCTAAAAACAGGGTTACTGATGCAAGAAGCAATAGTAAAAAAAGAAACGTTTGTTTTTGGGTAATTGGCATATTATAAATTTTGGCTAATTTACATTTTTTGAATTTTTAAATACCAGATGTTGAGAAAAAAACCATGCGTATAGAAGTTTCTGTTCTATTTTAACTTTTCAAAAAAGACCAGTTGATGATTTGGTAGCACTTCAGGATGCAGTATCTTCACAATATCTTTCAAAACTAAATCGGGACGATTCTGGGCTTGTTCGTAATAAATAATGCCACCTGTCGCACCTTTTTTTGTGCTAAAAGAATATATTTCTTTGTTTTTAACTGCTTTAAAATGAATGTAATTCGGATTGTTATCTAAAATTTCCTGAATTGAAGTAAATTGTCCGGGACCAATCCAAAAATCGGCATCTTGAGCTTTTTCAAACACGCTCTCAAAAGACAAGGCTAAACTACCGGTTCCTTTCGAGTTGTGCCATAAATAATTCCCATTAGCTTCCTTTAAAAAATAGGCTGCCCAACTATCTCCTTGGGGAAGAAACCACTGATCTTCATATATAGCTCCTGCAAGTATTGAGGGTTGAGATTTTGTTTTTTTTGCTAATGTCAAAACCGAATTGTATTCTTTTTCTATGGAGGCAAATAGTTGGTCAGCTTTTGTATCTAAATCATATAAAGCACCAAAAAACTTAATCCATTCGGCTTTTCCCAAAGGTGTTTTTTCGGTCCAGTCCCCATTAAAAATGATTTTTTGACCGCTTTTTTCTAAGTTTCTATAGGTTTTTAGATCTCCGTCAATGCTAAAACCTACAATCACATCAGGTTGTAAATCTATAATTACTTCGGTATTTAGTCCTTGATTACTGCCTAAATCGTGTATTTTTCCGTTTGCAATTAATGCTCTTGTTTTTTCAGAAGATATGTATCGGGGTGTAGGGAAACCAACCAATGTATTTTCAACACCCAAAGATTCCAAAGCTGGAATGTGTGTGGTTGAGGTGACAATTACTTTTTTAATAGGTACTTCAATGGAGGTGAATTGTTTTAAGCTGTCTGGCAGCGAAACTCCTTTTTTATGAAGCACATAGGTGTATTTTTTTTTGGCGCTAGGATATGCGTTAGAAATCGTAACTACTGAAAAACCATTGTGTTTTTCAATTGAAAACCCTTCTGCATACTGGATGGTGTTTTTTACAGAAGCAGTCTGGTTTTTGGAGTTATCATTATTCTTACAGTGGATGAAGCTCAAAAGCAAGAGTGTGAAAAAGAAATTGTGGCGCATGAAAAATGTTTTTGCAAAAGTAGCTTTTTAACTGTTATGAGTGCAATGGTTTGTATAAAGTTCATAAAAGAAAAAGCTGTAAATGTCTTTTTTGTCTGCAATCTTAAAATTGTGTAACAAAAATTGCAAGTCGAAACTGCTAAAACTATTAATTTTGCCATAAAAACACATGAGAACAGATTCTAACGAGTTTATTTATGCCGTTGCCACTATTGTAATTGCACATTTTGTGATTGGTTTTATTTGGTTGTGGCGAAAAATAAATAAAAAGAAATAGATTATTATCTCATTTCTTAGAAATTGACTAATTTTGTATGTGAATTTTGGTTGTTGTTTCTGAATTTTTCAAAACAACATTAAAAGGGAATTAGGTGTAAAACCTAAGCTGTACCCGCAACTGTAAGCTATAAAGCTTGTTATTATCTACATTACCATTGTTCGCCTTGGCGGATGAGAAGGTCGATAACAAGACGCAAGCCAGGAGACCTGCCTTATTCATTGAGTAACAAACTTTCGGGAAAAAAAGTTTGAGTATGGGTAATTCTGTGCTTTTCTCCCAATTTATTAAATTATTTATCAATTTAAAAATGAACAAAAAGTTAATTGGCTTAAGTGTATGTGCACTTGCTACTGCTTTTTCGTACGCACAAAAATCAGATTCATTATCAGTAAAAAACCTGCAAGAAGTAGTGGTATCGGATACCAAATTTGTACAGAGTAGGGAGAAATCAGGTAAAGTAATTGATGTGATTACGGCGCAAGAATTAGAACAAAAAAAAGGACAAAGCTTAGCTAATGTATTACATCAAATAGCAGGGGTTGAAATAAATGGAAATCAGTCTTTTAGCGGTAAAAATTTAGGATATTACATTCGTGGTGGTCGCAACCGACAAACTGCTATTTATATAGATGGAATTCCTGTAACAGATGCTTCAGGAATTAATTTAGAATACGATTTGCGACTCATTTCAATTGATCAAATTGAGAAAATCGAAGTCATGAAAGGCGCCTCGAGTACGCTTTATGGTTCTGGAGCTGCTACAGGTGTTATTAATATTACGTTGAAAAAATCGGCACAATCCAAAATTAAAGGAAGTGCCTATACCACATTGGGCACTCAAAATACTGCTATTACTTCAAAAATGAATGCGCAAGATTTGAGCCAAGGTTTTGCCATAAACGGAACAGTCGATAATGTAACTTATTTGACATCGTTAAATAGTAATGTTACAAAAGGAATGTCAGAAGCTGCTGGAGATAATTTTGAAGAAGATTCATTTTCAAGGGTTAATTTGATGCAAAAAATTGGGTTCAAAGCCAATTCAAAATTTAGTTTTGAAGTATTTGGAACGTATGATCGTATAAAAAATACCTTTGATAATTCGTTTGATGGAATTGTAGCAAATTCAGACGATGTGAACAATTCAAATCTTTCAGAACAATTCAGAATTGGCTTTTTGCCAAAGTATACCTATAAAAATGGTGAATTTGCCATCAATGCAGGTGTTTCAACAATTGATAGAAAAGTGCAAATGACAAACACTTGGACCAATACCATTGATAACTATAATTATTCGGGACGAACCGTTTCAATGGATGTTTTCAACAAGTACTCTTTTGCACCTTTATTATTTATTGTCGTTGGAACCCAATATCAATATTTTGATATGATCCAAAAAGATCCTTATGCTGTGGTGTCAAAAAATCAAGCAAAATTTAATCTGTTCGATCCTTATGCTACAGTGGTTTTTAATTCAGAATTTGGCCTGAATCTTAATCTAGGAGCTCGTTTGAATACCCATAGTGAATATGGTAAACAGGTAGTCTATAATTTCAACCCAAGTTATGCATTTGCAAATTTGCCTTTAAAAGTAATGATATCATATAGCACGGCTTATATTACACCAAGTTTATATCAATTGTATGGACCCTATGGCAATACAGCATTAACTCCCGAAGAAAATGCAACCGCTGAAATAGGTTTTGAATCGCAAATGTTTGAAAAAAGATTAACCATTAATACAATTGGTTTTTATAGAGTAGAAGAAAATACGATTGGGTTTTTCTATGATGCAGCTACTTTCGAATCCTATTATGTTAATAATAATGGAAGAAACAATGCAAAAGGGATTGAATCTACGGTTCGTTTTCGTTTGTCTGATCAAATCAATTTTGCGGGTAATTATACCTTTACTCAAGTGGATGAAACACTCAATCGCTTAATTCCAAAACACAAAGCAAATCTAGAAGTTAATTACAAGTTTAAAAGAGGAAATTTAGGCGGGCAGTATCAGTTTGTAGATCAACGAAAAGACGCCTATTATGATGCTAATATTTGGGCCACTCAAAGCACAAATTTATCCGCATATCAACTCATAAATGCCACTTTTTCGTATGAGTTACTACCCAAGCGTCTTCATGTTTTTTCAGCAATAACCAATGTGATGAATGAATCGTTTCAAGAAGTTATAGGTTTTAATACGCGCGGTAGAAATTATAAATTAGGACTCAACTTCTTATTTTAAATTAAAACGAATCAATGAGCGTAAAAGGTTTGATAGTAAAATATCAAAACCTTTTTCTTTATTTGTAACAAATTTGAGTTATATTCGACTTTATATTAAGTCGGTTGCCAATAGAAAAATAAAAGGTGCTTCTGTTTATTAATAGTTTAATTTTGATTGCAATACAAGTTGCTTTTGGCATAGAAAGTGTAGTGGTAAAAAAAGTTTACAAAAAATAACAATATTTAAATACTAAAATCATGAAAAAAATAGGACTAGTAATCGCGTTTTTATGGGTGTCAACCGTTTCATTTGCTCAAGCTGCTTTTGATAAATTTGATGATAAAGAAGGAGTAACATCTGTGGTTGTAACCAAAAAGATGTTTGAAATGATGAGTAAAGTAAAGGTAGATGCTAAGGACAAAGATACCCAGCAGTATTTAAATTTATTAAAAAAATTAGAGAATTTAAGGGTTTTTTCGACAGCAAATGCAAAAGTTGGGGCTGATATGAAAGCAACGGTAAATAATTACTTAAAATCAAATCCATTGGAAGAATTGATGCGAGTTGCTAATGAAGGAAAAAATGTAAAAGTTTATATCAAATCAGGGGCTAATGAGAATATAGTTAAAGAGCTATTGATGTTTGTTGAAGGCGCTAATCTGAAAGACGCCAATACCATTATATTGTCCTTAATTGGAAATTTTAGTTTGGATGAAATTTCAATGTTGACTGAAAAAATGAATTTACCAGGAGCTGATGATTTGAAAAAAGCTTCAAAAAAATAAGTATGTATAAATCGATAATTATTTTAATTGGTGTATTATTTGTAAGTAGTTGCGAAACCAAGCCTACTTTGCAAAAGTATTATGTAAAAAACATAGAATCTGCTGATTTTGTCTCTGTGGATCTTGCACCTAGTGTTATCAATACCCAAAATCTAAAATTGACATCTGCTGAAAAAGAAGCTTTAGCTTCGTTTGATAAAATGAATATTTTGGCGTATAAAACCGATTCGACTCACACGGAAAAATTTGATCAAGAAATAACGGAAGTAAAAGCGTTATTGAAGGATGATAGTTACCAACAATTAATGAAAGTGGGTTCTGGATCTGATGGAGCTGCTGTATATTTTGTTGGTGATGAAGCGCATATCAATGAATTTGTAGTATTGGCCAGTAAAAAAGAAAATGGTTTTGCAGTAGTCCGGGTGTTAGGAAACGAAATGAATCCCACTCATGTATTGAATATGTTGCAATTACTCAAAAAGTCTGATATGAAATTAGAACAACTTAAGCCTTTACAAGACTTAATGAAAAAATAAAAAAATCCCGCTAGCGGGATTTTTTTTATTTATAATATTTCAAGGGAACAATCAGCATTCCAAAACATTCTCCATGTTCTTTTCCAATATGTTTGTGGTGCATTTTATGAGCTCTTCTGACGGCTCTTGCATAGCGATTGTCAGCATTTCTAAACAATTTAAAACGTTGGTGGATAAAGATGTCATGCACAAAGAAATACGCTATTCCATAAGCTAATATTCCCAGTCCAATTGCTAATCCAAATTCAAAAAGGTCATAGTTCCAAAGTAAGAAACAACTCATACTTACCACCGCATAAAAAATAAAAAAAGCATCGTTTCGTTCAAACCAAGAATCGTGGTCTTTTTTGTGATGATCGGCATGCAATACCCATAAAAAACCATGCATGATGTATTTATGGCTAAACCACGCCATGAATTCCATGATAAAAAAGGTTGCGAAGAAAGTTAAAATTTGTAACCACATAATTTGATTCTTTATATAATGTTTAATTTATAATTTAAGTAGCATTTGGCTAATAGACCTACTTTTTGATGATCGGGAACACGAATTCTGGTGTTTTTAATTTCTAAAGAAGGTGTTTTATCAAGTTTACTCAATAACTTTTTATAATAAATATAGGCTGTGTAAACGCCAAATTTTGCTTCAATTGGTAATTTTTGAATACCTTCAAAACCTGCATCAAAATCGGCTTGAATTTCAGCTATGATTTGTTGTTTTGATGCTTCGTCTAAACGAGTTAAGTCGGTATTTGGAAAATAAGTCCGACTTAAATCTTCAAAATCAGCTTTTAAATCTCTTAAAAAATTCACCTTTTGAAAGGCCGATCCTAAACGCATCGCACTGTTTTTTAAGGCGTCATATTTTGCAATATCTCCATTTACAAATACTTTTAAACACATCAATCCTACCACATCGGCAGAACCATAAATGTATTCATTGTATTCTTCAACGGTAGTGTATTTTGTTTTAACCAAATCTAACTTCATGCTTTTCATGAAAGCAGCAATCAATTCGTTAGGGATGTTATATTTGTGAACCGTGTGCTGGAACGAATTTAAAATTGGATTCAAACTAATTTTTTGTGAAAGAGCTAAAGCCAAATCGTTTTCAAATTGTGAAAATAGTACTTCTTTATCGTACTCGTGAAAGGTGTCTACAATTTCATCTGCAAATCGTACAAAACCATAAATATTGTAAATATCCTGACGGATAGTAGGGGCTAACATTTTAACAGCAGTGGAAAACGAAGTACTATAAGCCTTCGTTACTTTTACACTACAATCAAAGGAAACATGATCAAAAATCGACTTCATACTATTGATACTTTTCTATTAAATCGGAAACTAATTTTCCTGAAATTAAAGCGGGAGGAACTCCTGGCCCCGGAACAGTTAATTGACCTGTAAAAAATAAGTTTTTGACTTTTTTACTTCTCAATTTAGGTCTTAAAAAAGCAGTCTGCAACAGTGTGTTAGCCATACCGTATGCATTCCCTTTATACGAATTATAATCTTTTATAAAATCATTTACACAAAAAGATTCTTTAAAGATAATATTATTTTTCACATTTTGATCTGTTAACAGTTCAAAACGAGTAATTATTTTTTCAAAATAAGCTTCCCTTAAAACAGGAGTGTCTTCTAATCCGGGAGCAATTGGAATCAAAAAGATACCCGCTTCTTTTCCCTCAGGAGCAGAATTTTTATCTGTTTTGGAAGGAAAACTAGCATAAAACAAGGGTTCTTCTGGCCATTTTGGGTGGTCATAAATGGCTTGTGCGTGTACATCAAAATCTACATCAAAGAAGAGTGAATGATGTTCTACATTTTCTATCTTTTTATCAAAACCAACATAGAATAAAAGCGAAGAGGGAGCAAATGTCTTTGAACTCCAATATTTTTCAGAATATTGTCGGAATTTTGGATCAAGTAGGGTTTCGGTGTGGTGATAATCGGCTCCACTTACCACTACATCGGCTAAAATGGTTTCATTGTTTACCAATAAGCCAGTAGTTTTTCCGTCGACAATATTTATTTTTTCAATGGTAGCATTTGTTTGTATAGTTACTCCTAATTCTTTAGCCAAAGCTTCCATAGCTAAAATTACCGAATACATTCCATTTTTTGGATGCCAAGTACCCAAACCAAAATCAGCAAAATTCATGAAGCTATAAAAGGATGGCGTGTCACTAGGTTTTGCCCCAAGAAATAATACAGGAAATTCTAATATCTGGATGAGTTTGGTGTTTTTGAATTTTTTACGGACGTCTCTCGAAATGGTGCTAAAAAATTGGTTTACTTTTTTTGCAGTTTCAAGTGTAATTAATTCTAATGGCGATTCTCCTGGACGGTAAACTAAATCTTTAATAGCAATATTATAATTGCTTTGAGCTTCGGCCATGAATTGCTCTAATTTTTTTCCACTACCTTTTTCTATAGATTCAAAAGTGGCAACAATTTCCGGCAAATTATCGGCAATTAATACAAAATCAAGTTGACCAAAATATACTTGATAGGCCGGACTTAATTTGATTAATTCATAATAGTCCGATGGCTTTTTGTTGAAGTCGGCAAAAAATCGCTCGAATACATCGGGCATCCAATACCATGTTGGGCCAATATCAAAGGTAAATCCTTCTTTTTTGAGTTGACGGGCTCTTCCACCTATCGTTTCGTTTTTTTCATATACAACCACTTCGTTGTTTGCTTTTGCTAAGTAACAAGCTGCTGCTAATGAAGAAAATCCGGACCCTATAATTGCTATTTTTTTTTGCACAGTTTGGTGTTTTAAGTGGAATAATGTGAATAATCGATTTTTTATAAATATGTTGAAGTGAGTTCTTCAATACTGTTGTATATGTGAATATTCTCGTATTTGTTTTTATCGGTAATATGAGCGGTCATCCTTCCTAATACCAACACTTCATTATTCGTGCCTTTTATTAATTTATCATGTAACTCATCCATATAATCCACAATTAATTCTTGGTTCGGTTCTACCGTAAAATAACTTACGAAGGTTATTTTTTCAAAGGCATTTTTCAGATCTAATAAACTCTCGATTGGAATACTTTCTCCTAAATAAATTGTTTGATAGCCACTCAAAAGGATTTCATAATTTAGATACATGATGCCCAATTCATGAATTTCATTAGAGGGTAAAAACAATACAAAAACTTTATCTTCTTTTATTGGAGTTAAGGTCTGTACTTTTTCGGTATTGATTAATAACTTTTGTTTGATCAGATACGTAATAAAGTGTTCGTGTGCCGGTGAAATGGTGTCGGTTTGCCACAAAAAGCCCAACTCTTGCATTAGCGGAATAAAAACCGAATAAAAAACATCTTTGAACGTTTTTTCGCTTAATAGTTTGTTGTAGGTATTGAAGAATAATGTTTGGTCAAAATTCATCATTGCAATTTTAAAGGTGCTAATTGCATGATTTTTGGCGCTTTTTTCAGAAATAATATCGTTGGCCAGTTTATTAAATTCTACAGTACTTAACGTTGAAATTTTAGAAATTTTATAGCCGTAATTGTGAAGAAGTACGATATTTAATAGCTTTTGTAAGTTTTTGATATCGTAATAACGAATATTAGTTTCAGAACGCATGGGTTCTAAAACATTGTATCTTTTTTCCCAAATACGTATCGTATGTGCTTTAATACCAGATAGGTTTTCCAAATCTTTGATGCTAAACACATTTTTTACATTGTTCATCGTTTTATTTTTTGTTGAACAAATGTAATAAAAAAATAAACAAAAAAAAGAATTGGATGAAAAATCAATACAAATTATTTGAAAAACGCAGTAAAATAAAAGTAAAGTGACCATGGAGGGATTTGAACCCTCACGCCCTTACGAGCACCACCCCCTCAAGATGGCGAGTCTACCGTTTCTCCACATGGCCAAAAAATAAAGACGTTGCGGTGCAACGTCTTGAAGAATTTTTTGTGACCTGGCTGGGATTCGAACCCAGGACCCCATCATTAAAAGTGATGTGCTCTACCAGCTGAGCTACCAAGTCGGTGCGTTCAAGAAATGTATTTTGTAGTGACCTGGCTGGGATTCGAACCCAGGACCCCATCATTAAAAGTGATGTGCTCTACCAGCTGAGCTACCAAGTCATTATTTTCTTGAATGCGGGTGCAAATATAGTAACATAAATTCGTTTTTCAATAGGATTTTATTATAAATTTGTCTTTTTTTAAAATTAATTTATTAACTCCTTAATTTATAAGGGATTATTTATATGACGAAAGTAGTTTTGGTAGGCTATATGGGCAGTGGAAAGTCATCGGTTGGTGCGCTCTTGGCTTCAAAATTAGGGATTCCTTTTTTTGATTTGGATGCCGTTATTGAACAAGAGGAACAACTTTCTGTCAACGAAATTTTTGCAAAAAAAGGGGAGATATATTTTAGAAAAAAGGAACATGATGTGTTGCAAAAACTATTGAAAAAAAAGGAAATTTTTGTACTTAGTTTAGGAGGAGGAACACCTTGTTATTTTGATAATCATGAATTAATTACACAAGAAAATTGTGTTTCTTTTTATTTAAAAGGTACTGCAGAAACCCTCAGCCATCGCTTGTTGGCTGATATAGAAAAACGCCCATTGTTAGCAACTATACCGCATACCGAACTACCAGAATTTATCAATAAACACCTATTTGATCGTTCCTTTTATTACCATCAGGTCCATCATGTGGTAACCATCGACTCAAAGTCAGTAGCGGATTTGGCTAACGAGCTCTACAATAATTTAAGATAAGTAGGCAAACGATTCCTTTTCTTCAAAAACGACATGAATGTGTTCTTGTAAAGAAGTAGATAGTGAAATTCCTTTAAAATCAGCTTTTACTGGGTATTTTTTATGATTGCGATCCACCAAAACTGCTGTTTTAAATTTGCTCAAAGTCACTTCTAAGAAATGTTTAACACCATAAATTAAGGTAGTTCCCGAATTTAATACATCGTCAATTAGCACCAAACCTTTGTTTTCGTAGGTTTCTTTTGGAATAGATGTACCAACTGGTGCTTTAGGGTCTAGTTTGTTGATGGTAACTTCACACAGCGTTACTTTAAGGTCGGAAATTTGGCGAAGTTCCTCAGCTATTTTTTGTGCAAAAATATAACCGTTTGAAGCAATTCCTGCTAATATGACCTCCTTTTCTGTGCTGAACGTTTCGTAAATTTGATAGGCAATTCTCTTGGTCTTGTGACGAATTTCAGTATCGGTTAATATGATGTTTTTCATGTATTGTGTTATTTTTTTTCAAAGATAAAAAAGAGTTCTTTATTTTGTCTGGGTTTGATAGAATTATGTGCTCTTTCCATGGTTTTAATTCTGAATTTTTTCAAAAATAAAGCTTCATATTCGGCAACAGATCCCCCGAATGGTGGTCCTTCGGCGCTAAGCGGGAAATCAAACAATAAGCCTGCGATTTTACCTTTAGGAGCTAGTAAATTTTCCATTTTCACAACATAATCTTCACGCATCGTTGGAGAAATGGCGCAAAAAAAGGTTTGTTCTAGAATTAAATCAAATGTGCCTGTTAATTCAAAAAAATCACCATGAATCAGATGATCGGTTTTTTCAGGATTTCTCTCGGCTATTTTTTGCAAAGGGGAGGCTGCAATATCTACAACAAAAACATTAGTAAACCCTTTTTGAATGAGGTAATCAAATTCATATCCGTTGCCCGCACCCGGAATTAAAATGCGACTTGATTTATGGGTCAATTGATCGATGTATTCTTTTAAAGGTGTTGAAACGGATCCAATATCCCAACCGATTTCATTTTTTAAATAGCGCTCTTCCCAGTAATTCATGATTAATCGTCATTTTTAGTAAAAATATTATCTTCCGAAGTAAAATCGTCAATCTCGCGACGCTCTTTTTTTGTTGGTCGTCCCGTACCATTGGCACGGTAATGTTCTTTTGATAGTTTCATTAATGCCAAATGTTCAAAAGCTTCTGCTGGTGTCTCGTCTTTACGATACATGTCGACCAGTTTGGCTCCAAGACGGTTCAAGGGAATGTCTAATACGGTTAATTTATAGTTTATTTGATCTTTTCGGAGGGTAATTTTATCCATGGGAAAAACATCCCTAGAAGGTTTTGCGGTTTGCCCATTCACAGAGATGTGACCTTTTTTAGCCGCTTCAGTTGCAATACTTCGCGTTTTGTAGTAGCGCACACACCATAAATATTTGTCAATTCTCATAGGTAAATCAAAAATCCGTGTTAATATTTCGACAAAAATAAATGAAAATTGTATCTTGCGCCCTATAAAAAAATAGAATAATGAAAACCCTTGTTAAAATAGTATTGGTAACACTTTTGACGGCCAGTATTTTTTCATGTCAAAAAAATGATGATATAACTGCACCACCAGCAAGACCTTATGCTGAGGTGTATCCTGAGGATACCTTAAAAATAAGACAGTTTATGGAATCCCATTATGTGACAATTGATGCAAATTTTAACACTACATTTACGCAAATTCCTGAAGGTGGCACGCAAACACCAATTGCTCAAATGCCAAATTTAGAATACATTGAAAGAAGTTTTCATGATATTACCTATAAAATTTATTACTTAAAATTACGAGAAGGTTCTGGGGAATATCCAACTCGTGTAGATTCTACTTTTGTAGCCTACAAAGGAACTAGTTTTTCAAAAACGACTACAAATAATGTCACTACCTATACACAGAATGTTTTTGATCAATCGGATACCCCGGTGTGGTTTACTTTAGAAGATGTTGTAAAAGGTTGGGGGGAAGTTATTCCAAAATTTAGAACAGGTACTCATACGGCTAATGCAAATGGAACCGTATCGTTTCAAAACTATGGAGCTGGCGTAATGTTTTTGCCTTCGGGTTTAGGATATTACAACACGGCAACCGGAAATATTGCGTCCTACTCACCACTGATTTTTAATTTCAAATTATACAATCAAAGGTATCGTGATCATGATCGCGATCGTATTTTGTCCAAAATAGAATATGGTGCCGATTTTAATGCGAAAGCTTTGGATACTGATGGTGATGAATTGCCAGATTATCTAGATGTTGATGATGATGGAGATGGAGTTTTGACAAAAGTTGAACTAAAAAAACCACTTCCTATTTTAGCGGGTCAAGGTACTAGTTTGTATTATCCTTATGATCCTATTGCAGATGATCCTACAACTCCTTCTATAAACGAATCTGAACCCAAAGGAATTCCTTCAGCTTCAGGAGATGGAATTACGCCATCGCGTTTGAGAAGGTATCTCGATAAGAATTGCAAACCACCTTTTTTGGTGTATTAATACAGAAGCCCGAGTAATACTCGGGTTTTTTTATGTCTTCGATTTAAGGCATAAAAAACTCCGATGTAAATCGGAGTGATTTTTCTAACTAACCTAACCAAATAAAAAAACTTATTAATTACACTACAAATGTCGGGTGTTATTTCAGAATAGGGTGTTAAGGATATGTTATACTTATGTTATTGATTCTTAAAATTTTACAATTTTATTTTATCTTGAAGTTCAAATACTTTCTTCAATACCATAGAGTTTCTAGCGGGTAATTTTGTTCGGATTTCTTTTTCCTCAATTGCTATCATTTTAAATACGCCTTCCATTGCCTTTTTTGTGGTATAATCGGTCAAGTCTGGGGTAATTTTCTTTACAAAAGGAATACGATTGTATTGGGTAATAATCTCTTTCCATACCTTATCGGCTCCTACTTTGGTAAATGATTTTTTAATTACGGGATTAAATTTAGCATATAAAGCTGTAGTTGTATTGGTTTGTAGGTAGGTAGTGGCTGCACTTTCATTTCCCATTACTATATTTTTAGCATCTGTAAATGTCATTTCTTTTACAGCATCAATAAAAATTGGTGTAGCTTCCTTTACGGCATCCTCTGCAGCTCTATTCAGTAATTCGAGGCCTTTATCGGCTAATTTTTCCATGCCCATTTGCCGCAATTGTTTGTCTACTTTTTTTAATTCACCAGGCAAGGTGATTTTAACAGCTTCGTTTTTTAAAAAACCATCTTTTGCGGTTAGTAATGATACTTGCTTGCTGATGCCATTGTTTAGTGCTTCTTTAAGACCTTTGCTGATTTCACTTTCACTTAGTGGATTGGTAATTTTAGGTAACTGTGCGAAAACGGTTGAAACCCCAAAACAACCTAAAGTTAATAGGAATGTAAATGATATGAGTGTTTTTTTCATCGGTAATAATTTAAGGGATAGGTTTACAAATATAATGCCTTTTTTGATGTACAATTATTTTGCCAAATTAAAAGGAAAAAATTATTAAATTCGTAAATTGCACCCTTTAAAACGAATAAAAATTACAGATGGAACTACAAACTCCTTATATTCCTAAAAATAAAGTAAGAATTGTTACAGCGGCCTCATTATTTGATGGTCACGATGCAGCTATTAACATCATGCGAAGAATTATTCAAGCTACGGGTGTTGAAGTCATTCACCTCGGACACGATAGAAGTGTAGAAGAGGTAGTCAATACGGCCATTCAAGAAGACGCCAATGCTATTGCAATGACTTCATATCAAGGTGGACACAATGAGTATTTCAAATACATGTATGATTTATTGAAGGAAAAAGGAGCAGGACATATTAAAATATTTGGTGGCGGTGGTGGTGTTATATTACCTTCTGAAATTTCAGAACTACACGAATATGGTATCGAGAGGATTTATTCCCCAGATGATGGTCGTGCTATGGGATTACAAGGCATGATTAATGATTTAGTGCAACGATCTGATTATCCAATTGGAGATCAATTAACGGGTGAACTATCGCATATTGAAGAAAAAAATCCTACAGCTATAGCCCGATTAATCTCGGCAGCTGAAAATTTTCCAGAAATAGCAAAATCGGTTTTTGATCAAATTCATCAAAAAAATGAAACATCAAAAATTCCAGTTTTAGGAATTACTGGAACAGGTGGCGCAGGAAAATCATCCTTAGTGGATGAGTTAGTACGTCGTTTCTTGATCGATTTTCCTGAAAAAACGATCGGATTGATTTCAGTAGATCCATCAAAGCGTAAAACTGGAGGAGCATTATTAGGTGATCGAATTCGTATGAACTCCATCAATAATTCCCGTGTGTACATGCGTTCATTGGCAACACGCCAGTCCAATCTAGCCTTGTCTAAATATGTAGCGGAAGCCATTGAAGTATTAAAAGTGGCTAAATATGATATTATTATTTTGGAGACTTCCGGGATTGGTCAGTCGGATACGGAAATATTAGAACATTCAGATGTATCCTTATATGTGATGACACCCGAGTTTGGGGCAGCTACGCAATTGGAAAAAATTGACATGTTGGATTTTGCCGATTTGGTGGCGCTGAATAAATTTGACAAACGAGGTGCATTAGATGCCATTCGCGATGTAAAAAAACAATACCAACGCAACCATAATTTGTGGGATGTCGATACTGATACCATGCCTATTTTTGGTACAATTGCATCGCAATTCAATGATCCAGGAATGAACACACTCTACAAATCTATAATGGATAAAATTGTCGCTAAAACTGGAGCCGATTTGAATTCGACTTTTGAAATTACACGTGAAATGAGCGAGAAAATTTTCGTAATTCCGCCGCACAGAACACGTTATTTGTCTGAGATTGCAGAAAACAATAGAAAATATGATGAAACGGCACTTTCTCAAGTAGAAGTGGCACAAAAATTATATGGAATTTTTAAAACGATTGAAACGGTTTGTGGAAATATTCCACAAATAGACAAAGCAGGAATTATTGAGAATTCATTAAAAACAACTTCAGATAAGAAAGATTTCGTTTCATTATTGATAAAAGAATTCGATCGCGTAAAAATGAATTTAGATCCTTATAATTGGGAAATCATTTTAACATGGGACGAAAAAGTAAACAAATACAAAAATCCGGTTTATAGTTTTAAAGTTCGCGACAAAGAAATTAAAATTGCTACCCATACTGAGTCCTTATCGCATTCTCAGATACCAAAAGTCTCACTTCCAAAATACCAGGCGTGGGGTGATATCTTAAAATGGAATTTACAAGAAAATGTGCCTGGAGAGTTTCCGTTTGCTTCGGGCTTATATCCTTTCAAACGCGAAGGTGAAGACCCAAGTAGAATGTTTGCAGGTGAAGGCGGACCTGAGCGAACCAACAAACGTTTTCATTATGTCTCGGCTGGATTGCCTGCAAAACGTTTGTCAACTGCTTTTGATTCGGTTACATTGTACGGAAATGATCCTCATATTCGTCCTGATATTTATGGAAAAATTGGAAATGCGGGAGTATCTATTTGTTGTTTAGACGATGCAAAAAAATTATATTCGGGCTTCGATTTGAGTCATCCTATGACTTCGGTTTCCATGACTATTAATGGACCAGCACCTATGTTATTAGGGTTCTTCATGAATGCTGCCATTGATCAAAATTGTGAGAAATACATCATTGAGAAGGGGATACAAGGAGAAGTAGAAGCTAAAATTAACGAAATTTACAAGAAAAAAGGGGTAGCTCGTCCGAGTTACCAAGGCACTTTACCAGAAGGTAATAATGGTTTGGGATTGATGTTGTTAGGTGTAACCGGAGATCAAGTGCTGCCTTTAGAGGTATATCAAGATATTAAAATTAAAACCTTAGCGCAAGTTCGAGGTACAGTGCAAGCCGATATATTAAAAGAAGATCAAGCACAAAATACGTGTATCTTCTCTACAGAATTTGCATTGCGATTAATGGGTGACGTGCAAGAATATTTTATCCAACAAAATGTGCGTAACTTTTATTCAGTATCTATTTCTGGATATCATATTGCCGAGGCAGGTGCTAATCCAATCACACAGTTAGCCTTTACGTTGGCTAATGGTTTTACATATGTAGAATACTACTTGAGTAGAGGAATGAACATCAATGATTTCGGTCCGAATTTATCCTTCTTTTTCTCGAATGGAGTAGATCCTGAATATGCCGTTATTGGTCGCGTGGCGCGAAAAATATGGGCGAAAGCCATGAAAAACAAATACGGAGCCAACGAAAGAGCGCAAATGTTGAAATACCACATTCAAACTTCGGGTCGTTCGTTGCATGCGCAAGAAATTGATTTCAACGATATTCGTACGACGTTGCAGGCTTTGTATGCTATTTACGACAATTGTAATTCGTTACACACCAACGCGTACGATGAAGCAATTACAACACCTACTGAAGAATCCGTACGAAGAGCAATGGCGATTCAGTTAATTATTAATAAAGAATTAGGTTTAGCGAAAAACGAAAACCCAATTCAAGGGTCGTTTATCATTGAAGAATTAACTGATTTGGTGGAAGATGCTGTGTTACAAGAATTTGATAGAATCACAGAGCGTGGCGGTGTATTGGGAGCGATGGAAACCATGTACCAACGCTCTAAAATCCAGGAAGAAAGTTTGTATTATGAAACCTTAAAACATACAGGCGAATTTCCAATTATTGGTGTAAATACCTTCTTGAGTTCAAAAGGATCTCCAACGGTTATTCCTGCTGAGGTTATTCGTGCAACGGAAGAAGAGAAACAATATCAAATCGATATGTTGCTTAATTTACATCAATCGGGTGCTGAAAAAGTTTCTGAACAATTGAATAATATTCAAGAAGCAGCCATCAATAATAAAAATATTTTTGAACAATTAATGGATGCAACTAAAGTGTGTTCGTTAGGGCAAATTACAAATGCTTTATTCCAAGTTGGAGGACAATACCGACGTAATATGTAATCAATCAATCTATAAAACTTTGAATCCTAAAATAAAAACCTTTCCTACAACAAAATTCATAGGTAAAAATTTGTCTTTTACTTATGCTGATTATCGTGCATTTGAATTGTGGAGTAGTTTTATGCCGCAACGTAAAAATATTCAAAACGTACTCGGAACTAATTTGTATAACATACAAATTAATCCAGAAAATTTTGATTTTCATCCAAATACGCCTTTTATAAAATGGGTTGCAGTAGAGGTTTCTAGTTTTGATAGTGTTCCAAATGAAATGGAAAAGTTGGAAATTGAATCAGGTTTATATGCTGTTTTTCAATATAAAGGAGATCAACAAGGTGCAGCAGCTTTTTTTAATTCGATTTATTCCGAATGGTTGCCCAACTCAGATTATGAGCTAGAGAATCGACCACAGTTTGAGATATTAGGAGAAAAATATAAAAATAACGACCCAAATTCTGAAGAAGAAATTTGGATTCCGATTAAATTGAAGGCTTAATAAGTGCCATCTAAATAATACCATTTTCCGTTTTCCAATGTAAATGTAGAATGTTCGTAATGTATTTGTGCTTTTAAATTCTCATTTATATAGTAAGCATTAAAAGTAACAGTAGTTTTGGACACTGCTAAAATTTCCAAACGCAACCATTGGTTTGATTTGCTCCAAGCTAAAATTTCACTTTTTTTGTGGAATTTACGTTTTGAAAAATGGGTAGTGTTGATTAAATAGTCAACAGCGCCAGTTGCAAATGCAGTATAACGAGAGCGCATTAATGCTTCCGCTGTTGGTGCGCTTTGAGTTCCATTGAGGTACAAATTACAACAATCTTCAAATAATTGTGATGATCCGCAGTAACAAGGTTTCATTAGATGCTATTGGATTCGTTAAATTTTCGTTGAATTTCCTTTAACTTTTCAGCACGCGCATTTTTTTTAGCTTTGGCTTTAGCTTGTTCTTTATGTAATTTATCGTTGAGTGTTTTGATATTTTTCGGATTGTTCCGTCCCATTTTTCGATTATTTTGCAGTTTTCAAAGATACAAATTAATAGTGGATAAAATTTTGGCACAAGAATTGGTTATCTTTACCTTGAAATAATTTTAAATGGAATTGTTATGAAAAAAATTACGCTATGGTTTGCTATTATGGGAATAGTAGTAGTGCAAAGTTGTACGGTTAGTGAAGTTGGTAATGCCAATGATAACGATACAATAAGTGAAGTTTATGAATATGTAAATGTCGATTTGACGTCTACAAATAATTATCGAGCGGTTCTAAATTTTCCACATCCTACGTATACATCTGATATGGTATTGATATACAGGTTAGCGGCTACAGGTGCCTCAGGAGATGTTTGGAAAGTGCTTCCTGAAACCTATTATTTTAATGATGGCACTTTAGATTTTGGTTATCGAAATGATTTTACACGGTATGATGCAGAAGTAACGTTGTTTGGTTATGATTTGTTGGGGTTAAATACTTCATTAAAATTAGATCAGATTTTTCGAGTGGTTATTATTCCGGGATATTTTGGTAATAAGAATGCAGCTGATATTGATTTTTCTAATTATTCTGAAGTCGAAAGATATTTCCAACTGAACAAGCAAAAAAAGAAAACGATTCGCTTGTAATCAATAAAAATACAGGGCCATCCATTAGGACGGCCTTTTTTTTGATTATTTTTTAAAATAATTTTAAGTTACCCCTAAAAAAAATAGGGTATAATTAAATTTAAATTCAAAAATTAGTATATTTGCATAACTTTTCAAGGGTATAACTTTTAAAAAACACAACTTTATGTCAACATTTCGTTTTCAAGCTTTAAGAAAAGCAACCGACAGAAAACCAGTTCATGTAGAAGAATTGGATCGAAAATCAGTTATTTTTGGTAGTAATGTCTTTGGTGACAAAGCCATGCGTCAATTTTTAACACCAGAAGCTTATAAAGCTGTAAAAGCTGCTGCCGATGGCGTAAAAATCGATCGTAAAATTGCCGAATATATTGCCTTGGGAATGAAAGAATGGGCTTTGACAAAAGGAGTAACACATTATACACACTGGTTTCAACCGTTAACAGGAACCACTGCAGAAAAGCACGATGCATTTTTCGAAACTTTTCCTGATGGAAGCGATCCTGTTGAGAAATTTGGAGGCAGTCAGTTGGTGCAACAAGAACCTGATGCATCTTCTTTTCCAAATGGAGGTATCAGAAATACCTTTGAAGCAAGAGGTTACACTGCTTGGGATCCAACATCTCCAGCCTTTATTTTTGGAACAACTTTATGTATTCCAACAGTTTTCGTTTCGTATACTGGGGAAGCATTAGACAACAAAACACCTTTATTGAGAGCCTTAAACGCTATTGATGCTGCAGCTATTGATGTGGCTAAATATTTTGATAAAAACGTAAAACGTGTTACACCAACATTAGGTTGGGAACAAGAATATTTTCTAGTTGATACGGCATTAGCCAATTCGCGTCCCGATTTATTAGCTACAGGTCGTACTTTATTAGGACACACAGCTGCTAAAGGACAACAATTAGACGACCATTATTTTGGATCAATTCCTACTCGCGTTTTAACGTATATGCGTGATTTAGAAAACGAATGTATGTTATTGGGAATACCAGTAAAAACGCGTCACAACGAAGTAGCACCAAACCAATTTGAATTAGCACCTATTTTTGAAGAAATCAACTTAGCGGTAGATCACAATTCCTTATTAATGGATGTGATGCAAAAAGTAGGTGAGCGTCATGATTTCAAAGTATTATTCCACGAAAAACCATTCAAAGGAGTAAACGGTTCAGGAAAACACAACAACTGGTCTTTAGCGACTGATACAGGAATTAATTTATTGAGTCCTGGAAAAACGCCTATGAGCAACTTACAATTCTTAACGTTTTTCATCAACACAATCAAAGCGGTTCATGATAACGAAGAATTATTAAGAGCTTCTATTGCTTCAGCAAGTAATGACCACCGTTTAGGAGCAAACGAAGCGCCACCTGCGATTATTTCGGTATTCATTGGTCAGCAATTGACTAAAGTATTGGCTGAATTAGAAGGGGTTTCTAAAGGGAAATTATCTCCAGAAGAAAAAACCGATTTAAAATTAAACGTAGTAGGTAAATTACCAGACGTTTTATTAGACAATACCGACCGAAACAGAACTTCTCCATTTGCTTTTACGGGAAACAAATTTGAGTTTAGAGCTGTGGGTTCTTCAGCAAACTGCGCCGTTTCAATGACGACATTAAATACGATTGTTGCCAAACAATTGAAAGATTTCAAAAAAGAAGTAGACACGCTAATTGAGAAAAAAGATTTAAAGAAAGACGAAGCGATTTTCAATGTCTTGAGAGAATACATCAAGCAAACCAAAGCCATTCTTTTTGAAGGCGATGGTTACAGTGAAGCATGGGAAAAAGAAGCTAAAAAACGCGGATTAAGCAACCATAAAACAACACCAGAGGCCTTAAAAGCTAAAGTGTCTAAAAAAGCCATCGAGTTGTTTGGTGAAATGGGTGTCATGAACCACGTTGAGGTAGAAGCACGTTACGAAATTGAACTCGAAGAATACGTGAAAAAAATTCAAATTGAAGGTAGAATTTTAGGTGATATTGCTCGCAATCATGTGGTGCCAACAGCAATTCGTTACCAAAACGTGTTGATTGAAAACGTAAAAGGTTTGAAAGAAATCTTTGGTAAAGACTTTGAAAAAATTGCCAAAGAACAAATTGCTTTAATTAAAGAAATTTCGGAGCACATTGAAGGTATCAATACGAAAGTAGAAGCCATGACCGAAGAGCGTAAAAAAGCCAACGCTTTAACCAGCACCGAAAAAATGGCCGCTGCGTATTGTGATAAAGTAAAACCCTACTTTGAAGAAATTCGTTACCACGCCGACAAATTAGAATTGTTAGTAGACGACGAGTTATGGACGTTAACAAAATACAGAGAATTGTTATTCACAAAATAATTAAATATAAAAATCCCAATCAAACGATTGGGATTTTTGTTGTTGAATAAGATTATATATTTCTGATAAATTTACATTTCGGATAGGAATTACATCCTAAAAAATCTCCATACTTACCATTTCTAATGATTAAATTATTACCACAATTTGGACATATATTTTCATTAATTAACTTTTCTCTTTGTCGAATTCTATTTTTAATTGACTTAATGTGTTTTTGCTTATCATAATTGCCTACTAAATTTTCTGATTTAATTTTTTGAAAAATAATTTCTTTATCTTTTTTTGAAAGATTTTTTTCTGTATAATTTTTTATGAGAGATAAAAGTTGGTGAGAATAAATAACATCTGTTGATGTATCAACATTAATACTAGCTCTTTTTGAAAAAACAATAATTGATTTATATTTTAAGTTAGGATATTCTTTAAGGCAATTCTTTAATATATTTATGTGGTTTTGATTTTGTCTGATTGGGTTATAAAATTTTATTTTACTTTTAAAAATAACTTGTTGCCAATATTCTGAGTTTTCTCCTCCAAATATCCATCCTTTGAAATTTTTTGTTTCAATTACAAGAATGCCAAAATCTGAAATTATTAAATGGTCTATTTGAGTAGTTATATTTCCAGATTTTAATACAATATTGTTTATTACTTTATATTCTTTTTTGTCTAATAGTAATAAAATAGATGAAATTGTTTTTTCTCCAACGAAACCTATTATTCTTTTTGAAAAGATCATCAAAAGTATGATCCCAAATAAGAATAGTATGACAACAAATTTCATTATAGTGTAAACGATTTGAATTGGTTTTTCAAAAATATAAAAAAGTATTTATCTCAGGTAGTCAATCAAATAAAAATCACTATTTTCGATAGACCAAATTGTACCACTATGAAAAAACTATTAGTTCTACTGCTGTCTATAAGTGCTATTTCTTATGGACAAACGAAATTTACAGTCTATTTTGATACCGATGCAGCCCAATTGAAATTAAGTGAATTGACTCGTTTTGATGACTATTTTAGGAATAAAAACGTTAAGTTTACTAAATTGGTTGGCTATTGTGATGCCCGAGCCTCAAATGCTTATAATGATAGTTTGTCTTTGAGAAGAACAGAATTTCTTTATCATTTAATTTGGAAAACAACCCATCAAAAAGAAATTGAAATGGTTGGTCAAGGCGAAAATTTTCAACAAGATTCGAATTTGGCTCTCAATCGAAAAGTAGATGTTTTTTATACAGAAATTCCTTCAGAAGAACCAGTAAAGGTTGTTCCAAATAATTTAAATAGTCAGGTTTCAAATGCCAAAGTAGGGGATAAGCTGATTTTAAAAAACCTTTATTTTTATAACCGTTCGGGGATATTGCGACCCGAATCTAAACCAGTGGTAGAAGAATTGTTAGCGGTCCTTCGTGCCAATCCAAAACTCAAAATTGAAATTCAAGGCCATATTTGTTGCCAGCTAGGTGTTGATGTGGAAGATACGGCAAAAGCAAGAGCCGTTGCGGTCTATAATTATTTGGCAAATAATGGAATTGATAAAAGCCGACTACGTTATAAAAGTTTTGGAAGTTCAACTCCTATTCATAAGATTCCAGAAGCTACTGAAGAAGAACGCAACGAAAACCGTCGTGTAGAAATTCAAATTATTGAGAATTAACTTTGGTAATTTTATCCTATCTTGCGTTTAAAATAACATTATGAAAGGATTTGTTTCTTTATTCTTTTGTTGTCTCGGGTTTTGTGTCTTTTCGCAAGAGCAATTCACCGTTTATTTTGATACCAATAAATTTGAATTGAATCCCAATGAATTAAGCAAATTGCACGATTGGATGGTCCAGAATAAAACGTCAAAGATTTTATCGATAACGGGTTCGACCGATGAAGTGGGGTCCAATGGGTTTAATGATACGTTGGCGCAAAAGCGCGTTAATTTTGTTTTTCATCAAGTGAAAGATCACCTCAAAATTCGGGAGGATTTCAAAAGTATTTCTTTGGGTGAAAAAGGAGCCACTTCCAATAATAATGCTGAAAATCGTAAAGCCATCATTTATTTTCTATCCGAAAAAGACTTGATGAAAGAAAATCAAATATTGGGTATTGTTGCCCCAATTGATGTTACGCCACTTCCTGAAAATGCTACCTTAATTGAAAAAGTAAAATGGGCCAAAGTGGGCACCAAAATTATCTTGAAAAACATCAATTTTTATCAAAATACCTTTGCAACCCTTCCCGAATCGCAAGGTGCCCTCTATGATTTGCTTTTTGTAATGCAAAATAACGAAAACCTAAGAATCGAAATACAAGGACACATTTGTTGTATCGATAAAGATTACCGCAATTTATCTACCGATCGGGCCAAACAAATTAAACGGTTTTTGGTGTATAATGGTATTCCGCAACACCGTATTCAAACCAAAGGTTTTGGAGTGTCGCAACCTATTTTTCCGATTCCTGAAGCCAATGAAGTGCAAGCGGCTGCCAATCGCCGTGTAGAAATTGAAATACTTAGTAAATAATATTACCGATGAAAAAAATAATGTCTTTTTTGCTTTTGTTGAGTTTGTCTTTTAGCATCAGTTGCGATAAATGTTTGGAAGGCGATCGGGCTACCCCGGCTTCCTTTTTCGTAAACGTTATTGGGAATTACTCCCTTCAAAATGTTTTTGAAAATGAAACGTTTTTGCCAACACAAATAAGTGTAGCCGATTTAGAAGGGGAAGAAATTCCGTTTCGTTTCATTCCCAATTCAAATTTGATTCAGTTGTTTCCGGATACCAGAAGCTTGATCAACAATACGCTGGTAATTACGCTTTCAAACGAGGAAACAGCAACGCTTAGAGAAATTACGCTTACACATGATGTTTCGGAAAAAGTTGAAGAATGTTATACCACATATGCCATAGAAAATATTCAAACCCCTCAACATGTTTCTGAGATGGTAGACGGAATTTATGTGATAAAAATATAATATTTTCTAAATTCAGACTTCTAAATTCTAAATTTTAAAACTATCTTTGCGGCACAACAACAACACAATATATTCATGAGTTCTGATACTAGCAATCGCTATAATTTACGCGGAGTTTCGGCTTCAAAAGAAGATGTGCATCTCGCGATAAAAAACATCGATAAAGGTTTGTTTCCACAGGCATTTTGTAAAATTATCCCCGATTATTTAACAAATGATGATCAATATTGCATTATTATGCATGCCGATGGTGCTGGTACAAAATCGTCCTTAGCCTATATGTATTGGAAAGAAACTGGTGATATTTCCGTTTGGAAAGGCATTGCACAAGACGCTTTAATTATGAATATTGATGATTTATTGTGTGTGGGTGCAACCGATAATATTTTATTGTCTTCTACTATCGGAAGAAATAAAAATCTAATTCCAGCCGATGTTATTTCGGCGATTATCAACGGAACAGAAGAATTGATTTCAGAATTAAAAAAACACGGTGTTACAATATATTCAACGGGTGGTGAAACTGCCGATGTGGGTGATTTAGTACGCACTATTATTGTAGATTCAACCGTTACCGCTCGTATGAAACGCGAAGATGTAATTGATAATGCGAATATTCAGGCGGGTGATGTCATTGTTGGATTGGCCTCGTTTGGTCAGGCAACCTACGAAACCGAATATAATGGTGGAATGGGAAGCAACGGATTAACTTCGGCGCGCCATGATGTTTTTGCCAACTATTTGGCAGCCAAATACCCCGAAAGTTTTGATGCTTCGGTTCCAAAAGAATTGGTGTATTCGGGACAAACCCAATTGACAGATTCGGTTGAAAACAGTCCAATAAATGCTGGAAAATTAGTACTTTCTCCCACCAGAACGTATGCGCCGGTTATCAAAAAGATACTTTCTAAATACAATGCTAAACAAATCCATGGCATGGTACATTGCAGTGGGGGTGCGCAGACAAAAGTGCTGCATTTTGTAGACAATGTTCACGTAATCAAAGATAATTTGTTTCCTGTGCCACCATTATTTAAACTGATTCAAGAAAATTCTAAAACCGATTGGAAAGAAATGTATCAGGTATTCAATTGCGGTCACCGCATGGAATTATATGTTCCGGCAGAAGTAGCGCAAGACATCATCGAAATTTCAAAATCATTCCACATCGATGCACAAATTGTGGGGAGAGTAGAGCAATCAGAAAGTAAAAAGTTAACGATTACATCAGAATACGGGACGTTTAGATATTAATATTATAGTGATTAGTGATTAGTAATTAGTAATTAGTTTCTATTCTTAGTCAAAAAATAAAATAAAACACACAACTGAGTTTTAGTTTTTTTTCGTAAAGTTTTTAAATTACGATTTCTAACTTCTAACTTCTAACTTTAAAATAATGAATAACGTATTAATTTTAGATTTCGGTTCGCAGTACACTCAATTAATTGCCCGAAGAGTAAGAGAATTAAATATCTTCTGTGAGATTTTTCCCTTTGATAAAATTCCAGCGGATTTGTCATCCTATAAAGCAGTAATTTTAGGAGGAAGTCCTTGTTCGGTGCGTTCAGAAGAAGCATTGCATCCTGATTTATCTGAAATTAGAGGTAAAAAACCACTATTAGCTGTTTGTTATGGTGCGCAATATTTGGCCCACTTTTCAGGTGGAGAAGTAGCGGCTTCTAACACCAGAGAATATGGTAGAGCCAATCTTTCATTCATCAAAGAAAACGAAGTGTTTTTGGAAGGTGTTTCAGAAAACAGCCAAGTATGGATGTCGCATTCCGATTCCATTAAAAAATTACCGACAAACGGAGTCATGATTGCCAGTACAAAGGATGTGGCCAATGCAGCGTATAAAATAGAAGGCGAAACTACTTACGCCATTCAATTTCATCCAGAGGTGTATCATTCTACAGATGGAAAACAAATGTTAGAAAACTTCTTGGTTAAAATTGCAAAAGTGGAACAAACCTTCACACCCAATGCTTTCGTTGAAGAGGTAATTGCAGATATGAAAGCCAAAATTGGTGATGATAAAGTAGTGTTAGGATTATCTGGTGGAGTAGATTCTACTGTTGCTGCGGTAATTTTAAATAAAGCGATTGGAAGTAATCTATATTGCATTTTTGTAAATAACGGATTATTACGTAAAAACGAATTCCAAAATGTATTGGATCAATACAAGGGAATGGGTTTGAACGTGAAAGGAGTTGATGCTTCTCAGCGTTTCTATGACGCTTTGGCGGGTCTTGATGATCCGGAAGCGAAACGTAAAGCTATTGGGCGTGTTTTTATTGAGGTTTTTGACGATGAAGCCAATCAGTTAAAAGATGTAAAATTTTTAGGTCAAGGTACAATTTATCCCGATGTAATTGAATCGGTTTCGGCTACGGGCGGACCTTCAGCGACTATAAAATCGCATCATAATGTAGGTGGTTTACCTGATTTTATGAAGTTGCAAATTGTGGAACCTTTACGAATGTTATTTAAAGATGAAGTGCGCAGAGTAGGTGCAACATTAGGAATTGACGCTGAATTATTAGGCCGTCATCCGTTTCCTGGACCCGGGTTAGCGATTCGTATTTTAGGGGACATTACACCTGAAAAAGTGGCGATTTTACAAGAAGTAGATGCTGTATTTATTAACGGTTTGAAAGAACACGGTTTATACGATAAAGTATGGCAAGCAGGTGCAATATTATTACCAGTGAATAGTGTAGGTGTAATGGGCGATGAGCGTACCTATGAAAAAGTAGTGGCGCTTCGTGCAGTTGAATCTACGGATGGTATGACGGCGGATTGGGTGCATTTACCTTATGAGTTTTTAACGAAAATATCAAATGAAATTATCAATAATGTTCGCGGTGTGAATCGTGTAGTATACGATATTAGTTCGAAACCACCAGCAACTATTGAATGGGAATAAATAAGATAAGATGAAAAGCATTTGGGTACTAATTTTTTGTCTGAGTTTCTTTTGTGCAATGGGACAAAAGAATGCTTCACACGTTGTGGTAAAAGGGGAAACAATATATGCTATTGCCAAAAAATATGAAATTTCACCCGATGAACTCATCAAGCTCAATCCCGAAGCTAATAACGGCATCAAGGAAAATCAAACCTTGCTGATTCCTGCAAAAAATAGTTTTCCAGCTGTTGTAACCACTGCAAACGATACTACATACGTGGTGCAAAAAGGAGAAACTTTATATGCTATTTCTAGAAAATTTGGCATTACTGTTGAAGCGATATTAGCTAAAAATCCATCGGTAAAAGACACCTTGTCGGAAGGGATTCAATTGGTGTTGCCTACCAAAAAAAATGCGCTTCCCATAAGTATTTTACCGAAAGAGAAGGTTGATTTACAACAAACTGTTACCAAAACAAAAACCAGAAATTTAGTCTTGTTTTTGCCGTTTAATATTGCTAAAATTGAAAATGATTCGCTCAAAACCCGAACGGAGCATTTAAAAGCAAATAAATTTTTAAACCTAACCTTAGATTATTATGCAGGTGCCTTAATGGCTATTGATTCGGCTAAGGCATTAGGAATTCCGGTCAATGTTAAAATTTATGATGTAGAAAGTTCAAAATATGCGTCTAATGTAGCTTCAATTATTGCTAAAAACGATTTTACAAATGTAGATGCAGTGATTGGTCCGTTCCAAAATTCATTTGTGGAAACTACAGCTCAATTGCTCTCAAAATATGATATTCCTGTCATTTCGCCGCTATCAAGAGAGCGCGGGTTGTCGTACCCAAATTTGTATTACGCAATTCCATCTGAAGAACAATTGAAGTCTAAATTATTTCAGCATTTCAAAGCAAAAAATGGCAATGCAGTTGCTATTATTAGTACAAAAAAAGTTGCTTCAAAAGAATATGTCACCAAAAACTATCCTTGGGTTAAACATGCAGCATTTAACGATAAGGGGGCTTTAGATGTAGTCCAATTCAAAGCGCAATTGGTCAAAGGAAAAACCAATTTTGTGTTGTTAGAAATTGAAAAAGCTGGAACAATATTGAGCATTACCAATATGTTGAAAGGATTACAAAAGGAATACGATATACAGTTGGCGGTATATGAAGTGTATGATGCTTTAAATTTTGATGAAATTCCAATCAGAAATCTAACGGCTTTAAAAATGATTTATCCATCAGCAAGCAAAGTTATGGACACTCCGGAAGAATTTCTTTTTGCAAGGGCCTATAAAAAAATCAATAATAGTATGCCAAATAGTGTAGCTATAAAAGGATTCGATTGTACGTTTGATACGATTTTGCGCATGTGCCAAGAAGATGGTTTTGCAGCTTCCGTTTCAAAATACAAAACCACTTACATTGAGAATAGCTTTGATTATTCTAACACAAATGAAGTCAATACTAATAACGGATGTTATTTGCTGTATTACGATAACGATTTAACCATAAAACAAGCGCAATAATGGCCACTTCTAAAGTAACCTATTTGGGTGATTTACGCACCTCTTCGATACATTTACAATCAGGTTCTGAAATTATTTCTGATGCGCCACTAGACAACAACGGAAAAGGAGAAGCGTTTTCTCCAACCGATACCGTAGCTAACGGATTGGCAAGTTGTATGTTTACTGTTATGGGCATCAAAGCACGCGATTTAGACGTAGATTTTTCAGGTGCTACCGCAGAAGTAACCAAAATCATGGGAACCGAACCGCGACGAATCACAGAAATTCACGTAACTTTCCACTTCTCCATTAATCCCGATGAAAAAACAAAAACCATCTTGGAAAGAACAGCTATGACTTGCCCTGTTTTTTATAGTTTGCATCCTGATATTAAAAAGGAAATAGTTTTTAATTGGAAGTAATAGTTAACAGAATTAAGTTAACAGAATATATGCAATTTAAAAAATCTTTCTTTTTTTATCTTTTTTCTATCCTCGCATAAAATGACCAACCAAGAACTCCTCATTAAACTTGCTCATGCCAAAATGCCATTTGGTAAATATGAAGGCTATCATTTAATTGATCTCCCTGAATATTACGTGGTTTGGTATGCCAATAAAGGTTTCCCTAAAGGACAATTGGGCGAGCAGTTACAATTAGTTCACGAACTCAAATTAAACGGTTTAGAAGAATTGGTGCGAAACATCCGCAGAAATTTCCCAAAACAATAATATATTCTTTACAATTTAATTACAAAATTGATCCGCCGACTAATTGGCACATTGACTAATTAATATTATCTTTGCGCGTTAATATTATTTATTGCAACATACAACTTTAGCAGGTCTAAAGAATCAACAACAACACAACACTAATACAATGAGCCAAACTAAGTATATTTTTGTTACCGGAGGTGTGACTTCTTCTTTAGGGAAAGGAATCATCGCTGCTTCGTTAGCCAAATTATTGCAAGCCAGAGGATACCGAACGACCATTCAAAAGTTTGATCCCTACATTAACGTGGATCCAGGAACATTAAATCCTTACGAACACGGAGAATGTTATGTAACAGACGATGGAGCAGAAACGGATTTGGATTTAGGTCACTATGAGCGTTTTTTAAATGTTCCTACTTCGCAAGCGAACAATGTAACTACGGGAAGAGTCTATCTTTCGGTTATTGAAAAAGAGCGTAGAGGAGAATTTTTAGGAAAAACGGTTCAGGTGGTGCCTCATATTACCAACGAAATCAAGGAACGTATGCAGTTGCTTGGAAAATCGGGTGATTTTGATATTGTAATTACAGAGATTGGTGGAACCGTTGGAGATATTGAATCATTACCTTACATTGAATCGGTGCGTCAATTGATTTGGGAATTGGGTGAAAATAATGGAATTGTAGTGCATTTAACGTTAGTGCCTTATTTGGCTGCTGCCGGAGAATTGAAAACAAAACCAACGCAACATTCAGTAAAAACATTAATGGAAAGCGGTATCAAAGCCGACATCTTAGTGTGTAGAACTGAACATGAAATTTCGCAAGACTTACGTCAAAAATTAGCTTTGTTTTGTAATGTAAAAAAAGAAGCTGTGATCCAGTCTATTGATGCGTCAACGATTTATGAAGTTCCCAATTTAATGTTGGAAGAAGGATTGGATCGCGTGGCATTAAAAAAATTGGATTTACCCGAAAAAAACGCACCCGATTTAAACAATTGGAACGACTTCTTATTCCGATTGAAAAATCCAAAAAATACAGTAAATATAGGTTTAGTAGGAAAATATGTAGAATTACAAGATTCTTACAAGTCTATTTTAGAAGCGTTCATTCATGCAGGAGCTGCAAACGAGACAAAAGTGAATGTAATTTCAATTCATTCCGAACATTTAGATGCTAATTCGGCAGCCAGTCATTTGAAAGATTTAGATGGTATTTTAGTAGCACCTGGATTTGGAGGTCGTGGAATTGAAGGAAAAATTGATACGGTGCGTTATGCCAGAGAACATAATATTCCGTTTTTCGGAATTTGTTTGGGTATGCAAATGGCAGTAATTGAGTATTCGCGAAATGTTTTAGGGTATGCTGATGCCAATTCAACTGAAATGAATGAAAACACGTCTCATCCTGTAATTAATTTAATGGAAGAGCAAAAAAATATTGAAAACAAAGGCGGAACCATGCGTTTAGGGGCATGGAAATGCAGCATCGCAGCAAATACATTGGCACAAAAAATTTATGGTAAAACCGAGATTATGGAGCGCCATCGTCATCGTTATGAATTTAATGGGGCATATTTGAATGAATTAGAAAAAGCAGGATTAGTAGCTTCTGGAATTAACCCCGATACGAAGTTGGTAGAAATTGTAGAAATTCCTTCACATCCATTTTTTATTGGTGTACAATACCATCCTGAATATAAAAGTACTGTTGCTAATCCGCACCCACTTTTTGTGAGCTTTGTAGCGGCAGCCGTTCAACATAAAAATAAATAAACTGTTTGTATAACAACGAACTTGAAACACTTATAAGTAGATGGAAGAAAAAAAATTAGACCTTAATTCGATTATCGGATTTGTATTGATTTCTGGGATTTTATTATGGATGTTATATGCTAACACACCATCAGCAGAAGAAGTAAAGGCAAAAGAAAAAAAGGAGCAAGTTGAAAAACAAGCCAAACAATCTATTGCTTCTAAAACCGCAACACCAGTAACAGTAATAGCTTCGTCAGATTCTACTCAAACTGCTGCGGCACAAGCCCAATTGGGTTCATTCGGTTATTCGGCAACTCTTCCATCTGCAACCGATGCTGTGACCGAAATTAAAAACGATGTATTAGCGCTTAAAATCTCCAATAAAGGGGGGTATATTGTTGATGCAACGGTTTTAGGCTTTGACCAATTTGAGAAAAACTCAAAAAAAGCAGTGCAATTAATTAAGGATAAAAATGCTTCTTTAGATATTACGTTGCAAACCAAAGACAATAGAACATTACATACTAAAGATCTTTATTTTGAACCTAAGTTAACAACTGAAGGTGAGAATCAAATACTAACACTTCAATTAAAAGCGGGACCAGATCAGTTTTTAGAATACCGTTATGTATTAAAACCTAACGAGTATATGCTGGATTTTGGCATTCGTTCACAAGGCTTAGAAAAAGTTATTAATACATCTAAACCATTAGATTTAGAATGGCAATTAAAGTCATACAGAAACGAAAAAAGCGTTTCGTATGAAAATCGTTATACAGAAATTGTATACGAATATGAACAAGGGAAAGACGATTATTTGAATGCGGCAAAAGATTCAGAAGGAGAAGCTGAAGCTGTTACCTATGTTGCATTTAAACAACATTTGTTTACTTCAATCTTATTAACGGATACACCTTTTAAAAACGTAAAATTTAAATCAGATAATTTAGTTGAAAACGAAGAAACAGATACTATTTTCACTAAAAATTTTACGGCTCATATTCCGTTAGAGGTAAAGAATGGAGCTTTAAATTATAATATGAATTGGTATTATGGTCCTTCAGATTACACCATATTAAATAACTATGATAGAAATCTAGACGAAATCATGCCTTTGGGCTGGGGTATCTTTGGATGGATCAACCGGTATATGTTTATTCCTGTATTCGGATTGATATCGGGATTGGGCTTAAGCTTTGGAATTGCGATTATTTTATTTACAGTTTTGGTACGTATACTGATGTCGCCAGTAACGTATAAGTCATATTTGTCTCAAGCAAAAATGAAAGTACTACGTCCTGAAATTGCTGAATTGAACGAAAAATTCAAGGATAATCCTATGAAAAAACAACAAGAAACAATGAAGCTGTATTCGAAGGCCGGTGTAAATCCTATGGCCGGATGTTTACCCGCTTTACTGCAAATGCCTATTTTCTATGCGTTGTTCCAATTTTTTCCGTCCATGTTTGATTTGCGTCAAAAATCATTTTTATGGGCCGATGATTTATCGTCTTACGATAGTATATATCAATTGCCTTTCCATATTCCTTTTTATGGAAGTCACGTAAGTTTGTTTCCAATTTTAGCGTCTATTGCTATTTTCTTTTATATGAAAATGACTACGGGTGATCAAGTGATGAGTCAACCCACACAAGAGGGTATGCCTGATATGGGTAAAATCATGAAGATCATGATTTATGTTTCGCCCATTATGATGTTGTTTTTCTTCAATAATTACGCCTCTGGATTGAGTTTGTATTATTTTGTTTCCAATTCGATTACTATTGGCATTATGTTAGTAATAAAAAATTACATTGTGAAGGAAGATAAAATTCACGCTCAAATCCAAGAGAATAAAACCAAAGAAAAAAAGGAAAGTAAATTTCAGAAAAAAATGCGTGAATTAATGGAGCAAGCAGAAGCTCAAAAAGCCGCACAAAAGAAAAAATAATTTTTCAAAATAAGTATAAACCCTGTCTGCAAAGACAGGGTTTTTTTGTCAATTTTTTTGATAACTTTACAAAAAATATCAGAACACCAATGAAAAATGTTATTCTATTGTTTTTACTTACGTTTTCCGTATTTGCGCAAGACACCATCAACCAATTCGATGCAAATGGAAACCGTCATGGATTGTGGAAAGGAACACACAAAGAAACCAATCGTCCACGCTATGAGGGTGTTTTTAATCATGGAAAAGAAACAGGGGTTTTTAAATATTTTGATGATACAAAAGCGGGTACAATTATCGCCACGCGTGATTTTTCAAAAAGCGATGGTTCTTGTTATGCTGTTTTTTTTGATCAAAAAGGGAATACAGTCAGTGAAGGAAAATTACTAAATAAAATTCCAGATGGAACTTGGAAGTATTATCATTTGGAATCAAAAACGGTAATGACCATTGAGTCGTATAAAAACGGCAAGCTTGACGGTGTAAAAAAAATATTTTATAATAATAGTACATTAGCTGAAGAGACTAATTATACATTAGGTGTGAAAAATGGTGTAGCCAAAACATTTGCTGAAAACGGTAAGCCTTTGGATGTGCATACCTACAAAAATGGACAGTTTCATGGCTTAGCTACATATTATGATGGTAATGGTACTAAAATGTATGAAGGGAATTATGCCAATGGAAAACGTGTAGGACTTTGGAAGTTTTTTGAACAAAATAAAGTTGTCAAAGAAGTAAAAGCAGCAAAATTCAGTAAAGAATTGATCAAATATGAGCAACGAAATCTAGAGCAAGTTTCTAAAACGGAAGCACAATTCAAACAAGAACAACAGAAAGGAAAATAAGTATGAAGAGAGTTGTAGTTGGGCTTTCCGGGGGAGTAGATTCGAGTGTTGCTGCTTATTTATTAAAAGAGCAAGGCTATGAAGTTATTGGGCTGTTTATGAAAAATTGGCACGATGATTCAGTAACTATTTCAAACGAATGTCCTTGGTTGGAAGATAGTAATGATGCTTTATTGGTTGCTGAAAAATTGGGAATTCCTTTTCAAACGGTTGATTTATCCGAACAATACAAAGAGAAAATTGTAGATTACATGTTTGGAGAATATGAAAAAGGTAGAACTCCAAATCCTGATGTGTTGTGTAATCGTGAAATCAAGTTTGATGTTTTTATGAAAATAGCCCTTTCTTTAGGCGCCGATTATGTTGCAACAGGGCACTATTGTAGAAAAGGCACTATTAAACAAGATGGGCAAGAACTATTTCAGTTGTTGGCAGGGAAAGATGATAATAAAGACCAATCTTATTTTTTATGTCAATTATCCCAAGACCAATTGGCAAAAGCATTATTTCCAATTGGTGAATTGACCAAACCAGAAGTCCGGGAAATTGCCACAAAATTAGATTTGATTACAGCAGAAAAAAAAGATTCTCAAGGCTTGTGTTTTATTGGTAAAGTTCGCTTACCCGAATTTTTACAGCAAAAATTACAACCAAAAGAGGGAATCATTGTTGAAATTCCGGCTGATGCGGCAATTTATGCTGCCGAAAAGCCTATTTTTACTACAGAAGAAGAGGCCTTTGCCCATGAAGCGCAACGCATCAATTATTTAAAAGTTCCGGGTAAAGTAGTTGGTAAACATCAAGGAGCGCATTATTTTACGAAAGGCCAACGAAAAGGTTTAAATGTAGGAGGAACGAAAGAGCCATTATTTATTATTGAGACCGATGTAGAACGAAACATAATTTATACCGGTCAAGGAAATCAACATCCAGGGTTGTTTAAAAAGGCCTTGTTTATTTCCAATGATGAAGTGCATTGGATTCGAGAAGATTTAGCCTTGAAGCCAGGAGAAAAAAGAGAAGTGTTGGCTAGAATTCGATACCGCCAGCCTTTGCAAAAAGCTACTTTGTACCAATATAGTTCGGGTATGTATGTGGTCTTTGATAAACCCCAATCCGCTATAACTGAAGGGCAATTTGTGGCTTGGCACGAACAAGATGAGGTTTTGGGAAGTGGTGTTATTGCATAAGCATTTTTGTATTTTACTTAATTTAAAAATTCATACATTTGATTTCCTGAATTTTAGGCTATGAAAAAAGGCGTACTTTTTGTTCTGTTATTAGTTAACTTTGGTTTTTCACAAGAAGATGCATGGATTTTTTTTGCAGACAAGCCCAATGCAGATTCCTATTTTGCGAATCCTTTAACCATGCTCACCCAACGCGCATTGGATCGAAGAACAAATCAAAACATTCCTTTAGATATTTTAGATGTTCCCATTTCGCAAACCTATATCGATCAGGTAAATGCTGCAACGGGAATTACGGTTATGGCCAAATCTAAATGGTTAAATGCACTTCACGTTAGAGGTTCCCAAGCCAATATTCAAGCTTTATCTACTTTATCATTTATTAGTTCCATACGTTTTGCTAATCATTCCTTGAATGGAAGATATTCTAATGTATTTGATACAATACAGCCCATACAGAAGCAATTGGATGTAAACGTAACCTTCAATTATGGTACTTCTGCCAATCAAATTCAAATGCTAAATGGTCATATATTACACCAACAAAATTTTACCGGTGCTGGTAAGATCATAGCGGTTTTGGATTCAGGATTTCAAAATGTAAATGTGGCTTTGCCTTTTCAACGTTTATTTGTCAATAATTTGATATTAGGCGGATACAACTATGTGAGTCAAAATACTAATGTGTATGCTTTGCATAATCATGGGACTATGGTTTTATCGTGCATGGGAGGCTATGTTGATGGACAATTAGTTGGAACCGCACCCGATGCCCAATATTATCTGTTTGTAACGGAAGATGTTGCAGCTGAAAATCCGGTAGAGGAAAGTTATTGGGTACAAGCCGCAGAGGAAGCTGATCGTTTAGGAGCGGATGTCATTACTTCATCTTTGGGGTATTTTGCCTATGATAATCCAAGCTACAATCATACCTATAATCAAATGACAGGAAATGTGGCTTTTGCTTCGAGAGGTGCAAACATTGCTTTTTCAAAAGGAATAGTGGTGATTGCTAGTGCTGGTAATTCGGGAGCTACAGCAGACCCTTATGTAGGTGTTCCTGCAGAAGCTACTAACGTTTTGGCTGTGGGAGCCGTTCGAAACGATGAAATTTATGCTACATTTAGTTCCATTGGACCTTCTTTTGATGGCCGTGTGAAGCCCGATATTATGGCTCAAGGTCAAGCTGCAGTTGTGGCGGATACCAGTGGAGCAATTGTTACCGCTAATGGTACTTCCTTTTCTGCACCAATTATGGCAGGAATGGTAACCAGTTTTTGGTCTGCTGTTCCCAGTCTTACAGCGGCCCAAATTGTGCAATTGGTAAAACAATCGGCTGATCGATTTACCGCTCCAACAAGTTTGTATGGCTATGGAATTCCAGATTTTCAATTGGCGTTAACCAATGCTTTACATTTGGATGATATTGAAAACAATGGATATGCGATTTATCCCAACCCAATGAGCCATGAAATAAAGATTGATTTGCCTTCAAATTCGAGAAATACAAGACTGTTTTTATACAATAATTTAGGGCAACAGGTATGGGATCAAATGGTGACTTCTGACTTTCAAACTATAGATGTTACACATTTATCACCCGGAATTTATTTTTATAAAATAAACACAAATAACAAAACCCTTCAAGGAAAATTAGTGAAAAAATAATGAATAAAATTACCCATCTTTTCAATATTCAATATCCAATTATTCAAGGAGGAATGATATGGAACAGTGGTTATAAATTGGCCAGTGCTGTAAGTAATGCCGGAGGTTTGGGACTTATTGGTGCTGGTTCGATGTATCCTGAAGTATTGCGCGAACACATTCAAAAATGTAAAAAAGCAACGGAAAAGCCCTTTGGTGTAAACGTACCTATGTTGTATCCCAACATTGAAGAAATTATGCAAATTATCAAAGAAGAAGGTGTGAAAATTGTCTTTACATCAGCAGGTAACCCCAAAACATGGACTCCCTTTTTAAAAGAAAATGGTATTACAGTAGTTCATGTGGTCAGCAGTTCAAAATTTGCTTTGAAAGCGCAAGAAGCGGGTGTAGATGCAATTGTTGCTGAAGGATTTGAAGCAGGTGGGCATAATGGACGCGAGGAAACAACCACTTTTACGTTGATCCCAATGGTACGCGAACAAATTAATATTCCATTGATTGCGGCCGGAGGAATTGCAACCGGAAAGGGAATGCTTGCTGCTATGATTTTAGGGGCCGACGGGGTGCAAATGGGAAGTCGATTTGCGGCCTCTACAGAAAGTTCAGCGCATGATGCCTTTAAACAAACCATAGTGGTAACGGGTGAAGGCGATACTCAGCTTACTTTAAAAGAATTAGCACCTGTACGATTGATCAAAAATAAATTCTACCAAGATGTACAAGATTTGTATGCCAAATGTCCCTCTAAAGAAGAACTTGAAACACTGTTAGGAAAGCGAAGAGCTAAACGCGGCATGTTTGAAGGGGATTTAATTGAAGGAGAATTAGAGATAGGTCAAATTGCAGGTCTCATTCATGATATTGCACCTGTTGAAACTATTGTTGATAATATCATGAACGAATTTAATATAGCAAGACAAGAGCGCTCTAACTTTGAATTTTAATAATTTACTATGAAATCTTTATATTACCTACTTTTTTTATTTGTATTAACATCATTAACCACAGTAGCGCAACAATTTCGCTTCAAAACAACTTCTTTAACTGTTTTGGAAAAAAACAACAAAAACGATTGGGGCAAATGGTCAAAACCAGAAGCAACAGAATTGTATGTTACATTGGATTATGAGAAAAATAAAATCGTTATTTATTCTCGAGAAATTCAGCACTATTCTATTGTAGAATATTTAGACAAAGAAGTTACAAAAACCGATGAAATTAATTCGTATTTGTGTAAAAATCAAGAAGGTACTGCTGTTAAAATATCTTTTTTTACCCGAATAGATTTAGGTAATAAACCACAGTTGTACGTCTATTTTAAAGATTTTATTTTTTGTTACGATATTGTGGAAGAAGTAGCTAAATAAGCTAAAAAAAATATACTTTTTTACATCTATAAACCTCTGATTATATCTTTTAAACATTAATTTCAATAACGTAAATCAAATGAAAAGAGCCTTATTTATTCTTGTGTCTATGATCACATCTGCAAATTTTGCACAAGAAAAACCGAAACTAGTGGTCGGAATTGTCGTTGACCAAATGAAAATGGAATACTTATATCGTTTTTCAAGTGATTTCACGGAAAATGGTTTTAAGCGATTGATGAACCATGGGTATACATTTCATAATACGCACTACAATTACATGCCCACGTATACCGCTCCCGGTCATGCTTCGGTATATACTGGGACTACTCCTGCTGTTCATGGTATTGTAGGTAATGATTGGTTTAATAAAGCCACAGGTAAAGAATTATATTGTACGGATGATGAATCGGTTTCTACTATAGGGGATGATTCAGTTAATGAAGGAAAAATGTCGCCTCGAAATTTACAAAGTTCGACCATGACTGATGAGTTAAAACTCTCCACTAATTTTAAAGGAAAAGTTATCGGAATCAGTATCAAAGATCGTGGTGCCATTTTACCTGCGGGTCATTTTGCCGATTGGGCTTTTTGGTTCAGCAAAACAGGAGCGTTTATATCGAGTACCTATTATGGTGAGAAACTTCCCGATTGGGCCACGCAATTCAATGCTGAGAAAAATTATTTAAAATATGTACGCAAAGGTTGGGATTTACTAAAACCAAAAGAAACCTACAATGAAAGTCTAAACGATAACAATCCCTACGAAGGTAAATTGTTCAAAAAAGCTCCATTTATGCCTTATAATTTACAAGACATGTATGAGGCAAATGATGCTGGGATCTTACGATCAACACCTTATGGTAATAATTTGTTAGTCGATTTTGCAAAAAAAGCCATTGAGTTTGAAAGTCTGGGTAAAGACCAAATCACTGATTTTTTAGCACTTAGTTTCTCATCAACCGATTATGTGGGGCATGTTTTAGGACCGCGTTCGATTGAATTACAAGATACCTATTTGCGTTTAGACGAAACCATTGCTGATTTCTTAACGTATTTAGATAAAACCGTTGGTAAAGGAAATTACTTGGTTTTCTTAACAGCCGATCATGCGGGTGCCGAAAACGTAACCTATTTGAAAGATAACAAATACAAGGTAGACAACATCAATTATAAAAATATTCAAAAAGATTTGAAAGATTTTTCAGAGAAAATATTTGGTGAAGATCTGTTGTTAAATTATTCCAATTATAACGTGTTTTTAGATAAAGCAAAAGTAAAAGCAAAAGGGTTGAATGTGCAAGAAGTAAAACAAGCCTTCAAAGATTATTTACAAAAGCAGGATTTCATTAAACGAGTTTATACCGAAGAAGAAGTAGCCCATGCAAACGCAAGTGATTACTATTTGAATTTCATTTCAAAAGGATATGATCCTATTCAAAATGGAGAATTAGTGGTGACTTTCAAGCCGGGTTATGTAGAGTATTCAGCAACTGGAACCACGCATGGTTCACCTTATGCTTATGATACGCATGTACCTTTAATATTCTTTGGTTGGAATATTAAAAGCGGACAAACCCACGATCGCAAAGAAATCACTCAAATTGCTCCAACAGTTACCCAAATGCTAAAAATTACCATGCCCAACAGTTCTGATGGCAAGGTATTGTTGGAGGTTTTAAACAAATAACTATGAAAGCATCAAACTAAAATTTGATGCTTTTTTATTCGTTTTCATTCGTGAAAATCGTGTTTATACTTCTATCATTACCTGATTTCTCAAAATATCATCAAACGTTTCGCGTTCTCTAATTAAGTGACCTTTTCCGTCTTTCCATAATACTTCCGCTGGTTTTAGTCGTGAGTTGTAATTCGATGCCATTGAGAAACAATACGCACCAGCATTTCTAAAACACAGTATATCTCCTTCGTGAATTTCAGCAATTTTACGGTTGCTCCCAAAAGTATCAGTTTCGCAGATATAGCCTACTACCGAGTAATAGCGTTCTTTTCCTTTTGGATTAGATATATTTTCAATATGATGTTGCGCTCCATATAACATTGGACGAATCAAATGATTGAATCCTGAATCAATTCCTGCAAAAACGGTTGAAGTAGTTTGTTTTACCACATTCACTTTTGCCAAGAAATAACCGGCCTCGCTGACTAAAAATTTTCCAGGTTCAAAAGCTAAGGTTAATGGTCGACCATATTCTTTTTCGAACGCTAGAAAACGTTTCGTTAGTTTTTTTCCAAATTCTTCCACATTGGTTTCAATATCGCCTTTTTTGTAGGGTACTTTGAACCCACTTCCAAAATCAATAAAATCCAATGCAGTAAAATTTTTGGCGGTTTCAAATAAAATTTCGGCAGCATACAAAAACACTTCCACGTCTAAAATATCCGAACCCGTATGCATGTGGATGCCGTTAATATGCATTTTTGTGTTTTTAATTATACGCAAAATATGTGGTAATTGATGTATCGAAATTCCAAATTTACTATCAATATGTCCGACGGAAATATTTGCATTTCCACCCGCCATAACATGTGGATTGATTCGAATACAAACGGGAATATTTGGGTGTTTTGTGCCAAATTGCTCTAAAATTGACAAGTTGTCTATATTGATTTGGACTCCCAATTGCGCCACTTCTTCAATTTCTTCTAAGGAGACACCATTGGGGGTGTATATTATATTTTGCGGATTAAAACCAGCGTGTAGGCCAAGTTGTACTTCTTGCAAAGAAACAGTATCTAATCCAGAGCCTAAACTTTTTAAATAACGCAACACTGAAACATTGGACAAGGCCTTTACGGCATAGTGAATTTTAAATCGTTCAACTTTGCTGAAGGCAGTGTGTAGTCGGTTGTACTGAAAAGCTATTTTTTCTGCATCGTAAACATATAATGGACTCCCAAATTCTGTTGCTAATTGTTCTAAATCTTCCGGTTTCATTTTATTTTTATTTGATGCAAAAGTATATCATTTTTTTGTTGATGCAATTTTTAAAACATTTTTTAACAAAATATAACAAAATGTTTTAAAAATAACAATATTCTTTTTTGAACTTCTGCTTTTGAGGTTAAATATGTATATCAAATTCCCAAATTAAACTGAAAAAAGTTAGTCCATTAAAAATTACTTTGTTATTTTTGTGACACTTTTTAAAACAAGATAAACGCATAATTATTATGAACATACACGAATATCAAGGTAAAGAAATCTTAGCAAGTTATGGAGTACGCGTACAACGTGGAATTGTAGCAAACAACCCAGAGGAAGCAGTAGCCGCAGCTAAACAATTAACAGCGGAAACTGGTACGAGTTGGTACGTTGTAAAAGCACAAATTCATGCTGGAGGTAGAGGTAAAGGCGGAGGCGTTAAATTGGCTAAAAATTTAGATCAAGTAACTGAAATTTCAGGACAAATCATCGGAATGCAGTTGATTACTCCACAAACTCCACCAGAAGGAAAAAAAGTTCACAAAGTATTAATTGCTGAAGATGTATATTATCCTGGAGAAAGTGAAACATCAGAATTTTATGTTTCTGTTTTATTGAATAGAGCTACTGGTCGCAATATGATTATGTACTCAACAGAAGGTGGAATGGATATTGAAGAAGTAGCAGAACATACACCACACTTAATTTTTACAGAAGAAATTGATCCTGCTGTAGGATTGCAAGGATTTCAAGCAAGAAGAGTAGCTTTTAATTTAGGCCTTTCTGGAAATGCGTTTAAAGAAATGGTGAAATTTATTGATGCATTATACAATGCTTACATTGGTTCAGATGCTTCAATGTTTGAAATTAACCCAGTACTTAAAACGTCAGACAATAAAATATTAGCAGTTGATGCAAAAGTAAATATCGATGATAACGCGTTATACAGACAACCAAAATATGCTGAAATGCGCGATATTAATGAGGAGAATCCTATAGAAGTAGAAGCCAAAGAAGTAGGGTTGAACTATGTAGATCTTGACGGTACTGTAGGTTGTATGGTTAATGGTGCTGGTTTAGCAATGGCTACTATGGATTTAATTAAATATGCTGGTTTTGAACCTGCAAATTTCTTAGATGTAGGTGGAACAGCTGATGCGAAACGTGTTGAAACTGCTTTTCGTATTATTTTAAAAGATCCAAATGTTAAAGCTATTTTAATCAATATTTTTGGTGGTATCGTTCGTTGTGATCGTGTTGCTCAAGGTGTTGTTGATGCTTACAAAAATATGGGAGATGAAATCAAAGTGCCTATCATTGTTCGTTTACAAGGTACAAACGCAGAAATTGCAAAAGAATTAATCGATAATTCAGGCATGCCAATTTTATCTGCCGTGCAATTCCAAGAAGCAGCGGATCAAGTAAAAGCAGCTTTATCGTAATACAAATTACAATCACTATAAATAGGAAACTCTCAGATTCATCTGGGAGTTTTTGTTTTTAAAAGGAAATTTAGAAAACCACAAAGGATTTAGTATATTAGCGATTCAATTTATTTTATATGATTTCAGCAGCACAATTTCAAAAAGAATTGGAAATAATAATAGCAAATGCCATTCGAGAAGATGTGGGCGATGGCGATCACAGTTCGTTAGCTTGTATTCCTGCCTCTGCTCAAGGTACAGCAAAATTATTGGTTAAAGACGAGGGTGTTATTGCGGGAGTTGCATTCGCGAAAATGATATTCAATTATGTAGATGCCAAACTAGAAATGGAAGTAATGATTACGGATGGTGAAGAGGTAAAAAAAGGAGACGTTGTGTTTTTGGTTTCAGGAAGTTCTCAATCCATATTAAAAGCCGAACGTTTGGTCTTGAATGCCATGCAGCGCATGAGTGCTATTGCTACCAAAACCAAACATTTTGCAAACTTATTACAAGGTACAAAAACAAAAATTTTAGATACCCGAAAAACTACTCCTGGTATACGAGCTATTGAAAAATGGGCGGTAAAGATAGGAGGTGGAGAAAATCATCGTTTTGCGTTATATGACATGATCATGCTGAAGGATAATCATATTGACTTTGCAGGTGGAATTCCAGAGGCTATAGCAAAAACAAAGTGTTATTTAACAGAACATAATAAGGATTTGAAAATCATTGTGGAAGCGCGTGATTTGAATGAAGTGCAACAAATATTAGATGCCGGCGGCGTCCATCGAATTCTATTGGATAATTTTGATTATGAGACTACGAAAAAGGCAGTAGCCATGATTGGAACAGCTTGTTTTACGGAATCTTCGGGAAATATCAATGAAAATACCATTCAACACTATGCTGCATGTGGTGTCGATTATATTTCGTCTGGTGCCTTAACGCATTCAATTTATAATATGGATTTGAGTTTAAAAGCAATCGAATAAATGTCAGAAGAAATAGAAAATAAGCTCAATTCAATTCCTGTTGTTAGGCAATTGGTCGCTTTTGGAAAAACGATCAAACTAGCTTCTTTGGAAGGGCTTTCGCTATATGATATTTTAGAACTCTATGTGATTGGCATATTTAAAGGCGCATTTTCCTACAGAGCCAGTGCAGTTGCTTTTAGTTTTTTTATGGCCTTATTTCCTTTTGCGTTATTTATTTTGAATTTAATTCCTTACATCCCTCTAGAAAACTTCCAAAAAGATTTTCTGCAATTTGTGGCCGAAGGTGTTCCGCCGAATACATATGATGCCATTGCACAAATTATTAATGATATCATGAACAATAGCCATCAAGGGTTGCTTTCTTCTGGGTTTATTCTGTCGATATTGTTGATGACCAATGGTGTGAATGCCGTTTTAGGAGGCTTCGAAATGTCGGCACATATAACCATAACACGCGGATTTTTCAAACAATATTTTATCGCTTTAGCGCTTTCTTTATTGTTGTCATTGCTGTTAATTTTAACAGTATCGGCTATTGTAATCGCTGAGGTTATGATACAAAAAATTAATATTCATGGCTATATAGCTGATGTAGCTGTCATTGAATGGAGCCGTTACGGATTTTTGATACTAATGATATTGATTACCACATCTATACTTTATAAGTTTGGAACCAAAGAAACCTATAAAATTTCCTTCATAAGTTATGGAGCGGTTTTGACCACATTATTGATTGTCGTATCGTCATATATTTTTGGAGTATATGTGGAAAAATTTGCGCGTTATAACGAATTATATGGTTCGATAGGTACGTTGTTGGTATTGATGTTTTACATTTGGATCAACTGTATGGTTTTATTATTGGGGTTTGAATTGAACGCAACTATTTCAAAATTGAAAAGAAAAAATTTATATCTTAGCAAAAATTAAAAAACTATTTATTATGAAAAAACAATTTATTACTTTTTTAGTTCTTGTTGCAACTGTATTTTCGGCAAATGCACAAGTAACAGTGGCTGGGGTTAAGGTTGACGGTAAAATGTCATTAGAAGGAGAAAGTTTAGTATTAAACGGGGCTGGTATTAGAGAAAAAATGTGGATTGATTTATATGTAGGTTCTTTATATGTACCAAAAAAGACTTCTAATGCAAAAGAAATCATAGATAGTAAAGATGCGGCAGCTATTAAATTGAATATCATTTCAGGAATGATTTCATCAGATAAGATGATAACTGCAATCAATGAAGGTTTTGAAAATGCAACAGGAAATAAAACAGCATCTTTAAAAGCTAAAATTGACAAATTCAAAGGATTTTTCAAAGAAGAGATCAAAAAAGGTGATGCCTTTGTTATTATTAATGTTCCAAGTGAAGGCGTTGTAGTTTATAAAAATGGTGCTAAAAAAGGAACCATTGAAGGCTATGATTTCAAAAGAGCATTATTCGGAATTTGGTTGTGTGACAAGCCAGCCGATGCTGATTTAAAATCAGCGATGTTAGGTAAATAATTTCAGTATATCAGCAATACAAAGAAGCGTTCTCATTCGAGGGCGCTTTTTTTATTCTACAGGTTTGATTTATAAAGAATCGAATTTCTTTTTTCGGTTTTCTTTTTTTCTATTCTTTTTTTCAAACTATATTTGTTCTATGTTGTATTTTATTGAAGTGGTCTTGCCTTTAGCGGTTTCAAAGACGTTCACCTACCAAGTTTCAGAAGCAGAATTCAATTACATTCAAATTGGAATGCGCGTTGCAGTGCCTTTTGGGAAAACAAAAATCCTGACCGCTTTGGTCTTGGATAAAAACAACATACCACCGCAACTCTATGAAGCCAAAGAAATTCATCAAATTTTAGACGAACAGCCTGTAGTAAATGCTTTTCAAATCGAACACTGGAAATGGATAGCTTCTTATTATATGTGCTCCTTAGGTGAGGTGTTTAGAAGCGCTTTGCCCTCGGGATATATCTTGGAAAGTGAAACCCAAATTTCAGCCAAAGAAAATGCAATAGTCGATTTTTCCGAATTAAAAGACGATGAGTATTTGATTCTAGAAGCTTTACAGTCCCAATCTTCGATTACGATTCAAGATGTAATTAAAATTTTAGGCAAGAAGACGGTGTTTCCCATAATTAATAAATTACTTGCCAAAGGCGCTCTAGTGTTGCAAGAAGAAATTTCAGAACAATACAAGCCTAAATTGGTCCGTTATATAAAATTACAGGATGCCTATTTACAGCCGGATAAGCTAGCCGAATTGCTTAAAGAATTATCGAGTGCGAAACGCCAACGTGAATTGGTTTTGCACTATTTCCAATTGCATGCACAAGATAAAAATCCAATTTCGGTTAAGCAACTAATAGAATCTTCTGGGATTTCTTCCACTATCATTAAATCGTTAGTCGATAAATTAATTTTTGAGGAGTATTATATTTCTCACGATCGTGTGGTTTTTGATCAAGCAACCGACAGCCAATTTACATTGAGTGCACCCCAGCAAAAAGCGTATGAGTCAATTCAACAAAATTTGAACCATTTTGAAGTGAATTTATTGCATGGGATTACCGCCTCAGGTAAAACAGAAATCTACATCAAACTTTTAGAATACTATGTGCAACAAGGCAAGCAAGTACTGTTTTTATTGCCTGAAATTGCCCTAACAACACAATTGGTTCAACGATTAACGGCCTATTTTGGTAATGAAGTTGCCGTTTTTCATTCTAAATATACCAATAACGAACGTATAGAAGTATGGAATCAAGTATTGGAACAGTCTCCAAAAGCAAAAGTGGTAGTAGGGGTTCGAAGTGCTTTGTTTTTGCCATTTAGTAATTTGGGGTGCATCATAGTTGATGAAGAACACGAACCTACCTACAAGCAAAATGATCCAGCGCCTCGTTATCATGCTCGTGATGCTGCCATTGTATTGGCAAAACAGCATCAAGCTAAAGTCTTGTTAGGAAGTGCAACACCTAGTTTGGAGACCTACTATAATGTACAAACTAAAAAATATGGGTTAACCGAATTGAACGTGCGGTACGGTAAGGTCGTTTTGCCTGAAATTTTTCTAATCGATATAAAAGACAAATATTTTAGAAAAAAAATGACCGGTCATTTTTCAGACGAACTCATAGAAGCAATTGCAGAAACAGTGACCAAAGGCGAACAAGTAATCTTGTTTCAAAACCGTCGCGGTTTTTCGCCTTATGTTGAATGTATGACCTGTGGTCATGTACCGCACTGTCCAAGTTGCGATGTAAGTTTGACATATTATAAGTTTAAAAACCAGTTGCGTTGTCATTATTGCGGCTATTCGATCGCAAATCCAACACATTGTCACAGTTGTCAGTCGGTTGATTTGACGACTAAAGGTTTTGGAACAGAGCAAATTGAAATGGAATTAAAAACACTTTTTCCTGAGAAAAACATAGGGAGGATGGATCAGGATACCACCCGAGGTAAATTTGGTTTTGAAAAAATTATTGATGCTTTTAAAAATAGAGAAGTTGATATTTTGGTTGGCACACAAATGTTAGCCAAAGGTTTGGATTTTGATAATGTAACCTTAGTAGGAATATTAAATGCTGACAATTTGCTCAATCAGCCTAATTTTAGGGCTTATGAAAGAGCATTTCAAATGATGACACAGGTTTCAGGTAGGGCAGGTCGATCTGAAAAAAGTGGCAAAGTGCTGATTCAAACCTTCAATCCGCTTCACAATACAATACAACAAGTGTTGGGTACGGATTACCTGAGTATGTATAAAGAGCAATTGTATGAACGTCAAAATTTCAAATACCCACCATTTTACCGTTTGATTAAACTTACTCTAAAACATCGTGATTTTGACAAACTAAAAGAAGGTGCACTTTGGCTTTATACGGTATTGGCAAAAAGCATGCCTTATCCAGTATTGGGCCCTGAGGAGCCAGCGATCAATAGAATTCGCAACGAGTACATTCGTACCATAATGGTTAAAATTCCAGCGCAATCAAATTTGGGTCAAGCGAAAACCATAGTAAATAAAACCCGAAATAGTTTTGAAGCAATTCCACAATACCGTGCCATTAAGATGACAATTAATGTAGATGTATATTAATTGTTTTCGATGGCTTTAACAATTTCATCTTTTTTGTTTCGGCTGAGCGGAATTTTTGTAGTGCCAATTTCAGCAAATTTATTATTGAATTTCTCCACTCGAGCTAAATTGATGATGAACGATTTGTGCACGCGAAGAAAGCGATCTGCGGGTAGTTGTTTTTCAAATCCTTTCATAGTAGAAAGTACCAAATGGGTTTCGTCGTCGGTAGCCACTTTGATATAATCGCCATAGGCTTCAATCCATTTGATGCGGGAAATAAATATCTTAAGTTTTTTTAAATTGCTTTTAATAACGATACTTTCCCCTGGATCTTCGTTGTTTTCATAGCGCAATGCATGAAGTTCAGTCGCTTTTTTAACCGCTTTGATAAATCGTTCCTTTGAAATGGGTTTTTGAAGAAAATCAGTGGCTTCATAATCAAAAGCTTTGACTGCATAATCGGCTTTTGAAGTAATAAAAACGATTTGAGGTTTCGATTTTAATCCATCTAATAAGTCAAATCCATTAATTAAAGGCATTTCAATATCAAGGAATATCAGGTCAATGGCATTGTGATTGATGCAATTTTTTGCTTCCAGGGCGTTTGCAAAATCACCAATTAAATGTAGTAGCGATGATTCATTTACCAATTTGGTAATGGTGATTCTTTGGACGGCACTATCATCAACTACAATACAATTTAACTTCATGTGATTCTTTTATGCGAAGTTAAAAGTATAATAAATAATACAACAAAACAAATAAGTGTATAAAAAAATATTTAATCAGCGCTTGGTTATTAGAATTAAAACACTATTTTTGCACCCAATTTTATAACATTAAAATACAAAGATTATGAATCATTATGAAACTGTTTTCATCTTGAATCCCGTTTTATCTGAACAACAGGTAAAGGAAACAGTAAGCAAGTTTGAAGATTTTCTTACTTCTAAAGGATCTGAGATGGTATCGAAAGAAGATTGGGGCTTAAAAAAATTAGCCTACGAAATTCAACACAAGAAAAGTGGATTTTACCACTTATTCGAATTCAAAGCGCCAGCTGAAATTATTATTGCTTTTGAAACTGAATTCCGTCGTGATGAGCGTGTTATGCGTTTCTTGACTGTGTCTTTAGACAAACATGCAATTTCTTGGGCAGAAAGAAGAAGAGTGAAATTAAAAGCTAAAACAAACTAATCATGTCTACATTAGAGCAATCTGCAAAAGGTAAGAAAGACGGAGATATCAGATATCTTACGCCTTTAAACATTGATACAAACAAAACAAAAAAATACTGTCGTTTCAAAAAATCAGGTATCAAATATATCGATTATAAAGACGCAGACTTTTTATTGAAATTTGTAAACGAGCAAGGTAAAATTTTACCAAGACGTTTAACAGGTACTTCATTAAAATACCAAAGAAAAGTTTCTGTAGCTGTTAAAAGAGCGCGTCACTTAGCTTTAATGCCATACGTGGCCGATTTATTAAAATAATAATTAACAAATAGTTGTTGCTTCGCCTTGGGCGGGCTAACTTCTACTAAAAAGGACAACAACATGGAACTTATCTTAAAACAAGACGTTCAAAATTTAGGATTTAAAGACGATGTAGTAACAGTTAAAAACGGTTACGGTCGTAATTTTTTAATTCCTCAAGGGGTAGCTATTTTAGCAACACCTTCTGCTAAAAAAGTATTAGCAGAGAATTTAAAACAAAAAGCGCACAAAGAAGCTAAAATTGTAGAAGATGCTAAGAAATTAGCGGAAGCTATCAAGGCTTTAGAAATTAAGATTACTGCTAAAGCAGGTGGTGATAAATTGTTTGGTTCGGTAACCAATGCTAACATTGTTGAGGCATTAGAAGCTAACGGTCATTCAATAGATAAAAAATTCATCACTAGCGGTGTAGTGAAACGTGTAGGTAAATATACTGCAACAGTTAGATTACACAGAGATGTTATTGTTGAATTACCTTACGAAATCGTAGGAGAAAAAGCATAATTTTTTCTAAAAAATATAAAAATGCCCCGATTTTTTCGGGGCATTTTTTTTATATTTACCTCATGAAGTATACACGATTAACCAAAGAACAGTTAGAGGAATTACACCCCGAATTCATTACTTTTTTGGCCACACAATCTATTGATAAAATAGAATGGGATGACATCAAAAAGAACCGTCCTCATGTTGCCGAACAAGAAATCGATTTGTTTTCTGATGTTATTTGGGATAAAGCGTTAACAAATGTGACCTACATTGATCACTTTTCAAAAAATTATATTTTCCTTTTCAAATGTGTAGAAGAAGTTATCTTTTCATGGGTGGTGAAAACGAATAATCCCAAAATTGACTTTGTTTCTGAAGATGGCATTCATTGGTTGGGCGATAATTTATTTTCAGAGGACGTTGAAATTACGAAAGGAAGAAAAGATATTTCGAATAACAGAAATCCAGCTTTGTTTGAAATCATTAAGCAAGGTGGAATCATTAGTAAAGGAGAATTATTCAATAAATTGGACAATTTAATCAATCAATAAGCATGAGTGTTTTAGAAACCATCAATAATTTAAGAACAGAATTAAACCAGCATAATTATAACTATTATGTTTTGGATCAACCTACTATTTCTGATTTTGAATTTGATCAAAAACTAAAACAATTGCAGGAATTAGAACATCATAACCCAGAATTTTTTGATGAAAATTCGCCCACACAACGAGTAGGAGGAACAATTACCAAGAATTTCGAGACGGTTGTTCACGAACATCGGATGTATTCCTTAGATAATTCCTATTCTAAGGAAGATCTAAAAGACTGGGAAATTCGAATTCAGAAAGTCTTAGGCGATGTGCCTTTAACCTACACCTGTGAATTAAAATACGATGGAGCGTCAATTAGTATTACCTATGAAAACGGACGTTTGCTTCGTGCTGTGACACGTGGTGATGGTTTTCAAGGAGATGACGTAACCCATAACATCAAAACCATAAAAGCGGTTCCAATTCATCTAAAGGGTGATTTTCCTGATAAATTTGATATTCGTGGCGAAATAATTTTGCCGTTGGCCGGTTTTGAAAAAATGAATCAGGAATTGATTGAAATTGGTGAAACACCTTATTCAAATCCAAGAAATACTGCTTCTGGAAGTTTGAAATTGCAAGACAGTGCCGAGGTAGCAAAGCGACCATTAGATTGTTTATTGTATTTTGTAATAGGCGCTAAATTACCATTCAAAACCCAATTTGAAGGCTTGCAAAAAGCAAGAGATTGGGGGTTTAAAGTACCGGTTCAGTCTACTTTGGCCAAAAATTTAGACGAAGTGTTTGACTTTATAGCCTATTGGGATCAACACCGCCATGATTTACCCTATGAAACAGATGGCGTAGTGATAAAAGTTAATAATTTACAACATCAAGAAGAATTAGGTTATACAGCCAAATCACCTCGATGGGCTATGGCTTATAAGTTCAAAGCAGAGCAAGTTACAACGCAATTGAATTCCATTTCGTATCAAGTTGGTCGTACAGGTGCCATCACTCCAGTAGCTAATTTAGAGCCAGTTCAGTTAGCTGGCACAATTGTTAAGCGTGCTTCTTTGCACAATGCCGATCAAATCGAAAAACTAGATATCAGAATTGGTGATCTTGTATATGTGGAAAAAGGAGGTGAAATTATTCCTAAAATTATTGCAGTTGCAAAAAGAGGTGCTGAGTATGAGCCTACAAAATACATTACCCATTGTCCTGAGTGTCAAACCGAGTTGGTACGTAGCGAAGGTGAAGCCAATCATTTTTGCCCAAATTTTTATGGTTGTCCTCCTCAAATTATTGGAAGAATTCAGCATTTTATTTCCCGGAAAGCCATGGATATTGATGGGTTAGGAGGAGAAACGGTTGCCTTATTGTTCAACGCTGGATTGGTTACTAATTATGCAGATCTATACGCGCTACAAAAAGAGCAAATTTTACCCTTAGAACGTATGGCTGAAAAATCAGCTGAAAATTTAATTCAGGGTATTGAAAAATCTAAAACCATTCCATTTGAACGCGTTTTGTATGCTTTAGGTATTCGATATGTGGGGGAAACCGTGGCAAAAAAATTAGCCAAACATTATAAGTCCATTGAAGCTATTGCTCAGGCCAGTATGATGGATTTAATAGTGGTGGATGAAATAGGGGATAAAATTGCCCAAAGTGTTGTGCAATTTTTTGATAATCAAGAAAACCGACTCATTATTGACCGATTGAAACAATTCGGGGTTCAATTGGAATCTTCAACAGAGGAGGTGTTGCTTTCCGAAAAATTAAAAGGTAAAACCTTTGTGGTTTCCGGTGTTTTTGAGTTGTATTCAAGAGATGAACTCAAAAAAGCAATTGAAGATAATGGCGGAAAAGTGGGGAGCTCAATTTCTGTCAAAACAGATTTTGTAATTGCAGGTGAAAATATGGGCCCCGCAAAATTAGAAAAAGCCAACCTACTGAAAATTGCTATAATTTCAGAAGTTGACTTTAAAATGATGGTGGAATAATTATGAAACTATAATCGCTTTTCCATTGCCCTTAAGAGTTGTGTCGTCTGAAAAATAGAAATCAACACGCCCCAAGTTAATGCCATAGCAGCCTACTTGATTGATCATGACATCTTTACCTTCACTGTTTTTTTCAATGACTGGTTTTTCCAAAAAGGTGTGCGTATGTCCGCCAATGATTAAATCGATATCTTTTGTTTTTTTTGCTAAAACAATATCAGAAATTTTATTGGGTTCGTTTTTGTATGAAAAACCGAGATGAGATAGACAAATCACCAAATCACATTTTTTGTTGTGTTTTAGAATGCGCGCCATGTCTTGTGCAACTTCAATCGGATTGTGATATACCGTTTCTTTATATGCTTTTTTATCAACAAGTCCTTCAAGTTCAATTCCCAATCCAAAAACACCTATCTTAATACCGCCTTTATGAAAAATTTTATACGGTTTTACGTGGCTATCCAACACGGTATTTTTGAAATCATAATTGGCTGATACAAACTCAAACTTAGCATTGGGTAATTGTGCATATAAGCCGTCAATACCGTTATCAAAATCGTGGTTTCCAATCGTAGCCAAATCATATTGCATCATGCTCATTAATTTAAATTCCAATTCCCCTCCATAATAATTAAAATAAGGTGTTCCTTGAAAAATATCGCCTGCGTCAAGCAATAAAACATGTTCTTCTTCTTTTCTGATGTTTTCAATGATAGCAGCTCTTCGAGAGGCGCCACCCATGTTTGGATTACGAGGATGGTCTACAGGAAAAGGATCGATATGACTGTGTACATCATTGGTATGTAGTATGGTAATTTTTTTCGTTTCAAGTGTTGTAAAACTACTTAAACCCATATTTGCTAATCCCAATAAGGCAGTACTAGCAGCTGTTTTTTGGATAAAATCTCTTCTTTTCATTATTGTAAAATAATTTTTTCATCGTTTAATACCGGTAAGGTGTCAACTTTTTTGAAATAGTCGATTAATACATTTCTGATCTTGTAATCCAAATCGTATTTTTCAGTACTCTCTTTAAAAAAAGTCATGTTATCTCCTCCGTTTGATAAATAATCGGATGTGGCTACATAATATGTTTTGTCATCTTCAAGTTCTTTTCCGTTCACTAAAATGCGTTTGACAGTCAAATCATTTTTGTCTACAAAAAATTGAATTCCATAAAGTGGGTGTGGCTTTTTCTCGGTCATTAGGTAAGTTCCCATACTTCTTATTTGAGTGCCTTTTAACGCAACTACAAATAAGGCGTTTTCAAAAGGCATTACTTCGAAGGCAGTTCTTGAGCTCACATTTCCTTGTGGGATAATGGAACGAATACCGCCACTATTTAAGAGACAAATATTAATTGATTTGTGTTCTCTTTTTTCAAAAACTGGATTTCCAAGTTCCACAACGATGGTAGCCAAAAGGTTTCCAATGGTAGTTTGCCATTTGCCTTTACTTTTGTCCATAGTTTCCGGACAATAAGCCAAAACACTATCTAATTCTTTAGTGATTTTGTCTCGATAGGGAGCTACATACGCTTCAATTTCTTTGTTTTCTCCTTTTTCTGTAGTTATTCCAATTTTTTTACCTTCTACTTTATAATTGTAAAGCTCTTGAGTCTTACAAGAAAAAAGACTACTAAATGTTAATAATATAACAAAATAGCTAAAAAGTATCGTATTCTTTTTTACATTTACCATCTTAATAAACGACTTAATTTATAAGTTTGATTGAGAGGTAAAAATACTATGTTTTATAAGATTATCAAGGATTTTTTTCTAAAAAAAATTGTAACTAAAAGGTTATTAAAACAGCAAAGCCCTTTGGTGCAAAAAAAGATAGCAACCATTGGTATAGTAGTAGATGAAACTTATTTTTCAAATACTCCTGCATTATTGGAACAGTTCTGTTTGCAAGGGTTTCAAAGAGAGCAAATTGCGGTTTTGGTTTATAAAGACAGAATCAAATCTAAGGAAGTAATAACTTCGCCATTTGTTGCTCTAAAAAATATTTCATGGGCAGGTGAAATCAATAAGACAGAGGTGAATGATTTTATTGCCACTCCATTTGATCTATTAGTCAATTATTATGATGTTAATAAATATCCCTTGTTGTTACTGTCAACTCAGTCAAAAGCAACGTTTAAAGTGGGTTTTGAAAGTGTAGATAAAAGAGTCAATCATTTTATAATTAAAGCTGTTGTAGATCAATACGAAGCTTTTACAGTTGAGTTAGTAAAATATTTAAAAATTTTAAACAAAATATAAAAATGCAATCATTTATTGGAACGGGTGTTGCACTAGTAACACCATTTAAAAAAGATTTTTCGGTAGACGTTGATGCTCTTACAAAAATTGTAAATCATGTTATAGATGGAGGAGTTGAATATCTAGTTGTACTGGGAACTACTGCAGAAACAGCAACTCTTTCAAACGAAGAAAAAGAGTTAGTAATAGCTACCATTGTTAATGCTAATGCTGGAAGATTACCCTTAGTTCTTGGTGTTGGAGGAAATAATACTCTAAAAGTTATAGCGGAATTAAAAACCAGAGATTTTTCAAATTTTTCAGCCATATTATCGGTTTCTCCCTATTATAACAAACCAACACAAGAGGGGATATATCAACATTTTAAAGCAGTAGCTGAAGCATCGCCAATTCCCGTAATTGTTTATAATGTTCCGGGAAGAACGGCTAGCAACATGTTGCCCTCAACTGTTATTCGATTGGCAAACGATTTTAAAAACATCATCGGAATAAAAGAAGCGGCTGGAGATATCGTTCAAGCTATGAAATTAATTCAAAATAAACCGGAGGGGTTTTTAGTGATTTCAGGAGACGATATGATAACATTGCCTATGGTTTTAGCAGGCGGTGCAGGTGTTATCTCTGTTATTGGTGAAGGATTTCCAAAAGAATTTTCAGAAATGGTTCGCCTTGGATTGCAACGAAAAGTTGATGAGGCATACCAATTACATTATTTATTAGCAGATAGTATTGATATGATTTTTGAACAAGGCAACCCTGGTGGAATCAAAGAGGTCTTTAAATCATTAGGTTTGTCTGAAAATATAGTGCGATTACCGCTTGTAAATGTGAACGAAGATTTGGCGTCTCGCCTGAATCAATTCACGAAATCAATTCGCTAAAAAAAGATTTTCATAGTACGTAAATAATATCTAAATTTGCAGTTGCTTTTTAGATATTCAATTACTGCTATTTATAAAGTTAAAACAATAACCCAATGAGTAAAATTTTTAGTTTCTTTCTATGTCTAATACTTCTTGCTTCATGCAGTCAGTATCAAAAAGCATTAAAATCTGATGATGTGGCTGTGAAAACAGAAGCAGCAAATAAAATGTATGAAGCTGGAAAGTATTTAAAAGCAATTCGTTTGTATGAGCAAGTTGCTCCAGCTTATAAAGGAAAGCCACAAGCTGAACGGTTGTTTTTCATGTATTCCAAATCGTTGTACGCGACTAAACAATATTATTTAGCAGGATATCAGTTTGAGAATTTTGCCGCGAGTTATCCTAAAAGTGAAAAAAGAGAAGAAGCTTATTTTTTAGGTTCGGAGTGTTTTTATAAACTATCGCCTGTGTACAGTTTGGATCAAACGGATACAGAAAAAGCATTAGAAAAAGTACAAAAATTTATAGATACCTATCCTAATTCTGAGTATTTGCCAAAAGCAAATGCTTATGTGAAAGAGCTAAGAGAGAAGTTAGAGAAGAAGGCTTTTGAGATTGCTAAACAATACAATAGTATATCAGATTTTAAGGGTGCTTTAAAAGCATTTGAAAATTTTATTGCTGATTTTCCGGGTACGCCTTTGAAAGAAGAAGCACTTTATTACCGCTTAGATTCTGCTTATAAATTGGCAATAAATAGTGTGGAAAATAAAAAACAAGACCGTTTAGCCTATGCTAAAACCACGTATGTAAATTTGATAAAATTCAAATCGGATACCCGTTATAAAGCAGATGCTGACCAAATGTTAGCCGCCATCGAACAAGAATTACAACAATTTTCTAAATAAAAAATCATGGATTTAAAGAAAACGAATGCTCCTGTAAATACGATTACGTATAATAAAAGTAAATTAGAAGAGCCTACTGGAAACATTTATGAAGCCATCACGATCATGTCGAAGAGAGCCAATCAAATTAATACCGAAATCAAAAAGGAATTAATCGAAAAATTGGAAGAATTTGCAACATATAATGATAGTTTAGAAGAAGTTTTTGAAAATAAAGAACAAATCGAAGTTTCAAAATTCTATGAAAAATTACCAAAACCACATGCTTTAGCAGTTCAAGAGTGGGAAGAAGGTAAAATCTACTACAGAGATTCTAAATAATCCAAATATGTCTGTTTTAAGCGGTAAAAAAATCTTACTAGGTATATCTGGTGGTATAGCTGCTTACAAAACAGCCCATTTGGTTCGATTATTTATAAAAGCAGGTGCACAAGTACAAGTTGTAATGTCGCCTGCTTCTTTGCATTTTATTACCCCGTTAACACTTGCTACATTATCCAAACGTCCCGTATTTTCTACTTTTTATGATGAGGAAGATGAAAAAGGAACTTGGAATAATCATGTGGAATTGGCTTTGTGGGCAGATTATATGCTTGTAGCTCCAGCTACAGCCAATACGCTTTCTAAAATGGCAAATGGGACTTGCGACAACCTACTTATAGCTACTTATTTATCGGCAAAATGTCCGGTCTATTTTGCCCCAGCAATGGATTTAGACATGTACAAGCATCCTTCTACGTTGGAAAGTTTCCATAAATTACAAGCGTTTGGTAATATACTAATTCCCGCTGAAAATGGCGAATTAGCGAGTGGTTTATCTGGTGAAGGAAGAATGGCAGAGCCCGAGAATATTGTTGCTTTTTTGGAGAAAGATCTATTGAGTCAATTGCCGTTGAAAGGAAAAAAAATCATGGTGACTGCTGGTCCAACTTATGAAGCCATTGATCCCGTTCGATTTATTGGGAATCATTCTTCTGGCAAAATGGGATTTGATATTGCCCTTCAGGCCGCTAAAATGGGTGCAGAAGTGGTATTGATTTCGGGACCTACACATTTGCGATTAGATATTACACAGGTGACTTTGATTCCGGTAGTATCAGCAAGAGAAATGTTTGAGGCGTGTCATCAGTATTATCAAGATATGGATGTAGCCATTGCCGCAGCAGCGGTAGCCGATTATCGTCCAAAAAATGTAGCGTTGCAAAAAATAAAAAAGGACGATGCTGCGTTATCAATTACATTGGAAAAAACAGACGACATCTTAGCTTCATTAGGCCAACAGAAAACCAAACAGTTTTTAATTGGATTTGCTTTAGAAACCGAAAATGAAATCGAAAACGCAAAGTTGAAAATTCAGAAAAAAAACTTAGATTTGATTGTTTTAAATTCGTTAAACGATAAAGGTGCTGGTTTTGCTCAGTCTACTAATAAAGTAACCTTTATTGATCGTAATTTTAAGGTGGAACCTATGGAATTGAAATCGAAGGAAGCTGTAGCTTTTGATATTGTAACTAAAATAATCCAACATTATGAAGCGTAGTTTAGTACTTTTTGTTCTTGTGTATTTTGCGCAATTTAGTTGGGCTCAAGAGTTGCAAGCCACTGTTTCGGTTAATTACCAACAAGTTAGCAATGGAAATCCTCAACTCTTTGCTAATTTGGAAAAACAAGTAAAAGAATTTCTTAACACCACAAAATGGACAGACAAGCAATTCAATGATATAGAAAAAATTGAATGTAATTTTTTTATTAATATTACGGGATACAATTCAAATAATTTTGAAGCTACCCTACAAATTCAGTCTTCTAGGCCCATTTTTAATAGTACTTTTTCAGCGCCTATATTAAACATAAACGATAAAAACTTTTCGTTTCGATTTATTGAATTTGAAGCCATGGTTTACGATCAGAATAGCTTCAATTCCAATTTAGTATCTGTTTTAGCGTATTATGCTAACTTAATTATTGGAATGGATATGGATTCGTATGCCATAAAAGGCGGTACTAAATACCTGGGAATAGCGTCAAATATTGTTAATGTTGCAGAAACGAGTGGTTATAAAGGATGGAGTCAAACAGAAGGTACAAATAACAATCGAAATTTTTTAATTTCCGATTTACTCTCGGCAACTTTTTTACCTTACAGAACTGCAATGTATCAATACCATAGGCTAGGCTTAGATACTATGGCTGATAATCTTTCAAAAAGTAAAGAGGCGATTGCCACCTCCATAGCTACCCTAGCAGAAATTCAAAAAGTGCGACCAAATTCTTTATTGGTCCGAACTTTTTTTGATGCAAAAGCTGATGAAATTGTTTCGATTTTTTCTGAAGGTCCCAGAATGGATCAATCGAAACTTTTGGAAACCTTACATCGAATTTCGCCCTTAAATTCACAAAAGTGGAATAAAATTAGATAAGTTAATGCTCTTGAAATTATAAAGTATGTTGCTGTCACTTTCCATAAAAAACTACGCCTTAATAGAGTCTCTAGAAACCGATTTTTCAAATCAGTTTTCAGTCATTACAGGTGAAACGGGTGCTGGTAAATCGATTCTACTCGGTGCCTTGGGTTTGGTTTTAGGAAATAGAGCCGATTTAACTTCTTTAAAAGACAAAGAACAAAAATGCATTATAGAAGCAACTTTTTCGATTGCTAATTATCATTTAGAAGCCTTTTTTATTCAAAATGATTTGGATTATGAAGAGCGTACCATTATTCGTAGAGAAATTTTGCCTACGGGCAAATCCCGAGCTTTTATAAATGATAGTCCTGTAAATCTTCAAGAATTGCAGGAATTAGGGACCTATTTATTGGATATTCATTCCCAACACCAAACCCGGGAATTGACGGAATCGGCCTATCAATTAGAAATTATTGATGCTGTAGCTAATAATTCTGCTTCAGTTGCATTATACCAACAACAATTGATGGCATTGAAAGCCAAGCAAAAGCAGCTACAAGAAATTTTAGCCGAAAAGCAATTGCTTGAAAAAGAATATGAATACAATTCTTTTTTATTACAAGAATTACTAACCGCTAATTTGCAAAATGGCGATCAAGAAATGCTCGAACAAGAATTAGAGCAATTGAGTAATGTTGAATTTATAAAGGAACAATTTTCCCGTATTCATGCTATTGCCAACGATGATCAAATTGGAGCCATTGTTCAAATAAAAGAAATAAAATTGGCGCTACAAAAAGTCAGTCCTTTTTCATCAACCTATTTGCAACTTTCTGAACGTTTGCAAAGTGCTTTTCTTGAAATGGAAGATCTTATCAATGAATGTGAACAAAGCAATGATAAAATCAATGCAGATCCAGAGCGATTAGATTTTGTGAATACCAAGTTACAAACTTTGTATAGCTTGCAAAAAAAGCACCATGTCCAATCCATAGCTGAATTACTGTTGATACAAGAGCAATTGGACCATAAAGTTTTAAAAGTTGATGATTTGGAGTACCAAATTCGAAAAATTGAATCGGAATTGCAAAAATCTATTGCATCAATTGATAGTTTGGCGCAACATATTTCAAACAACAGAAAAGCAGCCATTCCAAAATTGGTGGCAAAAATCAAAACAATTCTATCGCAATTGGGAATGACAGAAGCTAATTTCCAATTCGATTTAGTGGTTACAGAACACTATTTTGCCGCAGGTAAAGATGAATTGAGTGTTTTGTTTTCTGCCAATAAGGGCACTGATTTTGGTCTCTTGAAAAAAGTAGCTTCAGGAGGTGAAATGTCACGTATTATGCTAGCTGTTAAATCTATATTAGCGCATTATTCTAAATTGCCAACCATTATTTTTGATGAAATTGATACCGGAGTATCTGGTGAAATTGCGATTAAGATGGGTGAAATTATGCAAGAAATGAGTAATACCATGCAAGTTTTTGCGATTACTCATTTGCCACAAATAGCAGCCAAAGGAGATAAACATTATAAAGTTTTAAAACGCAGTCAAGGAACAACTACAATATCAGAATTGGTGTTGCTGTCTCCAGAAGAACGAATTGAGCAAATTGCTGAGATGTTGTCGGGTAAGGAGATAACCGCGTCGGCATTGGAACATGCGAAAGCTTTGTTGAATTAAATTTTTCAGTTACTTTTGTAAATTAATAAAGTAAGATAAAAATCATATAATATTTTAAAGAAATGATAATAGAGCCAAGAATGCGCGGATTTATTTGTTTGACAGCCCATCCAAAAGGTTGCGAACAAAATGTAAAAAATCAAATCGAATATGTTAAATCAAAAGGTGCTATTCAAGGTGCTAAAAAAGTATTGGTAATTGGTGCTTCTACCGGTTTCGGATTGGCCTCAAGAATTACAAGTGCATTCGGTTCAGATGCGGCAACATTAGGCGTGTTTTTTGAAAAAGAGCCTTCAGAGGGAAAAACTGCATCGCCAGGTTGGTATAATTCGGCTGCATTTGAAGTGGAAGCTACAAAAGCAGGATTGTATGCGAAAAGTATTAATGGAGATGCCTTTTCAAATGAAGTAAAAAATAAAGCTATAGATTTGATTAAAGCTGATTTAGGTCAGGTTGATTTAGTAATTTACAGTTTGGCTTCGCCAGTGCGTCAACACCCAATAACTGGGGTGTTACACCGTTCTACTTTGAAGCCAATTGGTGGGACTTTTACCAATAAAACAGTTGATTTTCATACGGGTAATGTAACACAGGTTTCAATTGAACCGGCTAGCCAAGAAGATATTGACAATACGGTTGTGGTGATGGGTGGTGAAGATTGGTCAATGTGGATGAATGCTTTAAAAGGTGCGGGTGTTTTAGCTCCAGGCGCAACTACAATTGCGTATTCTTATATTGGTCCAGAAGTAACAGAAGCTGTTTATAGAAAAGGAACCATTGGAAGAGCAAAAGATCACTTAGAAGCTACTGCTTTTGAAATCACAAAACAGTTGTCTGATTTGAATGGGAAAGCATATGTTTCTGTTAACAAAGCATTGGTAACACAAGCTAGTTCTGCCATTCCAGTAATTCCATTGTATATTTCTCTTTTATATAAAATCATGAAAGCTGAAGGAATTCACGAAGGATGTATTGAGCAAATCCAACGTTTATACCAACAAAGATTGTATGCAGGAAATACTGTCCCAACAGATGAACAAGGAAGAATTAGAATTGACGATTGGGAAATGCGTCCGGATGTTCAAGAACGAATTGCAAAATTATGGTTGGAATCAACTACAGAATCGCTTGTAGAATTAGGTGATTTACAGGGTTATAAACAGGATTTCTTGAATTTATTCGGTTTTGGGTTTGAAGGTGTAGATTATCTTGCAGATGCGAATGAAATGGTTCAGGTGCCAAGTATAAAATAAGCTTTAGCAATATAAATAATAAAAATCCTGATTAATCAGGATTTTTTTTACTTATTATGTTGATTTTTTTTGGATATTATTTTGTGAAAGACACGCATAGAAAACGCTATTTTTTGTAGGTTTGTAAAAAACAAAACATGTATTTTTCTTTTATAATTCCCGTTTATAATCGACCTGATGAAATTGATGAATTGTTAGACAGTTTGTCAAAATTTAATTCAGACTTACCCTTTGAAGTGGTTGTAGTAGAAGATGGTTCTTCTATAACGTGTGAAGCTATTATTGAAAAATACCAATCAAAGTTGACCGTTTCCTATTATTTCAAACCCAATTCGGGTCCGGGAGATTCTAGGAATTACGGCATGAGAATGGCAAAAGGGGATTATTTTCTCATTTTGGATTCCGATTGTATTCTTCCGCCTGATTATTTGACGCAAGTTGAACATAGTTTAAATGCAGCATATGTGGATTGCTTTGGAGGTCCTGATGCAGCCTTAGATTCATTTTCTGATATTCAAAAAGCTATTAATTTTACGATGACGTCTTTTTTGACCACGGGGGGTATTCGGGGTGGAAGCGAAAAAGTTACCCAATTTCAACCACGAAGTTTTAATATGGGATTGTCTAAAATTGCTTTTGAAGCATCGAATGGCTTCGGTAATATTCATCCAGGAGAAGACCCAGATTTGTCGATACGATTATGGAATTTGGGATTCAAAACAAAACTCATTAAAAACGCTTTTGTGTATCACAAAAGACGAATTAGTTGGGATAAGTTTCAAGTTCAAGTCAATAAATTTGGAAAAGCGCGCCCGATATTAAATGCTTGGTATCCAGAGCACGCAAAAATTACGTTTTGGTTTCCTGCCTTGTTTTGTATAGGATTTGGAGTTTCTTTCCTTTTGATGCTTTTGAATTGGCCTTATTTTATGGTCCTATATTTAGCTTATTTTTTGCTTTTGTTTTTGGCGTCTTGGATTCAAAATAAGAACAGTACCATTGCTTGCTATTCGGTTTATGCGGCAATTATTCAGTTTTATGGGTATGGAAAAGGGTTTTTATTATCCCATTATAAAATAGTTATACTGAAGCAAGCGCCAGATGTTGCCTTTCCAGAATTATTTTTTAAAAAATAGAAATGACTAAAATTATCGGATTGACGGGGGGTATAGGAAGCGGAAAATCTACTGTTGCGCACTATATAGCTTCAAAAGGAATTCCTGTATATGTTGCCGATGAGGCAGCAAAAGAGCTTATGGAGCAGGCTGAAGTCATTGCGCAAATCCAAACTATTTTTTCGCAAAACGTTATTGCGCCCGATGGAAAGTTAGATCGAAAAGCAATCGCTCAACGGGTGTTTTCAAACCCCGATGAATTGAATAAACTAAATGCTATTGTGCATCCATTGGTAAAGTCACATTTTATCCGTTGGTTACAACAGCATAAATCGGCACCATTTGTAATCAAGGAGGTGGCTATTTTGTTTGAAACTGGTGGTGATGAAGCTTGTGATAAAGTAATTTTAGTCACAGCTCCTGAAGCTATTAGAATACAACGAGCTATGTCTCGAGATCATGTGACCGAAGAAGCCATACAAAATCGCATGAAAAATCAGTTTTCAGATGCGGATAAAAGTAAAAAAAGTGATTTTATTATCTCTAATATCGACTTAAAAAGTACGTTTTCTCAAACCGACGAAATTCTTAAAATTTTATCAAAACTTTAAAAAAAAGTTTTTATGTTAATCTTTGGTTAATAAATTTTAGCAATAAATGTTAAAATGTTAGATTTGTGTCGATGAATAAGTCAAGATTTCGATTGTTGGTCTTTTTAATGAGTTTGTCATTAATCGGCATTATTTTAGTTCAATTGTATTGGATTACAACTTCTTTGAATAAAAATGAAGAGGAGTTTAAATATCACGTTCAGCAAGTATTAGGGAATGTTTCTAACAGTTTGAAAGAAAAAGAATTGGTTTCTTTCTTTACCAAATACAACGAGATCAAAGATAGTATTGGAAAAGATCCAGAAACGAGTCAGCTGAAAGAAGTGTATTTTTATGAGCGTGATACTAAAACTAATGAAACCATAATTTACACCAATACCTTAGTGGCTGAAAGTTATGGAATAACCGGATCTTACTTTGATAACAATGCAGACTCTATTACTATTGGTTCTTTAATTTCGAAGCGAAAAACTGAAATTTATAATGGTAATTCCATTGCTGATGCAAATTTCAATATAGATAACAAGCCTAGTACAACTATTTCTAAATCAGGAAGTTTGTCAAGTTTAGATAAAGCTAATTATGAAGTGGTTTTTAAAGATATTGTAGCTCAAAAACCTTTACAACAACGTATTTCAAATGAAGAATTAAATACCTTGTTACAAGCTGAATTGAAAAAATACGGTGTTAAAACCCCTTTTGAATTCGGAATTTACAGTAATGGTTTGGCTACCAAAATTCGTTCGGATAATTTCAAATATGAAAAAAATACCACCTACGGAATTCCGATTTTTCAGGATAACGAAGGGATATCAAAATACCAATTGTTAGTCCGATTTCCGCAAAAAAGTAAGTTTGTATTTTCATCCTTGATTGGAATTACGAGTTTATCCCTGTTGTTTACATTGGTAATTGTTTTGACGTATTCGAGTGCCTTAAATCAATTGATTAAGCAAAAACAAATCTCAGAAATCAAGACCGATTTTATCAATAACATGACGCACGAGTTTAAAACACCTATAGCTACTATTAATTTAGCTTTAGATGCCATTAAAAACCCAAAAATCATTGATGATAAAGAAAAGGTGCAGCGTTATTTGCAAATGATTAAAGAAGAAAACAAACGGATGCATGCTCAAGTAGAAAATGTACTTCGTATATCCAAATTGGAAAAGAATGAATTAGATATTTCCAAAGAGCCTAGAGATGTCGTTGAAATTATTGAAGATGCCATAGAACACGTTGGTTTGATTGTGGAAGATCGAGCGGGTGTTATTCATCATCATTTTAATGCCGCTAGAACCACTATTTTGCTTAATGAGGTACATTTTACCAATTTACTCGTTAATGTATTGGATAATGCCATTAAATATTCACCAGAGGCTCCCGTTATTGATGTGTTTACCGAAAATATTAAAGATTTTATATTGATAAAAATACAAGACCAGGGTGCAGGAATGAGCAAAGTTGCTCAAAAAAGAGTATTTGAAAAGTTTTATCGAGAGCACACAGGTGATTTGCATAATGTAAAAGGCCATGGTTTAGGATTGGCCTACGTGAAGCAAATTGTAGAAGACCATAACGGTCAAATTTATGTGGAAAGTGAAAAAGGAAAAGGAAGTACCTTTATTATAAAAATGCCATTAATAAATTAAAGAAATATTCAATTACTATGGAAGGAAAAAAAATATTATTAGTAGAAGACGATCCAAACTTTGGTGCTGTTTTAAAAGATTATTTGATTATCAATGATTTCGAAGTTACGTTGGCTAAAAATGGAATGGAAGGATTTGAAAAATTTAAAAAAGATACGTATGACTTATGCATTCTAGACGTAATGATGCCTTACAAAGATGGGTATACATTGGCAAGAGAAATACGAGAAAAAAATCTAGAAGTGCCCATCATATTTTTAACCGCTAAAACGCTAAAAGAAGATGTACTGAAAGGATATAAGGTAGGCGCAGATGATTATTTGAACAAACCTTTTGATTCGGAAGTATTGTTGATGAAAATCAAAGCCATCATTCAACGAAAAGCAACAGAGGTTCGCCCAGATACAACAAAATTTGAGTTTGAAATTGGTAAATTTCATTTGAATTCAAAATTACGTTTCTTAACGTTTCCTGGTCAAGAACCCATCAAATTATCCCCTAAAGAGTGCGAATTGTTGAAAATGTTAGCGCTTCACGAAAATGATTTAATGCCTAGAGAATTGGCGTTGACTAAAATTTGGAGAGACGACAATTACTTCACATCCCGAAGTATGGACGTGTATATCGCTAAACTAAGAAAATTTTTAAAATTAGATGCGAATGTCGAAATTTTAAACATTCATGGTGAAGGATTTCGATTGGTCATCAAAAAATAATAAAAAGGCGCTGATTTCAGCGCCTTTTTATTTGAGTTTATTTTCCACAAAAGCAATTAGTTCTTTTGTATCGGTAGCATAATCAAACCAATGTGCATGTTCAGTGCGTTTGAACCACGTTAGTTGTCTTTTCGCAAAGCGACGGGTATTCGTTTTGATTTCCTCAATAGCATTTTCGAGTAATTTAGATTCTTCACAATTGGCATTAAAATAATCAAACAGTTCTCTGTAACCCACCGTTTGTAAAGCATTCAGTTGTTTGTTTGGATATAAAGTTTTGGCCTCTGTTAGCAGTCCTTCCTCTAGCATGAGATCTACCCGCTGATTGATACGGTTGTATAGAATCGTTCTTTCGGCTTCTAAACCAACGATTATGGGGGTAAAATTTCTATTGTTTTTTCGTTTGCCAATAAAACTAGAATAAGGTTTCCCGGTTCCCATACAAACTTCTATAAAACGTTTCATCCGTTGAGGGTTTTGGAGTGTTTGAGGGTTTTGTGTAGTAATTTTAGCGAAATATATTGGATCTAATTGTTGCAATTGTTCTTGCAAATAGTCAATTCCTAAACGGTCAAATTTTTCTGTAATTGTTTTTCTTACTGATTCATCAATAGCTGGGAAATCATCAAATCCTTTCAATACAGCATCCACATACAATCCTGAACCACCAACCATGATTTGAATGTTATTTTTTTGAAACAATTCGTCCAATTTAGCCAAAGCCTCCTGTTCAAAATCTCCCACCGAATATGACTCAAAAATCGATTTGTTTTGAATAAAATGGTGTGGCGCAGAAGCTAACTCAATATCATTGGGTACCGCTGTTCCAATTTTCATTTCCTTAAAAAACTGTCGGCTATCGCATGAAATAATATCGCAGCCAAAATGTTTTGCCAAAGCAATACTTAAGGTAGTTTTTCCTATAGCAGTGGGGCCAATTATGGTAATGAGGTAATTCAAGATTAAAAATGTATGATTTTAAAGACTTTATTTTTGCGCAAATAACTTTGAATAATTGTTTTGACATCGCGATTGTGTTGCATCGGAATGATGATGTTTTTCAAAATATCGATATTCGTTATCTGGTAATTCAATTCATAAAAACAGTAACCTTTGTATACGCCATTCTCAATCAATACGGCACTGCGTTCGTCAAACGAACGACCACGATCCAAAAGCACCATATTGTTGTTTTCAAACGCATTTTCAGTAATAAATTCTTGAACGCGATCGTTATAGGTTTCGGGAGCTTCAATTCCTAAACAGGCGCCGTTGCATTCTTTTATTTTGTATTGAAAGCAACCGTTTTTTGTATCATATAAACCGTTTACTTTCTGACATAAATTGTATTTTTCGGTGATTTTAAATAAAGCATTTTTACCTTCCTGTAAACTTGAAAAGGAGGTGATTTCTTTTTTTCGACCATCTGCTTTTTCAACCTGTAATGCCCAATAACTTCCAGCGTTTTTATCTAAGTAAAGTGCATATTGAAAAATACTTTTGCGTTGTGCTCGGTTATAAATCGGTTTGTTGATTTTTATTTCTTCGCTTTCTTTTAGCAATGCAATCAATTCACTACCTGTTTCTTCATAGGTAACGGCATATACATCGCGTTGTATTTTTTTACATTTACTGGTGGTACCGGTAAAATGTTGGTTGACTCGTTTTTTGATGTTCTTACTTTTGCCAATATAAATCAATGCTCCTTTTTCATTGTGGATATAATAAATACCGGTTTTAGTGGGTAAACTTTCTACAATATCTAATAATTTCGGTGACATTCCCGATTTAATTTCGGTTTTCACGGCGCTAATTAAAATTTCCTTCTCAATGTCTTTTGCCATTAACATTTTGAATAATTTTACAGTTGCTAGGGCATCTCCGCTTGCTCGGTGTCGATCAGACATTGGAATGCCTAAAGCACGTACTAATTTACCCAAACTATAGGATACTTGATCTGGAATCAATTTTTTGGACAACTCAACTGTACATAACGTGGGTTTTTTGAAATCATAGCCCAAGCGTCTGAATTCGGTTTGTAAGATTCGGTAATCAAAGGATGCATTATGAGCGACTACGATGCAGTCCTCAGTGATTTCTATTATGCGTTTTGCAACTTCATAAAATTTAGGAGCACTGCGCAACATGGCATTATTTATACCGGTTAATTTTACTACAAAAGGCTGAATGGGTTTTTCGGGATTCACTAAGCTAATGAATTGATCCACAACTTCGTGGCCATCAAATTTATAAATAGCAATTTCGGTAATACCTTCTTCATTGTATTGCCCACCAGTGGTTTCTATGTCGAGTATTGCGTACAAAATAGTTTACTGTGTTCAGTCTCAGTTTTTAGTTGATTGGCACATTGACAAATTGCCTTATTGATAATTTCTTATGCCAAAGATACTACTTCCAACTCGAACCATTGTGCTGCCACAAGAAATTGCAAGTTTATAATCGCCAGACATGCCCATTGAAAGAGTGCTCAGTTGACAGTGTTCAGTATTCAGTTTTTTATATTTATCAAAAATCGATTTTAATCGGTTGAATTCTTTTTCGATTTGATTTTGGTTTTCTGTGAAGGTCGCCATTCCCATTAGCCCCACGATTCTGATGTTTTCGAATTCACTTTTGTTATGCTGAACTCGAGTCATAATCTCATCTAATTCTTGTTCGTCTAGTCCAAATTTACTTTCTTCTTCTGCAATATAGACTTGAAGCAAACAATCAATTATTCTATTGTGTTTTTTGGCTTGTTTATTAATTTCTTGCAACAATTTTAAGCTATCTACACCGTGAATTAAATTCACGTATGCTGCCATGTATTTGACTTTGTTGGTTTGTACGTGACCAATCATATGCCATTGAATATCTTTTGGCATTTGTTCCCATTTTTCAGTCATTTCTTGGATTTTATTTTCTCCAAAAATACGCTGTCCGGCATGGTAAGCTTCCATTAAATCACTTACGGGTTTGGTTTTTGAAACCGCTACCAAAGTCACGTGAGAAGGTAGTTGAGATTTTATTTTGTTTATATTTTGAGCTATTGACATTATTATCTTATTGTTTCGAAATTTCTATTTTGTAAAATTGACAAAATGGAGTCTTTTTTTTTCTCTAAAGCTCATAAACCACCAAACCATTTCTAAACTTTGGTTCGATATAAGTTGATTTGGGCGGCATGATTAAATTATTGTCGGCTAAAGCTTTAATTTCATTGATATCGGAAGGGTAGAGCATGAAACCAATTTCAAATTCACCTTCGTCTACTAATTCTTTAATCACAGCAATTGATTGTTTTCCGGGTATATAGTCAATGCGTTCGTCGTTGCGTAAATCTTCAATTCCTAATAATGGATGAAGCACCTTATCATACAATATTTGTGCATCAAGACTATTTAATAGCGAAGATTCGTGTTGCTGATCGTGTTTGTAAAATAGCGCATAAAAACAACCGTCTAAATACATGCCAAATTCAAATTTATGTTGTGGTTTCCACAATTCTTGATCTTTGGTTTTGATGATGAAATGTTCGGCTATTTTTTTGATGAAATCGTCTTTCGTTAAACCATTTAAATCTCTTACCAAACGGTTGTATTCGTATATTTTTACATTACTTTCAGCGATCAAGAAACTCATGAAATAATGTAACTTCTCGTTTCCAGGATGTTTTTCTTGTTCGTATAACAATTCGGCAGAAGCCGAGCGGTGGTGTCCATCGGCAATATATAAATTCGGAATTTTTTCGAAATGATCGACCAGCCAATCCATTTCAGTTTGGGTATCCATTTTCCACAAGGTGTGTTTTTCTTTATTGGGTGTAGCAAACGAATAAATGGGCTGGTGTTTCTTATGTAATGAAATGAATGTATTGATTTCGATACTATCAGGATAGGTAATTAATACGGGTTCTGTATTAAAATGGGTTTGATGCAAATAGTCTTTAAATAACTCGACACGATATTGCAAGGTGTCTTCGTGTTTTTTGATGCAACCATTTTGATAATCAGCTATAGAAGCTCCTGCAATAATTCCTGTAAACATTTGGCCTTTAGATTCGATTTCATAAATATAAAACGCCGCTTGATCTTCAGTAATTAATATTCCCTCTTCTTTAAAATCCTCATATTTATGGGCAACCCCTTTAAACCGTTTTTCAAGCGTTATTTTTTGGGTATGAGCATAGGCCGGATGTAGCACGTGTAAAAATGAATACGGATTAAAACTCAACCAAGCTGCTAATTCTGCCGAACTGTAATCGTCATAGGTCCTACAAGTAACTAACGCTACTTTATCGGATGCCGGTCGAACTGCTTGAAAAGGTATTATTTTGGCCATTTTTGAGTGATTTGTAATTAGTGATTCGTAACGAGCTATTCACTAATTACGAATCACTTTTCAATTTATTTTGAAAATTGTTTTGAAACCTTCTCTGCTTTTTTGCTTTCTGAATAGTCGTAGAATCCTTCACCAGATTTTACGCCTAATTTTCCTGCCATAACCATGTTAACTAATAGGGGACAAGGTGCATATTTTGGGTTTTTGAAACCGTCATACATTACGTTTAAGATCGATAAACAGACATCTAATCCAATAAAATCAGCCAATTGTAACGGACCCATAGGATGTGCCATACCCAATTTCATTACGGTATCAATTTCCTGTACGCCCGCCACGCCATTGTATAAGGTTTCAATAGATTCGTTAATCATTGGCATTAAGATTCTATTGGCAACAAAACCAGGATAGTCATTTACTTCGGTAGGCGTTTTTCCTAATTTTACCGACAATTCCATGATGATCTTTGTTACTTCATCTGAAGTAGAGTAGCCACGAATGATTTCAACTAATTTCATGATGGGCACTGGATTCATAAAGTGCATGCCAATTACGCGTTCAGGATGCACCACTTGCGCGGCGATTTGCGTAATCGAAATGGAAGAGGTGTTAGAGGCTAAAATCACATTGTGGTCACATACTTCACTCAACTGCTTGAAGATGTTAAGTTTTAGGCTTACGTTTTCTGTAGCTGCTTCAACTACTAAATCACAACCCACCACACCGTCTTTGATGTCAGTATAGGTTATGATATTTCCAATAGTTTTGTGTTTATCTTCATCGGTAATACTTCCTTTTGCAACCATTCTGTCTAGGTTGGCAGCAATAGTAGCCATTCCTTTTTCAAGTGCTTTTTCAGAAATATCAATTAATTTTACAGTAAACCCACTTTGTGCAAAAGTGTGGGCAATTCCGTTGCCCATGGTTCCAGACCCTATTACGGCTATTGTGTTCATATTGTTATGTTTCAAGATTAATATTGTTTATGTACCCATGGAATCTATAATCATATAGGCTACTCTCAAGGCTTCGGTTCCATCTTCAAGAGAAACTATAGGAGTTGTATTGGTGTTGATTGCAGTAGCAAACGATTCTAGTTCATCTAAAATGGCATTGTTTGGATCTACCTTAGGATTATCAAAATAAATTTGTTTTTTTACGCCTTCTGCATTTTGAAGGATCATGTCAAAGTCACCCGGAACTTCTGGGGCATCTTGCATACGAACCACTTCACATACTTTGTCTAAATAGTCTACAGAGATGTAGGCATCTTTTTGAAAAAAACGACTTTTTCGCATATTTTTCATTGAAATTCGACTCGCTGTAATGTTGGCCACACAACCATTTTCAAATTCGATTCGGGCATTGGTGATGTCGGGTGAATCCGATATTACAGCAACACTACTTGCATTTACCGACTTTACTTTTGATCTCACCACACTTAAAATAGCATCGATATCGTGAATCATTAAGTCCAATACTACAGGTACATCGGTGCCTCGAGGATTAAATTCGGCCAAACGATGGGTTTCAATAAACATGGGTTTGTTTATTTTATCTTTTACAGCGGTAAAAGCTGGATTGAAACGCTCCACGTGACCAATTTGTCCTTTTACGTTGTATTTGTTGGCTAATGCCATAATTTGCTCGGCTTCGGCAACAGTAGTTGCAATCGGTTTTTCAATGAAGATGTGTTTTCCCGCTTCGATGGCTAATTTAGCGCACTCAAAATGTTGTAAAGTGGGCGTAACAATATCGACTACATCCACTGCTGCAATAAGGGCTTCGATAGTATTGAATTTTGTGTAACCAAATTCGGCAGCTACTTTATCTGCATTTTCTTCAAAAGCATCATAAAACCCTACCAATTCGTATTTTTCAGATTGATTTAATAATCGTAAGTGTATTTTTCCCAGGTGACCAGCACCTAAAACGCCTATTTTAAGCATAAAATAAAATTTTATCAAAAGTACTAATTATTACCTAAATTCCAATGTTGAAATCCCAAATTCCAATCGATTATGCTAGTTGTTTTATTTGAAATTTGAAATTTGCATTTTGATTTTTTTCGGGTTAATTTTACGAAATAAATTAGAACCCAAATTGAAGGATACCAATAAACATCAAGGACTTAGAAATCAACTCGTAAAAGTGTTGGAAGATAAAGGAATTACCGATAAAATGGTTTTGTCCGCTATTGGTAAAATCCCGCGCCATTTGTTTTTAGACTCTAGTTTTGAAAACTTTGCTTATCAAGACATGGCGTTCCCAATCGGTTCCGATCAAACGATTTCTCAGCCTTACACGGTTGCTTACCAAACCCAACTTCTAGAAATTAAGAAAGGCGATAAAATATTAGAAATAGGGACGGGTAGTGGATATCAAACTGCCGTTTTGTGTTTTTTGGGCGCAATAGTTTATACGGTTGAACGTCAAAATAAATTGTTTAAAAATACACTTCGCGAGTTGCCAAAATTAGGATACCATCCAAAAAAAATGGTTTTTGGTGATGGATATAAAGGTTTGCCTGAAGCCGCACCTTTTGATAGTATTATTGTTACGGCGGGCGCACCGATTATTCCACAGCCCTTGATGGCTCAATTGAAAATAGGAGGTAGATTGATCATTCCAGTAGGTGAAAAAGAACAAATTATGACGCTATTGATTCGTAAAAACGAAACCCAATTTGAAAAACATGAATTTGGTGATTTTAAATTTGTCCCCTTGTTAGCACATAAAAATTAATTCAGGTCCAGGCTAAAATGCTTTTTTGATACGGTCTAAATCTCTTTTGGTATCTTGTTCTTTTAGTGTTTCCCGTTTGTCATAATTCTTTTTACCTCTGCACAACGCAATTTCAAGTTTAGCTAAACCTTTTTCGTTGGTAAATAAACGAAGCGGAACAATAGTCAGCCCCTTGTTGTCAGAATCTTTATTTAGTTTTTTTAACTCTTTTTTATTCAAAAGCAGTTTGCGTTCGCTTTTCGTTTTGTGGTTGTAGTGCGTACCATACAAATACTCTTCAATAGTTGAATTGATTACAAAAAGTTCACCTTCATGAAATTCACAAAAACTTTCTGTAATGGATGCTTTACCCAAACGAATCGATTTAATTTCGGTACCGGACAATACAATGCCAGCCGTGTATTTATCGAGAATTTCGTAATCGAATTTAGCCCGCTTGTTGAGTATGTTGATCGTTTTTAACATATGACTGCAAAGTTACTTTAAAAATATATAATTTTTACAGTAAACTATTTTTTAATAAAATTGCGTTGCAACAAACCATAAATGACTGTATCCGTAAATTCATTGTTGTAATAAAAATTTTCTTTAAAATGTGCTTCTTTTATAAACCCTGATTTTTGTAAAACACGTTCCGAAGCACTATGTCTCGCATCAATCACTGCTTCGATAGAGTGAAATTGCAGGGTATTAAAGGCATAATCCAATAAGGTGTTTACAGCTTCTGTTACATAACCTTTTCCCCAATGTTCGGGTGCAATCATATAGCCAAGTTCAGTTCTGTAATGCTCGGGTTGTGTTCTGTAGAATCCCATGAGTCCAATGCATGTATTACTCCCTTTTTCTGTAACAGCCCAATTGATATCGCTGTTTTCATCGATTTTATCATTAATCGTTTTGATATGTGCTAGTGCGTCATCGAGATTGGTTGCCAAAGGTCTTGGAATGTATTTCATGGTTTCAGGATTGCCACGAAGTTTTAAGATTTCCGGAGCATCTGCATCGGTTAATTTCCGAAACTGTAAACGCGCTGATTCGAGTAAAGGAAAAGGAGAGAAGTTTAGGTGTAGCATTGAATTTAGATTATTGTTTTGTGATTATTAATCGCAACATCGTGTTTTTTACTTAAGAATAGAAGCATGCAACTCGCACCAATAGTTGCCAAAAGCATATCGGATTGTGTGTCCCAAACATAGCCTTGTGTTCCTAAAAAGGCATCGCCACCTTCACCGGTACTAATGGAAACCCACCATTCAATCCATTCGTAAGCGGCACTAATAGCTAGACATATGGCGATAATAATAAAGTTAAAATAGTTTTTGTTGGATACTACATTTTTTCGAATAAACAATTCACGGGTGATTATTGCGGGTACAAATCCTTGAGCAAAATGACCCAATTTGTCGTAATTGTTGCGGCTGTGATTAAAAGTATCTTTGATCCAATCAAACAAAGGTATTTCGGCATAGGTATAATGCCCTCCAACAAATAATATGTAGCAGTGAATCAGTATAAATAAATAGGTAAAATTGGTAAATTGAAACGTTTTAAACGTAAGGATTAAAACGATTAGTCCCACAATAGCAGGTGAAACTTCCAACAACCAAGTAAAATATTCTTTCGGATGAATGCCAGAAAGTAATAAACCAACACAAAAAAGAAGCAAATAAATTTTAGTTAGCTTCATAGGATTTCTTATTTTTTCTTGATCAATATTGCGCTTAACAATGAAAAAATTAGTCCCAAAGGCAAAATTTCTGCATAAGTTAAGAGGACGACCATTAGTGGGTTTTTATACATTTCTTTGAATGCATTCATATCTTTGGTTACTTGAACGACATCAGCTGGGCTTGCATTTTTAATTGCCATATCTGTATAATGTTCTGCAAAATTTGGAAAAAAATTATAATAAATAAGCAACCAAACGATGACATATATTGTTGCAATACTGAACGTAATCCAAAAACTTATTTTAAAAGCTTTTCCAAATGAGATTATACCTTTGTCAGTATTTTTTTGTTGTTTGATACCTTGTAAAGCAAAGAAAAAAGCAAGAAGCATGCTAGCAAAACCATAGAACATGTTTACTGCTTTTTCTGGATTTGCTTTCATGTATAGTGTAATAATAACGAGTGATGCAGCAACTATAAGTCCGCCAAATAATCCGTTTTTAAGTATGATTTTGTTCATGTTACTTGTTTTTTGTTGGTTCATCAAATATATAAAAAAACACTTAACATCAATTAAGATGCTAAGTGTTTCACCAAACTAATTATAAAAAGTATACTCTCTATTATTGGTTTCTAAAAACCAATTGATTCTCAAAACAATCTAATAATATAATACTTTCGGCGGTTACTTTACCAGCTAATATTTCTTTGGAAAGTTGGTTTAATACTTCACGTTGTATAACACGTTTTACAGGTCTGGCACCATAATGTGGGTCATATCCTTTTTGGGCCAAATAATCAATGGCTTCTGGAGTGGCATCCAAAGTAATTTGTTGTTGGGCTAGGATTTTAATTACCCCTTTTAATTGTAAGCCAACAATTTCTCTAATATTAGTAGTGGTCAATGGTGTAAACATTACAATTTCATCGATACGATTGATGAATTCGGGTCGCACAATCTGTTTCAACAAGCTTAAAACTTCTGTTTTTGCTGCTTCAGTAGTTGCCTCTATAGTTCCATTTAACGCGTCAAATTTTTCTTGAATGATGGCGCTCCCCATATTGGATGTCATGATGATGATGGTATTTTTAAAATCGGCTACGCGTCCTTTATTATCGGTTAATCGACCCTCGTCTAATACTTGCAGTAGGATATTGAAGGTATCGGGATGCGCTTTTTCAATTTCGTCTAACAACACTACAGAATAAGGTTTTCTTCGAACAGCTTCAGTCAATTGCCCGCCTTCGTCATAGCCCACATAGCCAGGAGGTGCTCCTACCAATCGGCTCACCGAATGACGTTCTTGGTATTCGCTCATGTCAATTCGAGTCATTGCATTTTCATCGTCAAATAAATATTCCGCTAAGGCTTTGGCCAATTCGGTTTTACCCACACCAGTGGTGCCTAAGAATAAAAAAGATCCGATTGGTTTTTTCATGTCTTGCAATCCGGCGCGACTTCTTCGTACCGCATCACTTACCGCTTCAATGGCTTCCTCTTGACCTACCACTCTTTGATGCAATTCGGCTTCTAAACGAAGGAGTTTTTCACGTTCGCCTTGCAGCATTTTCATAACCGGAATTCCTGTCCATTTGGCCACCACTTCAGCAATATCTTCTCGCGTGACTTCCTCTTTTATGAGGGAAGTTCCCGCTTGATTTTGGGCCAGCTGTATTTGAAGTGTATCCAAACGTTCTTGGGCTTCTTTAATTTTTCCGTATCTAATTTCAGCTACTTTACCATACTCCCCATTGCGCTCAGCTTGTTCGGCTTCGTTTTTAAAATCTTCAATTTCTTGTTTGACGTTTTGAATTTGATCTACAACATCCTTTTCCGATTTCCATTGGGTGTAAATTTCATTGCGCTCTTCTTTAAAATTGGCTAAATCTAAACCTAAAACTTTCAGTTTTGTTTCATCATTTTCTCTTTTTATCGCTTCAATTTCGATTTCTAATTGCATGATTTTTCGATCCAAAACATCTAATTCCTCTGGTTTTGAATTGATTTCCATGCGCAATTTTGAAGCAGCCTCATCCATCAAATCGATGGCTTTGTCGGGTAAGAAACGATTGGTAATATAGCGTTGTGAAAGTTCTACAGCAGCAATAATAGCATCATCTTTGATACGAACTTTGTGATGGGTTTCATACTTTTCTTTGATTCCGCGCAAAATTGAAATAGCGCTTTCTGTATCGGGTTCGTCTACCATTACTTTTTGAAAACGTCTTTCTAACGCTTTGTCTTTTTCGAAGTATTTTTGATATTCGTCTAATGTTGTGGCACCAATAGCTCTTAATTCTCCTCGGGCTAATGCCGGTTTTAAAATATTGGCTGCATCCATAGCCCCTTCACCGCCACCGGCACCCACTAAGGTATGAATTTCATCGATAAAGAGTACAATATCACCCTCTGCTGAGGTTACTTCTTTGACAACAGCTTTTAAGCGCTCTTCAAATTCCCCTTTGTATTTTGCGCCTGCGATTAAGGCCCCCATATCTAAGGAATAAACGATTTTATCCTTCAGGTTTTCAGGTACATCTCCGTCTACAATTCGGTGGGCCAATCCTTCAGCAATTGCTGTTTTTCCTACTCCAGGTTCACCTACAAGCATAGGGTTGTTTTTGGTACGACGGGTTAAAATTTGCAAAACCCTACGAATTTCTTCGTCCCTTCCAATTACAGGGTCGAGTTTGCCATTTTTAGCTAATTCGTTAAGGTTTTTGGCATATTTGTTCAAGGAGTTATACGTTTCTTCTGCCGAAGCCGAGGTGACGCGTTCCCCTTTTCGCATTTCATCAATTACGGTTTGCAAACCTTTTTCAGTTATGCCTTGATCTTTCATTAACTGAGCAACCGAACCTTTTGATTTGAATAGGGCTATTATTAAATGTTCGATGGCTATGAAATCGTCTTTCATTTTTTGAGCGATGATCTCTGCTTCGTTTAGGGTAGTGCTAGTTTCTCTTGAAAATAGGATTTCGCCTCCTGTAACTTTTGGAAAACTTTGTAAATTACTTTCTAGTACTTTTTTGAAAAGCGGTAGATTAATATTTAATTTTTTGAGTAGAAAAGGAGTTACATTTTCATCAACTGCTAGAATGCCACTAAAAAGGTGTGCATTTTCAATTTGTTGGTGTTCTAGTTTTTGAGCAATGAGTTGCGCTTGTTGTAATGCTTCTTGCGCTTTGATGGTGAACTTATTGATATTCATTTTTTGAATTTTTAGGGGTATTACATGCTATAAATCGTCAATATGTGTTCCAAAGTAAGCCGACAGACAATTTGACGTCTTTTTATCCATTTTTTAATTAAAATCAGTCAAAATGGCCGAAAATAAATTAAAAATGGGTGTTTTTCGAATATAATTTACGTTATTTGACACATAATTAAAGCTTTACTATGCACTGGAATGAACTTACTTCAATCGAACAATTGGATTTAATAGAAGTCCAATCTGAAACTCAACCGGTTTTGATTTTCAAACACAGCACGCGCTGCAGTATTAGTAGATTTGCGCTCAAGCAATTTGAATTTGAATTTGATATGCAAGAGGCTATTTTACCCTATTACTTGGATTTATTGAATTTTCGAGAAGTATCGAATGAAATTGCAAACCGATATAATGTACAACACCAATCTCCCCAAATTTTAGTCCTAAAAAACAAGGAAGTGGTGTATCATGTTTCCCATGAAGGGATTGCGGTTTCTGAATTGAAAAAATGTGTATAAAAAAAAGCACTTGATATCAAATGCTTTTTTTTAGATTTTATTTTCCGTCACGATCTACTTTAATGCGTTCGGGTCTATTGGCTAACTCCCAGGCTAATACAAAGGCAAGTTGCGTTCTTTTCGCTAAAGCATCATATTCAATTTTATCGGGTGTATCAGAAGATTTGTGATAATCTGCATGAATTCCATTGAAAAAGAATATAGCAGGAATCCCTTTTTTTGCAAAATTATAATGATCGGAGCGATAATAAATACGCTCTGGATCTTTACGGTCGTTGTATTTGTAATCCAATTCTAATTGGGTGTATTTTGCATTTACTTCTTCATTGATGGTATGTAATTCGCTACTTAAACGATCGGAACCAATAACATAGATGTAATTATTCGTTTTTGGATGCAATGTATCACGTCTACCAATCATATCTATGTTGATATCTGCGATCGTATTTTCAATAGGGAATAACGGATTTTCGGAATAAAAACGAGATCCATGTAAACCATGTTCTTCACCTGTTACGTGTAAGAAAAGGATAGAACGTTTGGGTCCGAAACCTTGTTTTTTGGCTTCGTTGAAGGCTTGTGCGATTTCTAATAAGGCTACGGTTCCCGATCCATCATCATCGGCACCATTAAAGACTTCTCCATTTTTCATTCCCACGTGATCATAGTGTGCAGAAATAACGAGCACTTCATTTGGTTTTTCAGTTCCTTCAATAAAGGCCCAAATATTTTCAGAATCGTTAAGTTTGGGGGCAAAGCCACGTTTCATAAAATCGGAAGGTACTTTTTGATAAAAATCGGAAGCTCCTTTAGGGAAACTGATGCCATTTTTTTGGTACTCTTTGATGAGGTATTCACCCGCTCTTTTTTGTCCAGGTTCCCCTGTATTTCTGCCTTCCATATTGTCGTCGGCAATGATGTACAGGTGTTTGCTCAATTCTGCGGAAGTAATACTATTTTTATAGGTTGCTACATCGGCCACTTTAGGAGCTGTTCGAGTAGGAGAGCAGCCTACTGCAACTAATCCTACTGCAAAAAGGGTAATAATATTTTTTTTCATTTTGGATTTATTTTTGTTAAAAATAGTAAATTTATTTGTGTTAAATAAATAGACGGAATATTTTATTGTAAGTTTTAATATAATCTTTCGATACAAATGAAATTATTGTTATAACCCGCGCCTATCATAAGGGTAACCCGATACATCCTGTTGCTTGTTTTGTCTAAAATGCTGTATTGTATGGTGTCTCCTTCTCCTGCAAAATGCCAACCAAAAGGAGAACCTGAGGCTGATGTAGTATAGGTAATATTATTAGCAGCTGAGCCTGAACCTCCAGCTGAATTGCTGTAAAAACCCGCAATATTACAAACAAACGTAGATGCAACACCTGCTACACTCAATCCTCTATTACCACTAGTTGTTACCGATACTTTTAAATTATCCATACTCAAAAACGTTCCTGCATTAACTAATCCAGAAACTTTCCATAACAATTCTCCTCCAACTGCATTTGGCGCTTTACTTAAATCTAACGAAACACCTCTATTACTTCCTCCACCTTCGAAGAATCTTAAATTATTTCGGTAAACATCAACGTTAATATTTCCTCCTAAACTTTGATTTGTTTGTGCTCTTGCTAAACTAAATTCACCACCTTCATCACCTGAACCAGTTCCTATTGTGAGATAATTAGTAGTTGATGCGCCAGAAACTTTTAAATCACCTGTTACATCTAATTTTGTAGTGGGTGCATTGGTGCCAATCCCTACTTTACCCGTTGTATTATACACATCATCACCGCTCAACACCCAAGGGTATACATTCACAGGAAGATTCCCTGCAACTTGTTTATACATAATTTTATCCCAATCCCGATAATCTCTATAACCAGTAGTTGTAACAACCTGAACGTTGTATGTGGTTCCAGCAGTTAAATTTACTTCAACCCTTCCTTCGTATTCAGCCCAAACATTACTGCTTATTGATTGATGATAATCCGAAGCCAAAACGGTTGTTCCTTGTCTTACATTAAAAGTTAATTTAACAGTACCTCCATTTGAATTCCATCCTGTACAGTTGAAATTAAATTCATAACGACCCGAAACGGGCACTGTAAAGCTATAACCATCCGAGCTGGATGCTTTACCTGCAGTTGTAGAATAGGCTTCTTGGTAGAGTTTTACCAAATCGGATGCCACAACACCTGAACCCGCAATACTAGAAGTGGCTATCGTGGCCCAACTCGAACCATTCCAATAATAGTAGCCTGACTGTAACCCCACAGACCCTATATTATATACTAATAATCCAGTCGCAGGAGATGGAATTGTAGTAGCATCCGTTACGCCAGTTAAGGTAACACGCGGTGGTAAGAAACCTTTGTTGGTTGCTGACACCTCTAGCTTAGCCGAAGCATCTGGAGTAGTAGTGCCAATACCCGTTTGGGCAACTGTTATATTGATACTACTTGACAAAATCAATAATAAAAAGAAATAAAAATTGTATTTTTTCATGATTGAAGTGATTATAATCCGTAGTTTTCTCGATTGGCACTGAAATTGGCTGCAATTTCAGCAGCAGTTAATGCTTTACGATACATTCGTACGATACCCATTTGACCATCGTAATATTGTGAATATTCTCCGCCATTATAGGAACCAATATATAAATTTGATCCAGAATTTAAGATACTTCCTGTTATCGAAATCGCCTTGGTTTGTTTGAGTTCGCCATTCGAATAGGTATATAAATTATTATTTGTTCTATCTAATACATAAACTATTTGCACCCAAGTATTTGCGGTAAAGGTGTAATTGTCACTTGATAATAATGCGCTTCCATTACTAAAATCTGCCCGGATAAGATTTGACCCACTAAGGCGTAGGGCATACGAAATATCTGTTGATCGCCCTCCATTGTTATATTTTCCAATAACTGTTCCGATCCTTCCTGAATTTTTCATCCAAACTTCTATCGTCCAACTGTCGGTTCCGGGCTCTAGAGTGGCATTATCTGGAATGCTAACTTGTGAATTACTTCCGTTAAAGGTGAAAGTGGAATTGCTAAAACTGACATTTGAAAGGGTTCCGTTCATGGCATTTCCAGACAAGTCGGTTAATGAAGTACCTGATCCACTGTAACTGTCCGAGATTTCAGGATTGTAATGCAAAACAAGCTGATTAGAACTAAATACGTTTGGTTTTACCAATAATCCCATTCGTAGGGTGTAATATCCATAGTATTCTGTTGGAATTACCTTAACAAATTTTGTAAAAATGGGAGTAGGGAAGTTTATTCTCACATCATTTGTTGCATTAGTCATTAGAGATACATTACTAAGTACCCTTGTCCATGGTGCAGAACCCGTCAAACTCGTTTCAATATGTGCTTTTGTAACCCATTGACTTTCATTGTTGGCTCTTCCTTGAAATACAACACCTGATATAAATGCAGGAACATCATAGTTTAATGTTATCCATTGATTCAGATCGAGTGCCCCGGCAGCCCACCCTAATCCTGAATTCAACCATGGAGTATAATGATTGGTCGAAAAGGCATCACCATTGTATACCGTTGATTTGTTCCAATAGGTTGGATTTGAATTCGTTGACGGACTGTGAAGGGTGTAATCAAATTCATTTTTTCGGCTTAGATATTCTTGAAGTATATCAGATGCAGTTAGAGCAATTTGATGAATTTTGAATTGCGCCAAATGAAATCCACCATAGCCACCCCCTGAACCAATATTGGTAGTTTCTGGAGCTGCAATGGCAAAATTTTGACCGGGATATGGAATTTCTCTGTCATAGGTTAAAGATCCTTGTTGTACTCCATTTAAATACGCTATAATAGATGTTCCGTCATAAACTAGGGTTACATGATACCATCTATTTAACGTAAGGGTTGCGGTTGATAGGGGAGTGCTACTGGGCCAAAAGCGAAAACGCAATACTCCATTAACCATTTCAATATTTGAAGCATGCCAGTTTTGTGCGGGAGTTTGCGAATTCAGTTCGCTGATAACCACCCCTGTTAATTGTGTGGGATAAAACCAGAAACTCAGGGTCATGCTTTTTTGAACATTTGAATTTAAAGTTTTAAAATAAGGTCTTATGTTGGGCGTTACAAGATATTGGTTTATACCGTTAAACGATAAAAAGCCTAGCGAGTTCATGAAGATGGGTGCTCCAATTAAACTGCCCACCCCAGTACCTGCAATATTCGTTACTGTAGTAGCACCACGAGTGTATGACGAGGGGTTGGTAATATCATAATTTATTACCATTTGGTTTTTTGTAATAGTAGATTGTTGTATGGGCAGCGCAATCTGTGACCACATCAGCAAGTGCTGAAAATACAACGCAACGAAAATAATTTTTTTCATCTTAATTACTCATTTCACCGGATACAATAATTTTTTCACTTCCCAGATGAATAATACTAACAAGTGCATATTGACTTGCTGTTTTAGTAAAATTACCTCTATTAAAATACGTTCCAGAAAAAGAAATTTGACCAGCACCCATTTGAACTATTGTGCAGTTAAATCCGGTAGGCAATCCACTCGGTATGGTTATCGTAATAGCTGAACTACTAGTAGATTGGATGATTTTACCATTATCTGTGGCTAACAACGTATAATTTGCCGAAACACTGCTAACATTTGCACTAAAACCTGAAATGGCAGAAGAACTTGAACTACCTCCTGTTAAATTTCCAGTAGTACTAACGTTTCCTGCAGTATAAGCAATATCGTTACCTGTTTTGATCCAATCGGTATTCAATCGTGTCCATGAAGGAGCTCCAGCTGTTCCCGTATTGACATAGAATCCCGAAGTACCATCCGTTTGAAAAACCAATAAACCATTTGCGGGTGTCGGTATAGCTGCACGTTGCACAGCCGTCATCCTAGGTGTTAGAAATCCTTTGTTTGTAGCGTTTACCTCTAGTTTTGCAGAGGCATCAGGTGTTGTTGTCCCAATACCCGTTTGGGCAGTAGTTTTCCAAGCCAAAATTAAAAATAATATACTTAAGCCTATTGAATTTCGCATTATTGTGTCTTATTTAATACTTTTTTTATCATTACCTCTAAATCAGTTACTCTCTTTTCTATGGCTTCTTTTTCTTGTTTTAATTGTTGGATTTGTTGCGCCTGATTTTTTATTATTTCGTCTTGCTCTTGAACAGCTTTCACTAAAATAGGTGTTAATACACCATAATCTACCCCTTGAGTAATCATTTTACCATTGGCATCTACGGCATCTTTTTTTCCTACGACCATATAGGGTAAAATTTCTTGCAATTCATGCGCCATTACGCCATACATCCGAGTGTTATTTGCTTTCCATGCAAAGTCGTAAGTTTTTATTTTATTGATAAGGTCAATACCATTGAAATTTCTTAAATCAGTTTTTAAGCGATAATCTGATGAGGTAGCATAATTAACTCCTGAGCCATTATTTGATGCGACAACCTGGCCAATCGTATTCCCTTGTTTTTGAAACATTAAAAATTCATGATAGTTAGGCCCCCAATTTTGATCGGTATTGGCATTTAAAATGACCATACCATTGTTGTCTGATGTAGTGCTTTCGATATACATCGTAGTATTATCTGAGTTTTGCACATGCAATTTTCTACCCGGCGATGCGGTACCAATTCCCATTTTGCCATCTGTAGTAATTGTAAACGCTGGAGTTGTTGCATTATTTAAATTCCAATTATTGTGTAATTTTAATTTATCACCATCCGCATTATCAATACCTAAAGAATAACCCAATACCCCATCAATATCAAATGATAAATAGGGATTACCGCTATTACTTCCATTGGTTCGCAAAGTCATAATGGAATGTGCAGCAGTAGAAGCATTATTTGAATTATAAACATAAATACTAGGTACTGTATTTAAACTAGGTGTATCTGCTCCACTAAAAGCATTCCCATTTTGAAGATGTAAAAGGGTAGATGGAGCTGGTGTACCCATTCCAATTTTTCCATTTTCTAATATGGAAAGTCCATTGTTTTCGCTCACACCATTAAATATTCTAAAACGAGCGTTAGAAGCTGTTGTCCCATATTGATCAATGGTCCAATCCACTGTACTTCCAATTAATGACTTTTTAAAAATAATTTGTCCTCCTTCAAATTGAGTGGAAGTAGGATTTAATAAAATATCGCCTCCAATTGTTCCGGTAGCATTTCCCACCGTTAAAGTGCTTGAAGGAGACGTTGTACCTATACCAACGTATCCGCCATTTGGATTTAAAAGTAAATTGTAATTGGTTCCATAGGCTGATTTTGACCTAGATTGCAACCATGAATAGGTACTTGAACTACTTAATCCAAAATCCAATACATGACTTCCTGAAGTACCACTTAAACGAAAGTTGCCGTTAGCAGAAGCACCTGAAGTAAGTGGGTCCGCTGTTGTCGTTTCAACCTGAAATTTATTGACAGGTGATGTAGTACCTATTCCTGTTTGTGCATGAAATTGCCATGAAATAAAAAAATACAAAAATATAAGTGTACGATTCATTATATTATTTTTTTGATTCTAATAACAATAATCTTTCCTCTAGGGCTGCCTGCTTTTGTTGTAAGATTTCAATTTGTTTTTGTTGTTCTTGAATAACTTTTAAAGATAATGCATGCAAAGATTGGTAATTCACTGATTTGGTTTGCATTTCATCGGTTGCCGTATTCACCATTTCAGGAAAAAGAGTTTCCACTTCTTGAGCAATTAACCCGTATTGTAATTTTGTATCTCGAGATCGATCTTGATTCCAATAATAACTCACCGGTCTTAATTGCAAATACTTTGCAACTAAATCATTAGTAATGTTAGTAATAGTGTTTTTTAATCTTTTATCAGATCTTGCAGCCAATGTATTGTAATAAATCCCCGCACAAGAAAAATCAAAAGTAGCTAAGCCGCCTCCCCAACCCGAGGGCCAATCTGTCACATAACTTCCTGCACTAGCCGGTATGATAACTCTAGATTGACCTGTTCGATTGACGATAATGGCATTATTACTAGCAGTAGTATTAAAATCCCAACTGGTATTTAATATCATTTGATCGGTAGGATTATTAATACCCATACTGTATCCAAAGGCTCCATTAACATCTAAACTATAATATGGCTTACCACTTCCTGTACCCGCCGTTCTGACGCTTACAGTTGAATTGGCTGTAGAAGAAGCATTGTTGTTATTAAGCACATAAATACTAGGGCTTGACGTATTTGCTGGAGTCCCAAATGTGTTTCCGTTTTCGATATGTAGTGATGTAGCAGGACTTGAAGTCCCTAAACCTACTTTCCCATAAGGATCAATTCTCAATCTCTCAGTACCTAACGTTCGCATTACAATAGTACTACTCATATCAGCTACCGTAGAATATCCAGATAAATCAATAGAAGTTTGCGTATTTGTATTGGTTCCACCACCTGCCGATAATCGTAAGAATCCATCATCTGATCCATCTGACTGCGCTGTACCACCACCTGAGCCTACACCCCTAATTTCGTAACTACCCACACTCCCTGAATTAAGTGCAGGTCTAGTTGTTGCATTTCCAAAACCAGTGGCAATTCGAATGCCTCCACCTGCAATATTGAGTCTAGCAGTTGGCGATGTAGTTCCAATTCCTACATTCCCTCCATTCGGATTTAAAAGTAAATTGTAATTAGTTCCATAGTTTGATCGAGACCGCGATTGCAACCACGAATAGGTACTTGAACTACTTAATCCAAAATCCAATACATGACTTCCAGAAGTACCGCTTAAACGAAAGTTACCGTTAGCAGAAGAACCTGATGTAAGTGGGTCCGATGTCGTAGTTTCAACCTGAAATTTATTGACAGGTGATGTAGTACCTATTCCTGTTTGGGCATGCCCATTCAGGAAAACCAAAAATAATGCTAGTACTAGTATCCCTTTTTTCATCTTGAATAGATTTTAATTAAAATAAAGCACGTAAAATAATCCAGTTGGTTCCATCTGAAATGGCTTTTATCCAGTTATTCGATGGTTCAATTCCAATAGTTAAAGAAGTAGCAGTTGTCGTGGTGCTATCTGAAATTAGATTTCCTGCTGCGGCTGCAATTGAAACCGAAACACTAGCAATATTTTTAATGGTAATTTCACGACCTGCGCCTACCGTTACTGCGCTAGGTAAAGTAATGGTTTGCCCAGCCGTAGAACCAGAAAACACAAGTAAATTTGCATTATCAGTATTTTGAAAAGCATAGGTAGCCGATTTACTTAACACTGCATTGTTTAATTTAATTTGCCCCGTTACGTTTAAATTTCCATAGATATAGGTGTCGGTGGTAGCACTATTTCCTATACTCGTTGTATTTGACCCTTTACCAGTTGTGCCATTACCACTACCACTATAGCCAGAAATGACAATTTCGTTATTATCGCCATTGGCAAGTGGTCTAACATCAAATCCAATTAACACACTATTTGAGCTGGTTGTGTTTGCTGTTGAAGCTGTTGAAATACTATTTCCTGCTAATGAACCTATGAAAATATTTTTAGTTCCTGTAGTTACATTGTATCCAGCTAAGTACCCAATTGCAGTATTATCTGAAGCAGTTGTAGCATATAAAGTTCCATATCCAAACCCTGAATTATTGTTTCCTGATGAATTTGCTTGTAATGCCATAGTTCCAAATGCTGCATTTCTTGTACCAGAAGTATTAGTTTTCAAAGCAAGCGAACCAAAAGCGGAATTTAGAGAACCTGTAGTCGTTTTTAATGCGAAATAACCAACAGCAGTGTTGTCTGTCCCAGCAGTATTAGTTAACAATGCACTAGTACCAAATGCAGTATTGGTTCCATCGCCGGTATTACCTCTTCCCACTGTTAATCCTTTTACATTGAGGTCGGAATTAAACGTTTTTACACCATCTATTGTTTGATCCGTAGTTAAATCTACAAAGTTTTTTGTAGAGGATCCAGTACCTCCATTTGCAACTGGTAAAGTTCCTGTTACCCCCGTAGTCAAAGGAAGTCCGGTAGCATTAGTTAATACCAAAGCACTTGGGGTTCCTAAATTTGGAGTAACTAGAGTAGGAGCAGTAGCTCGAACAACATTTCCACTTCCTGTTGTAGCAATTTCTTCTATTACGCCCGAACCCGCACTTACTCTACCTAAAACTTTGTCGGTAGCACTCACATTTTGAATTTTAGCATAGGTTACATTATTGTTTGATATTTTTGCAGTAGTTACAGCATCATTTGCAATTTTAGCGGTAGTAACATTTGCATCTTTAATTTTTGCAGTTTCAACGGCATCATCTGCTAAGTCACCTACGACAATAGTTCCATCTAATATTTTTGCAGAAGTTACTGCATCAGTTGCTAGTTTAGCTGTCGTAATTGCTCCCGTTGCTACTGTTGGTGAAGCGGCAGTACCTGTTAAATCTCCGGCTAATTGAATCTTACCTTTAACGGTTGTGGTAGCATCTGGAGTAGCATTAGATGATATAGTTGCGTCAACATAACTTTTCGTAGCGGCATCTTGCGCAGCTGTAGGATCTGTAACGTTTGTCAATTTATTTGAACCTAAATCAACATCGGCACTTGCTGCTCCAAAGCCACTCAATGGAATGTTTACTTTGTCTAATTTCGCATCAGTTACATTAGCGTCCTTTATTTTTGCAGTTTCAACGGCATCATCTGCTAAGTCACCTACGACAATAGTTCCATCTACTATTTTAGCAGAAGTTACTGCATTAGCTGCTAGTTTAGCGGTGGTAACATTTGCATCTTTAATTTTGGCAGTTTCAACAGCATCATCAGCCAAGTCGCCTACGGCAATAGTTCCATCTAATATTTTTGCTGAAGTTACTGCATCAGTTGCTAGTTTAGCTGTCGTAATTGCACCAGTTGCTACTG